>Ga0182745_1000004_pt1 | contig 725209 bp, 672 predicted proteins | sample eDN3rd30CKraftBY_FD_128523 | JGI IMG/M metagenome (GOLD analysis project Ga0182745, IMG submission 128523) | Enriched backyard soil microbial communities from Emeryville, California, USA - eDNA 3rd pass 30_C Kraft BY (version 2) (version 2) | ecosystem: Environmental > Terrestrial > Soil >... | reverse complement strand
TCCACCGATCGCTGCGGTCGCCCGTCGGCATTGCCCCAGGCCACAGCAGTCGCGTCGACGTTGGCTTCGGGCATCGTTGGTGGAGCCCAGCCTGCGTGGCGCTTGAACGCAAAGCGTTGACGAGCATGGATTCACCGTGATGGCGGCGAGGAACGAGCCGCCAGATCGGTGGATCCAGGCTAAGTCCCCCAGATCCCCCCAACCGGAGGCCCTCGCTGCTCAGGCGGCGGGGGCCTCTGACGTTGCCGGCCGCAGATGACGGACGGCGTTGGCGAGTAGCAGCGCGCCGATGCCCATCACGCCGACGGCGACGACGTTGGTGGTGCGGACGTCGGTCGCGTGGGTCAGCACGCCGCCCAGCACCGCGCCCACCGGCCCGGCACCGATGCCCACCATTCGGAACGAGGCGATCACCCGACCGAGCAGGCGCTCGGGGGTCATCATCTGACGCAGCGACACGGCCGGTACCGACAGCGAGATGATGCCGAACCGGATCACGAACCAGGCAGCCGCGACCACCACCACGTGCCCGGCCGCGGCCACCGCGACCAACCCGACGACCACGAACATCGGCGCCCCCAACAACACCCGCGTCCGGCCCATTCGGCCCGCCAGCCAGCCGGCTACGAACGCGGCCAACACCCCACCGAGCGACGACGCGGCGACCACCACGCCGTAGGCGGCCTCGCTCGCCCCCAGCTCGCTGACCACCAACACGACCAGCACCGCGAAGCTCATGTTGGTGGCGATGTTCGAGATCGCCGCGGCGAACATCGCGTTGCGTAGAAACGGCTGGCCGAGCAGGAACCGGAAGCCCTCGGCGAGGTCGGCACGAACGCTGCGCGGTTGCTGTCGCCGGTCGCCCTGGAGCGGTCGCCGCAGGGTTGCCAGGAGGACCCCGCCGAGCAGGAATGTGACGACGTTGAGCGCGAACGGCGCACTCGCCGCACGGGCGAACAGCACCGCGCCGAGCGCGACCCCGACCACCTCGTCGAGCACCTGGGTCGCCGCCTGGAGCCGTGAGTTGGCGCGATCGAGCTGATGCGCCTCGACGAGTTGCGGGATCGCCGCCTGGGCGGTGGTGTCGACCATCACCTCCCCCACGCCGAGGCCGACGGCGATCGCCAGCAGCACGCCGATCGACAGCGTGTCGGCGGCGATCAGTGCGATCAACACGGCCACCAGCACCGCGCGACCGAACTGGCCGACGACCATCAGGCGCTGCCGGTTGGCACGGTCGACGAGCACTCCGACGAGCGGGGCCAGGATCCATGGGGCGATCGTGGCGGCCGACGTGACGCCGATCAGCGTCGGGTTGTCGGTGAGCCGCAGCGCCAGCAGCGGCAGCGCGCCGAGCCGGATGCCGTCGCCCAGGTTGGACGCGGCAGCAGCCAGCCAGAAGCGGTGGAAGTCCGACCCGAGCGGGCCCGGGCGGCCCGGCACGGCCACCTCAGCTCAACGCGTCGGTGGCCGCGTCCACCACCGACTCGACGACCGTGTCGTCGAACACGGTGTCGTCGATGGTCGCCTCGTCGATCGCCAACCACACCATCAGGCCACCGACCGCGGCCAGCACCGGCACCACGATGAACGCCCACACCTGGCCGAGCGCGTTCGGGTCGGTGTCGGCGAAGATCGCCATGCCCAAGCTGCGCGCCGGGTTCAGGCCCGAGCCCGACACGTGCAGCAGGAACAGGGTGGCAACCGTGGCGGTGCCGCCGACGAAGGCCGCCGTGGTGGCGTTCGAGCGCTGCTCCTTGATCGACGACAGGAGCACGACCGTGAGGATCACGCCGAACACCAACTCGGCCGCGATCACCACGCCGAGTTCGGCGAACGGCCCCGTGGTGATACCGAGGTCGACCCCTGCCCCGACACCGTCGCCGGGCTGCCACCCGTTGACGCCCACCGTGAGCCCACCGGTGTTGGCGAGGCCCCACAGGATCGCCGCGCCGAGAATGCCGCCGACGAACTGGCCGATCCAGTCGGCGATGGCCTCCTTGAGCGAGATCGCCTTGGCAAACCACAACGCCAGGCTGAACATCGGGTTGGCGACCGCTCCGAGCACGCCGATCGCGATCGCCAGCGAGGCGCCGAACCCGATGGCGACGCCGAGTGTGCCGATGTCGGGCCCGCCGAACACGAGCAGGCCAGGCCCGCCGAGTACTACCAGCGCAGTGCCGACGACCTCGGCCGATGCGGCGCGGATCGTGGCGCCCGACTCATTCCCGGACGAACTGCTCGCGGAGCCCATGGGCGGCGAGCGTAGCCTTCGAGCGTGGCCCGCTCTCGGACTCAGCGTGTTCTCGTCACCACGGTGAGCGAAGATAACGATGGCATCGTCGCCCACCGGCGGCACCCTGACCTACTGATCGTTGAAGAACCCTTGACGATTCAGCTCGACGGCGTCGTGGTCGCGACCACGATGCGCACGCCCGGACACGACTTCGAGCTGGCGGTCGGCTACTGCCACACCGAGGGTTTGCTCGCCGGCGCGCCGGTGTCGGGTGTGCGCTATTGCGGCACCGGCTCGGCAGTCGCCACCGAGTTCAATGTGGTGACGGTCGAGACCGGTGGGGCGGCGCCCACGCCCACCCCGCGGCTCACCGCCACCTCGTCGAGCTGTGGCTGGTGCGGCAGCGACCAGCTCGACGAGATGTGCGCCCGGTTGGCGCCGTTGCCGCCGGGCACCGCCGTCGATACCGCCCTGATCGCGCGGGTCCCCGAACTGGTCGCCCCGCACCAGGCCCTGTTCGCAGCGACCGGAGCAGTGCACGCGGCGGCTGCGTTCACCGCCGACGGCGACGTGCTGCACGTGCGCGAGGACGTGGGTCGCCACAACGCGGTCGACAAGGTGGTGGGCACGCTGCGACTTGCCGATGCACTGCCGGCGACCGGGCTGGGGTTGTTCGTCAGCAGCCGGGCGTCGGTCGAGATGGTGCAGAAGGCGTGGGCAGCCGGGTTCTCGACGGTCGTCGCCGTCAGCGCCCCGACCGCGCTGGCGGTCGACGCCGCCCGCCGGGCGAACCTCGTACTCGCCGGCTTCGTCCGCCCTGACCGCCTCAACATCTACCACCCCGACCGCCTGTAGGGCCCCAAACGGTGGTCGAGTGCCGGGCTCTGCCCGGCGTATCGAGACCCGGTGCGCGCACCATGGTCTCGATACAACGGGGTGGCGGCTGCGCCGCGGGTGCGCCACTCGACCACCGTCGCAGCCGGTGTATCGAGACGGCGCCGGTACGGTGGGCCATATGCGTATGGACACCGGCTTGGCCGTCTTGCACCTCTTCTGCTCGCCGTACGACGACGACCGGGCGGGGGTCGACCGCGACGCGCTGGTGGAGGCGATCGCGGTCGCCGAACGCGACGGCTGCCAAGTGGTCACCGCAGCCCTGTTCGGGCACAAGGCCGACAGCGCGTTCATGCTGCTCGGCCCCGATACCGCCCCGTTGCGGGCGTTCCAGGTGGCCGTGCAGGCGGCCGGGCTGGAACTGGTCGACAGCTACCTGTCGCTCACCGAGGTCAGCGAGTACGCCGCCGGCCTGCCCGAGCACATGCTCCAGTCGCGCCTGTACCCGCAGCTGCCTCCAGAGGGCAAGACCGCGTTCTGCTTCTACCCGATGAGCAAGCGTCGCGAGGCACACGCCAACTGGTACGCGACGCCCTACGACAAGCGCCTGTCGATGATGCACGAGCACGGGTCGAGCGGGCGCAAGTTCGCCGGGCGGGTGCTCCAACTGATCACCGGCTCGACCGGTCTCGACACGCACGAGTGGGGCGTCACCCTGTTCGCCGACGGCCTGGCGACGGTGAAAGACGTCGTGTACACGCTGCGCTACGACGAGGCCTCGGCGCTGTACGGCGAGTTCGGTGACTTCTGGGTGGGCGAACTCGCCTACATCGACACGATCTACCCGTAAGCCTTGCGTTCAAGCGCAAATCGTTACGGACCCACGCTCACAGCGACGCGCTGCGGGGGCGGGGGTCTTTTTCCGAGCCGTTCTCGTTGAAGCCGAACACGTCGAAGATGGCGTTGGCGAGGTCGCCGGTGACGCCGCGCAGGTCGACCGAGCCCGATACGCCCCGGTAGTCGATCTGGGGCACGTCGGCGAGCCGCTGGGCGCACTCTGCAAAGCCGCTGCACGGGCTGCCACTGTTGCTGACCCCGGCGATGTTGTCGCGGAAGTCTTCGGGCCGGTCGGACCCGGCCTGCACGACGGCGAGCGCGATCAGGTTGACGCAGTCAACCGCGTTGGCCGCGAAGAACCCGTCCACCGCGTCGACCCGGGCCTGCGGTGCCACCGCCAGCAGGCGTTCGCGGAACTCGTCGCTGAGCTGGGCGATCGGCTGGCGGGCCGAGCGCACGGCATCGTTAACGAACACGGCCGGCGGGTCGGCGTGGTCGACCACTGCGTCGAGCGCGGTCAACAGCCGGCCGCCGTCGTCGGCGTCGCCGAGCACCACGATCGCCGGGCTGTCGGCCACCGCCCCGGCTACCGCGCTGAGGTCCTCCTGGTCGCCCGAGAAGCCCTCGCGCCGGTCGATCGACAGCACCGCGCTGGCCCGCACGCGGGCTTCGAACGCGTTCGCCAACCCGCGCCCGTACGGGTCGTCGAGGTACGCCACCGACACCGATTCGACGCCGGTGTCGCGGACTTCGCGCACGATCGCCTCCATCTGCAACGAGTCGCTCGGTACGGTGCGGAAGAACAACCCGTTCGGGTCGGGGAAGTCGTCGAGCGCGAGCGCGGTCGCGGTCGGCGAACACACCACCACACCGGCATCCATCGCCGTATTGAGCTCGGACAGGGCGACCAACGACGACGCCGGCCCCACGATCGCGTCGACACCCTGGTCGATCAACTCGGCGAACCCGCCCGGGTGGGCCTCGTCGGCGTCGACCAGCAGGACGCTGCGCCCGAGTACGCCACCGGCCGCGTTGATGTCGCCGACGGCAGCCTCGATCGCGGTCCGGATCGGGCCCCCGAGAGGCGAGCCCGAACCGGTCGTCGGCAGCAGGATGCCGACCGTCAGGATCCCGTCGCTCGGTTGCTGGACCGGTACCGTGGTGACCGGGCTGGCCGGGGAGGTGTCGGGCGGAGTGGCGGCGTCGCCGGAACACGCGGCGGCGACCGCGAGCGCGGCCAACCCGACCATCCGCGCCGCACATCGCCCCGACATCGCCGCCACGGTACCGTCTGCGGGCATGGCACACCCGGCGCAGAGCCCGGCCGTCGCGCTCGCCCGGCGCCAGGAGGCGCTCGCCGACACGTCGCGGCGTGGCGTCGAGTACTGCCGCGAACTGGCCGCGGCTACCGACGCCTGGGTCGCTGCGCTGGCCACCGAGGCTGCCGAACAGCACCGCCGGGCCCCCCGGTTCGCGCTGGTGGCGGTGGGTGGGTACGGCCGCGGCGAACTGGCACCGTTCAGCGACATCGACGTGCTGCTCGTCCACGGCGGGCGCGCGGGCCGCACCGGCGGGTTGGAGTCGGTGGCGTCGGCGATCTGGTACCCCATTTGGGACGCGGGGCTGAAACTGGGCCATGCGGTGCGCACGCTCGACGAGCAGCTCGACCTGGCCAAAACCGATCTCGACACCGCGACCGCGCTGCTCACGGCGCGCCCGCTGGCCGGTGATGCGGGCCTCGTCAGCCAGGTGATCGAGGCTGGGCAGGCGAACTGGACGAAGCGCAAGAAGCGCTGGCTCGACGAGTTGCAAGCCCGGGTGCGCGCCCGCCAGGCCGGTGCCGGCGAGGTCGCGTACACGCTCGAACCCGACCTGAAGGATGGCCACGGCGGCATCCGCGACGTGCAGTCGCTGTGGTGGGCCGAGGCCGGGGGCCTGGCGCTTCCCGACGTCGACCGCGCCGCGCTCGCCGAGTGCTACGACACCTTGCTGCACGCCCGGGTTGCGCTGCACCTCGCCACCGGGCGGCCTGGCGAGACGTTGCGCCTGGAAGAACAGGACGCGGCCGCCGTGCAGGCCGGCGCCGCCGACGCCGACGCGTTGATGGCCGGCGTGGCCGCCGCCGCCCGTACGGTGGCCTGGATCGCCGACGAAGCCTGGGGTCGGGTGGGGCGCGCCAAGCCAGGCCCCTCGGTCGAGGTCTCGCCCGGCGTGCTGCTGGTCGGCGACGAGGTCGAGCTGGCAGCCACCGCCGACCCGGCGGTCGACCCGACACTGCCGCTCGACGTCGCCACGGCTGCGGCCCGGCGACGGGCTCGGATCGGACGGCACAGTCTCGACCGCCTGGCCGCCACGGTGCCACAGTGGCCGGCGCGCTGGCCGGTGGGCGCGATCGACAAGCTCGTCGCCCTGCTGCTCGAAGGCCACGCCGCGATTCCTGTGCTCGAAGCACTCGATCAGCGCGGCCTGATCACCCGGATGTTGCCCGAGTGGGAACCCAACCGCTCGCGACCGCAACGCAACGCCTACCACCGCTTCACGGTCGACCGGCACTTGTGGGAAGCCGCCGCCAACGCAGCCGACTTGGCACACACCGTGGCGCGCCCCGACCTGCTTGTGCTGGGGGCGCTGCTGCACGACATCGGCAAGGGCTACCCCGGCGATCACACCGTGGTGGGCATGGCGATGGTCGCCGAACTGGGGCCCCGGCTAGGGCTCAACGACCACGACGTGGCCGTGCTGGTCAAGCTCGTCGAGCACCACCTGCTGTTGCCCGACGCGGCCGTGCGCCGCGACGTGTCCGACCCGCGCACGATCGAATCGGTTGCCGAGGCGTGCGGCACCTACGAGGTCGCCGAGTTGCTGCACGCACTGACGATTGCCGACTCGGCGGCCACCGGCCCCGCCGCGTGGGGGCGCTGGAAGGAGGAGTTGGTCGCCGATCTCGCCGAACGCGTCAAGCACGTGCTGTCGGGCGGCGACCTGGCCGAGGCCACCTGGACGCTGTTCCCCGGTGCCGAGACGTTGGCGTTGATGGCCGACGGCGCCGAGACCTACCGCGGCGAGGGCGACCGGCTGGTCGCCACCTACCGCGACCTGCCCGGTGCGTTCGCCCGGATCGCCGGGGTGCTGGCCCTGCACGGCCTCGACATCGTCACCGCTCGTGCGCACTCCGACGAACATCAGGCCGGGCGTGCGCCGATGGGTGCCTGCGAGTTCCGCATCGAGGTGCCCCCGCACGGCGTCGACTGGGAACCGGTCGAGTCCGACCTACGCCGGGCGATGGCCGGCCAGTTGGCGATCGAGTCTCGGCTCGCCGAGCGCGCCCGCACCTACCGGCGCCGGCGCGCCCAGCAGGCCGCCCCGCCCGGCCCCGCCCGGGTGCTGTTCCTCGACGAGGCGTCGAGCAACGCGACCGTGCTGGAAGTGCGCTGCCCCGACCGGGTGGGCATGCTGTACCGGATCGCCCGGGCGGTCGCCGCGATCGGTCTCGACGTGCGTCACGCCAACGTCCAGACCGTGGGCCTCGACGTGGTCGACACGTTCTACGTGCGCGACTGGCACAACCAGTTGGTGACCGACCCCCAGCACCGCGCCGAGATCGACCGAGCCATCACCCACGCCATCGCCGACTGATCTCGGTACCGATACGGATCCGTGACGACAGGATGTTGTCGCCGTGCTGGCGATGGGCGAGGCAGCCCGCGATCTCGTGCGCCGCTGGCCCAGCCCAGCCTGCGTGGCGCTTGAACGCCAATCGTCAACGGTGGATGGCGTTGAGGTAGTTGTAGACGGTGATGCGGCTGACGCCCATCCGGTCGGCGACGTCTTCCACGGCGCGCCGCAGGGTGAACGCGCCGCGCTCGTCGAGCAGGCGCACCGCGCGCTGCTTGTCCTCGCGGCTGAGCGACGGCAGCGGGCCACCCAACTCGGCGGCGACCCCGTCGATCAGGCGATCGAGCGCCCCGTGCAGCGGCGGCATCCGAACCGCGGCCACCATGTGCCCCTGCCACACCAGCGGCACGTCGGACGGCTCGGCAGCGTCGGCGGCGACGATCTGGGCACCCACGGCCTCGACGACGGGGGCGACCGCGGCAATCAGCGGATGCGCGTTCACGGCACGGCCTCGCCCGCGCTGGTGAGGTCGACGTTGACGTGCGTCGCCCCGTGCTCGAACGCGATGCCCACGAGCAGCCCGACCGCCGTCCCCGCTTCGCCCGCCGGAACGTCGCAGGCCGAACCGAACGGACCGAACTCGACGTCGTACCCGCGCTCGCGCAAGGCCTCGACCGGTGCCGTGACATGACGCCCCGGACGGCCTTCCTCGAATGGCTCGATCGTGAACTCCAACCGGTGCACGCCTCGCAGGCTAGACCCACACGCCCGGCTGCCTACGATGGCGCGATGACGTTGAGCACCCTGGCCGACGAAGCACGCGACCTGCAGGCCGAAACGGTCGCCCTGCGACGGGCCCTGCACGAACGCCCCGAGCAGGGCAACGACTTGCCGATCACCCGCGAGAAGGTGCTCGAAGCGATCGAGGGGCTGCCCGTCGACGTCACCCTTCACCAGACCACCTCGGGCATCGCCGCCATGCTCACCGGCGGCAAGCCCGGGCCCACCGTGCTGCTGCGCGGCGACATGGACGCGCTTCCGCTGCACGAGGACACCGGCGTCGAGTTCACCTCGAAGCACGACGGTGTGATGCACGCCTGCGGGCACGACACCCACACGGCCATGCTGGTGGGCGCGGCCAAGCTGCTCAGCGCGCACCAGGACGACATTCCCGGCCGGGTGCTGTTCATGTTCCAGCCCGGCGAAGAGGGTCACCACGGCGCCAAGTTCATGCTCGACGAGGGCCTGCTCGACGTGCCCGCGCTCGCCGACGGCACCCCATCGCCGGTCACCGGCGCGTTCGCCCTACACATCACGTCGACGTTGCCCACCGGCCGGGTCGCCACCCGCGTGGGGCCGTGCATGGCGTCGGCCGACCGGTTCACCATCCGTGTGCACGGCGCGGGCGGGCACGCCAGCGAGCCGTTCCGCACGGTCGACCCGATCCCGATCGCGTGCGAGATCGTGCAGGCACTGCAAACCATGATCACCCGCCGCATCGACGTGTTCGACCCGGCGGTGGTCACCGTCGGCCGGATCGAGGCCGGCACCACCAACAACATCATTCCCCACTACGCCGACATCGAGGGCACCATCCGCACGGTCAGCGAGTCGACCCGGGCCTCGGTGCACGACAACCTCCGCCGCGTCGCCGAGAAGATCGCCGAGGCGCACGGCGCCACCGCCGAGCCCGACGTGATCCTCGGCTACCCGGTCACGTCGAACGCCGAGGCGTTCACCGACTTCACGCTCGACGTCGCCCGCACGGTGATCGGCGACGACAAGGTGTATCGCCTGCCGAACCCGATCATGGGTGCCGAAGACTTCTCGTACGTGCTCAACCAGGTGCCCGGCACGATGATGTTCCTCGGCGGCACCGGTGAAGACCGCAATCCGCGCACGGCGCCGGCCAACCACTCGAACCTGGTCGTGTTCGACGAGTCGGCCATGCCCACCGGTGTCGAGCTGTACGCCCAGATGGCCCTACGGCATCTGGGGGTACAGCCCGACTAGGTTCTCGCCGTGCTCGTCTGGATGGACCTGGAGATGACGGGGCTCGATCACACGTCGGACGTGATCGTCGAGATCGCCACGTTGATCACCGACGACGAACTCGAGATCGTCGCCCTCGGCCCCGACCTGGTGATCCACCAGCCCGAGGACGTGCTCGCCACGATGGACCCGTTCGTGGTCGGCATGCACACGTCGTCGGGCCTGCTCGACCAGATCCGGGCGTCGACGATGACGCTCGACGAGGCGGGGGCGGCCACGTTGGCGTTCATCAAGGAGCACGTGCCCGGCGAGCGCACCGTACCGCTGTGCGGCAACTCGATCGGCACCGACCGCCGGTTCCTCGCCGCCTACCTGCCGGCGATCGAGGAACACCTGCACTACCGCTCGGTCGACGTCTCCTCGATCAAGGAACTCGTTCGCCGGTGGTACCCCGACGTGCTCGCCAAACGGGGTTGGAAGAAGGGCTCGCACCGGGCCCTCGACGACATCCGCGAGAGCGTCGCCGAACTGCGGCTCTACCGCGAGTTGGTGTTCCGCCAGCCGGCCGATGTCGCCGCCCTGCTGGCTGCCATGCCGGCCGGCGAGATAACCGACGCGCCGACGACCGAGCCGCTCGACAGCGCGGCCGAACCAGCAACCGAGGGGGCGGCATGAAACGCGCACTCGTCACGTTCGCACTCGCCGCACTGATGCTCGCGGCATGCCGGAGCGACGGCCGCGACATGCAGCCCCCGGTGTTCCCGGCCCCCACTCCCACCACCACATCCGCCCCGCTGGCCACCGGCTGAGGAAAGCGGCGGCGAACGTCGGGAAAATTCTCTCCGACGTGCGCTGAACATCGGGTACGGTCCGACGTTGGAGTCCCCGCGCGCACCCTAGTGTGGGCGGGATGTCGGTCCACGCCCCTCCGCCGCTCGCCGGCCGGCGCGCGGAATTGCAGTGGTTCGACGATGCGCTCGACAAGGTTGCCGCCGGCAACCCCCGGGTGATCGTGCTCGCCGGCGAGGCCGGCGTCGGCAAGTCGCGGCTGATGCTCGATGTCGTCGCCCGCTCGTCGGCCGACTGGGTGGTGGGGGTCGGTCACTGCCTGGAAGAGGGCCAGCACGACCTGCCGTACTCGCCGCTCGCCGGCATCCTCACCGCGATCGCCCGCGACGACCACGGCGCCGAGTTGGTCGCCGGCCTCCAGGCCAGCTCGCCGGGCCTGTTGCCGCTCGACGTGCCCACCGCCACGACCCAGCTCGACACCACGTCGGGGCTGACCCAACTGCGGTTCTTCGACTCACTGGTCAAGCTGTTCGGCGAGCTGTCGGCGGTGCAGCCGGTGCTGTTGGCGATCGAAGACCTGCACTGGGCCGACCCGGCCACCCGGGCGTTCGTCTCGTACGTCGCCCGCAACGTCGTGTCCGACCCGGTGGCGCTGGTGCTCACGGTGCGCACCGACGAACTGCACCGGCGGCACCCGCTGCGCACCACACTGGCCGAACTGGGTCGGCTGCCCACGGTGTCACGGCTCGACCTCGACCCCCTCGACACCGACGACCTCGGCGAGTTGCTGGCCGCCCTGTCGGGCACCCCGCTGCCGCGGGCGGCAGTACGGCGCATTGCCGAACGCAGCGGCGGCAACCCGTTCTACGCCGAGCAGCTGCTGGCGCTCGGGGGCGGACGCCCCGACGCTCAGCCCACCGGCGGGCTGGCCGACCTGCTGCTTCAGCGCGTCGACCGGGTCAGCGCCGACTCCCGGCGGGTGCTCGAAGTCGCCTCGCTGGGCGGCCAGCGCGTCGAGCATCGCCTGCTCGCGGCGGTCACCGAACTGCCCGACGACCAACTCGACGACGCGCTCCGCGAGGTCACCGACGCGCGCCTGCTCGAACCCGACCCGTCGGGCACCGGCTATCAATTCCAGCACGCGCTGCTGGCCGAGGCGATCGCCGCCGACCTGTTGCCCAGCGACCGGCGTGCCCTGCATGCCCGCTACGCCGCCGTGCTCGACCCCCAGGCCAGCCCTGCCACCCTGGCGCGGCACCTGCTCGGGGCCGGCGACAAGCCGGGTGCCCTGAGCGCCAGCCTGGCCGCCGCGGCGACCGCTGTCGCGCTCGGCGCCCCCGACGATGCACTCGCCCATTGGGTCCGCGCGCTCGACCTGTGGGAGCACGGTACGGCCGCCGTCCACCAGTACGCCGGGGGCCGTGGCGCGGTCGCCCTCGGTGCGGCCCGCGCCGCGCAAGGTGCCGGTGACGTCAACCGTGCGCGCAGCTTCGCCCGGCTGGCGATCGATGCCGCCGAGCACCCTGCCGACCGCGCCGAGGCCCGGCTGCTGTTGTGCGCGCTGTTGTCGCCCGACGTCACCGGCGACACGACGGCCAGCCTCGCCGAGGCAACTGCGGCGCTGGCCGAGGCCGGCGGCGACGCCGCACTTGCCGCGCGCGCCACCGCCGCTACCGCCCGGGCGCATTATCTCGGCGGCGCGTTCGCCGAAGCGATCGCACCTGCCGAACAAGCCGCTGCCGCGGCCACCCGGCTGGGGCTCGACGCGGTCGCCCTGACAGCCCAGGCGACGGCCCTGCTGGCGCGCCGCGAACAGGGCGACGAGGCCACTGCCGGCGTCACCGAGGCCGAACTCGTGCGCCGCGCCCGCGAGTGCCCCGACATCGACACCGGTTTGTGGGTGCTGACCTGTCTCGCCGAGTCGAGCTTCCGGCGCGACCTGGCGGCGGGGGCCCGGCTGGCGGGCGACGCGTACGCGTACGCGGCGGCCAACGGGGCTCGGTCGAGTGTGCAGGGCGTGTGGGCCCGCGAGACGCTCACGCTGTGCCGACTGTTGGGCGGCGACTGGGATGCAGTCGAGTCGCTCGCCAGCACCGACCCGCTCCCGGTCAACGACCTCACCGCCGGCGCCGTGTCGTTGGAAGCTCAGGTGCGGATCCACCGCGGCGACCTCCGCCAGGCGCGGCGGCTACTCGGGTTGGCCGAGCAGGTGGCACCCGACGCGCTCAGCCGGGCGTTCGTCGGGATCGGCTGGGTCAGCCTGCACACCGCCGAAGAACGGCCCGTCGAGGCCGTCGAGGTCGGCGTCGACCGCCTCTCCAAACTGCCGCGCACCCCCGCTCACGAGCCGATCGAGGCGTCACTCGTCGCACGGGCCATGGGAGCACTGGCCGACGCGCACGAACTCGGTCTCGCGGCCCCCGGGGCCGACCGTCTGCTCGCCGCCGCCGACCGGTTACTCGCGGCCAACGGCGTCACCGCCGGCACGTGGCGCACGTCGAGCCCGCTCTCGTTGCTGGCCGCCCACCGCAGCCGGCTCACCGAGAGCGATCCCGAGTTGTGGCGCACTGCCGTGTCGCAGCGCGCCGAGCGCCCGTTCGACGAGGCCCTGTGCCGGCTGTTTCTCGCCCAGGCCCTGCTCTCGCGCGGTGACCTGGCCGGGGCCACCCCCGAACTCGTCGCCGCTGCCACCACGCTCCGCGGGTTGCGGGCGGCAGTGATGCTCGAACGGGTCGAGCGAGTGGCCGGGCGGGCACGAATCCGGCTCGACGCCGGCGGCCGGCCCAGCACCGACACCCGGGGCGCAGGCGAACGGTGGTCGCTCACCGAACGCGAGGCGCAGGTGCTCGCCCTGCTCGCCACCGGCTTCACCAACCGCCAAATCGGCGAATCGTTGTTCATCAGCGCCCGCACCGCCGGTGTACACGTGTCGAACATCTTGAGCAAGCTCGACGCCGACACGCGCGGTGAAGCCGTGGCGATCGCCCGCCAGGCCGGCCTGCTGACGTAGCCGGTGGGGGTGACCTACGTCACCCTCGTAACGACCAATACGTCGATCGCCCGATGTGCCGGGCAGGTGTTTAGTCCCAGTGTGTTGACTGCCGGGTTCTGCCCGGCCGCAGAAGTCGGGACAACAGCACAGGGATGAGCAATGACTACACAGGCGGTCGCCAACAAGAAAATCTCGAAAAATGCGCCGAAAAATGCGCGAGGAACCCGGCCACGGGACCTCTGGACTGGCGTGACCAGCTACCTGCACACCGCCGACTACCCGACGCTGACCGCTGTCGACGACGACCTGACGCTCGACGACCGGTTCGTCGCCACCACGTTCGCCCGCGTCGTCGACGAGTTCGTCGACGACGTGCTGACCGGCATCGATCTGACCGATATCGAGAGCGTGTCGACCGACACGACCCACTCGATCGCCCGCTGCTCCGACGGCGAAGGCACGCTGACGCACCTGTTCTTCTCCGACGACGAGTTCGACATCGCCCGCGCCAAGGCGATCTGCTCGAAATGCCGGCTCGCACCGACGTGCCTCGAGGGTGCCCTCGACCGCGGCGAGGCATACGGCGTGTGGGGCGGTGAGCTGCTGATCGACGGCGTCATCGTCGCCGTCAAGCGCGGCCGCGGGCGTCCGCCGAAGACGCCCCGCCCGGTCCTCGTCGTCGACGAGGTGCCACTGCCGCCGCACCTGGTCGCCTGACCGCGGCGGCCAGGACCGGCCCTCCCTCCACGCCCGCGATCAGCCAGCCTGATCGCAGCGATCACGAAACCTCCTTGACACGCGGCGCTCCCGCGTGATTTCCTCACATCCGCACGCCGCACTTCCGCGGCACCTCGAAAGGACACCACCGATGATTCGCACGACGCCGACGCAACTGATGGGCCAGCTGCCCGTCGTCGCGCGCCGTCGCGGCCCGGTGGCAGTGCATTGCACCCGTCCCTACGCAGGCACCCCGAACGGCAACGGCAATTGGGTGCTCGCTTCGGGTTTCTGGGTCGGCTCGATGGACGCCACCACCCGCACCATCAAGCGGCCCACCCGGCACCTCGCACCGAGGACGACGTAGACCTACGTCGAAGATTCTCACAGCGAGGCCGCCGGGTTCCGACCCGGCGGCCTTCTTCGTTTTTCCGCCCCCGAACCGCACCGTGAACACCGATCTCCAGATGACAACGAGCTCTCCAGATGACACCAACGACGAACCACCGACACGAGCTACGAACCAAAGACACCAGACAGGCACCCACCATGAGCACCCTCGAACTCCAACCCTTCGACGACACGGCGGTGTCGACCGTGCCGGTCGCCCGCTGCGCCGACGGCAACGGCACGCTCACGCCGTTGTTCTTCTCCGACCACGTCCTCGACATCGCCCGCGCCAAGGCGATCTGCGCCCGTTGCGCGCTGCGCGACGGATGCCTCGCCGACGCGCTCGAGCGCGAAGAGCCGTGGGGCGTGTGGGGCGGTGAGCTGCTCTCGGGCGGCCGCATCGTCGCCCACAAGCGTCCCGGCGGTCGCCCACCCAAGCACCCCCGGCCGGCGGTCTACGTCGACGAGTTCGGCATCGTCGAGATGCCGGTCGAGGTATCGGCCGAGCAGCCGATCGGGCTGGTCTCGTAACCGCCCGTCCCCGGTCACGGCCCCGGTGCCCGCTTCCCCTCGGCGGGCATCGGGGCCGAAGTCTGCCCGCCGGTCCGTAGCCTGGCCGGGTGGCCACCGTCACCGAACCGTCACCCCAGTCCACCCGGCGGGCGGTGACGTGGGCGTTGTGCGCGGGCGTGCTGGCGATCGCGGCGACGCTGGTGATCGCGGCCCGGCTGACCCGCGACGAGCCCACCTACGAAGCCTCGGTGAAGCTCGACGAGCCGGGCTTCTTCACCGAGCCGAGCACCGTCGGCAACGCCGATCGCACCGGCACACCGCTACCCGACGTCACCTTCACCGACGCCACCGGAGCGACGCGCACGCTGGCCGAGTTCCGCGGCACGCCGATGGTCGTCAACCTCTGGTACAAGGCCTGCGCCCCGTGTGCCCGGGAACTTCCCGAGTTCGCCGCGGTCGACGCCGAGCTGCGAGCCGCCGGCCGTTCCGTGCAGTTCGTGGGCCTCAACCCGATGGATTCGGTCGACACGATGATGGAGTTCGCCACCGAACGCGGCGTCGAGTACGAGTTATGGCGCGACACCCAGCGCACGTTCGGCGTCGAGATCGGCGCGGTGCTCTACCCGGTGACGCTCTACGTCGACGCCGACGGCCAGGTCGTCAAACAAGTCGGCGAAACCACCGCCGACGAACTCCGCACCACCATCACCGACCTCTTCGGCTGACGCTGCTCCCAGTCGTCATTGGGCGATGACGTATTGGGGGATGGGGAGTTCTTCGTAGCCGGGTTCGCCGGGGCGGAGGATGCCGACGAAGCGGTTGTCGGCATCGATGATCAGACGCGGCGTCGTCGGCTCGGGCCGCGGCAGCGCCGCCGCCCACGCGATTGCGGCGGCCGCGTCGGCGTGCGGGGCGAGCGTGGTGAGCGCGTTGATGGTGGGCGGCAGCAGGCGCCACTCGCGGGCCTGGGCGCGTTCGAGCGCGTCGACCGGGCGCACCCACGTGCTGGCCACCGTCTCGCTGTCGTCGTGGAGCGGTTCCTGACCAGCGGGGGCGCGGGTGAGGAAGAACCGGGTGTCGAACCGGCGCGACTCGCCCACGGGCGTCACCCAATGGTCGACGAAGTAGATCCGGTCGGTATGCAAGCGCAACCCCTCGGCTCGGCACAGCGCATCGAGGCCCAGTTCGCCCGCGTGCACCGCGTGACGCGCCGACCCAAACCTGGCCTGCAGTTCGGGGGTGTCGAAGTCGAGCGCCAGCGGCGCGTCGGCGACCCCGCCGAGCAGCACGCCGGCTTCCTCGAAGCACTCGCGGATGGTGGCCACCAGCCACGCCAGGCCACCCCGGTCGAGCCCCAGGCGCGTCGAGGCGCTGGCGTCGTCCTCGTCACAGATCGGCTCGAACTCGGGCCCGTGGTCGGTACCGTCGACCCGGCCGCCGGGGAACACGTAGGCGTTGCGGGCGAACGCCGCCGACCCGGTGCGCTGGAGCATGAACACCTCCAGCCCGGCCTGCCCGTCACGCACCAACATCACCGTGGCCGCCGGCCGAACCGGTACCGAGGCCGCCAGAACGCGCGCGTCGCTCATCAAACCGAACCTAACGCCGCATCAAGGTGGTTGAGCCTGTCGAAACCACCGAGACCCTGCGCGGCCAGGTGGTAACGACCGGCTCAACCACCTTGCTGGGATCGGGCGCCGATCGCGACGGGGGTGGCTTCGAGTTGGCGGGCTGAACAACCGGCCATGTCGACGGGGGTGTCGGCCTGGGGTGGTGTCAGCTCGACCAGCCGGGCGGCGATCGCCCGGAACGCCTGGGCAGCCGCTCCGCTGCCCGCCAGCGCGACCGGCTCACCGGCGTCGTTGCCGGCCGCTACCTCGGGCTCGATCGGTACCTGGCCGAGCAGCGGCGCGCCGATCGCCTCGGCCAGTGCCTGCCCGCCACCTTCGCCGAACAGGGCGTACGACTCGCCGTGGGCGCACACGAAGGCGCTCATGTTCTCGACCACGCCGAGCACCGGCAGGAAGCTGCGGGATGCCATGTCGGCGGCCCGTTGGGCGACCTTCTGGGCCGCCTGGGCGGGCGTGGTGACGATCAGCATCGACGTGCGCGGGAGCAGCCGGGCCAGGCCCATCTGCACGTCGCCGGTGCCGGGCGGCATGTCGATCAGCAGGTAGTCGAGGTCGCCCCAGGCCACGTCGGCGAGGAACTGCTCGACGGCCTTGGTGAGCATCAGGCCACGCCACATGAGGGCGGTGTCCTCCTCGACCAGGAACCCGGTCGACACCACCTTGAGCAGGCCGTCACCGACCCGCTTGGTGTTGGGGATGATGCGCGGCTTGTCGGACCCGTCGACCCGCTCGGCGGCGAGCCGTTCGGTCATGCCCAACAGGCGCGGCACCGAAAAGCCCCAGATGTCGGCGTCGAGCACGCCGACCGTGAACCCTTGGGCGGCGAGTGCGGTGGCGAGGTTGACGGTGACCGAACTCTTGCCCACGCCGCCCTTGCCCGAACCTACTGCGACCACCCGGCAGCGCAGCGGGATGTCGGTGTGAGGCGCTCGGTCGCGGGCGTTCCAGCGCGCCTTGCGCATGGTGTCGGAACGTTCGGCGGCGTTCATCTCGCCCCACTCGATGCGCACCTCGCGCACCCCCGGGTGCAGGCCGACGCGCTCGGTGACGTCGCGCTTGATGTCGGCCCGCAGTGGGCAGCCGCCGATCGTCAGCTTGATCGTGACGGTGACCAGGCCACGGTCGGGGCCAACGGTCGCGACGGCGACGTCGGGCACCATGCCGAGCGTGACGATGTCAGCGCCGAGTTCGGGGTCGATCACGTGCCCGAGCACGCCGAGCACCTCGTCGCGGGTGGGCGGTGCGACGGTCGCGCTCATAGCCGAGATTTTACCGGTCTGGACCGTGTAATCTCCAGAACGTGGACGAACCCCACAGCGCCGCCCGGCTCGACCTGTTCAAGACGCTCGGCGACAACACGCGGTATGCGATCTACCTCGAACTCGCCCGCGCGTCGCGCCCGTTGACCACGGCCGAGATCGCCGACACGATCGCGCTCCACCCCAACACCGTACGCCCCCACCTCGAGCGCATGCGCGACGTCGGGCTGATCGAGGTGTCGGTCGGTGGGCGCGGCGAGATCGGCCGCCCCCAGCACCGATACACGCTCGCCCCCGACGCACCGTCGCTCGGGCTCGAGCCCCCGGTGATGCCGGTGCTGGCCCGGATGGTGCTGACGATGGCGGAGCGGATGGGTGCTGGCCCGGCCGACGCGCACGCCACCGGCGAGGCAGAAGGTGCCCAGCGGGCAGCGCCCTATGCCACCGCCCCGTCGAGCCTGGAAGCACTGGTGAGCGACCTCGACCGGCTCGGTTTCGACCCCGTCGTCAGCGACCCACCCGATGCGGCTGGCAGCATCGGTAGCGGCTCGGGCGACGCGGCGGTGGTGCTGTTCGCCAACTGCCCGTTCGGCGAACTCGCCCGCGAGCATCCGCAGCTGGTGTGCAGCCTGCACCACGGCCTGGTCGCCGGGTTCGTGGCCGCGATGGGCGACACCGAGGTTGCCGAGTTCTGCAGCGTTGCCGCCCGCACGCCATGCCAGGTCACGCTCACCTCAGCCGGCACCTGACCGTAACGCTGTGCGTCCAAGCGCCACGCAGGCTGGGCGTCACTGACGATGCACAGGGCCGACGACAACGCAACCGCCGTGGGCCGAGACAACACCGACAGCCAACCGCAGCGATCGGTGGACCCGGGCTGACCGGCCACCGGCCGACCCGTTGGCGATCTGCACCGGGCACTGTCGTTCACGTACAGTCGGCGCCATGATCGTCGCCCTCCGGCGGCTGGCAGCCGGGGCGGCGATACTGATCGCCGTACCCTGCGCGCTCGCTGCGGCACCCGTTCCCGCCACCGCGGCCACGTCCGGCTTCAACGCCCTCGCCGCACCCCAACGGGTGCTCGACACGCGCCCAGGCGGCACCACGGCCGACAACCAGCACGCCAAGTCCGGCGTCGTCGGCGAGGGCGCCACGTACCGGCTGCCGTTGACCGGACGTGTCGGCCTGCCCGACCAGATGGCCGCAGCCGTGCTCAACGTCACCGTCACCGAGCCCGGTGCGGCCGGGTTCGTCACCGTCTACCCGTGCGGCGCGCCGCTGCCGACCGCGTCGAACCTCAACTACACGTCCGGCCAGACGGTGCCGAACGCGGTGATCGCGGCACCGGGCGAGCGCGGGGCGGTGTGCCTGTTCACCAAGTCGGCCACCCACCTGATCGTCGACGTGTCGGGCTGGTTCGCGACGGGTGCCTACACCGCGCTGAAGACGCCCGCTCGGCTATACGAGTCGCGTGCTGGCCGGCCCACGGTCGACGGCCGCCAGCGCGGCGAAGGGCTCCGCCCGGCCGAGAGCGAAACCCGCATCAAGGTCGCCGGTCGCGGCGGTGTGAGCAGCGCCCCGGCCAGCGTGGTGCTCAACGTCACTGCGACCGAAACCCAGGGCCCCGGGTTCGTCACCGTGTACCCGTGCGGTGTCGCCCGCCCGAACGCCTCGAACCTCAACTACCTGGCCAACCAGACGGTGCCCAACCTGGTGGTCGCCAAGGTCGGTGCCGACGGTGAGGTGTGCGTGTTCACGAAGGCCGCCGCGCATCTGGTGATCGACATCGCCGGCGAGCTCGCCGACGCGGTGTACGCACCGCTGGCCAGCCCGCAACGACTGCTCGACACCCGGCCCACGGGGACCACCGCCGACGGCGCGTTCCAGCGGGCGGGCACGCAGCCTCACCGCGCCAGCCTCCAGCTCAATGTCGCCCGCGCCGGGGTGCCCGCCGACGCTTCGGCGGTGGTGCTCAACATCACCGCGGTCGGCGCCCAAGGCCCTGGCTATGTTGCCGCCCACCCGCGCGGCAGCGCCCGCCCCACCGCCAGCAACGTCAACTACGCACCCGGCCAGACCGTGGCCAACGCGGTGGTGGCGCGGGTGGGCACCGGTGGTCACGTGTGCATCTTCAATCTCGCGCCCACCGACGTGATCGTCGACGTCGCCGGCTACCTCACCGGCCCGGCTCCGGCAACGAGTAGTGGCCAGTGCCCCGGCACGCAGCCCGACGACCCGAACGCGGCGGCCGCGATCGTCCGCCGGCCGGTGTTGCATCAGGCGCTCGGGAACGACCGGATCGCGATTCTGATCTGCGATGTCGGTGCCAACTTCACCCGGCTCGACGCCGGGCAGGTCGCCACGTGGGCGAACGAGCACGTCGCCCCGTGGTTCGCCGAGGAGTCGCGCGGACGCTTCACGGTGCAGTTCTCGGCGCATCCGTCGGGGCGCATTCGTACGGCCAACGCCTACACCTGCATGGACGAGGCGGCCGACCTCACCGAAGCACCGTTCACGAACGTGATCGGCGTCACCGAGGAGGCATGGGGTGGCGGCCAGGCCGGGCCGGGTTACATCTACGACCAGTTCGACACGAACGTGCTCGCCCAGCCGCCGTCGGAGTCGGCGCGCGGCGGCTACGTCGGCGGCCAGGCGGCGTTCGTGAACCCGTCGGTGTTCGTCCACGAGATCGGACACACCATCCACTGGCCGCACTCGTATATCTACGTGCCGAACGACCCGTTCACCGAGTACAACAATCGGGTTGACGTGATGAGCGGCGAACCCGAGGCCGACTTCGACTCGGCGAACTACTGCGACATTCCCGGTACGGGGTCGTTCACCCCGTGCTTCGCCCAGCACACGCTGGCGTTCAACCGGGTGGCGGCCGGCTGGGTGGGCGGCACGCAGGTGGCGATCCACCGCTCGGGGCAGGCCAACTACGTGCTCGACGCGCCGATCGGCAACGGCGTGCAGATGGTGGCGCTGCCCGACCGGGGCGACCCGAACCAACTGATGACGATCGAGGCCCGGCCCGCCGTCGGGCGCGACCAGTTCCTCGAGGTCGCCGGGGTGGCCGTGCACCTCGTCGACCAGACCGGCGACGGCTACAGCACCGGCGTGTCGACCAGCCGCCGCCAGCAACAGGCCGCCGGCGAGCCCGACAGCTACGGCCACGTCGTCGCACCGGGGCAGACGCTGCGGGTCCACGGCGTCACCATCCGGGTGTACGGCACCGCAGGTGGCGGCTACGCGGTGGAGGTCAGCGGCAGCTACCGCACCCCCGGCCACCTCCCCGGCGACCGCCCCGTGATCATCACCCACTCGACCGACGACGGGGTGTCCCTCACCCGCATCGAGTAATCACGAGGCCGGCGGTGGCGATCCGATTCTCCGCCGGCTGGGAGCCCGCTGCGAACCGCGCCCAGTTCGCCCGATGCGCGGCGACGCTGCTGCCACCAGCCGCGTCGCAGCGCATCACGAGGCGATCAGCCGATCGGAAGGAACTGGCTGTCGATCGCCGCCTCGGCAGCCTCGGTGCTGGACAACACCTCCACGTCGACCAGAGCGCCGACGAGCGTGTCGAAGGCAGCCTCGTCGAACACACCGTCGAGCGACAACGACGACCGCGCCTCCGCCCACACCTGGGCCGCAACAACGTCGGAGACCCCCGTGACATCCGTGAATAGGGCAACCGCGGCGGCCTCGTCGCTCTCGATGACTCGGGCACCCTCATACAGGCCGGCGAGCAGGGCGGCAACGGCGTCGGGGCGGTCGTTGATCATCTGGTCCGTGGCCATGACCGCCTTGGCGACGAAGTCGGGGACGACCTCATCGAACGTCAGCAGCGTGTGGCCGAGTCCCTGAGCCTCGGCCTGCAAGAGGCCTTCGATAGTCCAGACGAAACCGTCGATCTGACCGGTCTCGAACGCTGCGATCTGGGCATCGAACAAGCCCAGCGGCTGGCGGCTGATGCCGTTGTCAAGGTCGCCGGTGAGGTCACGTGAAACGAGCTTGATCAACGTGTCGGTGATGGCGTTCGGGCCGGTTACTCCGATCGACGTACCAGCCAGCTGGTCGACACTAGTGATGTCGTCACGGACGAACAGACCGAACAACTCCAAGCTATTGGCAATCGAGGCGACAAGTTTGGCCTCCTGACCGGCTTCGATTGCCGGCAACGCGGCCGCGGCACCGCCCAGTCCGAAGTCGATTTCGCCAGCAGCGATGGCCTGCTGCAACCTGGCATCGCCGGCGAAGGTGACGATCTCTACCGAGAGGCCACGATCGGCCCAGAAGCCCCCCGACTCAGCGGCGTAGGCGGGCATGAAGTCGAACGCTCCGGCAACGGCAAGTCCAAGCTTGACCGAGCCGAGGTCGGCCGAGACGGCGTCGCCTGGGTCGCTTCCAGCGGTGGTGGTATCAGGTGTGTTGGCACCATCGTCCGTGTCATCGACATCGTCGTCTGCTTGGGTGGTAGCGGGGGCGGCAGTCGGCGCTGGTGCGGTGGGTGTGGCCGAGCTGTCATCGTCGGAGCCGCAGGCGGTGCCCGCGAGCGCGAGAGCGGCGACTGCCACGAAGGATGCGAGGCGACCGCGGGATGGTTGTATCATTGTCAATCTCCGATTGCTTGGGGGTTTGGTTGGCACGAGCGGACGCCGAGAACGGCGGTCCGATCGAGAAACGTGGTCGGCAGCAGCCGAACCGATCCGCGGGGACAGGTCATTGGCCCGGTCCGTGTCCGGCGGCAGCAGATGTGGTCCGCGGCTCGCGCTGGCGATGTGCGATCACCTTGCCCGGAACGGCCGCCATGGCGCCGAGTGCTACGGCGAGCAGCACCGCGACCGCGATCCACGCGAAGCCACGTGCCGACCGGAAGATCTCCATCGACTCAGCGATCTTGCGACCGATGCCCTGGTTGCCGTTGAGCATCTCGCCGGCCACGACCGCCAGATAGCACAAGACGACCGAGATACGGATGCCGGTGGCGATCGTGGGCAACGCGGCCCGAGCCCGCACCCTGACGAGTTGTTGGAACGGGCCGGCGCCGAGCGATCGGGCAACGCGTACGAGGCCAGGGTCGACGCCGGCAACGCCGCGAATGACGTGGATGAGGATCGGGAACACCGCGGTCAAGGTGGCGAACGCGATCTTCGACCCCGAGCCGATACCAAAGATGAGCACACAGATCGGGAAGGCCATCACCACCGGCACGGCATAAAGACCGGCGACGATCGGCTCGATCAGTGCGCGAAGGTACGGAACGCTGCCAACGACGCATCCCACGGAGAGACCGACCGTGATGGAGATCACCATCGCGGTGACGAACTCGCCAGCGGTCACCCGGACGACATCGAACGTCGATCCGGTTGTCATCAGCGTGACGAATTCGCTCCACACATCGGCTGGCCGCGGCACCACGAGGCGCGACGAGCCATCGGCGCGGGTGGCCCACCACCAGTAGGTGCCGAACGCCGCCAGCGCGGCAACCTGAATCGCGGTGCTGAGCACCCTCGAACGGAGCCGAGCGGTGTTCATCCGCCGCGCTCCGACAACACCGAAGCGCGCATCTCGGCGTGCATCAACTCGAACAGTTCGTCACGGATCGCGTGGAACTCTGGCGTGGTCATGAACTCGGGAGTTCGCGGATGATCCCCTGGCACCTCGAGCACGGCCTTGATCGACCCCGGCCGGCTCGACATCACCACAATCCGGTTCGACAGGAAGACCGCCTCGGAGAGGCTGTGTGTGACGAGCAGAATCGTCTTGCCTTCGTTGGCGAGCAGCACCGAGAGCTCCTCACCGAGCACAGTCCGCGTCTGTTCGTCGAGTGCCCCGAACGGCTCGTCCATCATGATCACCGGGGTGCGCAAGCTCAGTGCCCGGGCGATGCCGACGCGCTGGCGCATACCACCCGACAAGTGTTTGGGCAGCGCGTGGAGAAAGTCCTCCAAGCCCACCTTGCGCAGTTCCTCGATGGCTCGGGCGCGGCGTTCGCTGGCCCGTACTCCCTGGAACTCGAGCGCGACTTCCACGTTGCGCTGCACGGTGAACCAGGGGAACAGGCCGTAATCTTGGAAGACCATCGCGGTGACGTTGGGAAGTGGGCCGGTCACCGAGTGGCCGGCGACCGTGACGTGTCCGGCAGTGGGACGTTGCAGCCCAGCGGCGACGTTGAGCAACGTCGACTTACCGCAACCGCTCGGCCCAATCAGCGACACGACCTCGCCGGCACGGATGTCGAGGTCGATCGACCCCAGTGCGTGAACGGGCCGGCGACCTTCGGTCTCGTAGACGACCGATACGCCGCGCATCGAGACGACGTCGCCGGGCGTGGGCGGTACGGTCGGGCGCGATGTCGCATTCATTGCTTCTCAGTTCTCGACGCGCCACCGGGCGAGTCGGTGTTCGAGGCGCCCCAGCGCCGTGTTCAGAGACACTGCCGACAGGGCGACGAGCAACAGCAGACCGAAGACCTTGTCGGGCTGAAAGGTCTGTGCAAAGCCCGTGGCGTAGTAGCCGACGCCCCGGGTGGTGCCGTACAGCTCTGCCATCAGTGTGCCGAGCATTGACTGCACCAGCCCGAGCCTGACCCCAGTGAGCACCGACGGCAAGACCGACGGCGCGATCAGGTACCGGACACGATGCCACCTTCCGGCGCCGAGCGAGTGAGCGGTGACGCGCAACCGAGCGTCGACCGATTGGGCGCCCTCGATGGTGTTCAGCAGCACCGGAAACACGCCGAGGCTGAACGCGAAGACACCGGCGGTGCCGATTCCCAGCCCGAAGATCAACACGAACACCGGAACCAACACCATCTTCGGGATCGCGAACAGGAGCATGAGCAACGGGCGCACCGTGCGGCAGACGAACTCGCTCGTGCCGATCAGCGCACCAAGCGTCACACCGACGACGATCGAGAGCCCGAACGCAACGGCGGTTGCTGCCCCGGTCTGGGAGAAGCCGTTGCGCACACCGGCGTCACCGAGTAGTTCGGGAAGCGCGACGAAGACCGCCGAGGGTGGGCTGATGAACCGCTCGTTGAACAAGCCGACGGAAACCGTCAATTCCCACAGCCCGACCAGCGCGGCAAGGAAGACCAGCCGATGCCACCAGACGACGCGCGCCGGCATCTGCCAGCGCCGCGTGCGCTGGGGATCAACAGCCGTCATGGCGTTGCCCTGGTCAAGAGTTGGGGACATCTTCATGGTGTGAAACCCTGCGAAGGCCGAGCGTGTGACCCAACACACATCCGGCTTCGTACATTGTACGGTATCTCGTACCGTGACATGATGGCAATGGCGTCATGGATGGCGACGCCACACACCACCGACGAGGAACGATGACGCAATACACCAAACCCAGAACGCGACGACGCACGAACTCCTCGACGGTGGATCGAGGCACGGTGATCGACACTGCCGTGCGGATCGCCGACCATGGCGACCTCGGCACCCTCACGATGCGCCGGTTGGCGAGTGAGGTCGGCATCCCGACCATGACGCTCTATGGACTGTTCTCCAACAAGGAGGATCTGCTCGATGCCATTGCCGAGCACGTGCTCGGCCGGTTCGAAGCGCCCGACCCCACTGGCCTCGATCGCGCCGGTTACGCAACCGCACTCGGTCGCGCGCTGCTCGCAGCGATGGTCGAGCATCCGAGCATTGCGATTCTCTTCGGTACCCGCACGACGACCACCATCGACGCCTCGCACGCGTTCCTGGAACGGCCGATCGACGGTCTGGTGGCGGCGGGCTTTACCCCCGCCCAAGCGGTGCGCGTCTACGGGCTGCTGATCAACCATTCGCTCGGTTTCGCGATGCACCACCTGTCGCGTCCGTGGGGCCGCGACGACGGCGATGCCGACGTGGAAGACCTGCGCCGCCGGCGCGCCCTGCAGTTCCAGGCGCTGCCGGCGCGACGGTTCCCGCGCGTCATCGAAGTCGCCAGCGATCTGGTATGTCTGCCCTCGTTGGACCAGTTCGAATGGGGCCTCAGCGTGCTGGTCGCCGGGCTCGCCACGGCCGACGACGAATCGGCGCGAAGCTAACCGGCTCACGGAGTAGTGCTTCTCTGCGACGGCATCGCCTCGATGACGTCGTCGACGACCGCGACAATCGACGCCTCGCCGCCCAGTTGGTAGAGGCGCTCCAGCAGGGCGGGCTCAGGTACGAGATCGAGGAACTTCCGTGAGACACCCGCCCGGCCGAGCGGCGTCGCCGCGTCCCCCACGGCCCGATCGCGCACAGTGGTTCGGCGCTGTCCATCGGCAACGATGCTCACCTCGGCCGCCCAGGTCGCAGGAAACGAAGCTTCTAGACGGGTTTCGCGAACGAGTTCGATCGCAACGTCGGTCGGGCTCGACACAGGATTGCGGAACGTGGCGATGTCGCGGACGACACCAGCGAGTGTGGCGGCGACGACGAACGGGGCGCTGGCGGCCGCGTCGGCCTGTCCACGCGGCTCAGCATTGTCGGTAACGATCTTGAGCAACGGACCGGGCAACCCGACCCGCACCTCGGTGACGGCTGCATTACCGGCCTCGAGGAGCAGCGCCTCGAGGCCCTCGATCGCGGCGTGGAGCGGGCGGGCGCACGGGAACGGCTTAAGGGCGCAGCCGCCCACCAAAGCGACACCGACTGCCTCGGGGAGCCCGCTCAACCCAGCGCCAAGCGCCGGTGCCGCGGCGTCGTCGAGGATTCGGTGGTCGCCGTCGGCACCGGCCCGCGCCAACAGCGCGGCGTCGAGACCGGCCGCCGAGCGCTGGCCGAGTAGCGCATAATGCGCAGCGCCATAGTGGGTCGGTGCCAACAAGCCCCCGGTCGATACGGATGCCAGCGAGATCGCCGCTGTGAGATGGTCCTCGTCGAGGCCGAGCAGCACCCCGGCCGTGACCGCTGCACCAATCGGAGCGAAGACCGCCGCCGGCCACCACCCGCGTTCGTACAGTGCACCACCACCGAGCGCGATCGAGACTGCGGCCAGCGCATCGCTGCCAGCGACCACCGCCCGTTCGGTGACGTCACCGTCGCTGCCAAGTAACGCACCGAGGTGGAGCGCTGCAGGCAGCGTGGTCGCCGTCGGCAATACGGCCGCGGCGAGGTGGATCGGATCGAACTCGTCCACGTGAGCAAGCGTGGTGTCGATCGCCACGCCACGCGACAGCGTGACGTGCGCTCCGGTGCTGAGCAGACGCGTTCCGTTGGCGATCGTCTCGTCGCCCGCGGCAGCGAGCAAGACCGGTGCTAACGGATGTGTCGCCCCGCCCACGAGGCAGCCGATCGTGTCGGCGATCTGCAGCCGCAGCACCGCCCGGTCGCCGGGCTCGCAGGCGACGCCGAGCGCGCGGCTCGCCAGCGCGCGGGCGAGTGGGATACGAGTCATGCCAGCAGGGGTACGACACCCGTCGCGACATCGTCGATCAGTTGCCACGGCAGGTCGTACGAACCGGCGTGCTGAAGCAGCACGGAGTCGACACCCAACTCGCCAACCGCCATCAGGCGACGGGCGATGTCGGCCGCACTCCCGACGAGGCAGTACTCCTCGGCGAACCGCACCGCGGCCGCGTCGCTGACCCACCCCGAGGCGACCTCGACCGCGTGCTCCCAGTCGGCCGCGTGCAGCAGATCGGGCTCGACGTAGGGCAGGCGCGCCGGGGGCTCAATGTCAATACCCGCGTCGCGCAGCATGTCGGCACCACCCGTCTGCGCGATCGTCAGGCAGATCGGCTTGAGCTGTCGCGCCGAGCGCTCGACGTCGTCGGTCACGATGCAGTACGAGGTCACCACCACGTGAAGGTCGCCGAGTTGACGGCCGCTGCCGGCCGCCCCGCGCTCGACGAGCGTCAGCGCCCGGCCCACCGCCGCGTCAGACACACCGGCGAGCAAGATCACCCCGTCGCCGAGCGCTCCAGCCATTTCCAGGTTGTTCGGACCGTTGGCAGCGATGAAGATCGGGGCCGGGCCGTGGGCGTCGCGCAACACCGGTTGCCGCTCGGCGTCGCCGCCTCCGGTGAGCAGCCGCCGCAGGTCGCCAATCTGCTCGGTCATCCGGGCACGGGTCGACGGCCGGAAGCCGAGGCCGGCGAGGGCGCTGTTGCCGGTACCCACCGCGACCCGGACGCGTCCGGGGGCGAGGTCTTGGAGCGTGCGCACCGCCGAGGCGAGGACCGTCGGGTGACGGGTCTCGAAGTTCGTCACCGCCGGCCCAATCGTGACGCGCTCGGTGCGGTCGGCAACGATCGCCAGCGACATGAATGCCTCGCGCCACAACAACTGCGAGTCGGGAAGCCACACCGAGTCGAAGCCGGCCTGCTCGGCCAGGCTGGCGGCGTCGCCGAGCACGACTGGGCTGGCACACGGGGGCAGCCGGATACCGAGGGAGATCGCCGGTGCCATCAGCCGACTCCGAGGAACTCCAGGTGGAGTGCGTTGAACTGGTCGGCGTGCTCGTGCTGGGGCCAGTGGCCGCACCGCTCGAACAGCTCGAGCGTCGACCCCGCGATGTTCTCGTTCAGGAAGTGTGCCTCGGGCACGTCACCGAACGGGTTCTCGCGGCCCCACACGATCAACGTCGGTGCGACGATCCGGCTGAGCTGCTCCGTCGTGAGTAGATCCGGCACGCGGTTCTCCATCTCCTGAAGGCACAACAGGTGCTCGATGTTCTGCTTGAACGCCGGGTGCTGGTAGATCGCATGGCGGACCTCGACGAGTTCGTCGCTGACGCTCGCCGCCGGGTCGAACATCAACAGCTCGAGCCGGCGACGGGTCAACTCGATGTCGTCGGCCTCGACAGCCGCCCGGGTACTCGTCTTAATCCGCTCCATGACGGCGGGGTTGGCAACCGTGCCGCCGGGGGCGAGCAGCGTGAGGTGGTCGACCCGCTCGGGATGGTCGGCCGCCAGCCGAGCGCCCACCCAACCGCCGAGCGACTCGCCGACGATATGGGCCCGTTCGGCCCCGATCGCATCGAGATAGTCGACGACGTGTCGAACGTACCGCGGAATCCGGTAGTCCTCAGGGGGTTTGTCGGTGAAGCCGTGGCCGATCATGTCGATCGCATGGCACTCGAAATGCGCTGCGTGGGCAGCCAGATTGCGAGTGAACGCTTCGAGGTGCCCGCTCGTGCCGTGCAGGAACAGCGCTACGGGCCCGTCGCCCGCCTGCAACGAACGAGTGCGTACACCACCGGCGTCGACGTTCGACAACGAGAACGGGATCGGGCTGAGGTCGGTCCAGATGCTCACGATGTGCCTTTCGGGGTGGGGGTGAAGATGGCGATGGCCATGCCCGTCAACCACTCGGGCATCGGCGAATACACGACGACCTCTCCGGCCGGGTGGCCGACTGCGGCGCTGGCAACCAGCCACGTGCGGATCTCGGCACCACCATTGCCGGCCTGCTCGGTCAGCGTCGCCTCATCGAGTTCGGCGTACCGGGCGAAATCACCGGCGCTGATCGCGTCGAGCAGTTCGACGTCGAACTGCGGGTTGATCACGGCCGGCGCTGCGAGGACGATCTGGCGGCGCCGCTCCTCGTACTGAGTCCATGATTCCCGACCGTTCAGCCACGCTTCGACCAGGAATTCGTCATCTCCACTGCGGGGATCGCGCCAGTCGGGAAAGGGAAGCCCGTGCGACAGGCCGCCAGAGGCCACGATCGCCACCCGCCGCGCGCCGGGCAACGCGCGCAACGCATCACCGAGCGCCGCACCGAACGACTCGGCGCGGCGAAGCGACGGCAGCGGTGGCGCGAAGACGTTGACGATGACCGGAATGATCGGTACATCGAGGCCGGCGAGCACATACTGCACGGCGTGGCTGATGCCGTGGTCGACCTGGAGCCGCGCCGAGAAGGCGACGTCGAACTCGGCGCCCACGAGATGTTCGCAGACCGCTTGGGCGGCAGCGGGGTCGACCGACAACGGTCCCTGGGGGGTTCCGGCTTCGCCGGCACTGAGCACCTCACCGATACCGATCGTGAACGCGGGCATCAGATCGAGGAAGAACCCTCGGAAGTGGTTCGAACCTACGATCACCACGAGGTCGGGTGCGGCCTCAACGACCCGGCCACGCGTGACGTCGAGCCCGGTGCGGAACTGCTGAGCACGCGGCTCATGGGCCACGTCGGCCCAGTGCGTGTTCATCAGCGTGCTGTGCGAAGCACCCACGCCGAACACAACCTTGCTCATGGGATCGCTCCTTCCGGTAACCGCATCTGTACAAATGTACCGTACAGCGTACGAGAGGAAAATCCGTCGTGTCGTACCTGGCCTGAAGTCAGCCGAGGGTGCGGCTGAGTGAGGTCGTCACGCTGCGTACAGCGGGTGTCAGCCGGTCGATGTCGAGTTGGCCGATCGGCATGCTGACCGACAGCGCGCCGGCAACCGGACCGGCCGGGCCGCGGCGGATCGCGGCGGCGACACAGCCCAGGCCGAGCGCGGCCTCTTCCCGGTCAACCGCGTACCCGCGTTGGCGAGCCTGATCGAGTTCAGCCCGGAAGTGGACGGGATCGGTGATGCTGTATCGCGTCAGACGCGCGAGACCGGCACTGAATACCGCGTCGATCTCGCGAGCGTCGAGGACCGCGAGCTGCGCCTTGCCGATGCCGGTACAGGTGGCTGGGACGCGCCCGCCGATACGTGACGGCGACTTGGCCGAGCGGTGCCCGGAGAGTTTCTCGAGGTACAGCGCGTGACAGCCGTCGAGGATCGCAAGGTGGATCGTGCCGTGGGTCACCTCGTAGAGGTCTTGCATGAACGGCAGGGCGGCATCGCGCAGGTGGCGTTTCCGCGGCACCGCCTCTCCCAGTTCGAACAACCGGGTGCCGAGTTGGTATCCCGAGCCGACCCGGTCGACGAAGTCCCACGTGACCAGTTCGCCGAGCAGGCGGTGGGTCGAGGTGATCGGTAAGCGCGCCAGGCGGGCGACCTCGGTCAACCGGATCGGGCCGGGCCCGGTCCAGGCCCGCAACGCGTCGAGCACGCGCGCCGTGCGGGCTACGGCCGATTCGCCGGGTCCCGGCAGGTTGCCTGTGTCGCGGGGAGATGATTTTCCGATGAGCGGAAAGATACCGTTGCGGCGCTGGCATCTGGTTGCCACAGTGAGGCCATGTCCACCCCAGTTGCGATCATCGGTTCGGGCAACATCGGAACCGACTTGATGATCAAGATCCTGCGCCGGTCGCAGATGCTCGAGATGCGGGCGATGGTCGGCATCGACCCGAACTCCGACGGTCTCGCTCGGGCCGCCCGGATGGGAGTCGCCACCACCCCCGGCGGCATCGACGGGTTCATTGAGATGCCCGAGTTCGCCGACATCGAGTTGGTGTTCGATGCCACCAGCGCCGGCGCCCACGCGATCCACGACGAGGTGCTCCGGGCGGCCGACAAGCGTGTCGTCGACTTGACGCCGGCTGCGCTCGGCCCGTACGTCGTACCCGTCGTCAACGGCACCGAGCACCTCGGCTCGACGAACGTCAACATGGTGACCTGCGGAGGCCAGGCCACCGTGCCGATCGTCGCCGCGGTCTCCGACGTGGCACCGGTGATGTACGCCGAGATCGTCTCGTCGATCTCGTCGCGCTCAGCGGGGCCCGGCACCCGGGCCAACATCGATGAGTTCACCGAGACGACCTCGCGGGCACTCGAGGTGGTCGGTGGCGCCGGGCGCGGCAAGGCGGTGATCGTGCTCAACCCGGCCGAACCGCCGATGATGATGCGCAACACCGTGTACTGCCTCGTCGAAGGCGAACCGGGCGACGCGGCGATCGCCGCATCGGTCGAGGCGATGGCAGAGCGCGTGCGCGAGTACGTGCCCGGGTACCGCCTCAAGCAAGCCGTCCAGTTCGAGCATTTCGGCAACGACGACCCGTTGCACATTCCCGAGACCGGCAAGTTCACCGGCACCCGCGTCACCGTGCTGCTCGAGGTGACCGGGGCAGCCCACTACCTACCGGCCTACGCCGGCAACCTCGACATCATGACCTCAGCCGCGCTGGCGACCGCCGAGTCGATCACCGCCCAAGCCAGCACGACCACGACCGCAGGAGCTGTCCAGTGACGATCGCCGAACCCACCGCCACCGCCACCGTGCCCACCGAACCACAACGCGAGCTGTACATCTCCGACGTGACACTCCGCGACGGCATGCACGCGATCCGCCACCGCTACAGCCTCGACGACGTGCGATCGATCGCCCGTGCACTCGACACGGCGGGAGTCGCCTCGATCGAGATCGCCCACGGCGACGGCCTGTCAGGCTCGTCGTGCGTCTACGGGTTCGGCGCCCACACCGACCTGGAGTGGATCGAAGCGGTCGCCGAGACCGTCACGTCGGCTCGCGTGGCCACGCTGCTGCTACCCGGTATCGGCACCGTGCATCATCTCCGCGAGGCCCACACCGCGGGCGCGACGGTGGTCCGTATCGCGACCCACTCAACCGAGGCCGACATCTCCGCCCAGCACATTGCCGCCGCTCGCGAACTCGGCATGGACACCGTCGGGTTCTTGATGATGTCGCACATGACCCCCGCCGCCGAGTTGGCCCGCCAGGCCAAGCTGATGGAGTTGTACGGCGCCACGTGCATCTACGTGGTCGACTCGGCCGGAGCGCTGACGATGCGTGACGTAGCGGAACGGTTCGACGCCTTCGCCCAGGTGCTCGACCCGGGCACCCAAACCGGCATCCACGCTCACCACAACCTGTCGCTCGGCGTCGCCAACTCGATCGTCGCCGTCGAGCACGGGGCCACGCGCGTCGACGCCAGCCTGACCGGAATGGGAGCCGGCGCCGGCAACGCACCACTTGAAGTGTTCATCGCCACCGCCGACCGGCTCGGCTGGAACCACGGATGCGATCTGTTCGCCCTGATGACAGCGGCCGACGACCTCGTCCGCCCGCTCCAGGAACGCCCCGTACGCGTCGACCGCGAGACCTTGTCGCTGGGCTACGCCGGCGTGTATTCCAGCTTCCTCCGCCACGCAGAGCGCGCGTCAGAACGCTACGGCATCCCCCCTGCTGAGCTACTCGTGGAAGTCGGCCGCCGCAAGCTGGTCGGCGGACAAGAAGACATGATCATCGACATCGCCCTCGACCTGCTCACCGAACGCAGCGCTGTATGAGCTCGCCACCAGCGGAGTTGGCTGCGCGCCTCGCCGAAGCCGAACGTACCGGAACACCGATCGCCCCGTTCGTCGAGATTCCAGCAGGCGACCTCGACGCCGCGTACGCCGTGCAGCAGGCGTCCGTCACCCGCTGGCTGGCCGGAGGCCGCCGCATCGTCGGCCGCAAGATCGGGCTCACGAGTCCGAAGGTCCAGGCCCAACTCGGCGTCGACCAACCCGACTTCGGGGTGCTGTTCGACGACATGCAGTACGCGTCCGGTGTGATGGTTCCCACCGGGCGAGTGCTGCAACCGCGCGTCGAGGCCGAGGTCGCATTCCAACTTGTCGCCGACCTCACCGACGGAGATTCGATCGACGCCGGCGCCGTGCGTGCTGCCGTCGGCAGCATTGCCGCATCGATCGAGATCGTCGGTAGCCGGATCGCCGACTGGAGGATCACGATCACCGACACCATCGCCGACAACGCGTCGAGCGGCGCGTTCGTACTCGGGGACACAGCGATACTGGGAGACCTCGACCTCGCAAATGTGACGATGGAGATGACGCGCTCTGCCAACGGACGTACCGATCTCGTGTCCACAGGGAGCGGTCGCGACTGTCTCGGTAGTCCGTTGATCTCGGCCACCTGGTTGGCTCGCCACGTAGCCCGGCTCGGTACGCCGCTGCGCGCAGGGGACATCGTGTTGACCGGCGCGCTCGGCCCGATGGTGGCGGTGCAACCTGGTGATCGATTCGCGGCCACCATCGCTGGAGTCGGTTCGGTAGAGGTCGCATTCACTTGAGCTCGACCAACCCGCCGCGGTCTCTGCGACGCGCGACAGGTTTGAGCCGGACGTTTGCGCTGGCTTCGACAGGCTCAACCCCCTTGGGAACTACGTCGTCAGTCCGGCTCGGAGTTGGGCGGCGTACAAGCCGTCGGCGGCGACGAGGTCGGCGTGTGAGCCGATCTCGGCGATCCGACCGGCGCTCAGCACGGCGATCCGGTCGGCAGCGCGCACCGTCGACAGGCGATGCGCGATCACGATCGCCGTACGCCCCTGGAGGGCGACCTCGATCGACGCCTGCACGTGGGCCTCGTTGTCGTTGTCGAGGTGGCTGGTGGCCTCGTCGAGGATGACGATCGCGGGGTCCTTGAGCAGCAGCCGGGCGATCGCCAGGCGCTGCTTCTCGCCGCCCGACAAGCGGTAGCCACGCTCGCCGACCACCGTGTCGAACCCGTCCGGTAGGGCCTCGATCACGGGCAGGATGCGCGCCGCGATACACGCCGCACGCAGGTCGTCGAGCGTCGCGTCGGGGCGGGCGTACCGCAGGTTGTCGGCGATCGACTCGTGGAACAGGTGCGGGTCCTGGGGCACCACACCGATCGAGCCACGCAACGACGCCAGCGTCAGATCGCGGACGTCGTGACCGTCGACCAGCAGCGCCCCGTCGGTGACGTCGTAGAGGCGCGGGATCAGGTTCGCCAGCGTGCTCTTGCCCGACCCCGATGCCCCGACCAGGGCGAGCGTCTCGCCCGGCTCGATCGTGAGGTCGACGTCGGCGAGCACGTCGCGATCGGCGTCGCTGCGGGCAGCCGCGGCGGCGACCGTCTCCATCGACGCGATCGCCGACTCGTCCACCGGGGGATACCGGAACCGGACGTGACGGAACTCGATCCGTCGGCCGCCGTCGCCAGCCGTTCCGATCAGGTCGATCGCGCCCGGCTTGTCGGCGATCGGCTCGGGGGCGTCGAGCACTTCGAACACGCGCTCGAACGAGACCATCGACGTCATCAGGTCGACCCGGGCGTTCGTGAGGCCGGTGAGCGGCTGGTACACCCGGGTGACGAGCGCAGCGAGGGCGACCAGCGTGCCCGGGGTGATGTCGCCGTCGATCACCAGATGGGCGCCGATGCCGTAGATCGCTGCCGACCCGATCGCCGCGACCAACCCGAGGGCGACGAAGAACACGCGCCCGAGCATCGCCTGGCGCACGCCCGCCTCGGCGACCGCGGTGGCCCGCGCGCCGAACTGCTCGTTCTCGCGATCGGCCGAACCGAACAGCTTGACGAGCGCCGCTCCGGCGACGTTGAAGCGCTCGGTCATCTGCGTGCTCATCGCCGCGTTGTTCGTCATCTGCACGCGCGACACCGCCTGGAGCCGGCGCCCGACCCGCCGGGCAGGAATGACGAACAGTGGCAGCACCACCAGCGCCATCAACGTCAGTCGCCATTCGAGCGCGATCATCGTGACGAGTGACGCGACCAGCACGATCACGTTGCTGACGACGCTGCCGAGTGTGGACGTCAGCGTCGACTGGGCGCCGACCACGTCGGTGGTGAGCCGGCTCGTGATCGCTCCGGTAGGCGTGCGTGTGAAGAACGCCAGTGGCAGCCGCTGCACCTTGGCGAACAGCGCCCGGCGCAAGTCGGCGATCAGCCCCTCGCCGATGTGCGCCGAGCACCACCGCTGGAGCACGGCCAGCGCGGCGTCGCCGAGTGCGGCAGCCACGGCGATACCGGCCAACCACTTGATCGCCGTGCGGTCCTGATCGGGGATGGCGTGGTCGAGGATCTGGCGTACCACCAGCGGCGGCACCAGCGCGAGCAGCGCCGACAGCAGGATCGCCGTGAGGAACAGCGCGATCGTGCCGCGGTACGGACGTGCGAACTGCCACACCCGGGCCGGCGTGCCGGCCGCCAGCCGCACGCCTTTGATCGCCTCGTCGTCGCGGGGGCGCATCGAGCCACCCGCCCTGTGGCTCGCGCCACCACCCATTCGCATACGGCGAGGCTAGATCGCGGGTGCGCGAGCACCTCGAAGCCGTACTCTGGCGGGATGACGGCGGGGCCCCCACTGAGGATCGTTCGGGCACCGAGGATCGTTTGGGCCGGAGTGCTCGCCGCGCTGGTACTTGCCGCGTGTGCCCCCGGGTCGGGTGTGTCGTCGGGCACCGCGGTGCCCGTGCAGCCCGACGCGCCGGCCCCCGACGTGCCGAGCAGCACGGGCGATGCCCCTGCCGACGACAACCGTCCCGGTCCGTCACCCGACGGGCCCGGGTACGACCCCGGGCCGATCGAGTGGCGCGAGTACGACGACGACCTCGACACGGCAACGGTCACCGTTCCCGTCGACTATGGCAACCCCACCGGCCCCACGATCGACCTGTTCGTGATGCGCCACCGAGCGCTCGACCCGGATACCCGGATCGGCTCGCTGCTCGTCAACCCGGGCGGCCCGGGGGCACCCGGGTCCGACCTGGCCCTGTACGCGCCGTACCAGTTCGACCTGCCGCTGCTGCGGCGCTTCGACATCGTCGGCTGGGACCCGCGCGGCACCGGCGCGAGCAGCCCCGCGATCGAGTGCATCGGCGACGACGACTACGACCGCATGTACGCCGAGGTCGACTCCACCCCCGACACGCCCGCCGATCACGCCCTGCTCGTCGACGTCGCCCAGGAGTTCGCCACCGGGTGCGAGCTCGGCTCGGCGGGCATCCTCGAACACGTCGGTACGAACAACTCGGCCCGCGACATGGACGCGATCCGCCAGGCGTTGGGTGAGGACACCATCAGTTACTTTGGGTTCAGCTACGGCAGTGAGCTGGGCGCGACGTGGGTGACACTGTTCCCCGACACAGTGCGCGCGGCGGTGCTCGACGGCGCCAGCGACCCCGACGCCGAGGCGCTCGAAGGCTCGCTCCAGCAACTGGAAGGGTTCGAACAGTCGGTCGTGCGGTTCCTCGACGCGTGCTCTCGGCGGAACTGCGCGTTCGCTCCCGACGGCGACGCCGACGCCGCCTACTTCGAGTTGATGGAGTCGCTCGACGCCAACCCGGTGCCCAGCCGGCCGGGCCGCCCCGACGTCAACCGCGACGTCGCCACATCGGCGGTGATTCAGGCGATGTACTCCGATACGTACTGGCCGGCGTTGGAGCACTCGCTGGCCGAGGCCCAAGGCGGCGATGGCAGCGGCCTGCTCCAACTGTACGACGAGTACTACCGGCGCAACCCGGACGGCACGTACGGCAACATGTTCGAGGCGTTCCAGTCGATCTCGTGCGCCGACGTACGGGAACGGCCGACGGTGGCCGAGGTCGATCGCGAGGCAGCGCTGTACGAAGAGGTCGCCCCACACCTCGTGCCGCCGGGCTCGGCGGGCGGGTACTTCTGCACGTTCTTCCCCCCCGCAGTCGACCCGCGCGTCGACATCACCGGCGCCGGCGCCGGCCCGGTGGTGGTGATCGGCACCACCGGCGACCCGGCCACCCCGTTCGAGTCGACGGTGGCGATGGCCGACAAGCTCGAGGACGGACGCCTGATCTCGGTCGACGCCAACCAGCACCTCGGCTACGGCGTCAACCGCTGCGTCGTCGACGCGGTCAACGACTACCTGATCGACCTCGTCGCCCCCGCTGCCCCCCTGGAATGCGGCAACGGCGGCCTCTTCGGCTAGGTGCCACGCCGTTCAGTGAGGTGGTAACGACCGGCGGACGGTCAGGCTGGGGCGTTGTCGGGGTTCGGGTCGGCGTCGCTGAGGGTGCCTGCGGCGAGCGCTTCGACCGCCGCCCGCACACCTGCGCCGTAGGCCGGGTCGGCCTGAGTGCAGTTGGCGATGTGGCGCTCGACCGTGGCCTCGGATGCACCGTCGATGGCCCGGGCGGTGTTGGCGAACAGCGCCTGCTGCTGGGCCGGCGTCATCAACCGGAACAGGTCGCGGGGCTGCTCGTAGTAGTTGTCGTCGTCCTCGCGGAAGTTGAACCGGTCGGCCGCGCCGTCGAGTGCCAGGCTCGGTTCGGCGAACTCGGGCTGGGCCTCCCACCGGCCGTAGCTGTTCGGCGTGTAGCCGGGTACCCCGCCCTGGTTGCCGTCGACCCGCATCGTGCCGTCGCGGTGGTACGTGTTCACGTTGGTGGCTCCGCGTGGGCAGTTGACCGGGATCTGGTGGTGGTTGACCCCGAGCCGGTAGCGCGCCGCATCACCGTACGAGAACAGGCGGCCCTGGAGCATCCGGTCGGGCGAGAAGCCCACGCCCGGCACCACGTTGGCCGGCGTGAAGGCGACCTGCTCGACGTCGGCGAAGTAGTTGTCGGGGTTGCGGTTGAGTTCGAACTCACCGACCTCGATCAGCGGGTAGTCCTTCTTCGACCACACCTTGGTGAGGTCGAACGGGTGGAAGCGGTACGAGGCCGCGTCGGCTTCGGGCATGACCTGGATGCAGAACTTCCACTTCGGGAAGTCGCCCCGCTCGATCGCCTCGAACAGGTCGCGCTGGGACGACTCGCGGTCGTCGGCCACGACGGCCGCGGCCTCGGCGTCGGTGAGGTTCTTGATGCCCTGCTGGGTGATGAAGTGGAACTTCACCCAGTTCCGCTCGCCGTCGGCGTTGACGAACGAGTACGTGTGCGAACCGAACCCGTGCATGTGCCGGTAGCCGTCGGGGATGCCGCGGTCGGACATGACGATGGTGACCTGGTGCAGGGCCTCGGGGAGGTTGGTCCAAAAGTCCCAGTTGTTCTCGGCCGAGCGCAAGTTGGTGCGCGGGTCGCGCTTCACGGCCCGGTTCAGGTCGGCGAACTTGTGCGGATCGCGGTGGAAGAACACCGGCGTGTTGTTGCCGACGATGTCCCAGTTGCCCTGCTCGGTGAAGAATCGCAGGGCGAACCCGCGGATGTCGCGCTCGGCGTCGGCAGCGCCGCGCTCGCCGGCCACCGTCGAGAAGCGGATGAACATCTCGGTCTGCTTGCCGACTTCGGACAGCATCGCCGCCCTGGTGTAGCGGCTGACGTCGTTGGTGACCGTGAAGGTGCCGAACGCGCCCGAACCCTTGGCGTGCATGCGTCGCTCGGGGATGACCTCACGGTCGAAGTGGGCGAGCTTCTCCAGGAACCACACGTCCTGCAACAGCATCGGCCCGCGGGGGCCGGCCGTGACGGCGTTGTCGTTCTCGGCCACGGGCGCGCCGGCGGCGGTGGTGAGCGGCCTGGTGTTGTCGTCGGACATTGCTGACTCCCTGTAGGTCGTGACGGTGAGATCGCGACGGGCGACGATCGGGCAGGGCTGCCACCGTCGGCTGGTTACGTCCGCAAGATTGCTCCCCATTCGATGCGGTTCGCTAGAGGCGAAGGTACCAGCCGCCCGCGGACGGGGCGGCATTCCGCAGGAGTCGGGCGGGCGTGCCGCCGCTAGCCTTGCTCGACGGAAGGGTGCCCGAGTGGCCTAAGGGACACGCCTCGAAAGCGTGCGAGGTGCAAGCCTCCGCGGGTTCAAATCCCGCCCCTTCCGCCCGCTGAACCCCGGCTCGGGAACGGGCCGGGGTTCGTCGCGTCCGGGAGGGTTCGCCGCAAGGGACCGGCAGGATCACCCGTTCGCGTCGCAGCTCGACCACGCAGCGTGTCATTGTCTGAATATTTGTTGCCTTTCGTGGCATTTTTCATGACCCGGCAACAGAACATGGACTACGTTCGTCGCCGGTGATGCGGACATGACCGGGACGGCGCCAACGACCGGCGCGCTCGATGTACGCCTGCCCGCACCAGGGTGGGCGGTACTCGATGCGGTGCGCGCCCGCGCCTTCACCGGCGAGGTGACCCTGATCGGCTCGCCGGCCGTGCGCCTGTGGGCCGACCACGGCCGGATCTATCTCGCCGAGCAGCTCGGCGAGCCGCCGCTCGCCGCCCGGCTCGCCGCCGGGCGGGTGCTCACCGCCGACGACGTTACCCGCGGCGTCGTACGGGTCGCCGACCGCCAGCACCTCGGAGCATTGTTCGAGCGCGTCCCCGGTGCCGACCGGCACGCCGTGCAGGTGGCCGTCGCCGCCTACACCGAGGACGCGCTGCGCACCATCGCCGGCCAGCTGCTCGCCGGCATCGACGTGGTGCCGTACGCGTTCGACCCGAACGGCGTTCACGCGTGGGGGCAACCCGCGCCCCCACCGGCGCCTCCTCCCGTCGGGCCGCCGGTCAACGGGTTCGCCCCGCCACCAGCGCCCTTCGCCGCCCCGCTCGCCGGTGCCGCACCAGCACCCCAGCCGACGCCGCCCGCGCCCTCGCAAGCCGCGCCCGAGCCGACGCTGCCCACCTCCACACCCGCACCGGCCGCGCCCGAACCGACGTTGCCGCCGAGCAACCCGCGGCTCCCCGACGTTCCTCCCCCGCCGGCGGCCGCCGCCCAGCCCGAACCGGCGTCGGCCGCCACCGCTACGACCACGGCCACAGCCGAACTGTCGGAGATCGACTGGGACCGCCTGCCGTTCCTCGATCAGCTCGCCGACGAGCGTGAGGGCCGCGGTACCGAGCCGTTCTCGGTGATCTGGCCCGACGGCGACGTGGAACGGCGTTCGAGCACGAACGGCGCGCACACCAACGGGGCCGGCGTCGACGACGCGTCGAGCATCGCCGGCGTGCCTGCCGGCACGCGCACGCGGCTACTCGACGACCGGTTCGGGCCGCTCTGACCCGCGGCCGCGGCGGGCGGCGAAGAAGTCGACCAACAGGCGCCCACACTCGTCGGCGAGCAGCCCGGTGCGGCGCGGCACGCGATGGTTGAGCAGCGGCGAGTCGACCAGGTCGAAGCGGCTGCCCGCGGCACCCGCCTTCGGGTCGGTGGCGCCGTAGACGAGTTTACCGAGCCGGGCATTGACCAGCGCTCCGGCGCACATCGGGCACGGTTCCAGCGTCACGTACAGCGTGCACTCGTCGAGCCGCCACGAACCGAGCGCGGCCGCCGCGTCACGCAGGGCGAGCACCTCGGCGTGGGCTGTGGGGTCGCCGGTGAGTTCGCGCTCGTTGTGCCGAGCGGCGACGACCGTGAAGCCGTCAGGGCCACCACGGACGACGACCGCGCCGACCGGGACGTCGTCGTGGGCCAGCGCCGCGCGCGCCTCGTCGAGCGCGACCCGCATGAACACGAGCCCCTGATCGTCGGGCGCCATGGCGGAGGAGGTGGGATTCGAACCCACGGAGGATTGCTCCTCACACGCTTTCCAAGCGTGCCGATTCGGCCGCTCTCGCACCCCTCCTGGTTGCTGACGGGCCACGCTATCCGGATCATCCGGCGACGGCGCTAGCGTGTCAGCACGTTCGCCGGTTCCCGGCGGGTGAGGTAGTGGTCGGGTCCTGTGCAACGGGCGCCCGTGAACCAGGTCAGGCCAGGAATGGAGCAGCCTTCATCGGCATCGTCTGTGTGCCGCAGATCGCCTGGCCACTACCTCAGCCGCCGGGGCGGCAACACCCGGGCGGTATGCTGATCCGCAGCGTTATCCGCCCCCCAGTCCGGAGGAGCACCATGATCACCCTCACCGACACCGCCGCCGACAAGGTCAAAGAACTGCTCGCAGCCGAAGGCGCCGACGATCTGGCGCTGCGCGTGGCCGTGCGCCCTGGCGGCTGCAGCGGATACTCGTACGAGATGTACTTCGACGGCGACGTCGCCGCCGACGACCAGCAGGCCAGCTTCGGCTCCGACGCCGTGCGCGTCATCGTCGACGCCCAGTCGGCGCAACTGCTCCAGGGCGCCACGCTCGACTACAAGAACGGCCTCGAACAGAGCGGGTTCGCAATCACGAACCCGAACGCCAGTCGCACCTGCGGCTGCGGCCAGAGCTTCTCCTGATCTGCCGCTGAACTGCGGTTGGCCGGCTGGGCCACGGTCGTTGCACCCCCACCCCGCGATCTGAGAACGTGAGGCCCATGCCGAGCGCGCCCGAGTCCCGCTACCGCCGCCGCGTGCTCGGCATCGCCGGCGCCGGGGCCTTCTTGCTCTACGTGGTCGGGGCACCGATCTTCAACAACCGGATCGAAAACGATCTCGAACACCGCGTCCCGGCCGCGCTCGCCGCCGCCGGCTACGGCACGATCGACGCCAAGTTCTCGGGTCAGGAGGGCACGCTCACCTGCCCCGGCCCGCTCGGCGACCCCGAGGGCGCGCTGGCGGTGGTGCACGGTGTGCGCGGTGTGTACTCGGTGGAACTCGATCGTGGCTGCCGCGTCAATACCGGTGGCGATGTGTCGCCGTCTGGCACGGTGCCCGGCGCATCTACCGGCAGCTCCGCCAGTAGTGGAACCCCTGAAACGAGCCTGCCCGACTTCGCCACCGTCGGCGCCGTCGTCACCGGCGACCCGCAGTTCGCGATGCTGGCCCGCCTGGCGGGGCAGTCCGGCCTCGCCACCACGCTCGCCGACCCGTCAGCCGACCCGGTCACCGTGTTCGCCCCCACCGACGCCGCGTTCGCAGCCCTGCCCGCAGGGCCGTCGGGGCAGCTCGACGACGACGCCGAGCTGCGAACCGTGCTCGCCCGCGGTCATGTGGTGGTCGGGACGTTCGACGACGCTGCTCTGGCGGCACTCGATGGTGGCACCGTGACCACGATCGACGGGGTCGAGTTGCCCGTCGCCGTCGAGGGCGACGTCGTCACGGTCGGCGGGGCGACGGTCACCGGATCACCGATCGTCACCCCGAACGGTGTCGTCTACACCCTCGCCCAGGTGATCCTCCCCGAGGGCCTCGACGGCACCCCCACGGGCAGCCCCGTCGCGGCCACGCTGGCCGGTGGAACGCTGACGCTGCACGGCGCCGTCGGCGACCAGTTGGCCCGCGACACGCTGGTGTTCGCCGGAACCGCGGCGGTGGGGCCTGACCGGCTCGACAACCAACTCGTGCTCGACTCCGACACCGGGCTCGACGCCGACGATGCCGCCCAACTGGCGACGCTGATCGCTGTCCTCAACGCCGAACTGGTGTCGGGCGCGGCCGGGCACGACGGCACCGGCTTCTACCTGTCGGGGGCGTATGCGAACACGGCCGACGCGGCGCGTGCCGAGGCCGCCGCCGACGCGGCCGATGCGGTCACCCACCTGGCTCCGCGGCGCGACGCCAACGCGACCGAGGCGGCTGCGCTGGAGGACGGCCTCAACGAGTTCGTCCGTGCCAACCCGATCACGTTCGGGCAAGGTTCGGCCGTGCTCAACGAGTCGGCGGCGACGGTGCTCGACCGGCTCGCCGCGCGGCTCGTCGAACTCGGCGGCCTGACCGTGGTGGTCGAAGGCCACACCGACTCAGACGGGCAGGCGGCCTCCAATCAGTCGCTCAGCGAGCAACGGGCTGGCGTCGTGCGCCAGGCCCTGATCGACCGTGGCGTGGAGTCCGACATCATCACGGCCGCCGGCTTCGGTTCGCAGCGCCCCGTGCTCAGCGCGAGCGGTATCGAGGACAAGACTGCCAGCCGCCGGGTGGAGTTCCGGATCTCGGCCGGGTGACCGGCGCATGCACGAACCAGCGATGGACGAGTTGACCAGCGAATGAAGGGGCACCGATGCCGTACACACTGACCAAAGGCCTGTTGTGGTTCGCGATCGCGTTGGTGCTCGGCGTGGTGGTGGGGTGGCTGCTGCGCAGCATCAAGGCCACCGGCCAGGTGCGCCGGGCTCGCCACGCGCGCCACGACGCCGCCGAACTCGAGCAGTTGCGCGGGCGGGTCGCCAACCTCGAACCGCTGGTGGGCGAGAACGCTCGGCTGAAAGCCGAACTCGCCGAACTGGGCGGCGCGCCCGTTGGTGCCGCGCCGGTCGACCTACCGGACGCCGCGGCCGACACGGGCAGCGAGGCCGCGATCGACGCCCGGGTACCCGCCGACGAACCCGAGCAGCCGGCGGATGTCGCGCCGGCCGGCGAGCCTGCCCGCGCGCCCGAAGCGGACGCGGTCGAGGGGCAGGGCACCGCCCCGTCCGAGAAGGTGTCCGACGTGCCCAGCGCCGAGCCGGTCGAACCTCCCCAGGCGTTCGCCGCGGTCGCTGCACCGGTGCTCGACCTCGCCGGCGCGGCGGCCGTGCTCGGTCGCACGGTGACCGCCGACGACCTCACCGTGGTCGAGGGCATCGGCCCGGCGATCGCCGAGCTGTGCCAGGGCATCGGTGTGCACACCTGGGCCGACCTGGCCGGCACCGAAGTGTCGCTGCTGCGCACGATGCTGGCCGACGCCGGGCCGCAGTTCTCGATGCATCAGCCCGACTCCTGGCCCCAGCAGGCGGCGCTGCTCGCCACCGGCCAGTGGCAAGAGTTCCAGGAGTTGGTCGAGCAGCTGGACGGCGGCAAGCTCGTCGAGTGATCGAGTTCACGCTCAACGGTGCCGGTGTCAGTGCACCGGCCGAGGGTTCGCTGCTGGACGCCTTGCGCGAGTCGCTCGGCGTGCGCTCGGCCAAGGACGGCTGTAGCCCGCAGGGGCAGTGCGGGTGCTGCACGGTGTGGGTCGACGGGCAGGCCCGCGTGGCGTGCGTCACGCCGATCTCGCGGGTTGCCGGGCGGGCCGTCACCACGGTCGAGGGGCTTGCCGACGCCGACGAGTGGGCCGCCCGGTTCACCGCCTGCGGCGCCAGCCAGTGCGGCTTCTGCACGCCGGGCATCGTCATGCGCCTGGCGGCGATGGCCCCCGAACGGCGTAGCGACCCCGCTGCGGTCGAGCAGGCGTTGCTGGCACACCTGTGCCGCTGCACCGGCTGGCAACCGATTGTCGACGCTGCCACTCACGCGAGCGACCCGGCCCCTTGCGTGACGGAGGCCGCGCAACGGCGGGCCGCGCTCGAGGGTGGGGTTCCCCAGGCGGTCGGCCCGCAGGTGGCGCTGGGTCAGGGCGGGTTCGCCGACGACACGGCACCCGGCGACGCGCTGGTGGCCGCGCTGGGCGCCGACGGCGAGTGGGTGGTCGGCGAGACGCTCGCCGAGGCCCGCCGGTTGAGCGGCAAGGTGCAAGGCCGGCGCACCACCGCCCCGCTGACCTGGCCGATCGAGGTACCCGACGAGCCGACCGGTGAGGAGTGGGCGCGCACGCTGCGCACCACGTGGGTCGAGCCGGCCTACCTCGAACCCGATGCGGCGTGGTGCCTCCCGGGCGGCGAGCCGGTCAGCAGCCACGGCAACGGCGGTGCGTTCGGGGCCAAGCAGACCGGCGCGGTCGAGCGCGCTGCTCGCGAACTGGCCGACCGCCACGGGCGGGCCGTGCGGGTGCTGTACACACGCGAAGACGTCGTGCGGCGCGGGCCGAAACGGCCTCCGCTGGCGGCCGGTGTGCGCGCCGACGGAACCGGCATCGTGCACGTCGCCCGCACGCCCGGGCTGGCCGAGGCAGCCGAGCGGTTGGCGCCCGGCTTCGACGTCGTCGAAGTCGACGTCACCGGGCCACCGACCTCGCTCGACCTGCGCGGGGCGGTGTGGGCCGAACTGGCCGTGCTACGCGCGTCGCTGTCGGAAGGCCCGGCGTTCACGGTCACCGCACCAGGCGGCGCCACGGCGACGGCCCGCATCGACGACGCCGGCGTCCACATCCAGGTCGACGCCGGCGACCCGCTCGACGCGACGGTACTGCGCAGCTACTGCACCGGCGCCGCCCACATGGCGCTCGGATGGGTGCGCAGCGAGGGGCTGTCGGTGGGCGACGACGGGGTGCCTCACGACCTGACGATCCGCAGCTTCGGCGTGCTGCGAGCCGTCGACACACCACCGCTCGACATCACGCTGGCAGCATCGGGCGACGCGCCGGTCGCGGCCAGCCAGGCCGTGTTCGCAGCCGTCGCCACCGCCGCGTGGGCCCACGCCGGGTATCCCCCGCAGTGGCCCACAGGCCACGCGTCGTAACCTTCCCGCTGTGTACCAGCCGGCTGCGTTCCGACAAGCCGACACCGACGCGATTCGTTCCCTGATCGCCGAGTTCCCGCTGGCGACGCTGGTCAGCACCACCCCGGATGGCGCGTTGACCGCCGACCACATTCCGATGCTGCTCGACGCCAGCCGCGGGCCGCACGGCACGCTGGTCGGCCACGTCGCCCGGCGTGGCGCGTCGACGACGCCCCCGACGACTACGTCGCGCGGATGCTGCGGGCGATCGTGGGCATCGAGATCGACATCGAACGAGTCGACGCCAAGGCGAAGTTCAGCCAGAACCGCCCACCCCCCGACCGCGCCTCAGTCGCCGACGGCGTGGCCGCCGACGGCCACCACGCCGCATCACAAGCCACCCGCCCCTCCACCGACACGTAACCCGCCGCACCGTCGAGTGCCGGCACAGCCGGTGCATCGAGACGACGCCACGCGCACCATGGTCTCGATACAACGCAGTGGCGGCTACGCCGCGAGTGCGCCACTCGACCACCGGGGGCCACGGTGGTCGAGTGCCGGGCTCTGCCCGGTGTATCGAGACCATTGGTGCGCGCACCAGCGTCTCGATACGGGCGCTGCGCGCCCTACTCGACGACCGTGGGCACAATCCGTACGAACGTCAGGGGACGGTGCGGTAGGCGACGGTGACGTAGGGGAGGTCGAACTCGGGCGGGAAGTCGGCCACCAACTCGCGTACGGCTGCCGCAACCTCGGCTTGGCGTTCCGCAGGAGCGCTGGCGATGTAGCTCGTCGACAGCACCCGCAGCACCAGCGTGTCGACGTCGACGCGCTGCTGGTACGTCGTCTCGAACGTCTCCAGGCGGCGGAACCGCGGGTGCGCCGCGGCGGCGAACTCGACGTCCCAGTCGCGCTCGATGTTGCGTGGCACGCCGAACTCCTCGCGCCGCTCCCAACCGAAGATCGCGTTCAGGTCGCGCACCCACGGCACGCTCACGTCGCGCTCGTTCCAGATCATCCCGAACCCGCCACCCGGGCGGATCACCCGCGCCAGTTCGGTGGTGGCGCGGGCGACGTCGAACCAGTGGAACGCCTGGGCGGCCGTGATCGCGTCGGTCGAGGCGTCGGGCAACGGCAACGCCTCGGCCGTGCCGTCGACCACCGGTACGTCGGGGAGCGCGGCGGCGAACTCGGCGCGCATCGCCGCCGACGGCTCGACCGCGGTGACGGTGGCGCCGGTGGCCAGCAGCAGCCGCGTGAACTTGCCCGTTCCCGATGCCAGGTCGACCACGTCGCTGCCCGGGCCGATGCCCAAGCCGTCGACCAGCCAGGTGACCGCGTCGGGCGGGTAGGAGGGGCGCCCACGCTCGTAGACCGACATGTCGCCGCCGAACCCGGCGACCGACGTGGGATGGACCCCGCTCACCCCACCGACGTTACCGACCAGGTCTGACCCCGGTGTGACGAGACTCAGACGAGGAGTTCGGCGATTTGGATGGCGTTGAGCGCGGCGCCCTTGCGGAGGTTGTCGTTGCTGACGAACAACGCCAGGCCACGGCCACCGTCGACGCCCGGGTCGGCACGCACGCGGCCGACGTAGGCGGGGTCGTTGCCGGCCGCGTCGAGCGGTGTCGGCACGTCGGTGACGACGACACCCGGGGCGGCGGCGAGGATTTCGAGCGCGCGGGCCGGCGACAGCGGCCGAGCGAACTCGGCGTTGAGCGCCAGCGAGTGCCCGCTGTACACCGGCACCCGCACGCACGTGCCCGATACGCGCAGGTCGGGGATGTCGAGGATCTTGCGGCTCTCGTTGCGGAGCTTCTTCTCCTCGTCGGTCTCGCCCTCGCCGTCGTCGACCAGCGCACCGGCCCACGGGAGCACGTTGAACGCGATCGGCTTGACGTACTTCGACGAGGCTGGGAACGTCACCGCCGAACCGTCGTGGGTGAGCGCGGCGGCCGAGTCGTACACCTCACGGACCTGCTTGTCGAGCTCGTCGACGCCGGCCAGCCCGCTGCCCGACACGGCCTGGTAGGTCGATGCGATCAGCCGCACCAGCCCGGCTTCGTCGTGGAGCGGCTTGAGCACCGGCATCGCCGCCATCGTGGTGCAGTTCGGGTTGGCCACGATGCCCTTCGGAGCCGAGCGGGCGAGATGCCCGTTGACCTCGCTGACCACCAGCGGTACGTCGGGGTCCATCCGCCACGCCGACGAGTTGTCGATCACGAGCGCCCCGGCCGCGGCGAACTTGGAGGCCAGCGCCCGGCTGCTGGTAGCCCCGGCCGAGAACAGGGCGATGTCGAGACCGGACGGGTCGGCCAGGTCGGCGTCCTCGACGGTGATCACACCGTCGCGCCACGGCAGCGTGGTACCCGCCGAGCGAGCCGAGGCGAAGAACCGCACGGTGCCGACCGGGAAGTTGCGTTCCTCCAGCAGGCGCCGCATCACGCCGCCCACCTGCCCTGTCGCGCCGACCACACCAACATTGAGACCCATGGTGAGCCAGGCTAGGGCCGCCCACCCGGCGCCGCGCGGCTGGTTTGCCACGCAGCACCCGCAGTTGGCCCAGGTTCAGCCCTCGGCCAGGGCCGGGAGGCACGGTCAGCTCGACGCCGCTGGAGCCGATGCGTCGACGACGCGGGCGACGAGCCACCAGTGGGCGGCGTTGACGCCTTCGAACGTACGCACCTCGGCGCCGTAGGCACTCAGCTTGCTGGCCGGGTTGGTCCACACCTGCACGTCGGCAAGCCGAAGGCCGAGCGGCCCGGTGACCTCGTCGGGGTGCAGGCGCGACACCTGCCAGGCGAGCCGGGTGAGCGCCCGACGACGGGTGGCCCAGGCGCCCACACCGGGCACGCGGTACAGCGCCCGAACGAGCTTGCCGGCAGGCACCAGGAACGCGTCCGATCCGCGCGGGCCGCGGAAGTTGAGGACGACCACACCGCCCGGCTTGACGACGCGCACGGCTTCGGTGACGAGGTCGAGCGCGTCGTCGTGGCTGGCGTGTTGGAGCGTGATGTAGCTGAAGGCCACGTCGGCCGAGCCGGCGGCGATGTCGAGCGTGCGCCCATCGGCCACTTCGAGCGTGCGCAGGCGTTCCACCTTGCCGAACTTGCCGACCGTCTCGTAGCAGCGTTCCAGGAACCCCTGGTCGAGGTCGCAGGCGATGACCGCTCCGAACTCGCGGGTGAACGCGCACGTCATCCGGCCGATGCCCGAGCCGATCTCGATCAGCGTCTGCTGTTCGGTGTGCGGGCCGCGCAGGCCGAACACCTCGAGGTACGCGGGCACCTCGTCGTCGCCGGTGGCGACGAATTCGGCCAGCGTGAGGTCGCGTCCGCCGACGTTGTTGAACACCCACCCGGTCGAGCGGACGACGTCGTCGCCCGAGTCGAGTTGTTCCGAGACGCGACCGGCAGCCTTCCAGGGAATCTGCTGCGCGCTCCGCCGTGACATGGGCGGCAATTCTGCCACGCGTCCAGCCCTCGCACCCAACGCCCCTTGTGGCGCCGGTCACACAGCTTGATCGCGCGCACCGATGGTCTCGATACACCGGGCAGAGCCCGGCACTCGACCACCGGTTGTGACGGTCGTCGAGTGGCGCACTCGCGGCGCAGCCGCCCCTCCGTTGTATCGAGACGACCCCGACCGCTACTTCCGTTCGGGGAGGGGGGCGGAGTAGGCGGCACCCGAATCGAGGCCGAAGGCGGTGTGCAGGAGGCGCGCCGCCGGTTCCAGGTCGTTGGTGGCGATGACTACCGAGATGCGGATGGTCGACGTAGAGATCATCTCGATGTTGATGCCGCCGTCGGCGAGCGTGCGGAACATCTTGGCGGCGATGCCGGGCGAGGTCTTCATGCCCGCCCCCACCAGCGACACCTTGGCGATGTCGGCGTCGTGGGTGACCCCCTTGGCGCCGATCTCACCGGCGACGCGGGTGACGATCTCTTCCGACACCTTCAGGTCGGCGAGCGGCACGGTGAACGAGATGTCGGTGGTGCCCTCGATCGACGTGTTCTGCACGATCATGTCGACGTTCACGTTGCGCTCGGCCAACGGCTCGAACAGGGCCGCCGACACGCCCGGCTGGTCGGGCACCCCGAGCACGGTGACCTTGGCTTCGCTGACGTCGGTGACGACGCCGGAGATGATCGGATCTTCCATCGCTGGCTCCTCGGTGGTGACCCACGTGCCCGTCTCCCAGGTGAAGGCCGAGCGCACGTGCAGGGGAACGTTGTGGTTGCGGGCGAACTCGACCGACCGTAGGGCGAGCACCTTCGAGCCGGCCCCGGCCATCTCGAGCATTTCGTCGAAGTTGATCTTGGCGAGCTTGCGGGCCTGCGGCACGATCCGCGGGTCGGCCGAGAACACGCCGGTGACGTCGGTGTAGATCTCGCACGAATCGGCCCCGAGCGCCGCCGCCAGCGCGGCCGCGGTGGTGTCGGACCCGCCCCGGCCGAGCGTGGTGATCTCGTTGTCGGTCGAGATGCCCTGGAAGCCGGCGACGACGCACACCTTGCCCTCGCCGAGCGCGGCGCGGACCCGGTCGCCCTTGACCTCGAGGATCTTGGCCTTGCCGTGGGCGGTGTCGGTGACGATGCCGACCTGGCTGCCGGTGAAGCTCTTGGCGTCGACCCCGCGCTCGGCGAGTGCCATGCACAACAGCGCCATCGTGACCCGCTCGCCGGTGGTCAGCAGCATGTCGAGCTCGCGGCCGGGCTGGGAGGCCGACACGTCGTTGGCGAGCTTGATCAGGTTGTCGGTGGCCTTGCCCATCGCCGACACCACGACCACGACGTCGTTGCCATGGTGCTTGGTGAAGGCGACGTTGTCGGCGCAGGCGCGGATGCGGTCGGGGTCGGCGACCGACGTGCCGCCGTACTTCTGGACGATCAGTGCCACGAGTGCAGGAGCCTACGAGTAACCGACCACGCCTGGCACGGTCCGTTACTCAGCCCGTATCCACCGGTCGCCGCGGCCGCTCGTGAACGTTGCCCAGCCCACGGCGGTCGCGTGCACGTGTGGCCCTGGTTCACCGCCGGTGAAGCCCAGCCTGCGTGGCGCTTGAACGCAAGGCGTTGACGAGCCTGGATTCACCGTGATGGCGGCGAGGAACGAGCCGTCAGATCGGTGGATTCAGGCTCAGGCGAGCGTGACGACCTCGAACTCGAGCAGGTCGCCGCTCATGCCGACGGGAGGCTTGGGAGCGTCACCGCCGGCCTCGGCGCTCTGCCCGTGGGCGTGAGCGAACGCCTGACCGTCGCGCCACGCCTGGAATGCGTCCTCCGACTCCCACTGGGTGACGACGAAGTAGCGCGTGTCGCCGGCGACGGGCCGCAGCAGCTGGAAGCTCTCGAAGCCGGGCTGGTTGTCGACCGCGTGGGCGCGGGCGGCGAAGCGCGCTTCCAGCTCGGGCCCCATGCCCTCAGGGATGGTGATGGCGTTGATCTTCACGACGGACATGCGCGCAGGGTATCCGCAGGCTTCGCGTCCCGGGTGTAGAAACGTCATGTGCCGTTTCCCGTGGCAGCCGACACCAAGCCGATGCTCGCCAAGCTGGCGCGGGCGATTCCGGACACGCCGGGGCTGCTGTACGAACCGAAGTGGGACGGGTTCCGGTGCATCGTGTACCGCGACGGCGACGAGGTGGTGTTGCAGAGCCGCAACCAGAAGCCGCTCAACCGCTACTTCCCCGAACTGCTGCCGGCGCTCGCCGCGGCGCTGCCCGACCAGTGCGTGGTCGACGGCGAGATCGTGGTGCCCGACGCCGAGGGCAAGGGCCTCGACTTCGACGCGCTCCAGCAACGCATCCACCCGGCCGCCTCGCGCGTGAACATGCTCGCCGAGACCACGCCGGCCTCGTTCGTCGCCTTCGACCTGTTGGCGCTCGGCGACCAGGCCCTGCTCGACACCCCGTTCGGCACCCGCCGCGAGCTCCTCGCCGAACAACTCACCCCTGGCACGGTCGGCGTGGCGGGCGTGTACCTGACGCCGGGCACCACCGACCCCACGGTCGCCGAGCGCTGGTTCACCCGGTTCGAGGGGGCCGGGCTCGACGGGGTGATGGCCAAGCCACTCGACGGTGTGTACGCGCCCGACAAACGCACGCTCGTCAAGGTCAAGCACGAACGCACCGCCGAGTGCGCGGTCGCCGGTTTCCGCATCCACAAGGACGGCGAAGGCGTCGGCTCGCTGCTGCTCGGGTTGTACGGGCCACCGTTCGGGTGGGAGGTCGAGCACGGGCTCGCCGAGCCGGGCGGCGGCGAGCGACTGCACCACGTGGGCGTGTGCGCCTCGTTCAGCGTGGCCTTCCGCCGCGAGCTGCGGGCCGATCTGGAGTCGCTGGTGCTGCAGCCCGGCGACCCGCACCCGTGGAGCGAGTGGATCGACGCCCAGGCCCACTCCGACCAGCGGATGCCAGGTGGCTTCTCGCGGTGGAACGCCAACAAGGACCTGTCGTTCGTGCCGGTGCGCGTGGAGCGGGTGGTCGAGGTGACGTTCGGGCAGCTGGAAGGCGGACGCTTCCGGCACGGCGTGCAGTTCGTGCGCTGGCGCACCGACCGCACCCCCGAGTCGTGCGGCTACGACCAACTCGAGGTCGCCGAACCCGTCGCCTTCCACGACCTCCTCACCGACACCGCGTAGTTGACCTTGCCCACGGTGGTCGAGTGCCGGCGCAGCCGGTGTATCGAGACCACGCCCACAGGCCTCCGAACGGTGGTCATCTCGATACAACGCAGGGGCGGCTTCGCCGCGAGTGCGCCACTCGACGACCGGGGGGACGCCGCCGTGGTTACGGGGGGCTGGTGGGGGTGGTACCGAACAGCGAGGGCAGCGTCGTGGTGGTGACGAAGCTGGCGTCTGGGGCGCCGGGGTCGACGACCTCGAAGCTGACCTCGGGGGCCGCGGTGGGTTGGCTGGGTTGGTCGGGCGCGGCCGATCCGTCGGCCGCGGTGACGTTGAAGTTGAACGCCTGGAGCGCCGGACCGGTCGGCGTGGTGGCGCTGACCTCCAGCGTCCAGGTACCCGCAACGGGCAGCGGAATGCCCTTCGCGGCCGGCAACCAGGCGGTGCCCGCACCGGTCAGTTCGGGCACGGTCTGGTCGATCCAGAAACGCGCGTCGTCGGGGGCCCCCACCGGCGGCTTGAAGCGCAGCTTGACGTTCGCCAAGCCTTCGACCGGCGACGTGACGGTGACCTTGAACCCGTTCAGGCCCACCCGGCTCGGGCCGATCGACACCGACCCGGCGAATCCGGTGGCGGCATCCTCGTAGTTCATCACCACGGTGTAGCGCTCGCCTGCCAGCGGATCGGCGGTGGGTGGCGTAAGCGCCAGCAACCACCCGCTGAAGGCGAGGACCACCACCCCGACGGTGGCTTCGGCACCGAACGCCCGGCGGAACCGATCGGCCGCCGGCGCGGTCAGTTCGTGCGCCCGCGCCAACCGGTAACCCACCTGCTGGCGGGCGGCCAGCGCGACCGCGATCATCACCGCCACGGTGATCGCCTTGAGCACCACCGCCCGGCCATGCCCGCTGCTGAACAGCTCGCCGCCGTCGAGCCGCACCATCTGGGCGATGCCCGTCGCGCACGTCAGCGCGATCGCGGGCACCGAGATGCGGCTAAACGTGCGCGTGGCCTGCACCAGGTCGTCGTCGCCCGGGCCGGCCAGCACCACCCGCCCGACCAACGCGACACCGCCGATCCACACCGCCGCCCCGAGCGCGTGCAGCGCCCCGAGCAGGAACCCGATCGGTGCCAGCGTGCCGTCGACGCGGCTGAAGGCGACGCTGATGACCGCCACGCCCGGTACCGCCCACGCCCACATCGCCGACGTCGGGTCGATGATCCGTTCCGGCCGCAGGGCGACCGCACCGCTGACCGCCACCGCCACCAGCCGTAAGAGCGCGCCGCGGCCGGCCCAGCCGGCGTCGTTCAGGTCGAGCCACGTCATCGGGCTCACCGCGGCACCCAGCGAGCGGCCGGTGACGTCGGCCGTGAACGCCACGAGGTACAGCACCGTGCCAGCCAGCGCGGCCACCCACATCGTGCGCATGAACCGCACCGTGACGATGTACTCGGGCCCCTCTGGCCACCCCACGCTGATCAGCGCGAGCGCGCCGAACACGACGAGAATGCCGAGCGTCGACAGGAATCGCCCGAACCACAGCGCCCCGCCCGAACTGCCTTCTGCGGCCGGGTCCGCGGCAGGCGCGACCGTGGTGGCCGGCACCCCGATCAGGTCGCTCGGAGCGGTGGTGACCGTGGTCGATGCCGCTGGGGCGGCGGCGCCCGAGTCGGCGTCGACACGGAACGTGGTGCGATCGCGGACGATCGTCGCCCCGATCTGGTCGGACAGCACCCACTCGATGATGCAGATGCCACGCGGCACCTCGCCGAGCACCTCGAACGTGACGAACAGGTTCTCGTCGTCCTTGCGGCCGAGCCCGGTGTCGATGTTGCTGCCGCAGATCAGGTCGACCGTGGCGAAGTCGCCGCGGCCCAACTCCTGGTTGAACGCCAGCACGATCTGGGTCGGAGCGGTCGCCAGCGCGGCGCCGTTGGCCGGCGTGATGGAAGCCAGCGAGTTGGCGGCGCCGGGTGTGGTGCCGGCATGAGCGGCCGCCGCACCCAACCCGGCCACGCCGAACGCGAGCAGCACGCCGAGTGCCAGCCCGGCGACAACCCGTCCCAGGCGTATCGCTCCAGCGTGGCCCACATGCGACACGGTAGCCATGCAGCAGCACCAGCAATTGACATCGGTTCGTAATCCTGGCTCCACCGGTCTGGCGGCTCGTTCCTCGCTGCCATCCCGGTGACGCCAGGATTCGCGACACTTTGCGTTCAAGCGCCACGCAGGCTGGGCTTCACCGGCGGTCTGCCAGAGCTGAAGCTGACGCAACCGGCGTGGGCTCGGGCAACGCTTTCGTCAGCTTCAGCTTCGGCGATCGTGAGCTCAGGAAGCTCAGCCGGGGCTGCACCGGGCCGGCTGTCACGGCCGCTGGCTAGAGTCGAACGGGCATGGCCACCCAGTCGCTCTACCGCCGCTACCGGCCCCGCCGATTCGCCGAGGTGAAGGGTCAAGAGCATGTCGTGCGGGCACTGCGCGACGCCGTCGCCGAGGGTCGCGAGGGCCAGGCCTACCTGTTCTCGGGCCCGCGCGGCACCGGCAAGACCACCACCGCCCGCATTCTTGCCAAGGCCCTCAACTGCCCGAACGTCGACGGCGGCGAGCCGTGTGCCGAGTGCGACTCGTGCCTGGCCGTCGAGCGCGGCACCAGCTACGACGTGCACGAACTCGACGCCGCCTCGAACAACGGGGTCGAGGCCATCCGCGACCTGATCGAGAAGGCGTCGCTGGGCACGCCGGGCCGACACAAGGTGTACATCCTCGACGAGGTCCACATGCTCTCCAAGCCCGCCGAGGCGGCGCTGCTGAAGACGCTCGAAGAGCCCCCGTCCCACGTGGTGTTCGTGCTCGCCACCACCGATCCGCAGAAGATGAGCGACACCATTCGCTCGCGCACACAGCACCTCCAGTTCCACCTGCTGCCACCCGACACGCTGGCCGGGCACATCGCCTGGGTGGCCGGCGACGCCGGGCTCGACCTGCCCCAGGAGGCGCTCGACGCGGCGCTTGCCCAGGGTGGCGGCTCGGCCCGCGACACGCTGTCGGCGCTGGAGCTGCTGGCCGCCACCGGCGGCGAAGTCGGTGAGGTGGTCGACCTCGACGAGTTCCTGCGGGCGTTCGCCGCTCACGACACCGGTCAGGCGTTGACGGCGATGGCCCACGCGGTGGCCGTCGGTCGCGACCCGCGCACGGTCACCGAGGAACTGGTGCGGCACCTGCGTAACGCGTTCTTGTCGTTGATGGCCCCCGACCTGGTGGTGCTGCCGCGCGAGCAGGTCGACGCGCTCGCCGCGCTGGCCCAGCAGATCGGTGCGGCAGGGTTGGTGCGGGCGATCGAGCAACTCGGGTCGACGCTGGTCGACCTGCGCAACGCACCCGACCCCCGTGTACTCGTCGAAGTCGTGCTCGTGCAGCTCACCCACGCTGCGGGTGGTGGCGACCTCGGTGCGCTCGAAGCCCGGATCGAGCGTCTGGAAGCGAAGCTGCGCGAGTTGGCCGCTGCGCCGCCGACGGCCGCGGCGCCGACCGGCCCGGGTGGCCGAGCCGTGCTCGGCGGCGCCGCCCGCCGCGAGGCAACACCCGCGACCACTCCAGTGGTCGAGCCCGTCGCTGCCGACCCACCCCCCGCCCCGAACGAACCCGAGCCGGCCGCCGCGCCAGCCGCGTCCACGCCCGCCGGCTTGTCGGTCGAGGCCGCCTGGGAGCAGGCGAAGGGGTCGCTCAAGGGCCTCGCCCGCCCACTGTTCGCAGCCACCACACTGCTCGGCGAGTCGGGCGGTGTCGTCCGGTTCGAGATTCCTCCCGGCACACCGCTCGCCAAGTGCGAGGCGCAACGCCCGGCGGTCGAGCAGGCGCTCGGCGGTGTGCTCGGCCGCAAGGTCACCGTCGAGTTGGTCAGCGGGGGCGACGCGGGCCAGCCGGCTCGGGTTCCCGATCCCGACCCGGCGCCGCGGCCCGAGCCGACTGCCCGGCCAGAGCCCGCCGAACCACCGGCGCCGCGACCCGCTGCCGTGCCCGAACCAGCGCTCGACCGCGACGACGCTCCCCCGCCCGAACCCGAGTACGAGCCCGACGACGAGATCGACCTCGGGGCCCTCACCGACGTGCCGCCCGAGTCGGTCAAAGGCCCCGACGATCAGCTCGCCGAGGCCTTCCCCGGCTCGTCGTGGGTACAGCCTGACGAGCGATGAGCACCACCTACACGCAGCCCGTGCAGGTGCTGATCGACGAGCTCGGGCGGCTTCCCGGGGTAGGCCCGAAGTCGGCCCAGCGGATCGCCTTCCACCTCCTCAAGATCCCGGCCGACGACGCCAACCGGCTGGCGACCGCGATCCGCGAGGCCAAGGCCCGGGTGCGGTTCTGCACGCGCTGCTGGAACGTCGCCGAACCTGGCGAGGACGGCACCGCGCTGTGCCCGATCTGCGCCGACCCGCGGCGCGACACGACCGTGATCTGCGTGGTCGAGGAGTCGCGCGACGTGGTGGCGATTGAGCGCACCGGCGGCTTCAGCGGGCGTTACCACGTGTTGCTCGGGGTGATCAACCCACTCGAGGGCATCGGCCCCGAGCACCTCAAGGTGCGCGAGCTGATCGCCCGGCTCGAGCCCGAGGGCGTGCAGGAAGTGATCGTGTCGACCAACCCGAACACCGAGGGCGAGGTCACCGCCATGTACCTGGCGCGCCTACTCAAGCCGCTCGGCGTCGCGGTCACACGCCCGGCCAGCGGGCTCCCCGTCGGCGGCGACCTCGAATACGCCGACGAACTCACCCTCGGCCGAGCGTTAGAAGGCCGCCGCACCATCGAGTAACCCGCGAGTCTCGGGAAAAATGAACAGAGCGCCGTTTGGTGCGAGCCGGTAGCGGGCGGACGGGCCCGGCTCGCACCATCTGGCGCTCTGTTCGTGAGTCACGTTAGGGAACTGCGTTCAGCGGTACAACCACCACCGGGTCAAGCCTGCGACATGCTTTTGCAAAGTCGCGTTGGCGCAGGTCAACCGACCCGCAACACGATCGCGTCACCCTGACCACCACCGCCACACAACGCGGCGGCACCGACACCGCCACCACGGCGAGCGAGCTCGTGGAGCAGCGTCAGGGCCAGCCGGTTGCCGCTCATGCCGATCGGGTGGCCGAGCGCGATCGCCCCCCCGTTGACGTTGACGACGTCGAGCGACACGCCCAGGTCGCGCGCCGAGGCGATGCCCACCGCGGCGAACGCCTCGTTCAGTTCGAACAGCGACACGTCGCTCACCGACAGCTGCGCCTTGGCGAGTGCTTGGCGGATCGCGTTGGCCGGCTGCAGGTTGAGCGACGGGTTGTCGGGCCCGGCCACCATGCCGTACGACACGATCTCGCCGAGCGGGGTCAACCCGCGGGCGGCAGCCGTGTCGGCCGACATCACGACGACGGCGGACCCGCCGTCGCTGATCTGGCTGGCGTTCCCCGCGGTGATCGAGCCATCCGGCTTGAATGCCGGGCGGAGCGCGCCGAGGCTCTCGGCGGTGGTGCCGGGGCGCACCCCCTCGTCCTCGTCGACCACGATCGGCTCACCCCTGCGCTGCGGGATCGAGACGGGCACGATCTCGGCAGCCAGGCGGCCGTCCTTGATCGCTGCCGCGGCGCGCTCGTGCGAAGCCGCGGCGACCTCGTCCATCTCGGCGCGGCTGATCGAGTCACCGGTGTACTTGTCGGTGGCGAGGCCCATCAGCTCGTTGTCGAACGCGCACCACAGCCCGTCGGCGGTGATCGCGTCCTTGAGCGACACGTCGCCGTAGCGGAACCCGCTGCGGGCGCCCGGAGCGAGGTACGGGGCATTGGTCATCGACTCCATGCCGCCGGCGACGACGATCGACGCGTCGCCGGCGCGGATCATCTGGTCGGCCTGGTAGATCGCGTTGAGCCCGGACAGGCACACCTTGTTGACGTTGACCGCCGGCACCGACAACGGGATGCCGGCGTTCACGGCCGCTTGCCGGGACGGGACCTGGCCCTGGCCGGCCATTAGCACCTGGCCCATGATGACGTGGTCGACCTCACCCGGGGCGACACCTGCGCGTTCCAGCGCGGCCTTGATCGCGTGACCACCGAGTTCGGCAGCCGACAACGACGAGAACCCACCCGACAACTTGCCGATCGGGGTCCGGGCACCAGCAACGATCACAGAACCAGCCATACACCGACGCTACCGCGGCATCGCTAACGGCCGATAGCCGAACTTGGGGCCGGGGCCCTCTCACCACGCCAACCCGGTCGTGGCAGTTCCCGAGACGGCCGCAGGCGTGCCGCCTGGGGACGGGAGCGCTCGGTTGGCACCCGGGGGCAAGCCAGTTTCGCCCCCGCTGACGCGGCTTCGCGACCGTGCCGGCATGGAACAGTTGGACTTGACAAGTCGGAACCGGGCGTCGGCACGATGGGCGCTGGTCGGCATCGCGGGAGCGGTAGTGATCGGCGCCGGCCTGGTTGCCTCGGCCAGCCCACCGGCAACGTCGTCGGCGCTGGTGGTACTCGATCAGCCATGCCGCCTGGCCGACAATCGGCCCGGTGGCCCACAAGTCGGTGAGCGCACCACGCCGCTCGAAAGCGAGCCGGTGACGTACGTGGGCCGGGGCGAGCTGCCCGGCGGCGGGGCCTGCGTCGGCAAGATCCCCGACGCCGCGACAGCGTTGGCGTTGAACGTCACGGTGACCGAGGCGTCGACCAACACCGACGTGCGGCTCTACCCTGCAGGTGGCAGCGTGCCGATGGTGTCGAACCTCAACCCGCTCGGCCCGGGCGGCGCGCCCGCGGTCAACGCGGTCACGGTCGGGTTGTCGGCCGACGGGCGGTTCACCGTGCTCAACCGGTTCGGCTCGACGAACGTGATCCTCGACGTCATCGGGTACTACGTCGAGGTTCGCGAGGGTGGCTCACCCCAGGCAGGCCCGCAGGGCGGGGTGGGTCCCCAGGGACTGCCCGGCCCCCGCGGCGTACCGGGGCCCCAGGGCGAGCCCGGAGAACCCGGAGCCGGATTCGAACGCACGATCGTCGTGTCGCCGGGCGAGTCGGCATCGGCCGCGGGTAGCCGGTTGCGCGAGGCGATCGCGACCGCGGTCGACGTCTACGGGGCCGCCCACGACCGGCCGGTGGTGATCCGGCTCGAGCCAGGCGACTACCTCGTCGACCAGGCGCTGGTCTTGGCAGAAGGCATCTCGCTGGAGGGTCCCGGCGCCGGCGACGACACGGCAATCCGGGTCGCCCACCCTGCCGGGCTGGTACTCGCTGGGCACCAGGTCGTCTCCGACATCACGGTGGTCGGCCTGACGCACACGGGGCTGACCGTCAACGGGAGCTTGGTGACGGTGCGCGACTCGAAGCTGTTCGGCATCGAGACGGGTGTCCACCTGGTGAGCGGTGAGGCATTCGCCGGCCACGGGCTACACGCCGACGGCGGGGTCGTCGGGCTCGACGTCGACTCGGTCTACTACGGTCGCCAGACGATCACCAACAGCACGATTGCCGGTGGCACCTACGCTGTCGCCGGGGTGCCCGAAGAGACCACCGTCGACATCCGGACCTCGGTACTGACCAGTCTCGACATGGGCGGCGCAGTCATCAACGCCCATGGCTCGGGGCGACTGGTGATCGAGCAGTCGCGGATGGTGGCACCCGACGACGTGCCGTGGATCGACGCCACACCGCTCGACTTCAAGCTCGCGATCCGGCACACCCACATCGACGCCTCCCCGGCGATCATCGAGGCCAACTGGCGGTGCCAGGCGGTGACGACCGCCTACGCGTTCTTCACCGAGGAGTGTCCGTCGCTCCCGTAGCAAGGTCGCCGCGGGCGTCGAGCATGTGGAGGGCGAACTGGGCGTAGGTGGCCGCCAGCTCGTCGGGGGCCACGCTGCCGCCCGGGTTGTACCAAGCCGACACGCCGATGCCCATGTCCAAGATCGCGTACGACGACCAGCGGTCTGACGAGGTGCGGAACACGTTCGCCTGGCGGCCCTCCTGAACCAGCTCGCGGAACGCCGACTCGTACTGACGCCGCAGGTCGAGGATGCGGGTACGGGCGGGCTCTTCGAGGCTGTCGATCTCGCGATGGCCGACGAACGCCTCGTAGCGGTGCTCGGCGTGGTACTGCACGTGGACGGCGGTGATCCGTTCGAGCCGGTCGCGCACGCTGCCGCCGAGCTCGAGGGCAGCCTGCTGGCGGCGCAGCAGCTCGCGCATCATGCCCGTCATGATCTCGTCGAGCATCTCGTGCTTGGAGGCGACGTGCTTGTACAGGCTGGGGCCACGGATGCCGATCCGGTCGCCGATCTGGGCCATCGTGGTCGAGCGGTAGCCGATCGTGGCGAACAGTTCGAGCGCGGCGGCGACGATTTCGGAGTGACGGTCGGGGGCAGCCCCGGCCACGTGCTCGGTCGCGGTGGGTACGTGGGAACGACCACCCCGCAACGGTTCACCGCTCAACATCGCGGGCAACGATAAACGGCCCCGCCTGTTCCCGCTCGGCTAATGGCCATTAGACTGGGCTAACGATGATTAGCCGCGGTGCGCTAGGTTGACGATCTGTCCCCCCGGCGCGATGGAGGTACCGACCATGCAGCACATTCTCGAAGCGATCCAGGCCGGTGCGTCCGGCGACGAGATCGGCAACCTGGCCATCCCCAAGTCGTACCGCGCTGCCTACGTGCGCCGCGAGGACGCGGCGATGTTCGAGGGTGTCGAGTCGGCGGCCAAGGACCCGGCCAAGTCGCTCCACGTCGACCAGGTCGCCACGCCGGCACTCGCGCCCGACGAGGTGTACCTCGCGGTGATGGCCAGCTCGATCAACTTCAACACGGTGTGGACGTCGATCTTCGAGCCGCTGCCCACGTTCGGGTTCCTCGACCGGCTCGGCCGCGAAAGCGAGTGGGCTGCACGGCACGCGCTGCCGTACCACGTGATCGGCTCGGACGCCTCGGGCGTGGTGCTTCAGGTGGGCAGCGCGGTGCGCAACTGGAAGCCCGGCGACCGGGTCACCGTGCACTGCAACCACGTCGACGACCAAGACCCGAGCGCCCACGACGACTCGATGCTCGCGGCCAACCAACGCATCTGGGGGTTCGAGACCAACTTCGGTGGGCTCGCCGACCTGTCGGTGGTGAAGGCCAACCAGCTGATGCCCAAGCCCACCCACCTCACCTGGGAGGAGGCCGCCGTCAACGCCTTGTGCAACTCGACGTCGTACCGGATGCTGGTCGGCGAGCACGGGGCGCGCATGAAGCAGGGCGACACCGTGCTGGTGTGGGGCGCCACCGGCGGCATCGGCGGCTATGCCATCCAGTACGTGCTCAACGGCGGCGGCACACCGGTCGGGGTCGTGTCGTCGCCCGAGCGGGCGGCGCTGCTGAACGCGATGGGGTGCGAGGCCGTGATCGACCGCTCGGCCGAGGGGTACCGCTTCTGGTCCGACGAGCACACCCAGGACGAAGGCGAGTGGCGCCGGTTCGGCAAGCACATCCGCTCGCTTGTCGGCGACGACCCCGACATCGTGTTCGAGCACCCGGGCCGCTCGACGATGGGGGCGTCGATCTTCGCCGCCAAGCGCGGCGGCACCGTGGTCACCTGCGCGGCCACCAGTGGGTACATGGTCGAGTTCGACAACCGCCACTTCTGGATGAAGCTCAAGCGGCTGATCTCGTCGCACTTCGCCAACTACGCCGAGGCGTGGGCCGCCAACCGGCTGATCGACCAGGGCAAGATCCACCCGCTACTGTCGGCCACCTACCCGCTCACCGAGGTGGGCGCGGCAGCCCGAGCGGTACACCGCAACGAGGCCGAGGGCAAGCTGGGCGTGCTCTGCCTCGCCCCCACCGAGGGCCTCGGCATCGACGACCTGGCCAAGCGCGAACGCATCGGCGAAGCCAACATCACCCGCTTCCGCGCCGCCTGACCGGCAGCCCCGTCCGGCCAGACTCCCCCGGCGCCGTCCGGCTGCCCGCTGGCCACCAGACGGCGCCGGTGGGGAGCGAGCAACACCCATCCGGCACCGAGCAACAGCAGCGCCCAGCGCACCAGCAACGTCGGCGTGGCACCGGAACGTGGCAGCTCACCCACCGGGTTCAGCGGTGGCGCCGGCACCACGATCGGGCGGCCGCCACCCAACTCGGGGCGGTCCGTGGTCGGCACCTGAGACGGCTCGTACTACGAGCCGGTGGCCTGCGGGGTGGTTTCGACAGGCTCAACCACCGGGAGGTTGAGCTGGTCGAAACCACCGGGAGGTTGAGCTGGTCGAAACCACCCGGGAGCGGACCATGGACTGAACGGTATGGCGGCTACGCGACTCGCCTCAGTACGGCGGTGGCACTGAACTGGGTGGCCAGCCGGGCGGTCTCGGGTTCGGGGGCGACCCCCAGCCCGGCGAGCCGATCGACCAGTTCGGCGAGCACGCGTCGGGCGGTCGCCCCATCGCCCTGCGCAGCGAGCGCACCCGCCAGCAGTCGCCCGGCACGTTCCTGGCACGGTTCCCCGGCGAGCACCTCGGCGGCCAGCGCGGCAGCGCGTTCGGGCTCGCCGCGGGCTGCCAGTAACTCCCCCGCGCGACAGCGCGCGCCGACGACCAGCGTGGCCACCCGGAAGCGCTCCATCTCGGCCCACCCACCCGCCGCGCAGTCGTCAAGGTAGTCACCGCGGACGGTGCCGATCACCCGCAGGTAGGCAGCCAGTGCCAGGCCGGCCTCGTCAGCCATGTCGAGCCGCCGGGCCTCGGCCAGATCGCGCTCGGCCTCGCGCAGGTCGACCGCCAAGTGCTCGTCGACGAGCGCCAGCGAGTCGCCCTCGCAGCGCACGAACCGCGGTGCGGTGTATGCCTCACGGTCGGGTTCGAGCACCCGCTGGAGGTAGTTCAGGGTGACCCGCAGGTTGGCGGCGGCCTTGTCGTCGCCGAGGTCGGGCCACAGCGCCGCCTCCACCCGGCGCCGGCTGACGCGCGGGTGAATCGTGAGGAACGCCATCAGCTGGCGGACCCGGTCGCGGGTGCGCCACACCTGGTCGTCGACCGGCACCCCGCCGCGCACGAGGCGGATCGGGCCGAGCACCTCGACCCGGACGCGCGCCGGGTCGGCGGCGCCCGATGGGACGGCGGGCGGATCGACCGTGCACGCGTCGGCGGGGATGTCGGTGAGGATGGCGGGCATGCCGACAGTTCGCCACACCGCTCTCGCGGCGCTCTCGCGAACCCGCTGACGCCCGTGACACGCCGCGGCTGCGCAGCCGCTGACGCACCGTTGACACGGGTCGGGCGGCGTCGCCGTGGCACGCTGGGTGCATGCAGGGCGGCGGTGTGGGGACGGCTGGCAGCCCCACCGCGCCCCGGGTGCGGGTGTTCGGCCCCGTGGTCGCCGAACTCGGCGGTCAGGTGGCCGTGCCCAGCCCGGCCGGCGCCCAACTGATCGGTCTGCTCGCCGTGCGCGGGCGGATGCGCCGCGACCAGGTCGCCTTCACCCTGTGGCCCGACCGGCCCGAAGACCGCGCCCGGCGCACGCTGAGCGACACGATCTACCGGTTGCGGGCACTCACCGGAGATGCCGATCCGCTGGTTGTCGCCGACGGCGACTGGGTCGCCCTGGCCGACGATGTCACCGTCGACCTGGCCGAGTTCGTCCGGCTGGTCGACGGCGACGCCACCGCCTGCCTGGCAGCCGCCGACGTGGCCACCGCACCGCTGCTGGCCGATGTGGACGCCGAGTGGGCCGACGTAGCCCGCGAGCACGTCCGCCGGCTGCGCAGCCAGGCGGGCGCCCGGGCGTGGGCCGCGCTCGACGCCGCCGGGCACCACGACGCGGCCCTCACCGCCGCCGAGCGATGGTTCGACGCCGACCCGCTCGACGAAGCCGCCCACCGCGCGGCGATGCACTCACTCGCCCGCGCCGGCCGCCCGGCACGAGCGCTCCAGCACTACGACGAACTGGTCGCGATGCTCGCCAGCGAGGTGGCCGTCGACCCGGCTCCCGAGACGGTCGCGCTCGCCGAGCAACTCCGCGGCGAAGCGCAGGCGACTGGGCCGGCCGGGGCTGGCGTGCTGGTGGGCCGTACCGCCGAGCGAGCCCGCCTGGTCGCCGGCATCGACGCCGCGATCGCCGGGCGCGGTGGCCTCGCGATCGTGCTCGGCGAACCGGGCATGGGCAAGACCCGGCTGCTCGACGCGGTCGCCGCGGCAGCATCGTGGCGCGGCGCCACCGTCGGCCGGGCGACCGCCGACGACACCGACGGGGCCGTGTTGACGAGTGCCGTCGGCGAGCTGGTACCACCGGCCCGGCTCGACCAGCTCGCCGACCTCGGCGACCCGGTGTGGGTAGCGATGTGGCGGGCAGCCCAGGCCCCCGCTGCCGGGTCGGCAACCACTCGTCCGGCCGAGCGGGCCGCCATGATCCGCGGCCTGCTCGGTGCTGCGGCTCGAACCGGGCCGCAGGTGCTCGTGCTCGACGATGTCCACGCCGCCGACGACGAAACGTGGGCGTTGCTCGACGATCTACTTCCCGAGCTGGCCGACCTGCCCGTCGCCGTGGTCGCTGCCGCCCGCGATGCCGAGCTGCGTGGCAACCGCGAGCGCTGGGGTCGGGTCACGGCCTGGGACCGTACGGGGGCGCCCGTCGTGGCGCTGGCTCCGCTCGACGACGCCGCGATCACCGAGATCCTCACCGGGGCCGGCACCGCCCCTGACACGATCGACGCGGCGGTCGCGCTCGCCGGCGGGAACCCGTTCGTCGCCTTGTCGCGGGCGGCGACGAGTGACCCGGCCGGTGACGTGTGGCGCGAACGGCTCGGGCGGCTCGACCCGACCACGCTCGCCGTCGGCCGCCTGGCCGCGGTCCTCGGGAGGCGTTTCGACTACCGCGACCTGCGCGGCGACGACCCCGCCGCGGCGGCCCAGGCGCTCGGAGTGCTCGAACGCCACGGCATCGTCGAGACCACCCCGATCGGCCACCACTTCGTGCACGACCTGTGGCGCACTGCCCTGCTTGCCGACGTGCCCGACATGGTCCGCGCCGACCTCCACGCACTCGCCTTGGAACGCCTCGCCGACTCGGGCGATGCCTCGGCGGCACGCCTGCTGGTACACGCCGATGCCGCCGGACGGGCCGACCGGATCGGGCCGTTGGCTGCCCGTGCCGGTCACGACGCGCTGGCTCGTGGTAACGCCACCGAGGCCGCCCACCTCCTCCGGCGGGCGCTCGCAACCATCGGCGACGACGAACACACCCGGTTCGCGGTGCTCGCCGACCTGACCGCAGCCACGTCGGTACTGGCCGAGCCGGGCGAGCACACGGCAGCCGTCACCGAACTGCGCGCGTGCGCAGCAGGGTTGAGTGGCTGGGCTGACGTCGAGGCCCAGCGGTACGCGGGGTTGCACGCGCTCCAGACCGGTCGCTTCGCCGAGGCCGTCGAGCTTGCCGAGGCAGCTCGCCACGTCGCCGACCGCGTCGGCGACGGGTCGCCGGCGTGGACGTTGACGGTCGCCGGCCTCCACTCGATCAGCGCCTCGGCCCTGCGCGAGGTCGGCGACGCGGCCGGATCGGCCAGCCAGTGCGCGGCAGCGCTGGCGGCCTACCGCGACGCCGACGCGCCGTACGGCGTGGCCGCGATGACCGACCTCGCCGGAGGCTTGGCGTGGCGGCGCGGCGACTACGCCGAAGCAGCGCGGTCGCACGGCGCGGCCGCGGCCGCGTTCGCCGAACTCGGTCTGCCGTTGCCGCGCGCCCGCGCCCTCAACAACTTGGGTTCGGCACAATGGGGTGCCGGCGACTACCGCGGTGCCGAGGCCAGTCACACCGCCGCGCTCGAACTGTGCCGGGCCCTCGGCGACCGGCGCGCCGAGGGCGACAACGTCGACAACCTCGGGGGCGTGGCATGGGCGCTCGGCGACGACGCGGCGGCGGTCGGCCACTACTCGCAGGCGCTCGCGATCCGGCGCGCCACCGACGACCCGTGGGGCGTGTCGATCAGCCTGTCGAACCTCGGCGACGTGTACCGCGGGTTGGGGAGGCCCGAGCAGGCGATCGAGCACTACGACGAGTCGCTCGCGGTCAACGCCGCGGCCGGCGTGGTGCGCAACGACGCGACGACACGGATGAGCCGCGGCGTCGCCTTGCTCGATGCCGGCCGGGTGGCCGACGCGGTCGCCGAGCTCGATACCGCGTGCAACCTGCTCGACGACCTCGACGACCGTCCGAACCTGATCGAGGCGACCGCCGGTTTGGCGCGTGCCCGGCACGACGCCGGCGACCTCCCCGGTGCCGAGGCCGCGCTGGCCCGCCTCGCCGAGCTGGTGCGCCCCGACGACCGGAGCGAGTTGCGCCAGTTGGCCGCGCTCACGGCCGGCGAGCTTGCCACCGAGCCAGCGGCGATCGACGCGCACGCCGCAGCCGCGTGGGCCGCGATGCAGGCCGCGCTTGCCGACGTCACCCCCGAGTTCCGCCAGCAGGTCGCCACCGAGCGGGTGCTCCATCGCCGCACGCACCGGCTGTACCTGGCTCGCGCCCGCTACGTCACGGTCACGCTTGCATCGGGCCACCCGCTCGACGTCACCGTGCACGCCCCCGGCGATCCGCCGGGTCGTGATGGCCGCCTGGTGGCGATCGGCCGGATCTGCGACGAAGCGCTGGCGGCCGGTTCGACGATTGGCGACGAGGCGCTCGCCGCCGCGCTCGGGGTGAGCCGACGCACGGTCCTGCGCGACATGGAGGTGCTGCGCGCAACCGGCGCCGACCTCGTCACCACCGGCCGCCCGGGTGACCGGTGAGGGTGGCAACGACCAGCTCAACCACTCCACTGCCAGTCGGGCAGGCCGTGCTGGCGGGCCAGTTGACCGGTCTCGGGCTCGCTTCGCAAGCCCTGGTCGGACAGGCGCGCGAGCAGTTCGGCCAGCGCCCGGCGGGCGGTCGCCCGGTCGCCCTGGGCGGCCAGTGAGTGCACCAGTAGGCGCCCCGCGCGTTCCTGCAACGGCTCGTCACCCAGCACCGCTCCTGCCAAGCGGGCCGCCTCTTCCGGCTCGCCGCGGGCCAGCAACAGCTCGCCGGCCCGGCAGCGGGTGCCGATCACCAGGGTGCGCATGCGAAGTCGTTCCACCTCGGCCCAGCCACCGTCGCCGAGGTCTTCGAGGTACCAGCCGCGCACCAGCTCCAGCGCCGCCAGATAGCCGGCGAGCGCGTCGCGGCTGCGACCCTGCTCATCGCCGCGACGGGCTGCGCGGTGGACGTCGTCGAACCGGTCTGCATCGACAGCCACACCGTCGCCGGCCAGGATGAGCCAGTCGCCGTCGGCCTGCACGAACCACGGCAGCACCTCGGCGTCGCGGCCCGGCTGGAGCACACGCTGGAGGTGCGCCAGGTTGACGCGCAAATTGTGCGACGCCCGGTCGTCGCTCAGTTCGGGCCACAGCGCCTCGGCGATCGCCCGGCGGGTCGCCCGGCGGCGCACGACGAGGTAGGCCAGCAGCTGCCGGACGCGGTCGCGTTTCACCCAGTCGGCGTCGACGACGGTGACCGCGCCGCGTCGCAGGCGAATCGGTCCGAGCACGTCGATCGCCAGGTCGACGTCGGGACGTGCCGGCATGGTCGCCACCCGCGCCGCAGCCCATCGAGCGGTGGGCTCGTGGGCGTGGCCGGCGACGGCGGCGAGGTGCTTGCGCGGCGCCGGCAGCAGGTCGATCAAGCGGCCCGCGTCGCCATTACCGACCGCCGTCGCGGCTGCGGCCAACTCGGCCAAGTGAGGTGGCATGACGTGCACGCGCAGCAGGTCGGGCCGGTCCCACGCGAGCGCCGCGGCCGGCCGTGCGTCACCATCGTGCCGCAGTGCGACGAGTGCCTTCCCGGCATCGAGTGCAGCCGTCAGGGCCGGGCCGAACCGGCACGCGTCGAGCGCCGGACGGGTCGCCGGCACCAGCGCGTACACGGTCGGCAGCGCGAACAAGTACGGCTCCGCGGGCCACGCCCCGATCGGTCGCCGGGCCAGCGCAGCCTCCAGCAGGGGCACCGCGTCGGCCTCGCCACGGGCACACATGACACACAGCGCGTCGGCCAGCTGGGAGAACACGTGCTTGTCGACACACGCCGTGGCGGCACAGCGTTGGGCCGCCGCGTCGGCGAGCTCACGGGCGGTGGTCGTGTGCCCGGCCGCCAAGGCCACCAGCGCGAACGTCGCGTTGGTCGGAATCTCGATGTGTGGGAACCCGGCGCGCTGCCCCCCGTCGAGCAGCTCGGCACCGAGCGCCAACGCCACCTCGGGTGACACGGCGCCGCGCAGCCAGGCGCCCGCGGCAAGGTCGAGACGGCTGGCGGCCGGCCCGCCGGTGGCCGGGTCGAACACGGCGTCGATCTGCTCGGGTCGCCCGAGGTCGATCATGCCGAACGCGTACGTGACCAGCTCGCGATCGTTGCTCGGCGGGCCCAGCGTCTGGAGCACCGCCGCCGCCGCATCCGACTGCCCGCGGGCACGTAGCGCATGGAACCGAGCCATCGCCGATGCGGTCGCCGCCCAGTGCGCTCGCGGGTTGACCTCGAGTTCGGCCGCACGCTCGCCCAACCAGGCGGGAATCGCATCGGCGTCGGCCACCGAGAACATGTTGACGGCGTGCATCAGGGCCAGCGCCTCCGAAGCCACATCGCCTACCCGGCGGGCACCTTCGGCCACCGCCGCGAAGCCCTCCGCGGCAGCTCGCTCGTCGCCCACGATGGCCGCGTGGACGCACCCGAGCAGCTCGGTGGTGGGCGCTTCGCCGAGCGCGTCGCGCGCGATCGCTGTCATCCGCAGCGCGTCGCTGGCGGGCACGAGCATGAACGGCTGCCCGGCGAACGCCTCGATCGCGGCACCGAGCCGTTCCCTGGCCCCGGCGGCCCGGTACAGGTCGGCGGCTTCGATGTAGCGGCCGGCGCCGAGCACGTGGTCGCCGACCCGAATCAGCGCGTCGGCGACCTCCGGCTTGCGGTCGGCGCGGTAGGTCCCCGTCAACGCCTGGCGCCACAGGTCGTGGAGTTGGTACGTGCCCGACGACGAGCGATGCACCAGCGGCAACCCGGCGAACGTGGACGTGGCATCCCAGGCCCCGTCGCTGGCTGCCCGCGCGGCCGAGTCGTCGACGTCGGCCAGGTGGGCCAGCGCGGTCAGCACGACGCGCCGGTCGGTAGGCCATGCCGAGATCAGCTCTTCGACGAGGAACTCGACCGGGCCGACCGGCGCCGCGATCGCGGTCAGGGCCGACACAGCGGGCCAGCGCGCGGCCTCGCCGAGCGCGAGCAGTGGCTCATGGTGGATCTGAGCCAGTTCACCGTCGTCGAACTCGAGGTCGGCGGTGCCCACCTGCTCGACCGCACCGGTCACCTGGCGACGGGCAAGCGCCAGCGGGGGGACGACCCGGCTCGACAAGAGCACGTGGGCGTTGCGCGGCATCCGGTCGAGGACTTCCTCGATCAGCCTCCAGGTGGGCGACCCCGGAGGGACACGGTGCACGTCGTCGAGCACCAGGCATACCGGCTCGGGGGCGTAGCGGGCGAGCGCGTCGGCGATCCGCCCTGCCCAATCGCTACCGCCGCGGAGGTCGGCAGCGGGGACCCCGGCCGACTGCAGCACGGCGTGGCCGAACACGTTCGGGTCCGCGTCGGCGGGGCCGCACTGCACCCACACGTCACGGCCCACGTCGGGCACCGCCAGCGCCTGGGAGAGAGAGCTGGTCTTGCCGTACCCCGCAGGTGCGACCACCAACGTGACGAGCACCTCGAACCGGCGCGCCAGGCGGCGCATCAGCCGCGGCCGGGTGATCCAGCCCGGCTGCGGCGCCGGTGGCGTGCTCCGGAATCGGCTCTCCACTCCAGCGACGGTAGGCAAGCCGCGTCAGCGGCAGCGTAATCAGGGCCGAGCGGCGGCTACCTCGGGTCGTCGCCGAGCCGCCAGAATGGTCGCCATGCTGCTCACCGAAATCGACCACGTGGCGATCGCCGTCAACGACCTCGAAGCCGCAATCGACTACTACGCGCGGGCGTTCGGCGCCACGGTCGATCACCGCGAAGTCGTCGAGTCGGACGGTGTCGAGGAAGCCCTGCTGAAGGTCGCCGAGAGCTACATCCAGTTGCTCACCCCCACCCGCGACGACAGCCCGGTCGCCAAGGCGCTCGCCAAGCGCGGCGAGGGGCTGCACCACATCGGCTACCGCGTCGACGACTGCGGCGAGGCCCTGGCGGCGATGGTGGCCGCCGGCGCCACCGCGCTCGACGCCGCACCGCGGCCGGGCAGCCGCGGCACCACCGTGGCCTTCATCCACCCCAAGGGCAGCTTCGGCACCCTCATCGAACTCGTGCAGGAGTGAGCTCCGTCAAGCCCGACACCCCCGAGTGGGGGGTGCTGTGGGATATGGACGGCACGCTCGTCGACACCGAGCCCTACTGGTTCGCCAGCGAATACGACCTGGTCGGCGAGTTCGGTGGCACGTGGTCCGACGAGCACGCCCACCTGCTCGTCGGCTCCGACCTGCTCGACGGCGCCGCGTACATCCAGCAGCACGGCCCGGTGCCACTCGACGTGCACGAGATCGTCGCCCGCCTCGAAGCGGGTGTGGCGAGCCGGACCCAGGTGGCGATCCCGTGGCGGCCCGGCGCGCGCGAGCTGCTCGAATCGCTGTTCGACGCCGGGGTGCCCAGCGCACTCGTGACGATGGCGTGGCGCGGTTCGGCGTCGCCGGTCCTCGACGCGCTGCCCGACGGCTGGATGCGCGCCAGCGTCACCGGCGACGAGATGCCGGCCGGCCGCGGCAAGCCCCAGCCTGACCCGTACCTGCGGGGCGCGGCGTTGCTCGGCCTCGACCCGTCGCAGTGCGTCGCCATCGAGGACTCACCCACCGGCGCCCGCGCCGCCCTGGCGGCCGGGTGCGTCACGATCGGCGTGCCGAACGCAGTGCCGCTCAACGGCCTCGACGGGCTGATCGTGCGCGACACGCTCGCCGGGCTGACCGCCGCCGACCTGCGCGAGCTGGTAGCACCGCGGATGGCATGACCGTCGACCCGGGCCTGGCCCACGACTCCACCCCCACCCCGGACACACCCGAACCGCCCGCGCAGCCGCATCGCCGGCTGGTCCTCGTCGCGCTGGTCGTACTGGGGTTGGCGACCGCTGCGGTGGTCGGGTTCGCGGTCACCCGGGGCGACGACCCGCCACCGGTGGTGACCGCCGCCGGGGCGACCGACCTGGCCGCGCTGGCGGCCGAGCTGGAGGCGGCGGGCATGCTCGACGATGCGGCCGCCTTCGTCACGTTCGCCGAAGCTCGGGGTGGCATGTACGTCGCCCCGGGGGTGTACGAGCTGGCCCGTGGGCTCACCCACGCCGAAGCGCTCGCCGCGCTGCGCGACCAGTCGACCGAGCACGACCCGTGGGTGACGTTCGTCGAGGGGTTCACGCTCCAGCAGATGGCCGACAAGTTGAGCGTTCTCCGCCCGCACATCACCACCGAGGCGTTCCTCGCCGCCGCCGAGGCGGTGGCCGTTCCGGCCGAGTTCGGCCAGCCGGCAGCGGCGCCCACCAACGAGGGCCTGCTGTTCCCGTCGACCTACCGGGTATCGAACACCGACACGGCCGAGTACGTCGTGGCGATGGCGTTCGGGCAGATGCAGGCGGTGGCCACCGAGACCGACCTCGCCGAGCGGGCGGCGGCCGCGGCTGGGCTGGGCCTCACGCCGTACGAGGTGCTGATCGTCGCCTCGCTGATCGAGCGCGAGGCCGGCATCGACGCCGACCGGCCGATGATCGCCCGCGTGATCTACAACCGGTTGGCCCGCGACATGGAACTCCAGATCGACGCCGCGCTGTACTACGGCGCCGAACCGGGCACCTCGTTCCCCGACCTGCGGCGGCGCGACACGCCGTACAACGTCTACATGTACAAGGGCCTGCCACCGACACCGATCGCGGCCCCCAGCCTGGCGTCGATCGAGGCTGCGCTGGCACCGGCCGACAACCCGCCGCCCGACCACGAACTGTGTGCCGACCTGGCGCCCGAGGACTGCGTGTGGACGTTCTACGTGCTCGCCGACGACCAGGGCGGCCACGTGTTCACGATGACCTACGAGCAACACCTCGCCGAGATCGACAAGGCGATCGCGGCCGGCGTCCTGTAGCGGTGGTGACGACCGGCGTCAGGTAGAGAGCAGGTTCTCGGGGCCGAAGCTGTCGGGAAGCAGCTCGTCCATCGTGTAGGTCTTCAGGAACCCCGACGGGCCGGCGACCCGGATCAGCGTCGACGGGGTTGCGAACTCGCGGATCTTCTGGCGGCAGCCACCACACGGCGTCGGGTTCGTGTCGATGTTGCACACCGTGACGATCGTGTCGATGTCGCGCTCGCCGGCGGTGACCATCGCCGCGATCGCCGCACCCTCGGCACACACGCCTTGCGGGTACGCCGCGCTCTCGTAGTTGCAGCCCGTGAACAGCTGTCCCGACGCGGTACGGATCGCCGCGCCCACCGGAAACCGCGAGTACGGGACGTGGGCGTTGCCCTGCACCGTTTGGGCGGCGGCGAGCAACGCCTCGTCGGTGGCGAGCGAGCCTGGGTCGACCAGGACCGCGCGCACGTCGGCCGCGCCCTCACGCAGCGGCTTCAGGTCGAGGTAGTCGGCATCGGTCCAGAACGCGCGGGCCGCCTCGGCAGAAGGGAACTCGACCAGGTGCCAGCGGCCGCTGGTAGGGGCGCCCTCCAAGCCCTCACCGTCGGTGGCTCGCGCCAGGTATCGCCCACCGTGACGTTCGATCAGCGCCGGCACGGCGGCCTTGTACTCGGCGTACCGGGCGGCGACATCGGGGGCGGCATCGCCGTCGACGACCACTTCGAACACTGCATAGGCAGGCATGCCCGCAGCGTACGCGGACCGGTGGCCGATACTCAGCCGGGCTCCAGCAGCGCCAGCACCTCGGCAGCCTGCTCGTCCAGGGGGCCGGGAACGAGGTGCAACTCGGGGGTGAGCGGGGGTTCGTAGGGGTCGTCGATGCCGGTCATGCCGGTCAGCTCGCCGGCCCGGGCCTTGGCGTACAGGCCTTTCGGGTCGCGCTGCTCACACAACTCCAGCGGCGTGTCGACGAACACCTCCACGAACGCCACCCCGGCGGCCGCATGCAGCTGGCGGGCGAGTTCGCGGTCGGCGCGGTACGGGGAGATGACGGGAACGAGCACCACCAGGCCGGCGTCGGCCATCAGCCGCGCGACGTGCCCCACCCGGCGCACGTTCTCGGCCCGGTCGGCGGCCGAGAAGCCAAGATCGGCGTTCAGGCCCAACCGCAGATTGTCGCCGTCGAGTAGGTACGCCGGCCGGCCAGCCGCCTGGAGCCGCTCGCCGACGGCGTTGGCCACCGTCGACTTGCCCGACCCCGACAATCCCGTGAACCACACCGTCAGCCCGCCGGGCGCCCGCACCGACGTCGGATGCCAGACCACGTTCTCGTTCACCCGACCATCATCGCGGCTCGGCACAGCCCCGCAGAAGATGGCGCAGAACGGGCAGCAAGTCGACTGATTCGGGCGCGGGAGAGGTGCTAGAACGGGGCGCCATGGGACCAGGGCGGTGAAGCTGCCTCCGATCGCGGTGCGGGCGATCTTCCTGTTGTGTGCGGTGGGTTTCGTGGCGCAGGAGGAGTTCCGCGAGCGGCACGGCGAGCCCTACCCGGCGCTGATCCTGCCGGCGTTTGCCGGCGCGTACACGCCGGGCGACACGATCACCGTCACCAAGCCGGTCGCCGCGCTCGTGCTCGAGTCGGGGGAGCGCCGGGAGGTACCGATCCAAGCGGTGGTGCCGCCGGTCAACCTGCTCGAGACGAGCCTCGCCTGGTCGACGTACGGCAACCTGACCCCCGAGGGATCGGCCGAGGTCGCGGCGTGGCTGCGGGGGCACCTGCACGACAGCCATCCCGGCCTCGCCGTCGCGGCCGTCGAGGTGTCGTGGGAAAAGCAGACGTTCGAGGTCAGGTCGGCGAAGGAACTGGACCGGGTCGTCACGCGGACCGTTCGGGTCGAACTGGAACCCGACACGTGAGCGAGCCGACGACAACGCGTCCATCGCCGACCCGGCCATGGACGTACTTCGACCGGTGGGTCGAGTCGGGGCCGTTCACGTCGCGCGACCTGAACCGGTATCGCACGCTGTATGCGGCATGGGGGCTGCTGTCGCTCCCCGCGTTCCACCTGGCCGGTTCGTTCCCCCAGGCCGCGTTCCGTCCGCCGCTCGGGCCGTTCCGGCTGCTGTCGGGGTTCCCGTCGCCGCTGGTGATGTGGACGGTCGAGATCGTCCTCGCCGCGGCGCTCGCGGCGCTGTTGGTGAACTTCCACACGCGGGTGGCCAGCGTGGTGGTGACGCTCGGCTACCTGGTCGGGTTCGGGGTGCGGTACAGCCTCGGCAAGATCGACCACGACACGATCCTGATGCTGCTCGTGCCGCTGGTGCTGGCCGGCGTGTGGGGCCATCGCGGCGATGACAAGCCACGCCAGTGGCCGATGCGCCTCCTGGCCTGCATCGTGGGCGCAGGATTGCTGACCGCGGCGCGCCCCAAGTACGACACCGGGTGGCTCGACCGCGACTCGCAGGCGTCGATGGGCCACTTCATCGTCAACTACTACCAGCACGAGCGCGACAACCTGCTCGCCGGTGCCGGCTTGCGGATGACGTCGCCGGCCGTCTGGGAGTTCTTCGACTGGGCGACGGTGCTGGTGGAAGGCGGGGTGATCGTCGCCGCGATCCGCTGGGGTTGGTTCCGGCTGGCGCTGGCCGGGTTGGCGTTGTTCCACCTGGGGGTGTGGCTGTTCCTCAACATCGACTACTTCAGCAACGTGGTGGTGTACGCCGCGTTCGTCGCCTGGGGAAGCGTGCACCTACCGGCGCTCGGCAACGCGTTCGGCAGAACGTTCGGTCGCTCGCTCGGCCAGGTCGGTGATCGGCTCCGGCGGGTTCCCACGCCGGCTTGGATTCCGGTCCTGGTGCTGCTCGCCGTGTCGCACGTCGTCCGCGCGCCCGGTTGGGCAACCGGGGCCGGGCTCGTCGCGGCCGGCACGGTCGGCGGCGCCTACATCGCCTACCGGGCGGTCCGGACCGTGGGACACCTGCGCTCGCTGCGATCGGTGGATTCAGGGTAAATGCCACTGAGTCCATAGGATTTACCGCCGTGTCCGATGTGCTGATCGTCGCGCTGGCCGGGTTCGCGGCAGCGTTCGTCGACGGGGCGCTCGGCATGGGTTTCGGTCCCACGTCGTCGAGCATCCTCCTGTCGTCGGGGCTCTCGCCGGCCGGGGTGTCGGCCACCGTCAACCTCGCCAAGGTCGCCACCGGCATCGTCAGCGGCGCCGCGCACTGGCGGTTCGGCAACATCGACCGCCGCGTCGTCATCCGTCTGGCGGTACCCGGAGTGGTGGGCGCACTGGTCGGCACGCTGATCCTCACCAACGTCGACGGCGACCAGCTCCGCCCGGTACTGGCCGCGTTGCTGTTCGTGATCGGACTCCGGATCCTCGTGCGTTTCGCCCGCACACCGCGCCGCAGCCGCGACTCGGGCACCGGCGATGACGACGCGCGCGTCACCGACGCGCAACTCCGCGGCACCGCGCTGGCGGGTGCGGCGGGCGGGGTGACCAACGGGATGATCGGCGCGTGGGGCCCGATCGTCACCCCGTTCCTGCTGCATCGCGGGGTGGTGCCACGGCTGGTGGTCGGCTCGGTCAACACCGCCGAGGTCGCGGTCGCGATGGTGGCCGCCGGCTCGCTGCTGACATCGCAGCAGCACGGCCTCGACGCGACGACCGTGATCGCGATGCTGGCCGGCGGCGTACTCGCCGCCCCGGTCGCCGCACTGACCGTGCGGCACGTGCCGGCCCGCCTGCTGGGCGTGCTGGTCGCCGGGTTGTTGCTGCTGACGAACGTCCGCGAACTGGCGCTGTGGGCCGACCTCGGCGCGCTCCGCTGGGCGATCTACGCGGCGATCGTTGTGGTGATCGTGGTGTGCGTGCGCCGGGCTCAGCCGGTGACGCGCAGCATCCCGCCGGCCACCGTCTGATTGGTGTCCTCGTCGACGAGGATGAAGCTGCCGGTCGCCCGGTTGCGGCGGTAGTCGTCGGCGAAGATCGGCTCGGTGGTGCGCAACACGACCCGCCCGATCTCGTTCAGTTCGAGCGTGGCCGCGTCGAGGTCGCGGTGCATCGTCGAGATGTCGAGCCGGTAGCGAAGGTCGGTCACCATCGCCCGCACCGTGCGGGTGGTGTGCTTCAGGGAGTACACCTTGCGCGGCTGCAGCGACTGAGTGGAGTCCATCCAGCACACCATCGCCTCGAGGTCTTGGGTGACGATCGGGCGGTTGTGCGGGCGGCAGATCATGTCGCCGCGGCTGATGTCGATGGGGTCGGCGAGTCGCACGGTCACGGCCATGCCGGGGGTGGCCTCGGCGAGCTCACCGTCGGGCGTGTCGATCGCCGCGACGGTCGACGTGAAGCCGGACGGCAGCACCACCACCTCGTCGCCCGGCTTCATCACCCCAGCCGCGACCGTGCCCGCATACCCGCGGTAGTCGCGGTGTTCGGCGGTGTGCGGGCGGATGACGTACTGCACCGGGAAGCGGGCGTCGATCTGGTTGGCGTCGCTGGCGACGTACACCGTTTCGAGGTGGTGCAGCAGCGTCGTGCCCTGGTACCACTTCATGTTGTCGGACCGCTCGACGACGTTGTCGCCGTCGAGCGCCGAGATCGGCACGAACGTCACGTCGCGCAGGTCGAGCCGGGTCGCGAACTCGGTGAACTCCTCGCGGATCTCGTCGAAGCGGGCCTCGGAGAACTCGACCAGGTCCATCTTGTTGACGCAGATCACCAGGTGCGGCACGCCCAGCAGCGACACCAGCAGGCTGTGCCGGCGGGTCTGCTCGACCACGCCGTGACGGGCGTCGATCAGGATCAGCGCCAGGTCGGCGGTGGACGCGCCGGTAACCATGTTGCGCGTGTACTGGATATGGCCGGGACAGTCGGCCACCACGAACTCGCGGTGCGGCGTCGAGAAGTAGCGGTAGGCGACGTCGATCGTGATGCCCTGCTCGCGCTCGGCACGCAGGCCGTCGGTGAGCAGCGCCAGGTCGACGTAGTCGTTGCCGCGCCGCTTGCTGACCGCCGTGACGTGTTCGAGTTGGTCCTCGAAGATCGACTTCGAGTCGTGCAGCAGACGCCCGATCAGGGTCGACTTGCCGTCGTCGACCGAGCCGACGGTGGCGAAGCGCAGCGGGCGGGGCTTGGGCGCGCTCATCAGAAGTACCCCTTGCGCTTACGGTCTTCCATACCAGCCTCGCTGATCTTGTCGTCGGCGCGAGTGGCACCACGCTCGGTGACCCGGGCCACCGACGTCTCGGCCAGTACGTCATCGACCGTGAACGCCTCCGACTCGACCGCCGCGGTGCACGTGGCGTCACCGATCGTGCGGAATCGCACGGTGCGGGTCTCGATCGTCTCGCCGTCGATCAGCGGGGTCCATGGGTTGGCGGCCATCCACATGCCGTCGCGCAGGAACACGTCGCGGTCGTGGGCGAAGTACAGCGGCGGCAGCTCGATCCCACGCTCGGCGATGAACCGCCAGATGTCGAGCTCGGTCCAGTTCGACAGTGGGAACACGCGCATGTGCTCGCCGCGGCGGTGGCGCGCGTTGTACAGGCCCCACAGCTCGGGCCGCTGGTTCTTCGGGTCCCACTGGCCGAACTCGTCGCGGTGGCTGTACACCCGCTCCTTGGCGCGGGCGCGCTCCTCGTCACGGCGGGCGCCGCCGAACACGGCATCGAACTGGTGCCCGGCGATCGCGTCCAGCAGGGTGACCGTCTGGAGCGGGTTGCGGCTGGCGCGCGGCCCGGTCTCCTCACGAACGCGGCCGCTGTCGATCGACTCCTGCACGCTGGCCACCACCAGCTCCACGCCGTGCTGGGCGACGGTGCGGTCGCGGAATTCGATCAGTTCGGGGAAGTTGTGCCCGGTGTCGACATGCATGATCGGGAACGGCAGCCGGGCCGGGGCGAACGCCCGCAGGGCCAGGTGCAGCATCACCACCGAGTCCTTGCCGCCCGAGAACAGCAGCACCGGCCGCTCGAACTCGGCGGCGACTTCACGGATGATCGTGATCGCCTCCGACTCCAGATGCGCGGTCGACGAGGGCAGTGCCGGGGCTGGCATGGTCGCCGAGTCTACGGCTCATCCACGAATCCCGACCCATCGAGTCGGATATCTCCATTCACCAGGCGTCCGAGGGCCGATGGATTGACACGCCGCCCGCGAGGGCGCACGCTGCGGTGACATCGAAAGGAGAGACGAATGACTCGACGGTTCACGCGCCGCGGCATGTTGGCCGCCGGTGGGGCGGCGATGGCTGCTCCGCTCGCGGCCGGCTCGACCGGCACGGCCACGTCACGAGCACTGCCGACCGGGTCGCTGAAGACCTTGGTCACGCCCGTGCGTGTGTTCGACACACGCGCGCCCGACAACTTCTTCGGCCGCAAGCTGGGCCCTGGTGACGCCGTCGCCGTCGCCGTGTCGGGCGCCTACGCGGGCGACGATGCCGCCAGCGCCGTCTTCGTCAACGTCACGATCACCGGCACCGAGGGGGCCGGTTACCTCGCCGTCACGGCAGAAGACCTCTCGGGCGAGCAACCGCTACCGACCACCTCGAACATCAACTGGAGCAGCAACGACCTCACGCTCGCCAACCTCGCGCTGACCGCCGTCGGGGACGAACACTCGATCACCATCTGGTGCCGCGGGTCGGGCCGCACCCACGTGGTCGTCGACGTCCAGGGGTACGTGCCGTTCGCCATCTGAGGGGCGATCAGTCGAGCACCACCGTCGCCGCGACGGTTCCGGCGCGGGGGTGCGTGGCGGTGACCGTCAGCTCGGTGCCAGCCGGGGCACGGACGGTCCAGCTGACCAGTGCCCGATCGGGGGTGCCGTCGTGCCACCCGTTGAAGCGCAGCGCGGCGCGGCCCTCGAGCTGGCCGAGCCGGCGCCGAGCGGTACCGTCGAGCACCGCTAGTCCGTCGCCGGCCAGCTCGGCCGTCAACGGGTGCACGAGATCGCGCGTACGGGCGTGGCGGGTGACGTCGGTGGCCAGCCAGCCCGTGTTGGCGATGCCGGCCTCAACCCGCCACGTGTCGGGCCCCAGCGCGGTCACCGCCAAGTGCGGCAGTTCGAGTTTGGGCGAGCACAGCGCCTGGTACACGGCGAAGTCGGCGTGCGGGGCCACTTCGGCGCGCAGCAGATGAGCGGGCGGGTTGGTCCACGTCGACAGGTCGTCCCACCCGCCGAGCTCGACCGGCCCGAGCGTGGGGTGCTCGAACGGGTACCAGTCCACGTAACCGCCCGGGTGGTTGGCATCGCACCAACGCAGCACGGCCAGCGCCTCGTCGTCGTTCGGGCCGGTGTACCAGATGTGCGTCGACGGCTTGGTGCCGGTGGCCTGCTGGATGATGTCCCAGAACTCGGTGGTCCAGCCGATCAACCCGAGGTGCTCGAAGGCGAAGTCGTCGGAACAACCACTCATCAGCACCTCGTCGGTCCAGGTGAAGTCCTCGTAGCCGTTGTGCACCGTGTAGCCGGTGAGGGCCACCGCCCGCTCGCCGAGCTGCTTCACGGCCCACACGTCGAACGGGTCGAGTTTCTTGTCGGGCAGGTTCATCGTCGGCCGCAGGAACACCCCGCCCGACGTGTGGAAGGCGTTGAACCCGCACACGTTGGGGCGTGCCGCGAGCGCCCGCACGATCGCGTCGATCTCGGGCTCGCTGAGCGGGTGGTCGCCGCTGCCCGGCACCCCGGTGCCCCAACCGGCCGGGTAGTTGCGGTTCAGGTCGAGCCCTTCGACGGGCCGCGGGGTGGGGATCGTGAACCCGTCGAAGTCGGTGAGCAGCCCCTCCTCCAGCAGGCGGTAGGTGGGCGTGCCGTCCGGCGCTCCGTCGGCGGGAATCGGCACGAGCAGGCGGGCGTCGTCGGGGTGCGGCATCCATCCGCCGTGCGGGTCGGCGACCCGCATCTGCAGGATGCGTCCGTCGCCGTCGATGTCTTCGCGGCCGGCGTGGCCCGGCCAGGCGCGGGTGTCGCCACGCGCGCCGCCTCGGCCCGGCCACGGCCGGGTCGACGAGCGGCGGAACCTCGGCCGATCGGCGAGCACCCATTCGGCACCGTCGGGGTTGACGCGGGGCACGACGTAGAACGTGCGCGTCGCCAACGCCCGGCACACCGTTGCGTCACCGTCGGCGTAGCCGGTCACGAGCCGGTGGATCAGGTAGCACGCGGCGACGGTGGCCGTGAGCTCGACGGCGTGGATCGACGCATCGGTCCAGTGCCCCGGCTTGGTGTCGTGGGCGCCGGTCGCCGCGTCGGTGACGGTCACCAGCCACAGGTCGCGCCCCTCGTGCGAGCGCCCGTACGTCTCCAACGAGACCAACCCGGGATGCTCGGCGGCGACGAGGTGCAACCACTCGACCAACTCGTCGTACCGCAGAAACCGATCGAACCCGTACTCGCCAGCCGTCTGCATGAGCGGCGAGATTAGGCGGCTCACGAGGCACGTGCTTCTAGAGTCGACGGCGTGACCGGAACGCTTGTCATTCTTCGCCATGGGCAGTCGACGTGGAACCTCGAGAACCTGTTCACCGGGTGGCACGACGTGCCGCTCACCGAGCAGGGCCGCGCCGAGGCCGCCGCCGCGGGCACGACCATCCGCGATGCGGGAATCACGTTCCACACCTCGCACACGTCGCTGTTGACCCGGGCGGTGGTCACCCAGAACCTGACGCTCGACGCGCTCGGCCAGCCGTGGTTGCCGGTGCAGCGCACGTGGCGGCTGAACGAGCGTCACTACGGCGCGTTGCAGGGGCTCAACAAGGCCGAGACGGCGGCGAAGTACGGCGACGAGCAGGTGCTGGTGTGGCGTCGCAGCTACGACGTGCCGCCGCCCACACTCGACGCCGGCGACGCCGAGCACCCGGCCAGCGACTCGCGTTACGACAACTTGCCGCGCGGCGTGCTGCCGGCCACCGAATGCTTGAAGGACGTCGTCGAGCGGGTGCTGCCGTACTGGTACGACTCGATCGCGCCGCAGCTGCTGGCCGGGCAGAACGTGCTGGTCACCGCCCACGGCAACTCGCTGCGGGCGCTGCTCAAGCACCTCGAAGGTGTCGGCGACGACGAGATCGTCGACGTCAACATCCCCACCGGGGCACCACGTCGCTACACGTTCGACGCCGTGTTGAACGTCACGTCGGCCGAGTACCTCGGCGACCCCGAAGCAGTTGCTGCGGCAGCCGCCGCGGTCGCCGCCCAGGCGAGCGCGCCCCCCGCGTAGCTCCGACACCGCGGCGGGTGTCACGAACGCACTAGCTTTCCGCCCATGGCGAGCAAGGCGTCCCAAGTCGAACACCTCAAGTCGGTTCCGCTGTTCGCGGGCCTCAACAAGAAGCAGCTGCAACTGATCGCCAAGTCGGCCGACGAGATCACCGTCGCCTCCGGCACGGTGTTGGTCGACCAGGGCCAGACCGGGCGCGAGGCGTTCCTGGTGCTCGAGGGCACGGTCGGCATCAAGCGCAACGGTCGCAAGGTCGCCACGCTCGGCCCGGGGGCGATCGTCGGCGAGTTGGCCCTGCTCGATCATGGGCCGCGCACGGCCACCGCGGTGTGCGAGAGCGATGCCACCCTGCTCGTGGTCGACCGGCGCAACTTCTTGTCGATCGTCGAGAGCAGCCACACCCTCACCAGCCGCCTCCTCGAATACCTCGCCAGCCGAATCCGCGAGTTGGACAAAACCGTCTACGGCTGAGGCGTCCCAGCTACCTGGGTCGCTCGTCGGCTCGGCGACTAACGTTCCCCGCGTCATGAGCGCCGAACCGACCTCCGACACTCGCGCCGGTTTCAAGCCGCATCACCTGGCCCTCGGGCTGGGGCTCGGCATCGCCGTGTTCACGGTGATCTCGGGCATCGTGCCGCTGATCACCGGCTGGCACAACGACAACGCGATCCACCGCGAGGTGTTCGGGAACGTCCCCGGCCCACTCAAGGTCGCGTTCTACACCGTCATCCCGGTACTGCTCGTGTGGGGGGCGTTCCAGTTCGCCAACCGGATGAAGAACTGGGAGCGCGGCGGGCTGGCCAAGCGGCGCACCAACCGCCACAACGCCGAGCGTCGGGCCAAGGACCTCCGCTCGGGCCTGTACATGCAGACGCTGCTGCGCGACTCGGCCGCCGGCCTGATGCACTCGATGATCTACTTCGGGTTCCTCGTGCTGATGGGCGTCACCACCGTGCTCGAGGTCGACCACCAGCTCCCCGAAGACCTCAAGTTCCTCCATGGGCGCACCTACCAGGCGTACTCGTTCGTCGGCGACGCGGCCGGCGTGGTGTTCACCGTCGGCATCGTGTGGGCGATCGTGCGCCGCTACGTGCAGCGCCCGTACCGCATCCGCATCAAGTCGAAGCCCGAGCACGCCGTCATCCTCGCCACGTTCCTCGCGATCGGCGTCACCGGGTTCCTCGCGGAAGGTTTCCGCATCGCTCACGAGGGCACGCCGTCGTACGAGAAGTGGAGCTTCGTCGGCTACCCGCTGGCGCAGGCGTTCGAGGGCTTGTCGGCGTCGGCGATCGGCACGTGGCATCAGTGGATGTGGATCGCCCACGTCGTGGCGTTCATCGTGTTCCTGGCGATCCTGCCGATCACGATGCTGCGCCACGTGTTCACGTCGCCGCTCAACATGTACCTGCGCGACAAGGACCGCCCGAAGGGCGCGATGAAGCCGATGCCCAACCTCACCGAGACCGAGCTCGAATCGTTCGGCGCCTCGGTGGTCGAGGACTTCACGTGGAAGCAACTGCTCGACACCGACGCCTGCACGATGTGCGGCCGGTGCACCGCCGTGTGCCCGGCGCACGCCACCGGCAAGCCGCTCGACCCGCGCGAGATCGTGCTCAAGACCGGCGAGGTGATGGCCGCCTCGGGCACGCCGGTCGTGTCACCACCGCTCGGCACCGACGCCGAGATCACGATCTCGTCGAACAACCTGTTCGAACGCATCACCGCCGAAGAGGTGTGGGCCTGCACCACCTGCAAGGCGTGCGACGAGGTGTGCCCGGTCAACATCGAGATCCTCGACAAGATCCTCGACATGCGGCGCTACCTGTCGCTGATGGAATCGAACTTCCCGAGCGAGCTCGGCATCGCCTACCGCGGCATGGAGAACCAGGGCAACCCGTGGGGCATGAACCAGGGCGAGCGCGGCGACTGGGCCAACGCGCTGGTCGAGAACGGCACCGTCACGGTGGTCGACCCGGGCGAGCCGCTGGCCGCCGAGTACCTGTACTGGGTCGGCTGCGCCGGCTCGTTCGACGACAAGAACAAGCGCGTCACCCAGGCGATGGCCAAGCTGCTGTCGCGGGCAGGCATCGACGTGGCGATCCTCGGGCCGTCCGAGATGTGCACCGGCGACTCGGCCCGCCGCTCGGGCAACGAGTACCTGTTCCAGATGCTGGCCATGCCGAACATCGAGATGCTCGACGGGATGGGCGTCAAGAAGATCATCACCCAGTGCCCGCACTGCTTCAACACGCTGAAGAACGAGTACCCGCAGCTCGGCGGCAACTACGAGGTGGTCCACCACACCCAGCTACTCGAGACACTCATCGCCGACGGTCGCCTCGACGTGTCGGGGGCCACGCTCGAAGAGCGCATCACGTACCACGACTCGTGCTACCTCGGCCGCCACAACGACGTGTACGTCGCCCCCCGCAAGGTGGTCGGCTCGATCAAGGGCGTCGACATCGTCGAGATGCCGCGCAACGGCACGAAGGGCATGTGCTGCGGGGCCGGTGGGGCACGCATGTGGATGGAAGAGTCGATCGGTGTCAAGGTCAACGACGAGCGCGCCCAGGAAGCGATCTCCACCGGCGCCACCCGGGTCGCCACCGCCTGCCCGTTCTGCTACATCATGCTCGACGACGGCGTGAAGGCGGCCGGGGCCGACGAGACGGTGAAGGTCGCCGACCTGGCGATCCACCTACTCGACGCGATCGAAGCCGGCGACGCCCAACGCGCCCAGCCCGACGCCCCCCTCAACGTCCCCACCGACGCCCCCTCCTTCAGCTGACCCTCGCGCCGGTCGTCGAGTGGTCTCGATACACCGCCTGGCGGCGGCACTCGACCACCTTGGTCGCCGGTCGTCGAGTGGCGCACTCGCGGCGCAGCCGCCCCATCCGTTGTATCGAGACGACGGTTGCTGAATGATCACGTTTGACAGACGGGCGCAGTTTGTTGCAGGGTAGGACAAACCCAATGATGCGTGTCGATCGGAGAGGGGGTGGAGCAGTGCGCCAGTTCGAAGGGGCCGGAGCGCGCAGCGAATCGGTGCGTCAGGCCAACCTCGCCGCGGTGTTGCGCACCCTGCACCTCGGCGGGCCGGTGACCCGTTCCGAACTGGTGGCCGCGACCGGCCTCACCCGCAGCGCGATCGGCGCGCTGGTCGGCGAGCTGGCCGAGCTCGGGTTCGTCGACGAGCACCCGTCGGCCTCCGACGGTAGCCCCGGCCGCCCGTCGCCGATCGTGCGCCCGCGACCGGGCAACGTCGTGCTCGCGCTCGAAGTGCTGGTCGACTCGATCGCGGTTGCCGCTGTCGGGCTGGGCGGCGACGTGTCCGCGCTCGAGCGCCGCGACCGCCCGCGCGCCGACATGCCGCCCGACCGCACGGTGCCCGACCTCGTCGAAATGGCGACGGCGGCGATGGCTGAACTCGGCGCGGGCACGCGCCTGTTCGGCGTGGGGGTCGCCGTGGCCGGGGTGGTGCGCGACCACTCCACCGTCGTCTTCGCCCCGAACGTCGGCTGGCACGACGTGCCGTTCGCCGACATGCTCACGGCTGCGCTCGGCTGGGACGTGCCGGTGGCCTGCGGCAACGACGCCGACATGGGCGCGCTCGCCGAAAGCCGACGCGGGGCTGCGGCGGGCCGCGACGACGTGGTGTACGTGTCGGGCGAGGTGGGCGTGGGTGGGGGCATCATCGCCGGTGGGCGCCCGCTCGACGGCACCACCGGTTCGGCGGGTGAGATCGGCCACATGCCCGTCGTGCCCGACGGGCGCCCGTGCAAGTGCGGGTCGTGGGGCTGCTGGGAGACCGAGGTGGGCGAGGAGGCGCTGTTGCGGCGCAGCGGCCGGCGGCCCGACGGGGGCCGGCCCGAACTCGACGAGTTGCTCGACCAGGCGGCGGCCGGCGACGCCGACGTGCTGGCGGCGATGACCGAGCACGGGCGCTGGCTCGGGTATGGCCTGGCGGGTGTCGTCAACGTGTTCGACCCCGAGCTGGTGGTGCTCGGTGGGATGTTCGCCCGCGTCCACCCGTACGTCGCCGAGGCGCTGACCCACGAGCTCGCCGCGCGGGTCTTCGGCGAGGTGCGCGCCGACACCCAGGTGGTACCGGCCGGCCTGGGCGTCGACGCCCCCCTCGTGGGCGCGGCCGAGTGGGTGTGGGATCGGGTGGTCGGCGACCCGCAAGCCGCCCGGCCGGCGACGCTCCGGTAGGCAACCGGCCTCGATCGGCTGGCGCTTGACACGAGGCGTTGTTTGTTGCAGGCTAGGACAAACCACCGTCGGGGAGGGACGGCACGGGGGCACAGGGGGCCCGTGGTTCACCTTCTTCGGCGCTGTTGCCCGGTCGTCCGGCCGGGTCCGTCCAGAGGGGGAATCACATGAGGATCAGTTACCGGCGCGGGGCAGCAGTGGTTGCCGCCCTCGCGCTCGTCACCGCCGCCTGCGGTGGCGACGACGACACCACCGACCCGCCCGCCGGCACCAACGCGCCCGGCACGCAAGCACCGGGCACCGACGCGCCGGAGCCGCCCAGCACGGGTGGTGGGAAGGTGGGGTTCATCTTGCCTGACTCGGCGTCGTCGGCTCGGTGGGAGGACTTCGATCGCCCGTACATCGAGGCCGCCTGCGCCGAGGCCGGGCTGGAGTGCCTGATCCAGAACGCCGAAGGCGACAAGAACAACATGGCCACGATCGCCGACCAGATGATCGCCGACGGCATCGGCGTACTCGCGATCGTCAACCTCGACAGCGAATCGGGCGCCGCGATCCAAGAGAAAGCAGCCGCAGCCGGAGTCCGCAACATCGACTACGACCGCCTCACCCTCGGCGGCTCAGCCGACGTCTACGTCAGCTTCGACAACGTCGCCGTCGGCACCGCCCAAGGCGAAGGCCTGATCGAATGCTTCGGCGGCGACACCGACGGCAAGAAGATCATCCAACTCCACGGCAGCCCCACCGACAACAACGCCACGTTGTTCCGCGAGGGCTACCAGGCCGCGATCGAAGGCGCCGGGTTCGAAACCGTCGGCGAAGAAGCCGTACCCGACTGGGACAACGCCCAAGGCGGCGTGATCTTCGAACAGCTCCTGACCGCCGCCAACGGCGACGTCGACGGTGTCCTCGTCGCCAACGACGGCCTGTCACTCGCGGTCCAAGCAGTACTCGCCGACGCCGGCCTGGCCCTGCCCACCACCGGCCAGGACGCCACCGTCGACGGCTTGCGGGCGATCCTCCAAGGCAACCAGTGCATGACCGTCTACAAGCCGGTCTACGAAGAAGCCAACGCCGCCGTCGCGGCCGCCGCCGCACTGCTGTCCGGAGGCGACCTCGACGCCAACGACACCATCAACAACAACAACGCCGACATCCCCTACGTCAAAGCCGACATCCAATCGATCTTCATCGACCAAGTCGCCGACGTCGTCAACGACGGCTTCGTCGAGCGTGACGACCTCTGCGACGGGATCGACGAGTTGTGTGTCGCCAACGGGATCTGACGTCCGGCTCCTGAGTTAACGTCGTCCGTGGCCGCCCCCGTTCGCCCTGTTCGGGCGGGGCGGCCACGGACTGCTTTTCAGTCACCCATTCGCTCTCACCACCGGGGGGTTACCACGCGTGAGCGCTGACACGCCGATCCTGCAAGTTCGCGGGGTCAACAAGTCGTTCGGGCCCGTGCACGTGTTGCACGACATCGACTTCACCGTCTACCCCGGCACCGTCACCGCGCTCGTCGGCGACAACGGGGCCGGCAAGTCGACGCTGGTCAAGACGATCACCGGGATCTACCCCCGCGACACCGGCGAGTTCTTCTTCGACGGCGAACCGGTGGAAATCGCCGGGCCCAAGGACGCCGCCGAACTCGGCATCGAGGTCGTGTACCAAGACCTCGCCCTGTGCGAGAACCTCGACATCGTCCAGAACCTGTTCCTCGGGCGCGAGCGCACCCGGCGCGGCGTGCTCGACGAGCGCACGATGGAGCAGATCGCCCGCGAGACCCTGGCGCGCTTGTCGGTGCGCACCGTGAAGAGTGTGCGCACCCCGGTGTCATCGCTGTCGGGCGGTCAGCGCCAGACGGTGGCGATCGCCAAGGCGGTGCTGTGGAACTCGCGGGTCGTGATGCTCGACGAGCCCACCGCGGCGCTCGGCGTGGCGCAGACCCGTCAGGTGCTCGACCTGGTACGCCGGTTGGCCGAGGAGGGCCTGGGCGTGGTGCTGATCAGCCACAACATGAACGAGGTGCTCGAGGTCAGCGACCGGGTCGCGGTGATGTACCTCGGGCGCCTGGCGGCCGACGTCGAGGTCACCGCCGCCACCACCCGCGAGCAACTCGTCGAACTGATCACCAGCGGGCGCTCCGGCTCGGTGGGCATCAAGGAGGAGGTGACGATCTGATGGCCGACAACCCAGCGGTGCATCCCGACGAGGTCGGAACCGACTCGGTGGCGGGTCGGGCACTCAGCGACTTCGCCCTCGACACCACCCCCCGGGGCCTCGGCGACATCGTCGGCGACACGCTCGCCCGGTTCCGCTCCGGTCAGCTCGGGTCGCTTCCGGCGGTGCTCGCGATCGTCGCCCTGGTTGCCGTGTTCGGCTCGGTCAACCCCGGCAGCTTCTTGTCGGTGCTCAACTTCGCCAACCTGCTCGAACAGGCGTCGGCCGTGATCGTGATCGCGATGGCGGTGACGTTCGTGCTGCTGCTCGGCGAGATCGATCTCGCCGCCGGGTTCACCGCCGGCGTGTCGGCAGCGGTGTTGGCCACGCGCCTCCAGGACTGGCCGCTCGTGCCGTCGGTGGCCGTCGCCGCGGTGGTTGCCGTGGTGCTCGGCCTGTTCACCGGCTACATGGTGTCGTACGTCGGCATCCCGTCGTTCGTCGTGACGCTGGCCAACTTCTTGCTGTTCCAGGGCATCTTGCTGTTGCTGGTTCGCTCGGGTGGGTCGATCCGCATCGACAACCAGATCATCAAGGACATGGTCGGCGGCAGCCTGACGCCGACCGAGTCATGGATCTTCGCCGGTGCCGCGGTCGTGCTGTTCGCCGCCGCGTTGCTGGTGCGCCAGTCGGCCTCGCACGGGGCGATCCCGGTCGCCCTCACCGCGATCAAGGTCGGCCTCGCCGCCGCGGGCGCGGTGGTGGTCACGGTGTTGCTCAACCGCAACCGGGCGTTCCCTAACGCGCCCGCCGAGATCCGCGGCATACCGATCGTGGTACCGCTGGTGATCGTGCTGCTGGTGGCGTTGACGTTCGTGCTCACCCGCACGCGCTACGGCCGCCACCTGTACGCGGTGGGTGGCAACGCCGAGGCGGCCCGCCGGGCCGGCATCAACGTCCGGCGAATCCGGCTGTCGGCGTTCGCGATGTGCGGGCTGTTGGCCGGCGTGGGCGGCGCGTTCCTTGCCTCCCGCGTCAACTCGGTCGACCCCAACACCGGCGCCAACGACACGCTGCTGCTGGCGGTGGGTGCCGCCGTGATCGGCGGCACGTCGTTGTTCGGCGGGCAGGGTCGCATCGTCAACGCCGTGCTCGGTGGCATCGTGCTGGCGTTGATTCCGAACGGCCTGACGCTGGTGGGCAAGCGCGACGTACCGTTGCTCGGCATGACCGACTTCGGCAGCTCGGGCACCAAGTTCATCTGCGCCGGCATGGCGCTGCTGCTGGCGTCGAGCGTCGACGCGCTCAGCCGCAAGCGCGCCGTGTGAGCCTGGCTTCACCGATCTGACCGCTCGTTCCTCGCCGCCATCACGGTGAAGCCAGGCTCCGCAACGCTGTGCGTTCAAGCGCCACGCAGGCTGGGCTCCACCAACCATCACCGCAGCGTCCGGTCCGCTTCGCCACAGCAGGCTGGGCGAGCGTCGTTCGGACGCCTGCGAAATCGGTCGATTCAGCTAACGGGCACGCCTGCGGCTGGCCGGGTCAATCGAACGACAGCGGCGGGTACTCGTCGGTGAGCAGGAAGAGGTACGCGTTCAAGCGGACGCTGGCGCGGAGCGCCTTGAGCACCCACGACCGCAGGCCCTCGGGCCACTTGCCGGTGAACAGCACCGCGAAGAAGGCAATGATCCAGCAGATGTAGGCCACGATCCCGATGATCGCGGTCACGATCATCGCCGGGATCGCCCAGATGATGCGCAGCGCAACCGTGAGCCGGTTGCGGTTCTCCAGCGCGGGAACGAAGTCGACACGCACCGGGTGGCCACCGGGGTCGGCGGCTGTGGTGGTGAAGTCGAACGGCGGGTAGGTCTCGTGGAGGAAGCCCGCGTAGGCGTAGCTGCGGATGCTGTACCGCGCCGACATCGCCAGAAAGTTCGCCAGTCCCTCCGGCATCTTGCCGGTGGACAAGACGATCAGCCAGGCGAAGAACGCGGCGATCTGCGCCACGTACCCCAGCAAGCTGGCGATGATGAGGTGCGGGATCGCCAACAGCCAATGCACCAGCGGGCGCCAGTTGGCGACCTTGGCAGGTGTGTCAACGGTCAGCGTCGCCGGGTAGCCCGACGGGGCGGCGGCACCGGGTGGCGGGTACGACGGTGGCGGTGGTGGCGATGATGCTGGTGGCGGAGGCGGAACATTCATCCCGTGTGCGTCCTTTCGGTCACGCGAACGCCCCCCGGCGCCCGCTGGCGCGGACGTTAGCCGTGCTGGCCAGGTGCTTCGAGCAATTCGAGCAGTTCGGCCTCGGTGTGCTGAGCCGGTAGCTCACGGCGCGCCGCTGCCTCGGCCATCAAACGTTGCAGCAGAGCATTGGCCGGCGTGGGCACGCCATGCAGGCGGCCGAGCAGGACGATCTCGCCGTTCAGGAAGTCGGTCTCGACCGGCATACCGCGTTGCAGGCTCTGGGTGGTCGAGCCACCCTGGCGCCGCTCGCCGCCCACCCGCTGGAGCCGCAGCGTGTCGCCACGCCGGGCCGCGTCCTCGTCGGCAGGCACCACGTCGACGCCGGCTGCGGCGAGTACGGCCTCACCTTCGGCGCTGACGCGGGCGATCAGGTCGCCCGGCCCGGGCCACGCGGCGAACGGGCCGAGCAGCGCTTCGGCGGCGTTGCCGAGGTTGAGCAGGAGCTTGCGGTACTTCCACCGCATGACGTCGGGCCGGGCGATCGAGCCGAAGCCCGCAGACTCGAACGTTGCCGCCAACGCATCGGTGACGGGGTCGGTGCCGCCTGGGTAGCGGCCGATGTCGAGCAGGCCCGGTGGATCGGTGTAGACGCGAACGCTCCCCGGTTCGAGGTGGTCGGCCGGCAGCATCACGCACACGCCGTAGACGTTGGGGAACAGGCGCAGCGCCTGGCGCTCGTTGTCGACGCCGTTCTGGAGGCAGACGATCGGCGTGTCCGGGTCGGCAACGAGGCGCAACTCGTCGAGCACCGGCGTCGTGTCCTGCGACTTGACGGCCAACGCCACAACGTCGTCGGGCTGCCAGGCGACCTCGGCGACGGTGCCGACGACCGGCAGCGCCACGACGTGTGCCCCGGTCGGCGACTCGAACCGCAGGCCGTGCTCGCGGATCGCCGCGCCGTGCGCGCCGCGGGCGACCGCGAGCACGTCATGTCCGGCCAGCACGAGCCGCGCCGCCACCGTGCCACCGACAGCTCCCACCCCGACGATGACGATCCGCATGTGAACCGACGGTACTCCCGGTGGGGTAGCAGCGAAGCCTCCGCAGGGCGGATGGTGAGCGGCAGTGGCGCCGTTACGTTGGCCCACGTGCACGTCCACGTTCGCCGGGTCGGGTTCGCCGCAGCACTCGCGGCGTTCCAGGTCGGCGTCAGCCTGCTTGCCGCCCACGGCCAGCCCGAACGCGAAGCGATCGACGTCTGGGCCGTGCTGCTGCTGTTGGCCGGCCCGACCGCGTTGCTGTTCGGGGGGGCGCTGGCCGCTCGTACCCGTGGTCGTGTCGGCGGCCGCGGCGTGTGCGTCGGTCGGGCTGGGCTACCCGTCGGGCCGATCTCGCCAGCGTGGGCATCAGCACCGCTGGATGGTTCTCGCTCGACGGGCTGGGTGCGGCGGCGAAGGACTTCGGCACGGCGTTCGCGGGCCTCGCCGGGTGGGCGATCTTCGGCACCGCGCTGGCGGTCGGGTTCCGGTCGATTCCGCTCGCGCCCGGCGTCGGCTTTGCCTGGGCCGGCCCGTTCGAGAACATCATCGTCGACTCGTGGAGCCCCGGCTTCCGGTTCTTCCCGGGCCAGGTGCTCGGCTCGTTGATCCGCGGCGGCACGACCGAACTCGGCTTCGCCCGGGCGACGCTGACCGCGGTGTTCTACACCACCATCGCTGCCGCGGCCACGCTCGCGCTGACATCCCGGCGCGACGTCACCGCCTGAACCGCGGTCGCCGGGCGTCGGCTACCCGAAGTTCTCGAAGTAGCGGCTCGGGGTGGGGCCGCGCTGGCCGAAGTACTTCGAGCCGCGAGCGCCCTTGCCGTAGGGGTGCTCGGCCGCTGTGGTCATCTGCACGAAGCTGATCTGACCGATCTTCATGCCGGGGTACAACGTGATCGGGAGGCTCGCTACGTTGGCCAGTTCAAGCGTGATGTGACCGGAGAACCCGGGGTCGATGTAGGCCGCGGTGCTGTGAATCAACAGCCCGAGGCGTCCCAACGACGATTTGCCTTCGACGCGGCCGACCAGGTCGTCGGGAACTCCAACGAGTTCTAGCGTCGATCCGAGCACGAACTCACCGGGGTGCAACATGAACGGTTCGTCGCCTGTGCCATCCGGCCGGGTAGGCATTTCGACGAGCTCGGTCATCTCGGTGGTGTCGACCTTCACGTCGATGACACCGGCGGTGTGGTTGCGGAACACCCGGAACAGGTTCGAGATACGGACGTCGATCGACGACGGCTGGATCAGGTCGGGGTCGTACGGCTCGATAACGATGCGCCCGGCGGCGATCTGCTCGCGCAGGCTGCGGTCGGAGAGAATCACGAACGGGCACCCTACTGGCGCGGGCCGCCGTGCCAAGCTGGCCGGATGAGTGAAGGTGTCAACGCTGACCTCCCGCGCATCGAGGCCGCCGTTCGTGAGTTGCTGGCGGCGATCGGCGAAGACCCGGCTCGCGACGGCCTGCTGGAAACGCCCGCCCGCGTCGCCCGCATGTACGCCGAGGTCACCGCCGGGCTACGCGAGGATCCGTCCGAGCACCTCACCACCGTGTTCGAGGCCGACCACGACGAGATCATCCTCGTGCGTGACATCCCGTTCTCGTCGTTGTGCGAGCACCACCTGTTGCCGTTCATCGGCCACGCCCACGTCGGCTACGTGCCCGGCGACGACGGCAAGGTGACCGGCCTGTCGAAGCTCGCCCGCTTGGTCGACGGATACGCCCGCCGGTTGCAGGTGCAGGAACGGATGACCACCCAGATCGCCGAGGCACTCCAATCGGTGCTCCAGCCGCGCGGCGCGATCGTGGTGCTCGAGGCCGAGCACATGTGCATGTCGATCCGCGGCGTCCACAAGCCGGGTGCGCTGACGATCACGTCAGCCGTACGCGGGCTGTTCCGTGACGACCCGCGTTCACGCGCCGAGGCGATGACGCTATTGACCTCGCCGCGTCACCGGTGACGCAGCACCTCGCCGCGATCGCCTGGCCACTCGACCTGGCGCGCCGGCGGATCCTGCTGGTGCACCACCGCTTCTTCGGTTGGTCGTGCCCCGGCGGTCACGTCGAGCCGGGCGAGTCGGTGGCCGAGGCCGCCGTCCGCGAGCTGTTCGAGGAGACGGGGGTCGTCAGCGAGCCGATCGGTCCGGCGTTTCGTATCGACCGCAACGACCGCTGCCCGCGCGACGCGGACGCGTACGACTTGCTACACCACTTCCGGTTCGAAGTCGACAGCACCGCGACGCTGGTGGTGAGCGAGCACGGCCAGCCAGCCAAATGGTTCGACTGGGATGCTCTCCCTACCGCCCGAACCGCCGACCTCGACGTGGTACTGAGCGCCCTCCGCGGCTAGCCTGAGGCCCCTTCGCGGATGTAGTTCAATGGTAGAACATTAGCTTCCCAAGCTAAGAACGCGGGTTCGATTCCCGTCATCCGCTCCACATCGATACGCCGAGAAACCCTAGCGTACGGGTGGTTTCTGAAGGAGCGAGTAGCTTCGGAAGTCCCTCGCCGACGGGCTGTCGTGCCACATACGTGCCATGTATGAAGGCAGACATGAGGCCCCAATGGGCACCAACAGACAGTTCGGAACCATCCGCAAACTCCCGAGCGGGCGCTACCAGGTGCGGTATCGCCGGCTCGGGCGACTCGTGTCGGCGGAGCGAACCTTCGCCACCAAGGCCGACGCCAACCTTTACTTGTCACAGGTCGAATCAGACCTGCACCGTGGCACGTTCGTCGATCCGTCCGTTGGCCGGGTGAACTTCGCTGAGTTCGCGGAGGCGTGGATGGCCGATCGCAAGCTGCGGCCGCGGACACGCGACACGTACACCTCACAGCTGTGTTACCTGACCGACGAGTTCGGCCTCGCGACACTGGCTGAGATCTCAGCGATCGACGTGCGCGCCTGGCACGGCAGGATGAACCGCGGCGGGCTCCACGCGAACACCGTCTCGAAGATCTACCGCTTGATGCGCGCGATCATGGCCAGCGCCCGGGGTCCGCTCCGCTCATCGCTGGCAGGCGCAGCACAGCACCACGCCGGCCGCAGCCGGTGGCGCGGCCAACCGGAGCGCTACTCGTCAGGTTCTGGGAGACTGAAGGTGTGAACGAGCCCACAGGGTCGAGCCGTGAGGATGGCGCTGCTCTCGCGCGCCGTGCGGCTACTTCCCCGGAACCATCCGGGCTGGATCTGGTCGAGCGGCTGTCCTCTCTGATCGACCGCGCTCGTGAGTCGATCGCCTCCTACGCCAACGCCACCTTGACGGTGACCTACTGGGAGGTGGGCTCGATCATCGACTCCGAAGTGCTGCTGGGTGAGGAACGAGCTGAGTACGGCGCGCAGATTCTTGTGACGCTGTCACAAGAATTGACAGCGCGGTTCGGGAAGGGGTTCGACCGTCCGAACCTGAGCCGGATGGTGAACTTCGCTCGTTGCTTCCCCGACCGCGAGATTATTGTGACGCTGTCACAAAAATTGAGTTGGTCGCACTTTTCGGCCCTGCTGCCGCTGCGCAGCGAGGCGGCGCGAGCGTTCTACGCACAGGAGGCGGCCGCTGGGCGGTGGACCGTGCGAGAACTACGCCACGCGATCAGCCGCAAGGCATGGGAACGCCGCGCGATCGCCGACTCCCAACTCGGACCGGGCTCGATGGTTCCCGCCGACACCTTCAGCGACCCGTACCTCCTCGACTTCCTCGGCCTCCACGACGGCTACCTCGAGGCCGACCTGGAGGCAGCGATTCTGCGGGACCTGGAGGCCTTCCTGCTGGAGGTCGGCACGGGCTTCACGTTCGTGGAACGTCAGAAGCGCATGGTGATCGACGGCAAGGACTTCCACCTCGACCTTGTCTTGTACCACCGGCCGCTGAAGCGACTCGTCGCGGTTGAACTCAAGATCGGCGAGTTCGACGCCCGTCACGAGGGCCAGATGAAGCTCTACCTGAAGTGGCTCGACCGTTGCGAACGCCAAGACGGAGAGGAAGCGCCGGTAGGGCTCATCCTGTGCGCAGAAGCCAGCCGAGAACAGGTTGAGTTGCTGGAGATGCACAAGGACGGCATCGTCGTCGCCGAGTACTGGACGGCACTGCCACCCAAGCACGAACTCGAACAACGCCTACAGGCCATGCTCCGCGACGCCCGCGAACGTCTCGCCCGACGCGAACTGCTTCAGCCGACGACTGATCTCGGCGAGTTCGTACGGCGCGCCCGCGAGACCCCCAACGACAGCACTCATCAATCAGGATGAGCACACGCAACGCGCTGGTGATCCGTCTGACATCGCCGGGTCGAGTTGAGTCCCAGGGAGTGGTGTATGGGCGGTAGGTGACACCGGGGTTCACCCGCGGTGACGGCCATCGCGTCAGCCTCAAGGAGAAGTTCCAACAACTACTTGAGGAGTATCACGATGACCGTCGAACTCGAGTCGTGGGGGTAAGCGAGCCGTCGCAAGCCGTCTCCGCGGAGATTCGCGTCGAGGCCGCAGGCGGCATCTGTCGTAGCGGCAGCTGAAGATCGAGGAGATCGCCGAGCATCTCGGCATAGAAAACCCGCCCCTCGAAGGAGGCGGGTGGTGTGGGTTCAATATGGCACAACGGGGGCGGCTACGACCACGTCACCGATCACCAGGGAGCCGGCACCGTGTGGCTAGGGCAGATCGCTTCGACCCAGGCGAGGCCGAGTAGGTGCCCGAGAGCTGATGTTGTTCGGCGAGTGCTGTAGCACCGCTGTGGCCCGGGACGATCCGTCTGCTGCGGCGGTCGCACCGGGCGATGTGACACCCCTCAAGTACCGTTGGCCGGGTGACGACAGAGGTCGGGATGCCTGCACGCTGGCAACTTTCACGGGCTGGGATCGTCAACGTGTACCAGTACGAGCACGAAGTGCTCGAGTTTGCCGGGGGGCGCCTCCTGTTGCGCGGCGTCAACGGGTCGGGCAAGTCGACGGCGATGAACATGCTGCTGCCGTTCCTGGTCACGGCCCACCAGGGCCGCATCGACGCAGCCGGGGAGCAGTCGGGCATCCTCAAGTCGTGGATGCTGGCCGGGCGCGAAGATCCGCAGCCTGTCGGCTACCTGTGGATCGAGTTCGCCCGAGCCACCAGTGAGGGGACTGAGTACACGGTCTGCGGGTGCGGGATCAAGGCGAACCGACAGGCCGACACCGTCACCACCTGGTGGTTCGTCACCGACCTCCGGCCGAACCTCGACGTGCACCTCGTGGAAGGCGGGGCGGCCCTGTCGGTCGACGCGCTCCGCGCGGTGCTGGGCCACGACGCGGTGTATCCCGAGGGGCGTCGACGCGACTACCGGGCTGACGTTGAACGACGCCTGTTCGGCGGAACATCGATCGACCAGCACATCGGCCTGATCAACGTGGTGCGCAGCCCGCGGGTGGGTGACCGGATCGACGTCGACCTGCCACTGCACCTACGAGATGCGTTGCCGCAGCTCTCCGAGCAGGCGTTGGCCGAGGCTGCCCAGCCGCTCGACGATCTCGACGACCACCGCCGCAACGTTGCCGAGTTGGCGCGTACCCGCGAGGCGGTCACCGGGCTGCTCGACGTGTACCGCGGCTACTGCGCCGCCGATCTGCAAGGCCGGGTGACGACCGGGCGCGAGCTGGCCGAACGGGCACGCGTGGCGGGGCGCGACCTCGACCGCGCCCGCAAGGCCGCGACAGCAGCCGCAGGCCGCGTCGGTGAACTCGAGGCGACGATCTCCGAGCTGACGGGTGCCGAGGGCACCCTGCGTGGCGAGATCGCGGCCCTCAAGGAATCCGACGCGTATCGGGCCGGCCAAGAGCTGGACGGCATCCGCGGACTGCTGCGCGAACAGCGCCGCCACGCCGACGAAGCCTCCCAACTCAGCGAGCGAGCCACCGCGGCAGAGGTTCGCTCGGTCGCCGCGCTCGTGACGGCCGAGGGCACCGCCCGGCGCGACCACGCCGACCTCAACGAGGTGCTGGCGTCCGTGACGAGCGAGGCTGTCGCCTGCGGGCTGGGCGAACGCGGACCAGGCCCGGTCACGCTCGCCGACTCGCCACTCGCCGACGTTGCGGCGTCCGAACCAGGCCCCGCTCCCGATGGCGACACGCTGCGTGCCGCGCTGGCCCGGGTCACCACCGGCGCAGCCGGGCGTCGCGCCGATGTCGACGACGTGATGCGTCGGCGCGCCGCGGTCGATCGAGCCGAGCGGCAGCTCGAAGCTGCCGACCTCCGTGTCGCCGACGCCACGGCGCGAGCTACGGCCGCCGGCCTCTCCCGCGACGAGTCGTTCGCCGCGCTTGCCGAACGTCGCCGCGAGTGGGCGCACGCGGCTGCGGCGTGGGTGGCCGAGCTGGCACCCGACGAGGCGGCGGCCGGGCTGGCCGCACCCGAACCTGGGACGGACGACCCAGACGCCCACGAGGAGCAGCGCCGGGCGGTGCTCCTCAGCCGCGCCGATGCGCTGATCGGCGCCCGAGAAGCCGCCCTCGCCAGCGCCGATGCGGCGCTGAGCGAGCGCCGGGAGGCGGCCGCGGACGCCCAGCGCCTGGTCGACGAGCTGGCCACACGCTCCGAACCCGAGGTACCGCGGCTCGCCTGGCAACACGATTCGGACCACTGCTTGGCCGACCTCGTCGACTTTGCCGACGCACTCGACGACGTCGAGCGAGCCGGAGTCGAGGCCGCGCTGGAAGCCTCCGGCCTGCTGGCCGCCCGAGTTACCGCCGACGGTTCGGCCGAGCTGGCCGGTGGCGACCTGGTCGCCGTGGTAGCCGGCGGCGTCGCCGCGCCGCTGTCCGAACTGCTACGGGTCACCGTGCCCGACCGCCTGGTGGGGCAGGTCGACCCCGGTCTGGTTGCCAAGCTGCTCGACTCTGTGTCGCACGACGTCGACTCGACGGCGGCAACGGTCGTCGCCACCGACGGCACCTTCCGAGTGGGCGCGCTGCGCGGCCGTCACGCCAAGCTCGCCGCCGAACACGTCGGCGTCACCGCCCGCCGTTCGGCACTCGAACGGGCGCGCGTCGAGGCAGCCGAACGGCTCGCCGAAGCTACCGCCGTAGCTGAGCACGCCGAGCGCAACCGGGCGGCAGCCCAAGCAGCCCGCGATGCCGCACGAGCCCTGCGTACGGCACTTCCCGAAACGGTCGCGATCCAGCAGGCCCGTGCCGCATACGCCCAGGCCGAGCGGGCTGCCGAGTACGCGACCGCCGAGCAGGAGCAGGCCACCGACGCCTATCGGGCGGCCGACGCCGCATTCGCCGCCGCGTCGGCCGAACTGCACCGCGTTGCCACGTCACTCGGGCTGCCCACCGAAGCTACCGCGCTGGACGACGTGCGCCAGGCACTCGTCGACCTCGACCGCACGGTCACCGACGGGCGATCGCGGGTGGCCGTGTTGGTCCGCTCGGTCGAGGCGTGGCGAGGCGCCGTTGAGCGGTGGCACGACGACGCGGCCGAAGCCGACCGCGCCCGCCGCGCATGCACAAGTGCCGAGCAACGACGTGACGAGACGCAGGCCCGGCTGGCCACGATCGAGGACGCGATCGGGCTCGAGTACGCCGAAGTGGTCGCCACGCTCGAACACTGCGAGGCCGAGTTGGAAGGCGTCGGGCAGCGTCTTGTCGCAGCCCGCGACGAGCACACCGACGCTATCGAAACACGGGCCACCGCGGTCGCCGGCGCCCAGTCCGCCGAGTCCGCCAGCCGCGCGGTCGAGGCCGAGTGCGACCAGTTCGGCCAGACGCTCACCGACGTGGTCGCCTTGCCCGGCGTGTTCGCCGCGCTCACAAGCGCTCATGAAGCACCGCCCGAGCCTCCGGCCTTGCTCTCCCCCGGGGCGGCCGGGTTGACCGCGTACCTCGACGCGCTGGAAGCGCTGCACCTGCCGGTGCCCGCCGTACCGGCCAGTGCGGACGGCGTGCGCCAGTCGCTGAACCAGCGCCGCGACGCGCTCGGCGCGGGGTGGGATGCCGAGGCGCGCCAACCTGACCCGCAACGTCCGCTCGTGATCGAGGTCAACGGACCCACAGGCCGATCCCCGCTACCGGCAGCCGCGCAGGCGATCGCCGACCAGCACCGCCAGCTCGCCGGGCTTCTCAACTCGAAGCAGGACGCGGCTCTGCGCGAACTCCTCCAGGGCCTGATCGCCCGCGAGGTCGCCGAGAAGGTCCACGGAGCGGGTGAGTTGATCGAGCGGATGAACGCCCGGCTGGAAGCGGTCACCACGACGCACGAGATCGGGGTGCGCTTGCGTTGGCGCCGCTCGGGCGACCTCGACCCGCCCACCGCCCGAATGGCCGAGCTGCTCGCCACGTTGCCCGACCTACGCACCGACGACGACGAACAGGAGCTACGGGCGCTCCTGTCGGCGCGCCTCGACGAAGCCCGGCGCCTCCACCCCGACCTTCCGTACCGTCAACTGATCGGCGCCACGCTCGACTACAAGCAGTGGCACGCCCTCACCGTGCTCGTCCGCCGGGGTGCTGCCGAGACGCCCCTCGGGCGCCGCACCGAACTGTCGGAAGGCGAGAAGAAGCTGGTCACCTACGTCCCGCTGTTCGCGGCCGTGGCCGCCTCGTACGACGCGCTCGCGGCGCGGGCTGCGGCGCCCGGCGAACCTCCCGTCGGGGTGGCCCGGTTCATCCTGCTCGACGACGCGTTCGCCAAGGTGTCGGAGGACAACCACGCCAAGCTGTTCGGGCTGCTCGTCGATCTCGACCTCGACCTGATCGCCACCAGCGAACGCCTGTGGGGCACCCACCGCAACGTGCCCGAACTGGCGATCACCGAGGTCGTCCGCGACGCAGCGGCCGGCGTGATCCTGCTCGAGCGCTACCGCTGGGACGGCTACACCCTGGAGCGCACCGGCGAGTGACCGTGGCCGACGAGTTCGAAACGGGCGTTGGTGACCCCGATGCCGCATCGGCGGCGCGGGCGCTGTTCCGCTATCTCGGCGGCGAGGAGTGGCGCGAGTACCGGACGATCCTCGCCGTGTTCGCCGACACGTTCTTTGCCGAGTTCACTCCCGACGAGGTCGCCGCGGCAGTCGCTCCGCACGTCGCCGCCGACGTCGTGCCCGACCGGCTCGAGAGCCTGCGGCGTTGGGGCAACCTCACGGTGTCGTCGTCGGTCGGCAACCCGTCGAGCCTCGACGACTACTACCGGCGCCGAAACAGGTATCTGATCACACGGCCCGGCCAAGAGGTGTTCGATTCCGTCGAACGGCTCTTGGCGGGGGCGTCCGAGGTAGGCGACGTGCAAGCCGGTCGCCTGCGCGATCTGCAGCGCGCCCTCAACCTCGTCGCCGAGGCGACCGAGCAGGGCCGGCCTCCCGACGACTCGCTGGTCGACGCGGTGCGTACGGCGTTCGACGTCCACGAACGGTTCACCACCGAACTCACCCAGTTCTTCGCCGAGCTCAACCAGTGGCAAAGCCGCTACGACCTTTCGGCCGACGAGGTGCAGTTCCTGGCCGGAGTCCTGGTCGACTACGTCGGCGAGCAGCTCACCGAGATCGAGCGGGTCACCCGCCCGATCGGACGCACGCTGGCACGGATCCTCCCGACGGTGCCCGTCCTGGTCGACACCATCCGTACCGGCTTGGCCGCCCGTGTCGACGCGGCCGGTCTGTCCGATCGGGTCGCCGTGCGCCGACAACCGGGAACACGCCCCGACGACTGGGAGCACCTCGCCACCTGGTTCACCGCCACACCGGGCCGTCCGGCCCGGCTCGACCAGTTGACCCGCCAGGCGCTCGCCGCGGTGCGCACGCTCACCGCCAATCTCACCCGTCTCTCGCGTGTAGGCCTGGGCGCCACCTCACGACGCGCCGACTTCGTCCGCCTGGCGGGGTACTTCGACCAGTCGGAGTCCGTCGAGCAGGCCCACCACATCGCGGCCGCGGCGTTCGGCCTCGGGAGCGTGCGCCACTTCGGGGCGCTCGCCGCCGACGCCGACGACCCGGTTCCCACCATCACCCCTTGGTCGTCCGCCCCGCGGGCCGCGGTCCCGGTATCGCTGCGCGAGCGCGGCGACACCACCGCCCGCGGCCGCGCCTCGCCGATCCGCGACCGTACGGCCGAGCGCGAACTCCTGCGCCGCCGCCGCGAGCGCGAGCGAACCGATCGTGAACGGGTGGTCGACGAACTGCTCGAGTGGTCGACCGCCCCGGGTGCCCGCCGGCCACCGCTGACGATGCCCGCGTTCGCTGTGCTGCGCGACCTGATCGGGCGGGCCACCGCCGCAGGCACGGCGGCCGACCAGCCGGCAACCGCCTCCGATCTCGATCGACTCGCGTGTGCCCTCCACCGTGCGCCCGGCGACACCACCGTCGTCGAGTGCACCGAAGGTCGGCTCGTCCTACGCGACCTCGTGCTCACCGTGCACCGCCAACCAATCGTCGTCCAAACCCTGGCCAAGGCGAGTGCGGATGGCTGAACCAGAGCACGTCCTTGCCGAGTTGCGCGTGGCCTGCCGCCACCTCGTGCGCCATCCACTGGTGCTCGCCGAGCGTTCCCCCGACGAGTTCGCCCTGATCCGCCGTCACGAACACACGCTCGACCGGTGGTTCACCCAACGCCTCGGCTACCGGCTCCAAGTCACCGCCGACACGGCGCGGCTGCTCAAGTCGACCTGGGCCTCACCGTCGCGCCCGCTGATCACCAGCGGAAGCCAGCCACGCCCGTTCACCCCGCGCGAGTACACGATGCTCGCGCTCTGCCTGGCCGCGGTCGCCGCCGGGCCCGACGTGGTCAGCCTTCGCGACCTGATCCACGACGTGCGCTCGGCCGCCACCGACGCCGACGTCACCATCACCACCGAGCCAGCCGACCGGCGTGCCCTCGTCAACGCCGTCAAATGGATGGTCGAACACGGTCTCGCCGACGAGGTCCACGAGCGCGTCGAGCGCTACGCCGCCGACGAGGCCGCCGATGCCGTGCTGCGCATCCGCCCCGACCGGGTCGCGCTGCTCCCACTTCCGACGCTGGCAGGAGCCGAGACGCTGGCCGACCTGCTCGACCCCACGCCGCGCGGGCCGTTGCGCGCCTGGATGCGCGCCCGGCTTCTGGAAGATCCGGTCCTCTACCGCGAGGACCTCGGTGACGACGAATGGGGCGAGCTGCGCCGCCGGCTGGGCGACGAAGCCGAGACGTTCGCCGAGATGTTCGATGTCCGCATCGAAGCGCGCGGCGAAGGAATCGCGGTGATCGATGACGGCAGTTTCAGCGATCGGGCATTTCCGCGCGGCGGCACAGTCGGCCACGCTGCGTTGCTCCTGCTCGACGGGTGCACCGGAAACCCGGAACGCACGGTGTGGAGCCGCGACGAACTCGTCTCGGTCATCGCCGAGTTGAGCGCGACCCACCGCAAGTACTGGTCGCGGCTCGCCGACGATCCCGCCACATTCACTGCGGCAGTCGTGGAGTTGCTGATGGATCATCGGCTCGTCGAACCCGCCGACGATACGGGGGCGGTTCGGCTGCTGCCCGCCGCGTGGCGGTATGCGGTCGACACGATCGAGACGTTCGATCCTCCCCAGCCGCGGCAGACGTCCCTGCTGTGAACGTTCCGGCGTCACTCAGCGAGCCGAGCCTGCAGTCGCTGTGGCGCGCCGCCCGCAATCGGCTCGACCGGGGCGACGACGCCGCTCGTACCATCGCCCGTCCCGAGCTGTCGGAAGCCGGAGTATTGGCACTCACGTCCCTGCTGGGAAAGCGCCCCACCAGCCGAATCGCACTCAGCGACTTGGAACGCGCACTCCTCGCCCGCGGCCTCGGGGGCGACCTCGACGGAGCGCTCACCGCACTCGGTCACCCGGCATCACCCGCGGCGATTGAGCGCCGGGCGAGCCGCGCCCGGCGCGACGCCGCCTATGCCATCCTCGACGCCGCGACTGCCGGCTGGCCAGAGCCCTGGGCCGCCGACTGGGCCGCCGAAGTGCGGGCAGCGGGGCTGATCGGCGACCTCGACCCGCAGCGCGCAGAACGACTGCTCGGCGACGTACGACACCTGCTCGACCACGTCGGTCTCGCGCCGTCAGTCGGCGGGGGGCTGAGCCGCACCGAGTTGGCGGCTCGGTTGTACGGGTCAGCCCATGCGCTCGACCTCGGTGTTCGGCGCGCCACGCTCGCCACATACGCGCTGCGGCGCGTAGTCGGCCCGTTGGACGGCCGCGAGCTGTGGGAAGCGGCCGGGGTCTCGCCCGACCGCGTCTCCGCACCTGTACTCACCTGGCAGCTACCTGTCGTCGGCGACGGGCCACTTGCCGCGCAACTGCGCGCCGCCAGCGCTGGAGGGCTCCCGGCGCACGTGAGCCAATTTGCACTCCGTCGCCACCCCGTCGAGGTACCGCACGGCACCGTGGTACACGTGGTCGAGAACCCGCGGGTCGTCGAAGCGGCGGCCGAACGTGGTGTCCGCACGGCGATGATCGCCGGCAACGGCAACCCGTCATCCGCGGTCACCACGCTGGTCGCTCAACTCCGGAACAGCGGCGCTCGCGTGCGGTACCACGGCGACTTCGACGCAGCAGGAATCGCGATCAGTGTCCGTTGGCATGCCGCGGGTGTCACGCCCTGGCGGATGGCCGCCGACGACTACCGCTCAGCGCTCGCCCACGCCGAAACGCTCGGGACACCGCTGGATCGTGATGCTCGCGAGTGCCCGCCCACACCGTGGGACGACGCACTGGCCGTTGCCTTCAACGCAGATCGCAGGATCGTGCACGAGGAACTCCTGCTCGATGACATCCTTTCCGCTGCCGTCCTCGATGATCCGACCCCGGGGCAACACGGGGTGACCGGGCCGCCCGACTAGGTTGCGGGCCGCCTGTAGTAGGGGATGACTCGGGGTCTGACGTGAGTGAGCATCAAGCTGGCAACTGGCGACATCGAGCGGCGGGGGTTCCACCGGGCCAGCCGTGAGCGACTCGTTCGCCCCGTTCGTCGGCACCGATCCGGCAGGCGTCTGGCGACTGTGGGTCTACGACGACGTCCCCGCCAACGGTGGCTGGATCGACAACTGGTCGATCGCGTTCGACCTCAACACCGCGCCGTCGGCAGGCGACGACCTGGTGACGACCGACGAGGACACCCCGGTCGAGGTGCTCGCTCCTGGCCTGCTCGCCAACGACAACGATCCTGAGAACGACGGGCTGACGGTCGTCGGCATCGTCGGCGAGCCTGCCCACGGCACCGCTGCCGTCGCCGCCGACGGGCAGCTCGAGTACACGCCCGACGCCGACTTCCACGGCACCGACACGTTCAGCTACCAGGTCACCGACGGAGAGCTCACCGATACCGCCACCGTGACGTCACCCCCGTCAACGACGCTCCCGTCGCCGTCGACGACGAGGCCGCGGTCGCCGCCGGGGCGTCGGTGACGATCGATGTGCTCAGCAACGACACCGACATCGACAGCGACGAACTGACGGTGGCGCTCGACGGCCCACCCGCGCGTGGCTCGGCGAGCTGCGACGGCACCACCTGCACCTTCACCGCCCCGGCGGACGACCCCGGCGGCACGATCACGTTCCGCTACCAGGTCAGCGACCCCGACGGTGCTGCCGCGACGGCCATCGTGTCGGTCGCGGTCTCGCCGGCCGCCAGCACCACGACGAGCGTGGCGACGACCAGCACGACCGTGCCGATCGCGGGAGAGCTCCCCGAAACCGGCACGAGCATCGGGGCCACGGTGCTCGGGGCGCTCGCGCTGGTGTCCGCTGGCGCGGCGCTCACGGCCACCGCGCGCCGCCGCCACGCCTGGCCCACCAGCTGAGGGGCCGTTTTGACAGGCTCAACCACCGGGGTGGGCGAAGTGACGCATGATCGGCGGGGACCTTGCCCTACAGTTTGGGGCGACCTGAACACCAGGAGGAGGTGCCCCCGTGAACGTCCCCGTCCTGCTGCTCGATCCGGCCTGGCGCATCGACCGGGTGATCGGGGTCGAGCACGCTTGCGAACTGTTGCTCGAACGCGCGGTCGTCGCCGCGTCCGACGACATCGCGACGGTGCTCCACTCGCCCTCGATCGAGGTTGCCGTGCCCAGCGTCGTCGCCCGAGTCGGGCGCATCCACCCCGGCGAGCACGACCGGCCCCCGGCCTGCTCGCACCGCACGGTGCGCCAGCGCGACCGCCACGTCTGCCAGTTCATCATCGACGGCGAGCCGTGCCATCGGCGCGGTGACTCGGTCGACCACCTTGTGCCGCGCATGCTCGGCGGCGAGAGCATCTGGGAGAACCTGGTGGCCTCGTGCCGCCTGCACAACGGGGTCAAGGCGTCCACGCCGTACACCGAGATGCACCGCCGCCACGGCTGGGCGCTGCGCCGGGCACCGTTCCAGCCCACGCGCCGCGGCCTGCTGGTAACGGCACTGCGCGACGGGCAGGCGCACCCCGCCTGGGTCCCCTTCCTCGAAGCCTCCTGAACCGGTAGGTGGTTTCGACAGGCTCAACCACCATGAGACCCGGCAACCGGTGGGTTCGACCGGCTCTACCACCATGGGGTTTGACAGGCTCAACCACCTTGGAGCCCGCGGCATCGCCTAACTTGCGGCGGATGCGTCGCGGTTCCCTGACCCTGGTCGCCGCGGTCCTCGTCACCGCGGTCAGTCCGGTGTGGGCGGGCACTGTGTCGGCGGCCGAACCGGACACGTCGGCCTATGTGCCGGTCGGTCCGGTGCGGCTGGCCGACACGCGCCGGGCCACCTGCGGCTGCCAGCGCGTCGACGCCGACACAGTGCGCGTGGCGGTCACCGCCCACACCGAGGTACCCGACAACGCCGTCGCCGCGGCGGTCACCATCACCGCCCTGCCCACCGCCGCGCCGGCGTTCGTCAGCGCCTACCCGGGGGGCACCGCCCGTCCGCACACCTCCACCGTCAACACCGTGCCCGGCCGCGTGGTCGCCAACTCGGCGATCGTGCCGCTCGGGGACGACGGCACGCTCGACGTGTTCAGCAAGCTGCCCGGCGACGTGATCGTCGACGTCACCGGTGTGTTCGTGCCCGCCGCGGCGGCGCGGGCCGGACGGTTCATGCCGGTCAACCCGCAGCGCCTGATCGACACCCGCACCGGTGGCGGCCCGCTGGCACCGGGCGGCGAACTCACCGTGGCGCTGCCCGCCGGGGTCGCCGCCGACGCGACCGCCTTGGCGGTCAACGTCACCAGCGTCGACGACACCTTGCCCGGGCACCTCAGCGCCCGCCCGGCGGGCACGCCCGCGGGCAGGCCCACGTCGTTCGTCAACCTCGACGGCAGCGGCCGGGCGACCGCCGCGGCGGTGATCCTGCCGGCCGCGCCCGGCGGTGTCACGATCGCATCCCACGGCGGTGGGCATCTCGTGGTCGACCTGGTCGGCTGGTTCACCGGCGCCTCCGCCCGCGAGGCGACCGACGGATTGTTCGTGCCCAGCACCCCGCGCCGCCTGATCGATACCCGCGTCAACGGCCCGCGTTTGCGCACGTGGGGCACCCGCGAGGTCGCCGGAGTTGCCGGAGCCAGTGCACTCGTCACCAACGTCACCGCGGTCGATGCAGACTGGCGCGGCTACGTCAGCGCCTACCCCGCCGGCACCGAGCGGCCGGGAACGTCGACGGTCAACCCCGGTTATCACAACCACACGGTCGCCAATCTGGCGATCACGCGACTGAGCAGCCGCGGCGTCGCCTACTTCGCGCTCGGCGGTACCGACCTGGTCGTCGACGTCACCGGGCACTTCACCGGTGCCCCGGTGAATGCACCGCACCCGCCGGCACCGAACCCCGACGTGGCCCCGCGGGTACTGATCGTCGGCGACTCGGCGATGGCCGCGCTCGGCGTCTTCACCGACGCCCGGCGGGCGCTCGCCGGCGCCGACTTCTACGTCGATGCTGCCAACTGCCGTCGGCTCGTGCACCCGTCGTGCCGCAGCGACGTCACCGGGCTCATCCCGAACACCGCGCTCGACGCGATTCGTGCCGCACCGGGCTGGTTCGACATCGTCTACATGGACGTCGGCCACAACGACTGGAACGACCCCGACTTCGCCTGGCAGGTCGACACGATCATCCAAGCCGCCCGCGCGAAGGGCGCCAAGATCATCTTGTGGGCCACCTACACCGAACACGTGCGCATCCAGGGCGGGGCGGCCGCGGCCTACGCCTGGAACAACGCCATGTTGCGGTCGCTCAACCCGCTGTATCCCGACATGGTGATCGCCGACTGGAGCACCTACTCGTCGACACGTCCGCAGTGGTTCTGGGACGGTACGCACATGTACCGCTCGGGGGCGTGGGGCGTCGCCGACTACATCGCCCGCTGGACCGCGGCGATCACGCACCGCGCATGCCCAGCACCGTGGGTGCGCGACGGGGCCGTCGCCAACCCGTGCCCGCACCCCGACGCGATCGGCGCGCCACCCGACGTGATGAGCATCTACTCCTGAATCGTTCAACGGTTTCGACAGGCTCAACCACCAAGGTGATTGAGCCCGTCGAAATCACCGGGGACGTGACGCGACGGCGGTGGGTAGCCTCCGTGGCGTGAGCACCGTCGCGTTCCTGGGGCCGTTCGGCACGTTCACCGAGCAGGCGTTGCGCACGCAAGCCGACCTGGCGGCGCACGAACTGGTCCCCTACCGCACGGTGCCGAACGTGCTCGACGCGGTCACCGGCAAGGAAGCCGACATCGGGTTCGTGCCCATCGAGAACTCGATCGAGGGGATGGTCAACTTCACCCTCGACGCGCTCGCCTTCGACCACGACCTGCACATCACCCGTGAGGTCGTGCTCGACATCCACCTGTGCCTCGCCGCGCGGCCCGGGGTTGCGTTCGACGACATCACCGAGATCCGTTCGATTCCCGTCGCCACCGCCCAGTGCCACCGGTTCCTCGCCGACGCACTGCCCGATGCGACGGTACTCACGGCCGAGTCGACCGCCGCCGCGGCCAAGGCGGTGGCCGACGACACCACCGGCCACGCGGCCGCGATCACTCCCCGGGCAGCGGCCGACCGCTACGGCCTGGCCGTGCTGCGCGACAGCGTCGAGGACCACCCCGACAACCAGACCCGCTTCGTGGTCGTGACCCGGGGCGACATCCCTCCCCCCACCGGCCACGACCGCACCGCGCTCGTGGTGTACCAGCGCGCCGACGAGCCGGGCAGCCTGATGTCGATCCTGCAAGAGTTCGCGGCCCGCCGGATCAACCTGTCGAACCTCGTCTCGCGGCCCACCAAACACGGCGGGCTCGGCGACTACTGCTTCATCCTGTTCGCCGAGGGGCACATCGCCGACGACCTGGTGGCCGACGCGATGCGGGCGCTCCACGCCAAGCAGGCAGCGGTGAAGTTCTTCGGGTCGTGGCCCCGCGCCGACGAGCAGCCACACGAGGCCCGGGCGCATGCCGACGAACGCTGGCGCCAGGCCGACGACTGGGTCATTGCCCTCCGCAACACCGTCGCCAACCCCGCCAGCTGACCCACCGACGGTGGCCGAGTGGGTGCGCGGCGCCCGCAATCGGGATCTCACCGCCGACGGAGCGTGGTCTCGATACACCGGCTGCGCCGGCACTCGACCACCGGAGGGCTGCGCCGGCACTCGACCACCGGGGGTTGCGCTGGCGGTCGACCACCGGGGGTTGCGCGTCAGCCGAGGTATTGGGTGATGCGGGCGATGATCTCGTCGGGGGTGCTCTCGCCCGACCAGCGGGCGGCGACCTTGCCGTCGGCGTCGAGCAGGGCAATGAACGGGAACCCGTCGACACCGAACGCGGTCGCCCCGACCCAGCTCTCGGCCTCGAGGTCGACCCCGTCAGCCAACGCCGGCCAGGTCCAGTCCGCGTTGGCGAGCCAGTCGCCGGGTGGGAAGTTCGGGCGCTGGGGATTGGAGGCGGTGGCGACGGCGACGATGTTCAACCAGTCGGGGAACCGCCCGGCATCGCGCAACTCGATCAGGCGCGGTACCTCGGCGTTGCAGTGCGGGCACCAGTGGGCGAGGAACACCACCATCGTCGGGCCGTCGGTGGCGGCGTCGATGCGTACCGGCTGGCCGTCGTAGCCGAGCCCGACGAGCGATGGCGCCGTGAGACCGCGCCCGGGGTCACGATCGATCGGTGCCTTGTCGAGCACGGGTAGGGACTCGCCGGTCACATCGACCGGGCCGATCGCCGGCAGGAACCCGTCGGGCACGTCGGCCGGCACGGTGGCGGTGGGCGGCTGGACCGGAGCGACCGGCCCCCCACCGCCACCCCCGGGCGACGGCACGGTGGCCGCCGGCGGCTGGGTGGCGGCTGAGCCACCATCGTCGTCGCCTCCACAGGCGGCCGGCACGGCCACCGCGAGCAGGGCGAGCACGGCGAGTCGGGAACGGTTCACGAGGCCTCCGGGTCGGGGGGTAGGAGATTGACGGCGAGGATCGCCACGAACCCGCACAGCGCCATGAACGCCAGGGTGGCGAAGCCGAACGTGCGGAACCAGATGTCGGTGCACGCCGGGCCGAACAGCGAGCAGCTCCCGGAGTCGAGGCCAGGCTTCCATTCGATGAGGTAGTGGTAGCCCGAGATCGGCGCACCGATCGCGGCGAGCGCTACGGCGTACCACCGGGCACCCCGGTCACGCCGCAACACGGCGACCAGGGCGAGCACGGCGATCGGGTACATCGCCACGCGCTGGAACCAGCACAGCCGGCACGGCACGTAGTGGGCGACCTCCGAGAAGTACAGGCTGCCGAGCGTGGCGGCGCCCGCCACGGCCAGCGTGACGGCATTGCGATACGCCCCCACCAACCGGTTCAGGCGTGCTGCGACCGGCAGCCGGGCGGCCAGCAGCCGCACGGCGACGACGGCAACCGCGAGGCCTGCGGCTGCCAGGGCCAGCAGGGCAGTGAGCACTTGCATGGTTTCCGGTTCGACGAGCGCCGCAAGCATCGTCAGCACCGGGCCAGTATGGTTCGACCCGCCCGGTTTCGGGACGCGCGGTCCCGGAACGACGCGGCGTGGCGCGGCGGGCTACTGTGCGGCCATGCTCGAATTCGACTCGATCAGCGTCTCGACGTACGAGGCTGCCAGCCTCGCCCCGCAGCTCACCGAAAGGTCGGCCGCCGGCTGGCAGGTGGTGTCGATCGTGTCGGCAGGTAGTTCCGTCACGGCGTACCTCAGCCGCGCCGCGCAAGACGCCCCCGACGACGACGCAGCCGACAGCATCGCCGCGGTGCCGGCCGAGCCGACGTTCGAGGTGATTGAGGAACCGGTCGTCGAAATCGTCGACGTCACGCCCGCCGAGGAACCGGCTGTCGACGCCCCCGCCGAGGTCCAGGTCGACGAAGTTCAGATCGACGAGATCCAGGTCGACGAAGTGCCGGCGGCCGAAACCGCAGCCGAGATCCCGCTGCTTCCCAGCGAGCCGGACCAAGCCTGGCAGCCCGAGGCCGCGACCAGCGCCCCCGAGGTGCCGAGCCTGGCCGACGACGTCGCCGCCCTGGCCTCGCAAATCGAAGACGAGCCCGACACCTCGGTACCCACCGACGAACCGGGAGGCTGGGCGTCCACCGCTACCGAGACGACCGCCGAACCGACGCTGCCCGGGTCGGTACCCGCCGCCGAGCAGGTCGCCGAACCCGTCGCCGAGGCCGTGGCCGAACCCGTCCAGCAGGCGGCTGCCGCGAACGCCGCCCCAGCCGGCTGGTACGCCGACCCGTCGTCGCGGTTCGAGCTGCGCTACTGGGACGGCGCCCAGTGGACCGAGCACGTCAGCCGCGCCGGCCAGCAGTACACCGACCCACCCGTCGCCTGACAGCCACCCCGCTGGGGTGCCACTCGCTGACCGTGCCTCAAGGTGCTCGAGTGCCGCCGCCAGGCGGTGTATCGAGACCACGCCTGCGCACGTAGCCTCGTCGGCATGCGCGCGACATCGATCGGGCATGCCGGGCTGCTGATCGAGACGGCCGCTGGGTCGATCCTGTGCGACCCCTGGTTCGTACCGGCGTTCTTCGGTTCGTGGTTCGTGTTCCCGCGCAACGACCAGCTGCCCGCCGACCTTCAGGAACGCATCGAGCAGGCCGACTACCTGTACGTCAGCCACCTCCACGGCGACCATCACGACGAGCCGTGGCTGCGCGAGCACCTCCGCCGCGACATCCCCATCCTGCTGCCCGGGTACCCGTCGCGCGAGCAGCAACGCACGCTCGAACGGCTCGGGTTCACGAACTTCATGCGCACCGTCGACGCCGAAGAACTCGAGCTGGCGCCCGGCCTGACCGTGGCGATCCACGTCGAGACGTCGATCACCGACGGGCCCGGCGGCGACTCGGCGCTGGTCGTCAGCGCCGCCGAGGCAGGGGCCACGACCCGCATCGTCAACCAGAACGACTGCCGTACCACCGACCTCGCCGCGCTGCGACGGCACGGCCCGGTCGACCTGCACTGGCTCCAGCACTCCGGCGCGATCTGGTACCCGATGGTGTACGAGCTGCCGGCCGGCGAGCTGGCCCGGCTGGCCGCCGCCAAGGTTGACAGCCAGCTCACCCGGGCGATGCGCTACGTCGAGGCGGTCGACGCCCGCGCCGTAGTGCCCAGCGCCGGGCCGCCGGTGTTCCTCGACGACGAACTGTTCCACCTCAACGTCATCCGCGGCGACGAGCCGTCGATCTTTCCCGACCAGCGCGCGTTCCTCGAACAGGTCGCCGCGGCGGGGCGGACGGGGCTGCTCAACATCCCCGGCACGGCGATCGACGTCACCCCCGAGGCGATCACGGTCACACACCCCCTGCCCGACGAGCAGGTGACGGCGATCTTCACCGACAAGCACGCCTACCTGCGCCGCTACCAGGCCGACTGGAAGCAGTGGTTGGCCGACGAGCGGGCTACCTGGGGGGCGGCGCCTGGCACCGACCTGTTGGCGACGCTCAAGGGCTGGTGGGAGCCGCTCTTGCGGATGGCGCCCACCCTGCGCAATGCGGTGGCCGGCAACTGCCGCTTCACGGCCACCGGCACCGGACCCGACCCCCACACAAACCAGGACGTCGACCTGGTGATCGACTTCCCGGCCGGCGAGGTGCGCCCGTTCGCGGGCGAGCAGTACGACTTCAGCTTCTCGATCGCGCGTGAACTGGTCGAGACGGTGGCTGCCCGGCGCGCCGTCGACTGGTCGAACTCGCTATTCCTGTCGTGCCGCTTCACGGCCTGGCGGGCGGGCGACTTCAACGAGTACCTGTACAACTTCTTCAAGTCGCTGTCGGTCGAGCGGATGCGCCGTGCCGAGGCCGAGGCGGTGCGCAAGCTCGACCCGCCCACCGAGACCGAGCCCGACATCGAGATCGGCGACCCGCCAAACCGCTACGTGGTGCAGCGTCGGTGCCCGCATCGCAACGCCGACCTGTCGGTGTTCGGCGAACTCGACCCGGCGGCCACGAGCACGTCGGGCACCGACGAGCTGGTGTGCACCCTGCACGGCTGGCGGTTCGACTGCGCCACCGGCCGCTGCCTCACCGCCACCGATCGCCCCCTCCGCATCCGCCGCGCCGACTGACCGGACCAGCAAGCCGAGGGCAGAGCGGCTACGAAACCGCGCCAGCGCTGCATCAGGAGCGCGGATCGGGCCAGCCGTGTTGGTCGAGGAGGGCTTTGAGGTTGCGTTTCGGGCGGTGCTCCGTGCGGACGCGGTGGAGGAGCCGCTCCCAACGTTCGGGCGTGCCGGCGGCGGGTGCCAGGCGCTCGATCCGTTCCATCAGCGCGACCGCGTCCGCGTAGCCACCGTTGTTCTTTAGCGCGATCGCCTGGTGGACCAGCGGCTCGTACACGTCGATCGAGTCGGCGGGGTGCGTGCCCTCGCGGCGCTCGGCTACCTCGCGGCGCATCGGCACGCTGCACGAGTGCTGGGTCGCCGCTTGCCAGCCAGCCTCAATGTCGTCGGCTGATAGCAGCAGCGCGATCAGCCGATCGTTGAGCTGCCGTTCCTCGACAGGATGGCGTGATGCGGCGACTTCCGACCGCAGAAAGTCGACCGCGCGAGCGAACCTCGCTGCCCGATCACCGGGTTCGAGCACGCACCACTGCTCGCAGTTGGTGATCGACGGTGACACGACGAACTGGCCCCACCGGATGTCGTCGACCTCGCGGGCCGCCTCGGCCGCAGGCACGCCAAGCTCCGGTCGGCCCAACAGTTCGACCGTGAGGTCGCTCAGGCCGGCGGCGCCGCGCCCACCCATCTCCACCAGGCCGAGCCGGCACCACGCCAGCGCCTCACTCCAACGTTCGACCTCAATGAGGATCTTGGCGATCTGCTCGTATGCCTCAGCATGGCGAAGGTCGCTGCTGAGCACGTCGATTCGGGCATCGACGTCGCCGACCGCGATTGCCCAGCCTTCAAGCGCCGTCCGCACTCGATACGAGCCATACGTGTCGGACGCGATCGCCGAGGCGGCCGGTTCGAGCGCGGCCCGGAACGCTGCCAAGCCGACGTCGCCGAGCACGTCGGCATAGCTCGCGGCCGCGTGGTAAAAGACATCGAGTTCTCGCTTCAGCTCGAACCCGGCCAGGCGCGTGCCGAGTGCGACCGGGTCGGGCCGGGCCGCCGCGCACGCGTCGAAGTGCAGTTCGCCGATCATCTCGGCGAGGCCGTAGCCATACCCGTCGGAGTCGTCGACCGAGCCGAGTACATCCTCGAGTGCCGACACGGCGTGCTCGGCCAACCCCACCACCACGTCGGCGTGACCAGTATCGACCAGTTCTCGCAACCCGTCGAGCACTCGCTCCACGCCGGCCGCCCAGGTGGCGGCGTCGTGGTATTCCACGTAACCCCGCCGTGGCCGGATCGCCGCATCGAGTCGACGGCGCCACTCGTCGACGTCAGGGCCGAGCCCGCGGCCGGCCCGGATCTCGTCAGTCAAACGTTGGCGGAATGCTCGATCGGAACTCGCGAGGTCGGAGACGATGGTCACCAACCGTTCGTGGTCCATCGCCGCCACGTGGGCGGCGATGTCCGCCGCCGTGACCGTCGTACGTCGCGTCGACTTCGGGCCCGACCGTGCGGGCTTGGCTGGTTCACTGCCGTGATCCAGCTCTCGCCGCGCCGTCAACGCGACGGCAACGCAGTGCTTGCAGAACGATCCGTCCTCGGCGGCAGGGCAGCTGCATTGATAGTCGATCCCACCGAACGGGCCGCGCTTGCGGGCCGAAACGATCTGGAGCTCGACCTCGTACACGTCGGTGCCGTCAACCACGGCCTCAATCGTCGACCGTGACATCGACTCGATCGTCGCCCGGCCCTGAGCAAAGTACTTTCGGCCCCGCTCGACCACCTTCGGCCCCGCCAGCGTGAGCAGCAGATGGTCGTCCAATGCCTCCGTCCAGTGCATCTCTGCAACGTACCCACCCGCAACCACGCCGACCAGGTGGTCAAGCCTGCCTGTGTTCGGCGAGTTCGTCCCGACGGATGAAGCCGGGCCGAACTTCTAGGATGAGTACATGTCGCAGGTCGAGGTCATCGGCGGTCGAAGTCGGCGGGACCACGATCATCCCGACCGACAACGTCTGGCACTACACCGCTCCTGACGACTGGCCACCGACGATCACCGTCCGCGCCGCCGACGGCCAAACCGCATCGACGAACTGAACCATCACGGAACCGGCGATCTCGGTTCGCGGCCCGACCAGGCGCTACGGGCGTGCACCGTCGTCGACCAGTTCGACATCGACGTGCCGCGCGGTGCGATCGGCGGGTTCGTCGGCCCAAACAGCGCTGGGGACGACTTCTCGACAACAAAAGCGCGCACCATGCACTCTTTTGATATCTTGACAGCGTGAAGGTTGCTTCGCTGCGCCCGGCTGAACTCTCCGACTGGCTGGTCGCTCATGGTAGGCACTTCGTCACCAATGACGAGATCGCCGAACTGGTCGGCGTGCGAGCTTCCGAGGTGCGCCACAGTCTGCGGCGCCAGCGCGAAGCCAACGCGATCGTCCCCGTCACCAAGGGAGCGTGGGTGCCGGTGCCGCCGCCGTACCGCCGCAACGGAGCACCACCCGTCGAGCACTTCATCGACCCGTTGATGGGCTTCCTCGGGCACTACTACTACATCGGGTTCCTGTCGGCAGCAGCGCTCCACGGTGCGTCCCACCAAGCTCCGATGGTCTTCCAGGTGGTCACCGACGCCATGCTGCGCGACCGGCCGATCGGCCGCCAGCAGGTGGCGTTCATCCGCCGGGCCGAGACCCGGCGCAGGGCCACGATCCGGCGAGCCGTGCCGACCGGTCGAGTCAACATCTCCACTCCGGAAGTAACGATCCTCGACCTCTGCGAGGCACCGCTCCAGGGGGGAGGGTTGTCCAACGTCGCCACGGTGACCGCAAGTCTGCTCGACTCCGAATTGATCGACTCGACTGCCCTCGCCGAGCAAGCGGCGCGGTATCCCGTCGCCGTTACCCAACGCGTGGGCTACCTCGCCGAGCAGATGGGCAGCGCCGTCGACCGCCCCCTCGACCTCGATCCGTTATGTGCCCTGGTCGCCGGTGCCGCACCGGTCGAGTTGTACCCGAGCGCGGCCCGCAGCGGTGAGCGCGACGGGCGGTGGAACGTCACCGTGAACATCGAGATCGAGCCAGACCTGTGATCGCCGAAGCCGAACTCGCGCACTGGCGTATGCAGGTGCCGTGGTCACCGGACACTCAAGTCGAACAAGACCTGGTGCTCTCACGGTTGATCGTCGAGTTCGCTCGTTCTGACCCCGCGCCCGCCATCACCAAGCGCCGCCCTTCGTCTCGCGCGCTGATCCGGCTCGCGAGGCTCGGCCGACCGAGTCAACGTCCCCACCCGTGTTGCCGCACAGCAGGCAGTGCTCGGTGTGGGGGACCTCCAACAGGTACGTGGTTGCGATGCGTACACCGCATGCCCGGCAATAGCCGTACTCGGACGTGTCGAGCCGCAGCAGGGCGGCGTCGATCTGAGTCACGGCTCTGTGACGCCCAGCGGGCGCGACATCACCGGCGCCGCCTGCAGCCGCGTACACGGCTCGATCGGCGAGCAAGTCGGCGCGAATCTGTTCGCGGTCGACGTCGCTGATCAGCAGCCGCGCAGTGTCCGGCGGTGCGACTCGGACGACGCCGCCGAGTTGATCGTGGTCAGGCGCCCGACCGGCGCCGCTGGTCCTTACGGAGCGGCTTGCCGGCGCTGGCCTTTTCCTTCTTTTCACGACGACGTTCGAGGACGTCTTTGCCAGACTTCTGAGAACGCGCGGACTTTGCCATGGTGAATCCCTCCACTGACTCGTCGGTTGCGGCTCGCTGCCGGACGGCAAAAGAAGGAAACCAGGAGCCTTCTGGCCCCGAGTTTCTAAAATGAGTGTCCGTCCAGCTGCATCCGTTATGTGTCGATGAGCGCGACCATAGTGCGGGAATAGAAAAAAGCAACTTCCATGAAAGTGGCCGCAATTGCGAGCGCAGGTCGCCTCTCCGGCGTCCACACTCAGGGGTCCGCGCGGTAGCGAGCCAAGCCGTGTTCGTGGGTGCGGGTGAACTCGCCCAGTTCGCGGAGGTGTTCCAGGTGGGCGTAGGTTTCGCTTTCGGCCATCTCGCCCCACGAGCGCTCGCGGAACAGCACCCGCATGAAGTCGTTGACCGTGCCCCCGGGCAGTTCGGCGCTGGCCTGGCGGATGATGTCGAGGCGTTCCTCGTGGTGCTCGATGATGTGCTCGGCACGGCCGCGCAGGTCGGCGAACGGGTGGCCGTGCGCCGGCAGGGCGACCGACACGTCGGCCATCCCGGCCAGGCGCGTCAGCGAGCCGAAGAACAGTGCCAGCGCGTCGCCGAACGGGGTGATGCCACCGATGTGGGGCGTGATCGACGGCAACACGTGGTCGCCGGTGAACACCACACCGAACTCGGGGTCGTACAGGCACAGGTGGTCGCTGGTATGGCCGGGCGTGTGAATCGCCACCCACTCGCGTCGGGCGAGGCGGATGGTCTGGCCGTCGCGCAGCGGCTGCGTAGGCAGCAGCGGCTCGAGCAACTGGCCCGGCTGGGCGTGCTCGGTACGAATCCGTTCCAGGAACGCGTCGGGGTCACTGAACCGCCGTCCGCCCCACGGCGTCGGCTCCTTCAGGTAACGCTCGATCGCTTCGAGTTGCTCGTCGAACGAGTTGACCACCAGCGCAGCCGAGTCTTCGGAGTCGTCGACCAGCGCCTCGGCGAACAGCGTTTGGAACGACTCGTGGGTGACGATGTCGGCGCCCGATTCTTCACGCAGCCGCGAGGCACCGCCGAAATGGTCGGGGTGCGAGTGCGTGACCACGACGGTGTGGACGTCGCCGACGCCGTACCCCGCGCGCCCGAGCCGGTCGACCAACGCCGCCCACGGCGCCTCGCCTGGCAAGCCCGGGTCGACGACGGCGATACCGCGCTCGTCTTCCATCACGTAGCAGTTGACGTGCCCGAGGCCGGGCATCTCGATCGGCAACTGGGTCCGCAACACGCCCGGGGCGACCTCGACCACATCGGTCGTGGCCCGTTCCTGCTCCTGCTTGGGCGGGCGCGGCGCAGCGTCCGGCTCGGGCGCAACGGGGTGGGGGGGGCTGAGCGGGTCTTCCACAGTGATGGTCCGGCTGCTACAGCCCAGCGGGGGTGGCGAGGGTGGTCTCCATGATCTCGCTGCCACCGTAGATGGAAGCGGCCCGACCGTCCGCATGGGCGCACCCCAGGCGCCCCGGAAACGGTGGAACGTCTGCTCGCCGTCGACCCCCGGCAGCGTCGACGCGACGGGTTGGGCGTCGCCCCACCGTCTCGGCCCGGCCTCGGTCGGTCAGCCGGGCTCGAACGGCAACTGGGCCGCCACTGCCCTGCTGGACCAGTACCGCACGCAGGGCGCGTTCGTGGTCGCCAACGACGGCCGCACTCGTGTGTTGGTCCAGTCCGCCCGCGTCGCCGCCGAGTTCACCGCCTGACCACGCGTCCTCACGGTGGTTTCGACGGGCTCAACCACCTGGTCAGCGCTTGCGTCCGGTGGTTGAGGTCGTCAGGCGGCGAAGACTTGGGAGTCGTCGGCGAAGGCTTTGAACTCGAGCGCGTTGCCGGCGGGGTCGTAGAAGAACATCGTCCACTGTTCGCCGACCTCGCCCGCGAACCGGACGTACGGCTCGATCACGAACTCGACGCCCGCGGTGCGCAGGCGTTCGGCGAGCAGGTGGAACGCGGGGATGGTGAGGATCAGGCCGAAGTGCGGCACCGGCACCTGGTGACCGTCGACATCGTTGCGGATCCGCTGGCCGGGCTCGGCCAGATGCGTCACGAGTTGGTGCCCGTTGAGGTTCCAGTCGACCCACGTCTCGGCACTGCGGCCCTCGGGCAGCCCGAGCACGTCACCGTAGAAGTGCCGCGCGGCAGCGATGTCGTCGACCGGCATGGCCAGGTGGAAGCGCGGGATCGGCGAGTCGAGGACGCTCATGTCGCCATCTTCGCGCCGGCCGATGGGTGGTTTCGACAGGCTCAACCACCTGGTGAACGATCAGCGCCAGGGCAGCGGGGCGACGGTGTCGACGTCGAGGGCCTGCTCGAAGGCGGCAATCGCGCGGAGCACGGCGATGTCGGCGTGCTGGGGGCCGACCACTTGGAGGCCCACCGGCATGCCGTCGGCGGTGAACCCTGCGCACACCGAACCGGCCGGGTTGCCGGTCATGTTGAACGGCGGGGTGTAGCTCACCCAACTCAGCGTCGGCTCACCGTCGATCGTGCCCTGCTCGCCCGCCAGGCCGGTCTGCCCGGCCACCGTGGGGCACAGCAGCAGCGGCGCCTGGTGGAACAACTCGACCAACCGGAAGTTCAAACGGTGCGCCTCGGCGAGCGCGTCGTACACGGCGAACGGGCCGAACCCGGCCGCCAGCTCGATCACCTTGCGCAGCCCCGGCGTGATCGTGTCCCACGCCGGCGTGCCGGCGTACGGGTCGAACTTGCGCAACAACCCGGTGAACGCCAGGCCGGCCCAGGCCAGCACCGGGTCGCCGGCGAACACGTCGACCTCGATCACCTCGACACCGGCCGCGGCCAACCGCTCGACGGCGGCCCGGCACACCGTGTCGATCTCTGTGTCGTTCGTGCCGTACCCAAGGTTGGGCGACCAGATCACCGACTTGGGCAGGCCCGGGTCTTCCACGGCCGCGGCCCACGACTCGCCGCGCGGCATCGGCAGCGAGCTCAGGTCGGTGGGGTCGGGACCGACCGACGCGTCGAGCGCGAGGGCGATGTCGGCGACGCGCGCCGCCATCGGGCCCGACGTGGAGTAGTGCAGCCACGCCGACGCCTCGGGCCCACCGAGCGGCACCCGGCCGCGCGACGGCTTGAGCCCCGACAGGCCGTTGAGGGCCGACGGGATGCGGATCGATCCGCCGCCGTCGGAGCCGGTGGCGAGTGGCACCATGCCCGCGGCCAGCGCGGCGCCCGACCCACCCGACGAGCCACCCGCGCTACGGGCCGGGTTCCACGGGTTGACGGTGGTGGGGAAGATCTCGTTGCTGGTGTCGGCCTGCCAGCCGTACTCGGGCGTGTTGGTCTTGCCGACCACCACGCAGCCCGCCGCCCGCAGGCGCTCGACCAGCGGCGAGTCGCCGGTGGCGGGTGCGTCGTCACGGTGCAGTGCCGAGCCGCGGGTGGTGACGTAGCCGACCGCGTCCTCAAGATCTTTCACGCCGATCGGTACACCGGCCAACGGGCCCACCTCGTCACCGGCGGCGATCCGCCGGTCGACCGCGTCGGCCTCGGCCAGCGCCCGCTCGGCGTCGACGGCGACGAACGCGTGGATCACGTCGTTGGTGGCGGCGATCGCGGCGAGCGCACGTTCGGCCTGCTCGCGCGCGCTCGACGCTCCCGACTGCACCAACCCGGCAACCTCGCGCGCGGACACTCCCCGGAAATCGGTCATGCCGGCGACCGTAGATCAAGTCGGTCAGCTGGCGCCGAGGCGGGCCGCGACGCCAGAGGTGGCAACGACCGGAGGCAGGGAGCTGCGTCCTCGCGCGAAGTGGTTGACGGAGCAGGTGACGAGGGGACGATCAGCGTGCGAAACGGCTAGCGTGGAAGCGTTTCCATGTACGGCGCAAGCATGGCGCCCGGGAGCTGACCAGCGGAATGGACTCTGAGGGGATGAGCGGTGGCCGACAAGGTGACGCTAGATGACGTCGCACGCCTCAGCGGTGTGTCACGGGCGGCCGCGTCCCGCGCGCTGAACGGTCGCCCAGGCGTCCGCGACGACATCCGCGAACGCGTCAACCGGATCGCTGACAATGTTGGTTTCCGACCAAACCGGGCGGCCCGCAACCTGGCATCGGGCCTGTCGTCGGTCATCGGCCTGGTGATCCCTACCGACGACCTCAAAGTCGACCCCTACGGCGCCGCGATCACCCACGCGGTGGGCCGCGCGGCTGCCGCCCGCGACCTCGGCTTGATGCTCCACCTTGCCGCTGACGTGCCCGGCCAGACCGTGCATCACATCCTGCGCGACGGCCTCATCGACGGCCTGCTGATCAGTTCGGTGGCGGTTGGCATGCGATGGGTCGACGAGCTGTTCGACTCGAGCCTGCCGACCGTGCTGATCGGAACACATCCGGTGCGTACCGACCTCGTCAGCGTCGACGTCGAGAACGTCGAGTCGGCAGCGGCGGCAGTCGACCACCTCTTCGAACAGGGCTGTACCCGCGTCGGCTGCATCACCGGGCCGCTCGATCGCGCCGACGCCCGGGGACGTCTCGCCGGCTACCGCCTGGCGCACACCCGAGCCGGCAGGGACGTACCCGAGCACCTGATCGTGCCCGGCGACTTCAGTCGGCCGTCGGGCGCCCGCGCCGGCCTGGCGCTGCTCGAAGCCGGTGCCGACGGGATCTTCGCCTCCAACGACGAAATGGCGGTCGGCGCGATGTGGACCCTGACCCGGCGCGGCAGCCGCGTGCCCGACGAGATCTTGTTGATGGGCTTCGACGGCACCGCCCTCGACGAGTTCCACGAACCCACCTTGTCGAGCGTGGCCCAGCCGTTCGATCAGCTCGGACGCGCCGCAGTCGATCTGCTCGTCGCGCTCGTCGAGGGCCGCACGGATGTCACCTCCGTATCGATCGTCCCCGCTCTGGTGAAAGGAGGGTCGTCCGACCACCCGTCGTCAGGACGCCCGCTGCTGGGCCGAGAACCGCACGTTCCCGGCCCAGCTGTCTCCCACCCGACATGACCGATCCGCTGTTGACCTTCACACAACCTCAGCTCAGCAACATCAGCAAGGAGACAACCCAGATGCTACGTACAAAGGCCCCGCGGTGCGTCCCCACGGGCCTCGTCGATGTCGCGTTCCTCGCCGCCGCCTGCAGCAACGACGACGCAGACGGGTCGACGGTCCGGGCTACCAGGCGCCGGGGGTGACCGTGTTGACCTTCACCGGGGTGAGGATCACGTGGTAGCGCTGGGCGTCGCCGTCGATCGCGTCGACGTCGAAGCCGGGTAAGAACGCGCGGGTCCACGACTTGTCAGGGTCGGCCACCAACTCGGCGTCGGCGCGCACCTCGATCGTGCGGTATGGGTTGGCCGGGTCGATCATGAACACCGTGGCCTGCGGTCGCGCCGACAGGTTGCGGAACTTCTGGCGCCCGTCGTTGATGCTCGTGTGGATCTTGCCGTCGGCTTCGAGCCGCACGTTGACGGCGGTGGCCTGCGGGTAGCCGTCGGGGCCCACGGTGGTGAGCGCGACGACACCGTCGAGCAGGTCGGCGTGCGAATCGGGAATGGTCGCCATGTCTGATCGGAACCGTGGCGGCCGAGGCGATATTCCTGGCGCGCCCACTCCGTGACCGCGCAACGGACAGATGTACGCTCTGTGGCCGTGAGTGCCCCCCTGCCTCCCCCGGCGTCCCTGCGCGAGCAAGCCATCGTCCTCGTCCACGGTGCGTGGGTGGGCGAGTGGAGTTGGCTGCCGGTCGTACCCCTGCTTCAGGCCAGCGGGCGGCCGGTCTACAACGTGTCGCTGACCGGGCAAGGCGCCCGGCGCCATCAGGGCGGCGCCCACATCACCATCGCCGACCACGTGGCCGACGTCGTCGGCGTCATCGACACGTTCGACCTGAGCGGCGTGACGCTCGTGGGTCACAGCTACGGCGGCCGGGTCATCACCGCCGCCGCCCCGCACGTCGCCGAGCGCCTCGGCGCGATGGTGTACCTCGACGCCCACGCCCCCACCGCGCCCGATGCGGGTCAGCCACCCGAGCGGGTGGCGATGGCCGAGGACAACGGCGGGCTGCTGCCGTTCACGGGGTACGACCACGACGTCGACCAATTGCCCACCGACGAGGCCCGGAGGTGGTTCCGCGAGCGCACCGTGGCACACCCGTTCCAGACGTTCGTGGCCGACTGGCAACGGCCGGTACCGCCCGGCGTGCGACCCACCTACGTGTTCGCCACCGACAGCCCCGGCACCCGCTTCGGCGGCTACGCCGAAGGCGCCCAGGCCGACCCGACCTGGCGCTACGTGGAACTCGCCGGCCCCCACTTCCTGATGTTCAGCCACCCCGACGAAGTCGCCGACATCATCCTGAATGCCTGAGGGGCGTGGTCTCGATACACCGCCTGGCGGCGGCACTCGACCACCTTGGGTGAAGGTCGTCGAGTGGCGCACCCGCGGCGCAGCCGCCACTGCGTTGTATCGAGACGACGCTGCCGGCTACGACCAGATGCGGGTGGCCATCGCCACGGTGTGTTCGAGCTTGGCCCATTGCTGGTCGGGGGTGAGGTCGTTGCCCTCGATCGTCGAGGCGAAGCCGCACTGCGGCGACAAGCAGCACTGGTCGAGCGATACGAACCTGGTCGCCTCGGCCACCCGTTCAGCGAGTGCGTCGTACGGCTCCAGCTCGGGGCGCTTGCTGGTGATCAGGCCGAGCACCACCGTCTTGTCCGGCGGCACGAAGCGCAGCGGCTCGAACCCACCCGAACGTTCGTCGTCGTACTCGAGGAAGTAGGCGTCGACGTTGAGTTCGTTGAACAGCACCTCGGCCACCGGCTCGTAGCCACCGGACGCGAAGTGGGTGCTGCGGAAGTTGCCGCGGCACAGGTGCACCCCGACCGTGAGGTCGGCCGGGCGCCCGGCGATCGCGGCATTGATCAGCTCGGCGTACGCCCGCGGCAGGTCGTTCGGGTCGTCACCGCGGTCGACCGCCCCCTGGCGCATCACCGGGTCGCACAGGTAGGCGAGGTTGGTGTCGTCGAGCTGGATGTAGCGGCACCCGGCCGCGTAGAGCGCAGCGATCTCGGCCTGGTAGCACGCCGCCAGGTCGGCGAAGAACTCGTCCAGGTCGGGGTACGACTCGATGTCGATTGCCGCCCGGCCACCGCGGAAGTGCACCATCGTGGGCGACGGGATCGACACCTTCGGCGTTTGGGTGGCGACCGAGGCAAGGAACTCGTAGTCGGCCACCTGGATGTCGCGGGCGTGACGCAGCTTGCCGGTGACCGAGATCTTGGGTGGCGTCATGTGCACCGTGTCGGCCGAGTCGGAACTGGACGCGATGTTGCCGGTGACCGTCACCCCGTCGAGCTGTTCGAGGAAGTCGAGGTGGAACCACCGCCGCCGGAACTCGCCGTCGGTGGTGGCCCGCATGCCGGTCGCCTCGAAGCGGGCGACCGCGGCGGTGATCTCGGCGTCCTCGACCGCGCGCAGCTCGGCCGGGCTGATGGCCCCGGCGGCCAGCCGGGCGCGCGCCTCGTGGATGGAGGGCGGGCGCAGCAGGCTGCCGACGTGGTCGGCGCGGAACGGTGGGTCGAGCGGCGAACGGCGATCGGACATGCCGCGAGCATGGCAGCGCAGCCGTTTGGTGGACGAGACGTGCACGCGCAGAGTTCGCCTAGCGGACAATTGTCCGCATATCGTATGAGCCCGTCAGCACGGGTCTGGGCGACCGTGCTCGCAATCTTTCGGCTCGCAACTCGCGAAGGGGACAACCAATGGGGATCCAGCAACTGTTCGACGTGTCCGGGCTGGGCGTCGTCGTCACCGGTGGGGCGAGCGGGCTCGGGCTCGCCTACGCCGAGGCGCTCGCCGAGGGCGGCGGGCGGGTCACCATCCTCGACCTCGACGCCGACCGGATCGAGCGTGAGGTCGCCCGCCTCACCGAGGCGGGGCTCGACGTGCGCGGCGCCCAGGTCGACGTCACCGACCACCCGCGGCTCGACGCCCTGGTCGACGAGGCCGCCGAGCGGTACGGCCGGCTCGACGTGATGTTCGCCAACGCCGGCGTCGACCCCGGCCCCGGGTTCGCCGCAGCGTGGGACGGCAAGGGCCGCAACCCCGAAGGTTCGCTCGAGAACTACACCACCGAGCGTTGGCAGCGGGCGATCGACGTCAACCTCACCGGCCTGTTCGCCGCCGCACGCGCGGCGGCACGCCACATGAAGCCGCAGAACTCGGGGCGGATCGTGTTCACCACGTCGGTCGCCGGGCGCAAGAACGAGTCGGTGATCGGCGCCGCCTACATGGCCGCCAAGGCCGGCGGCGCCCACCTGATGCGCAACATCGCGCTCGAACTGGGCCCGTACAACATCGCCGTCAACGCGATCGCCCCCGGCTGGTTCGTCACCAACATCGGCGGTGGGCACGCCCACAACCCCGACTCGCAAGCGGCGATGGCCCGCGTGATCCCGATGCACCGTGTCGGCTGGCCCGACGACATCAAGGGTCTCGCCGTGTTCCTCGCCTCGCCGGCCAGCGCCTACATCACCGGCGTCGAGATCACGATCGACGGCGGCTGGCGGCTCGGCCGCTCCGACTGATCACACCGACGAGTTCCACAGGAGGTCTCATGCCCGCTTTCGACTTCGGCCAGCCCACGCGGGGCGTGATGCAAATGGCCTACATCTGCCCCGACATCGAGGCCGCGATCGACCACTGGGTCGGCGAACTCGGCATCGGGCCGTGGTTCTTGCTCGACGACTTCACTGGCGTCGACCCCGTGTACCGCGGGGCGCCGTGCGAGGCGCACGTGAAACTGGCGATGTCGTTCGCCGGGCACATGCAGGTCGAACTCATCCAGCCCAAGGACGACCACCCGTCGGTGTATCGCGAGGCCGCCGACGCCCGCGGGTGGGGCTTCCACCACTACGGGTTCGCGACGTCCGACTTCGACACCGACCTGGCCGACTACACCAACCGCGGCTACGACGTCGCCTTCCAGTGCGGGGTGCCTACCGGCGGCTCGGTCGCCTATCTCGACACGAACGGCGCGTTGCCCGGGTACCTGGAACTGATCGAGGCCGGGCCCGGCATGGAGGCCGCGTTCACGAACTTCTGGAAAGCCTCGATCGGCTGGGACGGCAGCGACCCGGTGAGGTCGTTCGCATGAGGGCCGTCCGCTATCACGGCACCCGCGACGTGCGGGTGGAGGAGATCGAGCCGCCCGAGGTGCGGCCCGGCACCGTCAAGGTCGCCCCCGAATGGTGCGGTATCTGCGGCAGTGACGTGCACGAGTACCTCGCCGGCCCCGAGACCATCCCCACCGCCGGCAACCCGCACCCGATCACCGGCGAGGCGGCGCCGATCGTGCTCGGCCACGAGTTCGCCGGTCGCGTGGTGGAGGTGGGCGCGGGCGTGACCGGGGTGGCCGTGGGCGACCCGGTAGCGATCGAACCGATCATCCGCGACACCACGTGCCGCTACTGCCAGAACGGTGACTACAACTACTGCCCGTCGATCGGATTCCACGGCTTGAGCGGCGGCGGGGGCGGGCTGGCCGAGTTCACCGTCGTACCCGAGTACATGGTGCACCGGCTGCCCGACTCGCTCCCCACCGACATCGGCGCGCTGATCGAGCCGCTGGCGGTGGGCTGGCACGCCGTACGGCGGGCCGAGTTCGAGCCCGGCCAGACCGCGCTCGTGGTAGGCGCCGGGCCGATCGGCCTGGTGACGTTGCTGGCACTCAAGGACGCCGGGGCGAGCTTCGTCGCGGTTGCCGAATTGTCGCCGGCGCGCAAGCTCAAGGCCGAGCAGATGGGTGCCGACCTGGTGCTCGACCCGTCGGTCGACGACGTGGTCGGCATCATCCAGGCGCGCACGGCATCAGGCCCCGGCGGCCCGGGCGCCGACGTCACGTTCGACGCGTCCGGGCACCAGGCGACGCTGACGCTCGCGCTCCAGGCGGTGCGCAAGCGCGGCCGGGTGGTGAACATCGCCCTGTGGGAGCACCCGGCCACGATCGACATGTTCCAGTTCCTCTTCACCGAGGCGTCGCTCACGTCGAGTTGCGCCTACGCCAACGACCACGCGGCCGTGATCGACGCGCTCGCCTCGGGACGGATCGACGCGTCGCCATTGATCACGAAGCGGATCGAGCTGGAGCAGGTGGTGTCGGAAGGGTTCGAGTCGCTGGCCACCAGCCGTGATCGCGACGTCAAGATCCTCGTCCGGCCGTGACGAATCGTCCCGGATACCGGTCCGACATTGCGTTCCTCCGCAACGACCACTAATGTACACATTGCGCGCAGGTGTTCGCATTGCGAACTTTCAGGGGTCCTGCGGCCGATCCAGGGGAGCATCGTGACCGCCACGTTCACGAAGACGCATCACGACATCAACGGCATCGACACGGCCGTGCTGACGGCCGGCACCGGCGACCCGGTGGTCTTCTTCCACGGCGCCGGCACCGCCAGCGGGTTCGACTGGCTGCTGCCGATTGCCGAGAACTTCCACCTGATCGTCGCCAACCATCCCGGCTTCGGCGCCTCGGGCGACCCGGCGTTGCCCGGCATCGACCACCTCGTGCGCCACCACCTCGACGTACTCGACCGGCTCGGCATCGACACGTTCCACCTCGTCGGGCAGTCGATGGGCGGCTGGGCCGCAGCCACGCTGGCCTCGTACTCCACACACCGCCTGGGCAAGCTCGTGCTCATCGCCCCCGTCGGCCTCGACGTCCCCGAGCACCCCACCGTCGACCTGCTGAGCATCGCCCCCCAGGACGTGCCCGGATACCTCACCACGCAGGTCGAGGCGATCTTCGGGCCGCCCGACGCACCACCGCCACCGCCCGAATTCCTCGCCGCCCGCCAGCGCGAGTTCGAATCGTGGGCCACCACCCAGACCACCGGGCTCACCCACACGTCGGGGCTCGGGCGCTGGCTGCACCGCATCGACGTACCCACCCTGGTGTTGTGGGGCGACGCCGACCGGCTGGTGCCGTTCGGTCAGGCCGCAGTGTGGGCGGCGGCGCTCCCGCAGGCCACCGTGCAGGCCGTGCCCGGGGCGGGTCACCTGTTGTTCGAAGAACGTTCCGACGCGGCCTCACTGGTCGCCGAATTTCTGCGCGGGTAGTCAGGGGGCTCCCGCGCCGAACCGATCAGGCCGCCCGGCCCGGTCACCACACCGCCCGTCTCCGGGCACCAACTCAGATGGGGGAAACCATGAGCAGTACGACGAACACGTCGCACCGCCCGACCAAGAGGCTCGCGGCCGCGTTGGCCGCGACCGCCCTCGTGGTCGCGGCCTGCGGTGGCGACGACGACGACAACGGCGGCAGCGCCACCGATGCCCCGGCACCCACCGAGGCGCCGGCTCCAACCGAAGCTCCGGCACCGACCGAGGCACCACCGGCAACCGACGACGGCGGCGGCGAGGCCCCGACCGGGATGATCCAGAAGCCAGGCGAGTGCGGCCTGGGCACCGGCGAGGCCGCCACCGGCGAGCCGATCAAGATGGGGGCGATGGCGACCACGGCCGAGGGGTACGTGTTCGACTGGATTCCCAAGATGACGAAGATCTACTACGACTGCGTCAACGCCAACGGCGGCATCAACGGGCGGCCGATCGAGCTGACCATCCTCGAAGAGCAACTCGACCCGGCACAGGTCGAGTCACTGGCGATCCAGCTCGTCGAGCAGGAGCAAGTCGTCGGCATCACCGGCAGCACCTCGGCGATCGAGTGCGACGTCAACGACGGGTACTACACCCAGTTCGGCATCCACCCGCTGATCGCCGGCGTCGCCCCGACGTGCTTCACCAGCCCGAACTGGTCGGCCGTCAACATGGGCCCGTACTACTCGAACCTGGGTGCCGCCCAGGCCGCGATCCGTATGGGCGCCACCGGCAAGCTGGTGGTGATCTCACCCGACGAGCCCGGCATGGACTTCAACAACCAGGGCGCGATCGAGTACGCCGAGTCGCAGGGCCTCGAAGGTATCGGCCTCACCACCGACACGCCGATCGCCGACCCGGCCGGGTTGGCGCAGCGGTTGGTCCAGGAAGCCGGCCCCGGTGGTGCCGTGGTGCTCAACTTCGTGCCGCCGGTCGTGCTGCCGGTGCTCCAGGCGATCGACGAGCAGGGCCTGATCGACTCGGTCGTATGGGCCAGCTCCACCCCGCCCAACGACAACAGCGTGGCGGCCGCCCTGAGCAGCGCATGGGACGGCAAGTTCTTCATCAACGCCGAGTTCGACGTGCTCGATTCCGGCGAGCCCGACAACGTCCACATGGTCGCGCTGCACACCGACGGGGGGGCCGACTTCCCGATGGGTGCGTTCCCGCAGATGGGCTACCTGGTCGGGCGGATCGCCACCGAAGCACTGCTGTCGATCGACGGCGAGGTCACCCGCGAGAGCTTCAACCAGGCACTCGAGCAACTGACCGGGTTCGAGAGCGACCTGCTGTGCAAGCCGTGGTACTACAGCAGTGGCCTCGCGGTGGGCAACGTCGGCAACAACGCCGACCGCACGGTCACCCCCGACGGCGACGTGATGGTGCTCGCCGAGGACTGCTTCGACATCGCCGAAGTCCCGTCGAACCCGCTTGCCGAGATCCGCGCCGCGGAAGCAGCGCGGGGAGGCTGACCCAGTGACGTTCACCCCGGTGGTGCGAGTACAGAGACAGCCCGAGGTCACGCGCGGTGCCTGACCTCAAGCCGTTCATCGTGATCGGCTTGGCGCTCGGTGGCGTGTACGCCATGTCGGGCGTCGGGCTGGTCGTGCTGTACCGCACCACCGGGGTGCTCAACCTGTTCTACGGAGCGGTGGGCGCGCTCGGCGCGATCACCGCGTGGGACCTGATCACCAACCACGGCTGGAACGACTGGCTCAGCTTCGGGCTGGTCATCGTTCTCGGCGGGGTGCTCACGCTGCTGTACGGATGGTTCTTCGGGCCACCGCTCGCCGACCGCGACCCGCTCGTGAAAGCTGCCGCGTCGCTCGGGTTCGCGCTAATCCTGCTCGGCTTCATGCAGTGGCAGTGGACCGAGGACGCGCGCAGCCTGCCGTTGCCCACCAGCCGCATGCGGTACGTCAACGGCTGGCTCAACATCAACTGGACGCAGGGCATCGCGATCATCTTCCCGATCGTGCTCACGTTCGTCACCGTGATGTTCCTCAACCGCACCAAGCTCGGCACGGCCATGCGCGCGCTCGCCGACAACCGCGACAACGCGGCGCTGTTGGGGGTGCCCGTCCGCCGGGTCGAGGCCGCCGCCTGGTTCGGCTCGGGCCTGGTGTTCGGCATCTCCGGCCTCCTGCTGTCGGCGCTGGTTGCGCTCGTGCCCGGCCCGCTCACGTTCACGATGCCGATCGCCGCGGTCGCGGCGGCCCTGGTCGGCCGGCTCGAATCGCTGTGGGCCACGCTCGGCGCGGCGTTCGTGATCGGGTTCGTGCAGGCCGAACTGAACGCGTTCGCCTCGCTCGCCGACTACCGCAACGCCACCCCGTTCGTCTGCGCGATCGCCGTATTGCTGTGGTTCGGATGGCGCGGCAACGTCGAGGGGCGGGTGGCCTGATGGCCGACGTGGGCACGCTTCCCGAGGCCGCCGACGCGGCCGCCACCGCCCCCGGCGCGGCACCAGCCGGCGCGCCCACGGTCGACACGCGGTTGCCGTCGATGTGGACCGCGCTGACACCCACCCGGGCCGTCACCAGCACCGCGGTGCTGGCGTTCGCCCTGTTCGGGTTACCCGCCCTGCTGAACGCCTACTGGATGCAGATCCTGATGACGATGGTGTTCTACAGCGCGGTCACCGTCGGCCTCAACGTGCTGGTCGGACGGGTCGGCATGTACTCGCTGTGCCAGATCCCGCTGGTCGCCGCCGGCGTGTGGTTCGCCCTGCGGGTCAAGCAGGAGGTCGACCTGCCGTTCCCCGTGCTGCTGCTCGTCACCGGCCTGCTCACCAGCCTGGTCGGCGTGGTCATCGGGCTGCCGGCGCTGCGCCTGAAGGGTCTCTACCTCGCCCTCATCACGCTGATGGGGGCCGGGGCGATCACGCTCATGCTGAGCGTCGTCAAGCTGCCCAACGGGGGTGGCGGGTTCTGGGGGTTCGACCGCAGCATCGCCTCGGGCGTGATCCGGCTCGGCCGGCCGTCGGTCGCCACCACCGACGTCGCCTACTACCGCTACACGCTGATCGTCGTGGCGATCCTGTTCGTGCTGTTCGCCTGGCACCTGCGCGGCAAGCCCGGCCGGGCCTGGGCGGCGATCCGCCAAAGCCAGGTCACCGCCGTGGCGGCCGGCGTCAACACCACGCTGTACAAGCTGTGGGCGTTCGCCCTGTCGGCATTCGCGGCGGGTATCGGCGGGGCGATGATCGCCGCCGGACCGGGCGGCGTGTCGGTCTCGCAGTTCCCGGTCGAGGGGTCGATCCTGTTGCTCGCGGTGGTGCTGATGGGCGGCGTGTACTCGATCTGGGGCGCCGTCGTCGCGGCCTTCTTCCTGCGCGTGTTCCCGCGCCTCCTCGACCAGAAGCTCGGGTTGCCGTCCGAGATCCTCACGATGCTGTTCGGCGTCGGGATCATGCAGGTCCTGATGGCCAACCCGGCCGGCATCGTTTCCGACCTCGAGAAACTGCTGCGCAAGCTGGGCGGCCTGGGCACCAAGCTGATCGGGCGGGGCGCCCGATGATCGCCGTCACCAACCTCACCGTGCGGTTCGGCGGGGTCACGCCGATCGACGCCATGACCGTTTCGATGGACGTCGGCGTGAACGGCCTGATCGGGCCGAACGGCGCCGGCAAGACCACGTTCTTCAACGTGCTGTCGGGCTTCGTGCGCCCGGCCGAAGGGTCGGTCTCGGCGTTCGGCGACGACCTCGTGGCGATGCCCGACTTCCAGCGTGTCCGTTGGGGCTTGCGGCGCACGTTCCAGACCGAGCAGGCGATCGCCAGCATGACCGTGTTCGAGAACATCCTGCTGGTGCTGGAACACTCGGGCTCTCCCGCCGGCAAGCGCCGCGCCGATGTGCTCGCGGCTGCCGAGTTCGTCGGGCTCGGCGGGCTCGTGAACCGCCCGGTGGCCTCGCTCGGCGCGGCCGAACGGCGGCTCGTCGAGGTCGCCCGTGCGGTCGTCGGTTCACCGCGCCTGGTGCTGCTCGACGAACCGGCCGCGGGCCTGCCCGACGAGGAGACCCGCGAACTCGGCACGGTGATTCGCCAGATCCCCGACGTCACCGGAGCGCTGACCATCCTCGTCGACCACGATATGGATCTCGTCCAGGCCGTGTGCAGCCACGTCGCCGTGCTCGACTTCGGCCACGTCATCGCCACCGGCCCCACCGCCGAGGTGCTCGACGACCCGCGCGTCATGGCCGCCTACCTGGGCACCGAGGAGGTCGGGGCATGACCCTGCCGGTGACTACCGACCACACGCTCAACGTCAGCAACCTGCACGTCACGCGCGGCGACCGGCCCGTGTTGCACGGCGTGTCGCTCGACGTGCCGCCCGGCGAGATCACGGCCCTGCTGGGCCCGAACGGCGCCGGCAAGTCGACGCTGGTACTGGCGATCGGTGGCGTGCTCAAGCCCACCACCGGGGCGATTCGTATCGGCGACCGCGACCTCACCAAGCAGAAGCCCGAGAAGGTTCGCGCGGCGGGTGTGGCGGTGGTGCCCGAGGGGCGCCGGCTGCTGCCCAACCTCACCGTGGCCGACAACCTCAAGGTCGCCACCTACAGCCTGCCGGGCGCCGAAGCAGAGGCCGGCATCTCCGGGGCGCTCGACCTGTTCCCCGAACTGAACAAGCGGATGACGTCGGCCGCCCGCTCGCTGTCGGGTGGCGAGCAGCAGATGGTGGTGATCGCCCAGGCGCTGGCATCCAGCCCGAAGACCCTGGTGGTCGACGAGCTCTCGTTGGGGCTCGCCCCGGTCGTGGTGAAGCGCATGATGCCGGTGCTCGAACGCGTCGCCGAGGGCGGCGTCGGTGTGTTGTTGATCGAGCAGTTCGCCCACGTCGCGCTCGCGCTGGCACAGACTGCCCACGTCATCGAGGGCGGACGCATCCACTACTCGGGCACCGCGGCCGCGCTTGCCGACGACCCCGAACTGCTCAAGCAGGCCTACCTCCTCGGCGCGTAGCAGCGCCGCCGTTCCCCTGAAAGGACCCACGATGCCCATCACCGTGAACCCCGAACTCCGGGCCAACTCCGACCTTGCCCAGCGGGCCAAGACGCTCGTGCCGCTGCTCGACGAACACGCCCAGTGGACCGATGAGCAGGGTCGCCTGCACGACGACGTCGTCGCCGCCTTCCACCGCGAGGGCATGTTCCAGATGTGGGTACCGAAGGAACTCGGCGGGTTCGAACTCGACCCGGTCGAGTCGCTCGACGTCCTCGCCCTCAGTTCGTACGGTGACTCGTCGGCCGGGTGGGTGCAGATGGCGGCGTGCCTGTCGATCGGCACCGGCGCGGCGTACCTGGGCGACGCGGCGGTCGCCGCACTCTTCCACGACGGCAAGTACCCGGTGATCGCCGGGCAGGGCACGCGCCCCGGCAGCGCCGTCACGGTCGACGGCGGGCATCGCATCACCGGCGAGTGGAGCTTCGCCTCGGGCCTGCTGCACGGCGACCACATCCACACGCTCGTCATCACCGACCAGGGCGAGGGGCGCATCTGCGTGCTGCCCGTCGACCAGCCCGGCGTCGACCTCAAGCTCGACAGCTGGGACGTGATGGGCCTGCGCGGCACCGGCTCGATCGACTACACGATCACCGACGTGTTCGTGCCCGAGGACTACTCGCACTTCGCCTTCACGGTCGAGCCCAAGCGAGGCGGCAACATCTACCGGTCGGGCATCATCGGCACCGCCCTGATCTGCCACTCGGGCTGGGCGATCGGTGTCGGCCGGCGCCTGCTCGACGAACTCGAGGCCTACGCCCAGGCCAAGGTCGGCCGGCCCGGCTCGCTGGCCGACAGCGACGCGTTCCTCCAGAAGCTCTCCAAGCTCGAAGGCACCTACCGGGCCGGCAAGGCGTTCGCGTACGAAGCGTGGGCCGATGCGACCGAGACGATGCTCGCCGGCAAGCCGCTGTCGCTGCGCCAGAACTCGCTGATCCGCCTGGCGCTCGGACACGTCACCGATGCCCTCGCCGAGGTCGCCAACGGTGTGTACGCGCTGTCGGGCACCACCGGCCTGCGCCGCGGCACCATCCAGCGGCTCGTGCGCGACGTCCACGCCGGCACCCAGCACGTCACCAGCGGCCCCGGCATGTGGACCAACGTCGGCAAGGAATTGCTCGGCCAAGGCGCCGGCAAGCAATGGATCCTCCTCGACCTCGTCGACGCCTGACACGGCGTGGTTTCGACAGGCTCAACCACCGGTGGTTGAGCCTGTCGAAACCACCTACAACCCCAGCGCGCCACCGGTGGTTGAGCCTGTCGAAACCACCTACAACCCCAGGACGCCGATGGCGTTGTCCTTCATGATCTGGGCTCTTGCGGCGTCGGGGACGTCGAGGGTGGCGAAGTCGCGGATCCAGCGTTCGGGGTCGATCACGGGGTAGTCACTGCCGAACAGGAACTTGTGGCTCAGATAGCTCGAGAACGCTCGCACCAACTGGGGGGCGAAGTACTTCGGTGACCAGCCGGACAGGTCGATGTAGACGTTGCCCTTGTGGGTGGCCATCGAGATCGCCTCGTCCTGCCACGGCACCGACGGGTGGGCGAGGATCACCGTGAGGTCGGGGAAGTCGGCGGCCACGTCGTCGATCAGCATCGGCTGGCTGTAGCGCAGCTTGAGCCCGCGCCCACCCGGCATGCCCGCCCCGATGCCGGTCTGGCCGGTGTGGAACACCGCCGGTACACCGGCGGCGTCGATCGCCGCGTAGATCGGATACACCGCCGGGTCGTTCGGAGCGAAGGCCTGCATCGTCGGGTGGAACTTGAACCCGCGCGCCCCGGCCGCGGCCAGCGCCTGCACCTGCTCGACCGAGCGCTCGACCTGAAGCGGGTCGACCGAACCGAACGGGATCAGGACGTCGGCAAACTCGCCGGTCACGCGCTCGACGATCTCCATGCTCGACAGCGCCGGGTGCCCCATCGCCGTCGTCGAGTCGACCGTGAACACCACCGCCGCCATGTTCAAGGCGCGGTACTTGTCGGCGATCCGCTCCAGCGTGGGCGTACGGTCGGCGCCCGACTTGAAGTACGCGGCCGAGGCGTCGAGCAGCTCCTGGTCGAGCGAGAAGCAGCCGTGCCCGTCACACTCGACGTGGACGTGCGTGTCGATCGCGGTCAGCGAGGCGGCGTCGATGGTCATCCGGGGGTCTCCTCCAGGCGGGTGCGGGCGTAGGCGACGTAGGCGTCGAGGGCGGGCGGGTTGAGTAATGCGTCGCGGCTGGCGACCGCCTCGGGCGCGACGCCCTGGAGGATCTTCTTCACCGGCAACTCCAGCTTCTTGCCGGTCAGGTTGAGCGGCACGTCGTCGACGCCGACGATCGAGTCGGGCACGTGGCGCGGCGACAGCTCGGCCTTGAGCAGTGCCCGCAGCTCGGCCTTCAGCGCGTCGTCGACCGCGTAGCCGTCCGACGGCACGACGAACAGGATCAGCTCGCCGGCGCCGCCGTCGGGGTCGTCGAGGTGTACCACCAGGCTGGTGGCGACCGCCGCCAGCTCGTCGACCACCCGGTAGAACTCGCCGGTGCCCAGCCGCACCCCGCCGCGGTTGAGCGTCGCGTCGGAGCGTCCGGTGACGTTGCACGCCCCGTTCGGCTCGAAGACGATCCAGTCGCCCTGGCGCCACGCGCCCGGGTACCGGTCGAAATAGGTGCCGAGGTAGCGCTCGCCGCCCGGGTCGTTCCAGAACCCGACGGGCATCGACGGCATCGGCTCGGTGATGACCATCTCGCCGAGTTCGCCCACCACCCGGTTGCCGTCGGCGTCGAACGCGTACACGGCGGTGCCCAGGCACGGGCCCGAGATCGCGTTGGCCCACACCGGCAGCAGCGGGTTGCCCTGCACCATGCCCGAGCACACGTCGGTGCCGCCCGAACCGTTGATCAGTTCCACGCCGAGCGACTCGACCAGCCAGCGGGCTGTGTCGGGCGGTAGTGGCGAGCCGGCCGTGCAGACGCGTGTCAGGGCGAGGCCCTCGATCGCGGTGAGGTCGAGCTCGGCCTTGCGGCACGCCGCCAGGTAGTTCGGGCTGAGGCCGAGCAGCGTGGCCTTGAGCTGGGCGGCCAGCTTCCACTGGCTGACCACCTCGGGGTAGGCCGGGTTGCCGTCGAGCATCACGATCGACGCGCCGGTCAGCAGCACCGACACGAGCGCGTTCCACATCATCCACGCCGTGGTGGTGAACCACATCAGCCGATCGCCCGGCCCGAGGTCCCACTGGAGAGCAAGGTTCTTCAGGTGTTCCAGCAGGATGCCGCCGTGGCCGTGCACGATCGCCTTCGGCAGGCCGGTGGTGCCCGACGAGAACAAGATGCACAGCGGGTGGTCGAAGCCCACCTGGGCGAACTCGAGTGGGGCGGTGTGGGCGATCAGCTCGGCCCACCCGACCAGCCGTACGCCGTCGGGCAGGGTCGCCGGGTCGATCGGGTCGCGTCCGTACGGCACCTCGACCACGATCCGCGCGGTGGGCAGCGCGGCCGCGATCGCGGCGGTCTGCTGGCGGCGGTCGACGTACTTGTCGCCGTACATGTAGCCGCCCACCGACAGCAACACGGTGGGGTCGATCTGGGCGAACCGGTCGACCACCGCCCGGTCGCCGAACTCGGGTGCGCACGCAGCCCACGTGGCACCGAGGCTGGCGCACGCCAGGAACGCAACGAGCGTCTCGGGGATGTTCGGCAGGTAGCCGACGACGCGGTCGCCCGGCCCCACGCCGAGCGCGGCCAGGCCGGCCCGGGCACGGGCGACCTGCTCGGTCAGCTCGCCATAGGTCAGTTCAAGCGGCTCGCGGGTCTGCGAGATCGCCACCACCGCGGGCGCGTCCGACGGGAACCGTCCACCGACGATGTGCTCGGCGTAGTTCAGGCGGGCGCCCTCGAACCACCGCGCACCGGGCATCTCGTGTGTGTCGAGCACCCGCTCGTAAGGTGCCGAGGCGCGCACCTCGAAGTAGTCCCACAGCGAGGCCCAGAACGCCTCGATGTCGGCGATCGACCAGGCGTGCAGGTCACCGAAGCCGTCGAACCGCAGCCCGCGCTCGCGTTCGAGCCAACCGAGGTAGTGCCCCAGCCGGGTGGTGGTGCGGGCGTCGGGGGCGGGCCGCCAGATCGGTGCCGCGCCAAAGGCGATATCGGTCTCCATGAACTCCCTCTCGAACCGGTCGGCGCCCCTGTTCGCCACCGACTGGTCTACCACCAGCCGCGCCAACAACCCGAGCCGGACCCACACTCGCGACGGTGGCAACGACCGGCTCAACCACCGGGGTCCAGGTGGTTGAGCTTGTCGAAACCACCCCCCGTCAGCGGTTCAGGGCGCGTTCGAGTTGGGCCTTGTTCATCGACGAGCGGCCTTTGATGTTGCGTTGCTTGGCCTCGTTGTACAGCTGCCGGTATGTCCGCCCGCCAGGGCCGCTTTGCGAGCGCAGCCCGCCCCGGCGACCCGACGAGATGTCGTCGGTGGACGAGCGGCTCGACTCACGCGCTTCACCGTGGCGCGCACGCTCCTTGTTCACTGTCCGCGCAGCAATCTCCTCGGCGGTGTCCTTGCTCTCCCCGCGCTCGCGGAGGCTGCCCTTGATGTGTTCGTACTGTCGTTCGCGCTTGGCGCTCCAGGCTCGTTGTGGCATGCCGCGCGAGTACCCGTGCCGGGCCGCGATTGAACCGGGTCCATGCCGGGTACTCCGCCCGTATGGAAGGTGTCACGGACACGGATCGGCCGCTCACGTTGCGCGAGTGGGCGCAGGGACTGGCCCCAGGGCTCGATGTCGTCTCGGCATCCGGCCCCGAGGCGGCACTTGAGGCCGGCGACCTGGTGGCGATCTTCCCCACTGCCGAGGCGGCACGCTCCGTCGTGCTCAGCTGGGAACGGATCGAAGCAGCCGACGCCGCGGTGGGGTTCATCGCGCTCGGTACCGCGCCCGACCGCCAGACCGAGCTCGATCGGCCGACGGGCGTCGACCCGGAGGGGGTCGCCGGGCACACGGCCCGGCGCGTGCTGAAAGGCGCCCTGCCGGGCGCATTCGTGGGTGCCGCCGCGGTGGGAACGACGGTCGCCATCACCTCGGGGAGCGGGGCAGCCCTCGTAGGCGCGGGGCTCGGCGGTGCCGCGTTCGGCGCGGTGGCCGGCGGCGTCATGGCGATGGTCAAGGGCACCGGCTGGGGCGAGGCCTATCAACACTCGTTCGTCGATCCCGGCGCCACCGAGATCGCGGTCGCGTCCTTCCACTCCGAAGATGCCGACCACCTCAGCGCGGCCGAGCAGGCAGCCGCCGAGCACCCCGAGGCCCGCCTCGCCCGGGTCACCGCCGACGGCCGAGTCGCCGCCGACCGCTCAACCCACGCGCGATTCGACTAAGGGGGTCAAGCGGGTAGGCGACCACCGCCAAGGTGGTTGAGCCTGTCGAAACCACCGGTCTTCGCGATCTCGGTGGTTTCGACAGGCTCAACCACCTTGGTCGCGGTTACCAGGTTCGGCTGGCGCTGATTTCGACCTGGTCGTCTTGTCGCACGACCTCGACGTGATCGGACACGCGGCGCACGATGCCGAGGCCACGTCCAGTGCGCACCTCCGGTGTCGGAATCTCCCAATCGTCAGGGTCGGCGAGCCGGTCGTCGCCGGGGCTGCGCACCGACACGGTCGCCGAGGCCGAGCCGACCTGGGCCGCCACGTGCACCGGGCCGCGCTCGCCGTCGGCGCCGTACCCGTGCTCGATTGCGTTCGTGACCAACTCGCTGGTCACCAGCACCAAGTCGGCGATCACGTCGCGCGGGACGCGGCCGGCGAACGTGCGCGCCACGAACCGGCGGGCGATCGTGATGCTCGCCGAGTCGGCGACCAGCTCCACCGTCTCGACGTCGGCGCTCATGCGTCCTCCGCTCCGGGCAGGGCGTCGGCGGCGTCACCACCGGCCAGATCGCGCATTCGTTCGAGCGTCGCTCGCAACAGGCGCGACACGTGCATCTGCGAGATGCCGAGCCGCTCGGCGATCTGCGACTGGGACAGGCCCCCGTAGAAGCGCAGTTCCACGATCGTGCGCTCGCGCTCGGGCAACCGGGCGAGTAGCCCGGCGACCGCGTCGCGGTCGTCGACGCCGCCGTATCCCGGGTCGCGTTGGTCGGCCAGCCGGGAGCCGGCCGGTGAGCCGTCGTCGGGGGTGGCATCGAGCGAACCGACCGCACGGGCATCGGTGGCGGCCAACCCGAGCAGCACGTCGTCCCGTGGGACGTCGAGGTCGACCGCGACCTCGTCGACACTGGGGGGCCGGCCGAGCGTGTGGGTCAACCGGTCGATCGCTCCGCGCACCGCGAGGTGCAGTTCCTTGGCGCTGCGGGGCACCTGCACGGCCCAGGTCGCGTCGCGGAAGTAGCGCTTCAGCTCACCTTCGATCGTGCGTCCGGCGAACGCCGCGAACGGCACGCCACGCGCTGGGTCGAACCGGTCGACCGACTTGACGAGGGCCAGCAGGGCAACCTGTTCGAGGTCGTCGTCGCGCCGGGCACCGCGGGCGAACCGGCGGGCGATGTGCACGGCCAGGCCGATGTGCATCTCGACCAGTTCGTTGCGAACCGCCCGCCGCCCGGTACGGCGCCACTCCTCGAACAGCGGAGTGGGATCAGGTGCCATCGCCCGCCGCGGAGCGCTTGATGACGACGAGCGCACCGTCGGCGACATCGAACCCGTCGGCGACCGCATCGATGATGCGGAGCGCGAGCGGGTCGATGTCGGTGCGCGCCAGGGCCGCGGGCGCATCGGCCGCCGCCCGCACCGTGACGGTGCCCGGCTCGGCGACGAAGTGCACCACGACCCGTGTGGCATCGGGCCCGGCGGCGTCGACGACGACGGCCACGACCTCGTCGACCGCCAGGCGCAGATCGTCGAGCTCGTCCACGTTCAGGCCGGCATCGGCGCCCAGGGCGGCGGCGACGAGCCGGGCAGTGGCGGTGTGCCGGTGGCCGAGCGGGAGCACCAGTTCGACAAGGTCGCCGGCGGGCATCGACGTCCGATCGGAGGCAGGGAGGTTCATGGCGCCCGCCAACCTAGTTGCCCTTCGATGCGTCCCGGATGCGTACACGCTGCGGAACTGGTTATCGTGCGAAACATGACCGACTCGGCCGCCCCGCTGACCATCACGCGGACCGAGTCCGGCATTGCCGTCGTCGGCGAGATCGACGCCCACACGGCGCCGGCGGTAGCGGCCGCGCTGGCCGCGGCCGAGCACGAACCGCTGGTGATCGACCTGTCCGGTGTCGAGTTCGTCGACTCGAGCGGCCTACGTGTCCTCCTGGAGGCGCACCAGACCCGCCAGGCCGCGGGCGGCTCGCTCGTCCTGTCGCAACCTTCCCCCGCGGTCCAACGCGTGCTCGACGTCTCGGGCGTCGACGAGTACCTCGACGTCTCTTCCCAACCCGACGTCTGACGCTGCATAGGCCAGGGCTACCCGGGCCGCCACCCCGCGCAAACGTTTCTCCGCGGACCCGGGAGGGAACTGCCGGTGAGATGAAGCGATCTGGCCCGATGGCGCACCCCACGTGGTTCGCCCTGGCGCTGGCCATACCGATGACCGGGGCCGGCTGCGTCGGCCCGCTCGATCGCGACGCGGCCCCGTGTGACGGCGTGCGCGCCGGCGACGTCGAGGCGTTCTTCGCCACGCCGGGCAACCCCCTGTTCGGCGGCGACTACCAGCGCGCCCACCGGCTCGACGACGAGCGCACGTTGTGGACGTTCCAGGACGCGACCCTGCTCGACGCCGCCCACGAGCAGGTGTTCACGCACAACGCCGCCGCGCTTCAAACCGGCGAGTGCTGGACCGTGCTCAACGCCGCCGACGGGTTGCCCTGGCTGCTCGCCGACCAGACCGAGCTCGAGCACCGATGGTTCTGGCCGCTGGGTGGCGCGATGTCGGCCGACGGTGCGACGTTCGGCCTGTTCCTCGCCGAGTTGGTGGAGCGCGGCGAGCACTACCTCGATCACCCCGAGCCGGTCGGTGTCGTGCTGGCCACGCTCGACGCGGCGACGCTCGACGTGGTCGACATCGCCCCCGCCCCAGCCGGGGGCCCGGAGATCTACGGCTGGTCGGTCACCAGCGACACCGACTCGACCTACTTGTACTCGTGGTGTTTGCGCCAGTGGGGCTGGTCCGACACCGGCCACGACCCGGCGTGCACGGGTGACGTGCTGCTGGCCCGGGTGCCGCGCGGTGAACTCACGGCAGCACCGCAGTTCTGGGACGGCGCCGAGTTCCAGCCCGATCCGGCTGGGGCGGTGTCGGTGTTCGACCGTTCCCACGGCGACGTGCGCCCGACCGAGGTGCTCTACGACGCCGACCGGAGCGTGTTCGTCGCCGTGTCGAAGCCGGGCGACTGGTACGGCGACACGGTCTACGTCGACCGCTCGCCCGACCCGTTCGGCCCGTGGACCACGACCGACACCATCACGGTCGCCCCGAAATGCGCGCCCGAGCACTGCAACACGTACTTCGCCTCGTTCGCAGCCGGCGGACGTGAGGGCGACTACCAGATCGCGATCTCGCACAACCGTTGGGACGGCGACGGCTTGGACGACCCGGTGGTGTACCGGCCAACCGTGTTCACCGTCAGCGCCGATGCCAACCTCGACACTGGCGAACCGACGGCGACCACGATCCTGACCTACCCCGACCCGCGCGAGTAGCCCAACCGGGTCTACAGCGTCGTCGGTTCGGGTTCCATCACGAAGTCGAACACCACCTCGGGGCCCGACATGTCGACCACCAGCCCGTCGCGCACACCGAACACGGCATCGGAGTCGAGGTGTGCCGACTCGCGGTCGAACAGGTGCGTGATGATCGGCTTGTGGCCCGGCGCCGTGAGCAGCACGTGGGTGTGCGCGGGGCGGAAGTTGTGACGCCCGCAAGCGCGCAGGATCGCGCCCACCGGCCCGTCGCCGGGAATCGGGTACGGCACCGGGCGCGAGGTGACGAAGTGGTAGCTGCCGTCGGCCCCGGTGGTGAACACCCCGCGCATGTTCATGTCGGGCTGGCCGTCGTCCTGCACGTCGTAGAGGCCATTCGAGGCGCCCTGCCACACGTCGAGTTGGGCACCCTCGATCGGGTTGCCGTCGAGGTCGGTGACGGTGCCACGGAACGTGCGCGGCTCACCACCCGGGTCGTCGGTGACGATCGAGTCGCCCATCTCGCGGAACGGCGCGCCGGGCCGGTGGAACGGCCCGAACACGGTGGGGTCGGTGGTGCCGGGCGCCCCGTTCTGGTTGATCATCTCGACCAGCATCGACGCACCGATCGTGTCGGACAGGAGGATGAACTCCTGACGTTTGTCGTCGCTCATGTGGCCGATCGCGGTGAGCAGGCCGACTCCCGCGAACCACTCCTCGCGGGTGAGACCGACCTCCTCGATGAACGCGAACAGGTGCCGGATCGCCGCCCGGGCGAGCTCTCCGGCGCGCTCGTCGACGGGGTGCGAGTAGGCCTCGAGCACTTGCGCGAGGTGGTCCTTGGTGGTGAACGACATGAGGCTCCCTCTCTGTCAGGTCGATTCGATGACGACGGCGATGCCCTGGCCGACGCCGATGCACATCGTCGCCAGGCCGTAGCCGCCGCCGGTGCGCCGCAGGTGATGGGCCAGCGTGGTCAGGATCCGTGCCCCCGAGGCCCCGATCGGGTGGCCGATCGCGATCGCCCCGCCGTTCGGGTTGACGATCGCCGGGTCGAGCTCGGGCAGCTCGGCCAGGCACGCCAGCGACTGGGCGGCGAACGCCTCGTTGAGCTCGACCGCGGCGAGGTCGCCCCAGCCGATGCCCGCCCGCCGCAACGCCTTGGTCGACGCCTCGACGGGGCCCAGCCCGTACAGGTGCGGGTCGATGCCCGACACGGCCCGGCTGACGATGCGCGCCAGAGGTTCCCGCCCAGTAGTCGCCAGGCCGGCCTCGCTCACCAGCAAGAGCGCTGCCGCACCGTCGTTCATCGGTGACGAGTTGCCGGCCGTGACCGTGCCGCCCTGCTCGGTTGTGCGGAACACCGGCCTGAGTCGGGCGAGCGCCTCGACCGAACTGTCGGCGCGCACGCACTCGTCGGTCGCCAGGTCGGCTCCGTACGGCGCGACGACCTCGTCGGCGAAGTGCCCGGCCGCCCACGCCGCGGCGGCCAGCCGGTGCGAGCGCACGGCGAACTCGTCCTGGGCGTCACGCGTGAGCGAGTACTTGTCGGCGAGGATCTCGGCACCCTCGCCGAGCGCCACGGTCCACTGGGCCGGGTGGCGCGGGTTCACCAGCCGCCAGCCGAGCGTGGTCGAGTGCATCTGCTGGTGCCCGCGCTCGAACGCGACCTCGGGTTTGGTGACCACCCACGGAGCACGGGTCATCGACTCGACGCCACCGGCCACCGTCACGTCGGCGTCACCGACGGCGATCTCGCGGCTGGCCCCGAGCACTGCCTCGAGGCCCGAACCGCACAGCCGGTTGGTAGTGGCTCCGGGCACCGAGGTGGGCAGGCCCGCCAGCAGGGCGGCCATGCGGGCGACGTTGCGGTTCTCCTCACCGGCGCCGTTGCCGTTGCCGAAGTGGACGTCGTCGATGCGGGCAGGGTCGAGGCCGGGGCTGCGGGCGACGAGCGCCTCGATCGCGCCAGCGGCGAGGTCGTCGGGCCGTACTTGGGCGAGCGCCCCACCGATCTTGCCGATCGGCGTGCGGACCGCGTCGACGATGTACACGGGCTGGAGTTCGGTCACTGCGGTCGGTCCCCTCGGAAGGCGGCGTTGAGGAACTGCTCGATCGACGCCGAGTCGGGTGGGCGCACGTTGGCCGCCGCCTCGACGACGATGCGCCGCGCGGCTTCGGCGATGCCGTCGGCGGGCATGCCGATCTCTGCCAGGCTGGTCGGCGCGCCGATCGCGACGGCCAGGTCGTACAGCTCCCCCGGCACCGCTGCCGGGGCGACGCCCAGCGCGGCACCCAGTTGGGTCATCACCGTGGGCATCGCCGGCGCGTTGTAGGCGACCGCGTGCCCGAGCACCACCGCGTTCATGTCGCCGTGGGCCAGGTCGAACATCCCGCCGAGCACATGGCACGTCTTGTGGTGCAACGCGGTGCCTCCCGAGGCGAGCGCGATGCCGGCGAGATAGGCGCCGTACAGCACGTCGCCGCGGGCGGCCAGCGAGTCGGCCGGGCTGCACACCACGGGGAGCCCGGCGTGGAGCGCGCGGATGCCTTCCAGCGCATGCAGCGTCACGATCGGGTTGGCGCCAGGTCCGTAGAGCGCCTCGACGCAGTGGGCAAGCGCGTTCATACCCGAGGGACCGGCAACGCGGGCCGGCAGCGTCAGCGTCAGTTCCGGGTCGTAGACCACCGTGTCGGGCTTCACGGAGGGATGCTTGCCGGTGGCCTTGTGATCGCCCTCGGTGCGGCCCCAGATGGTGGTCATCTCCGACCCGGCGTACGTGGTGGGCACGGCGACGAAGGCGACCCGCCGTTCGAGCCGGATCGCCTTGCCGAAGCCGGTGGCCGAACCGCCCCCGATCGTGACCATGCCGTCGGCACCGACCTCGTCGACGAGGGCGACCGCTTTGGCTGCCAGGGCCGCGGGCACGTGCTGGGCCACGTCGCCGAAACGCCCGACGACGCGGTCGCCGAGCAGGTCGGCGAGCCCGTCGACGCTGGAGTCGGCGACCACCACCACACGCGTCGCACCGAGCGCGTCGACCTCCGCGGCCAACTGCGCCCGGGCCCCCGCCCCGAACACCACCCGCCCCCCGATCGCGTCGTACGCGAACGGCGCAGTCACCGGGCCTCCCGTCGACCGCCGCGCAGGACCGGTGTCGTCTCGATACAACGGGAGTGGCGGCTTCGCCGCGAGTGCGCCACTCGACGACCGGGTCGCACCCTGCGGTGGTCGAGTGCCACCCACTGAGCGGTGCATCGAGACCACACGCGACGAGCACAAGTCATGTGGCATTCCTCAGTTCGACGAGGGTGGCGAGTTCGGCGGGGGTGGGGGCGTCGGTGACGGCGACCTCGTCGGCCACCCGGAGGGGCCAGCCGGTGGCGGCGACCGCCTGGTCGACGGTGATGCCGGGGTGCACGTCGGTCAGCACCAGCTCGCGGCTCGTCGGGTCGGGGCGCAGCACACCGAGGTCGGTGATCACCGCGGTCGGGCCGCGCCCGCGCAGGCCGAGCCGGGCCCGGTGGTCGCCACCGTCGCCGTGGCCCATCGAGGTGACGAAGTCGAGCCGCTCGACGAACGCCCGGGGCGTCTGGCGCAAGGTGACGATCACCTCACCACAGTTGGCGGCGATCTCGGGCGCACCCCCAGCACCGGGCAGCCGCACCGCCGGGTGGTCGTACGGACCGATCACGGTGGTGTTGAGGTTGGCGTACCGGTCGATCTGGGCGGCGCCGAGGAACCCGACGTCGATCCGCCCGGCCTGGAGCCAGTAGCTGAAGATCTCGGGCACACCGATCACCGCGTCGGCGTGTTCGGCCAGCACGCCGTCGCCGATCGAGCTCGGCAACCGCGTCGGCTTGGCCCCGATGCACCCCGACTCGTAGATCAGCACGCAGTCGGGTGCATGCAGCCGGCGGGCGAGGTTGGCCGCGGTGGACGGCAACCCGATGCCCACGAAGCACACGGTGCCCGCCCCCAGCGCCCGCGCGGCGGCGACGGTCATCATGTCGTCGGCGGTGTAGGCCCCAACGGCCACCGGTGCCTCGACGGTCACGCGCGCACTCCCCCGAACACCTCGCCGGCCAGCCACTGCTGGAACGTGTCGCGGTCGCGCGAGGTCGCATCCCACTCCTGGTACCAGGCGTTGTCGCGCTCGCTGTAGCCGGCGGCGTACGACGGATGCGCGCCGCCGGGCACAACGCACACGGCGTCGAGCACCCACGCCGGCAGGACGACCGAGTTGACCTGGGGCGTGAACGTGTCGACGACCTCCTCGACGGTGACGAGCGCCCGGCGGCTGGCCAGCACGCACTCCTTCTGCACCCCGGTGATGCCCCACAGGTGCACGTTGCCGTCGCGGTCGGCCTGCTGGGCGTGGATGATGCCGACGTCGGGGTTGAGTGCCGGCACCGCGGTGAGTTGCTCGCCGGTGAAGGGGCAGGTGACCGAGCCGATTGTGGCGGTGTGCTCGGGCAGGCTGGTGCCCACGTAGCCGCGCAGCGTGCCGAACGGCAGCCCGGCCGCACCGGCCCGCCAGCGTTCGGCCATGCCGGCGTGGCTGTGCTCGTCGATCTCGATCGGCCGCGGCCATCCCTCGGCGACCGCGTCCCGAAAGCGGTGCAGCGAGCCGACGCCGGGGTTCCCGCCCCACGAGAAGATCATCTTGCGCACACACCCGGCGCCGATCAGTTGGTCGTAGATGACGTCGGGCGTCATCCGCACCACCGTCAGGTCACGCCGTTGCTGGCGGATGATCTCGTGCCCGGCGGCGAATGGGATCAGGTGGGTGAACCCCTCGAGGGCGACCGTGTCGCCATCGTGAACGAGACGCTCGACGGCCTCGGCGAGCGGCAGGAACTGCATACGGGCGCGGCCGATCAGAACTCGACGGGGTGCACGGGCGCCTGCCCGCTGGCGATCAGTTCGGGGATCTTCGACGAGCCGTTCTCCCACACCAGCAGCATCGACCGCTTCGGTGAGTAGCCCTGGTGGCGGATATCGGCCGGCATCGCCGCCACGTCACCCGAGCGCATCGTGACGCGGGCCCGCTTGCGACCGGTGTCGCGGTCCTCGACGTCCCACTGGATCTCGTCGGTGAGCTGGACGAACCACTCGACCCGGTCGTTGCCGTGGATGATCGGCAAGATGAACTCTTCGGTGGTGGGGCAGTACAGGCTCTCCTTGCAGGCCGAGACCACCGACGGGTTCCACGTCACGTCCGAGCGCGACAGGTACGCGTACAGGTTGAACGCGGCGACCTGGTCCTCGTAGCCCGGGGCCGGGTTCACCTCGGGTTCGGTCTGGTCGATGTCGGTGAACGCCCGGTTGACCGGGAAGCCCGACTCGTCGCTGCGGATCTGCTCGTCGCCGGGCACGCCGACCATCCGGCTGGCGACCACCCGGCGGCGCTCGACCGCGGCGTCGTTGCTGCCGTTGTTACGACCGAACGCCGAGCCGGTCTCCATCGGCGCCGCAAACGGGTCGTAGCCGGCGTTGGTCCAGTCGGACAGGATCGCCTTGAACACGCCCACCAGGTCGTCGTGCGAGAAGTTCTCGTTGTAGTCGACCTCGGCCTTGCGGTAGGCCTCGTTGAACCGGCCGGCGAACATGTCGACGTTGCCGTAGTGGTTCATCGTGCCGAACACCGAGTCGAAGTTGACGATGCCGTAGAAGAAGCCCCAGGCGACGTCGCGTTGCATGCTGCGCAGGAACTGGTCGATCGCGATCTGGTGCGATCCGGTGGGCCACGCGATGGTGGCGAAGTATTCGTCACGCGAGAACGTGAAGCCACCGGCCGCGAACGTGCGGTAGCCCGCCGCGTTCGGGTCGGCCGGGTCGGTAGCAGAGGTGTCGAGCACGTCGGTCATGGTCGGTCTCCTATCGCTCACACGGTCTGGCAGATCTCTGCCCACTTGAAGGCGGTGTCGGGGCCGGCGATGGTCTGCAGCAGGATCACCGACGGATGCTCGGCCGAGAACCGGTAGCACTTGCCGGCCGGCAACAGGCCCATGTGGCCACGGCCGAGCGTCAGCGTGCCCATCGGCGTACCCGCCGGAACGCCCTCGACGGCGACCGAGCCGTGCGCGTCGGGGTCGACCAGCGGGGCGTCCGGGTCGAGCAGTTCGACCACCACCTCGCCGTCCATCACCAGCGGGAACTCGTCGTGCGGGGTGACCCGCCAACCGCTGGTGCCCTCGGCGCGGATCGCTTCGAGGACGTACTCGAGGTTCTGCCCGACCGCCACCTTTTCGTAGGGCGCCGAGTGGTTGGCGACCTCGAAGACGTTGGAGAACGCGTAGTACTTCGGGTCGTCGTCGATGACGTGCACGCCACCCTTGTCGTAGTGCCCGAGCGACCCGAAGATCGTCGTGTACTGGCTCATGGATCCCCCTTGATCGCCGAGCGAACCGTCACTATCGTGTTCGTATAGCGAACGGTCATGCGTATAGCGAACATCTTCCCACCGGCGCGGAGAGCATGTCAAGCCCGCTGCTCGATCGCGTGGTCGTGCTCGCGCGCTGGCTCCACGGCCACGGATTCGACGTCTCACCGGCGAGCACCGTCGATGCCGCGACCGCGCTGACACACCTCGACCTGGGCGACCTCGACGTGGTCCGACGCACCGAACTGCGGGCCTGCCTGCGGGCGACGTTGGTGAAGCAACCCGACCCGCAGGGCCGGTTCGACGAGTTGTTCGACCGCGCCTTCCCGGCCGCGTGGCGTATCGGTGGTGTGCCGCCGGTCGATGTCAGCACCGAGGCGCTCGTCGACGCGCTCGTCGGCGACACCGACCTCGTCGAGTTGGCCGCCGGGTTGGTCGACGCCTACAGCGGGCTCGACGGCGAGGGCGCCCAGCGCGGCGAGCGCCATCACGTTCAGCGCGTCCTGCACGCGGCCGACTTGGCACGGCTGTTGATGCTCGCCCTGCGCGACCGAGATGGGGCCGACCCGGCAGCCGTGCGTGCCCGGGTCGACGATCTCAAACGGCTGATCGCCGCCGACGTGCGCGACCGCGTGGACGGCGAGTGGGGACTCACCGCGCTGGACGAACTCGCCCAGGTCGAGTTTCTCCACGCCACCCGAGCACAACTCGACGAGATGCGCGCCGCCGTGCGCCCGCTGGCGCGCCGGATCGCCACCCGCCTGGCCCGCCGCCGCCAGCACGCCTCCTCGGGCCGGGTCGACATGCGCCGCACGCTGCGCCGGTCGCTCGCCAGCGGTGGCGTGCCGCTCGACGTCGCCGTACGCAAGCGCCGGCCGCACCGGCCCGAGCTGTACGTGCTGTGCGACATCTCCGGGTCGGTCGCCGACTTCTCGGTGTTCACGCTGACGCTGATGGCGGCACTGTCGGCCGAGCTGCCACGCACGCGGGCGTTCGTGTTCGTCGACGCGGTCGACGAGATCAGCAGCTTGCTCGAACGCACGGGGCACCAGATCGAGCCGTGGCAAATCCTCCGCAACACGAACGTGATCGGCGCCAGCGGCCACAGCGACTACGGCGTCGTGCTGGAGCAGTTCGCAGGCCGGGTCGGCGACGAGTTGACCGGCACGGCGACCCTGCTGATCACCGGCGACGCACGCAGCAACCACCGCCCGGCGGGTGCACCGACGCTGGCAACTCTGGCCCGCCGCTGCCGCTCGGTGTTCTGGCTGAACCCCGAGCCGCAGGCCGAGTGGGGCACCCACGACTCGGCGATCGAGGAGTACCGCCCCCACTGCACCGACGTCTTCGAGGTGTGCACCCTCCCCCAACTCGAATCCTGCATCGACCGAATCCTCTAACCCACGCGTGCCGGTCGCCGGTGCCAACGGTGGTCGAGTGCCGGGCTCTGCCCGGCGTATCGAGACCTGGTGCGCGCAGGGTCAGCGGGAGCTGGCGATGGTGACGATCTCGGCCAGGGCGGCGGGGTTGCGGAGGGAGTCGGCGCTGGCGACGGTGTCGGGCGCGGCGCCGAGCAGGATGCGCTTGACCGGTACCTCGAGCTTCTTCCCCGACAGCGTGGTGGGGATCGCCTCGACCACGTGCACCTCGTCGGGGACGTGCCGCGGCGACAGGTCGCGGCGGACGGCCGTGCGGATCGTGGCCACCAGATCCTCGCCGACGCCAACCGCGGCGACGAACAGCACCAGCACGCCCGGGCCCTCACCGGTGGGGTCTTCGAGGTGGACGACCAGGCTGTCGGCGACGCCGTCGACCGACTCGACGACGCGGTAGATCTCGGCCGTGCCGACACGCACCCCACCCCGGTTGAGCGTCGCGTCGGCGCGCCCCGAGATGACACACGAACCGCGGTCGGTGACGGTGACCCAGTCGCCATGGCGCCACACGCCGGGGAACGTGTCGAAGTAAGCGGCCCGGTAGCGCGAACCGTCGGCGTCGCCCCAGAACCCGAGCGGCATCGAGGGCATCGGCTGCGTGATCACCAGTTCACCCTCGCGCCCTCGGACCGGCGTGCCGTCGGGGTCGTACGCCTCGACCGCCGCGCCGAGGTAGCGGCACGAGATCTCGCCGGCCCACACCGGGCTCAGCGGGCTGCCGCCCACGAACGCCGAGCACACGTCGGTACCACCGCTGACCGACGACAGCATCGCCTCGTCGCCGAGCACGGCCTCGTACGCCCACACCGCGGCGTCGGCCGGCAGGGGCGCCCCGGTGGCACCGAGCGCCCGCAGGCCGCTGAGGTCGTGGGTCGCCGCCGGGTGGAGGCCGAGGCGCCGCCCGGCGGACAGGAACGGCGCCCCGACACCCAGCCAGGTGACCGCGTGCTCGGCTGCGGCGGCCCACAGGGCGTCACCGTCGGGCCCTGCCGGGTCGCCGTCGAACGTCACCACGGTGGCCCCGACCAGCAGGCCCGAGACCAAGTAGTTCCACATCATCCAGCCGGTGGTGGTGAACCACAGGAATCGGTCGGACGGCCCCATGTCGGCGTGCAGGGCGAGCACCTTGAGGTGCTCGAGGGTGATGCCGAGGTGGCCGTGCACGATCGCCTTGGGCATGCCGGTGGTGCCCGACGAGTACAGGACGTACAGCGGGTGGTCGTCGGCGACCTCGGCGAACTCGAGCGGCCCGGGTTCAGCGAGCAACTCGTTCCAGTCGAGCACGTCCGGCCCATCGGGTGCGGTGCCGCTCACGGCGTACGGCACGACGACCGTCGTGGTCACCGTCGGGAGGCCGGCGCGGATCGACGCGAACTCGTCGCTGCGGTCGATGTCGCGGCCGCCGTAGCGGTAGCCGGTCACGCCCAGCAGCACCTTCGGCTCGACCTGGCGGAACCGGTCGAGGACCGCCTGCGGCCCGAACTCGGGTGCGCACGACGTCCAGATCGCGCCCAGCGAGGCTGCGGCGAGCATGACCACGATCGTCTCGGGGATGTTCGGCAGGTAGGCCGCGACCCGGTCCCCGGTACCCACACCGCGACGTACCAGGCCGGCGCGGGCGCGGGCGACCTGGTCGCGCAGGGCGTCCCACGACAACTCGACGTCGGGCCGCAGCTCGGACCGGCCGATCAGCGCCGGCTCGCTCCCGGTGCGGCGCAGGGCGTGCGCCGCGTAGTTGACGCTGGCGCCGGGGAACCAGCGCGTGCCGGGCATCCCGGTGTCGTCGAGCACCCGCGTGGGAGGCGTCGGTGAATGCACACCGAGCTCGTCCCACACGGCCTGCCAGAACCCAGCCAGGTCGTCGACCGACCACTGCCAGAACTCGTCGTAGCCGCCGAACGTCCGGCCCGTGCGGGCCTCTACGGCATCGATGAACGCCCCCAGGCGAGTGGTTGCCCGTGCGTCAGCCCGCGGTTGCCAGAGCAGTGGTGGTGCAGGTTCGTTCACGGCCCCAGTTTGGTGGAAGCGACCAATTGTGGGTTATGTCCGGAAGGTCAGCGGAGAGGTGCCGCTTCGCTTGGTGGTTTCGACAAGCTCAACCACCTTGGCCCGGGGCAACGCAAGGTGGTTGAGCCGGTCGTTACCACCCGTGACGAGTGCCGTCGTGGCTAGCTGTCTGCTGGCCGTCCGAGGGCGGTGGCGACTCGGGCGTAGGGGTCGCGGCCGAGTTGGCCAGCGAGCCACCAACTCGTGTCCACCAGCGCGTCGAGGTCGACGCCGGTGTCGAACCCCGAGCCGCGCAGGGCGTAGACGAGGTCCTCGGTCGCCAGGTTGCCGCGCGCGCCCGGGCCGGCGTACGGGCAGCCACCGAGTCCACCGACCGAGGCGTCGACCGTGCGGACGCCCTCGTCGATCGCCGCCAGGCTGTTCGCCAGGCCCATGCCGTACGTGTCGTGCATGTGGGCGGCGAGCCGTTCGACCGGCACCACGTCGGCGACCCGGCGCACCAGCCGGCGGACCTCGAACGGTGTGCCGATACCGATCGTGTCGCCCAGCGAGATCTCACCGCACCCCAGTTCGACGAGCGCTTCGGCGACACGGCAGACGTCGTCGAGCGGCACGTGGCCCTGGTACGGGCAGCCGAGCACGGTCGACACGTAGCCGCGGACGCGGACACCTGCGGCCTGGGCCCCGTCGACCACCGGCCGGAACATCTCGATTGCCGCGTCGGTGGTGCGGTTGACGTTGCGCAGGTTGAACTGGTCGCTGGCGGCGACGAACACGGCGACCTCGCCGACGCCGGCGCGGACCGCCCGGTCGAGCCCGGCTGCGTTGGGGGCCAGGGCGATTGCCCGCACATGGGCCGGCAGGTCGAGCGCGGCGGCGACCTCGTCGCCGTCGGCGAGCTGCGGAATACGGTCGGGGCGCACGAACGACGCGATCTCGAGCGCCGACAGGCCTGCCGCCACCAGCCGCTCGATCAGCTCGACCTTGACCGCCGGGGGCACGACACCGGGCTCGTTCTGCAACCCGTCGCGCGGCCCGACCTCGACGATCGTGATGCGCTCCGTGACGCATTCTTCGGTACCTGGCACGCTGGCTTACGCTAACGCTGTCGCCACCGCACCACCGCAGCGACTGTTGCGCGAGTCGACCACCTAGGTTCGGAATGCGGTAGTTTGTTCGCCATGCGAACAGCGGACGACCCGGCGGCAGATCCCGACTTCGTGCAGTCGCTGGCACGCGGCCTGTCGGTCATCACCGCCTTCTCACGCGAGCGGCCGGCGATGACACTCACCGAAGTGGCGCACGCCACCGGGCTCACCCGGGCCGCCGCGCGCCGGTTCCTCCTCACCCTGCACCGCCTCGGCTACGTCTCGATGAACGATCGCGAGTTCGCGCTGTCGCCGCGCACGCTCGAACTCGGGTACGCGTACCTGTCGACCACCCCGTTCTGGGAACTCGCCACCCCGCACATGGAGACGCTCGTCGACCAGCTCCACGAGTCGTGCTCGGTGAGCGTGCTCGACGGCGACGAGGTCGTCTACGTCGCCCGCGTCCCCACCAAGCGGATCATGACGATCGCGCTCGCGGTCGGTAGCCGGCTGCCCGCCTACGCCACGTCGATGGGCCGCGTGCTGCTGGCCGGCTTGCCCGCCGACGACCTCGACGCGTACCTCAAGCGGGTGACCCTCAAGCCGCTGTCGCCGCGCACGGTGACCAATCGCGACACGTTGCGCACGATCCTCGACGAGGTCCGCGAGCAGGGCTGGGCGCTGGTCGACCAGGAGTTGGAACAGGGGGTGCGCTCGGTCGCCGCACCACTGCGCGACAACAGCGCCCGGGTCATCGGAGCGATCAACGTGTCGGCCCACGCCGCGCGCACGACACTCGACCAGCTCCGCCGCGAGTTCCTGCCGGCGCTGGTGGACACCGCCGCCGCGATCAGCCGCGGGATGGGCTACCGCTGACCGACCTCGGCAGATCGCCGACCGCCACCAAGGTGCCGCCGGCGCCCGCAGTACGGGCGATTGTCCGTTTGTGTTGACGGAGGGCGCACACGTGTGCGCATGATGAACAGTGGGGAACGGCTCGCACCGCGGGCCATCATCAGCCACGTCACGAAGGGCCACATCATGGATCCGGCAACCGCGATCAAGCACCACCACCACCTCACGATGTGCGTGGGGACCGCCCAGGAGGACTACGACTTCCACACCCAGCTACTGGGCCTGAAGTCGGTCAAGAAGACCGCCCTCTACGACGGCACCGTGCCGATCTACCACCTGTACTACGCCAACGACCTCGGCGACGAGAGCACCATCTTGACCAGCTTCCCGATGCGCCAGAGCGGCCGGGTCGGGCGGAAGGGCTCGGGGCAGGTGCGCTCGATCGCCCTGTCGGTGCCCGAGTCGAGCCTGGGCTTCTGGGCCGACCGCTTCAAAGACCAGGGGTATTCGTACACCACCAGCGAGCGGTTCGGCGAGAAGATGCTCGTGATCCAGAATCCGGGTCACATCGAATACGAGATCACCGGCATCGCCGACGACGACCGCAAGCCGTGGACGGGCAGCGGTGTGCCGTCCGACATGGGCATTCGCGGCACCCACGGCATCACCGTGTCGGTACGCGACTTGGAGGCGTCGATGGAGTTCATGGAGGCCGGCTGGAACGGCCACCGCACCCAGGAGGAAGGCGACTACGTCCGCTACGAGGTCGGCGACGGCGGCTCGGGGGCCGTGGTCGACTTCAAGCTCGACCCCAGCCTGCCGGCCGGGTCGTGGACGTTCGGCGAGGGGGTCGTGCACCACGTGGCGTTCGCGGTCGACAACCTCGACGTGCAGACCGGCGTGAAGGCCCACCTCGAAGGGCTCGGCTACACCGACGTGTCCGACCGCAAGGACCGCGGCTACTTCGAGTCGGTGTACGTGCGCACGCCCGGCGGGGCTCTGTTCGAGGCGACCGTGTCGAAGCCGGAAGGGTTCCTGATCGACGAGTCGTACGAGGACCTGGGCTGCGCGTTCCAGATCCCACCGGTGTTCGCCGACCAGGCCGAGTGGATCAAGGACTACCTCGAACCGCTCCACTACTGACCACGGGTACTGACGACTGACCGAGCGACCAACTGACGGACATTCGTCCGAAATTAGTTGCGTGCTTCGTCATCGTCGTGGACAAACATGTAAGAATGGGTGCCCGGGGGGACCGGTCCGTGCGGGCCGGCACACACATCACGAGGGGGAAACCTGATGACACGTTCGACACGAGGACTCGCGTCGCGCTGGCTGGCTGCGGTTGCCACGTTGGCATCGCTGAGCCTGATCGCCGCCGCGTGCGGCGGCGACGACGACGATGACGCCGGCACCGATCCACCCAGCCAGGCCACCGACGCACCCAGCGGGGGCGGTATCGACTTGGCCGCGCTCGAGGCCGAACTCGCCGCTGCCGCCGCCGTGCCCGAGTTCGTGCCGCAAGGCCCAGCCTTCTCGGTGGCCGACCTGGCCGGCAAGAAGATCTTCTCGATGCCCGTCGCCAGCTCGCTCACCGGCTGCGACAACATGGCCAAGTGGGTCGTCGAGATCGCCAAGTCGATCGGCATGACCGACTCCACCTACTTCCAGAACGACGGCGGGCCCGCCGCCTGGCAGGAAGGCATGGAGCAGGCGCTCAACGGCGGCTACGACGGTGTCGCGCTCGTGTGCGGCATCGACCCCAACGCGCTCACCCCGCAAATGGAAGCCGCCCGTGACGCCGGCATCCCGGTCGTCGACCTGCACCTGGCCGACCGCTCGGTGCCCGCCGACCCGCTGATCGCCGGCCAGACCAACGGCGAGTTCAACCGGGCCATGGAACTCGGCGTGAAGGGCGCCCTCGTCGCCTCGGGTGGCGAGCCGATCGAGGTGTTCATGATCACGGCCAACGAGAACCCACCGTCGGTCGGCATGGAGCAGACCGTGATCGACACGCTCGCCGAACTGAGCCCGGAGAGCACGTTCCAGAAGCAGAACGTGCCGATCCCCGACTGGTTCGGCGGCGCCGGACAGTCGACGATCGACGCCGCGCTGGTCGCCAACCCGAACCTCGATGCGGTGATCCTGTCGTACGACTTCATGGCCCCCGTGGTGGAGGGCTCGATCCGGGCCAACAACTCGTCGGCCAAGATCTACAGCTTCGGTGGCGACTTCCCGGTGGTGTCGACGATGACCGCGCCCGACACGACGTACGGCTCCAACATGGGCCCCGACTTCTTGTGGATGGCCTACAGCGGCGCCGACCAGCTGTTCCGGGCGATGGCCGGCGAACCGGTGATCCCCGCCGCCGAGGCGTACGCGCCGTACCGCTTGTGGACGCCGGCCAACGCCGCAGAGAAGACCGAGGCAGCCGGTAGCGGCTTCGGCGACGCGTTCATGCAGGGCTACTACGACCTGTGGCTCGACCACCCGGCCAGCGCCCCGTACCAGCCCTGAGCCCAACCGCTCACCCGGACTGACCCCAGCCCGCATCACCAGGTTCATGGAGCACGCCCTCGAACTCCGCAACATCTCCAAGCAGTTCGGCGCCACCCGGGCACTTGAGGGCGTGGACCTCACCGTCGTGCACGGCGAGGTCCACGCCCTGCTCGGTGAGAACGGCAGCGGTAAGTCGACGCTGATCAAGGTGCTCGCCGGCATACACGAACCCGAACCGGGCGGGGCGCTGACGGTCGCCGGGCGGGCCGCGCCGTTGCCGATGCCGCCGGGCGCGTTCCACGAGTTCGGGCTCAGCTTCGTTCACCAGGACCTCGGCTTGGCACGGCCGTTGACCGTGCTCGAGAACCTGGTCGGCGCAGCTGCGCGGGGGGAGTACTCGCGGGCCTTCGTGAACTGGCGCGCCGAGGCCGCCAAGGCCCGCGAGATGCTCGCCCGCTACGGCGTGCGGATCGACCCACACACCGTCGTCGACCGTCTCCCGCCGGTGGGGCAGGCGCTGGTGGCGATCGCCCGCGCAGCCGAAGAGCTGCGCGAGTACCGCGACCGCACCGGGGCCACCTCGTCGGTACTGGTGCTCGACGAGCCCACGGTGTTCCTTCCCGAGAGCGAGCTCGACTTCTTGTTCCGCCTGATCCGCGAGGTGGTCGCGTCGGGGTCGAGCGTCGTGTTCATCTCGCACGACCTCGCCGCCGTGCGCACCATCGCCGACAGCGTCACAGTGCTGCGCGACGGCAAGCTCGCCCACACCGCGTCGATGGCCGCGGTAACCGACGAGCAGATCGTCGAGTACATCGTCGGCCCCGCCAAGTCGCGCGAGCTCCACGCCGGCGGGGCGCTGCGCACCGTGCCGTTCGACCGCACCGCGGCCGAGCCTGGCCTGACGGTGCGCGGGTTGACGGGCCAACGCCTCCAGGCGTTCGACCTCGACGTCGCCGTCGGTGAGGTCGTCGGTGTCGCCGGCCTGCTCGGCTCGGGGGCCGAGGAGTTGCCCTACGCGTTGTTCGGCGCCGAGCAGGCGCTGGCCGGGAACGCGACGGTCGGCCCGCCCGCGCCGGGTGCACTGATCGACCTGACCCGCCAACAGCCGGCCGCGGCCGTGGGCCAGGGCTTCTCGTTCATCCCCGCCGACCGCAACCGCGACGGCATCGCCCGCGAGATCGAGATCGACCGCAACATGATGTCGTTGGTGTTGCCGCGCTTTCGTCGCCGAGGCAGGCTCGAAAACCGGGCCGTACGGGGCACCGCCAACGAACGCGCCGAGCAGTTCGACGTGCGCCCGCGGCGTACCAACGTGGCGGTCGGCACGCTCAGCGGCGGCAATGCCCAAAAGGTCGTGCTCGCCAAGTGGTTGGAGACGAACCCGGCCGTGTTGCTGTTGCACGAGCCCACCCAGGGCGTCGACGTCGCCGCGCGCTCCCAGATCTACCGCACGATCGTGGCCGCCGCCGAGACCGGCATGGCGGTGGTGTGGGTGTCGAGCGACTTCGAAGAACTCGCCATCACGTGCGACCGCATCGTCGTGCTCAACAACGGGCGGGCGACGTCCGAGCTGACCGGAGCGGCGATCACCCCCGAGGCCATCACCGCCGCCGTGTTCGCCGGCCAGCAGAGCGGCGACACGCCGGACGCGACCGCACCGGCCACGCCCGACCTGTCCCCCACCGTCCACTGAGGATTCCATGAGCGACACCACCCCCGATTCGGCCCTCGTGCACGACGCCCGCAAGGGTGCGCTGCTCGGTCGCTACGGTGAGCAGCTGGCACTGCCGATGGCGTGGCTGGGGCTGATCATCTTCTTCTCGCTGATGGAGCCCGACCTGTTTCCGACGTCGCGCAACCTGGGCAGCCTGCTCGGCACGCAGACGGCGTTGTTCATCATCGCCCTGGCGGCGCTGCTGCCGGCGATGGCCGGCGACCTCGACCTGTCGCTCGGCTGGACCGGCGCGCTCGGGGCGATGGTGATGGCCGTACTCAACACGAAACACGACTGGAACATCGTCACCGCCGCGCTGGTGGCATTGGTCATCGGTGCCGCATGCGGGACACTGAACGGGTTCGTGGTCGTCAAACTGAAGACCGAACCGTTCATCATGACGCTCGGCACGGGGGCGCTGTTCCAGGGCTTCGTGCTGCTCGTGTCGGACAGCCAGACGATGACCAACGTGTCGCGTTCGCTGTCGTCGTGGACGTACGGCCACCGCATCTGGGTGATACCGATCCAGTTCTTCTACGCGGTCGCGATCATGCTCGTGATCTGGTGGGTCGCCCAGCACACGCCGCTCGGGGTGCGCTGGCTGTTCGTCGGCAAGTCGCGCGACGTCGCCCGCCTGAGCGGCATCAACTCCGACCGCATCCGCTGGGGTGCGTTCATCGCCGCTGGCACGCTGTCGGCGTTCGCTGCGGTGGTGTTCGTCGGCAACTCGGGCTCGATGTCGCCGGTGTCGTTCTACCCCTACCTGCTGCCCGCGTACGCAGCGGTGTTTCTCGGTGCCACCACCATCCACCCCGGCCGGTTCAACCCGATCGGCACGATGATCGCCGTGCTGTTCCTCGCCACCGGCATCCAGGGCCTGCGCATCATGGGCGCCGACGACTTCGCCCAGGCGATGTTCTACGGCGTCACCCTGATCATCGCCGTCGCCGGCAGCCGCTACCTCCGCGGCAAGTAGACCGGGATCCACCGATCGTTGCAGCTGCGCGTCGGCGTTTTCCCAGCCCACGGCGGTTGCAGCGAGGTCGGCTCGGGCACACCGTTCATGAAGCCCAGCCTGCATGGCGCTTGAACGCAAAGTGTTACGGAGCCTGGGTCCACCGTGATGGCGGCGAGGAACGAGCCGCCAGATCGGTGGATCCAGGCTCAGCGGTGGGCGTCGGTGACCAGGTCGGGCACCTCGATGTCGCGCATCAGGTCCTCGCGCGTGAACTGGCGGATGCCGAAGATGTCGCCGTCGCGCACCTTGGTGACCCAGTCCGGGTCGCCGATCTGGCCGCGGCCGACCGACATCAGGTCGAACTCGCCGGCCTTGAACCGCCGCTCGAGCTCGACGAACGACGCCAGACCCGTCTGCTTGGCCTCGTGACCGAGCATGTTGTCCATCACGTCGACGTCGAGGCCCACGCTGCCGACGGCGACGACCGGCACCGTGGCGAACTTCTTCGTCCACCCGGCGAGGCCGAGCTGGGGGTCGAGCTCGGGCCACTCGGGCAGCCAGAACCGGCGCACCGACACGTGCAACATGTCGGCACCGGCATCCTCGATCGTGCGCACCAGCTGTTCGAGCTCGGCCGGGTTCTCGACGACCTGGGCCTGGTAGTCGACCTCCTTCCACTGCGAGAAGCGGAACGAGACGACGAAGTCGTCGCCCACCGCGGCCCGGATCGCGCGCACGATCTCGGCCGGGTAGCGCAGCCGATCGGCAAGCTCGTCGCCGCCGTAGCCGTCGGTGCGCCGGTTGGTGTCCTTCCACAGGAACAGGTCGAGGAAGTAGCCGTGGCAGGCATGCACCTCGACGCCCGATGCGCCGATCTGCTGGGCGATCTTGGCGCCGCGAACGAATGCATCCTTGATCTCGTCGAGCTCGTCGAGCGTCGCCGCCCGCCCGTTGACGCGATCGGCATCGACCAGACCCGACGGGCTCAGCGTCGGGTGGTGCGAGAGTGGCCCGTCGCCACCCACGGTGCGGATCGAGCCCTCGTGCCACAGCTGCACGAAGAAGTGCGCACCCTCGGACCTGACCGCTTCGGCACAGCGCTGCCAGCCCTGGGCCGTGGCGTCGGAGATCCAGCTGTAGTACGGCACCTGGGTGGCCGAGGGGTGATCGACCGCGCACGACTCGGTGATGATCAGCGAGGTGCCTCCCGCCGCGCGCTTGCGGTAGTAGTCGGCGAGGAACGCCACCGGCTGACCGTTCTCGCTCCAGCAGCGTTGCATGGCGGGCATCACGAACCGGTTCCGCAGCGTCATGTTGCGGATCGTGATCGGTTCGTAGAGCAGGGAGAGGTCGAGTTCGTCAGTCATTCGCTTCGCATCGGTGTCGTGTCGGTGTCGTGTCGAGTCGCCAGGAACGTGGACCGCATAGCGGTAACGTGACCGCTTACCGTACAAAGCTGGCGCTTGTGGAGTCAAGCTCGGCGAGATGGTCGGCTACGATCGCTGCTGTGAGCGGTGCCGGAAGCAAGCAACGCTCGACCAGCCCCGACTACGTCCAGTCGCTCGCCCGCGGGCTGGCGGTGGTGAAATCGTTCAGCCCCACCGCGATCGAACTGAGCGCCAGCGACGTCGCCAATCGCACCGGGCTGGCCCGACCCACCGCCCGGCGGCTCCTGCTCACGCTCGAACAGCTCGGCTACGTCCGCGCCATCGACGGCCGGTTCACGCTGACCGCCAAGTCGCTCGAACTGGGCACGTCGTACGTCGCCGCACTCGGCATCTGGGACGTTGCCCGGCCCCATCTCGAACAGCTCGTCGCGGCGACCGGAGAGTCGAGCTCGATGTCACAGCTCGACGGCTCCGACATCGTGTGCATCGCCCGCGTCGGCGTGCCCAAGATCATCGCCTTCTCGGTGCACGTCGGCACGCGGTTCCCGGCCGCCGTCACCGCCCCCGGCAAGGTGCTGCTGGCCGATCAACCCGTCGACCAACTCGCCGGCATCCTGGCGATCCCCACCCGTTCCGATGCCGAACCCACCGAGACCATCTCGATCACCCGGCTCAAGGCCCAGTTGATCGAGATCCGCCGCCAAGGATGGGCGCTGGTCGACGAGGAGCTGTCGCGCGGCCTGCGGGCGATCGCCGCACCGATCACCGACGTCGACGGCCGCACGATCGCCGCGATCAACACCCCGACGCACGCCGCCGAGACCTCGATCGACCGCCTGCTCGGCGAGTTCCTGCCGCAGCTCGTGGCGACCGCCAAGGCGATCAGCACGGACTGGTCTAGCCGCACTGCGGCCAATTGACCGTTCTGCGTACATCGATGGCAAGATCAGCGCATGAAGATCACGAACTTGCGCGTCGTGCTGCACGACCGGTACTCCCCCGAGCTCGACGTGTTCGCCGTGGCGGACGGGTACCTGCCGATGGGTGTGCTGGTCATCTCCACCGATGAGGGCATCGACGGGCACTGCTTCTTGAGCTACCCCGGGCCGGGCCCGGACGCGATCGCCCAGCAGATCGTGCGCTTCGTCAAGCCCCGCCTCGTCGGCCAGGACCCGCTCGAGATCGGCCGTCACTGGCAGACCCTGCACACCGCCCTGCGCTGGTCGATCGACCCGATCGCGGCCGGCACCGTCGACGTCGCCTTGTGGGACATCGCCGGCAAGGCCGCCGGCATGCCGATCCACCAGATGCTCGGCACGTACCGCACCACCGTGCCCGCCTACTTCTCGTCCGGCCAACACCCCACCGTCGAGGCCTATGCCGACGAGGCGCGCTACTGGAAGGAGCAAGGCTGGACCGGCTACAAGCTGCACCCGCCGAGCGCCCTGTTCTTGCGCCAGTCGGGCGTGACGTACCGCGACGACATCCGCGCCGGCCAGGCCGTACGCGAGGCGGTCGGCCCCGACATGGCGCTGATGATGGACTCGTCGTGGGGCTACTCGTACACCGACGCGCTGCGCGTCGGACGGGCGATCGAAGAGCTCGACTACGAGTGGTACGAGGATCCGCTCCCGGCCGAGGACCTGCACGGCTACGTGCGCCTCAAGCAGCAGCTGAGCATCCCGCTGATGGCCACCGAGATCACCCGCGGTGGGTTGGGCGCGCTGCCCGAGTGGGTGGTGCGCGGTGCCACCGACTTCCTGCGCGGCGACGTGATCATCAAGGGCGGCATCACCGGGATGATGAAGATCGCCCACCTCGCCGAGGCGTTCAACCTGCCCTGCGAGGTGCACGCCGGCTACCACGCGCTGGGCAACGTGGCCAACATCCACGTCACGATGGCCGCACCGAACGCGCCGTGGTACGAGGCGATCCCGTTCAACCGGTCCGGCGACCACGGCCTCGGCCACCTGTTCTACGGAATGACCGAGCCGTTCGAGATCGATGGCGAGGGGTTGGTCCACGCCCCGACCCGCCCCGGCCTCGGCTTCGACGTCGACTGGGACCTGATCAACTCGTCCACCCCCGGCACCGTCGAGTAGCCGCCCCATGAGGTGGTTGAGCTTGTCGAAACCACCGAGAGCCTGGACACCGGTGGTTTCGACAGGCTCAACCACCTTGGGCGTCAGCGGACGCGGAGGTCGAGGTCGGCGAGGCGGATCGGTCCGCTCGCCGCGCGGTCGGCGCGCACGTGGTCGACCCACTGGGGGTCGGCGAGCAGCGCCCGGCCAACGGCCACCAAGTCGAAGTCACCGCGATCGAAGCGCCGCGCCAGTTCGTCGAGCGGTTGCGAACGCGCCTCGGCCCCGTCGAAGAACGACATCACGTCGGTATCGAGGCCCACCGACCCGACCGTGATCGTCGGCACGCCGAGCTCGCGCCGCACCCAACCGGCCAGGTTCAGTTCCGGGTCGAGGTCGGGGAACTCGGGTAGCCAGAACCGGCGCTGCGAGCAGTGCACCACGTCGGCGCCGGCGTCGACCAACGGGCCGATCCAGGCGACCAGCTCGGCCGGGGTGCCCGCCAGCTTGACGCCGTAGTCCTGCTCCTTCCATTGTGACACGCGGATGAACACGGGCAGGTCCGGGCCCACTGCCCGGCGCACCGCGCGTACAACCTCGATCGCGAACGCGGAACGGTCGGCCAGCGTGGCGCCACCCCACCGATCGGTGCGCCGGTTCGTGCCCTCCCAGAAGAACTCGTCGATCAGGAACCCGTGCGCGGCGTGGATCTCGACCGCGTCGAAACCGAGCGCCCGCGCCCGGCGGCCAGCCTCGGCGAAGGCGTCGACGCAGGCGACGATCTCGACGTCGGTCATCGGGGCGCCGACGACATCGCCCGGCTCGACCAACCCCGACGGGCTCTCGAGCGGACCCGGGCGGTGCGACGGCATGATGCGGAACAGCGCTCCGGCGTGCCAGAGCTGCATCGCGATCGGGCCGCCCGCGGCATGCACAGCGTCGACCACTCGGCGCCACGCGGCGAGCGTGCGCGGCGTCAGCTCAGCGAGGTTGGGGTGGTTGTTGGCGGCCACCCGGTCGATCGCCGTGGCACCGGTGATGGTCAGCCCGAGCGCGGTCCCGGCGCGGGCCGCGTGGTACTCCACGAAGTCGTCGTTCGGGGTCGCGCCGTCGTTCTTGTAGTACGACATCGGCGACATGACGAACCGGCTCTGCAGGTGCAGGCCGCGCACGTCGAAGGGTGAGAACAGCGCGTCGATCATGGGTGGGGGGCGGAAGTGAAGTGCCCGTGCCCGGTGGGTGGCCGGCTGGTGGCCACCCACCGGGCGTGGACCGGCTGGGAGGGCGACTACTCGCCGTCCCAGTAGACCTGGGTGATGCTCGGCTGGTAGTTGATCCAGCCGTACTGGGCCATGCCGGCGAACACATCACCGAGCGCGTCCTCGTTGAGCTCGGTCGTGAACTGGGGCAGCGGAAGCTCGGCCGCCGCCTCGGGGGTCACGTCGGTGAACTCGGGAATCACCTCACGGACGAGGTCGGGGTTGGCGATCGCATACGCGGTCGCCGCGGCGTACGCCTCGCGCCAGCGACGCAGATCGTCGGGCTTCTTCCCGATCGTCTCGGTCGACGAGTAGAACGCGCCCGACGGCAGTTCGTACGGCAACACGCTGTACGGGCTACCGAGCGAAGTGAAGTCGTACTCCGACTTGATCTGGGTGAGGAACGGGTCCTGGATCATGATGCCGTCGACTCGGCCGGCTTCGAGTGCCGGGGCTTCGTCGGTGGCAGCCATCGGGATCGCCTCGACCGTCGACGGGTCGCCGCCGTCGAGCTCGACCGCGTTCAGGATGCCGAGGTGGAACATGCCCTGGAGATTGATCGTCGCCACGGTCTTGCCCTGCAGGTCGGCCCACGTTGTGATCCCGCTGTCGGGCCTGACGAGCACCTCGATGTTGCCCTCGGCGGCCTGGTTGGTCGTGACGTTCACGATCTGGATCGGCAGCCCGTTGAGGATGCCGGTCACGCCGCCAGTCACCGAGTTGTTGGCCAGGTCGAACTGGCCGCTGGTGATGCCCGACATCAGGGCGGTGCCGGAGAACAGCTCTTCGATCTCGACGTTGATGTCGTGTTCTTCGAAGATGCCGTCGCGCACGCCGAGGTAGAGCGGGGCGTAGTCGGTGATCGGGTACACCCCGACCTTGATCGTGATCGGCTCAGTCGATGCCGGGTCAGTCGATGCCGGGTCGGTCGATGCTGGGTCGGTCGATGCCGGGTCGGTCGCGCCGGGCTCGGCTGGCGGGTCGGTCGCTGCGGGTGCGTCGGTGCCGGGCGACGTGTTGTCGTCGTCGTCACCGCCACACGCGGCAGCCGTGAGTGCCAAGCCGGCGGTCAGGGCGGCCGCGAGGGCGCGCCGGGTCAGGTTGGGCTTCATTGTCTGTCTCCCCTTGTGGTGGGCATTGTGGTGCGCCGGGTTGCGACGCCGTGGCTGGTGGTGCGGGAACTGGGACGGCGGGTCAGGCGTCGACGGCGGAGGGAAGCGCCGTCAGGTCGACCTCGTCGCCGCGGATGAGGTGGAAGATCGCGGTGCGGAGCTGGCTGAACTCGGGAAGCGCGCGGGTGACGATCTGGTCGCGGGGGCGCGGCAGCGGGACGTCGATCACGGTGCGCACCGACGTCGGCCGCGGGGCGAGCACGATCACCCGGTCGGCGAGGTACACCGACTCGTCGATGTCGTGGGTGACGAACACGACCGTGATGTCGAACCGGGCGTGGACCTGCAGGACCAGGTCTTCGAGTTCGTTGCGAGTCTGCGCATCGACCGAGGCGAACGGCTCGTCCATCAACAGCACCTTCGGCCGGTAGGCGAGCGCCCGCGCGATCGCCACGCGTTGCTGCATGCCACCCGACAGCTGCCACGGGTGACGATGGTGGAACTCGCCGAGGCCGACCGCGTCGAGTGCTTCGGCGGCCCGGGCCTCACGGTCGGCCTTGGGCAGCTTGGCTGCCTTGAGCGGCAGCATCACGTTGTTCCACACCGTCATCCACGGCAGCAACGAGCGGCTGTAGTCCTGGAACACGAGCGCCAACCCTTCGGGCGGGGCATCGATCGTACGACCGTCGAGCCGGGCCGTTCCCGACGTCGGCGATGCCAGCCCCGAGATGCACCGGAGCAGGGTCGTCTTGCCGCAACCGGACGGTCCGACGATGCACACGAACTCGCCGGCCGCGGCACCGAACGTCAGGTCGTCGATGGCGACGACCGCCTGCGGGCCTTCGCCGTACGTCTTGTGGATGTGGTCGACCTCGAGTGCCAGCATCACGCGCCTCCCGTGTCGGATGCCGCTCGTTTCCAGCCTCGGTACCACCGCAGGATGCGACGCTCGGCGAGGACGAACAGCAGGTTGGTGAGATATCCCAGGAGGCCGATCACGATGATGCCGGAGTACATCTCGGGGATCTGGTACGTCTCCTGGGCGAACTTGATGAAGTAGCCGAGGCCCTCGGCGCCCGCGAACATCTCGCTGAACACCATCACCGCCACGGCGATCGCCAGGCTGATCCGCAACCCGGCGAAGATCTGCGGGCTGGCCGCAGGAAGCACGATCTTGAACAGCCGGTCACGCAGCCGCAGCCGGTACGCGCTGGCCATGTCGAGTTGCACCGGGTCGACCGCGCGCACACCGTCGATCGTGTTGAGCAGGACGGGGAACAGCGAGGCGAACGCGATCGCGGTCACCTTCATCGTGTCTTGGAAGCCGAGCAGGATGATCATCACCGAGATCAGCGCCGGTGGCGGTATCGAGCGGAGGAAGTCGATCGTGGGCGCGGTGGCCCGGCGCAGCAGCGGTGACAGGCCGAGCACGAGGCCGAGCGAGATGCCGACGACACCGGCGATCGCATAGCCGGCGGCGAAGTTGGTGAGGCTCGGCAACAGGTCGTGGAAGAACCGGTCGCCGAGCCACTCGTCCTTGGTGACCCGGAGGATCTCGCGCAGCGGCGGGTAGTAGAACGACGTGCTGCCGTCGCTGGCCACCCACCACGCGGTGAACGCGACCACCGGCAGCCAGGCCTCGAGCAGGAGCCGCCCGAGCCGGCGGCGAGCTGTCTTCAGGGTGGGGCGGCTCATCGAGCGACCTCCTTGCGCTGGGACGGGTGCCAACGCAGGGCCCGCCGTTCGACGCGGGTGAAGATCGCCGTGATGAGCATGCCGAGCAGGCCACTCGCGCTGACCAGCGCGTACATGCGGTCGAGCTGTCCGGCGTACTGAGCCGAGATGATCTCGCGGCCCAGGCCCGGCATGCCGACGACCATCTCGGTGCCCACCGTGAGCAGCAGGGCGACCGACACCGAAAGGCGCAGACCCGTGGCGATGAACGGTGCCGCGCCGGGCAACGACACCGAGAAGAACCGTCGGATCGGGCCGATCCGGTACGAACGCGCCATGTCGCGCACGACCGGGTCGACGTCCTGGACGCCGTACATGGTCTGGAACAGCATCGGCCAGACCGCCGCGATGGCCACCATGTAGGTGCGCAGCGCCGGTTGGATGCCGACCACCAGCATCATCAGCGGCAGCAGGGCGATCGACGGGATCGGTCGGACGAAGTCGATCAGGAACCGGACCGACCGGAACACCCAGTCGTTGGCGCCGATCACCACACCGGCGGGGACGGCGACGACGATCGCCAGCCCGAGCCCCATCGCCCAGCCCCTGAGCGAGTTGCCGAGCGCCTGCCAGAACCGGCCACCGCGCATCTCGTCGGCCAGGGTGCGCACGATCTCGGTAGGCGGTGACATCAGCCGCCGGTCGATGACCCCGCCGCGGACGAGCAGTTCGACGATCGCCGCCAGCACCAGCGTGCCGACCACCGGTACGGCGAGCTCGTGGACGCGGCGGGCGAGTGTTGCCTGCCGTTCGGCGCGCCGGGCGGACCGGGCGTCGTCGGCGAGCTCGGTGGGCGCGCCGGTGACGGGCATTGCCTCGATCGTCACGTCCGATCCCCCTCCATTGCGGGTCATCATCGCCTACCGATCGGGTTGTACGCAAGTCGGGCACATGACCGGTTAGCGGTCAACCGGGAAACGGTGGTCACGATAGGGCATCATTGCGGCCCATGACCGAGCGCAGCGCGAAGGACTCTGACGACTTCGTCGAGGCGCTCGCCCGCGGCTTCGACGTGATCAAGACGTTCGGTCCGGACACCCCTGCGCTCACCGTCACCGATGTCGCCGCGCGAACCGGCCTGACCCGGCCGAGCGCCCGCCGCGTCCTGCTCACGCTCGAACAGCTCGGCTATGCCCGCAACACCGACGACGGGTACCGGTTGACCGTGCGCACGCTCGAGCTCGGCACGGAGTGCATCAGCGCGCTCGACCTGTGGGACCTCGCCCACCCGCACCTCGTGCGCCTGTGCGCGCTGACCAACGAATCGACGTCGATCGCCCAGCTCGAGGGCAGCGACATCGTCTACGTCGCCCGCGTGCCGGTGCCCAAGATCATCGCCCTCGCCGTGCGCGTGGGCACCCGCCTACCGGCACCGGCGACGTCGATGGGCCGGGTGCTGCTCGCCGAGTTGGAACCCGACGCGCTCGCAGCCGCGCTGGCGATCCCGTCTCGCTCGCGGGTGATCCCGCGGATGATCGTGTCGCCCCACGACCTCGACGAATCGCTGATGTCGATCCGCGAGCGCGGCTGGTCGGTTTCCGATCAGCTCCTGTCGGTCGGTGTGCGTTCGATCGCGGCGCCGGTCCGCGGGGCCGACGGCCGTGCGTTGGCTGCCGTCAACGTCACGGTCCACGCGTCGCAGACCTCGCTCGAGACATTGCTCAAGGAACACCTGCCGCACCTGCTCGACACGGCCCAGGCGATCACTGAGGACTGGTCGAACCTGGCCCTGCTGCCAGCGACGATGCTCGACGACGACTGATTCCCTTGACCAGGGTGGTTGAGGCGGCCGCTACCGCTGGTGACAGATCACGCCACGGGGCGGGTATCGACCCGGCGCTCGGGCGCGCCGCTCGGCGACGCCAGGGTGATGGCCGATTTGGCGATCGTGCCCAAGTGGTCGGCGACCAAGTGCACCGACGTGTGCCGACTGTTGACGAAGCAGACCCGACCATCAGCGCCGATCGGCGCCGCGGCCACGTTGGGGTCGACGGTGCCGGGCCCGAAGTTCACGTTCGACGCCGCCGGCGGCGACGTCACGTCGGACGACACCAACTGACCGTTCCCCGCACCCGCCGCCCCCACCGGCGTCAAGTTCACCAACGCCACATCACCCGCCGAACCAGCCACCGCGAAACACACCCGCCCGCTCGGCTGCACCAACCCACCACCAAGCCCCGAACGCGTATCCACCGTACGCGCCGGCGCCCCCGACGCCGTCGCCAACGTGATCGCCGACTTCGCAATCGTCCCCAGATGATCGGCGACCAAGTGCACCGACGTGTGCCGGCTGTTCTGGAAGCACACCTTGCCGTCGCGCCCAATCGGCGCCGCCACCACATTCGGATCGACCGTCCCCGGCCCGAAGTTCACGTTCGACGCCGCCGGCGGCGACGTCACGTCGGACGACACCAACTGACCGTTCCCCGCACCCGCGGCCGCCACCGGTGTCAGGTTCACCAGCGCCACGTCACCCGAGGCCCCAGCCACGGCGAAGCACACCCGCCCGTTCGGCGACACCAGCCCGCCACCAAGCCCCGAACGCGTATCCACCGTGCGCGCCGGCGCCCCCAACGGTGTCGCCAACGTGATCGCCGACTTGGCAATCGTGCCCAAGTGGTCGGCGATCAGGTGCACCGTCGTGTGCTGGCTGTTCTGGAAGCACACCTTGCCGTCGCGCCCGATCGGCGCCGCCGCCACGTTCGGGTCGACCGTGCCCGGCCCGAAGTTCACGTTCGACGCGGCCGGCGGATCGGTCACGTCGGACGACACCAACTGACCGTTCCCCGCACCAGCCGCCCCCACCGGCGTCAGGTTCACCAGCGCCACGTCGCCGGGCAGACCGGCTACGGCGAAGCACTCGCGCACACGCCAGTACAGCTGACCACCGCCGAGCTTGGCCGGCCCCGGGCCGAACGTCAGCAGTTGGCCAACCATCGCGTTGCGCAGCGGGCTGTCGGTCGGCACCCGCTGGGGGTGCCCCCGGCCCGCCAGCAGCGCCGGCGCGCCCGGCGTGCTCACGAGGATGCGATCGGTCGCGACGGGCTGGATCCGGGCACCCATCGGGGTGCCGTCGGGGCCGAGCTGGTAGATCGCCGCATCGTCGACGTCGCGCATCGCGTACGTGCCGTCGCCGAGCGCGGCCAGCCACGTCACCCCCGACGGCGACGGTGCGCCCATGACGGCCACGTTGACCCGATCGCCGACGCGGGCGAGTGCGGGCGTGTACACGTAGGCCTTGACGGCCCCACCGATCACGTAACCGAGGACCAGCCAGTTGCCGTCGGGGCGTTCGGCCGCCCACGCCCCGGCCCGCTGGAGCTCGGGGTCGATCTCGACCGGGCTACCGACCAACGCCCCAGCCGCCGAAACTCGTCGCAGGGTCACCCGCTGAGTCGGATACTCACCCGGCCGGATGACCCGGTACGAGACCAGGAACTCGCCCGAGCTGTGGCGCACGATCCTGACGTACGGGTGAATGTCGGACGCCGTCGTCGCGCTGGCCGGGATGACGGTCGGGCTGCCCGAGGCAACGCCGGCGCCACTGACGTGCACCAGCTCGAGGTTGAACGCTGCGCCCGCGCCGAGGCCCGGGCAGCCCGGGCTGACCCCGCGGCCGTTGTGGAACACGTGCTGCCACACCACCAGGTAGCCGCCGGTGGCCGGGTTGTACTCGGCGACCGGGTAGCGCACGCTGCACCAGGCGCTGTCGCCGCGGAGCACGTTGAGCTGCACCGCCGGCGCCAGCGGTGCCCCGGTGGCGGCACTGAAGCGCTGGCCGAACACGGTGTTCCAGCGGGCACCGTTGGGCCCCTGCGTGTTGGGGCCGGTGCCCTGCGACCAGGTGACGAAGTACTCGTCGGTGGTGGCGTTGTAGACCACGTCGTGGTCGCCCTGGAGGCTTCCGTCGTCGACCGAGGTCCCCCACGTATGCTTCACCGCCGGGATCGTGAGCACACCCGACACCGGTTGCCCGTCGGCGCCGATGATCCGAGCGCTCATCGTCGTGCCCGTACTGAACATCACCACCATGAACCGGTTACGGCCCGCGTCGTACGCACCGTCGAGGCTGTGCATGAACGACGAGTCGGCGGGCTTGGCGGTGATGAGGATCGGCTCGCCGATCGGCACCGGCTCGGCCGCCACGGGGTCGGCCACTGCGGCCGTCATCACCCCGGCCGCAACCACGACTACCCCAGCAAGCCATCTCCGCACGCTCATCGCGCGCACGGTACGGACCCGCGCTAACAGGGCGCTAACAGCGGTGCCTGCACCCGTTCAGGCGAAGATCTGGCGGCTCGCGATCGCGCAGCCTTCGGCCAGGCTGGCCAGCTTGGCCCACGCCACGTCGGGGTCGATGCCCTGCATGCCGACGTGGATCGAGAACCCGCAATCGACACCGGCCATCAGCCGCTCGGGGTCGACCACGCTGGCCCATTGGCGCACTCGCTGGGCGACCAGTTCGGGGTGCTCGATGTAGTTCGACTGGGGCTCGATCACGCCCGGGCAGAGGATCTTGTCGTCGGGCACCGCGATCTGCTCGAACAGCTGCCACTCGTGGGCGTGTCGCGGGTTGGCGCCCTCGAACAGGATCGTGCGCGGACGCGCCGTGAACACGATGTCGATGATGTCGGTGATCGGTACGTCGCAGTGATGCGGACCCGGGTAGTTGCCCCAGCACAAGTGCATCCGCAGTTGCTCGACGGGGATGTTGCGGGTGGCGTGGTTGATCGCCGCGACGTTGAGCGCGGCCAACTCGCGGAACTCGTCGAGGCCGAGCTCCCAGTAGGTGGAGTGGCGGCCCATCGCCAGGTCGGGGCAGTCGACCTGCACGGTGGCACCGGCGGCCGCAATCGCCTCGTACTCGAACCGCATCGCTTCGGCGATCGCCATCACGTACGCCTCATACGACGGGTAGTGCTCGTTCGGGAAGAAGTAGGCAACGACACCCGGCGAGGCCGCGCTGGTGAACACGTGCTCGGCACCGCGGGCACGGGCGGCGGCCATCAGGCGGGCCATGTCGTCGACCGCCGACTGGCGGTCCTTGACGTCGATCGGGCCGGTGCAGGCCGGGGCGTGGCGCTTGCGGCGACCGGGGTTGGCCGACACGATCTCGCGGCTGCGCGGGTAGTCGACCAGGTCAGCGAAGAAGTACTGCTCGGGCGACGAGCCGTCGAACCCCGACAGGCGCTCGGCGACGTAGGTGGCGTACGAGGGCTTCGACATCTCACCGTCGTTCACCACCGACACGCCGGCCGCGACCTGTTTGGCGACGATCTCGTCGACCGCCGAATCCCACGCGGCGTGCAGCGCAGCCTGGTCGACGGGCACCCCGTCGGCCTGCGCCCACATCGTCTTGATCAGCGCATCGGGCCGGGGCAGGCTGCCGGTGTGCGTGGACAGGATCCGGTCGGAAGGAGCGGCCATCCGGCCGACCGTACACTTGCACGTGGGCACTTCGACCGGTCGGAGAGGTACGCCTGCCGGTAAGGTGTCCGCACAACGGCCACCATCTGCTACTCATCGCAAGGGAACCCACGATGACTTCTCCCGCACTTCGTCTGCACCACACGGCGTACGTCAGCAAGGATCTCGAGGCCACGCGGGCCTTCTACGAGGACATCCTCGGCTTCCCGCTGGTCGCCACCTGGTCCGAGGCCGACCCGCTGTTCGGGGCCATGCGCACCTACTGCCACACGTTCTTCGAACTCGCCGACGGTTCGGCCCTGGCCTTCTTCCAGTTCGCCAACCCCGACGACGATGCGCTCTTCAACCCCGAGCTCACCCCGTCGCCGTTCCGCCACATCGCCATGAAGGTCACCAAGGAAAGCCAGGACGGCATCGCCCAACGGCTCGCCGACGCCGGCTGGAAGCCCGAAGGCACGTACGTGCTCGAGCACGGCTACTGCACGTCGCTGTACACCGAAGACCCGAACGGCATGCTGCTCGAGTTCACCTACGACACCCCCGGCGCCGAAGAAGTCAACGCCCAACGCCGGCTCGATGCCCACGACACGCTCAAGCGTTGGCTGGCGGGCGATCACGCCGGCAACAACCCGTACCGCCACGAAGCGGTCGAGGCTGCCGGCGGCGGCTCCGGCGCCTGAGGGCTCTACCCCTGCGGCTCGGCAACGGGGAGCAATGCCAGGTTGGCCCACTCCTCGGTGACCGCCGCGGCAGCTTCCAGCAAGTACGGCAGGTACTCGCCCGTGAGCTGCTCGATCGACGTCTCGGCGGCATGCACGGTGACGTTCATCGCCGCCGCGACCCGGCCGTGGGGGTCGCGCACCGGCGCCGCGACCGACCGGATGCCCACCGACAGCTGCTCGTCCGACAGCGCCCAGCCGCGCTCGCGGATCTCGGTCAGGTCGGCGTCGAGTTCGGCCCGCTTGGGCACGACGCGCGGGATGATGCCCGACCGCGACGGCACGGCCAGCACGGCGTCGAGTTCACCGGCGGCCAGATCCGACAGCAACACACGCCCCATCGACGTCGCCACGGCTGGGAACAGCGTGCCGATGTGCACCGCGAAGGCGATGATCTTGGGCACCGGCACGCGGGCCGTGTACACGATGTCGGAGCCGTCGAGTTGCGACATCGAACTCGACTCGCCGGTGCGCCCCACCAGCGTCACCAGATGTGGGCGGGCAACGTCCCACACCCCCTGGCTGGCGATCACCGATGTGCCCAGCCGCAGCACCTGGGTGGTCAGCGAGAACGCCCCGTCGATCGAGCGCACGTACCCGAGCTGTTCGAGTGTCATCAGCAACCGCCGGGCGGTGGGCCGCGCCAGTCCTGTCCGCGTCGCCACGTCGCTGACCGTCAGCTCGACCGCCCGCGGCTCGAACGCGAGGATCACATCCAGCCCGCGGGCGAGCGCCTCGACGAACTCACCGCCACTCTGATCGCGGCTCGCGCCGCGCCCGGTTGCCACCACCGTCTCCCTACCTCCCCGACCCCGACCGAACCGATTCCGAAAGCGACACCCCGATGACCGACCAACCTCCCGCACCACCGCCGCAGCCGGTGGCCGAGCCTGTCGACAACACCTCGCCCGCCCTCCCGCGCCCGCTCGAGGGCATCGTGGTGGCCGACCTGTCGCGGGTGCTGGCGGGGCCGTATTGCTCGATGCTGCTCGCCGACATGGGTGCCACGGTAATCAAGGTCGAGAGCCCAGCAGGCGACGACACGCGCACGTGGACGCCGCCCGACAAGGACGGGGTGTCCACGTACTACCTGTCGGTCAACCGCAACAAGCGCTCGATCACCCTCAACTTCAAGGACGCCGACGACGTCGCCTTGGTGCACGAGCTGTTCCGCCGCGCCGACATCGTCGTCGAGAACTTCCTGCCCGGCAGCCTCGCCAAGTTCAGGCTGGACTACGCCACGGCGCGCGAGATCAACCCGGCCCTGATCTACCTGTCGATCAGCGGGTTCGGTACCGCCGGCGGCGCCAAGCTCCCCGGCTACGACCTCGTGGTGCAAGCCGTATCGGGGCTGATGAGCATGACCGGCGAAACCGACGGCGACCCGTACCGGGCGGGCATCGCCGTGTTCGACGTGATGACCGGCCTGCACGGCACGATCGGCCTGCTCGCCGCGCTCGAACAACGCCGGCGTACCGGCGAGGGCCAGCACGTCGAAGTCAACCTGTTGGCGTCGGCCATGTCAGGCCTGGTGAACCACACCGGCGGGTACACCGCGGCCGGTGTCGTGCCGTTCCGGATGGGCAACGCCCACCCGAGCGTGTACCCGTACCAGCTGCTGCCCACCAAGGACCGCGACGTGATCGTGGCGTGTGGCAACGATCGCCAGTGGCGGGCGTTCTGCGAGGTGCTCGGCCGCCCTGACCTGGCCGACGACGAGCGCTTCCGCGAGAACGCCGGGCGCACCGCCAACCGCGACGAACTGCACCCGATGGTGCTCGAGCTGCTGTCGGCGTGGTCGGCCGACGACCTGTTCGACCAGCTCAACGCGGCCGGGGTGCCGTGCGGCCCGGTGAACACGATCGGCGACGGGGTCGAGCTGGCCGAGCGGCTGGGCCTCGACCCGCGGGTGACCGTCGGCGAGGGCGACCGGGCGGTCGACCTGGTGCGCAACCCGATCACGTTCAGCGGCTCCGAGTTGACGTACGCCTACCCACCCCCCGAGATCGGCGAGCACGGCGACGAGATCCGCGCCTGGCTGGAGTCGAACCGTGACTGAGCCCATCCCTCCGGTGGTTGAGCCTGTCGAAACCCCGGACCTGTACGTGCACACCACGGGCACGTACCGCAGCGGGCTCGGCGCGTCCGACGCCGACTCGATCACGCTGCTCGGCCACGACCTGGCCGGCGAGTTGCTCGGCCAGATCACGTTCGGTGAGTTGGCGTACTGGATGGTGGCCAAACGGCGCCCCACCGACGGCCAGCGGGCGATGTTCGAAGCGGTGCTGGTGGCACTCGCCGACCACGGCTTCACGCCCACGGCGATCGCCGCCCGGATCACGCTGCTGTCGGCGCCCGACTCGATCCAGGGCGCACTCGCAGCTGGCCTGCTTGGCGGCGGCTCGCGGTTCCTTGGCGTCACCGAAGACTCGGCCAACTTCCTCCACGGCGTGGTCGAGTCGCTCGACGTGCTGCCCACCGACGAGGCGGGCTGGGACGCCGTGGCCACCGAGGTGATCGTCGCCCGCCGAGCCGAGGGCAAGTTCGTGCCCGGCCTCGGCCACCCGGTGCACAAGCACGGCGACCCGCGCACGCCCAAGCTGTTCGAGCTGGCCCGCCAGCACGGCACCTACGGCCCGCACCTGGAACTGTTCGCGGCAATCGGCCGGGCCCACCCGGCGGTGATGGGCAAGACCCTGCCGCTCAACGGCGCCGGCGTGTGCGGGGCGGTGCTCGCCGACCTCGACCTGCCGTTCGGCATCATGCGCGGGTTCGCCCTGCTGGCGCGCTGCGCTGGCCTGCTCGGACAGCTCGCCGAAGAGCTCGCCGACCCGATCGCCAACGAGATGTACATGAACATCGACCGCAACACCGACTACCAACCCCCACCCCACTGACGACTACCCGCTGGCGGGTCGTCCATCACGCGGGCAGTTGTCCGTTGAGTGGTAACTTGCTCGCGCAACGGGCAGAGGGGCCCGTTCAGCAATTGCAAGGGGGTTCTGAATGGCCGGAGCTGGTCAACCAACCGCGCGGTGGCGGAACTTCGTCAACGAGCGACCGATCGTGGCGCTGCTGTTGACGGGTGTCATCGCCACCCAACTCGGCACGTACTTCGGGTACGTCTTCCCTGCCGTGGGGCTGCCACCGCTGCCGTGGCCGCTGTACAACGGCCTTCTCGGCACCACGTTCGCCGACGGCGTCAACGGGCTCGTCAACCTCGACGGCACGTTCGTCGCCGGGTTCGCGACGTCCGGCGAATCGTTCTTCGTCGGCAACGCGTTGCACTACGTCAACGGCATCGTGTTCGCGATCCTGTGGGGCGTATTCTTCCGCGACAGCCTGCCGATCAAGAACACCCACGGTGGCAACATCCAGAAGGGCCTGATCTACGGCGTGATCATGACGATCATCTCGGCCGGCCTGCTGGTGCCGTACGCCTACGTGCCCGAGCAGGGCTACGGGTTGTTCCTGTTCGACGGGCCCGACGGCTGGAAGCTGCCGTTCGGCATCCTCGTCTGGCACCTCATCTACGGCTACTTCCTCGGGGCGCTCTGGAACCCCAAGGACGACGACTACGCCGTCGAGTAGCCGCGACAACTCGCGGGATGCGGGGGGCCGGGGGTTCCAGTTCGGGACCTCCGGCCCTGCCGCGTTCGGGCCCGGTGTGGTGCGATCGTGACATGGCAGTACCACAGCACGCCGAAGTCCTGAACGTGGAGACCTGCTGGGAGTTGCTCGAAGCCGGCCGGGTGGGGCGGATCGCCGTCGACATCGCCGGCCAGCCCGACATCTTCCCGATCAACTACGTCGTCGACACCGTGCCCGGGTTCGGCAAGTCGATCGTGTTCCGCACCGCGGCCGGCACGAAACTGGCCGGGGCGGTGCTCGGGCCGTGGGTGGCGTTCGAGATCGACGGCGTCACACCCGACGCCCGCACGGTGTGGAGCGTGGTGGTGAAGGGCACCGCCCGCGAGGTCGAGAACATGTACGAGCGGTTCGCCGTCGAGAGCCTGCCGCTCTACCCGTGGATCGCCGACCCGAAGCCGAACTTCGTGCGGGTCGAGCCCACGCTGGTGACCGGCCGCCGGTTCCACGTGGTCGACGAGGCCGACCTCGACCGGCCCGCCCCCGACCTCGATCACCACCCTGGTGCGCCGCAGTTGCCTGCCGACTGAATCCGGACAGCGGCTGACCCACTGCCGCGGCATCATCGCCCGATGACGCTGCTGACAACCCTCGACGCGGCCCGTCGCGAACACGTCGAGTTCCGGCTCCGCACCAACCTGATGGCGTGGTTCACGTCGGTCGATGCCGGAGGCCGGCCCGACACGGTGCCGGTGTGGTTCCTCTGGCAACCCGACGAGACCATGCTCGTGTACAGCCAGCCCGGCAAGCCGAAGCTGCGCAACCTCGCGGCGAACCCGAACGTCGCGCTCGGGCTCGACGTCACCGACATCGGCCGCGACATCATCCGCTTCGAGGGCACCGCCACCCACGAACCCGAGCATCCGCCCGCCGACCAGGTCGCCGCGTACGTCGCCAAGTACACCGAGCGGATCGGCGCGATCTTCGGCACGGCCGCCGACTTCGCCGCGATCTTCTCCGCCCCGATCGTCATCCGGCCCACCCGCGCCCGCATCTCGTCACCGTCGCCCGGCGCAACCGCCGGCCGCTAAGCCTGGATCCACCGATCTGGCGACTCGTTCCTCGCTGCAACCGCCGTGGGCTGGGGCGACGCCGACGCGCGGCTGCAGCGATCGGTGGATCCAGGTGAAGCGGCCGCGCGGGCGACGCTGTCCGACCCGAGCCGCCGCCGGGTCGCTTCCTAGTCTGCGGGCATGCACGGGAACACCGCCAGAGTCGTCGTTGCCGGGGTCGGCATGATCCCGTTCAGCAAGCCGGGGCGCAGCGCGAGCTACGACGTGATGGGGGCCGAGGCGGCTCGGCTGGCGCTCACCGACGCGGGCGTCGAGTACGCCGACGTGCAGCAGGCGTACGTCGGGTACGTGTACGGCGACTCCACCTCGGGCCAGCGGGCGTTGTATCACCTCGGACATCCCGGCATCCCGGTCATCAACGTCAACAACAACTGCTCGACCGGCTCGTCGGCGCTATGGCTGGCACGCCAGGCGGTGGCCAGCGGTACGGCCGACTGTGTGCTGGCGCTCGGGTTCGAGCAGATGGTCCCGGGCGCGCTGACCGCCCAGTACACCGACCGGGCGCCGGTGTTCGGCGAGTTCGAGGCGGTCCGAGATGCGATCGTCGGCGCAACCGACGACTCGGTGCCGATGGCCGCGACCTACTTCGGCGGTGCCGGTCAGGCGTACGTCGACGAGTACGGCATCGGCCCCGAAGTACTCGCCCAGATCTCGGTGAAGTCGCGGCGCCATGCGGCCAACAACCCGTATGCCGTGTTCCGCGACCCGGTCACGGTCGACGAGGTGCTCGCCGCGCCGCCGATCTACGGCCCCCTGACGCGCTTGCAGTGCTGCCCGCCCACGTGCGGAGCGGCCGCCGCGGTGGTGTGCAGCCCTGAATACGCCCGCAGCCGGGGGCTGCGCGACGAGGTGGTGATCGCCGCCCAGGCGCTCACCACCGACACCGCCTCGACGTTCGACTCGGGCGACATGCGCAAGCTGGTGGGCTACGACATGGCTGTCGCCGCGTCACGGCGTGTGTACGAGCAGTCGGGCATCGGCCCCGACGATGTGCGCGTGGTCGAGCTTCACGACTGCTTCACTAGCAACGAACTACTCAGCTACGAGGCACTCGGCCTGACGGCCGAAGGCACCGCCGAGCGCTTCATCGCGGACGGCGACAACACCTATGGCGGCAGGGTCGTCACCAACCCGTCGGGCGGGCTGCTGTCGAAGGGCCACCCACTCGGTGCCACCGGCCTGGCGCAGTGCGCCGAGCTCGTGTGGCAGCTGCGCGGCGAGGCGGGGCCACGCCAGGTCGACGACGTGCAGGTCGCCCTCCAGCACAATCTCGGCCTCGGCGGCGCCTGTGTGGTGACGATGTACCAACGCACCTGAGCAACGACTTGGTCAAGTACTGAAGTCGCCGAATGCTTGGCGAACTTCGCGCAGGGCCTGGAACACCTCGCGCTGGGCCGACTCGGGCATCGGCATCTGCGTGAAGACCTCGTCGTTGAGGAGGAGGGTGCACGCCTCCACCAGGCGCCGGCCGGCGGGCGTGATCGTCACCAGCACGCTCCGGCCGTCGGCCGGGTTGGGTGAGCGCTCGACGAGCCCGTCTGATTCGAGCCGGCTGACGGCGTTGGTGACGCTCGCCGCGTGCACCTGGAGGCGCTCGCCGATCTTGCCGATCGGCAACGTGCCCGTCCGCGTGAAGGCCAGTAGACGCAACACCTCGAACCGCGCGAACGTCAGCCCCGACGGTCGCAGCACGGCCTCAACCCGTGCCAGCAGCAACTGCTGGACCCGCATCACCGAGGTCACCAGCGCCATCCCGTCGGCGGCGTCGGCCCAGCCGCGCGCGGCCCAGTTCTCGGCCGCCAGGGCGATGGGGTCGACAGATACTTTGATGTCCAAGTACTATCACCAGAGTGACCACCAACCGCGAACTCTGGCAACAGGCCTACGAGGCATCGCGGTTGCGCGACGTCGACCATCAGACGATGTCGGGCATCCCGCTCGACGCGGTCTACGGGCCCGACGACGGAGAGTTCCCGGGGCAGTACCCGTACACCCGTGGGCCGTACGCGTCGATGTACCGGTCGAAGCTGTGGACGATGCGGATGTTCGCCGGGTTCGGCACCGCCGACGACACCAACTGGCGCTTCAAGGAAATCATCAAGGCCGGTGGCACCGGCCTGTCGACCGCGTTCGACATGCCCACGTTGCTCGGCCTCGACTCCGACGACCCGATGTCGCTCGGCGAGGTCGGTCGGTGCGGGGTAGCCGTCGACACGTTGGCCGACATGGAAGACCTGTACGCCGGGCTCGACCTCGGCCACCTCACCACGTCGATGACGATCAACTCACCGGCCGCGGTGATCCTCGCCATGTATGTGGCTCAAGCCGAAAAGGCCGGCGTACCCCGGGCGCAGCTCGGCGGCACGCTCCAGAACGACATCTTGAAGGAGTACCAGGCGCAGAAGGAGTTCGTGTTCCCGCCCCGCGCGTCGATGCGGTTGGTGCGTGACACCATCTCCTTCACCGCCGCCGAGATGCCCCGCTGGCACTCGATCTCGATCTCGGGCTACCACATCCGCGAGGCCGGCTCCACCGCCGCCGAAGAGTTGGCGTTCACGCTGGCCAACGGGTTCGCCTACGTCGAACTGGCGCTCCAGGCCGGGCTGCCGGTCGACGCCTTCGCCCCCCGGTTGTCGTTCTTCTTCAACGCCCACATCGACTTCTTCGAAGAGATCGCCAAGTACCGCGCGGCCCGGCGGATCTGGGCGCGCTGGCTCAAGGAACGGTATGGGGCTACCGACCCACGCTCGATGCAGCTGCGCTTCCACACGCAGACCGCGGGCGTGTCACTCACCGCGCAGCAGCCCGAGGTCAACATCGTGCGTACCGCGATCGAGGCGCTTGCCGGCGTGCTGGGCGGCACCCAGTCGCTGCACACCAACTCGATGGACGAGGCGCTCGCGCTGCCCACCGAGAAGGCCGCCCGGATCGCCCTGCGCACCCAGCAGGTGATCGCCGAAGAGACGAACGTGGCGCATGTTGCCGACCCGCTCGGCGGCTCGTACTTCGTCGAAACACTCACCGACGAGATGGAACGCCGCGCCGAGGAGCTGTTCGACCACCTCGACGGGCTCGGTGACGGGTCGATGCTCGAAGGTGCGATCCGCGGCATCGAGGAGAACTGGTTCCAGGGCCGCATCGCCGACTCGGCGTACGAGCTCGAGCGCCAGCTCAACGCCGGGCGCCGCGTCACGGTCGGCGTGAACGGCTACACCGAGGGCAACGACGAGGCCCAGATCGACCTGCTGCGGATCACGAATGAGGACGAGACCCGGCAGCGCAAACGCCTCGACGAGGTGCGCCACACCCGTTCGCAGGCCGCCGTCGACGCGGCCCTCGCCCGGATCGCCACCGAGGCCGCCGACCCCGAGATCAACCTGATGCCCGCCCTGATCGACGCCGTGACCGTGTACGCGTCGCTCGGCGAGATCATGGGCACGATGGAAACCGTGTTCGGCCGCCACGTCGAAGTGCCGGTGATCTGATGGCCGGCGAACGGATCCTCATCGCCAAGGTCGGGCTCGACGGGCACGACCGCGGCATCAAGGTCGTCGCCCGGATCCTGCGCGATGCCGGCTACGAGGTGATCTACACCGGCCTGTTCCAGACGCCCGAGACCGTCGCCGCGGCGGCGGTCGACGAGGACGTCGACGCGATCGGCCTGTCGATGCTGTCGGGCGCACACATGACGCTCGCCCCGCTCGTCGTCAGCCGCGTCCGCGAGCGCGGCGCCGACATTCCCGTGATCGTCGGGGGCATCGTGCCCGACCACGACCTCGAACCGCTGCGCGAGGCCGGCATCGCCGCCGTGCTCACCCCCGGTGCCACCGCCGAGCAGATCGCCAACGAGGTCCGCGCCGTACTCGACCGCGCCAACGTCTGACCGCCTTCCAGGTGGTTGAGCCTGTCGAAGCCACCGAGACCACCGGCCCGGTCAGCGGTACACGAACGGTACGTCGCGCTGGACTACCGCCGCCTGCACTGCCGACCACCAGAACCGCTCGCCTGGGTGGTACGTCACGGTGACGACCGCACCCTCGACGCTCACGTTCAGGTCGCGGGCCCCGATCGTGTCGCGGATCGCCTGGTTGGTGACGACGCTGGTGCCGTCGGTGTACGCCGCTCGCAACTGCTCGGCCAGTTCGCCGGCCGCGGCGAGCGCCCGGTAGGCGACCACGACGGTCGGCTCGCCGGCGGCGTCGACGGTCCAGCCGATGCCGACCGTGTCGAACGGCACCGTGACATCGACCAGGGCGAGCATCGCTTCGATCTGCGCTGCCGACGTCACCCCGGCTCCGGGCACGAACGCGAAGTCGTTGCGGAACAGCAAGGCGGTCAGTACGTCCGCCGCGTCGAGCGCCTCAGCAACAGCCAGCAACCCGGTGTCGTCGGCAAGCGTCTCGGATTCGCCGTCCAGCCACCGTTCGGCGAGCGACGTCGCCAGCGACATGGCGATGTGATCACCGTCGCGTGCCAGCCGCACCGCCCGGCCCAGCCGGTCGAGGCTCGACATCTCCGAGAAGTCGGTGGCGAAGTCGTCGGCATCGCGGGTGGTGACGACGCCGGGGGCGACCTCGTCCAACCCGGCGAGCGCGTCGTCCCCGAACGTGCCGGTGGCGACGAGCAGGTATCCGGGCGGCTGGGGTTGGTAGTGGACGTAGGCGTCGACATCGATGACCGACCATCCGACCAGCTCGTCGAACTCGTCGACCTGGCGCACCGCGGCCGGCACGAGCGGCTCGGCGAGCGGAATCCACACCGGCAGCTCGCGGTACTCGGGCGTTCCCGGGAACGACAGCGGAAGGATCCATTCGTTCACCACCGCGTCGACGTCGTCCAGCGACGCCGGGCGGTCGAGCCCGAACAGCGACGCGACCTGGGCAATGTCGGCCAGGTACACCTCGAACGTCCGACCGCCAGCGGTCGGCACGTCGGCCAACGCCGCGGCGACCGACCAGTCGTCACCGCTGGCAAGCCGCGCGCGCTGATCGTCGGCGGGCACGGTGGTCTCGACTGGCTCGACCACCACGCCCGACCCGGTGGTTGAGTCAGTCGTTACCACCTCGACAGGAACCGTGGTCACCGAGGAACTGCCGTCACGGCTACAGGCGGCAGCCAGCCCCCCGAGCGCCAGCAGGGCGATGGTCGTACGTCGCGACATGGGTGTGTGAAGCTAGCCCGGTGAGGCCGCTGATCATGGGCGTGGTCAACGTCACCCCCGACTCGTTCAGCGACGGCGGGCAGTTCTTCGACGCCGCGTCGGCGATCGCCCACGGGTTCGCGCTCGTCGACGAGGGGGCTGACATCGTCGACGTCGGTGGTGAATCGACCCGTCCCGGAGCGGCCCGGGTCGACATGCACGAAGAGCTGCGCCGGGTCGTTCCGGTCGTGCGCGCGCTGGCCGACGCCGGCGTCCAGGTGTCGGTCGACACGATGCGGGCCGGCACGGCCAGCGCTGCGGTCGCGGCCGGAGCGACGATCGTCAACGACGTGTCGGCCGGGCTGGCCGATCAATCGATGGCGCCGCTGGTTGCCGACGCCGGCGTGCGGTACGTGGCGATGCACTGGCGCGGCCACTCCGACCGAATGGACTCGCTGGCCAGCTATGGCGACGTGGCGACCGAGGTACGTGACGAGCTGGCCGAGCGGATCGACACGTTGCTCACGGCTGGTGTGCACCGCGACCAACTGATCGTCGACCCGGGCCTGGGCTTCGCCAAGACCGGCGACCACAACTGGGAGTTGCTGCGCCGGCTCGACGTGATCGGCGAACTCGGCCTGCCGGTCCTGGTGGGCGCCTCACGCAAGCGGTTCCTCGGCGCGGTGCTTCCCGACGGCGCCCCGGTCGAGGACCGCGACCTCCCGACCGCGATTGTCAGCGTGCTCGCCGCCCAGTCCGGCGCCTGGTGCGTCCGCGTCCACGACGTACACGCCACCCGGGTCGCCCTCGACACCCTGACCGCCTGGACCGGCCACCCAGTCAAGTAACCGCGCCCGCTGTCAAACCACCGGCCGAGCCGACCCACCACCAGGTGGTTGAGCCTGTCGAAACCACCGGGGCCAGGCAGCGCGCTGAACACCCGAAATGTCAGCGGGTGAGCCGACCCACGATGTCCACGGCGACGTCGGCGGGGGTGCGGGCGTCGGTGTCGACCTGCTCGAACTGGGCATAGGCCGCGGCCCGGGCTTCCCACAGGAGGCTGATCCGTTCCTCCACGTCGGGGCCGGCCAGCAGTGGCCGTTCGTGGGCCACGCCGTCAGCGGTGACCCGGGCGAGGATGGTGTCGAGTTCGGCCGTCAGGCAGAACACCGCGCCGGTCGCTCCGAGCACGGCGGCGTTGTCGGGGTCGAGCAGCAACCGCCCTCCGGTGGCGACGACCATGCCTTCGCGCTCGGCGAACTCGGCCGCGACCTCGCGCTCGTACTGCCGGAACGCGGCCTCGCCTGCGGTGGCGAAGATCTCCGGGATCGAGCCGTGCCGTTCGGCGATGACCGCGTCGGTGTCGACGAACTCGTACCCGAGCAGCTCGGCGACCAGACGGCCCACGGTCGACTTCCCGGTCCCCATGAACCCGGTCAGCACGACGTTGCTGGGCACACCGGGCACGCTAGCGATCACGTACCGTGCAACCTATGGGTGACCGTGTCAGCGAAGACATCCGGCCGTTCCACATCGACGTACCCGAGGCGGTACTCACCGACCTGCGCGAGCGGCTCGGCAACGCCCGCTGGCCCGACCCCGAGGTGGTCGACGACTGGTCGCAGGGCGCCCCGCTGGCGTACGTACGCACGCTCGCGGAGTACTGGCGCGACGGCTACGACTGGCGCGCCCGCGAGGCCCACCTCAACTCGTTCGACCAGTACCGCACGGCCATCGACGGGCTCGACCTGCACTTCGTCCACGTCCGCTCCGAGCAACCCGACGCACTCCCGCTGCTGATCACCCACGGCTGGCCCGGCTCGTTCGCCGAGTTCCAGCGGGTGTACCGGCCGCTCGCGGCGGCCGGGTTCCACGTCGTCGCCCCGTCGCTGCCGGGGTTCGGGTTCTCGGCCAAACCGACCGGGCCGGGCATCGGCGTGGCCCGCGTCGCCGAGCTGTGGGCAGCACTGATGGCCCGGCTCGGCTACTCGCGCTACGTCGCCCAGGGCGGCGACTGGGGGTCGGCCGTGACGGCCTTGGTCGGCGGTATCGACCCCGAGCACTGCGCGGGCATCCATGTCACGCTGGCGATGGGCACCGGCCCCGCAGGCGAGCCCACCGAACCCGACGAGCTGCGGGCGATCGAACGCATCCAGCACTACCTTGCCGTCGACTCGGGGTACTCCACCCAGCAGAAGTCGCGACCGCAGACGTTGGGCTACGGGTTACACGACTCGCCGGTGGGACAGCTGGCGTGGATCCTCGAGAAGTTCTGGGCGTGGACCGATCACCGCCACGTGCCCGACGACCCGCTGGCCGTACTCGGCCGCGACGAGGTGCTCGACGACATCACCCTGTACTGGGTGACCGGCACGGCTACGTCGTCGGCGCGCTTGTACTGGGAGAGCTTCGGCAAGCGCGACCGCGTGCCCGTCGCGGTTCCCACCGGCGTGGCCGTCTACCCGGCCGAGATCGTGCCGCCGGTGCGCAAGTGGATGGAGCCGACGTTCACGAACATCACGCACTGGCGCGAGTACGAGCGAGGCGGTCACTTCGCCGCGTGGGAGGTACCCGACACGTTCGTCGCCGACCTGGTCGAGTGGGCCGCCCCGCTGCGGTGACCGTGTCGTGAGCAGTGCCACGGACGGCGTGCGCTTCGAGGTCGTCGACCCCGCCGACGCCGAGGCGACGGCGGCGATGACGGCGTACTTCGCCGAGCTCGACGTGCGCTTCCCGGGCGGGTTCGACGCATCCGGGGCGCTCGGCCCAGGTGCGTCCTCAATGGGCGCTCCCGACGGGGCGTTCGTGCTGGCGCGCGGGGGCGACGGCCTGGTCGCCGGGTGTGGAGGGGTGCAACGTCACGACTCCACCACCGCCGAGATCAAGCGCATGTGGATCGCCCCGCACGCCCGCGGCGCCGGGTTGGGGAAGCGACTGCTGGCCGAGCTGGAACGGGTGTGCCGCGGCCTCGGCTACACGCAGGTCGTACTCGACACGAACGCCACCCTCACCGAGGCGATCGCGATGTACGAGTCGGTCGGCTACTCATCCATCGCCCGCTACAACGACAACCCCTACGCCCAACGCTGGTTCACCAAGCCACTGCTGTAGCGGCGTGGTCTCGATACACCGGCTGCGCCGGCACTCGACCACCTGGGGCACCGGTCGTCGAGTGCCGCCCTCTGGGCGGTGTGTCGAGACGACCCTCAGCCAGTGAGTTGCTTGACGTAGACGAACTCGCCAGCCGCGGTGCCCAGCTCACCGGCAGCCAGGCGGCGGTAGCCGAGGTGCTCGTAGAAGCCGTGCGAGCGCACGTTCGTCGGGGCGGTGCCGAGGTGCACGCCCGGCACCCCGCGGCGAACCAACTCGGCTTCGAGTTCGGTCATCAACCGCCGGCCCGCGCCGAGCCCTTGGGCCTCAGGGGCGAGGTCGATGTGGAGGTGCGCCGGGTAGTCGGCGAGCAGCTCGCGCCGGGCCGCCGGCGGCGCGTGGATCAGCGCGATCAGCCCGTCGTCGCGGCCCTCGAACGGGCGCGCACCTTCAGGCAGCGGGTAGCGGCGCTGGAGCGCGGGCCACCACGCCGCGGCAGCCTCGAACTCGAAGGCCGCGGTGTCGGGCGCGGCCAGCGCGTAGCCCACCACCTCGTCGCCGGATGTGGCGACGATGCCGAACCCCGATTCCAGCAGCACGTACGGGCCGACGTAGATGTGGCCGAGCAGGTCGCCGTCGGTGTAGTACCCGTTGGCATCCTCCCCAGCCGCCCCGGTGCGCAGGCAGATGGAGTACATCGCGTCGACATCGTCGAACGCGGCTGGTCGGACGAGCAGTTCGGCGGCCGGCACGGCGATGCAGGTTACGTCGCTCGCACCGCGCGCCATGGTGTCGCCCCCCTAGGTGGTTGAGCCTGTCGAAACCACCGGTCACGAACGACCAACCCGGACGCGCATCACAGCGGTGTCGCCCGGCGGCGCGCCCCGGCCGGGTCACCGCTACGTTGTGACCCCGATGTCGTTGATCTCGGCCGCCGATCTCGCCGCGCTCTTGGCCGGTGACCGCGCGCAGGCGCCGGTCGTCGTCTGCGACGTGCGGTTCTACTTGGGCGACCACGCCCAGGGTGCTCGCGAGTACGCCGAGGGCCACGTGCCGGGTGCGCGCTTCGTCGACCTGCACCACGACCTCGCCGACGTCACCCGCACGGGCGCCGGCCGGCACCCGCTCCCCTCCCCGCAGGCGTTCACCGAACTGCTCGGGCGGCTCGGCGTCACACCTACCAGCCATGTGGTGGCCTACGACGCAGCTGCGGGGGCGACAGCCGCCCGGCTGTGGTGGATGTTGCGCTCGATCGGTCACATCCGGGTGAGCGTGCTCGACGGCGGGTGGTCGGCGTGGCTGGCAGCCGGCGGGCCGACCAGTCGCGACACTCCCAACGTGACCACCACCGTGTACCCGACCGCCACCGAGTGGACGGGCACGGCCACGGCCGACGAGGTGGCCGCGGCGCTGGCCGCCGGCAGCGCCGTGGTGGTCGACTCGCGCGCGCCCGAGCGCTACCGCGGCGATACCGAGCCGCTCGACCCGCGCGCCGGGCACGTGCCGGGAGCGATCAACCGGTTCCACGCCGCCAACGTCGGCGCCGACGGCGTGCTGTTGGGTGCCGCCGACCTGGCTCCCCGTTTCGCCGAGGTGGGCACCGCGCCGATCGTGTATTGCGGCAGCGGGGTCACCGCCTGCCACAACCTGCTGGCGATGGAACGAGCTGGCGTCACCGGCGCACGCCTGTATCCCGGCTCGTGGAGCGAGTGGTCGAGCGACCCTGAACGGCCGGTGGCAGTGGGGTCGCAGCCGTGACCACCCGCCACATCCTCACGCTGGTGTGCCCCGACCGGCCCGGCATCGTCTTCGCTGTGTCGGCCGGGCTGCTCGACGTCGACGCCAACATCGCCGAGAACGCCCAGTTCTCCGAACCCGACTCGGGGCAGTTCTGCCTGCGCACCGTGCTCGACACCGACGAGGCCGACCCCGACGCGGTCCGCACGGCCGTGCTCACCCGGTTGCGCGCGGCCGGCGCGGTGGCCGACGATCACCCCGGCCCGCGGGTGCGTCGCGCCGACGACCTGCCGCGGATCATGATCATGGTGTCGAAGGCCGATCACTGCCTGGTCGACCTGCTGTACCGCTGGTCGAGCGGCGGGCTGGCGGTGGAGATCCCGCTGATCGTGTCGAACCATCCCGACCTCGCCGGGCACGCCGAGCGGCACGGCATCGAGTTCGCGCACCTGCCGGTGACGTCCGACACCAAGGCCACCCAAGAGGCCGCCCTGCGGGACTTGATCGACGAGCACCGCATCGACCTGGTCGTGCTGGCGCGGTACATGCAGATCCTGTCCGACGAGCTGTGCCGCGAGCTGGCCGGCCGGGTGATCAACATCCACCACTCGTTCCTGCCCGGCTTCAAGGGTGCCCGCCCGTACCATCAGGCGCACGCCCGCGGCGTCAAGCTGGTGGGCGCCACCGCCCACTTCGTCACCGGCGACCTCGACGAGGGCCCGATCATCGAGCAGGACGTCGCCCGCGTCACGCACGCCCACACGGCCGAGGCGCTGGTGGCCCTCGGTCAAGACACCGAGCGGCTCGTGCTGGCCCGCGCCGTGCGCCTGTGGGCCGAGGACCGGATCATCCTCGTCGGCTCGAAGACCGTCGTCTTCGCATGACCGGCCGCACGACCAGTGCGGTTCCCGATGCGCTGATCCGCGCCGCCGAGAACTTGTTCGCCGAGCACGGGTCGGACGCGGTGAGCCTGCGCGACATCCTCAGGGCTTCCGGCGTGTCGAACGCGTCGGCGATCCAATACCACTTCGGCGATCGGAGCGGCCTGATCCGGGCGGTCCTCCACAAGCACGAACCGGCGGTCGATCAGCGTCGCCACCAGTTGCTCGACGCCTACGCCGAAGCCGGTCGCACCGACATGCGCGAACTGGCGGGCGCGTTGGTGCTTCCGCTGGCTGACGAGCTCGAGAACCCCGACGGTGGTGTCGGGTTCCTCCAGCTGGTGTCCGACCTCTACAACCGCCCGAACCCCACGTTCGACCCGGATCGCTTCGACGAGCGCGCCCACAGCATCCATCGCTGGCGGGCGCTCGTCATGCCGCTGCTCACCCCCGAGGCGGTGCGCCTCCACCGCCGCTTCGACGCGCTTCGCTTCACCGTGTCGGAACTGGCCCGGCGCGGGCGTTCGAGCCGGCGCGACCACCGGCTGTTCACGAGCCAGCTGACCGACCTGGTCACCGCCCTGCTGCTCGCCCCCGTGTCGGACCAGACACGACGCCTACTCTCGCGATAGAGTAATGCAACCGCATTACTCATCCGAGACGGAGGCAACATGGCGTGGGACTTCTCCACCGACCCTGAGTTCCAGGCGAAGCTCGACTGGGTCGAGCAGTTCTGCATCGAGAAGGCCGAGCCGCTGCACTACGTGTTCCCGTACGCGGTGCGTTCACCCGATCCCGCCGTCAAGGCCTACGTGCGGAGCCTCCAGCAGGAGATCAAAGACCAGGGCCTGTGGGCGATCTTCCTCGACGAGGAACTCGGCGGGCCGGGGTTCGGGCAACTCAAGCTCGGCCTACTGAACGAGATCATCGGCCGCTACCCCGCCGCGCCGCAGTTGTTCGGCGCGGCCGCGCCCGACACGGGGAACATGGAGATCCTCGCCGCCTACGGCACCGACGAGCAGAAGAAGCGCTGGCTCGAGCCGCTGCTCGCCCAGGACATGTTCTCGGCGTACTCGATGACCGAGCCGCAGGGCGGCTCCGACCCGAACCTGTTCACCACCCACGCCGTGCGCGACGGCGAGGAGTGGGTGATCAACGGCGAGAAGTGGTTCACGTCGGCCGGTCGCGTCGCCGACCTGCTGTTCGTGATGTGCACGAACGGGATCTTCATCGTGCCGCGCACCACCCCGGGCGTGGAGATCATGCCCGAGCCGCGCAACCACAACCACATCAAGTACCACGACGTGCGCGTGCCGCTCGACCATCTGCTGGGGCCCGAGGACGGCGCCAAGGTGCTCGCCCAGCGCCGGCTGGGCGGCGGGCGCATCCACCACGCGATGCGCACCATCGCCCAGTGCAAGCTGGCGTTCGACATGATGTGCGAACGGGCCCTCAGCCGCGAATCACACGGCAAGATCATCGGCGAACACCAGATGGTGCAGGAGAAGATCGCCGACTCGTACGCGGCGATTCGCATGCTGCGCCTGTTCGTACTCGAGACGGCGTGGAAGATCGACAACACCTCCACGCAGGAGGCGCGCACCGACATCGCCGCCGTGAAGTACACGATGGCCAAGGTGCTCCGCGAGGTGTCGTTCAACGCGCTCCACATCCTCGGGTCGTTGGGCACCACCGGCCTCACCCCGATTCAGGACATGTACGCGGCCGCGCCCACGATGGGTATCGCCGACGGCGTCGACGAGGTCCACAAGGCCACGGTCGCCCGCCGGGTGCTCAAGCAGTACCGGCCGCACGAGGGGTTCTGGCCCACCGAGTACTTCCCCGCCAAGCGTGAGCAGGCGTGGCGCACGATGCAGCCCGTGCTCGACGCCAACACCGACCTCGCCCAAGCCGCCGAGCGCTACAAGGCCTACACCGAACGCCGCTCGACACGCTGAGGGCGGTCAGAGGGGGCCGTCGGGGATGCTGCCGTGGACCCACACGGGGAGGCCCTGGGGCATGAAGTCGTTCTCCCAGATCCAGTCCATCGCCGGCACGCTGACGCGCACGCAGCCGTGCGATGCCGGGTAGTTGGGAATGCTGTTCGACCCGTGCACGGCGATGCCGCCGGTGAAGTACTTCGGGCGGTAGATCTGGCCGAGGTCGCCCTCGCGCCAGCCGTCGGCGTGCTCGCGGTACACCGCGTGGAGCCCGTTGCGGGTGACCGAGTTGCCGACCTCGCGGATCGTGGGGTCGTTCTTGTTGACCTCGTCGTACGGGATCTCGCTGCCGGTGGACGTGTTCAGCGTCCACATCGTGACGCCGTCGACGACGATGAACAGCAACTGGCGGGCCTTGTCGACCTCGATCAGTGTGCCGGCATCGCTGCGGCCCTTGGCCTTGGAGGTGGCCGCCGACAGCGCCTCGGCCGTCTCGGCACCGAGCACCCCGTCAGCGGTGAGGCCGTGATACTTCTGGAACGCCATCACGGCCTGCTGGGTGGTGAGGCCGTAGTCGCCGTTGGTCGCCTGGAGCCAGAACCCGAGTTCGAGCAGGCGCCACTGGGCTCGCTCGGTTTCGGCGCCGTTGCTCCGCCCGACCGCCGCGATCGGCTGATCGAGCGCCGGCACCTCGTACGGACTGACCGTGGTCGTGGTGGTGGGCGGCAGCGTGGTCGTGGTGGGTGCGACCGTGGTGGTGGGCGCCAGCGTGGTGGTCGTCGTGGTGGTGGCCGCAGTGGTGGTGGGCCGCACGGTGGTGGGCGTGATGGTGGGCCGCTCGGTGGGCGGCGCGCTGGCGAGCGAGGTGGTGGCACACGACGCCAGCACCATCGCCGCCGGGATCAACAGAAGGGTTCGTGAGGTGCGCATCGGTGGGGTTTCAGCTGTGGGCTCGGTTCGGTTCGCCGCACCCCGCAGCGGTTGAGCGGGCTGCCGCCACCCGCCACGTGTGTTCCTCTGCACCCTAGCGGTGGGGTACGTGTGGGTGGGGGCAGGTCCGGCCCGTTTCGTCAACGATTCGGCAACAGTTCCGTGGCGATTCGGTGAACGTCGACCGGAGCGCGTGAAATCCCCGCGAAGCCGTCGGTAGCGAGCCCGGCAACCAGCTCGCCCGGCCTGGCGCCGGGCTCGGCCGGCACACAGAGCGACTGGGCGAGCGCGACCGCTACGGCCGGCGGCGTGGCCCCACGCGCGACCAGGTCGGCCAGCGTGATCGCCGTGTTGGCGGCGCCCGCCCGCTTGGCGAGTCGCCGGCCGTCGCCGTCCACCACCAGCGGGATGTGGGCGTATTCGGGCTGCGGCAGGCCGAGGAGACGCTGGAGCATGATCTGACGCGGGGTCGACTCGAGCAGGTCGTCGCCGCGCACCACCTGGGTAACGCCCTGGGCGGCGTCGTCGACCACCACCGCCAGGTTGTAGGCCGGTACCCCATCGGCCCGGGCGAGCACGACGTCGTCGACCGCGCCCTCGTACGGCCCCGCGATCCTGTCGACGAAGCCGATCCGCTCGCCGTCGGTACGCAGCCGGAGCGCTGGGGGCCGGCCAGCGGCTTCCCGATCGGCCCGCTCGGCCGGGGTCAGGTCGCGGCACGTGCCCGGATACCCACCGACAGGCCCGTGCGGCGCTGCTGCGGCTGCGGCGATCTCGCGGCGGGTGCAGTAGCAGGGGTACACGCGCCCGTGCGCACGGAGTTCGTCGATCGCCGCCCGGTAGTGGTCGAAGCGCTCGCTCTGGAACAGCACCGGCCCGTCCCAGTCGATGCCCAGTGCGGCCAGGTCGGCGAGTTGACGCTCGGCGTGTTTCGGGGAGGACGTGACCCGGTCGAGGTCCTCCATCCGGACGACGAACCCGATGCCGGCAGCCCGAGCCGCGAGCCAGGCGAGCAGCGCGGTCCGTAGGTTCCCCACGTGCAGGTCGCCCGTCGGGGAGGGCGCAAACCGTCCGGCCACCCACCCGTCTCTACCACCATCCCGACGCACCTGCACTCACCCTGAATCCACCGATCGCCGCGGCCGCTCGCCGGCGTTGCCCCAGTCCACGGCGGTTGCGTCCACGTTGACCCTGGTGCACCGCCAGTGAAGCCCAGCCTGCGTGGCGCTTGAACGCACAGCGTTACGGAGCCTGGATTCACCGTGATGGCGGCGAGGAACGAGCCGCAAGATCGATGGATCCAGGCCCACATTCGGGGCTGGTTTGGCGTGCGGTGCGAGGTGGGGGTGGGGCGCTGCGTTCTAACATGCCGGGATGCGATGCCCCGTGTGCGACCGGCCGGTAGCGGCCGGTCAGCGCTTCTGCACGGGGTGCGGCACCGCGCTCACCGACTCGGACGCTGGTGAACCGACGTCGGTGGTGACGATTCAGCCGCTGGGCGACCAGTCCACCGACAACGACTGGGCCGACCCGGTGTGGGCGCCCACCGGGAGCGTCCCCGTTCAGCCTCCCGCCGACGTCACCGGCCAGATGCCCGCGACCCAACCGCTCGAGGTCGCTCCACCCGAGCCGCAACTGCCCGACGAGTCGGTACTGACACCGTACGACTACGGCGGCGACACCACCATCGTCACGCCGGTCGAGTCGTCGACGGCGGTGCTGCCGGTGGGGTACGGCGAGCCTGCCGAGCGCCGCCGGTTCGAGTTCCGGGTCAACGCCGTGTTCGTGCTGGGTATCGCCGGCTCGCTGGTGGCGATGGCAGCGCTGTTCACCAGCGTGCTCCGCATCGAGAGCAACCGCGCGTTGGTCCCTCGCGCCGACGTCCCGTTCGGGTTCGGTACCGGCACCTGGCTACTCGACGACCTCGCCGACAACCTCTCGGTCGCCGGGCTGCTGGCGGTGATCGCGATGGCGGTGGGCGCGGTCGCCTCGGCGCTCGGGTGGACGTGGGGTGGCGGGTTGGCCGGTGGCGGTGGGCTGGCCTTCGGGGGTGTCGCCGCGATCGCGGTGGGTCTCGCCCAGATTCCCATCGACGCGGCCCACGCCTACGCCAAGATCCCGGCCGACCCGCCGTTCACGCTGTCGATCACCCGCGACCTCGGGTACCACCTGCTGATCGTGGCCGCCGCGCTCGGCCTGGTGCTGTTCTTCGCCGCCTTCAACGATGCCTCCGACCATCGCCCGGGCCTCAACCCGTGGATCGCCGCGCTCGGCGGTCTGGCGGTCGTGATCGCCACGGCCGGGCCGCTGCTGCCCGAGGGCCGCGGGCTGTTCAGCGACAACTGGTACCTGGTCGAAGCTCCCGGCGAGCCGCCGGCGATGCTGCTCGTCGCCAGGATGATCCAGCTCGCCGCGTTCGCGGTCGCGGGGCTGATCGGGTTCCTCAGCGTGCGCCGGTTCGGCATCGGACTGGCCGTGGGTGGTTCGCTGCCGTTCATCTGGATGGCGGCGGCCACGTTGCTCGACCTCACCGACCACCCGGTCGGCCCGGCGTTCCGCAACCCCGGCTCGTCGGCGGTCGACCTGCACGGCGTGACCGTGATCGGGGTCGCCGCGGTCGCGTCGATGCTGCTGCTGGCCATCATCGCCGCCTACGACCAGGGCGTCCGCGAGCGCACGTACTGAGCGGCTTCGGCCGCGAGCGCGCGTGCTGACCCTGGATCCACCGATCGCCGCGGCCGCTCGTGGACGTGGCCCCAGCTCACGGCGGTCGCATCCACGTGTGGCCCTGATGCACCGCCGGCGAAGCCCAGCCTGCGTGGCGCTTGAACGCAAAACGTTGACGAGCCTGGATTCACCGTGATGACGGCGAGGCACGAGCCGCCAGATCGGTGGATTCAGGCTGGCAGACTGCGGGGGTGAGCGACCGGACCATCGACACGACGGGGAACCCGATCGAGCTGCGCAGCGACAACGCCGCCGGCGTGGCGCCCGAGATCGTCGCCGCCCTCGACGCGGCCAACGTCGGGTCGGCCCTGGCGTACGGCGCCGACCCGTTGACCGAGCAGCTCCACGACGTGGTCCGCGACGTGTTCGAACACCCGACGGCGCGGGTGTTCCCCGTCACCAGCGGCACCGCGGCCAACTCCTTGTCGCTCTCGTCGCTCACGCCACCGTGGGGCGCGGTGCTGTGCCACACGTCGGCGCACATCCTCAACTCCGAAGGCGGGGCGACGTCGCTGCTCGGGGGCGGCGCGCAGATGGTCGGCGTCGCCGGCGACGACTCGCTGATCGACCCGGCGGCACTCCAGGCGACGCTCGACGCAGCGTGGTGGGGCGACCCGCACCACAGTCAGCCGAGCGTGCTGTCGTTCACCCAACCGAGCGACCGCGGCACTGTGTACCCCGTGGCCCGGCTGGCCGAGCTGACGGCGATCGCCAAGCCGTTCGGCCTGCGCGCCCATCTCGACGGTGCCCGCGTAGCGAACGCGCTCGTGTCCACCGGGGCCAGCCCGGCCGACATGACCTGGCGGGCCGGCATCGACGCGGTGTCGCTGGGGGCGACCAAGAACGGCGCCCTGTCGGCCGAGGCGATCGTGGTGTTCGACGACCGCGCCGCCGACGAACTCGTCTACCGCACCAAGCGGGCCGGGCACGTCACGTCGAAGATGCGGTTCCAGTCGGCCCAGCTGATCGCCTACCTCACCGACGGTCTGTGGCTGCGCTTGGCCGCCAACAGCAACGCTCGCATGGCCGAACTGGCGGCCGGGCTGACAGGCCTCGCCGACCGCGGGGTGCGGGCGCTCAACCCACCCGACGTGAACATGCTGTTCGTCGCTCTGCCCGACGGCGTTGCCGACGCACTCGAGGCCGCCGGAGTGCTGTTCTACCGAATGGGTTCCGATGCCGGAGATGACGTGGTTCGCTTCGTCACCAGTTGGCAGACCACCCCCGACGACATCACCAACGTCCTCACCCGCCTCACCACAATCGTCGAGCACTAGATGTGGCGTCGTACGCGGTCGTCGAGTGGCGCACTCGCGGCGGAGCCGCCGCCCCGTTGTATGTCTCGATACGGCCGCAGAACGGCCACTCGACAACCGTCTCGACGCTGGTGCGCGCACCAACGTCTCGATACGGGCGCTGCGCGCCCACTCGACGACCGGGCCCAAGGCGCCTGTTCACGGGCCGCTTGGCACGGGATGGTTGAGGGGGTGGGGTGACCGGGGCGGTGTTGACGATCGACCTGGGGACGTCGGGGCCGAAGGCGGCGGTGGTCGATGCCGAGGGGCGGGTGCTCGGTTCGGCACGGGCGTCGGTCGCCACCCGGTTCGGGCCCGACGGCGCGGCCGAGCAGGACCCGGCCGAGGTGTGGCAGGCCACCGTCGACGCCTGTCGTCAGGCGACCCAGGCCGCTGGAAGCACTGAGTGCGTGGCGTTGATCGCCTCGGCGCAGTACTCGTCGGTGATCCCGGTCGACGCCGACGGCGAGCCGACGCTGCCGATGATCACCTGGATGGACGGGCGCGGCTCGCCGCGCAAGCTGCGCTCTGCCGGCGCCGGCCGCACCAACCCTGCTCACCTCGCCGACTGGTTCCGCCGCCACGGCCTGGCGCCGATCGAGGCCGGGATCACGCTCAACCACCTTCGCTGGGTGCGCCACGCCCGGCCCGACGAGTACGCCCGCGCGGCGGCCTTCCTCGAGCCGGCCGACTACCTCACGCTGCGCCTCACCGGGCGGGCCACCGCCAACCCGTGTACGGCCTTAATGTTCCTGCTCACCGACAACCGCACGCCCACCCCCACCGCGTGGGACCGGGCCCTGGCGGCCCATGCCGGCATCGACGTCGCCAAGCTGCCCGAGTTGGTATCGGCCGGCAGCGACGTCGGCCCGGTACTCCCCGCGGTGGCCGCCGAGCTGGGCATCGCCACCGGGGCGCGGGTGTTGAGCGGCCTGAACGACACCCAGGCCGGAGCCCTGGCCTCCGGCGCGGCCACCGGTGACGGAGCCGGCCTGTCGCTCGGTACCACCGCCGTGATCGCCGCGCGCTGCGCCCGCCACCGCGCCGACCCGCGCACCTCGGTGTTCGCCTCGCCCGGGCCGTGCCCCACCGACGCGGCCGGGTACCTGATGTCGGCCGAGAACGGCCTCGCCGGGGGCGCGCTCGAACACACCAGCACGCTGCTCTACCCGGGCCACGCCGAGCCGGCCGAGCGCTACGCCGCGTTCACCGCCGACGCCGCGGCCGCGCCGCCCGGCAGCCGCGGGGTGCTGTTCCTGCCGTGGCTGCGCGGCGCGCTCGCCCCGGCGGCCGACGGGCGAATGCGCGGCGGGTTCCTCAACGTCGGCCTCGAGCACGATCGCACGCACCTCGCCCGGGCCGTCGTCGAGGGCATCTCGCTCAACGTGCGACGCCTGCGCCGGCCGGCCGAGCGCTACGCCGGGCGACGCTTCGACGAGTTCACGGTGTACGGCGGCGGCGCCCAGAGCGACCTGTGGTGCCAGGTGCTGGCCGACGTGCTTCAGTCGCCGATCCGTCAGCTCGATCACCCCGGCCACGCCAACTGCATCGGCATCGGCCTGTTCGCCTTCGCCCGCCTGGGCGTGATCACCGACGCCGATATCACCGCCCGGGTCCCAGTGCGGCACACGTACCACCCCGACTCGGCCACCGCGCCGGTGTACGCCGAACTGGCCGAACGGTTCGCCGAGGCGTTCAAGGTCACCCGCCCGCTGTTCCATCACCTCCACGACGCCCGACGACTCTTCAGATAGGACGTGTTCCGATGAGCTCCCTCTACCCCTACGCCGAGCGTTACGGCGTGCTCGACCGGCTGCCCACCGAGGGCCTCGATCCGGCCGAGATCCGCCGCCAGCTCACCGAGATGGCCGCCGCCGAAGACCTCACCTGGGAGGGCGGCAAGGTCAGCGGCACGATGTACTGCGGCGACCACGAGCACTACGAGTTCCTGAACGACATGTTCGGCCTGTACTCGCACGTCAACGTGTTGCAGCGCGACATCTGCCCGTCGATGAGCCGGTTCGAGTCGGAGGTCATCGCGATGACGCTCGGCATGCTCCACGGCGAGGCGGTCGCCGCCCACGACCCCGCGCAGCAGGCGTGCGGCACGATGGGCGCGGGCGGCTCAGAGAGCATCCTGCACGCCGTGCTCGCCTACCGCGACTGGGCCCGCGCCGAAAAGGGCATCCGGCACCCGCAGATGATCCTGCCCGACACGGCCCACACGGCGTTCCTGAAGGGCGCCCACGTGTTCGACGTCGAGCTCGTGCTGGCGCCCACCGACCCGGTCACCACGCTGGTCGACGTCGACTTCGTGCGCGCCGCCGTCACCGACCGCACGGCGTTCCTCGTCGGCTCGGCCGGCAACTACCCGTACGGCACGATCGACCCGATCGAGTCGCTCAGCGAGATCGCCGTCGAGCACGGCATCGGCCTGCACGTCGACGGTTGCCTCGGCGGGTTCATCCTGCCGTGGGGTGAACGGCTGGGCTACGACATCCCCGTCTGGGACTTCCGCCTGCCCGGCGTCACGTCGATCTCGGCCGACACCCACAAGTACGGCTACGGGCTCAAGGGCACGTCGGTGTTGGCGTGGCGCGACAAGAGCTACCGCAAGTACCACTACTACGCCGAGCCGGCGTGGAAGGGCGGGCTGTACGCGTCGGCCGGGCTGCTCGGCTCGCGGTCGGGTGGCCTGGTGGCGGCCACGTGGACGGCGATGGCGTCACTCGGCGAAGCGGGCTACCTCGAGCGCGCCCGGGCGATCTTCGAGACCGCGTTCGCGATGCAGGGCGCGGTGCGGTCGCATCCCGAGCTACGGATGATGGGCGACCCGACGTTCTGCTTCTCGTTCACGTCCGACGAGTTCGACATCTACCACGTCAACGATTCGATGAAGACCAAGGGCTGGCGCTTCAACGGCCAGCAGCTCCCGAGCGCGATCCACATGTGCGTCACCGGCCCGCAGACCCAACCCGGCGTGGTCGACCAGTTCGCGACCGACCTGCATGAGGCCGTCGGGTACGCGCGGGAACGGGTGGGCGAGCAACCTCTGAGCGGCTCGATGTACGGCGGCGCCGGCACCGAAGACCAGACCATCAACGGCATGTACTGGTACCTCGACGTCACCCAAGACGGCCCGCACGGCGCTCCGTAACCGACCAGGTGGTTGAGCCTGTCGAAACCACCGGGAGCAACCAGCACCTGAGCAGCATCTGGCCGACCTGTCCGGCCGAATGCTGTACGACCTCACGCGGGGACGATGGCGAGCGGTGAGAGGCGCCGCCGCAACAGCCGCACGACGCTCGCCGGCTCGTCCATCACCTGCTCGAACGTGAACTCGAACACGTCGAGTCCGAGCTCCTGGAGCTCGTTGCGGCGGCGGGCGTCGGCGGCCCGTTCGCGTGCGCTGGCGTGTCCGAGTTCGCCCGACACCTCGACGACGAGTTGGTGATCGGGCCAGTAGAAGTCGACCCGGGCGATCGTGCGCCGGCCGGCCCGGAACACGACCTGCGGTTCGGGTTCGGGCAGGTCGTGCTCGTCGATCAGTTCGCGGAACCGGCGCTCGAGCATCGACTCACCGCCCGAGTGGCGCAGTACCGAACCGACCAGATAGGCGGCGTGCTTGCGCGGTCCGCGCAACTCGCGGATCCGCCGCTCGATCGCCGCCGGCGCACTGATGCGCATGCGCACGGCCGAGTCGATCGCCGCGGCCAGGTCGTCACGATCCACCTCCCACACCAAGTCGACGATCGTGCGTGTCGCCGACGTCACGCGCAGCCCCCGGACGGTGACCGTGTCGTTGCGACGCAGCGAACTCGACGACCGCACGTCGCCTTCGAACCGGCTCCCGCGCTTGCCGGGAGGCACAAGGAACTGGACCGGTCCGGGTTCGAAGTGATCGAAGCCGTGCAGCGCGCCAGCCGCGCAGTGGCTCACCGCGGCGGTCGGCCCGAGGGTCATCAGTCCGCACATCAGCTGCTGTTCCCACGACACCGGCGAGCCGACCAGTCGCCACACCCGCGGCGCACACCGAGCCAGCCGACTGCCGGCAACCCAGCGTTCGAGTTCCGGCTTGCGCACCCCCGAGGCGCGTCAGTGCGGCACGGTCGACGAGCCCGTGGTGGTCGGCAGTGAAGTCGGTGACGGCGAGCCAATGGTCCATACCTCTGTGTGGGCAGCACGCACGCCCGATCGGAACGCCCTGGGGACTGCTCCCCGCGGGCATCGTGCAGCGTTTGGCTGGACTGTCCGGCCAGATGCTGCACGCCCTCGGCCCGTTGTAACGTGCGGTGGGATGGAGGGGCGGTCGTTGACGCAGCGGCTGAACTGGTTGCGGGCCGGCGTGCTCGGGGCCAACGACGGGATCATCTCCACTGCCGGGCTGGTCGTCGGGGTGGCCGCGGCCAGCGACGAGCGCAGTGCGGTCGCCACCGCGGGTGTGGCGGGCCTGGTCGCCGGGTCGGTGTCGATGGCGCTCGGCGAGTACGTGTCGGTGAGCACGCAGCGCGACAGCGAGCGGGCGATCATCGCCCGCGAAATCCGCGAGCAGAAGGAGATGCCCGAGGAAGAGCACGAGGAGCTGATCGGCGTGCTCGAAGACCAGGGACTCACCTACGACACCGCCCACGAAGCGGTGCACCAACTCGAGGCGAAAGATCCAATCAGATCGCACCTGCGAATCGAGTACGGCATCACCCCCGACGACCTGGCGAACCCGTGGGCCGCGGCGGGGTCGTCAGCGGTGGCGTTCTCGACCGGCGCCCTGTTGCCGCTCCTGGCGGCGGTGCTGCCCAGCGCCGACTGGCGCGCCCCGGTGACGTTCGTGGCGGTACTGATCGGCCTGTGCCTCACCGGCTACGTGAGCGCCCGCCTCGGGGGTTCGCCACCGGGCCGAGCGGTCGCCCGCCTGGTCGTCGGCGGCGCCGCGGCCATGGTGATCACCTACGCCGTCGGCCAACTCCTCGGCGCGGCCGTCTCGTAGCGGGCCGTCGGTTCAGCAGCCCCACAGCTCAGTCAGCGCCCGCAACCGTCGGCTGAGCAACGTCGGATTCAGCCGCGCCCGCTCCGACGGGCCGGCACACGCAGCAACCCCTCGGGCGCCTCCGTCGCTCCGCGAGTGCTGCATCGACCGGAGTCGCCCGAGCCGCGCACCAACCAGATTGTGGCCCAAGGCCAGGCACGCCCACGCGAGGTGCCTGGCACATTGCGCTGCCGAGCGCGGCAGCGGGCACAGCCGCCAGTAGGCGTCGGCCGACCCACGCGCCAACCAACGTGGCGCGCACTCACGACCATCCCTCAGCCGCCAGCACGGCGCAGAAACAGCCGCAACGGAACCGGCCCGCTCAGCGACCCCGCCGGCGGACCGGGGTGCGGTGCCAGCGGCGCACCAGCTCGGCGCCTTCGGGGAGCGCCCGCCACTCAGCGAGCGTGGCATCGAGCACGGCGTCGACCGGGGTGGGCTCACCGGCGCGCCAACCAAAGTGGTACGCGTTCACGATCGCCTCCGACTCGGCGAGCTCGGCGGTGTAGCGACGGATGACGGCCCGGCCCTCGGCGGTGACGCGGCGGCCCATCGAGTCGAACGTGGCACCCTCGGCGACACATCCCCAAAAGCCGTGCTCGATGCCCAACTCCTGCTCGATCACGAACGTCGCCAGGTCGTGCGGCACATCGCTGCCGGCCGCCATCGTGCTACCTGGAACGCGCGTGCGAGGTGGGCGCAGCGCCTCCCAGCTGCACCCACGACCCTTCGCCGCCTTCCGGAACCTGACCTCCATGGTGGGCACGCTAGAAGCCGTCGGCCTGGGCGGCATGGCAGGATTCGGTCCGTGAAGCTCACGCTGATGCTGGCCGACAGCGCCCAGGCCGTGCAGGGCAAGCTGTACATCCTGGGCGGGGGCTGGGACACCACGATGGTCGACCCGAACGGGTTCGTGCCGCCGTCGGCGCTGGCGGCCCTGATCCGCGTGCCGTGGGACCTCGCCAATGCGCCCCATCGAGCCACGTTCCGGCTGCTCGACGCCGACGGGCAGGTTGTCACCGCGGACGGCGAGCCGGTCGAGATGCACAACGACTTCGAGGCCGGGCGCCCGCCGGGTACGCCTGCCGGCGCCGACCTGCCGATCCCCATCGTGTGGAGTCTCGGGCCGCGGCCGATGGACCTTGGTCGCTACACATGGTCGTTGACGGTCGACGACGAGGTGATCTGGTCGACCGAGGTGGCGTTCACGGTGCGGTCACACGACCCGTCGTTCCCAGGCCCCGCCGACTGACCGTCAGCGGAGGCCATCCCAGATCAGCCACACGCCGAACAGCACGAACGTGGCCGAGGCACCGATCTTGATCGTGCGCTCGGGCAGGCGTGCGCCGAGCTGCTGGCCGATCACGATCGCCAGCGCGTCGGCGGCGACCATGCCGACCGTCGAGCCGGCCCACGTACCGGTCCAGGCCCAGAAGCCAGGGTCGTCGGCAGCCAGCGTGACGGTGGCCAGCATCGTCTTGTCCCCCAGCTCCGACAGGAAGAACGCGCCGGCCACGCTGAAGAACACGCTGCGTTGCACACGCCCCGCTTTGGCGGCTTCGTCGTCGTCGAGCTTGTCGCCGCGCAGCGTCCAGGCGGCGAAGGCGAGGAACGCGACACCGGCGATCACCGAGATCGCCCTGGTGGGCAACGCCACGCCCAACCCGGCGCCGAGGGCGACACTGGCCAGGTGCACGACGGCGGTCGCGGCGGTGATCGCCAGCAGGATCGTCGTGGCCCGGTAGCGGGCGGCGAAGGTCATCGCCATCAGCTGGCTCTTGTCGCCCAGCTCGGCGACGAAGATCAGTCCGAAACTGATGAGGAAGGCGTGCAGCACGTGGTTCTCCGGGTGGGTTGTGGCCCGGTCGGAGCGGCCCTGGGGGAACGCCTCGGCCGGGCATCGATTGATGCCTGGCCGAAGGTCTTGCTCACCCGCCGCAGCGGGCCTGGGGACCGGGGCTCATCACCCAGCGTGTCGATCCACCAGCTTCGGAGCTACTCCCCTTCGCCACCGGCCAGGGTACCGTCGATCACGTGGGTTCATCCAATCCGCTCGATCTCGTCACCGGAGCGTTCGGTAACACCGGGAGTGTCATCACCCGCAGCCTGCTGGCCGGTGGGCGGCAGGTGCGCACGTTGACGTCGCACGCCCCCGACGAGGTTCCCGACGGCGTCGAGGTGTTCGAGTGGCACGACCTGGCCGCCGCGTTCGAGGGGGTGAGCACGTTCTACAACACGTTCTGGATGCGCACCGGCAACCCTGGGTCGGCCGGCACCGACTACTCGCAGGCGGTGGCCCGATCGACCGCCCTGATCGAGGCCGCCGCGGCAGCCGGCGTCGAGCGGATCGTGCACCTGTCGGTGGCCCGGGCCGACGACCCGGCCGCGGCGGGCTACCCGTACTTCGCCGCCAAGGCCCACGTCGAGGGCGTGCTGCGCTCGACCGGGGTCGCCCACACGATCGTGCGACCGGCGCTGATCTTCGGGGGCGGCCCGGGGATGGTCGAGCAGCTGGCGCTGGTACTCCGCCGCAGCCCGGTGATGGGTGTGGCCGGCAACGGTCGTTACCGCGTGCGCCCCGTGCACGTCGACGACGTCGCCACCCTGTGCCTCGCCCACACCGATGGCGTGACCGACGCGGTCGGCCCCGACCGGCCGACGTTCGAGGAGTTGGCGCGGGCGGTGGCCGCGGCGCTGGGCAAGCGACGCCTGTTCCTGCACCTGCCGACGGCGATGGTGGTCGCCGCCGGGCGGGCGCTCGGCAAGCTGGTCCGCCAGGAGTTGATCACCGGCGATGAGCTGCGTTCGACGATGGACGGGTTGGCCGACACCGACGGCCCGGCCACCGGCACCGTCGGTGTGCTCGACTGGATCGCTACGGAAATGACGAGTTGTGTCTGAAGGGTCGGTGGTTTCGACAGGCTCGACCACCTTGAGTTGCGCGGGCCAAGGTGGTTGAGCCTGTCGAAACCACTGGGCGAAGCGGCACTCGGGTGTTGCGGGTGGGGTGCGCGATGTGGGCGCACAAGCCGTGGCAGGGCCGGTACCTGCCGGCCGACTTGCGACGCGACGAGCAGTTGCCGGCCTACGCCTCGTGGTGCACCGCGGTGGAGGGCAACACGACGGCCTACGGCGTGCCGGCGGCAGCGACGATCGCCAGCTGGGCCGCGGGTACGCCCGACGACTTCCGGTTCTGGTTCAAGTTCCCGCAGACGATCACCCACCACCGCCGCCTGCGCGACGTCGCCGCCGACGCGGCCGCGTTCGTCGACCTGCTGGCGCCGCTGGGCGAGCGCGCCGAGACGCTCGTCGTGCAACTGCCGGCGTCGTTCGGCCCCGGCGAGCTCGACGCGCTGGCCGGCTTCCTGCGGCGCGCGCCGGCCGGTCCGCGCTACGCCGTCGAGGTCCGCCACCCGGCCTTCTTCGACGGGGGACATGCCGACCGCGCGCTGACCCGGTTGCTCACCGACCGCGTCGCCGAGTGGGTCACGTTCGACACCACGACGATGTTCGCCAGCCCGCCGACGAGTGACGCCGAGCGCGAGGCCTGGAGCAACAAGCCCCGACTACCGCGGCGGGCCGTGGCGCTGGGCGATCGCCCCGCGGTACGGCTGCTCGGTCGCGACGACGTGGCCGCGACGGTCGCCGGTTGGGACCCCTGGATTCCGGTACTCGTCCGGTGGCTCGCCGAGGGCCGCACACCCACGGCGTTCGTGCACACGCCCGACAACGACGTGGCCCTCGCGCTCGCCCGCCAACTCCACGACACGGTCCGCGCCGCGGCCGCCGAACAGGGCATCGCCGTCGACCCGCTCCCCACGCCCCTCTCCCCCGAACCGACCACGCTGTTCTGAGCCGTATCGACTTGCGTTCAAGCGCCACGCAGGCTGGGCTCCGCGAAGGGTGCACCGAAGCCAACGCCGACGCGACCGCCGTGGCCTGGGGAACCGCTGGCGGGCGACTGCAAAGATCGGTGGATCTACGGGGTCAGTGAGCACGCGCCTCGCCCGGGTGGTCGAGTGCCGGCGCTGCCGGTGTATCGAGACATACAACGAGGTGGCGGCTGCGCCGCGAGTGCGCCACTCGACGACCGTAGGCACAGCCGTCTACCCGCTGAGCCCCGCGTCAGTTGAACACGGCGAGGGCGTCGTGGGCGGCGGGTGCCTCGCCGGCGAACTGGGGGAGCTGCTGGCGAAGTTGCAGCACGATCGCCACACGGACACGGTCCCCGCTCTGGACGCACGACGCGTGCAGGTTGTTGAGGATCCGGGCGACCACCTGGCGGGGCGGGGTCACCGCGAGGAACGCGGCCGACCAACCGTCGACCCCCAGCTTCGTCAACAGGCTGCGGCACGCCGCAGGGTCGAGCCCGGTCGTGCCGTGAAACGGGTCGGCGTACCAGTTGGGGTCGGCTGGGTCGCCCACCAGGAAGTGCCCCGGCATACCGACTCCCGCGAGTTCGACACCGAGCCGCCGGGCGACCTCGATCGCGACCACCGACAGCGTGATCGGCATTCCGAGGCGGCGTGCAACGACGTGGTCGAGGCACGAGTTGTGCCAATGGCCGTAGGTGCGCCGGTCGCCCTGAAAATGGCCCGACCCGAACAGATGGGTGATCACACCGTCGCGAGTGGGCGTCGGGCACGCTTCGGCAAGCCGATCGAGCTCGGCCTGGACGGCCGTCACGTCGACGGTCGGCTGCAGCGCCGCCGACACCGCCAGCGCGAGTTCGTCGAGTGGAGGTTCGCTGCGTGTCAGCAAGTCCGCGAACAACGCGACCCGGGCGGTGACGTCGGACGGTCGCGAGCGGTCCACCGGGTCGACCGTAGCGGCCCGGGGTTCCGGCTATCGGGCCGAGTGAGTTGCGTGACAGAATCGACTCGTGCAGGTCGAGACATGAAGGTACGCATCGGGGTCGGGCTCGGGGTGCGCAGCCGGCTCCACGGCCCCGAGTTCGGCGACTACGTCGACGCGGTCGAGCGGCTCGGGTTCGACAGCCTGTGGCTGTCGGAGCGAATCACCGGCCCGGCACCCGACCCGATCGTGGCGATGGCGTACGCCGCTGGGCGTACGACTCGGCTGAAGTTCGGCATGAGCGTGCTCGTGCTGCCGGGCCGGAACCCGGTGGTGCTCGCCAAGGAGCTCGCCACGCTGGCCGTGATGAGCAGCGGGCGACTGCTCCCGGCGTTCGGGCTGGGGGCGCCCGACCCGGCCGAGCACCAGGCGTTCGGTGTGGCCCGCGAGGAACGCTCGGCCTGGTTCGACGAGGCGCTGACGGTGATGCGGGCGTGCTGGCGCGACGAGGTGGTCGACCACGACGGTGCCCGGTTCCACTACGAAGGGTTGAAGGTGCGCCCCCAGCCCGACCGGCTCGACGTGTGGCTCGGAGGTATCGCACCGTCGGAACTGCGCCGGGTCGGTCGGCTGGCCGACGGGTGGCTGCCGTCGTTCGTCACGCCCGCCGACGCGGCCGCCGGCCGGGCGACGATCGAGCAGGTCGCCGCCGAGCACGAGCGGGAGATCCCCGACGATCACTGGGGCGTGCTGATCCCGTACGCCCTCGACGCGCCACCTGCCGAGGCGGTCGCCCGGCTGGCCCGCCGTCGCCCCGACGCCGACCTCGCCGCGATCGTGCCGACCGGCTGGGACGCGCTGGCCGCGCTGGTCCGCCAGTTCGTCGACGTCGGCTTCACCAAGTTCGTCGTCGCCCCGTTCGCCGAACCCACCGACTGGAACGCCCACCTCACCGAAGCCGCCGAGGCACTGCTCCCACTCGAAACCTGAAATCGCAGGCAACACCAGGTGGATCAGGGCTCAGCGGGTGACGAACGCGCCGAGCAGGTCGCGGGCCGACACGATGCCGATGACTTCGCCGTCGTCTTCGACGAGGAGGTGGCGGACGTACCGTTCCAACATCAGCTCGGCCGCGTCGTCGATGCTGGCATGGGCGTCGCAGTAGACCAGCTCGGTGCTGGCGACCTGGCCGACCGGCAGGCTCGTGTCGCGACGTGCGGCGAGGACGCGGACCAGATCGCGCTCGGACACGATGCCCTCAATCCGGTCGAGGCCGACGACGACCGCCCCGACGTCGTGGTCGTCGAGTGCCCGGGCAACCGAGTCGATCGGCGCGGCGGCCGGGACACGTACGAGACGGTCGGCCGCGAAGATGCCGACCTCGGCGCTGTGGTAGATGGGCGTGTTCACAGGTCCAGCATCCCCGCACGGCCCACTCCCCGGCAGGGCCGAACGTCCTCGTGCCCGCGAGCCGGCCGTCACGGTGTGTTCGATGTGTGGGTGCTTCAGAAGGGCGCGGGCCTGGCGCGGTGACGGGAGACCGGCGACGATGGGGGGATGGAGACGTACGACGCGATCGTGATCGGGGCGGGGCAGGCCGGGCCCGGCGTCGCCCGGCACCTCGTCGGCCAGGGCCGGCGGGTTGCCGTGGTGGAGGCCGACAAGGTCGGTGGCACCTGCCTCAACCGGGGGTGCCGACCAACCAAGGCGATGCGCGCTTCGGCCCGCGTGGCCCACGTCGCCCGCACCGCGGCGCCGTTCGGCGTGCACACCGGCGAGGTCACGGTCGACTTCGCCGAGGTGGTGGCCCGCAAGGACGCGATGATCGACGAGTGGCTCGAGAGCTCGACCGAATCGCTCGCCGACACCGACGGGCTCGACCTGATCTACGGCGAAGCCAGCTTCACGGGACGGACGGCGGACGGGTTCACGGTATGGGTGGGTGATCGCGAGGTGATGGCCCGGGACGTGTTCCTGAACGTCGGCACCCGCGCCACCGTGCCGCCGATTCCCGGGCTCGACGCGGTGCCGTTTCTCGACAACGACCGGATCCTGCACCTCGACCAACTGCCTGAGCACCTGGTGATCCTCGGTGGGAGCTACATCGGCTTGGAGTTCGGGCAGATGTTCCGCCGCTTCGGCAGCCGGGTCACCGTGATCGAGCGCGGCCCACAGGTGGCGGGCCGCGAGGACACCGACATCGCCGCCGAGATCGCCACGTTCCTCACGAAAGAGGGGCTCGACCTGCGCACCGGCACGTCGGTCGAACGCGTCGAGTCGCACGATGGTGGCGTGCGGGTGCACCTCGCCGGCGGCGAGCGGGTCGACGGGTCGCACCTGCTCGTGGCGATCGGTCGCACGCCGAACACCGACCGGCTCGGGCTCGACCAGATCGGGCTGACGCCCGACGAGCGCGGCTACCTCGCCACCGACGGCGTGTTCCGAACCGCGGTCGACAGCGTGTGGGCGCTGGGCGACATCAACGGGCGCGGCGCGTTCACGCACACCTCGTACCAGGACTACGAGATCCTCGTCGACCACCTCGACGGTGGCACGCGCAGGGCCGACACGCGCATCCCGACGTACGCGATGTTCACCGACCCTCCTCTCGGGCGGGTGGGCATGAGCGAACGCGAGGCCGTGGAGTCGGGCCGTCGCGTGCGAGTGGCGACGTTCCCGATGGAACAGCTGACGCGGGCGGTACTCGACGGCGAGACCGACGGCGTGATCAAGCTGCTTGTCGACGCCGACACCGAGCGGTTCCTCGGGGCGGCGACACTCGGGCTGGCGGGCGACGAGATCGTGCAGATCGTCAGTGCCCTCATGCATGCCGACGCCCCGTGGCGAGTGCTCGCCGAGATGCTGCCGATCCACCCCACCGTCGCCGAGTTCTTCCCGACCATCCTCGCCGGCCTGCACGAGCCCACCGATGGTTGAGCCTGTCGAAACCACCACCACCGAAGGGGTCGCGATCTCGCTCCGCGACGTCGTCAAGACATTCCCCGGTGCTGCCGCCCCGGCGGTGTCCGGCCTGTCGCTCGACATCGCCGAGGGGCACCTCGTGGCGCTCGTCGGGCCGTCGGGATGCGGCAAGACGACGACCCTGAAGATGATCAACCGGCTGATCGAGCCCACGTCGGGAACGATCGAGGTACTCGGTGCCGACCAGCGCGCCGTGCCCGCCCACGAACTGCGCCGCAGCATCGGCTACGTCATCCAGCAAGTGGGGTTGTTCCCACATCAAACGATCCGCCGCAACATCGCCGCCGTGCCCGAGCTGCTCGGATGGAACAAGCGACGGATCGCCGAGCGCTGCGACGAACTGGTCGAGTTGGTGGGCCTCGCCCCCGACCTGCTCGACCGCTACCCCGCCGAGTTGTCGGGTGGCCAGCAGCAGCGCGTCGGGGTCGCCCGGGCGCTCGCGGCCGACCCGCCGGTACTCCTGATGGACGAGCCGTACAGCGCGGTCGACCCGATCGTGCGCGAGCGCCTGCAGGAGGAACTGCTCGCGCTCCAGGCCCGGGTGCGCAAGACGATCGTGTTCGTCACGCACGACGTCGACGAGGCGATCCGGCTCGCCGACCGGGTCGTGGTGCTCGACGTCGGCGGCGTGCTCGCGCAGTACGCCACACCCGACGAACTGCTCTCGGCCCCCGCGTCCGAGTTCGTGGCTCGCTTCCTCGGCCGCGAGCGCGGGCTCCGGAGGCTGGCGCTGTTACGAGTTGCCGACATCACCCCCGTTGCCGGGCCGGTCGTGCGCAGCTCCGATCCCGCGGACGCCGCGCGGGCCGCGGCGGCCAAGTTCGACACGACGTGGTTCGGCGTGGTCGACGACGACGTGCTGCTCGGCTGGGCCGACGTCGCCACGCTCACCGGCGCTGCGTCGGCCGGCACGGTTCCGCTCCAGCCGTTCGTGGCCACGGTGACGCCGGGTACCGCCTTGCGCGAGGCCCTCGACGTGGTCGTCACGTCGCGCTCGCGCATGGCGGCGGTGGTCGACGACGGCCGCTACCTCGGGATGATCACGGTCGACCAGATCGCCGGAGGCCTCGAGTCGTGAGCCGTGACGTTCTGCGTTCAAGCGCCACGCAGGCTGGGTGTCAGCGACGGTGTGCGACAGCCAGCGTCGACGTCACCGACGTCGCGCGAGGCAACGTCCGCGAGCAGCAATCGGTGGACTTGGGGTGAACGTCACGGTGTTCGCGGCGGACCGCGACTCGTTCATCTGGTGGGACTGGATCGCTCGCCGGCCCGACGAGATCTGGCAGCGCACCGTCGAGCATGTGCAGCTGACCGTGGTGGCGATCGCGATCGGACTGGCGATCTCGTCGCTGTTGGCCCTCCTGGCCGTGCGGTTCCGCTGGACGTACGGGCCGATCACCTGGGTCGGCAACGTGCTGTACACCATCCCCAGCCTGGCGCTGTTCGCGCTGCTGATCCCGATCACCGGGCTGGGTTTCGTCAGCGCCCAGATCGCGCTCGTCAGCTACACGATCTTGATCCTCGTCCGCAGCATCGTCGCCGGCCTCGACGGGGTTCCCCCGGCGGCCCGCGAGGCAGCCGATGCAATGGGCTACACGCGGGGCCGGCGGCTGTTGCAGGTCGAGCTACCGCTGGCCCTGCCGACGATCATCGCCGGTCTGCGGATCACGTCGGTCACGGTGGTCGGGTTGGTGACCGTGACGACGCTGATCGGCAACGGCGGCTACGGCGCGTTCATCGACGACGGGTTGAACCGCCGCTTCTCGACGCCGATCGTGCTCGGTGCGACGTTGTCAGTGCTGCTGGCCGTCGTGCTCGACGTCGTCCTGTACGGCATCGAGCGGCTGGTCACGCCGTGGCGACGGGCGGGCCGGCGGTCCTCCCTGGCAGCGCGCGTCACCGCGCTCACTCCCCGATTGCCCGGGAGGCTCCGGTGAGCCAACTCGGCGACATGTGGGCGTTCCTCACCACCGCCTCCAACTGGAGCGGGTCGACGGGCATCGCGGCCCGCGGTCGCGCCCATCTGTCGATCTCGCTGGTGGCCACGTTGCTGGCCGCCGTGCTGGCGATTCCCCCGGCGGTGTGGTTGGCCCACACCCGGCGCCTGCCGGTGCTGTCGGTGGCGGTCGCCAACGTCGGCCGGGCGATCCCGTCGTTCGCCGTGATCGCGCTGGTCCTTCCGGTCAGCATCAGCCTCGGGCTGGGTCTCGGGTTCTGGCCGACCTGTGTGGCGCTCGTCGCCCTGGCGATCCCGCCGATCTTCACGAGCACCTACGCCGGTGTCGCCGGCACCTCGGCCGATATCACCGAGGCCGCCCGCGGGGTCGGCATGACCGGCCTCCAGGTGCTGCGCCGGGTCGAACTGCCGGCCGCGCTGCCGCTGATGATGAACGGCCTGCGGATCTCGGCGACACAGGTGGTGGCGACCGCCACGCTCGGCGCCCTCGTCGGGTTCCAGTGTCTGGGCAGTTTCGTGCTCGAGGGCCTGGCGCGACCGTTCACCGCCCAGGACCGTCTGCTCGGCGGAGCGCTGCTGATCATCGTGATGGCGCTGGCGATCGACGGACTGCTCGGGTGGCTGACGGTGCGGTGCTCGCCATGGACACGGCGCGCTCGGCGAGTACGGTAAACGCCGTCGTCAACCGAAGGAGGGGCCATGCCCACTCGTCGCCAGTTGCTCATCCCCCTACTCGTCACCGCCACTGCGCTCGGCCTTGCCGCGTGCGGCGACGACGAACCGGCCACGTCGGCAACGCCCGCCCCCACCGGCAGTCCGAGCACCGAAGCCCCTGCGAGCACCGATCCGCCGGCTGACGCCGCGTGTGCCGACGGTGGCCCCGAGATCGTGATCGGCGCCCAGGACTTCGGCGAGAGCGTGATCTTGTCGGAGGTGTACGGGCAGGCGCTCAGCCACGCCGGCTGCACCGTCCGCCAGCAGGCACTCGGTGGCTATCGCCCACTCGTGTTCGAGTCGTTCTCGGCAGGTGCGATCAACTTCACCGCCGAGTACGCGGCATCGGCGCTGGAGTTCCTCAACGAGGGCGCGCAGGAGGCGTCGGGCGACATCGACGCCACTGCCGAGCTGCTGCGCGGCCACCTGAGCGAGCGCGGCCTGGTCGGCCTGGCCGCGTCGCCAGCGGTCGACTCGAACTCGTTCGTGGTGACGCCCGAGACGGCCGAGGCGCTGAGCCTGACGGCGGTGAGCGACCTCACCGACGACCTGCGACTCGGCGGGCCGGCCGACTGCCCCGACAACCCGTTCTGCATCCCCGGCCTCCAGTCGGTGTACGGCATCGACCTGTCGGGCAACTTCGTCCCGCTCGACGGTGCCGGCCCGATCACGGTCGCCGCGCTGGAAGGCGGCGAGATCGATGTGGCGATCCTGTTCTCGACCGACGGCGTGATCGCCGACAAGGGCTGGGTGGTGCTCGACGACGATCAGGGCCTGATCAATGCCGACAACATCATCCCGGTCGTCTCGCAGGAGCTTGCCGACGCCCACAGCGGGTTGCAGGAACTCGTCGACGCGGTCAGCGCGGCGCTCGACACGGCGCAGCTCACCGAACTCAACCGGCGCTACTCGATCGACGCCGAAGATGCCGACGACGTCGCCCGCGACTGGCTGACCCAGGCCGGCTTCCTGGGCTGAGGTGATGGGCTGAGGGTGATCGAGCAGCGTTTGGCCGACCTGTCCGGCCATTCGCGACACGAGGACGGTCAATCGCCGGCGGCAACGCCGTAGAGGCCCACATCGGGAACCGGATCGGCCGCGGTGAGCGCCCGCCGGGCCAATTTCACCAGCGTGTGGTCGGGGCGTGTCGCCGCGACCACGATCAGCGCGTCGAACGCGGCACAGATCGCACTCGCGGCGAAGATGATCGGGTCGCCGAACGCGACCCCGTAGGCCACCCACGACAGGTCGGCCGCGGCACCCATCGCGAACCCGGTCACCGACAGCCCAGCTCCCGCCCCATGACGGATCGTGTGCAGCGCCTGGGGGGTGCGGTTGACGGTCGACAGCACCGTGGCCGCCAAACCGACCACCGTGGCGCCGCCACCCACGAGCAGCAGCCCACCCACCAGCGTGCCGACCGCGAGGGCACGTGTGGGCCGGTGGCGGCAGGCCCACACCGCGGCGACCATGATCGCCGCGCGCACGGCGTAGACCGCCACGTTGACACCGATCTGGCGTGGGTCGTGGCTCATGATCCCGTAGGTCAGCCAGAGCTGGACGGTCGCCGCGGTCATCACGGTGCCCGTCGCCGACAGGCCCGCCACGCCACGGTCGGCGATCGGCCGCCACGCGATCGGGACGAGCATCACCAACGACAGGAACAGGCCGGCCCATGTCGCCAACAGCAGCAGCCCATCCTGGATCACGGTCGCTCACTCTGCGACACGCGGCCCCGAGTTCCACGCGAGGTTTCCACCCTGCCCAGGTGCGCGCGCTACCAGGCGAGCCGGCCTCCTCGATCACCAACGAACCAGCCCGCCCCGGGTGGTTGAGCCCGTCGAAACCAACCCGGCAAACGCCAACCCCGGTGGTTGAGCTTGTCGACCCAACCCGGCAATCGCCAACCCCGGCGGTTGAGCTTGTCGAAACCACTGGCGGCGTAGGTTCGGTGGTGTGGACGATGCCCTCGCCGAGTTACTCGCGGCCCGCCCGGCCGAATTCGTCGCCACTCGCAACCGGATCGTTGCCGAGCTCAAGGCGGCCGGCGAGGCCGAACCGGCCCGCCAGCTCGCCAAGCTGCGCCGGCCGTCGCTGGTCGACTGGGCACTCAACATGACGGTGCGCGAGCACCCCGAGCTGGTTGCCGAGTGGATTGCCGCGGCCGAGGTCGCGGCCGGCGCGCAGGCGTCGGGCGGCAGCGAGTTGCGGGCCTCGCTCTCCACGCTGCGAGCGGTCACGGCCCGCTTCGTGAAGGCGGTCGGCTGGCGGGCTCCGGCCGGTGACGTGAGCCAGGCGTTGTCACGGATCGCCGCCGACATCGCACTGGCCGGCCCGCTGCGTGCCGGGACGCTCGGGTTCGACGTGCACGGAACGTTCGCCACGGCCGCCGACCCGACTGCCACAGCTCGGCCCCCGAAGCCGGCCAGCCCGCCGGACACCGCACCCCGTGTCGCGGCCGCCGCCGCTGCTGCAGCCGAGCTGGCTGAGGCCGAGGCGATCTACACCAACGCCGAGGCCGACCTGGCCGACGCCGCCACGGCACTCGAGCGAGCGCGGGCAACAGCCCAGCGGGCCGAGCGAGACCATCTCGCGGCCCAGCGACGGCTCGCAGCCGCACACCGAATCGTCGTCGCAGCACGCGACCAGCTGCAACGAGCCGAACGCAAGCTGACGACCTGACCGCCCGTCGGCTCCCGGAGGCAACGACCGGCAACCACCTGGGCGCACGGCGCGGATCGGGAGACTCGCGACCGGGGTGCCTTGGTGGGGGCGCGACCGCGTACGGTCTACCCGTGATGGGCAGGCCAGGCGGAACGTGGGCCGCGATCGAGATCCCCGGGTACCGGCGCCTGTTCCTCAGCGCGGCAGTGGTCATCTTCGGCACGATGGGCCAGGCGGTGGCCCGCGGCTGGTTGGCCCGCGAGCTCACCGGCAGCAACGTCGGCTTGGGCGGTGTGATGCTCGTGTTTGGGGCGGCGATGCTGGTCGCCACACCGTTCGGAGGAGTCGCCGCCGACCGCTATCCGAAACGAACCGTGCTGTTGGTGGCGGTGCTGGCGCTGACGTCGTCGTCGGTCGCGATCGGTGTGGCCGTCGTCACCGGCGTGATCGAGTACTGGATGCTGCTGGTCGCCAGCGGTGTGCAGGCCGTCGCGTTCGCGTACTACCTGCCGGCGCGGATCTCGTTCATCGCCGAACTGGTCCCGTCGGCGATGTTGTCGAACGCGGTGGTCGTCGCCCAGATGGCCCAGGAAGCGGCGCGGGTGATCGCTCCCGCGCTGGCCGGCGTGATGCTCGGCGTGTCGTGGTTCGGCGTTGGCGGCGTGTTCCTGGCTGCCGGTGCGGCGGGAGCCATATCGCTCCCGCTGCTCGTCCGGCTCCCCGCGGGGGCTGCCCGGGCGCTGGCCGACCGCTCTCCGCTGGGCGAAGCCGTCGACGCGCTGCGGTACGCGCGCGCCACGTCAGGGCTGGGCGCAATCGCCCTGTTCACCGTGGGAGTCGTGATGGTCGGCTTCCCCTACCTGACGTTCCTGCCGACGCTGGCCGACGACCGCTACGACGTCGGGGCGGTGGGCTTCGGAGCGATGTCGGCCATCGCCGGCCTCGGAGCACTCCTGGCAGGGGTACTGAACACCCGCACCAGCTCGTCCAACCGGCCGTGGATGACGATCGCCGTCGCCGCCGGAACGTTCGGCCTGGGAGCGATCGCGCTGGGGATCGCGCCGACGTTCGCGACCGCGCTGGTCGCGCTGGTGGTGCTGGGTGGGGCCGGGTTGATCTTCCAGACCGCGTCCCAGGCGCTGATGCTGAAGCTTTCGGCGTTCGAGTACCACGGCCGCATGCAGAGCTTCGTCATCATCGGGTTCAGCGGCTTCGGGCTCGCCGCGCTGCCGCTCGGGTTGCTCGCCGACGCGACCTCGGTCGACCTCACCCTCGTAGCGATGGGGATGTGTGTGCTGGCGATGACCGTGGTGTTCGCCGCCGCGCGCTGGTCGCTACGCCGCCGCCTGGTACCCGGCGACTTCGGCTGATGCCACGCCGTGCCGCGTGCTCAGCCAGGTTCAGACTGACCAGTCAACGCCCCACGAGGTGAGCGACCACTGTTCGGCGATGCGATCGTCGACGATGCGCTGCACGACCATCCACGTCACCACGGCCGGCTCGCCAGTCTCGCGGTTAAGGCCGCGGCTGGTCGCCCGCGTCCACACCCGATCGCCGCTGACCACCTGGTCGTCGATCGTGGTCTGCGGGCGGCACAACGTCCGCTGGAAGTCGGCGAGCAGGCGCTTGTACTCCTCGCGGCTGGTGACCGTAGAGCCCGACGAGGCATGGCGCACGACCGGGTCGGCGAGGATCTCGTCGACCACGTCGAAGTCGGCATCGCGCCACACCTCGTTCCACCATCGTCGCGACAACTCCAGCGCTCGCCGCTCGTCCACCGCGCCACTGTAGAACACACCCACCGCGAGCGATCCGATCGACTCGCTAAGGTCCACCCCGTGTCTGACGAAGCTGCCTCCCCCACCTCGATCGGAATCGTCGGCGACGGGCCGGGCGGCTTGAGTGCGGCCCTGTTCCTGGCCAAGGCCGGGCACGCGGTAACTATCTTCGGGCGCGACGCGACGGCGATGAACTACGCCCACCTGTACAACTACTTGGGGCTACCCGAGATCGGCGGCACCGAGTTCCAGCGCATCGCCAAGGACCAGGTGAGTGCGTTCGGAGCCACACTGGTCGACGCCACCGTCACGTCGGTCGAGCGGGACGACGGCGGCTTCCGGCTGACGACCGAAGCCGGCGAGACGACCGACGTCGACTACCTGATTCTGACGGAGGGCAAGAACGCGCCCCTGGCCGAGTCACTCGGCGCGATCGGCGACGACGCCGCCCTGACGCGCGACGGCCGCACGGCGATCGATCGGCTGTACGTGGTCGGCCGCACCGCCCGCCCGAAGCGATCGCAAGCGATCATCTCGGCCGGCGACGGAGCGGCCGCAGCACTCGACATCCTGGCCGACATCTCGGGTTCCGACGTCCAAGACTGGGACTCACCCCCCAAGTCGTAGCGCGCAGTTCCGGGGGGTGGTGGTCTCGATACACCGCCTGGCGGCGGCACTCGACCACCGGGCTGGCGCTGACCAGGTGGTTGAGCCGGTCGTTGCCACCAGATCGAGGCGGCACTCGACCACCGGGCTGGCGCTGACCAGGTGGTTGAGCCGGTCGTTGCCACCAGATCGAGGCGGCACTCGACCACCGGGCTGGTGCGACCGGGCTGCGTGACCGTCAGGGCAGGCCGAGTTCGCGCCGCATCCACTCGATGTCGTACGTCACCAACGACCCTGACGGCTCACCCGCACCGAACCGCGTGTCGAACTCGGTGAGCAGGCGTTCGAGTTGCTCGCGCCGGGTGGGGTCGGCCGCGGCCTGCCGCGGGGTGAGGCCGCCCAGCGCCGGGATGTGGTCGTCGAGCCACCGCTCCTGCGCCTGCCGCGACAGTTCGGCGCCGAGCCGCGCTTGCACGGTGGCCTCGTCGGCGTCTCCGAGCTCGTCGAGCGTTGCCTGGATGGTCTCGCGATCGAACATCGAGTCGATCAGGCCGGGGCGGTGCTCGATCCGCCGCGGTTGAGCAAGCGCACCGGCCCACGCGCACACCTCGTACGGGTCGCCTTCGCGGCACAGGTCGAGCACCGATTCCTCGTGGCCGGTGCGGACCGGGAACACTCCGCCGATGATCTGGTGGGTCGCCCCGTCGGGCACCACCCGCGCGCAGTAGCGCTCGCCGACGTTCGCCTCGCGCGACGCGGTCCGTTCGCGCACGTCGGCGACGTCGCCGGTGGCGAGGTCGCGCAACGTCAGGCCGACACCACGCTCGACGGCGACGACCTCGTGGACGCTGCGCTCAACGGTCAGCCAGGCAGCGGCGAGCAGCCGTTCGTCGTCGGGCAACAGGTCACCGCGCTCGTGCAGGAACCGGTTGAACAGACCACCCTCGTTCAGCGCGGCATCGAACAGGATCGGGTCGGCGAACGCGTCGGCAAGCTGTTCCTCCACCTCGTCGTCACCAATCACAGCGTCGGCCTCGGCTTCAGGGTCGCCCGCAACCCAGGCGATCGCCAGGTCGGCCACAAGCGCACGCGACTCGCCGACCGCGTGCTCGAGCCACAGCGCCGCCTTGCGGCACAACCAGGCCACCCGGTCGGGCAGGGCCGGCAGGTCGCTCGCGGCCTGATGGCACTGCTTGAACTTGCGGCCCGACCCGCACCAGCAGGGATCGTTGCGACCGAGCTTCGGCCGGCCCGCGGCGGGGCTGAGGAACGGTGCGAGCACGCTCTCCGCCGGGTGGTCGCCGCTGAGCTCGCGCCACCAGCGCATCGCCCCGCGGGCGTCGCCGCGATCGAACGCGTACCAACCCATCCGCTCGACGATGGGGCCGTTGCGGGGCTGGGCGTCGACGGCGCGGGCGAGGTGATCGGCGGCCACCAGCGGCTGCCCGCACCGTTCGTGCAGTACGCACGCCAGGTACTCGGCCGTTGCCACCTCGCGCGGTCGGCGGGCCACGGTGGTGGCGCGGCCGACCAGCTCGAACACGTGACCGGGCGACGACACCGTGTCGCGCACGAACTCGTCGTCCGGCGTTAGGAACTCGGGGATCAGCACGTCGGCCAAGACGTCGAGTGCCTCCGGCTCGGCGCACTCGTCGAGCGAGGCGCGCACGTCGTCGATCGAGGCGTCGGGGTCGGCCAGCACGTCGACCGCCCGACTGAGCACCTCGCGCCAGAGCGACTCCGAGACGAGGTCGATCACGTCGTTGATACGCCGGCTGGCCAGATCGCGACGCCACACCGAGACGTCGTGGGCGACCAGGTGGCCCGCTTGTTCCAGGCCCGCCGCGGCACACCACTCCGACAGCGGCGCGAGCGGGCTGGTGAACAGGTCGGGGTGGTAGTGGCACAGCCAGATCGTCAGGTCGTCGGCGGCAACCGGCATGCCGTGCTCGTGCTGCTCGTCGTCGTAGGCGGCGCGGACGGCGTCGGCGAGCGCGCCGGTCACCGGTGGGGCATCGGTCAGCACGTCGATCGTGATCGTCGCCTCGACTGGCTCGTCGCCGGCGGGCGGGTCGAAGGCTGCGGTCACTGCGAGCAGGTCGCCGGGCTGGAACCCGTCGAGCCAGCCGTCCGGTCCTCGCCAGGCCAGGTGACCGTGCTCGAACGAGAACTGGTCGAGCTCGGTGCCGTCGGCGAGGCGCACCTGGTCGAAGCGCCCGTAGGCGGCGAGATCGAACGTCACGTTGAGCACCCCGAGCTCGCGCTCGACGTCGGTGAAGCGGTGGGTGAACGTCCGCTCGGCGATTGTGTCGTGGTAGGCGATGGTGAGATCGTGCGGTAGCCAATGCAGTGGTCCGCGGATGAGGTGGTCGATCACCCGGGTCACCAGAGGTTCGAGGACCCGACGGCTGCTGCTCGACCCGAGGGCGGCGATCGTGCGTTCCCGGTGATCTTCGATGCCGATCGCCGGTTCGGCGCGGGCGACGGCGAGTACGGCTCGACTGACGTCGTCCACGCTCGGCAGGGGAAGCGCGTCGAGGGCTGCGGTCAGCTGGGCCGGATCGACGGGCTGCTCGGCGTCGAGCGCGTTCATGAGATGCTCGAAGTTGACCATCGCCAACTGGTTGAGCACACGGTCGCGGTCGAGCCCGGCGGCGCGCATGCGCAACACGGCTTGCCAGGTGGCGGGCGGGGCATCGTCGAGGATCTGGCGGACGGCGACGGTGCGGATGGCCGACCGCACCTCGTCGGGCAGCGGCCCCTCGTCCGGCGCCGGCAGGAACTGCTCGACCACTTCGATCACATCTGCCTCGTCGGCAAGGTCGTAGTCGTCGAGTTCGTCAAGCGCCTCCTCGCCGAACAGGTACACAAGGCGTTCTCGATCCGGGCTCACGCCCCGACGGTAGCGCTGCCACGTCCGGTCGGAACCGTCGCTGCGCCGGGAGGTTTGCAGACCTACGATCGCCGCATGGAACGGACGGCCGGCGGTGCAGCAGGGCAATGCTGCTGACGATCACGACGTCGGTCTCTTCTGCCACTGATCTCGGGTTCCTCCTCCACAAGCACCCGGATCGCGTGCACGAGAAGCAGCTCTCGCTCGGTATCGCGCGCGTCTGCTTCCCCGAGGCGTCCGACGACCGGTGCACTGCCGCGCTGAGCCAGCTCCGACCGATGCCCGACGAATAGCCTGCCGCTGTGGAACCGGTGGAGCTCGCGGCACCTCGTGCGGGCGCGAGGTCGGCCAGCCGGGACGACGACCCGAACCCATCTCTGGAGGGACGATGAAGCTCCTGCTCACGTCGGGCGGCGTCACCAACCCGAGCATCCGCGCCTCGCTGGTGCAGCTCCTCGGCAAGCCGATCGAGGAGTGCCACGCGCTCTGCGTGCCGACCGCCCAGTGGGGTCACCCGATGTGCGGGCCGGCGTCGGTGCGCGGGTTGCTCGCTGCCGAGCCCGCCTGGCAGTACTTGACCGGTCTGGGCTGGGCGTCGCTCGGCGTGCTCGAACTGACCGCGCTGCCCACCATCGGCGTCGACCGGTGGGAGCCGTGGGTGCACGCGGCCGACGTGCTGCTGGTGGATGGCGGCGACGCGACGTACCTGTGCCACTGGATGCGCGCGTCGGGGCTGGCCGACCTGCTGCCATCTCTGCCCGACAAGGTGTGGGTGGGGGTGAGCGCCGGAAGCATGGTGATGACCCCCCGGATCGGGTCGTACTTCGTCGAATGGCCGTCGGCGCCCGACGACCGCACCCTCGGAATCGTCGACTTCTCGATCTTTCCGCACCTCAACGCGTTCCCGCAGAACACGCCGGCTGATGCCGAGCGGTGGGCTGCCGACCTCGGTGTGCCGGCCTACGCGATCGACGAGCAGACGGCCATCAAAGTTGTCGACGGCACCGTCGAGGTGATCTCGGAAGGCGAGTGGACGAAGTTCGAGCCGTAGCCACGACCGGTAACCCACTACCGCTCCATACGGCGTATCCGAGATCGCCACACTCGGTGAAGTGGGTGTCAGTTGCTCGGGCGAACGTCGGTACGGCGCGAGTCGTCGCCGGGCGAGTCGGGTGGACGAGTAGCGGGCTGGGGTAACTGAGCGATCAGGTTGGCGGTGCGCTGGACCTCGGCTGCCAGCCGATCACCGAGATCCACGGTGGCGCTCAGGCAGATCGACACCGCCGCGATCGGTTGGCCACGCGACAGGACAGGGCGGCGACGCAGCTGACGCCGAGCTTGGATTCCTCCAGGTCGGTGGCGTAGCCGCGAACGCGCGTCAGCGCCAGCTCGTCGACGAGCAGTTCAGGCCCCACGATCGAGTGCGGCGTCCGACGCTGCAACGGTGTCGCCAGCACGGCGTCGAGCTGCTCGGCGCTGGCGTGGGCGTGGGCGTGGGCGTGGGCGTGGGCGAGCATGGCCTTGCCGACCGCCGTCACGGTGGCTGGCATGCGCGACCCGATGTACGACGGTGGGTTCGCATGGTCGCGACCGTGCACCTTGGCCAGGTAGACCACATCGGTGCCATCGAGCACTGCCAGATGCACCGTCGATCCGCGACAGCGGCCGTACAGCTCGGTGAGGTGCGGCGTCGCTCGGTCGCGCAGCCCACGTGGCCGGGTGTGCTGAGTGTGCGACCCGCGATCGGCATGCCCGAGCCGCAGCGGACCGAGACGTTCCTGGCGTGCCTGGCTGCGGTCCGCCGGCACGGCGCGGTGCCTGCGGTGACGGCCGTGCTCGACGGCCGGCCGGTCGTCGGCGTGGCCGAGCAACGTCACGCCGAGCTGCTGGCAGCGACCCACCGGGTCAACCTCGGGGGCCTGCCCGTCGCCGTGGCGACGAACGTCGACGTGGCGGTCACCACCGTGTCGGCAGCGGTCGCCCTCGCGGCCACGGCCGGTATCCGGTTCTTCGCCACCGGCGGCATCGGCGGCGTTCATCGGGACGGCGATCACGCTGGTGACGTCAGCGCCGATCTGGCAGCGATCTCGCGGTTCCCCGTCGGCGTCGTGTGCTCGGGCGCCAAGGCCTTCCTCGACCTGGCGCGCACACTCCAGCGGCTGGAGAGTCTCGGCGTCGCCGTGGTCGGCCTCGGCACCGACCAGTTCCCGGGCTTCTGGACGGCACGCAGCGGACTCTCGATCCCTTCGGTCGACGACCGCGGCGCGATCGACGCGGTGGCCGTCACCGCCGCGATCGGACACGGCGCGATCGTGGCGGTACCTCCACCTCGGGACGCCGAGCTCGACGCGGCGACCGTGGACGCCGCGATCGAACGGGCCCGGCACCACGACGACGGAGCGTCAGGGTCGACGCCACGGATCCTCGCCGAGATCGCCCGAGCCACCGGCGGCGCAGCCACGCGCACCAACGCCGCCCTACTTGTCGCCAACGCCGGCCACGCCGCCCGCCTCGCCACCCTCGCCGCCAGCTGAAGCGAGACCGAGTCGTCGAACGGCTCGTCGGCTGCGCCGGGGCCGGTCAGACCTCGAACGAGCCGAGGCGGATCTTGCCGTGGGTGGTGTCGACGAGGGCGAGGACGGTGCCGTGGGGCACGGCGGTGACGACGAACGCGCCGCGGTCGTCGATCGGGCCGGCGTAGATCTCGCCGCCGACCACGAGCTGCAGGCGGCCGGCGACCAGGGGCGCGATCGTTCCCGACACCTCGACGGTGCGGGCGCCCGGTTCGATCTCGATCTCGATCGTGTAGTCACCGCTGACGAACGTGAGCTCGCGGAGCGCGCCCATCGAGCGCACGCCGGCCAGTTCGCGGTCTTCGGTGGAGTCGAACGTCAACTCGGCGAGTTCCGCCTCCATGTTGAGCCAGTCATGCACCCACAGGGCCCCGCTGAGCACGGCCGCCGGGGGTTCGGCGTCGTCGCCGTCGGATGCCACGTCGGCGGGCAGCGCGGCGAGCGCGGCGCGCAGTAGGTCGAGCACGTCTTGGTCGTGGGCTTCGAGTTGGTCGTCGGCGCTCATAGCGCTCCCTGTTCGGACAGGAGCGCGCGCAGGCGAGCGAGCGCGCGCTGGCGGGTGGGGCCGAGGTGGCCGGCGGACCGGCCGAGGATCGCGGCGATCTCCTCGTAGGTCTTGGGTGGTACGTCGCACATCAGCCGGAGCAGGCGCTGGTCCTTGGCGGGCAGTGCCTCGAACGCGGCCAGCACGGCGCCGAGGCGCTCGTCGTCGATCACCCGCTCGTCGGGTTCGGCGACGAGCCGGTCTTCGCTGTCGTACACGGTGTCGACCGGCACCTCGCGGACGCCGGTGCGCCGCAACGCCTCGCGGCGGGCGGTGGTGGCCAGCCAACCGCGCAGCCGCGACGGGTCGGTGATTCGGTCGCCGAAGCGGATCAGCTGGAGCCACACCGTCTGCACGACGTCGGCCGAGGTGGCGTCGTCGAGGCGGTGGCTGCGAGCGATCCACCACAGCAGCCGGGTGTGGTCGCGCACGATCTGATCCCACGCCGCGCGGTCGCCGGCGAGCGCCGCCGGGAGCAACGCGCTCGCGGACTCGGCGGACGGGTCGGATCGCACCACCACGACGGTAGTCATCGCACGAGGGTCCCGAAGTAGGGCAGGCGCGGCAGGGACGGATCGCCGATGACCTGCTCGACGGCCTTGGCGACCGCCGTGCCGCGTGCGGTGGCGATCGGCTCGGCCTGGAGGGCTGCGGCGAGGCGGGCGACCACGAACGGGGTGGCGAAGCTGGTGCCGCTCCAGGTGGCCCAGCCGGTGCTGAAGTCGTGGGTGGTCAACAGCTGGGTGCCCGATCCCCCGGCCGGGTCGGCGATCTCGTCGACCTTGCAGACCGGCAGGCCGGTCAGGTCGGGATACCCGGCGGTGACGTCGACGCCGGGGGCCGACGCGTCCACCCACGGGCCGTAGTTGGAGAACCACGCCGGGCCACACTGGCCGTACGCACCCACCGACACGACGTCGGGCAGCGCCGCCGGCCACGCCAGCCGGCAGCTCGCGTTGTTGCCGGCGGCGGCCACAATCAGCCACCCGCCGGCGACCATCCGCTTGATCTGGTCGGCGAGCACCAGCGACGGGCGGTCGTCCTCGTTGTACCCGGCCAACGAGAGGTTGAGGATCTTGCGGACGTTGCCCTTCGGGTCCTTGACGTGTCGGTCGACCTTGTCGAGCGCGCTGACGAGGGCGATGTCGTCGATGTCGCCGAGCGGATCGGCGGCGTTCCACAGCGTGGAGGTCAGCCCAGTGTTGATGTCGACCACGCTGCACACGAAGTCGCCGTGCCCGGTCGCCGGGTCGGCCCAGCCATCGGCGTTCTCGTCGAGCCCCTCGCCCACCAGGTGATCGGGGTCCTCCAACTCACCGGCAATGTGGGCGCCCGCGGCGGGGCCGCCAGGGGTGACGATGTCGATCACGTGCACCTGCACCCGCGGACGTCCCTTGAGTACCGTCGGCGGCCGGGCGGGCCCGTCGACTGGGCGGGCCGCCAACCTCGGCACCTGCACGGTCGCGCTGTCGATCAGCCCGTGGCTACAACAGCACCCGCCACCGGCGCCACCGGCGAACGTGTTGGGGGCGAACGTGTTCGGCGCGAAGGTATTGGGGGCGAACGTGTTCGGCGCAAAGGTGTTCGGAGCGAACATGCTCGCGGCCACGCTGATCGTGGTGGCGAAGTAGACGTGGTTGGGCTGCGCGGCGATTCCCCGCGCGCGCAGTCCGCGTACCAGCCGCACCACATCGACGTCGGCCTCCACACCGGCGTTGGCCTCGGCGCCCACGCGGTAGCGCTGCCACACACCGCCGACCGGCTCGCCCACCCGCTCCAATCGATCGCCGTGCTGGCCGTCGCGGCGGCCGGCCACCTCGGCCAGCACGTCGGCGAGCGCATCGGCGACGCGCGAGTGGTCGGCGCTGGTGACGAACTCGTTGGGGCGAACCGCGATCGGTTGGCCGGTGTGGTCCGTCCGGAACGTGATCCGGGGCGGGTACACGCCCGGTTCGTCCGACGCCCGAGCGCCATTGTCGACCATGCTGACTCCTTCTGATGCGACCGCTTCCTCCTACATGAGCACGGAGGACCCCGTTGAGATACAAAGAGCATGCACAAAGTTGTCAACCGATGCGAGTGTGCGACCGACGACCGACCGGGATGACGGCGTGAGCGACGCCGAGTTGGTCTACGTCGCGCCTGGTGACGCGCTCGACGCCGCCCGGGCCACGCTCGCCTCGGCCACCGCCAGCCCCTCGGAGCGAGCCCGGGCGCTGTGGGTGCTCGGGCGGTCGGCGTACTACGCGAACCGCATGGCCGACGCGGTCGCCACGCTCGGCGAGGCGGCCGGCTTGGCCGATTCGGCCGAGCTGTTGACCGAGATCCTGCTCACGCTGGCCCCCGCGCTCAGCAAGGAGGGCCACCCCGACGAGGCCCTGCGACTACTCGAACACCCGACCCTCGAACTCGAGCCGCGGTGGGCCGGCCAGCTGCGCAACCAGCGCGGGATCATCCTCATGGAGATCGGCCGGCTGTCGGAGGCGCTGACCGAACTGGAGACCGGGCTGGCGCTGCTGCGCGCCGCCGGCGACACGAACCGCGAGTGCCGAGCGCTGGTGAACCTCGGCGTGGCGGCCTCGCTGATGGGCCAGCTCGATGCCGCCGAGCGGTGGTACGCGCTCGCGCGCGAGCTGGCGGTCGACACGGGTCAGCACGTCGTCGCCGCCGGCATCGAAGGCAACCTCGGCTACGTCGAGTCGCGGCGGGGGAACTTCGCCACCGCGCTCGACTGGTACGAACGGGCTCGCGCCGGGTTCGCCGAGTTCGGTGACGTCGACCTGCTGTCGGCAGTACTCGAGACCGATCACGCCCGCACGCTGCTCGACGTCGGGCTGTTCGGCGACGCCGCCGATGCCGCCGGGCGGGCCGTCCGTTCGGCGGCCACCGGGGGCAACCAGATGCTGGTGTCGCAGAGCAGGCTGCTGCTCGCCGAGGCGCTGTTGCAGCTGGGCGAACTCCGGCAGGCCGACGAGGAACTGCGGCGCGGTGCCGAGCTCGCCGAGCGGCTCGGCCAGGGCCAGTTGGTGCTGCAGGCCGAGTCGTTGCGGGCCGAGTTCGGCCGCTTGCCGCCCGACGACCCGGCGGGGGCGGCCGAGGCCCGGATCCGGGCGTTCCTCGCTGCCGGGTGGGTCCGCGAGGCGTACGAGGCAGCGCTGTCGGCGGCCCGCGCACTGCGCGCCAGTGACCCTGCACGGGCGGCGAGCCTGCTCGCCGACGCGGCGCGGCACATCGATGGGAGCGACGTCGACCCGGTCGCCCATGCGCTCGGGGGCCTCCTGCTGGCCGACCTCGCCGACGATCGCGCCGCGGCCGATGCCGTGTTCACCCGTGCGCTGGCTGCCCTCGACGACCAACGCGACCTGCTCGGGTCGGTGGAGGTGCGCACGACGATCACCCAGCGGCTCGTGCCGCTCCGCGAGGCGGCCGTCGCCATGGCGTTACGGGTCGGGGATGCGGCCGGCGTGCTCGACGTGCTCGAGCGCGCCCGTTCGGTCCGAGAACGGGTGGCGGCAGCTCGCACGCACCCTCTCGACGGCGCCACCCTGGCGGGCCTGCGCAGCGCCCGCGTGGCGGTGGAGGAAGCCAAGCTCGCCGGCAGCGACGTGCGGGCGGCCACCGATGCCCTGCGCACGCTCGAGCGCGACATCCTCGCCGGACGCCGGTCGCAGGCGGCGTTGGCCCCGGAGCCGACCGAGGCGGTCGCCGGCGGGAGCGTGCTGCCCGACGACGTCGGGTACGTCACGTTCGTCGTGCACGACGGCCGACTGCTCGGGCTCGCATGCGATGCCGAGGCGACGCGGCTCGCCGATCTCGGCCCGATCGAACCGCTGGTCGGCCTGGTGCGCACCCAGCGCGCCTCGTTGCGCCGCCTGGCCGACGAACGCCGACCCGAACCCGAGGCCGAGTTCGCCCGGCTGGAGCGGTCGAACGCCGAACTCGACGCCCGCGTGCTCGCCCCGCTGGCGCTGACAGCGCACCGTCGTGTGGTCGTGACGCCCGTCGAGCAGTTGAGCGACGTCGCCTGGTCGGCGTTGCCGTCGCTCCGGGAGCGCTCGGTCGTGCTGACGCCGACGCTGGCCGCCTGGGTAGGCGACCGCGACCCGATCGGTGTCGCGCGGGTCGCCCTGCTGGGTGGCCCGGGTGTGGGCGCCCACGAACTCGACGCGATCGCGGCTGCCTGGACCGAGCGCGCCGAGGTCGCCGTCACCGTGACGCGCCAGGCGTCGTGTGCCGCGGCCGCCGACGCGTTCACCGGCAGCGACGTGATCCACGTCGCCGCCCACGGAGCGTTCCGCGCCGACAACCCGTTCTTCTCCGCCCTGGTGTTCGCCGATGGCCCGCTCTCGTTGCTCGAGATCTCGGCGCTGCATCCGCTCCCGGCGGTCGTCGTGCTCGCATCCTGCGACACGGCCGCTGCGGCCGGCCCGGGCGGAACGGGCGATGTCGTCGTGGGTACGGCCTCCGAGCTGCGCCGGCTCGGGGCCCGCGTCGTGATCGCACCGTCGGTGGCAGTCGGCGACCGGAGTGCGAGTGAACTGTCGGCCGCGCTGCATCGGATGCTCGCCGCCGGCCGGTCGCCCGAGGCGGCCATCGCCGCTGCACGGGCCGAGTTGCTCGGCACCGGCGACCCGCGACTGACCGCCGCCGCCTGGTCGTTCCAGGTGTTCGCCGGTGCCGCCGCCGGCAAACCGTGACCTGCCGCGTATCTCACGCCGTCGAGGTCGCTCTACCTCATGGATGTGCGAAGTTCGATGAGCGTGTCATGGGGGCCGCCACCGCCCCGGCCGATGGCCGTGTGGCTGAGAACCCTGTCTCGCCGCGCGACCACCCAGATGTCACACCGCGCCCCCCTGCCAAACGCCTGGATCACATCAGCGCCACCGTCACGCATCCGCTACACCCCAGCGCGAGCCCGAGCGTGACGACACGAGGCTCGATCGGATCACCTCCGACCCGGAGACCTGCCACGGACAGCCCGTCATCCGCAGATTGCGCTACCCGGTGCAGACGCTGCTCGAGTTGTTGTCGTCGGGGATGACGTTCGAGGAGATCCTCGATGACTACGAAGACCTTGAGCGCGACGACCTGCTCGCGGCTCTCGAGTTCGGTGCGCTCACCGCCGGTGGACGTCGCGTCCCACTCGGCGCAGCGTGAAGTTCCTGATCGACGCGCAGCTCCCTCGTGCCGATCACGATTGAGCCCCTGGCCGGACGTACTTGGAGCCGCGGCGTGAGCCGGTCATGTGCAGTTTGCCGTCCGTAACCAGGTCTTGAAGGACCGCCAATGCGTCGTGGCGGTCAAGTCCGATTTGGTCGCGCACGAGCGCGTTGGTGATCGGGCCGCGGTCAGCGAGCGAGAGCACGAGTTCGCGGAGTTCCTCGGCGGTGTGGCGCATGCGCGCGGTCGAGCCGAGGCCGGGAGCGAGGCGGTACTCGGCCCCGCCTCGCTCGCCGAACTGGACGAACACCCCTGCTTCGACGAGTGCCTGAAGGATGCGTCTCGCTTGAGTGCTGTCCAACCCAAGAAGCGTCCGGACCTGGCTGTTGGTGACCTTGCCGTCGCGAGCCGCGGCAACGACGACGGGAGCACTGCGGCCGTCGAGTTTGCCAGCTACGACAAGCCCCCGGATCCAGGCGCGTTCGCGCGGTGTTACTGCGCTGCCCAGGCGGAGGGTAACCGAGAAGAACGAGCCGTCGTCGGCGAACTCCGGCGCTTGGAGAAGCTCGCTCGCCATGTCGTCCTCGATGCGGTCGATTCCCTTGCCCTGGTCCTCAGCGAGGCCGAAGCGGCGCAGTGCCCTCAGCAACCGATCGTTGCGCGCCGACTGTTGGTGACGGATGTTGTCGAGCGTCACCGGCTCGGGAAGCGACCCGGGAGAGCCGATCGTCACCTGGCTTGGGTGAATCTCTATGCGGACCGCGCTCCCGGTGTGCTCGTACGAACGGTGAGCGACCGCGTTGGCGACCGCCTCGCGCACCGCGCGTTCGGGCAGCTTCGGCATCTCGACCCGCTCAACGCCGACGATCGCGCTGATCGACCCCAGTTCATCGAGCACCGCCCGCGTCGCCGCACGGATCTGTTCGGGAGCGGGTCCCTTGAGGAGCCACGTCTTGTCGGGGTCCGGGTCGCCCTCGGCAAAGCGCCGGATATCGATGTAAGGGCGGCCGCCGACGCTCGAAGGATCCTCGAGAAGCAGCAACGAACCGGCGACGGTCAGCATCATCTCGCCGGCGTCGACAACTGCGAACCCTTCTTCGGCAAGCCGTGACGGCAGTGCATCATCGAGCGGCCAACCGAACGACCCGGCGAGTGCAGCGACGAACGCGTCGTCGGCCGACGACAACGAAGCGTCGGTCGGTGTCGACTCGAATCGCTGGAACGACCGCTTCTGGATGAACCGAGTCAGCTGCTCACCCAGCAGCGGAACGTTGCTGGCCCCCTGACGAAGCAACACTGCGCCGTTCGGTGCCTGCGCAAAGCCCTCGACACGCCTGGCCACACTGACAACCAACAGCGTCGAGCTACCGACCTGCAGTTGGTGCACCTCGTATCGGCCAGGGCTACGGGTGTCGCGGAGTGCCTGATGGATCTCCTTGACCTTCTCCCCCACGGCGTGCACCCCGACGATCGCGTGGTTCGGTGACACACCAATCACGAATACGCCGCCGTCGGCGTTCGAGAAGGCAACCGCCGCAAGCTGCAGGCGCTGCTCGGACAAGCCCTGCTTGAACTCGACGTACTCGCTCTCCCCAGGAAACTCCTGGTGGAAGGCATCCACAGGGAGCACCATCGGTACAACGCCCTGCCGGCTGGGATGAAAGAGGGGATATGCCATACTTGTTTGCCTGTGGATTGTCCCAAACAAGTATGGCATAACTTGAGGCGGTGCGCCGACAAACCTCGTCGTCCTCGAGCGATCGGGACTCGTCTACGCAGCGTTGCGTTGCGCCGGTTCGGGTCTCACGTATCGACCGTCGGCGTGGGTGGCCAGTCGATGCCGTAGCGCCCGAGCACGGCCGCGAAGTCGGCTCGTTCGCCAGGTGCGTACTGGCAGATCAGCCGGCGCGGGGCCATCGGGTATGGGTTGGTGGTGGCGTCGTCGGCGATCCCGGTGAAAATCTTGTCGAGGATCTCGAGGCCTGATGCCGACTCGGCCGCGGCGAAGCGCTCGGCGTTGAGGAGGGCGAGCACGTAGCCAGCGGCGTCGGGGAGCCAGGTGAGGTCGTACAGGTATTCCTCGATGACGTTCCAGCTGACGAGGCCGGGTGGGAAGTCGAGCGCCGTGGCGATCGCCCGGTGGAAGTCGCGGGTCGTCGCGCAGTCCCGGGCGTCGACGGTGCGGACGACCACGTCGGCGTGCGCCGTGCCTGGCTGAGCGAGTGCGCGCCGCGCCGCCTTCAGCGGCATGGCCAGCGCAGTCACCGGTGGGGCGTCGGGTTCGAGCACGGCGCTCCAGTCGACCGTGTTCATGCGAAGCGCTTGAACGTCAGGTAGTGGTCGTCGGTGTAGTACCGGTGCCCGTGGCCCTCCACCATGCGCCGCTTGCCGCGGCTCGGCGCGTCGACGTACGGCTTGAGGTCGTATTCGCGGTAGATGCCGTGGCCCGTGTCGGGGAGCACCATCGTGTCGGGACCGCCGTGGTTGCCGAACGGGTTACGACCGGAATAGTCGCCGACGGCTGGGGGATGGCGCGCGTTGTCGATGATGTGTTGCAGCGCCGTCGCGGCGGGTTCGCACGCCGGGGCGGGGCAGGTCTCCCCGGCCCAGAATCGTTGCTGTGCGTACGCGGCGATCTTGTTCTGGATGTTCCCGAACGAGTGGCCGTTGTCGTGGTACGTGCGCAGTTCGGTGGCGGTGCGGGCGTCGAGCAGCGTGACGAGATCGGCGACCGAGCACCCTCTCTGAAGGCACCACACGGCATCGGCGCCAGCACCCCGGATGCCGGTGGTGTCGAGGAGCTGTTCGGCGTCGTCGAGTGAACACCCGTGGTTGAGCAAGGCGAGTGCGTCGGCGGCGTTGCCCTTGCCCGGCTTGTTGAGCAGTCGGGTTGCCACCGCGATGTCGCCGCCGACGGCCTGGTGTGCCAACACGTCGACCGCCTCGTTGGCGCTCCCGCTGACACCCGGCTGCTCGAGCAATGTGCGCGCCGTGTCGCTGTCCGCGACGCCGGCGCTGACGGTCGCCGCGTCGGCGGTGTCGGTGCGGCCGGCGGCGGTGTTGACGAGCTTGGGCACGTCGGCTTCCTTGCGCCCGGCGTCGAGCATCGCCAGCACGCTCGCTTCGGAACCCTTGCTGGCCGCCGACATCAGCTTCCAGGCCCGGGCGGCGCTCTTGTCGACCTTGACGAGCAACTTGACGAGCGTCGCCTTGTCGGGGGCTGTGCGGTCGAGCAAGTTCCCGAGATGGTCGCGCTCGGAAGCGGTGCCGCCGACGTGGTCGAGGAGCACGGTCAGCTGCTCGGTGGAGCGCTCGGTCGTCTTGCCGAGCAGCGTGTTGAGGGTCTTCGGCGTGATCTTCTTGCCGAGCAGGGCGACGACCGCGTCGACGTCGTGCCTGAGGCAGTTCAGCAACGCGCCTTCCTCGCCGAGCGGAGTGGGCGCGAGCAACTGAGCCAGCTGGTCGGGCTCGGCCCTCGCTGCCAGTTGGCTGTACAAGACCGGATTGCCGACCCGCGTGCGGTTCGCGCCCTCGACTGCTTCTTGCTGTTTGCGCGTTGCCGCCGCTTGTTTGGCGAGATCCTCCGCGTCCTTGTCGGCTTTGCGCTTCTCGTCCGCCTTGTCGGCCGCGGCCTTGGCTTGTTGCCGGAACGCGGACTCGACACTCGCGACCCTGGCCGCGTACTCCTTGAGCCGCTCGTCGTCGGGCACGGGACCGGCCGGTTTGTCCGTCGCGGTCTTGAGCTCCTTCCGGAGTTGCTGCACGAGGGCCTTGCGGGGGCCATGGTCCGCCCCGTTCGCGCCGGCCAGGCCCAGAAGTGGCTGGCCCAGCCCGTCGAGCAGGTCGTTGAGTTGCTTGAGTGCGGCCTCGCGCTTCTGCTGTGCCTCGGCGTCGGCCTTGGCTGATGACGAGCTGGTCGGTTGCACCTGCGGAGCGTCGGCCGACCCTTCGGGTACCAGCTCGTAGTCGGCGTTGCCGCCCGAGATCTTCTCGACGACGCCACCACCGAAGTCGACCTGATACTCGAGATTGGTTGCCCCGACCGCCCAGGTGACCGTCCACAGCCCGCCGCCGGTCGAGGAGCCGAGGATCGTGCCGATCCGTTTCGGGTTGCTGACCTGGCGGATCTTGCGGCCCTTGTTCTTGTCGCCGTCGTTGCCGATCTTGCGACGGATCACGGCGCTGCCGGCGAACGCCGGTGAACGTCGCAGGCGATGCTCCGACGAGGTGGCCCCGCTACTCGAGGCTCGGGCTTGCGCGCCGCCGGTGAGCGCCCGCACCACGCTGTCGGCGACGTCGTCGGCGTGGCGCTCGGCCGCATCGGAGACGGGCCCGACCGTCATCGGCGAGCGTCGAATCGTGGCCGGCTGGCGGGTTGTCTCGTTCGGGACGCCGTGGTCGACCACCACGTCGAAGTCGGTCACCTCTGCGCCCCCAATTGCACGTTCGCACAGTACAGCGCGCCACCACGAGGCCGCCCGGCCGTGACAGGGCGCCGTCAGGGACAAGCCGCGTGGATGGCGCTTGGTCGTCATCGCCAAGGTGACGAGGCAGCCGAATCTGTTGGTCCTGGGCTCACGTGCAGCGATGTCGGACGGCGAACCACCCGTCGACCGCGATCAGCCGACCGGCTGGCACATGTACTCCCGTCGCTACTCGGCCAGGGCTGTTGATCAGGTCGACGTGTTCGCGTTGTGTGCGCCCGCCTGGCCCCGCGCCTACCGTCACCGGCGTGGCGGTGTTCAGTTACCACCTCGCCGAGTTGCCACCGTTGGCGACGGCGCGGGCACTGGTGCGCCCGCCGACGTCGGCGTCAACGCCAGGGCTGCGGCACGTCGAGTGCATGGCGCTGATGCGGCTCGGTGCGCCGGTGCTGTCGCCGTCACGGCTGCAACTCCGCCGGATGGCGATGTTCGCCTATTGGGACGATGAGGCGGCGATCGACAAGTTCCTCGCTGGCGACGATCTCGGTCAGCGGCTCGCCGGTGGCTGGCACGTGCGGATGACGTTCCTCCGCCGTTGGGGATCGCTCGCCGCGCTCCCCGACCTGCCGCGGCGCGACGGCGACTGGAGTCGCGACGAACCGGTCGTCGCCGTCACCGTGGCACGGATGAAGTTCCCGCAGCTCCCGCGCTTCATCCACTGGGGACGGCCGGTCGAACGTCTCGTCCGCGACGATCCGCACACGACGATCGCCCATGCGGCGATCCACCCGCCGAGGACCGTGTCGACGTTCTCGATCTGGAACTCGGTCGAGGCAATGGAGGCGATGGTTCGCGGCCGCAGCCCCGTCGCCGACCCGGAGCGCCACGCCACCGCGATGGAAGAACGCACCCGCAAGGACTTCCACCACGAGTTCACCACCCTGCGCTTCCGGCCCCGGTCCGAACACGGCACCTGGCTCGGCCGCACCAACCTGCTGCCATCGCCCACCCCCGCCGAATGACGATGGCCCCGGCCGGTCAGTCGGTCGTCACGAGTGCACGCGCTCGCCGACGACCGGTGGCGCCCACGGTGAAACCTGCAGCGTGCCCCACTCGGTGAACGTCGATTCGAAGCCGGCGATCGCGAGGTCGCCGTTGATCACCGAGATGTACGACGGGCGACCGGCCGAGCTGGAGCGCAGCCGGGTCATCGCGACGTAGGCGAGCCGCCGCGAGCCGAGCGACTTGCCGATGCCCATCACCAGCGCTGGGGTTTCCCACCCTTTGAACGAATAGACGGTGCAACCCTTGACGCCGGGCGCCTCGGGCCAGAAGCGCCGCTTCCGTGGCCCACGATCACCGTTGGACGTGGCGAAGATGTGATGCACCTCATGGCCCGCCTCCTCGATCACACGAACGGCGTCGAGGCCCACGTTGTGGTGTTCGCAGAGGAAGACGAGATCGCTCGGGTTGAGGTCGGGGTGTGCGTGCAGCAGACGGACCACTTCATGTCCGATCGTGGTGCCGACCACGTTGGGCGAACTGACGTTGACCCAGCGTCGTACCGTCGTGACCGACGCCCCGGCGATGTCGAAGAGGTCGGATGGAACCTCACCTGCCAGTCGTTCACCCTCGAGGTAGCGCTGCGAGAACAGGTTCGCGATCGGGACGAAGTCGCGCGGCATGCGGTACGAGCCGGAGAGCTCAGTCCACGGTCCGCTGAAGCCGGCGCCGAGCATCCGGTCCTCGTCAGTCCACGCCTTCTTCTCATATACGTCTTGGGTGGGGTCAGCGACGAGCAGCATCTCCCCGCCCTCGCGTACGACGTGGCGACGCAAGAGGTTCCACCACTCAAGCGTGAAGTCTTGACCCTCGTCGATCAGTACTGCGTCGAATCGCCGCTCGAACCCGGCTTCGAGCACGTCACGAGCTCGGCGAACCTCACGGTCCCAGTAGTCGAGCTCTTTGTACTGGCCAACGGCGTGGCCGGCCTGTTTGGCGTCCTCGACGAGCCGGCTGCAGAACGCGTGGAAGGGCACGCACGTGACCAGCCCCGAGTTCGCCTGGAGCTCCTTGCACCTCGCGCCGATCAGCGTCCGGAGATAGTTCGAGAGCGTGGTGTTGAACGTGAGGACGAGGACATCGTTGCCGTCACGCGCAAGCCGCGCGGCACGAGCAGCCAGCCCGAACGTCTTACCACTCCCGGCCGAACCGCGCACGCGACGAACGCGTGCATTGTTCGGGTTGTTGGCGATGTTGCGAGCACCCTCACTGAGCCGGGCCCGCCGCCGGAACTCACGCACCCCATCAGACTCGGCGAGGTAGCGCTGGAGCCGCTGAATCGACATCGGGTTCGGCCGCGGGCACGCGCCACGGACCAGCGACTCGAAGTCGGATTCCAGGAGGTCGCCACCCACGACTCGGACCTGTTCCTCGTTGGGTGAAACCTGATAGCGCTCGAACAGTTTCGCCGCTCGTTTGGTCTCCCATTCGGGAAGGACGAGAAGTGCCCGCACGGCGGTCGTCGGGTAATCACCATCTTGCGGGAGCGCGAAGAACTGTTCGTAGATCGTTTGGCGGTAGCGCTGCGCTTGGAAGCGCGGTGCCTCATCGATCAGCTGCCACGCCCCGCCGAACTTGCACTCGACGCGCCCGCGATCTCCCGCTCGGTACGCGCCGGTCGACCAGTGCTTGACCTCGATCGCGCACGCGCCGTGCCGGGCGTGAACGGCAATGAAGTCGGGGACGTCGTGCGCCAGGCGCGGCTGCACGTACACCGTCCACTCGTCGTCAAGTTCGTTGAGCCGCTCGGCAACCCGACGCTCGCCATCGTTCAACGGAACGACGAGTCGGTCGAGTTCATGGAGCGGCGGGCGCATCGTGGCCATCCCACCTCACTGTCTCGTGCGAGCCCTATCGGCAGTCGATCGGCTCAACATGACCGCTGCATGCTGCGCTCATCGCGGGTGCGGGTCTACCCCCGACTCGGTTGACCCGAGATCGCTGTCTTCGGGCTCGACCGAAACATCACCGAGTGAGTCATGGCGCCCAGCTACCCCCGGTCACGTCGAGCCTTCTGACGACGGCCCAGTGTTCCGCCACTGGTCGCCAGCCGCTTCATCTGAGAAGGTCCTGAGACTGCGTCACGACCCCTGAGACGAGCGTCATCAGATCCTGCCGCGCTCGGACGTGCCTCGCAACGTCAGATGTCGCCGGCACGGGCGACGAGCGCGGCCGCGGCTCGCTGCGCCTGCTTGTGTTCCGCTGTCGACGATGTCTCTGCCGAGTAACCGGATTTCGTCTTCGAGCCCAGCAGCGTGCGCAGGTACTTGGCCGAGTCCTTGTCGGCCTTGTCGAGCAGCTGGACCGCCTCGATGTGGTTCTCGCCGAGGGCGTGCTCGCCGAGGCGGGCGCAGCAGATCATGTCAGCAGCGGCGATGCCGGCGTGGATGTAGAGCGTTACGGCGGCGTCGACGAGATCGGGGTCGCCGTCGTTGAGTTCGTCCACAAGCTTGGCGGCTTCCAGGAACGCCTTGGCCTTGCTGAGGCGACCTATGCGCTGCGCCGCGTTGCACGGCCGAGTTCGGCCCATTGCGTCGCTCCGATCTGTCCGTACAGGGCAATACCGTCCTTGCGAATGTCTTTCAGTACGCGCTCGCCAGCGGTCAGGCCGCGCTTCAGATCGGCGGTGCCGTATTCGAGCACGCGGGCGTCGTTGCCTGTCCACGCCGACACGTCGTCGGTGAGCCGGTAGAGCTGGGCGGCCCAGACGGCGTCGTCGCCTCGGACTCTGGCGGGGCGCACAACGAACAGGTCGATGTCACTGTCGGGTCGCATCTCCCCTCGGGCGGCCGATCCGAACATCGCTGCGTAGATGGCTGGGATCTTCCAACTGGCGACCTGTTCGCGGATGGCGTCGAGCAGGCGGGTGCGGGCCGACGCAATCTCAGCGACCGCGTTCGCCACGATATGGCGCCGGTTCAGCGAGTACGTGATCACGCCGGTCTTCGCCAAACCGATCTTCTCGCTGGTCACGAGCCCGTGCTCCACCAACCGCCGCAGCGAGTTGCGGACACCCGAGAGGCTGTGGTCCCCGATCAACTCGTGGACCTGGGCCACCGTGAACGCGACATCAGCTCGCGCGAGCACGGACAGCACATCGCCATCGACCGTCGGCGTGACGGCCCGGAACGGGCGCTGAAGCTGCACACGCACTATTGTACGTAACTCGTGACAATTGTGCAATCAACCAGCGACTCACCGCTGACTACTGATGGCACAAACCTTCGTTCTGCAACTCGTACTGACACGAGGTTGCTCTGCCACATCGCCAGGGACACGACTGAACACCACACGAGTGGACGGTTCGTCACCCGGCACGTGCCCGCGAATCACGGCGGCGAAGACGGGCGGGGTGTCGAGGGGTGGACTGGCGGGTTCGTGAGTCTGCATGCGTGACTCCGTGTCCCCCGGCAAGTCTCCTGCAGTCCCGGCCTGGTTGTGTCGAACCGATGCCCACGGCCCCGAATGGTCGCGAAACGAGCGGTGTGGCACGCTCCGCCGTCTGTCTCGACATCCGCATCATCAGCGCCACCACCGGCCAACTCCTACGCGTCCTCCCACTCGACCCCACCCGAAACCACCAAGCCACCGGCAACCCCGCAACCCACGCCGAAAGCCAACAACCCGAACCCTGAGGGTTCGGGCCTTGACATCACATTGGTGGGCGAGGGGGGACTTCCCAACCGGTTCGAGGGCGGATTACCCCGATGCGACAGCAACATCGGGGTCCTCCTTCGGTTGCCCGACAGCATGGCGAACATCGGCTCTCGAACCAACCTGTCGGCACCGCCGATCACCGGAGTCGGTTGACGTCCACCCGCGGAACTCGCGCGAGCCGTCAGCGTGACCCGAACTCGCGTGATGTCGGTGGCGGTCGCCACCACCTCACGCTGTATGTATGACGCCCGGGCCGGGTCGGGACCTGCCAGCCGCCGTGGGTGAAGGCGTCGCTGGAATCTTCCTCAGGTCCGCCGGGAGCGCATCACGCCATCGAGGGTCAAGAACGTCTGAACGGTGACCCTCATATCAATGCAGACCGACGGCGCACTGATTCTGGCGCGCCTCACCTCGCATCGCAGTCTGAGGGTCTGTGTCGCGGGTCCAAGCGCCGGGGTCGGATAGGCATCGACCGTGGCGTGCGCGTCGATGACAGGCGCTCGGCCTGCGAGTGTCCCGGCGGCGATCCCGTACTCTGCTGGGCGTGCTCGTGTCGTTCGCTTGGTGGCAAGTCTTGGTGCTCGATGCGGTCCTATTGACGTCGTGGGCACTGGTGGCGGGTTGGTGGTATCGACGGGTGCCGCTCGAAGAACTGTGCGGCGGTGGTTTCGTGCTTCGCTTGCGTGCCTTCGAACACGGTGGCAGTTGGTACGAGCGGCGGCTGCGGATCAGGGCGTGGAAGGACCGGCTTCCGGAGACCGGCGGTCGCCATGGCATGTCGAAGCGGCGGCTACCCGGAGCCACCGCGGCCGATCTTGAGCGGTTCGCGTCCGAATGCGTTCGCGGTGAGCGCACCCATTGGACGGTCATGGCGGCCGCGCCGACGTTCGCGCTGTGGAACCCCCACGAGTTGTTCCTGGTCGCTGCAGGCACTGGCGTAGCGGGGAACACACCGTTCATCTGTGTCCTGCGCTACAACCGAGCGCGCATCGCCGCGATCATCGAGCGTGGCGCTCGCCCAGGGTGCGCTGCGAGCATCGTGCCAAAGCTGATCGGGTGATCCTCCGGCGGTTCGTCGCACGGCGACCCGGACGCGGTGGCATTCGGCGTCGGGCGCGGGACTCATGTGGAGGCTGCAACTGTGGTCGGCGGCTGCCGCTGGCGCGTGCTGGCGATGGCGGCGGTAGCGACACCGACGAGGGGGGGCGGCGAGGAACGCGCCGAGGATGCCGGCCGTGACGGCCCCGATCACCAGCCCGAAACCCGAGCGTGACATCGCGACGCAGCCGCTTCGCCGACCAGTGGCGAAGATCGTGCGCCATCGTGTGTCATCGGCATCCGCGACTGTTGACTGGGGCGAAACACCAGGATTCGAACGCGTTCCGGTCGAACGTGAAACCCTGGCTGTTCAGTTGAGTTGATTACCGAAGTGATGGTCACCTAACATCGATGTTCGTGGAGTGGCAGGTCCCGACGCGACGTGAGGGAACCTCTGCGTGGTCCGCCCGTGTGGCGTGGCTGGTGGTGATCTCGTGCGTGATGTTGGGCTGGTGCGGACACGTCTCGGCTGCGTCGAACCCCGTCCACGTCGAGGGGGTCGGCGTCAGCGAGTCGATCGAGATCGAGGCAGGTCAGACCGCCGTCAGTCGCGTGCGGCACCGGGATCACCGGCCGGACGCGGTGTTGCCGCGTACCGATTCGGACGCGCACGGACCGGTATGGCGGACCGAGCCGCGACGGCCTTTGTCGGCGATTCCGTCGTCGGGTCGTTCCACTCGCGGGCCTCCGTCGGCGACGCGTTGACCGAACCCTGAGCCACCGTCGCCGATTGCGGCGAGCGGTGGTCGCGTTTCGACCGTCGTCCACGTCGCCGGTCACCTCAAGTCCATTTCCCTTGCTTTCTTGCGCCCGTTCGGGCGCCTCACGATTTGGAGACCCGCGTTGAAACTCACACGAGCCGGTGCGGCCGCGGCCGCACTCACACTGATCCTGACCGTCGCCGCCTGCGGCGGCGACGACGACTCGGCCAGCACAACCGTCGACGCCACCGACACGATTGAACCGTCGAGCCCAGCGACCGACGATTCGACCGACGTCACGTCGGCGACCGTCACAACATCCCCGGCCGCGCCGGCCACGACCGGAGCACCTGCCGAAGGGGGTTCGCTGACGTTGTATAGCGGGCGTAACGAGGAGCTGGTGGAGCCGTTAATCGCCGAGTTCGAAGCGGCCACCGGGATCGACGTCGAGGTGCGCTACGGCAGCTCGGCCGAGATGGGTGCGGCCTTGATGGAAGAAGGCGAGGGCACACCCGCCGAGGTGTTCTTCTCCCAGGAGGTCGGCGCGGTCGGGGTGTTGGCCAAGGCCGGTCTGCTGTCACCGTTGCCGGGTGAGGTCGTCGAACTCGTCGACGAACGCTTCCGGCCCAACGCGGACAACTTGTGGGTCGGGGTGACCGGACGCTCGCGGGTGATCGTCTACAACCGTGACCTCGTCGCCGAGCCACCGACGGGTGTGTTGGAATTGACGGATCCCGCCTACGCCGGCCAGGTCGCGATCGTTCCCGGCAACGCCGGATTCCAGGCCTTCGTGACGGCGTTCCGGGTCAGCCAGGGCGAGGACGCGGCACGACAATGGTTGAGCGACATGCAGGCCAACGACGTCGTCACCAACATCGAGAGCAACGACGACGTGCTCACCGCAGTGGAGGCAGGCGAGATCCCGTTCGGCTTGATCAACCACTACTACTGGGCCCGTAGCCTCGAGGAAGCCGGCGGTGCCGACAACCGCTCCGCGCAGCTGGTGTTCCCGACCGGTGACGACCCGGGCGGCCTGGTCAACGCCACCGCCGTGGGAATCACGGTCAACGGGGCCGACAACCCGGCCGCGCTGGCGTTCGTCGAGTACCTGCTGTCGCAGGAGGGGCAGACGTACTTCGCTACCGAAACCTACGAGTACCCACTGGTCGACGGTGTCGCCGACCCGGAAGGGATCCCGCCGCTCGACGAACTGCAGGGCCCGCCGCTCGATCTCACCGACCTCGATTCGCTGGAAGCGACCCAGGCACTTTTGACCGAGCTGGGACTGTTGAGCTGACACCCGGTCAAGGTTCGACGGTTGGGGAGCCCGGCGTGACGTCGGGCTCCCCAACCGCGTCCAGGCTCCGACGGCCCACTCACACGACACCCCTCGTGTTGTCGATTTCCTCTCTGGTGGCGGCGGTGGCGGTCGTCGTCCCGATCAGCTACATCGCGATCCGTGCCAGCGACCGCGGCTGGGACGGGATCGAGGCCACGCTGTGGCGGCGGCGGATGCTGACATTGATCTGGCGGTCCGTGAGCCTGGCCGGTGCCGTGACCGCGGCGAGCGTGCTGATCGGCGTCGCTTCGGCATGGCTCGTCTCGAGGACCGATCTGCCCGGACGCCGCGTCTGGCGGGTCGTGCTCGGGCTGCCGCTGGCGATGCCGTCCTACGTCGCGGCGTGGAGTTGGATCGGCTGGAGCAGCGACCTGGCCGGCTTCGTCGGCGCCTGGATCGTGCTCACCACGATCTCGTATCCGTTCGTGTACTTCCCCGTACTCGGCGCCCTACAACGTGCCGATCCCGGGCGCGAGGAGATCGCCCGATCGCTCGGCGCCGGCGCCTCGGCGACGTTCTGGCGGGTCACGTTCCCCGAGATCAGGATCGCCGCCACCGGCGGCGCACTGCTGGTCGGGCTATACACGCTGAGCGACTTCGGTGGCGTGTCGATCATGCGGTACGAAGCGATGACCCACGTGATCTACCGCTCCTACCGGGCCACCTTCGACCGGACACCACCGGCGATCATCGGCTGCGTGCTGATCGTGATCTCGACACTGATCGTGTTGACCGTCAACCGCCTCCAGCGCCGCGACCCGGTCGCCCGGCTCGGCGCCGGCGCCCCCCGCCCCCCAGTCCCCCACCGGCTCGGTGTGATGCGGATTCCTTCGACGCTGCTGCTCGTCGCCCTGATGACGTTGACGTTCGGTGTTCCCGCCAGAACGCTCGTCCTGTGGTCGTACCGGGGACGATCGACGACCGATTGGAGCCGATGGTTGGACGCCACGGTGACGACGCTCTCACTCGGCGTCGCTGCTGCCGCGGTGACGGTGGTCGTCGCCTTGCCGATCGCGATGTTGTCGGCGCGATACCCGGGCCGGCTGTCGAGCACCGTCACCACCATCGCCTACGCCGGCCACAGCTTGCCGGGCATCGTCGTCGCGCTCTCGATGGTGTTCTTCGGCATCCGCGTCGTCCCGTCGCTCTACCAAGAGATCCCGATGCTGACCTTCGCCTACGTCGTGTTGTTCCTGTCCCTCGCGCTCGGCGCGATGCACAACTCGATCGCCCAGGTCCCGGCCTCGCTCGACGAGATCGCCCGCAGCCTCGGGCGCACCCAACGCGGCGCCTGGACCGCGATCACGCTGCGTCTCGCCGCGCCCGGGATCGGGGTCGCCGCCGCGCTCGTGTGCGTGACCGTGATGAAGGAACTGCCGGCCACCCTGCTGCTCCGCCCGATCGGAACCGAGACCCTCGCGACCCGACTGTGGAGCCACACCGACGCCCGCTCCTACGCCGCGGCCGCCCCCTACGCGGCGGCGATCGTGGTCTTCGCGGCGATCCCCACCGCAGCACTGTCCCGGTTCGGGGCCCGCGCCGGCCGGGACCGACACCGATGACGCACGTCACTGTCGAGCATGTGTACAAGACGTACCCGGGACCGCGACCGGTGCGCGCCCTCGCCGACATCGACCTCGACGTCGCCTCCGGGACGACGTTGGCGATCCTCGGCCAGTCGGGGTGCGGCAAGACGACGTTGCTGCGCGTCATCGCCGGATTCGAACGCGCCGACACCGGCATCCTGCGATTCGACCGCCACGTCGTCGCCGACGACGCCCACCACCTGCCACCCGAACGGCGATCGATCGGGATCGTCCCCCAAGAAGGTGGCCTGTTCCCCCACCTCGACGTCGCCGCCAACATCGCCTTCGGCCTGCGCCGGCTCGATCGCTACGAGCGCCGCCGACGCGTCGACGAGATGCTCGAACTGGTCACACTCCAGGGATACGGCCCGCGACGACCCCACCAGCTGTCCGGCGGGCAACAACAACGCGTCGCGCTCGCCCGCGCGCTCGCACCGCGACCCGCGATCATGCTCCTCGACGAACCCTTCGCCGCCCTCGACACCTCGTTGCGCGCCTCGTTGCGCGCCGACGTCTCCGAGGTGCTGCGAGTCGCCAAAGCCACCACCATCTTCGTCACCCACGACCAGATCGAAGCACTCACCATGGCCGACCGGGTCGCGGTCATGCGCCACGGCCAGATCGTGCAGACCGGCACGCCACTCGACATCTACCGCCAACCCATCGACGTCGCCGTCGCCGCGCTCGTCGGTGAGTACATCACCCTCGACGGAATCGTCAGCGGGGACTCCGTCGAAACCCGACTGGGACGGCACGAGATCGGCAACCGCCACCACGCAGGTGACCTCGTCGAGGTCACCGTCATGATCCGCCCCGAACAAATCAGCACAACCCCCGACGCCGCAACGATCGCGACCGTGACCCGCGTCAGCTTCGAAGGAGCATCCGCCCAGATCGACCTCGCGATCGACGACGTCACACTCACCGCCCGATGGCCCGCCACCACCCTGCCAACCCTCGCCGACCGCCTCCCCATCGCCATCCAAGGCCCCGTCACGATCTACCGCCGCCCAAACCCAGACCAGACCGACCCCGGCTAGACCTCGGCTAGACCGTCGTCCAGCGCCGTCGAATCGACTCACCCCTGACGACGCGATCGCTGCGCCGATACTCGTGGGACCACGTCACCGCAATCCACATTTGGTGACACCCGAGCGCTGTCAGGTCGCGAAGTTTTAACGCGACACCGGGCGGTCGAGCGGCCCGTCGACGACCGGCCCCGTCCACACCGAGAACACCATCGCTGGCCGTCGAGGCGCTACTGGCCCGGCGGCTGCTGAGCGAGTTCAACGTCCAACCCGGCGAAAAACCCATTGATGATATTCAAGGTTGCGCGCATTGCCAAGCCCCGGCGGGGCTGTAGATGGGTGACATGCTTGGCCTGTGATCGTCCTGAAGCGTCTGGTCGACCGTCTTCCGGTGCGGGCGACCGTGTTGATCGCTGTTGCGTGCGTGGCCGGTGGCGTGGCGTTGACGTTGCGGCCATTCACCTCTGTCGAGGTGCTCGTGCTGCTCGCCGGGATCAACGCGGTGCTCACCGGTGTCCTCGCGTTGGCCTCGCCGGACGCACAGTCGTCGGCGCATCGTTGGCTGGTCGGTGGCGGCTGGATCGTGCTCGGCGCCGTGATCTTGGCGTGGCCCGGTCTGACCGTCGGGGCCTTGGCCGTGCTCATCGGCCTGGGACTCGTCGCGCACGGTCTGGTCGACGTTGCCGGTGGCGTGACAGGCCGGGTCGACGGTGAGCGGAGCGTGGCGATCCTCGAGGGTCTCACCGCGATCGTGTTCGGTGTGCTGGCGCTGGCATGGCCCGACGTGACCGTGTTGATCGTGGCGGTGTTGTTTGGAGCGCGCACGGTGCTGTTCGGGCTGTCGCAGTTGGTCTCGTTGTTCTCGCGCCGTTCAGCCGTGCCCGCAGACGACGCACCCGCGCTTCAAGGGGGACGCTTGCGGAGCACGTTCCGTGTCGCCAGCCGAGTCGTGGGGTTGGTGATCGCGGTCGGGTTGCTGGCGCTGAGTGTCGTGCTGCACGATGATGGACGCACGGTCAGCGCGTTCTACGACACGCCAGCCGAGATCCCCGAAACCCCTGGGGAGCTGCTGCGCACCGAGGCCTACGACACGGGCATCCCCGAGAATGCGCAAGCGTGGCTGATCATGTACAGCACCCAAACGTCGCTCGGTGCGCCGACGGTCGCTACCGCTGTCGTGCTCGCCCCCAAAGAGCTGCCGTCCGGTCCTCGTCCGCTCGTTGCGTGGACGCATGGGACCGTCGGCATCGACCGGCGATGTGCGCCGTCGCTGTCGGACGGGCCGTTCGCCGATCTGCCGATCGGCCCGTTGCTCGACAACGGGTGGGTGATGGTCGCCACCGACTACGCCGGGATGGGCACCGTAGGAGCCAGCTCGTACCTGATCGGGACCGGTCAGGCGTACTCGACACTGGACTCGATCCGCGCTGCGAAGCAGATGCCCGAGCTCTCGCTGTCGGACGACACAGCGATCTGGGGGCACTCCCAGGGTGGTCACGCGGCGCTGTGGACCGGGATCCTCGCCGACACCTACGCGCCGGAGATCATGATCGACGGTGTCGCCGCGCTCTCACCGGCCACCGACCTTCCAGCGATGTCCAAGGCCGTGCAGGGCCAGCTCGGCGGAGCGCTCGGCTCCGCGTACGTGATCACCGCTTATAGCGAAACCTACGACGACGTGCACTTCGACGACTACGTCCGCCCCGGCGCCAGCGTCGAAGTGCGGGAGGCGTCGAAGCGATGCCTGTCCGATCCGGCGCTGCTGATGTCGATCATCACCTCGTTGCCCGCCACCCAGTCCGTTTTCTCGGCCGACCCGACCACCGGCGCTGCTGGGCGGCGCCTCGTCGAGAACACACCCTCCGCACTGATCACCGCGCCGCTGCTCGTCGCGCAGGGAACCGGTGACGAGGTCATCCCGTTCTCGATCACCGAAGACTGGGTCGCTCAGCGATGCGCAGCGGGGCAGCACCTCGAGTTCGTCCCCTATCCCGACCTGACCCACATGGGCGTCCTCCAACCCGACTCAGGGCTCCCCGACAAACTCATCAGCTGGACTGCCGACCGCTTCGCCGGAGAACCGCCCGGACCGACGTGTTGAGACTCACGAGCGCGCCGCACGAGCGAGGAGCTCGCGAGCGCGCCGGTCGGCGAGTTCGAGGGCCCGGTCGGCGGTCCGAGGCACCGCTGGCTGTCAGGTGCCGACCAGCTTGGCGTTGTCCTCCTCGACCGTCGGCAGGAACGCCTCGGGGACGCCTGCGGTCGCCGCTGCGAACGTCTGCTCGTCAGCCAGTTGCAGCGCCTGCAGCGCAGCATCGAAGGCCTCGGCGTTGTTGAATCGGTGGCCGATCACGACGTAGCCCCAATCGCCACTGACCCAGACAGCGCTACCGGTACCGACGCCGTCGTTCTCGGGACCGGTGTTGTCGAACGCGGTCGTCACGCCGTCGACGGCGCGCGGCGTCCAGCCCTCCAGCAACAGTCGTGACATGGTGGACCGAGAGTCGACGAGGCCTCGCCGGGCGACCTTTACGGCCGCGCAACGCACCGGCCATGGCTCGACGAGCACCACGGAGCGCTCGAGGGCGAAGCAGCAACTGCACCAGCGATGCCGGCGAACGCACATCGCCGTCGCCGTCAACGGCGACAACGGGGCCCTTGGCCGCGACGAACGTCACCCCCGACGGGGCGAGCTGCCCTCGACGGTTTCGGCGACCATGGCTGTTGTTGCGGTCGGGAGGTTCGACACGCCGAGCACGATCACCCCCACCCGGGTCCCGCTGTCGCAAGCTGCACCAGTCGCCCGCCCGCTTCGTGATCGCTCTCGACGACCACGACCACGAACGGCCCCTCATCCTCACCTGTCGACTGGCGGTCGGCGGTCGCCTCGTCAGCAGTCGACACGGCCACCCGATCGAACTGATCCCAACGGAGAGGCTCACACCGACGATGTGCACCATGGCGTTGGCCAGGACTTCGTCGACGGCGAGCTCCAAGACGAGCGCGCCGTCGAACGCGTCGGTCCCCGGCCGGGTCGAAAGCGACCGATCCCACCGCTGCCGGTTCACGAGGTACTCACGTTCCCCGTCGCCCAAAGGTCACCGGCCCAGGCAGACCGAAATGCGGCTCGTCGTCGTGCGCTCGCGACGGCATCGAACAGGAACGCGCCAGATGCCAGACCCAGCCGTCGCCGGTCGCCCACCATGGCGCGGGTGCGGCCGACGCCGGTTGAGTCCACTGCACCGACAGTGTCGAGACGTTCACCACGTTGGCGTGGGGCGAGCGTTATCCGACGACGCTCGACACCGAAAGTGGCGGAGAGGGCGTGTTTGAGTGGTTTGCTGGCTGCCGGATACTGCTTGCACGGCGAGGCCGGGTGATGGCCGGATCGAATTGAGAGGTCAGGGGACCACACCTCACGATGCGACCGACTCGAGGCCGTTCAGGCTGTCGTGCGTTGCGAGCACGTCTGTCGATGGGCGTGGCTATTGGGTGATGGCGGTGCCGATCTGTTCGACGACGTCGACGAGCGTGACGCCTCCGGCGGAGATGGCTGAGTCGTCGATGGCGGCGATGCGGTTGTTGGTGACGGCTGGACTGTTGGCGAGTAGGTCGCGGATCTCGGCGATGGCGGTGTCGGCGTCGGTGGAGGCTTTGCTGTAGACGACGACGATCACGTCGGGGGTGAGGGTGAGGACTTCTTCGGCGCTGATCTCGGAGAAGTTGCCGTCGAGGTCGGCGAAGGCGTTGTCGAGGTCGGCGGCGCCGAGCGCGGCGGCGTAGTTGGAGCCGCTGAGTGCGTACAGGGTGCCGTCGTAGACCTGGACGAACGCGGTGGTCATCTGGTTGCCGACAGGCGCGTTGGCCAGGCGGTCGTCGATCTCGTCGATGAGGTCGTGGGCGCGGTCGGCGATGCCGAAGATGGCGCCGAGGTCGGTGATGTCTTGGGTGACCATGTCGATCGTGGTCGGGGCGGGGGTGTCGTAGCCGCAGTAGTCGCCGAGGACGAACACGTTGGTCCCGCTGGCGCGCAGGTCGTCGAGGCTGACAGCACCGGCGTCGCCGGCGACGGAGGTGAGGTCGTTGAGGATGACGAGGTCGGCCTGGACGCTGGCCATCGCTTCACGCGACGGGGCGAAATCGGGGGAGATCTCGGCGATGTCGGGGGCGTTGGCAGGGAGCGATGACAGTGACCCGCTGAAGTAGCCGACGACGCTGTCGCCGACGCCCAGCGCGTCGAGCGTCTCGTAGGACTGCGGCCAGCCGAGCACGACGCGCTGTGGCGGGCTGTCGAAGGTGTAGTCGGTGCCGCAGCTCTCGATCGTGACCGGATAGCCGCCGCCGTCGTCGGTCGGCTGGTTCGTGGCAACGGTCGACTGTGCCGTAGGGATGGTCGTTTGATCGCCGGTGACGGCGGGCTGGGCGGTGTCGTCGTCGCTGCCGCATGCGGTCACCAGCGCGGCGAGAGCAATGACCACGGCGATGTGTCGGGTTCGGCGGGTGTTCACAGTGTCGCTCCTTCGGAGTGCTTCAGGGGGTTGTGTTGGTGTCACGGGCGGCAAAAGACAGGTGCGGCTTGCCGGTGAGCGGATGGGTGCCGCGATGGCTGGCGACGCCGTAGACCTGGTTGACGAGCTCGGTGGTGAGGACGTCGGCGGCGGGACCTGCGGCGAGGACGTGGCCGGCGTGGAGCACGACGATGTCGTCGCAGTGGGCGAGGGCGAGGTTGAGGTCGTGGAGCGCGGTGACGACGGTGATGCCGAGGCTGCCGATGAGGTCGAGCAGTTCGAGCTGGCTGCCGATGTCGAGGTGGTTGGACGGCTCGTCGAGGATGAGCAGCTGGGGTTGCTGGGCGAGGCTCCGGGCGATCAGGACGCGTTGGCGTTCGCCGCCCGACAAGGTGTTGATCTGGCGATGGCGGAGGTGGGTGATGCCGCAGCGGGCGATGGCGTCGGCGACGATGGCGCGGTCGTCGTGATCGGCGTGGGCGATCAGTCCTTGGTGCGGCAGGCGTCCGAGGGCGACAACTTCTTCGACGCTGAACTCGAAGTCGCTGTGATCTGCTTGCTGCAGAACCCCGATCAGGCGCGCGGCCTGTTTGGGTCGCAGTGACCAGATCGGCTGGTCGTCGACCAGGACACTGCCTGCGGCGGGCTGCCAAGCCCGGTAGATCACCTTGAGCAGGGTCGACTTGCCGGAGCCGTTGGGGCCGACGACGCCGACGATCTTGCCGGGCTGTGCGTGCAGTGTCGCGGCATGCAGGATCGTGGTGCCGTCGACGATCACCGACACGCCGTCGGCGACGACGTGCATCACGCCTGCCCTGTCGCGAAGGCCCGTTGCCGCCGCAGCATGACGAGAAAGGTCGGTGCGCCGATCGCCGCGGTGACGATCCCGATCGGCACCTCGGCTGGCTGGCGCACCATGCGGGCGGCGATGTCGACGGCGACCAGGAACGGCCCGCCGAGCAGCGCGCTCACCAGCAGCACTCGACGGTGGGCCGAGCCCACCATCGCTCGGGCGATGTGGGGGACGACCAGCCCGATGAACCCGATGCCACCAGCGACCGCGACGAGGCAGCCGGTGATCAACGACGCCAGAGCGATCAGCAGCAACTGAAAGGCGCCGACGTTGACACCCAACGAGCTGGCCGTGGTGGCGCCGAGCACCAGGGCGTCGACGCGGCGGGCGACGGTCAGCATGACGATCGTGCCGACCGCTACCGCCACGGTCGGCACGGCGAGGTTGGACCAGCGTCCACCAGCGACGCTGCCGAGCGACCAGAACAGCACCCGTTGGACCTGAGCGGGTGTGGCCATGATCTGCAGGAAGTACGTCGCTGAGTTGAACGCGTAGCCGACGGCGACACCGGCGAGCACGAGGCGGGTGGGATGCCACATGCGGTTCTGGCGGGCGAGCGTCAGCGTGATCGCGAAGCTGGCGATCGCGCCGACGAACGCTGCTGCCGACAGACCGAGGCCCCCGGTCGCCGACGACCCGGCGACGATCACCGCGACCGCGCCAAGGCTGGCGCCAGGGGCGACGCCCAGCAGGTACGGGTCGCCCAGCGGATTGCGGACGACTGCTTGGATCACCACGCCACACACGGCAAGCCCGGACCCGACAACCATGCCGAGCAGGACGCGAGGCAACCGGATGTCCCACACGATCTGCTGCTCGACCGCACTGCCAGCGCCGCCGGCAAGACCGAGCTTGCCGGCGACCACCCGCCACACCGTGCCGATCGGCACCCCAACCGGCCCGATCGAGACACCAGCGACGCCGACCACCACCGCCACCGCGAGCAGCGCGCCGACCAGGAACCCGAACCGCGCCGGCGCAGCGAACGACGCCCCGGTCCGACGGCCCGGCGCACCAGCAGGCACGGCGGTGATGCGACCGCCAGCGAGCACTGCGCCGGCGGCCTCCTTGCTGCCGGCAGCGGACACGGCGGAACGAGGTGGCGCCGATGAGCGGGTCACGCGTCCGCCACCGATCGGCGAAGGTACGTCAGTTCTTCGCCGATCAGATCGCTCACCCTTCATAAGACTGATTCTCGATACTACTCTGGGATGGGTGAGCACCTCAACACGGCCGCCGGCGTCGCCGAATGTGTTGCGGTCCGAGCCGTTGTTCGCTCGGTGGGTGGTGGCCGAAGGTGTCTCGATGGTCGGCTCGTCGATCTCGATGGTCGTGCTGCCGGTGCTCGTCTATGACCTCACCGGCTCAGCGGGACTGACCGGGCTGCTCGCCGCGACGCGGCTGATCCCCTACCTCGTGCTGGGACTGATCGCTGGGCCGATCGCCGACCGGTCCAGCCGGCGTCGACTGATCATCGGAGGTAACGTCGCCGAGGGAGTGCTCGCGGCGACGATCCCGATCGCGGCGATGGCCGACGCGCTCACGGCGGCGCATGTCTTCGTCGTCGCCCTGCTGTCGGCAACCGCCTACGTGTTCTCCGACGCAGCGGTGTTCGGTGCCGTGCCGGCTCTCGTGCGACCTGAGCGCCTCGCTGACGCCAATGGCGTGCTATCGGTGTTCGGCTCGAGCGCCGACATCGCCGGACCGGTGCTGGCCGGCGTGCTGATCACCACGATCGGGGCAACTCACGGGCTGACGATCAACGCGATCAGCTTCCTCGCCGCCGCCGCCGTTCAACTCACGATCCATTCCGACTTCCGCCGGCCCATCAACGCTGCAAGCCCGGCGCGACGTCCGACGATCCGACAGCAACTCGGCGCCGCGTTCACGTTCATCCGCCGCCAGACGACCGTGTTGACGCTGATCGCCGTGGGGTTCGGCAACTCGCTGGCGATCGGGATCGTGCTCGGGCTGCTGGTCCCGTGGTCGGTCGAGGTGCTCGGCTACGCCAGTGACGATCCGCGCCTCGGCGTCCTCTACGCCGCCGTCGGCGTCGGCAGCCTCGCCGCCGGCCTGGTGTTCGCCCGGCTCTTCAGCGCTGCCAGAGTCCGGGTCCTGACACCGGCAGCTGTCGCCTGGTCAGCCCTGTGCAGCATCGGCCTCGCGGCCGGGGTGGGCTGGTTGGCGACACCGGCGATGGCGGCGTTCTCGTTCGGGATCATGGTGACCATCACCACCGGGATCACCTACCGCCAGCTCGCCACGCCTGATCAGCTCGTCTCGACCGTGAACACGATCGGCCGGATGATCGCGGCGGGCGGTCAACCGGTCGGCGCCGCACTCGGAGCCCTGATCGCGACCGTCCTGACCGTCACCGCCGCCTACACCACCGCGGCGGGCCTGATGGCGACCACCGCGCTCGCCGCCCACCTCGCCCTGCGTCGCCGCGACACCAGCCTTCCCGAGCACCTACGACCAAGCCACGAGGGTGATCCCGCGGGCGAGCCGGTCTGACTGGTCGCGGGGTCAGGTGGCCCGGAGGGTGGCGAGGTTCTGGCGGTACGACGTCATCTGCGGATCGTCGGCGAGCGCAGGGAGCATCGCGTGCAGTTCAGCGGGCAGGAGCTCGAGCACCTCGCTGGGGGCATCGACGAAGTTGCAGCTCTCGACCAGCTCCAACGCCGCACCGGGGAGATCGAGGGTCGTATCGTCACAGAACCACACAATCCATCTGAGAGAATCGTTCCTATTCTGAGTAGAGTGGCTCGGCGATGATGCTCCAACGCCATCTGCTGCGCCTGGCGGGTCGGGTGCGCGGACCGGTCGCGGCGTGCGTGGCGATCGGATTGGTGGTGTTCGCGCTCAACGTGGCCCAGGCGGTGCTGGTCGGTGTCGCCTTGGGGCGGGTGCTCGACGGCCGTTCGATCGGTGGCCTCGCGGTGTTGATGGTCGCGGTGTTGGTGGTGCGGGCGGGGGCGGTGTGGTTGCGGGAGCTGCTGGCGGTGCGCGCCGCGGGTGTGGTCAAGACGCGGTTGCGCGATCTGTTGGTGGCGCGGGTGCTGTCGGTGGGGCCGGGCTACTTCGACGACGTGCGGTCGGGGGAGGTGCAGTCGTCGGTGGTCGACGGGGTGGAGGGGCTGGAGGCGTACTACAGCCGCTATCTGCCGCAGGCGTTCGTGTGTCTCACGGGCCCAGTGGCGGTGGCGGTGTGGATCGCGACGCGTGACCTCGCGGTCGGAGCGGTGGTCGCGGTTGGGTTGGTGGCGGTGCCGCTGGTCCCGCGCTGGTGGGACCGGCTGCTGCGGTCGCGTGGCCAGGACCACTGGGGGCAGTTCACCGAGTTGCACGCCGACTTCCTCGATGCGATGCAGGGGATGCCGACGCTCAAGGCGGTCAACGCGGTGTCGGTCCAGCGGGAGCGGCTCGAGCAGCGCAGCCAGTCGTTGTTCCGGGCGACGATGCGCCAGATGGCGGTGTCGCTCGTCGACACCGGCTTGACCGAGTTGTTCATCCAGGTCGGCACCGCGGTGGCGGTGGCGGTCGGCGCGTGGCAGGTGGCCGGCGGAGCGTTGCCGCTGGACACGTTGCTCGTGCTGCTGGTGCTGGTCGGGGTGTGCTTCCGGCCGTTCCGCGAGCTGTCGATGTACTGGCACGCGGGGTTCTTGGGGGTCTCGGCGGCCGGTGGGATCACCCGCTTGCTGGAAGCGCAGCCCCCGTCACCCGACCGGCCCGACGCCGTCGCGCTGACGCCGGCAGACGGGTTGGGGATCAGCTTCCGGGACGTCACGTTGCGGTACGCGTCACGCCCGGAGCCGGCGCTCGACGGAGTGTCATTCGATGTGTCGGCGGGGCAGCGGGTCGCCGTCGTCGGCCGTTCGGGGGCGGGAAAGTCGTCCCTCGTGGGGGTGCTGATGCGGTTCCGCCCACCCGACGGTGGGTCGGTCGAGATCGCCGGCCGGGACATCGCCGCCGCGACCGGCGACTCGGTGCGCGACCTGGTCGCGCTCGTCTCCCAGGACACGTACCTGTTCGCCGGCACGATCGAGGACAACCTACGGATGGCCCACCCGGACGCGACGTTCGACGAGATCGTGCGCGCCGCGACCGACGCCGGGATCCACGATCACGTCGCCGGCCTGCCCGATGGCTACGCGACGGTGGTCGGCGAGCGCGGGCTGACGTTGTCGGGCGGGCAGCGCCAACGTCTGGCGATCGCCCGGGCGCTGTTGAAGGACGCGCCGATCCTGGTGCTCGACGAGGCGACATCGGCGATCGACGCGGCCAAGGAGGCCGAGATCAGCGCCGCTCTCGACCGGCTCGCGGCCGGGCGCACGACGCTGGTGATCGCCCACCGATTGAACACCGTGCGCAACGCCGACCGGATCGTCGTGCTCGACCGCGGCCGCGTCGTCGACAGCGGCACCCACGACGAACTGGTGACCCGGGGCGGCCTGTACGCGGAGCTGGTGCGTAGCCAGACGGTGACAGCGTGAGGCGACCACCCCGGCCGACCCGACCGGCTTGCCGGTGGAAGACGCGATGACCGCGGTCGACGACGCCGCGACGACGAGTGGTCTGGCGCCGAGCGGGCTGGTCGACCCGGACCGGCTGCGCAGCCGGCGGGCAGCGCTGTGGCGGATCGCGCCGATCCTGCGGCGCCATCGCAGCGAGTTCGCCGGCAGCCTGCTGCTCAACCTCGGATCCCAGGTCGGCCTGATCGGCGCCGCGGTGTGCGCGGCGTGGATCGTCGGGGCCGTCGCCGACGGCGGCCGGCGCGGCGACCTGATGTGGCCGATCGTGTGGATGGCCGCGGCGGTGCTCGTGCGTGTGGGGTGCGTGTGGGGCGAGATGTGGGTCGCCCACGACCTGGCGTACCGGGTGATGGCCGACCTGCGAGTCGACGTGTTCGACGGTCTCGAACGGCTCGCGCCGGCGTGGCTGCTCGGGCAGCGCACCGGTGACGTCGGCGCCGCGGCGATGTCGGATGTAGAGACCCTCGAGTGGTTCTATGCCCACGCTGCCGCCCAGTTCGCGGTGACCGTGGCGACCCCGTTGGCGGCGGTCGCGATCCTGTTCACCGTCGACCCCGCACTTGGCGCGGTGGTGCTCCCGCTCGCGGTTGCGTTGGCGACGGTGCCGCTGTGGCTGGCCCGCCGGGCCGACCGGCAGGGGGCCGTGTTGCGCACCGCGATCGCCGACCTGCACGCCGACACCGTCGACGCCGTCCAGGGCCTGCGCGAGCTGGCCGCGTTCGGGGCCACGCAACGGTTCCGGCAGCGGCTGCGGCAACGCAGCAGCGACCTCGCCCGGGCCCAGTCCGCACACGGCAGGCGGGCCGGGTTCGAGGCCGCGGTCAGCGATCTGCTGGTAGCCATGGCGATGATCGCCACCGTCGTCGTCAGCGCCCGGCTGGTGCGTGGCGGGGACCTGTCGACGACGATGCTGCCGATCGCCGTGCTCCTGGCCGCGACCGCGCTCGGGCCGATCGCCGACGTGATCGGCGGGGTCCGCAACCTGGGGGCGCTGCGTGCCGCGGCGGCGCGCGTGTACACGGTGATCGACACCCCGGCCCGGGTCACTGACCGACCCGACCCGCCTCCCGCCCCGGAGCACGCGGCACTCGACGTGCGCTTCGAGGACGTCACGTTCCGCTACTCACCGGCCGCGCCGCTGGCGCTCGACGCGGCGTCGTTCGAGATCCCCGCCGAGCAGACCGTCGCCCTGGTCGGCGCGTCCGGCGCCGGCAAGTCGACGTGCGTCAACCTGCTGCTGCGCTTCTGGGACCCTGACACCGGCACGGTCCGCGTCGGCGGCCACGACGCCCGCGACCTGTCTCAGCGCGACCTGCGCGAGCTCGTCAGCCTGGTGCCCCAGGACGTGTACCTGTTCAACACCACGATCGCCGACAACATCGGGCTCGGCAGCCCGCACGCCACCCCGGACGCGGTCCGCCACGCCGCCGAGCAGGCGCTGGTCACCGAGTTCACCGACGACCTGCCCGACGGGCTCGACACCACCGTCGGCGAACGCGGGGCGCGGCTGTCGGGTGGTCAGCGCCAACGCATCGCGATCGCCCGGGCGTTGCTGCGCCGCTCACCGATCCTCGTCCTCGACGAAGCCGTCTCGAGCCTCGACGCAGCCGGGGAGACGCTCGTGCACGCCGCGCTCGAGCAGGCCCGCCAGGGCCGCACCACCCTCGTCATCGCCCACCGCCTGTCCACGATCCGCAACGCCGACCGGATCGTCGTCCTCGACGCCGGCCGGGTCGCCGAGACCGGCACCCACGACGAGCTGCTCGCCCGCCGCGGCGCCTGCTGGCGGCTACTCGGCGAACAGCTCCAGCAATTGTAGGAACAGTTCCTACTCCTGCTTGAATGTGGGAATGCGTCTCGTTCGTCTGCTCACCCCCCTTATCGTTCTCTCGCTCGTCGCCGTCGCCTGCGGGGGTGACGACGACACGACCGATGCCGACGCGGCCTCGGCGGCGGCGGTGGCGACCGCTCCCGGCGGATCGAGCGACGTCCCGGCCACGGTCACGCAGCCGGCCGGCGGGCCGATGTCGGCGGTCGATTCGACCGGCGCCACGATCGAGCTGGACGGGCCGGCCGAGCGGATCGCGTGCCTGACCGAGCCGTGCGTCGACGTGCTGGTCGAGCTCGGCCTCACCCCGGCCGCCGCGTCCCCGAACGGCGTCACGTCGCTGCCGGAGTTCTTCGGTGAGGGCGCTGCCGAGATCCCTTCGATCGGTGGGTCGTTCTTCGAGCCGGCGATCGAGGACGTGGTCGCTGCCGAGCCGGATCTGGTGATCGGCCTGGAGGGCGTCCATGAACCGATCCGCGACGCACTCGGCGACATCCCCCTCTACATCGTCGGGATCGACACCACCGACGAGGCGCTCGAGTTCCTCGCCAACGCCGGCACCCTCACCGGCCACGCCGACCTGGCCGCCGACCGGGCCGGGGCGTTCACCGCCAAGCTCGACACGGCGATCACCGGCACCGACGCCGAGTTGAGCGTGGCCGTCGTCTACACCGGCGCCTACGGGTTCAACATCAACGGCACCGGCAGCTCGGTCACCGCCCAGATGCTCAGCCAGATCGTCGACTACCCGTTCGTCGACGAGGACGCTGCCGACCACGACGGCGGCTACGCCCAGTTCTCGGTCGAGCAGCTGCTCGCCGCCGACCCCGACTGGGTGTTCGTCAACACGATCGACGACGACGGCGGCCAAGGCGAGCCGTCCTCGGTCGTGATGGCCAACGACGCCGTGTGGGGCCGCCTCTCCGCGGTCGCCGCCGGCCAGGTGGTCGACACCCGCACGCCGCTGTGGCAGTACGGGCGCGGCACCCACTCGCTCGGCATCATCCTGGACGAGTTCCTCGCGGCGATCGCCTGACGCCGGGTGGCCACCACCACCCCCGCCCAGTCGTGGAGTCCGGCGCGGCGGCTGCGCTGGTACACGGCGATCGCCTCCACCGTGCTGGTGGGCCTGGCGACATGGTCGCTGTGCACCGGCGCACCGACGCTGACACCCTGGCAGGTGCTCGACCTGGCCCGGCACGACGACGGCTCGATCGCCCACGTCGTGCTGGTCGAGCTGCGCATCCCCCGACTGATCCTCGCCACCGCCGCCGGGGCGACGCTGGGCATCGCCGGCGCGGCCCTCCAACCCGCCCTCCAGAACCCGCTGGCGGGGCCTGAGCTGACCGGGGTCGCCGCCGGGGCCTCGCTGGCGGTCGCCGCGATCACCGTGCTCGACATCGACCTCCCGGCCGCGGTCACCCCGCTGGTCGCCGCCGCCGCGGGCCTCGCGGCCGGGTTGGTCGTGATCACCGTCACCCGGGCGGTCGCCGATCCGATCCGCATGGCGCTCGCCGGCGCGGCGATCGCGGCGATCCTCAACGCGCTGCTGATCGGCGTGCTCACCCTCGGCACCGCCAGTGACGCCACCTCGCTGTACCAGTACCTCGTCGGGTCGCTGATCGACCGGCGCTGGCACCAGGTCCGCGTCGCCCTCCCGGGGATGCTGATCGGCTCGGTCGTGCTCGCCGCCGCGGCCGCCCCGATCAACACGCTGCGTCTCGGCGACGCGGCCGCGTCCAGCGTCGGCGCCAAACCGGTGCGCGTGCGGATCGTGGCCCTCGCCGCGGTTGCGCTCGGTACCGCCGGCGTCGTCGCTGCGGCCGGGCCGATCGGGTTCGTCGCCCTCGCCGTGCCCCACGGCGTCCGCCGCCTGCTCGGCGACCACGACGTCCGCCGGATCGTGGCAGCGTCCGCGCTCAGCGGCGCCGTCACGCTCGTCGCCGCCGACCTCCTGGCACGTCTCGTCGTCGCCCCACGCGAACTCCCCGTCGGACTGTTCACCGTCCTGCTCGGCGCCCCCGTCGCGGTCGCCGTGGGCCGCGCCCGCACCAGTGCAACGAACCCATGACCCAGGCGACGCCGACCCCCACGACACACCAGCCGGCTTGGCGACTCGGCGCAGCGACGGTAGTGCTCGTCATCGCCGCGGTCGCCCACCTCGGCGTCGGCAGCCACTGGCTGACACCCGGCGAGGTCGTCGACGCGCTCGGCGGCCACGGACCCGCCCCGGCAGTCGCCATCGTGCGCGACCTGCGCCTACCCCGCACCCTGATCGGCCTCGCCGCCGGGGCCCTGCTCGGCGCCGCCGGGGCACTCACCCAGGCCGCCCTACGCAACCCGCTCGCCAGCCCCGACGTCACCGGTGCCACCGCCGGTGCGGTGCTCGCCGCAGTCGCCTTCGCCCAATCGGCGCCCGACCCACTCCGCGCCAGCAGCACCGCCCTCGCCGCGACCGCGTTCGCCGGCGGCGCAGCCGGCGCCGGGATCGTCGTCGTGATCGCCCGCGGCCGCGCCGGAGCCCTGAACTTACTGCTGTGCGGGATCCTCGTCAGCGGCATCCTCGCCGCCGTGACGTCACTGCTGCTGCTCCGCCGGTCGACCACGATCGGCGGGTCGCTGACCTGGCTGGTCGGCTCGCTCAACGCCCGCACCTGGACCCACTGGCATCAGATCTGGCCGGCCACGATCGTCGCCGCGCTGGCCACGATCGCGGTCGTCCCGGCCGCCAACCTGATGGCGCTCGGCGACACCACCGCCACCAACCTCGGCCTGCGGGCCAGCCGCGGCCGGCTGGCCCTGCTCGGCGTCGCGGTGCTCGCCACCAGCACCTCGGTGATGGTCGTCGGCGCGGTCGGGTTCGTCGGCCTCGTCGCCCCGCACATCGCCCGCCGGCTCGTCGGCGGCGACCATCGTGTCGCGATCCTCATGTCCGCGCTGGCCGGGGCGATCATCGTGACCGTCGCCGATCTCGGCGCCCAGCTCCTGACCCTGCACCCGATCATCGGCGACGCCGAACAGCGCGCCGGGCTCCCAGTGGGCGCGGCCACCGCCTTGATCGGCGCACCCTGGTTCCTGCTGCTCGCCGCCCGGAGCCGCCGGTGACCAGCACCGGACGCAGCCGCACGTCGCCTACCACCGTGGCGAGCCAGTCGCAGCCGAACGACGGCCCGCCCGGGCACACGCTCGCCGCCGAGGCGGTCGACGTGGGCTACACCACCGTTGTCGTCCGCGGCGTCTCGCTCACGATCGATGCCGGTGTCTGCACCGCGCTCGTCGGGCCGAACGGGTCGGGCAAATCGACACTGTTGCGCTCCCTGGCCGGCACGCTGCGCCCCCGCCAGGGCACGGTGCTCGTCGACGGCGACGACGTCCGCCGCCTGCGGACCCGCGAGCTCGCCCGCCGGATCGGCGTGCTCCACCAGGGCGCCGCCGTCCCGGAAGCGATCACCGTCCGCCAACTCGTCGAGCAGGGCCGCTACCCCCACGCCGGCCCGCTTGCCATGCTCCGCCAACGGCACGACCCGATCATCGACGAAGCCCTCACCGCCGTCGACCTCACCCAGCACGCCGACCGCCCCGTCGACGAACTCTCCGGTGGCGAACGCCAACGCGCCTGGCTCGCCCTCACCCTCGCCCAGCAAGCACCGATCCTGCTGCTCGACGAACCCACCACGTTCCTCGACATCGGTCACCAGATGGAGACGCTCGCTCTCATCGAACAGCTCCGCCGCGAACGTGGCCTCACCGTGCTCGCCGTGCTGCACGACCTCAACGATGCGTTCGCGATCGCCCAACACGTCGTCGTCATGCGCTCCGGCCGCGTCGTCGCCGCCGGACCACCCGACGCGGTGATCAACACATCGCTGCTGCGCGATGTCTTCGGCGTGCACGCCCACGTCGGTGTCCACGCCGAGACCGGCGTCCGCTATGTCGTCCCGCTCGGCCCAGCCTCTGCTTGACCGGTGGGCGGGGCAACCTGGCATCTCCCCCGCCGACGGCTCGCCGCCGTGCCGCCGCCAGCACACCGGCGTCGATGAGACTTCGGTCTGTGAGCCGTTCCCATTCTCACCATCACCACTCCTCGACGCACGTCGACGGTCAACACCTTGTTCCTCGCGTATGCGGGAGCTGCGCCGCCACTGCTGCTGTTGTTCACCGAGGCGGACCAACCGATCTCGTCGATCGCAGGCCGTGAGATCGTCGCGACCGAGATCGTGAGATCGCTGGTCGGGTCGGTGGGCCTGGTGGCTGCGGTCCCGATCACGACGTGGCTGGCGGTCAAGACCACCACCCGGTCGACAGCCCGTCAACCGGTCGCGTGACGGCTTACCGGGCCAGCTTGCGGACCGCACCGCCGGTGAGCGTGAGCGCGAACAGCGCGATCGCGAGCAGCACGATCGTGCCACCCGACGGGGTGTCGAGGTAGTACGAGGCGATCACGCCGGAGACGGCCACGAATGCGCCGAGGGTGATGCCGAGCAGGTACGTACCCCGGAAGCTACGGGCGACCAGCTGTGCGGTAGCGACCGGCACCACCATCAACGCGCTCACCAGGAGCACGCCGACGACGCGCATCGAGATGACGACGGTCAGTGCGCTGAGCACGGCGAGGGTCAGGTTGAGCCCCATCACCGGCAGGCCACTCGCCCGGGCGTGCTCCTCGTCGTTGCTGATCGCGAACAGCGCCGGACCCAAGAACGCGGTGAGGGCCACGACGAGCGCGGCGAGCACCACGAACGTGACCAGGTCCGATGACGTGGTGGTGGTGATGCTGCCGAACAGGTACTGGTTGAGGTTGCGGCCCCCCGATGGGGCGCGTGTCACGAGGACCAGGCCGCCGGCGATGCCGCCGTAGAACAGCATCGCCAGGGCGATCTCGGCGAACGCCTCTCGGCGGGCGCGGATCAACTCGACGGCGATCGTGCCAGCTACTGCGGTGATCAACGCGACGAGGACCGGGGCGCGGTCGAGGACCAGGCCGAGGGCGACGCCGGTCACGGCGACGTGCCCGAGTCCGTCGCCGATCAGGGCGAGACGGCGCTGAACGAGGAAGATCCCAGTGGCCGGGGCGCTCAGCCCGACGAGCACCGCGGCGACGAGCGCGCGGCGCATGAAGTCGTAGTCGAGGAACTCGACGGCCAAGATCATCGCGCCAACAGGCCCAGTCGTGGTCGGGCATCGCGGGCGCCGCCCAGGGGCTCGCCGCCGTGCGGGTCGGTGTCGCGGTGCGCGGGTGTGGGTTGTTCCTTCGGTGGGCCGTCGTAGACCACTTCGCCGGCTTCCAGGCAGACGCTGCGGGTGATGACACCGTCGAGCGGGCCGAGTTCGTGCAGCACGATGATCAGTGTGATGCCGCGTGCTGCGAGATCTCGGAACGTGCCGGCCAGCGCCTCCTGGCTCTCCCGGTCGACGCCGGCGAACGGCTCGTCGAGCACCAGCACGTCGGCGTCGCCGGCGAGCGCCCGGGCCACCAGCGCGCGGCGTTGCTGGCCGCCCGACAGCTGTCGAACGGGGACGCGTGTGCGATCGTCCAGACCGACCGCGGCGATCGCGTCGGTGACTGCCTGCCGGTCGGCGGCCCGGTAGCGGCCGAGCAGGCCCACGCGGGCCACGCGCCCGGAGCGCACTACCTCCTCCAGGGTCGCTGGGATCGGCGACGCGGCCAGCCCGCGTTGGGGCACGTATCCGACTCGCCACCGTTCGCGCAGCGCCGCGAGTGGGTGACCGAACCATTCGGTCTCACCGCCGTAGTGGTCGACAAGTCCGAGCGTGCCCTTGACGAGCGTCGACTTGCCTGATCCATTGGGACCGAGCACGGCGACCACCTCGCCGGTGTCGATCCGCAGGTCGGCGTGCGCGTTCACCGCGCCGCCGTAGCCGAACCGCGCGTCGGCAAGGCGGACGACCGGGGTGGTCACGTGCAGTCTTGGCCGGTGCGCAGGCTCTCCAGGTTCGAGCGCATCACCTCGAAGTAGTCGCTGCCGGCGGACTGGTCGGCGAGGCCCTCGATCGGGTCGAGCACGGCGGTTGCAGCACCGGTCTCGTCGGCGACCGTCTGGGCGATCGCCGGGTCGACGAGTGTCTCGTAGTAGATCGTCGAGACGTCGTGGTCGCGGACGAACTCGGTGACCTCGCCCAGCTTGGCCGGCGACGGCTCCTCCTCGGGCGACAATCCGGCGATGCCGACCTGTGTCAGCCCGTACCGCTGAGCGAGATACCCGAACGCGCTGTGGCTCGTCACGATGTCCGTGTTCGCGCACGAGGCCAGGCCGGTCTCGAACTCGCCGTCCAAGGCTTCCAGCTCGCCGCGCAGCGCAACCGCGTTGGCGGTGAAGTCAGCCGCGTGATCGGGCGCGAGCTCGCCGAGCCGCACGGCGAACGAGTCGGCGACATCGGCCAGACGGGTCGGGTCGAGCCAGAAGTGGGGGTCGACACCACCATGGTCGTGCTCGTCGGCGTGCTCCTCGTCGGCGTGATCTTCACCCTCTTCGTCGGCGTGGTCCTCGTCGGCGTGGTCCTCGCCCTCTTCGTGCTCCTCCTCGCCGCCTTCCAGGTCGAGGCGCGCGGCGGGCGCCACGTCGAACGCCTGACTGGTACCGACGCTGGCGACTGCATCGTCGACGGCCGGGGTGAACCCGGCCAGGTACACGACCAGATCAGCGTCCTGCAGCGCCGCCGTGTCCCGCGGGGTCAGCTCGAGGTCGTGAGGCTCGGCGCCCGCCGGGGTCAGGTTCGTCACGTCGACGAGGTCCCCGCCGACACGTCCGGCGACGAACTGCAAGGGGTAGAACGACGCCACCACCCCGATCGTCTCACCTGACCCGCTGCCGGTGCTGTCGCTCGGCGCGGGCGAGTTCGACGTGGTGTCGTCATCGCCTCCGCAGGCTGCGAGGGTGAGCGCGGCGACGGCCGCGACGGCAACGGTGGATCGGCGCCAACGAGGCACCCGGTCGTGGTTCATGAAGGTCCTCCCCTGGCATGTCACAGCCGCCAACTCTAGCAGGAACAGTTCCCATCCTTACCAAGCGGGTGGCTATGCTCCGCTCATGGAGGGGCCGCCACACCGTGGCGACGAGGCCGGCGACGTCCACACATGCGCTGCCCACAAGCTCGGCGCTACCGGGTTTCGGTACACGCGAGCGTGCCGCACGATCGTGCACACGCTGGTCGTGGCAGACGCGCCGATGACGATCGCGGCGATGATCGACGGATGCCCTGACTTGCCGTCGAGCTCGGCGTACCGCAATGTCCGCAACCTCCAGGGAGCGGGCGTGGTGGTCGAGGTTCCTCATGTCGGTGCGGCGCGGTACGAGTTGAGCCAGGGTGTCGGAGCAGCTCGTCGTCACCACGCGCTGTGCCGGTCGTGTGGCGACGTGGCCGTCGCCCCGTCGACGGATCGTGTCGACGCGGCGGTCGCGCTGGCGGTCGATTCGCTCCGGGAAGCCGGCGTGCTCGCCGAGTGCCACCAGGTGGCGTTCGTTGGGACCTGTGTTCGGTGCGGGCCCCGGTCGGGGCAGTGACCGCCAATCGGGTTCGTTCTCAGCTATTCTTATTCTATGGTTGACATTCACGGGATCGCCAAGCGCCGGATGGACGAGGCTGGGCACATGTACACGCGGGCGCGTCGGCTGATCATGGACACGCTCGCGTCGACGAGTGGCCCGGCGACGATCCCGACGATCCTGCAGGCCGCCCCGAGCTTGGTGCAGAGCTCGCTGTACCGGAACCTCGCTGTCCTACAAGAAGCGGGCCTGGTGTCGCGCGTCGATGTCGGCGACGATCGCTCCTACTACGAGCTGAGCGAGGCGGTCACCGACGACCACCACCATCACCTCGTGTGCCGGGCGTGCCGGTCGGTCATCGACGTCGCTCTACCGGCGCGGACCGAGCGGTCGCTCGACCGGGCCTTCAGCGCCGCCGCCATCGACGCCGGGTTCAGTCTCGAGGAGCACCGCGTCGACCTGGTCGGTGTGTGCGCCACCTGCCAAGCCGCATAGAACGCTGGCCCATCCCGCGACAGACGACACGCCCGCTGCGCACCGCCGCCCGGGTGGCAGCGGACCGGAACCGTCGACGCCTGACTCCGCGCTAGTGGTCGTCGCCGGGTCCGGGGTGGAGGTGGGCGGCGTGGTAGAGAGCATCTTCGACGAGCTCGCCGATGTGGTTGTCGGCGAGGCGGTAGTGCACGAAGTTGCCCTCACGGCGGGTCTGGACGATGCCGGCGAGGCGGAGCTTGCCGAGGTGTTGTGACTCAGCGAGTTGCCAGGTCCCGTTCCAGTCGAGGCCGAGGTTGACGAGTCGGGTCAGGTTGATCGCGGCGCAGCGGTGAGCGAGGCCGATCTGGTTGCGGGCGATCCCGTGGTAGCGGACCTTGCGGCCGCCGCGTCACGCAACCGGGCGACCGCTCCCGCAACCGCGCCTTGGCCCGACTCCGGCAGGACCCGGTCGCCCAGGCGACCGTTGAAGCACGCGACTGGTCAAGATGGTGCCCACGCCCCCGAAGGCCTGGAAATCTCCGTCAGTTGAATGTACGGTACGTTGTATCAGTGAGGAAGTAGAGATGCCAAAGACATCATCTAGCAATCGGAACCGCAAGCGTTCGACGGCGCGAGGCGTCGACGTTGATGGGGTTCTGGATCGTGCTGTGGCGATCGCCGACGCGGAGGGTCTTCACAGCCTCACCATCCGGCGGCTCGCCAACGAGACCAAGGTCGGGGCGATGACGCTCTACAGCTACTTCAGCAATAAGGACGATCTGCTCCAGAACATGGCTGACCACGTCCTGAGCCGGTTCGTTGCCCCGACTGGGCGCACCGACGACGTCAAGGAGTACATCCGGCTGCTTGCCAATGGGTGGCACGACATGATGATCCGGCATCCGACAATTGTGCAGTTGATCCTCCATCAGGTGACGTCGCGCCCTGCCGCTCGGTCAGCGAGCTTCGAACGCCCGATCGCCGATCTGATCGCGCTCGGGTTACCCGGCGAGCAAGCTGTGCGCATTTATGGCTTCACGGTCACCTACGCGCTCGGGTTCAGCGCCTATCAGCTGCCCCGACCGTGGGGGTACGACCTGAGCGAGGGGAGCGACGTCGACGAGCAGCGCCGCCAGCAGAGCCTCCTCGTTCAGTCACTACCGATCCGCGAGTACCCGGCCATGGTCGGAAACGCCGGTGCGATCGTCTCGCTGCCCACGCGTGAGCAGTTCGAGTGGGGGCTCGACGTGTTCATCGCCGGCATCGACGCCCTTCTGGCCTCGGATCACGCTGGCTAACGGTGGTGTCAAGCCGTGGCCAGAGCGCAGGTGTTCGCCGGTGGCTCCGGTCCGCGGGGCGCGCGTCTGAGCTGACCTTCCAAAGGTGTCGAGGTCGCCACAATGACCAGGCACTGTCGGATCGGTGGTCGTGCCTAGTCAGGGGCACCACCATCGGCCGTTCGACCGGTCACGCCCCGGTTATCCGTCGCGGCGTAGATCCGCGAGTTGGGGCAATACCTCCTCCGCGAAGCGGCTCAGTTGCTCCTCCTGGTTGAACGAGGCGAATCGGACGAGCGCGTGCGTCATTCCCGCGTCAACGAACGTCCTCATCCAGGCCGCAATATCGTCCGCGGTCCCCGCTGGCCCCCAGTCCGGCAAGTTCACCTGTGGCCCGAACTCGGGGTAGTAGGCCGAGATGTAGTGCCGGAACTCGTCCTCCGCCCGGTCGGTGCTGGTGTTCACGTTCACAGTCACCTGATACGCGACGTTGTGTACCGGCGGCAGGGAGAGCTCCTCGGCAGCGCCCTCTAGGCGGGCTCGGAACTCACGGACCTCTTCGGGGTGGGTCGCCCGACAACAGGTCATCCACCCGTCTCCGTACTTCACGACGCGGCGTTCCGGCGTCTCCACACTTCGGGTGCCCGTCTGGCTGCCGGTTCGGCCCGCGATCCGCGGATTGGAGACGACCCAGATGGGCGGCTGCCGCGCCGGCGCGAGGGGGCGCCGCTCGGTGCCGCTGTCGAACGACACGTCATCGAGTTGGAAATGTCGTCCGTGGAAGGTCACCCGTCCGTCTCGCAGCAGAGATCGGAGAACTTGCAGCGCCTCCTCGAGGCGTGAGGTCCGCGTCCGGAAATCCAGGCCGAGGGCCTCGAACTCCTTCCTGACGCCGTCTTCCACATTGCCGGCGCATGCACCCATGATCGTCCGGCCGCCGGACAGTTGATCGACAGTAGCCCACGCCAGAGCAAGCGACACCGGGTCCCGAAGTGGGACCACCAGACACGCGGTGCCGAGCTGCACCCGAGTTGTCCGCTGGCTCAGTGCGGCGAGCAGCGTGAGCGATTCCCATCGTGGTTTCGAAAAGAGGCTGTCTCCCACCCAGACCGAATCGAGTCCGACCGCTTCCGCCCGTTCCGCGAGTTCCAGGAGCGCCTGCAGATCGTATGTCTCCGAGAGCAATGCGTCGCGGTTGTTGAGATTCACCCCGACGTGCAGCGCCGGCTGTGTCATTTGTTCTGGATTCCCGCGCGGGAGGTCCCGGGGTCCAGACGTGTCCACTCCCATTTCGTTTGCTCCCATCGCCTGCCGAACTTCGGCCACAGTGTCGAACGTACAATGTACCGTACTATGTGCTCGTCGGCACTACGTCAAAAATTGGGTCACGCCGCTTAGGAGCCGCGACTGGCATCTCGTCTGGACGATCGTCACTCGGCCGCTGCGCTGGGGATGCCAGTCGCACGACGGCTTGTGTCACCCTCCCGAAGGAGGCGAACAACCGCGGGCGTCGTGGTGGGTGGCAGCATTCCCGGCCGCGATCATTCGACCAGCGCTTCGAGGCGTTGGCGCGTGCGCTGCCAGATCAACGAGCCCGGGTCAATGAGTGTGAAGTGGTCTCCTTGCCCCTGAATCCCTTCGACTCGGTCACCCCGCTCGGCTGCGGCATCGAGGTAGCGCCAGCACATTTCGTTCAGGTCGAGGTTGTCCGCTTCCGCTGTGACGATCACCGTGGGCACGCCAATCGGTAGGCGATGCAGCGGCGACGCGTCGAGAAAGATGCTCGCGTCATCTTCGAGGGAGACTCCGAGCGCCGCCTGAGCGGCTGCCTCACCCAGCCTCCGTCGCGCGGTCTCCACGACGTCCATCGCGCCGGCAAGCGAGACGCAACCGACCGGTTGGAGCGAGTCCGGGTCGCCGAGCAAGTCGGCGCACGCATGGGCTGCGAGCTGACCGCCGGCGGAGTGACCGAGGAGCACGACTCGGTCAACATCGATGGGGTAGCTACTCGCCAGGCTACGCAGGTGGGCGACCGAGGCGCGCACGTCGGTCGTCGTCGCGTGCCAGCCGTGGACGTCCGGTCGTCGGTACTCGACGTTCCACGCGGCGATGCCGTGTGCGGCCAGATCAGCGGCGATGCCGTCCATCAGGTCGAGCTGCCACCGATCGCGCCAGAAGCCACCGTGGATCAAGACAGCCACCGGATGCCGCGCGGCGGGGGTCGAGGGCATCAAGAGTTGTCCGTACTGATCGGCCTCCGAGCCGTACGAGGATCTCAGGAACTGGTGCCGGTCGTGGTAGACGACGCTGCGGAGCGCCCACCGGAATCCGAGCACTCCTCGTCCCTGGACATGGGCGGCGAGTGCCGGAGACTGGTCACGCTGACGCGCGGCAGCATCGAACCGTGCGATTCGCCGGCCGGACGGCCAATGTGCGCCGAGCAGCACCACTAGATCAGGCGCCTCGCCTGGGCAAATCAGAAGCGCCGCCGCCGGGCGTGCCCGAGAAGCGGCACCGATCAGGTCCGCTGGATCCTCGAGGAAGTGCAAGGCGACATCCGCGACGAGTTCACGTCGGACCGATTCGGACGCCTGCTCGTACGCACGGCGGTGCACCGGCTGGGGCAAGACGATGACGTCGATCATCGGGCAAGGGCCCTCCCACGACCCGTTGTCGGAGTCCGCTCGTGCAACGTCTTGGACGGTCCTGGACGCGTTCCTCGTCACGAGACGATCGCCGAGGTCGGTTGTCGGGGGTCGGAACCGGCTCGTACGAAGCCTGACGCTCTGTCGACGTAGATAGCTTCGACGGCCGCTGCTGTCCGGGTGAATGGCGGCCACAGTTCGAGTTGATGACCCAGGTCGGCGAGGGCGCGCACGACATCGTCGGGAAACCTGTTCTCGATCGACACGTGATCCTGGGAATACGTGTATGGGGCGAACGAGTTCGGAAAGCTCCACGTCGAAAAGCGTGGAGCGTCGATCGCGGCCTGCACGTCCATGCCGAAGTGGAACGTATTGAGGAACACCTGGAGCATGGCCTGAACTTGCATGTCGCCGCCAGGACAACCGAACACATAGAGCGACCCGTCGTCGCGCACGGCCATCGCCGGGTTCGGCGTCAAGCGGGGACGCCGGTTGGGTGCCGCTCCAGAGGGATGGCGTGGATCCGGCCGCGACTGCTTGCCGCGCGTCGAGGTGACGATTCCAGTCCCTTCGACGACTGGGGCAAAGTACGACGCATCCGACGGGGTCGCAGAGAACACGTTCCCCCAGCGATCGACGACGCACACGAAAGAGGTATCTGGCTGGCCCTCGATACTGCGGACCGACGGTTCCGGGATCATGTCGAGGGCACCCGGTACTGCGCCGACGGGCGGGGCCATGCCGGAGCGGGCGCGCTGCGGGTCGATGTCCGCCAATCGTCGGTCCATGTGCGCATCCGACAGCAGTTCTTCGAGGCCGACGTCAACGTGCGCCGGGTCGCCGTAGCGGAACTCGCGATCAGCAAAGGCAGCTTTGAGAACCTCCAAGACGAGGTGCACGTACTCGACGTCCCCGAGGCCGAGGCCGACCAAGCCGTGGCGCTCGAGCATGCCGAGACATTGCAGCAGCACCGGGCCCTGACACCATGGTCCGCACGACAAAAGCTCGAAGTCTCGCCACCGCATGGTGACGACCGGCTCGTAGCGGGACTCGAACGCCGCCAAGTCCTGGTGCGTGAGATATCCGCCGTGGTCACGTTGGGTTTGCACGATCGCTGCGGCGATGTCCCCCAGGTAGAACGCGTCCCGGGCTGCGCTCAACGCTGCGAGCCGTCCGCGCCCACGAGCGCGGCGTTCCTCGTCGGCCATGTGCTGGATCGTGGCGGCGAGGTCCGTCTGGACGAAGCGTTCGCCGAAGCGTGGCGGTCGTCCGTTCGGCAGGTAAACGGCTGCGTTGGCTGGCCAGCGTGCGTACTCGTGTTGGTGCTTGGCGATGTCGTTGGCGAGGTACTCGTACATTGCGAACCCGTCGCGGGCGATGCGGATCGCTTCCTGGGACACGTCTTCGAACGTCATCGTGCCGTAGTCGCTCAACGCGCGGATCCACGCGTCGGGCCCGGCCGGGACGACGGTGCAGAGGATCCCGTCGATCGCCGGCGGCGCTTCGCCCCGCACGAATAGGTCGGGAGGGATCGAGGCCGGCCAATGGCCGAGCCCCGCGATCGAGACCGTGGGGCCGGCCGCGGGACGAATCATCATCGGGGCGACCCCGGCGAAGTTGACCTCGTTCGAGCACAGAACCGTGAGCGCGATGCCCGCGGCGCATCCGGCATCGACAGCGTTTCCGCCCGCCTCGAGGATGGCGTAGCCAGCAGCGGTCGCCAGATGGTGTCCGGAAGAGATCGCCTGACGGTTGCCGTACAGCGTGTAGCTCGGCGACAACTCCTGATCGACGCTCACGCGTCGCCCCCACCGCTCGGAGACGCCTCCACAGCTCTCACTGCGCTTGCTTGACCGGGCTCGTCGAGGTCGACGACCTGGCGGACGAAGCGTGCACCGTGTTCGATCGCACGTCGAGCGGCGCTGACGAGCGGCCAGTACAGATGCCACACGTGGCGCATGTAGGGCCAGATCTCGAGCTCCACCGTGACCTCCGATTCACCCGCCCTGCGCGCGAGCCTGATCGCGTCGTCGAGCAGGATCTCATAGGACCCGACCTGAACGAGGAGTGCGGGAAGTCGGCGGAGGTCCCCGTAGATCGGAGCGGCGAAGTGGTGCCTGGGGTCTTCGCCCGCCAAGTACAAGCTGGCGAGCTCGAGAATCGTCTCCTTGCGTATCTGCGGGTCGACGGCGGCCCGGGTCGAGATGCTGTCACCCCGGGCCTCGAGGTCGACCCACGGCGAGATGCACCAGCAGCCGGCAGGAAGCGGAAGACCCCGGTCGCGGGCACCCAGCGTGGTCGCGAGCGCCAACGTGGCGCCGGCGCTATCACCGGCCAGCACGATGCGTGTGGGATCGATGCCGTCCCCGAGTAGTTGCTCGTATGCCGCCAACGCATCGTCGACCGCCGCCGGAAACGGATGCTCCGGCGCCAGCCGGTAGTCGAGCGCGAAGGCGCGCACGTTGGCACACCGCGCGACCTCGGCGACGAGATGGCGGTGGCTGCGCAGTGAACCGAGGACGTACGCGCCCCCGTGCATCCAGACGACCACGGCGTCGGGATCGGCGGCCACCGGTGTGTACCACTCCCCACTCGACCGGCCTGCCTGAGGGGTGATCGTGACACGCGTGTCGACCGGAAACCCGGCGAAGAGCGCGTCGTAGGCAGCTCGGCGCGCGTCGATGGTCGACGTCCGCGGCATCGACGAGAAGAGATCCTGCACACGGTCGAGTTCCACCAGCAGATCAGGATTCATGATGGCCTGCCTGGCGGCGCCGCGCTCCCGAGGCCGCTCATGTGGCGCTGTCGTCCTGCGTCCACCAGTGCATGAGCCGCCGATTGAGGTATTCGACTCCTAGCGTCAAGACGAGCCCGACGGCGCTGAGGATGAACACCACGCTGAACGTCAAGGCCGGCTGGATGGTCGACAACGAGTCCGCGATCAACCTGCCGAGACCTCGAGTACCGGTCAGGATCTCGGATGTGACGACGCTGATGAACCCGAAGCTCACCGCGTTCGGCAACGCCGCGAACGTCCAGCCCAGGACGTAGCGGGCACGGATCCTGAACAGAACGTCGCGTCGCGACGCTCCCAGAAGGCGTGCGTTCTGGACGACCTCCGCGGGAACCGACCGCCCACCCTCGAACGCGTTGAAGAACACGAGGAAGAAGATCACCAGCACGGCGGTGATGACCGAAGAACGCTGTGTCGGCCCGCAGATGAGCACGATGACGGGGATCAGGGCGACGCGCGGGACGGCGTTGAGGGCGACCAGGAACGGCCGGAGGATCGCGTTGAGCACTTGGCTGTTACTCAGGACAAGTCCGGCGAGTGCCCCGAAGAAGGTCCCGACGAACACGCCGGTAATCGACGCCTTGACGCTGGCCCAGAAGTAGGGCCAGATCAGTACCGTGTTGTCGCCGACCGCCAGGGCGCGCAGATTCTTGGCGACCTTCGAGGGCGAGCTGATGAAGAACGGGTCAAGGAAGCGGAACGAGTTCCGCGCCGGGCCGTACTGCGGGAGATATTCCCACAAGAGGAGGAACACGGCGATGATCAACGCCTGGATGACCAGGATGCGGCCGCGTCCGAGGCGTCGCCGGTCAGGACGCGGCGGTGTCACGTTGTCACCGTCGGGGTGTCGGGAGCTACCTGGACTCATCGGCGCTCCGGTCCGACGGCGGCGGGGTGAGCTGGCTCCTCAGGTCGTGCCAAAGAGAGCCCACGAGCTGTTGGAAGTCTGCTTGCTCGCGGAGCGCGAGTACGTCCCGTCGGTCTCCGAACCCGACCCCGTATCGCTCTACGACTTGGCCAGGGCCGCGTGAGAGCATGACGATTTGATCGCTGAGGCTGGCGGCCTCGGCGAGATCGTGGGTGACGAGGACGACCGTCGTCGACTGCCGCTCGAACACGTCGAGCACGCTCTGGTGAACCTGAACACGCGTCGGCTCGTCCAAGGCGGAGAACGGCTCGTCCAGCAGCAGCAGCCGCGGGCGGGCCGACATGGCGACGACGAAGGCAAGCCTTCGTCGCATCCCACCCGACAACTGGTAGGGATACATCTTCCGCGCCGCAGTCAATCCGACCGTCTCGAGCAGGTGCTCGGCGAGCTCTGTCGTCTCGGCCCGACGGTGCTTGTGGAGCTTGCCGAAGAACCCGGCGTTCTGCTCGACCGTCAGCCACGGCAGCAGCGTGTCCTTCTGGAACATCATGCTGACCGGGTGCTTGTCCCGGTCCTGGTGATCGACCGACCAGTTGATCGATCCCGACAAGGCACGGCGCATGCCCGACAGCAACGCCAGCAGCGTCGACTTGCCACATCCGCTCGGACCGACGACGGTGGTGACCTTGCCGCGGGGAACCGAGATGCTGACTCGGTTGAGCGCCAAGGCTCCGCCCGCGTAGGCGAACGAAACCTTGGCGAGGTCAACGAGCGACTCGGCAGGCTGGGATTGTGGCCGTGTTGCCTGGCTGTCGTCCACCATCAGAGCGTTGGTCGTCATCCGCCGTTTTCTGCCGCGTCGAGGTAACTCATGTCCACGGCTTCACCGTACGACGCCGCGGCGGCTGAGGCGTCGTAGCCGTCGATGCCCCAATTCGTCATCGTTTGGAGCGCTCGGTCCCAAGCGTCTTCCTCGATCCGCCACGCTCCGGTGAACGCGGACATCTGAGTCTGGCCCCGACTGAGCCCGCCGGTCAACTGAGCTGGTTCGGCCGACTTGTACTCCTCGATCTGGACCAACTCGTCAACGATCTCGGCGGGTTCGTGGCTTTGGTAGAACTCACCCACCCGGAGGAGCCCCGCCAGGAACGCCACGACCTCAGGGCGCTTCTCCTGAACGGTGGTCTCGATGCCATACCACACGCCGTCGGGCACATCCGGGCCCAGCACTTCGCGGCGCTGCTCCACGTCGGAGGTGTCCAGCAGGACGTGGACGTTGCCGCGCTCGATCAATGGAAGGAAGTCACCGACGGTCCCGACGCCGCCGGCGATGTGGCCGGCTTCGACCGCGGTCGCCATCTCGACATAGTTGGGGTACGGCACCAGTTCCACGCCGAGGTCGAACATTTCGTCATAGCCGACCGCCCAGCCGTAGCTGGCCGTGCCCTTGGCGAGGGTTCCGAGGCGTTGACCTTTCAAGTCGTCGAACGTCTGCACGTCGCCGCCGACCACGACCGACGCGGAGTTGGCACCCGTGAATGCCGCTGCCACGACCGATGTCTGCTTGCCGTTGAGCGAGGTGATGATCGGTGCACCCGCGCCGCTGAAGGCAAGATCTGCCTGTCCCGAGGCAACCAGCGTGGTCACGTTGGAGCCGGCCGCGATGACCTCCACATCGAGCCCCAACTCGTCGAAGTAGCCGAGTTGCTTGGCCATGTACGCGGGAGAGGTGCCGACGATGGGGGCGACGACGGCAACCTTCAAGCCGCCGAGTTCGTCAGGGGTCGTTTCGACCGCCGGGGACGAGTCCTGCGGCGCCGGTACCGTGGTGGCCAACGAGTCCGCTGGCGGCGCGGTCGTCACCGGGGACGAGTCCGAGGGCTCCACCGCGGATGTCGCTGATGTCTCTGTGGGGGCCGAGGTGGTGTCATCGCCGCCGCAGCCCGCCAGAGCTGCGATCCCGACGATGCCGGCCAGTGCGACGCTCATGACGCGCTGGTGTTGGCTCGACTCATGTTGGAATCTCAGCCCGTTGCGGGCCGGCAATTTCGGGCTATTGGTTAGTGACTTCATGGACTTTCTCCCCCTTAGCTAGGTATCGTACGCTGTGCCGTACAATGTACCGCACTTGCATCGGCCGTTCAAGCTGAAGGGCCGTCGGTCGCAGCAGAGTTCACGCCGCGGAAACAGTCGGGCACATGGTGCTGCCCGACGTCATCGCATCAGCACTCCGCCGTTGATGTCGAAGGTCGCTCCCGTGACGAACGCGGCGTCGACGCCCACGAGGTAGGCGACGAGGCCGGCTACCTCGGCAGCAGTGCCGAAGCGACCTACCGGCAGGGCCGCGCGGGCTCGTTCCAGCAGAGCCGGATCCATATCGTCCATGACCGGAGTGCTGATCAGCGAAGGGGTGACCGCGTTCACCGTGGTGCCGTGTGATGCCAACTCCTTGGCCCACACTTTCGTCAAGGCGAGGATTCCCGCCTTGGAGGCGGCGTAGTGCGCACCGGTCGCCGCGCCTCCCTGCTGCCCGGCGATGCTGGACATGTTCACGATCCGTCCCCATCGACGATCGCGCATGGCCGGTGCCCACGCTTGGGTCATCAGTTGGACGCTGCGCAGGTTGATGCGCAGCACGTCGTCCCACTCCGCGGCCGAGATCTCCCACACGGAGCGGGCTACCGTTCGGGCGGCGTTGTTCACGAGCACGTCCACGTCACCCCAACGTTGGCGCACTTCGTTCACCGCTCGGTCGATGGAGTCGGGCTCGCCCACGTCGCAGTGCACCGCGAGCGTGGCCGTTGCGTCGAGGCTACGCGCCACGTCGGTGAGAGTCTCGGCGACATCGAGCATCGCCACGCGATGCCCGTCGGCCAGAAGCCGCTCGACCACGGCGAGACCCACGCCCCGCGCCGCTCCGGTCACGAGCGCGGTACGACCCGTGGCGCTGTTCATGGCGCGATCCGCGCGGTCGATTCGGGTGATGGCCGATCGGCTGGTCCGGTATCGGTCAGGAAGGCGAGGACGGCAGCCGCGAAGAGGTCGGGGCGATGATCGACCGAGGGGACGCCGGTGCCGGGAAGAATGTTCGACTCGCATCCGCGGATGGCGTTCACGAGGTGCACGACATCGGGCAACGAGTACGAATCTTCGGCTCCGCACACGACAAGCGTGCGCGCGCTGATCAAACCGATCCGGTCCTCCATCAGATACTGGTTGACCGCGCGGTGACCCTCCTCGACGCGATCGAGCACGCCCAACGCGTCACGGACGAGGCGATTGAACAGGTCGGGTCGATCGGGCGGATAGAACGCCCGGCGTCGGTCCCACAGAGCAGCCAGGTGGCTGCCGTCCGGCGACGGATCGACATGATCGATCGGCGGCTCCGTGGCCACCCGCTCCCGGCGGGCACCGTCGACAAACGGCACGCCCGAGAGGACCAGGTCGGTGATCCTCGAGCCGCGGCGAGCGGCTACCTCTACGGCGATCACGCCGCCGGTGTGGTGTCCGACCAGGGCGACCTCGTCGAGACCCAGCTGATCCAACAAGTCCTCGACGCCGTCGGCGAACAGCTCGATCGAGAACGGAGAATCGACGCGTGCGGACTCGCCGAACCCGACGGTGTCCATGGCGACGGCGCGGAAGTGCCGGCCGAGCAGCGGGAGCACCTCCCGGTACTCGTCGTACGATCGCGGGGTTTGGTGGAGCAGGACGACGGGGCGACCGGCTCCCTCCTCAACGTAGTGCAACTGGCCAAAGCGGGAGTCGACGTAGCCCTTTCTCACGACATTCCCGTCTCGCGGCCACGACAGCGCGGCCGCCTCATCGACACAAGTCGGAGCGCGCCACACCGACATGCACATCGGCGATCGACACCATTGAGAACAATCGTACAGTACATCGTGCGGTACACTGTACTAAGGCGTTTTGCGGTGATCAAGCCCCGATCCGGGTAGCGGGCGTAGTGGGACCGCGTCACGTCGACTCGATCACGACCGCGATGCCCTGGCCGACGCCGATGCACATCGTCGCCAGGCCGTATCCCCCGCCTCGGCGGCGGAGGCCGTGGGCGAGCGTGGTGAGGATCCGGGCTCCGGAGGCGCCGATCGGGTGGCCGATCGCGATCGATCCTCCGTCCTGGTTGACGATCGCCGGATCGAGTTCGGGCAGCTCGGCCAGGCAAGCGAGCGACTGCGCGGCGAATGCCTCGTTCAGTTCGACGGCCGCTAAGTCGCTCCAACCGATCCCGGCTCGGGCGAGCGCCCGGTTGGACGCCTCGATCGGGCCGAGCCCGTACAGGTGCGGCTCGATGCCGGACACCGCCCGGCCAACGACCCGCGCGAGCGGCGCGCGGCCGACCATCGCCAAACCCGCCGGCGACGCGAGCAGCACGACGGCCGCGCCGTCGTTCATCGGCGACGAGTTTCCGGCCGTGACCGAGCCTCCGTCGTCGCGGAACACCGGCCTGAGTTTGGCAAGAGTGGCCGGCGACGCGTCGACGCGCACGCACTCGTCGCGGGCCAGTTCGGTGCCGTATGGAGGCACGACCTCATCGTCGAACCGGCCGGCCGCCCAGGCTGCCGCGGCGGCACGGTGCGATCGGACGGCGAATTCGTCCTGGGCGTCGCGGCTGATCGAGTACGTCTCGGCAAGGATCTCGGCACCCTCACCGAGCGGGACCACCCATTGGGCCGGGTGGCGCGGGTTCACGAGGCGCCAACCGAGGGTGGTCGAGTGCAGCGTCGCGTTTCCGCGGGCGTAACCCACCTCGGGCTTGGGGACCACCCATGGCGCCCGGCTCATCGACTCCACGCCACCGGCCACGACGACATCGGCGTCGCCGACCTGCACGTCGCGGCTCGCCGCCAGGACGGCCTCCAGGCCCGAGCCGCACAGGCGGTTCGCAGTGGTCCCGGGCACGGTGGGGGGCAGGCCGGCGAGGAGCGCGGCCATCCGGGCGACGTTGCGGTTCTCCTCGCCGGCGCCATTGCCGTTGCCGAGGTGGACGTCGTCGATCCGAGCCGGGTCGAGGTCGGGCGACCGCGCGACCAGCGCCCCGATCACGCCACCGGCCAGATCGTCGGGCCGGACCTTGGCGAGCGCGCCGCCGATCTTGCCCACCGGTGTACGCACGGCGTCGACGATGTAGACGTCGTTCCAACTGCTCACAAGATCTCCTTCAGCTTGTACGGCGCGATCATCGCGATCGCCGATCGAGGAACGCGCGCATTCGCTGGCGCTTGTCGTCGCTCTCGAACAGGAACGCCTGAGCGACGACGTCGAACCCAGTGGTCGCCGGACGATGCTGACGCAGCGCGAGCTTCGTGAGCTCGAGTGCCCGCCAGGACCGTTCACCGATCCGGCCGGCGAGCCGGACCGCCTCGTCGAGCAGGTCGTCCGAGGCAACGATCCCGTCGACCAGACCGCAGGCGCGGGCCGCCTCGGCGTCGACGACCTCCCCCGCGTACAGCATCCGGCGCGCCAGGCCGACGCCGACGAGCTGCGGGAGCCGCCAGTTCCCCCCGGCCCCGGCGAGGATGCCCAGGTCGAGCTCGGGTTGGGCGAACCGGGCGTTCGGGCTGCACAACCGTAGGTCGCACGCCAGGGCGAGTTCGCATCCCCCACCGAACGCTGGCCCGTCGACCGCCGCGATCGTCGGCCAGCGGTACGCCTCGATCCGTTCGAACAGGCCGGCATTGATCGACCGCAGCGCGGCGTCGGCGTCGCGCTCGATCAGCTCGGCGATGTCGGCCCCCGACACGAACGTGCCCGGGTTCGTCGAGTGCACGATCAGTACTGCGGGGTGGCCCCGTTGGGCGTCGCTGAGAACCGCGTCGATCTCGTCGACCAGCGCCTGGTCGAGGGCGTTGCGCTTGTCGGGACGGTCGAGCCCGAGCAACAACACCCCGTCGCGGTGTTTGAGGCGGATCAGGGCCACGTGTAGAACCCCGTCCCGGTCTTCTGGCCGAGCCGGCCGTCGGCGACCATGCTGCGCAACAGCGCCGGCGGGTCGAATCGTGGGCCGAGCGTCGCCGCTAGGTGTTCGGCGATGCCGAGACGGACATCGAGGCCGACGATGTCGGTCAGCCGCAACGGTCCGACCGGGTGCTTGTAGCCGAGCGTCATGCCGGCATCGATGTCGGCGGGGCTGGCGACGCCTTCCTCGACCATCCGGATCGCTTCCAGCCCGAGCGCGAGGCCGAGGCGGCTGGTGGCGAACCCCGGCGAGTCACGGACGACGATCGCCGTTTTGCCGAGCGCTTCGGACCACTGGCGGGCGCTCGTCAGCGTCGCCTCCGATGTGGCGTCGCTCACCACCAACTCGATCAACAGCGAGCGCGGGACCGGGTTGAAGAAGTGCATACCGACGAAGCGCGACGGATCGGCGAACACCGTGCTCAGCTCGCGAATCGACAACGAGCTGGTGTTCGACGCGATTACGGCGTCGGGGCAGCGGGCGTCGAGCGCGGCGAGCACCGAGCGCTTCAGGTCGACCAGTTCGGGTACTGCCTCGATGGCGAGCTGAAGGTCATCCCGGCTCGGGATCTCGGCGGCCGTCGTCAGGCGCGAGCGCGCGGCGGCGAGGAGCTGCTCGCGGCCGGTCTCGTCGCGCCATTGGCGCTGGAGCCCTTCGGTGATCCGGCCGCCCGCGGCCGCGAGCGCGAGCGGGTTGGCGTCGACGAGTGTCACTTCGGCGTTGACGCTGAGCAGGCTCTGGGCGATGCCGGCGCCCATCGTGCCGGCGCCGACGACGAGCGCGCGGGCAGGAGGGGCAGCGCGAGTGATGCCGCTATCGGCGATCGAAGTCATCGAAAGGGTGCTCCTGTCGTTGAATCGGGCGACCGTGCGAGCGGCCAGTCCCGGCCCGTGCGGGAGTCGGCCCGTGGCGGGTAGTTCGGTGAAGCCCGGCGGACGAGCACGCTGGGCAGGTGGGCCTTGTGGTGGGTGAACCGAACGCGTCCTCGACCTGCTGTCCGACGGTCGCAGCCGCTTCGCCGGGCCGGCGAGCGTGCGTTGTCTCTCTCCGGGTCGCGGATGTCGCTCGGGGTCAACGACCGCGTTCGAGGATGGCCACCACGCACGAGTTGTTGTCGAGCCCGGCGATGCCACCGCCCGCAGTCTCTACCAGGCCGACCGAAGCGTCGGCCACCTGCCGCCCACCGGCCTCGCCGCGGAGCTGCCAGGTGATCTCGGCGATCTGCGCCAGCCCGGTGGCGCCGAGTGGATGCCCGCGCGCCAACAGACCACCGGACGGGTTGACCGGGATCCGGCCCCCGATCCCCGTCTCACCGGCGGCGGCCAGCTCGGCACCCTTGCCGTACGGTGCGAAGCCGAGCGCCTCGGTCGTCACGATCTCGCCGATCGTGAACGCATCGTGGACCTCGGCGACGTCGATCTCGGCGGGCCGCCTCCCGGCCGCCGCATACGCCAGCTGCGCCGCGCGTTCCACGATCTGGACGCCGCCCGGCTGGTCGGTGCGGTAGTCCCACAGGTTGCCGGACACGAATGCCGACCCGGCGATCCGCACGTCGCGCGCACGGCCGCGCGGTCGACCGACGACGGCCGCCGCGGCCCCGTCGGAGATCGGGCAGCATTGCAGCAGCGTCAGCGGGTCGGCGATCATCCGCGATTCGAGCACCTCGTCGAGGCTCAGCTCACGCTTGTGCTGGGCGCGGTCGTTGCGGGCGCCGTTGCGGCTGCTCTTGACGGCCACGCTGGCGATCTCGGCGGCGCTCGCGCCGTAGACGTGCATGTAGCGCTGGGCCGTGGTGGCGTAGCGGGCCGGTTGCACGAGGCCCGTGCGGCCGTCGACGTCGGCCAGGTGCGGAGGCAGCGGACCACCGGTGTGCCGGGCGGTGAGGCGCTCCAGACCCAGCGCCAGCACCGTGTCGTAGCGGCCCCGGGCGACCGCCTCGTAGGCCTCGTGGAACGCGATCGTGCCGCTGGCGCAGGCGTTCTCGACGTTGACGACCGGCCCGCCGGCGATGCCGAGCCGCTCGAGCACCCGCTGCCCCGAGCCGAACGGCTCGTACACGGTGCCGATGAACACCGCGTCGACCTCGTCGACGGCGCCGTCGTCGAAGGCCTCGAGGATCGCCGCTACGCCAAGGTCGATCGACGTGTGCTCGGCCTGCTTGCCGAACCGCGACGTCCCCACCCCGTAGATCATGACATCGGAATCGCTCATGCGAGCCTCGCTTGTGGGTCGTCGTGCTCGGTCAGACCGGACAACTCGACGCGGGTGCCGGGCACCGGTGCCACGACCGGGACGTCGACGGCAGCGTGTTCCAGGTGGCACAGGACGCGTGGTCCGTCGTCGAGGTCGACGTAGGCCAGGCCGAACGGGGTCTCACGATCGGGGACGCCGGCGCGCAGGACGGTGGCTGCCCACACCACGCCGCCCGGCCCGTAGACGGCCGGTTCGAGCGCGGCTCGGCACACCGGGCAGCGCGGCCGCAGCGACGCCAGCCGGTAGCCGCACCCGGTGCACCGGAACCCGTGCACGACCCATTGCGCTGCGTCGTCGGCAAGGACCGGGCGCGGGTCGTCGGCGGATCGTTCGTGGATCGTCGGCGTCACACCCATGCGCCGCCCACGACTTCGGTGTTCAGCTCCTCGAACCGCGCCGGGCGGCGCTCGTTCGCTGCCGCCAGACCTTCCGGAACCTCGCCCCCGGCCGAGAGGTCGGAGATCACGTACGACTCGAGCCCGAGCTGCGAGCGCAGACGCTGCTCGAGTCCGCTCCACATCAGCCGTTTCGACACGCCCACCGCGCGCCGCGGACCATTCGCCAGCTGGATCGCGATCTCGGTCGCTCTGGCTTGCACGTCGTCGTCGGGGACGACCCAGTTGATCAGACCCGCGGTGAGCGCCTCCGGGGCGGTCAGGGCGGTGTTCATCAGGATCAACTCCATCGCCGTGCGGAACCCGACGCGCTCGGTCAGCGTCGCCGTCGTACCGGCGTCGGGACTCATGCCGAGCCCGGTGCCCGGGCCGAAGAAGCGGGTCGACTCTCCGGCCACGATCAGGTCGGTGGCGCACATCATCCCGAAGCCGCCGCCTCCGGCGACCGTGCCGTGCACTGCCGCGACGACCGGCTTCGGGAGCCGCACCAGCGCCAGCACGCACTGGTTCAACCAGGCGGTGATCTCGACCATGTAGATGGGCAGATCGTCGCCGCGGGCGGCGAACTCCTTGATGTCGCCACCCGCCGAGAAGTGCCGGCCCTCGCCCCGCAGCACGACGGCGCCGATCGACGGGTCGCCTCCGCAGTCCTGGATCGCCCGGTACAGCTCCTGCAAGACCTGCGCGTTGACGGCGTTGGCGGCGCGGGGCCGGTTCAACGTCACGCGGGCGAAGCCCGCCGGGTCGCGTTCGACCCGAACAAGCGGTTCGTCGTCAGCCATGTGCCATCCCTTCGTCGGACATGATTTCGTTGCTCACCCAAACTCCCGCCACGACGCTGTGTCGAGCGCAGCTGCCCGCTCGAGCTCGAGGCCCTCGTCGAGCGGCAGCCCCAGACCGCGGTCGACGAGCGACTTCATCGTGCCCAGCGCGACATGGTCTTTCGACGCGAGTTGGTCGACGACCGTCGTGACCAGCTCCTCGAAACGCTCGGCCGGTGCTGACCGGTAGGCGAGGCCCCAGGCGACCGCGGTCGTCGCGTCCAGACGCTCGCCAGTCAACAAGTGAGCGAGCGCGCGCTGACGGCCGACCAGCCGCGGCAACCGTTGCGACCCGCCGCCGGCGGGAACCTGTCCGGCACGAATATGGTGATCGCCCAACACGGCGGACGCGCTCACCAACACGACATCGCAGACCTGCAACAGCTCGAACCCGCCGGCCAGCGCGTATCCCTCCACGGCCGCGACCACCGGCGTCCTCGCCGCGCGGACGCTCGCCAGTAGCTCGGCGAAGGCGTCGAACAGCGTGGCCACCGCAGCCGGGCTGTCGGCACGCAGCTGCTGCACTTCGGCGATGTCACCGCCGACCGAGAAGTTGCCCCCGGCACCGCGCAACACGACCACGGAGGATTCGTCAGCCGCCTCCTGTACCGCGACCGCAGCCGCGCGGCACAGCGCCCGGTTGAACGCGTTGAGCACGTCGGGCCGCTGGAAGGTGATCGTGCGCACACGCCCCTCGCACGAGGAGTCGACGGTCACCCACCCCGCGCCATCAACCGACGCTGGGCGTAACTGCGTACCGTACATTGTTCTAGTTCTTATCCTGTGTAGCTCACAGATGTCAAACCGGCTGCGTCCGACCCCTGCGGGCGCCCCGCTGGCGGGGTTGGGTCGTGCTGGCGATTGCGTTGACGGTCGGGCGGTGGTGGGCGCTGGCTGGTCCCCGGTGCGCGCCTGGATCTGCTGCCCGTCAGGCAACGCCGCGGCTTGGCGTGACCGTCACCACAGCGATAGCCCCGGAGCGCTCGAGCCGTCTACCGACCTCGATCAGCAACGGCTCCGACCAGGGAGCTCCGGTCAGCTGAACACCGATCGGCAGTCCGTCGGGGTCGACGCCGGCCGGTACGGTCAGCGACGGCAGCCGGGCCACGTTCTGGGGCAAGGTCGACGGCATCGTCGCCGCCAACAACGACATCGAGCGCCCCTCGACCACGATGCGATCGGGATCGTCGACCGTGCTCGGCCCCGCGGCTCCGACGACGTTGACCAGCACGTCGACCGACTGGAAGATGCGCGCGAATGCGGAACGGATGGTGTTGCTCTCCGCACGCGCCGCCAGATAGTCGGCCAGCGTCACGGCCTCGGCCGCACGCAGGCGGGCGGCCACGTCGCGGCCGTACGATTCGGCTGCCAGCGGCCACGTGCCGAGCGCGGTCGCGTGCACGAAGTGCGCCTCCGCCATGATCTGGGGCACGAAGACGTCGTTGGCCGCGTTGGCCTCGGGGACGTCGGCGTCGATGCGGCATCCGCCCCCGGTCTCCAAGGCGTCGGTGATGTGCGCCAGCGCTACGCGACGCGGGGTGGTCAGCGGGCGCGGCTGCATCGCGTCGGGTACGGCGAACCGGAAACCCACTCCTGCGGGCGGCGCGGGGCGCAGGGGTTCGCTGACCACAGTTGCCGGATCGGCAGGGTCGCGGCCGGCCAGCGCAGTCAGGCCGAGCGCGAGCAGGTCGACGGACGCTGCCAGTAGCCCAGGTGTGTCGAACGTCGGCGCCAGGGCGACGCTGCCGCGCCGCGAGATCCTTCCGGGGGTCGTCTTGAGGCCGAGCACGCCGCAGAACGCGGCCGGGATGCGGATCGAGCCGCCCGTGTCGGTCCCGATCGCGAGGGGAACGAATCCGGCCGCGACGGCGGCTGCCGAGCCGCCGCTCGAGCCGCCCGGAATGCGCGTCAGGTCGTGGGGGTTGCGGGTCGATCCGCGTGTCTCGTGTTGGGTCGTGATGCCCCACCCGAACTCGTGCGACCGGGTGGTGCCGAGCACGATCGCTCCCGCTGAGCGGAGCCGTTCGACGACGGCCGCGTCCGATGTCGCCCGCATCCCGGCCCGGGTGAGCGAACCGTACGAGTTGCCGGCGTGCTCGACGTCGAAGAGTTCCTTGACGGCGACCGGGATGCCGTGCAGCGGTCGGTTGCCGGTGGCCGGCAATGTTCGGGCCTCGGCGAGTGCCCGATCGGTGAGCACCTCGACGAACGCGGCGACGACTGGGTCGTACTCGTCGATGCGCCGGAGCGCCGCAGCGGTCCGCGCGTGCGGCGAGTTCGGGTCCGCTGACATCGGTCGCCTCAGAAACTCGGGCCGCGGTGCAACGTCCGTGATTGGAACCGCCAACCGTCCTCGAGCGTGAGCACGTCGTCGTAGCGGACGACGAGGTGGCGGATCCCGTCAGGGCGGGTCTGGATCGCGTGGCTGTACGACGAGGCGACGGTGTGGGTGTCGGAGACGGCCACGAGCCGGTGGTTGTGGACGAGATGCACCGATGGCGGAGTCTCGGCGGTGCCGGCGAAGTGCCGCCCGATCGCTGCTCGGCCGGTCAGCACGCCGAGGCGGAAGCTGGTGCCGTCCCATGTGCCGGCCGTCGCGAACAGTCCGGCGACGCCCAACCCGGCGTTCAGGTCGACCGCTTCGGCGTACCGGTGTGTCAGGTCGACGTATGCGTACCAGATGTCGCGTTCGTCAGCGATCGAGGAAGCCTGCTCGGACATCGTTCCTGGACACCTTGCCGGTGCTGCCCCACGGGAAGCCGTCGACAACAAAGATCTGTTTGGGGACCTCGTAGCCGGCGAGCGTGGCACGGCAGAACTCCCTGACCTCGGTCTCGTCGATCGGGCCGGTGGCGACGACGGCGGCCGTCACCGCCTCGCCCCAGCGTTCGTCGGGCAGACCGAACACGACAGCCTCGGAGATCGCCGGGTGCTCGGTCAGGCAGTTCTCGACGATCGTCGGGAACACGTTGTAGCCGCCCGAGATGATCATGAAATCCTTGCGGGCGAGGACGTAGACATAGCCATCGTCGTCCTGATAGCCGACGTCGCCGACCTCGAGCCACTCGCCACGCCGGATCACCTCGGCCGTCTGCTCAGCCAAGTTGCGGTAGTGCAGCATCGTCGTCGCGCTGCGCGCCGCAATCGCACCGATCGAGCCGCGCGGCACTTCGTTGCCGTCGTCGTCGACGACTCGCAGCTCGGTGTGCAGGGTCGGGCGACCGATGCTGCGCAGGATCTGCGGTTCGCCTGCCAGGGCGCGGGCATGGTCGGCGTCCGACAGGATCGTCGTCCAACCGGCGGTGGCTTCGGTCGACCCGTACCACTGCTGCAGGTTGCAACTCAACGTTGCGGCGGTGCGCCTGATCAGCGCCGGGGTCGACGGTGCCGCGCCGTAGATCACCCGTCGCAGGCTGGGCAGCGTCTCGCCGCGTCGGTCGAGTTCATCGAGCAGATCTTGGAGCATGGTGGGAACGAAGAACGCTGTCGTGACCCGGTCGCGCTGGATCGCTTCGATCGCGGTGACGGTGTCGAACTTGTCGACCAACACCACGGTTGCCCCGTTGAAGACGTTCCAGGTCGCCATCAAGATGTTGGTGCCCGACGCAGGAAGCGTGTGGAGGAACACCTCGTCAGGCGTCATCCCGCTCTGGAACCACGTGTTGACCTGCGCAGTGGCCACTGCGCTATGCGTCGCCACGACGCCTTTCGGGCCCGAGGTCGATCCCGACGTGTAACTGATCATGGCGACCTCGTCGGCGGCGATGTCGGCCCACTCGGATTCGGGCAGCTCGTCGGCTTCCTTGAGGAGCCGTTCGTAGTCGTGGGCTTGATCGTGGGCTCCGAACCCGATGACGGTTTGGAGGGTCTCGAGGCGATGGCCGCTCTCGGCGAGCAGTGTTTCGCACTTGCCGCCTTCGACGATGAGCACCTTGATGTCGGCGTCGCCGAGCACGTGGGCGACCCCGGCGTGGGAGAAACGTGGGTTCACTCCCGTGCGGACTGCGCCGATCATCGCCGCCGCGTACCAGAGTTCGACGACCTCGTGTCCGTCGGTCGACATCGTGGCGACGACATCGCCGCGCTGCACGCCCAGCGTTCGCAGCGCGGTGGCGAGACGCCGGGAGCGTTCGGCAACCTCGCCCCACGTGCGATGCGAGTCGTTGGAGATGTAGGCAACCCTGCTGGGCCACGTGCGCTCGTTGCCGAGCAGGTAGTCGCGCATGAGTAGCAAACTGGGATCCTTCCTTGTGTTCAACGGGTGCGGTCGCCGGTCAGAGGAGGAACGACAGGGTCCGCAGCGGCAGATCGCTGTCGACCAGCTCGACTCGCTTGAACACCAACTGAAAGGATTCGCCGTCGCGGCGGAGGCCGTAAGTCGTGCGGCCGGCGATGAGGTTGCGGCGGTCCTCATGGGCTTCGACGCCGACGAAGTTGGCGTGGGCGCCGAGGTCCCAGTGTCCCGGGCCGAGCTGCTCGGGCAGGTCGAGTTCGGTGTGGGCGTCGACGAGTTCGATGTTCGAGACGACCCGCCGCACCCGCGACTTCGGCGTTTGGGTGGGCCGGCGTCCCTCCACCAGCTGACGGATCCGGATCGCGATGCGGTTGCGGTTGTCGAAGATGATCGAGGTGTCCTGGTAGGGGTCGTCGTACGGAGTGAGCGGCACCCAGTACGTGCCGTCGGCGGCCCACAGCTGCTCCCACTGCTCGTAGCGGCTTTCGTCGGCGAGTTGCGTCTCGTGGAAGATGAACGCCTCCACAGCGCGCTGGAGGTCTACCTCAGTAGTTGTCACGGCCGCGGCTCTCCTCGGTGATCAGGTCTCGGTAGTGCGACCAGAAGCCGCGCATCGAGGTTTCGTCCGAGACGAACCCGGCGACGAATCCCTCCTCGTCGAGCGTTTCGCGGTGCATCCCGCGCGACAGGTCGACCCATTCCGGCTCGTGCGCGAGGAGACCGCGATATGCGCGTTCGTGCATCTCGGCGTCGTCGGCCAGCAGCAGCCCGGCTGGTCCGAGCGAGCCGGTGGACTGGTGCAGCGACCGAGGATTGAGCTCCTCGCCGCCGACGAACTCCAACGAGGTCGAGTGCTGGATCGTCAGGTCGTGGCGGACTGGCTGGAACATCGTCAAGTGAACCTCGCCGATGAACAGGTTCGGGAAGATCATCACGTGTGGAGCCCCCTCGACCAAGACCTCGTCGGCGTGCGCGCCGAGAGCCGCCTTCATCGCCGCCACGTAGCGCGGGGCCCGTTCGGGTGACGATCCAACCCACTCGAGCGGCTGCTGGCGCTCCCGGTACGTCGGCCGCAAATCGTTCTCGGTGTGTCCGTTGCCCAGATAGCGGGTCCGGGCACCAGAGTTGTCGCGATAGAGCGCTCCGAGACCGCTCGTCGAGGCTCGGAACACCGACCCGTGAACGAACGCCGGGTGGTAACCATCCGTCTCGTTCTCGACGAGCAGCTTCCAGTTGGCCGCCATCTCATGGCGCACCCACCGGCGGGGAACACGGACCTCTTCGACCGGTGAGATCCGCAGCAGTCGGTCGATCGTGCCGGCCGCCGCCCCGAGATGTTCGGCCAGCGACGGCCCGTCGTCGGCGCCGCTGGCGAAGACGAACCCGCGGTAGCTCTCGACACGCGGAAACTGGGCGAGGTCGTGTGTCGTCGGGTCGACGTCGGGCCCGTAGCCCTTCGGGAAGGCGACACCGGCGCTGCTCCCGTCAGTCCGGAACGTCCAGCCGTGATACGCACAGCGCAACGTCGACGCGTTGCCACACGGATCCTGACAGATCTGGCTGCCGCGGTGCGGACATCGGTTGCGCAGCACGCGGACCTTGCCCTCGGCGTCGCGCACGAGGATCACATCCTGCGGGCCGACCCAACGCCGCACGTAGTCATTGGGCTGCGGGACCTCACTCTCGTGCCCCACGAACACCCACGTCCGATACCAGATCCGCCGCAACTCCTCCGCGAACAGATCCGGGCGGGTGTACAGCGACCCATGCACCCGGTCCGACCGAATCAACCCAACCAACTCGTTCACCACGTCATCCCGCACCACATCGACCTCAAGACTCACGACGCACCTCCTCAATCACTGTAACAATGTACGGTACGGTGTACTCCTACTGCAAATTCGCGGGCACCTGACGTCCACCGGCGACGTGCCGTATCTACCAATGTTCGGTCCCATCGCGACAGGTCTGATCACCGGACTCGATGACACGACCAGGAAGCGAGATGTGAGTCGCCCGAAAGAAGGCCCGTTTTACCGGAGCGGGCGTACAGGCTCATGGGCCACCGCGAGGTGGTCGACGGGCGACGTCATTCCGATGCCCGGGGCGGGAAACCGGCTCACAGTGCCCGAGTACCAGACCCACTGGCTCCCACCTACGAGACCAAGCAGGCGACTGCCACCCCAACGCCTGCGTAGCCCCAATTCCGCGCAGAGGGTTACGCCCTGCCGATCGACCGTACCTCATCGACACCGGCGTGTCGATGCTTGACCAACCACATCACGACTACCAGGCGATCGACCTCATGTCCCCGAAGGATCCCCGGTCTACGCGGCGCAACGGTCGCTCGATTGACCGACTGGCCGTGCAACTGCTGGAAGGTCAGTCGCTGCGGGTCGACGTGCGGCATCGGACTCTCGATCGACGGCGACGACGGCGTTCGCTACGTGTACTGCCACGGCATGCCGAGCCAACGGCGTAACCGTCGAGGGCCCAACCAACGTTGGCCAACTCCTCATGTGGCGGGGCGACACCGGACGGTCCAGCGCACCTCACCTCCACTTCGAGGTGAAGATCAACGGCACAAAGGATCTGTCCACAGCCGCTGCTGCGGCGCCTCAACGGCGTCTCGGAGATTCGACCTGCTGGGTCTAGTCCGGCCGTTTGGGCCCACTGGGTCACGTTGTGTCGTCCCAGGCGAGGGACGATCGGTCGCTGCCGGAACGTGGGCTCACTGCGCCTGGCGGTAACCGCATGACGAGCGCCATCTCGACTCGGGGATCACGGTGGCGAGCTACGCGACTTCGTTTGCGTCGATCGCTTCCGGCTGACAACGCCACTCTTCTGAGAGTTTTGTAGATCCGTACTACGGGCATCGCCCCTCGGGCCGCACCGGCGAGGGTCGGATCATCCTCTCGGGCCTCACGCGGGCGGTTGCTCATCTCGTGAGAGTCCTGAGTTGGATCTTCTCGTCCATGACCAGGTGGAGCCGCACCGAGCGTGCGTCACCCGTCGTCCACGAGGCAGCACGCGCCCATCGATTCGTCAACCCTGCGAGCGTCAACGCCGGGTGCGACTTCCACTACACGGAAGGCGTGGCAGGTTGGTTGCGGGTCGAAGACGCCGAGCTCCGTGATCACGCGTGCTACGACTGCGCGGCCAGTGAGGGGCAGCGTGCACCGGTGGAGCAGTTTTGCGGCGCCGCCTTTGGTGGTGTGTTCCATGAGCACGATCACGCGTTTAGCGCCGTGGACGAGGTCCATCGCGCCGCCCATGCCTTTGACCAGTTTGCCGGGCACCATCCAGTTGGCCAGGTCCCCGTCGGCGGAGACCTCCATCGCGCCGAGCACGGCGACGTCGACGTGGCCGCCGCGGATCATCGCGAAACTCGTCGACGACCCGAAATAGGCCGCCCCGGGAAGCACCGTGACGGTCTCCTTACCGGCGTTGATCAGGTCCGGATCGACCTGGTCGGGGTACGGGTACGGGCCGGTACCCAAGATGCCGTTCTCCGAGTGTAAGACGATGCCGCTGCCCACGGGCAGGTGGTCGGGAATCAGCGTGGGAAGCCCGATTCCGAGGTTGACGTAGTCCCCCGGGCGCAGCTCGGCGGCAGCGCGGACGGCCATCTCGTCATGTGTCCAGGCCATCGGAGTCTCCTTCGTGCCCGTCGGGACGGGGGCGGGTGGTAACGAACTCGACGCTCTTGCGCTCTGCCTGGTCTGGGGCGAGCGCGACGACGCGTTGGACGAAGATGCCCGGGAGATGGATCGAGTCAGGGTCGAGGTCGCCGGGTTCGACGACGTGCTCGGCTTCGACGACCGTGACCCTCCCGGCAGTGGCGGCGTCGGGGTTGAAGTTGCGCGCGGCGGCGTGGAAGATGCAGTTGCCGTGATGGTCGGCGACGGCGGCACGGACCAGTGCGAAGTCGGTGACGATCGACTCCTCGAGCACCATCTCGCGGCCATGCCAGGTGCGGACCTCTTTGGCCGGTGAGGCGACGGCCACGCTGCCGTCCGGGTGGTGGCTCCACGGGAGCCCGCCCTCGGCAACGAGCGTGCCGACGCCGGTTGGGGTGTAGAACGCTCCGATCCCGGCGCCGCCGCAACGCAGACGTTCGGCGAGAGTCCCTTGTGGGGTGAGCTCGACGTGGAGCTCACCAGCGAGGTACTGGCGGGCGAACTCCTTGTTGTTGCCGATGTAGGAGGCGATCACCTTCGAGATGCGCCGTTCGGCGAGCAACAGGCCCAGCCCGGCCCCGTCGACACCGCAGTTGTTGGACACGATCGTGAGGTCGTCGGCCCCTTGCTCGAGCAGCGCTTCGATGAGGAACCACGGGATCCCGGCGAGCCCGAACCCACCAACGGCGATCGACGAGCCAGACCGGATGTCGGCCACGGCGGTCGCCGCGTCGTGGACGCGTTTGTCGAGTGCGGTCATGAACTGCCTCCGGTGAGGTGCTCGATCAGGGCCGACGTGACCTCGGCGGGCCGTTCGTCGTTGGCAAGGTGGGCCGCGCCGTCGACGACGAGCAGGTGCCCGTTGGGGACCCCGTCGGCGATCGCGTCGAGGTGGACAGGCGGGGTCGCGGGGTCCTCCGCCCCGGCGATCGCCAACGTAGGCGCCGTGATCCGGGCGAGATCGCCGCGCAGGTCCATCGCCGCGATCGCCTCGCAGCAGCCGGCGTAGCCTTCGGCCGGCGTGGCCGCGATCATCGCTTCGGCGGCCGCGACCCGCTCGTACTGGCTTCCCCGGAAGGGCTCGGTGTACCAGCGGGCGACCACCGCGGCGGCCACGGCCACACTGCCGTGCTCACGTACGATGGCCGCCCGCTCGAGCCACGCCGACGCCGGCCCGAGCTGCGCCGACGTGCACAGCACCGCGAGCCGGCCGACGCGTTCGGGGTGGCGGGCCGCGAACCGCAGCGCGGTCATCCCACCCAGCGACAAGCCGACGAGATGGACCCGTCCGATATCGAGGCGGTCGACGAGCGCGAACAAGTCGTCGGCGAGGTCATCGATCGTGTACGGACCGGGAGGTACCGGCGAACGGCCGTGCCCGCGAGTGTCGTAGCGGACCACCGTGAAATACTCAGCAAGGCCACCGACCTGGGGATCCCACATCGCCAACGTCGACCCGAGCGAGTTGGCCAACACCACCGTCGGCGACCCGGCAGGACCGGCGACCACCTCGTAGTGGACCGCGACCGGTGGCGCCGTCGTCATCGGACGGCCTCGAACACCGCCGCGAGACCCTGGCCGCCGCCGATGCACATCGTCTCGAGCGCGTAGCGGCCATCACGGCGGTCCAGCTCGTGGGCGAGGGTGGCGAGGATCCGGGCTCCGGTGGCGCCGAGCGGGTGGCCGAGCGAGATGCCCGAGCCGTTGACGTTGAGGCGTTCACGGTCGGCATCACCCCACTCCCATTCGCGCAGCACGGCGAGCACCTGCACCGCGAAGGCTTCGTTGAGTTCGACCAGATCCATGTCCGCGAGCTGCAGACCGGCGCGGGCCAAGGCCGCCGCGGTGGCCGGTACCGGACCGAGGCCCATCGTCTCGGGAGCCACTCCGGCGACCGCCCACGAGCGGATCGTCAACCACGCCCGCCATCCGCGCCGCTCCGCTTCGTCACGGGTCGTCACGATGCACATCGCAGCACCGTCGTTCTGACCGCTGGCATTGCCTGCGGTCACCGTGGCGTCAGGATCGACGCCGATCCGCATCGGTCGCAACGCGGCGAGCCCGTCGAGCGTGGTGTCGGGTCGCGGATGCTCGTCACGCGCGACCACGACATCGGGTTTGCCGCGATGACCCGGCACTGTCACCGGCACGATCTCGGCGTTGAACTGGCCCGCCTCGATCGCGGCAACCGCCCGCTGATGGGAACTGGCTGCCAGCCGGTCCTGCTCAGCGCGCCCGATCGAGTAGCGGCGACGCAGGTTCTCAGCGGTCTCGACCATCCCGCCCGGCACTGGATGGTGGCGACCGCCGGCGGTGACGCGGGCGCGGACCAAGCGGTCCATCAGCTCCACCCCGTCGCCCTTGACTCCAGTGCGCAACCCGAGCGCGTAGTGCTCGGTGTTGCTCATCGACTCGACACCGCCGGCCACAACCACTGTTGCTACGCCTGTGGCGACCTGCATGGCGGCATACAGCACCGCCTGCAACCCGGACCCACAGCGCCGGTCGACCTGCACACCGGGCACCCCCGGTCCGAGTCCGGCGTCTAGCGCCACGACCCGCCCGATCGCCGGCGCCTCGCCGGTCGGGCCGCAATGCCCGAGGATGACGTCGTCCACGTCACCGGCGTTCAACCCGGCGCGGGCGATCAGTTCTGTCGTCACTACACAACCCAGTTCGGTCGCGGCGAGCGGGGCAAGCACCCCGCCATAACGCCCCACCGGCGTGCGCAACGGCTCGCAAATGACTACCTCTTGCACCACACTCCCAGTTCAAGACACCACGCGGTCGGAGCTCCGCACCTCGGTGCCGCAACCTACGACGCGGATTGCTGCCACTCAAAGACTCAGTTGGACACAATTGAGACGTCCGTCATCATGTTTGGGAGTGGGGTGCCATGACCTGTGACGCCATGGAGCCGGGGTCTGCGCCCCCAAGATCTCGTGGTGCACAAAGGAAACCTCAGGCACCGGGGGTGGGGTCCATGGTCGTCACGTCCAGTTCGTGATCGACGCTCGCGGAGCGGCGGACCACGAGCATCGAGGCGAACGCCAGGCTCATCCCCACCACGAACACCGTGGCCATGGCCGCCGCGTCGTTGCCGAGGATGCCGACGAAGGGAGCTGCCGCGGCCCCGACGCCGAAGCGGGTGGCGCCGACCAGGGCCGCCGCGGTACCGGCGGCCTCGCCGTGGCGCGAGAGCGCCAACGCCGGCGCGTTGGGCATCGCCGTGCCCGCGAACCCCAGCGCAACCCAGAGCGGCACCAGCAGCGCCGGCAGGCCGCCGACATCGGCCAGGGCGACGGCGAGCAGCACCGCGCTGGCGGTCGTCGCTCCCGCCAGGGCCCGGAGCAGGATCTGGACTGGCGTCCAGCGGCGCAGGAGCCACGCGCTGAGCTGCGTGCCGGCGACGAGGAAGGCAGCTCCGGCGCCGAAGACGGCACCGAAGGCCTGTTCGCTGAGGCCGAACTGGTCCTGCATCACGAACGACGAACCCGAGATATAGGCCCACGTCGAGGCCGCCGAGAACGACCCCACGAGTATCAGCCCAACGAACGTGCGGTCACGGCTGAGCAGGACGTAGGCACTCATGATCTGGCCGGGTGAGCCGCTTCGCCGGCGGGACCGGGGCAACGTCTCAGGCAGGGCGACAATGGCTAGCACCGTCACGGCGACGCCCGCCAGTGCCAGCGCCCCGAACACTCCCCGCCAGCTCGTCCACCCGAGCACCGCCCCACCCACAGAGGGCGCAAGCATCGGTGCCACGCCGAGCACCAGCATCAGGCGGGACAGCAGGAGGGCGTTGGCGCGGCCAGTGTAGAGATCGCGGACGATGGCCATCGCGGCCACCGCGGTGGCTGACGCGCCGAAGCCCTGCACCACACGCAGGACACCGAGCACGCCAATCGACGGCGCGACCATGCACAGCAGCGAGGTTGCCACATGGAAGAGCGTGCCGGCGATCAGCGGGCGCCGGCGTCCCAGCGCGTCCGACAGCGGTCCCACGACGAGCTGTCCCACCGCGAGGCCGAGCAGCGTGCCGGTGAGCGTGAGCTGTACTGCGGCGGCGCTGGTCCGCAGGTCGGTCTCGATCTCGGGTAGGGCTGGCAGGTAGAGGTTGACCGTGAGCGGGCCGAGAAGCACCACCGCGCCGAGGATGAGCACCAGCCGCTGCGGCGCTGCGTGCCCCGCTTCGGGTCGGGGGACGGTCGGGGTGGCGCCGCCAGGGCCGAGGTGAGTGGTACCCATGCACGTCCGCTCTTGCACCACACTCCCAGTTCCAGATCACGACGCGGTCGGAGCTACACACCCCGATGCCGCAAACCTACGGCGCCGATTACTGCCCTTCAAAGACTCAGTGAGATCCAATTCATATGTCCGCCGTCATGTTCGGTACGGAAGTGCCGTAGCCTGTGACGCCATGGAACTGCGGCATTTGCGCTACTACGTCGCTGTGGCCGAGGAATGCCACTTCGGTCGCGCCGCAGCGCGGCTACACATCGCACAACCTCCGCTCTCCCAGCAGATCAAGCAACTCGAGACCGAACTCGGGGCACGACTGCTGCGGCGCACCACCCGCAAGGTGGAACTCACCGAAGCCGGCGCACGCTATCTCGACAAGGCTCGGACTGTTCTGGCATTGGTCGACGAGGCGGCCGCGGAGGCGGCCGCGGTGGCAGCCGGCCTCGCCGGCCGGTTGACAATCGGGTTCACGGGGTCCGCCACCTATCAGCTCTTACCGGAGCTCTCCCGGGTGCTTCGCAAAGAGCTCCCGGATCTCGAACTCGAGCTGCGCGGTGAGCTGCTGACGCCGGACCAGGTCGAGTCGCTGCTGGACCACACGCTCGACATCGGGTTGCTCCGGCCGCCAGTCCGCAACCATGCCATCAACGTGCGGGTCCTGCGTCGCGAAGCACTGATCGCCGTCGTCCCCGACCGCCATCCGTTGGCCCGGCTCGAACGAATCCCGATCGCCGAGATGCGCCATGATCCCTTCGTCAGCTATCCCTCGCGCGACCGATCGGTCGTCTACGACGCAGTCTTCGACACCTGCCGGGCGGCCGGATTCCTACCTCGCGAAGTCCACGAGGTGGCCGAGACATCCACCCTCGTGTCCTTCGTCGCCGCCGGCCTCGGGGTGGCGCTCGTGCCCCAGTCCGTCGAGCATCTGCAAGTAACCGGGGCGACCTTCCGGCCGCTCGCCGAACCGACCGACGGCGTCGAGCTCGCCGTCGCCACCCGCTCCGACGACGACTCGCCCCAGACCGCCCGCGTGCTCGCCCTTATCGAAACCCTGATCTCCGGCCACGGCGCCGACCCCGCCGAGTGACCCACGACCGCCCGCACGAGTTCTTCGGAAGCGCTCGGCCCGCGCTCAGCGTCGGCTGACAGCCGGCGACGGCTCGCCGGCTGTCGTCGCTGCCGCAGGGTCACGCCTCGTCGGCCGCGCCGGGAGGTTCCAGCCGGAGTTCTCGCTTGATGTCGGCGAGGGAGTGCTGGTGGGCTCGCACCACATCGCGTAAGCGCTCGGCTCGCTCGCCAAGCTGCTGCAGGGAGGCCCGGCCGTGGTCCACGGCTTGGGCGGTCTGCCGAGTCAGCAGCGCGGACAGCCTGTGTTGCAGCGCGGCGTACAAGCGCTCGTCGCTGACGTCGACCACACATGTTCTGGCTGTGGCCGGTCGCCCGAGTTCGTCGCGGGATGGCGTGAGATTGCCGGAGTCGACGTGGACCGCGAACTCGTCGTAGCCGACGCCTTCGTCGACCGCGACCTCTACGCGCAGATCGGCGGGGAGAACATGGTCGGCCAGCATCTCGTCGAGCACGCCGTTCACAGCCTGGGTGGCTGCCTGCGACAGGGCGTCGCAGACCGCGCCTACGTCGCGTGACGGCGCGTGCTCCTCCAGCAGACCTGGCAGTACCGGGGCGACACGGCGCCACATCGCGGCAACGGCCCGCACCGGCACCTGATCGAGCAGATGCTGTTCCGATTGCAGGGTCGCCTCCAGGCGGTCCAGCTGGGGACTTACCTCGGCGTGTAACGCACCGAGTACGTCTTCTTCGAGGTGATGAAAAGGGATCTCGGCGGGCTTGCGTTGCTTGTAGGCGAGCGCCGGCTCGATGATCGCCGACAGAGCTGCGTACAGACGCTCGAAGCCAGCTTCGGCCATCGCCGGTGGCGTCAACCCCTGTTGCCGCGCGGCATGGGCCGAAACGGATACGGGCGGCATGAGCAATGCCGCATCGAGGCCCATCGACCGGAGCTTCTCGTGGGCGCGGGCGTGGACGTCAGCCTCTTGCTGCGTGCGATTCTCCTCGGTCTTGTTGCGCAGCAGCTTGCTGATGACGCCGTCGATCTCGTCTTCTTCGAAGACGTCGCTGCGGGTCAACACCGGCAGCAGCGGCTTACTGCGGTGCAGCTCACGCGACAGCTCATCGAGCTCCTGCACCTGGCCGGGCGAAGCCGAGCTCGACAGCCACAACACGCCGTCGGCACCGTCGATGAATCGCCTCGTCAGCGCCGCGTTCTGCGCTGTGACGGAGTGCAGGCCAGGGGTGTCGAGCAGAATCAGCCGCTCACACAGGCGCACGCCCTGTAGGCGCGCGGTGGATTCGGTCTCGCCTTCCTCGAAGGGCGCCGGCGTGTCAACGATCCGGTCCGCGTCGATGTGGAAGTACCGCACCTGCTCTCCGTGGCCGGCGAAGCGCTCGGCCAGCAGGTTGCAGAACGCGCTCTTGCCGGCGTTGAACTTGCCGAACACCAGGAGGATGAGCTGGCCGTCGAACGTGCCGGCGAGCATCTCCGCGAGCCGAAGGTCCGATCGCTGCTGGTCCCACCTCATAAGCAGGTCGTGCAGTGCCGTGTCGACAGCGCGCGCCTGCGCCACGAGGGTGCTGCGTTCCCGCAGACCGGTCCACGACAAGCGGTTGTCAAGCTCGCGTCCCAGCTTCGCGAGCCAGTCGTCCATCCGATGAAAGATCGCTGCCAGGTCGTGGGAGCGCAGCGTCGACGCGGCGACCGCAGCCAAGAACCTCTGTTCGTCGACTCCGGGTGTGCTCGACGACGACGAAGCACGAGGGCTCATGTGGCGGTTTCCAGCGCACGCAGCGCTGGCGCGGCGCGCTCAGCATCGTCGAGGGCCGATTCGGCATCGGCGACTCGTTCGGCGAGTGCGACGCGGTCGGCCGACAACTCGTAGTAGTGCGTGAACGCGTCTCGAAGCCGCCGAATTCCGGTGTCGTTGCCGAAGATCTTGCGAAGACCGTCGCGGTGCTTCACCGAGACGCCGAGCACGGCCACCATCACCGTGTTCAGGCTGCCCGGCACTTGTTGTCTCGAGGGCAGGCCGATCGCGCCGTGCCCCGCGAGAAATCCGTCGATCTCGATGCACCCGCGCGAGTACGCGATCTGGATGCGCGCGCGTTCGGTCTTCCCCGCCGTCATTCGGTAGATGTCGGCGGCGGTGTCCGGCGTCAGCGCGTGGTCGGGGCCGGGGACATCCAGCGTCCGCAGCAGATCGGCTTGGACCTTGTCGAGCACGGCCTGCAGCCCTTCGTCGAACTCGCGACGTTGCTGTGTCTGCGCGTCACGCAAGGAGGCCACCGCCTCGCGGCGAGCCACCAGCAGCTGGTGCAGTTCGGCACCCATCTGGCTGAACAGCAGCGCGGTCTCGTGTGCGCGCGCCTGGGTTACGCGACCCAACGCGGCCGCCAGCAGATCCTTCAGCGCCGGGATCCCACTTCGCTGGATCAGCAGCTGCTTGCCGTCGCTCATCCCCTGACGATGGCGGGTCGCCGAGATCGGGTGCCAAGCTAGCCCCGGCGCCTGGGCGCGGATCACGCCGATCACCTTCTCCAAGCGGTCATCGTCGGGCAACTGGTCCACCTGCGCGAGCACGAACAGCGTCTTCCGACGGGTCAACTCGTCGTCTTGGTGGAGTTCCTTCACGAGCGTCAGCTCGTCGCCATCGAGTTCGCCTTCCTTGGCGGTGTGCACGAACAGGCGGACGTCCGACCTCCGCCAGGCCGCGTGCATCGCGTGTCGGTCATCCTGGCTGCCGATGTCAGCGGCGAGGCCCGGTGAGTCCAGCCAACGGACGCCTTCGTGAACGCGCTCGGCCAGTGCGACGGTCTGGCGCTTGTCGGCAACCGCGAACTCGTCGCGACCGATCAGCTCGTTGAGAAGCCGGCTCTTGCCGTGGTTGTACTTGCCGACCACGGTGACAGTAGGGGCCTGCCCGCTCTCCGCCAACACGCGCAGCCGCTCGAGGCGGCTCGCGCTTTCCGGCAGAACGCGCACGACGTCGCGTTCTGCCGAACTCCGGGCTTCGGGGTTCGACATGGCCGGTCGTCTCCGACGACCGAGGATCAAGCCGAAGCGCGCAGGCGGTCGACGACCTGATTGTCCTTGCCGTCCAGCAACGGTGTGAGTTCGAAGTCGAACTCGATGTCCTGGTACGCGTCGTCTTTGAGGCCGAGCGCAGTACCACCCGTCTTCTCCGTCACAGGTGGGATCAGCCCTTCCTTGGTGGCGTAGGCGAAGTCGTCCCAGATCAGCGGATCGCCAGCGATGTTGAATTGCGTGGTCAGCTTGCGGTAATCGTCGGTGGTCACGAAGAAGTGCACGTGGGCCGGGCGGTTGCCGTGTCGGCCCAGGCGATTCAGTAGCTGCTGCGTGGAGCCTTGAGGCGGGCAGCCGTACCCCACCGGCATCAGCGTGTGGAACTCGTACTGGCCGTCGGCGCCGGTGCGCACCCCGCCGCGCAGGTTGAAGTCGCTCTGCCGACCCGTCGGGTCGAAGTGGGAGTAAAACCCCTTCGAATCGGCGTGCCAGCACTCGACCAGGGCTCCCTCGACGGGCTCGCCGTCCGGTCCCCGCACGGTGCCATGGATTGCGAGTGGACCTGCGTCGTCATCGGAGTCGATGTCGAGCCGGATGACACCGTCTTTGACCGGCGCGCCGGAAACGTACAGCGGGCCTTCAATCGTGCGCGGCGTGCCACCGGTGATGCCGAGTTGGCGATCCTCGGCGTCGAGGCGAATGTCGAGATACTTCTCCAGCCCGAGACCAGGGGCAAGGAGCGCCGCTTCACCGTCCTGGCCCAGACGGTTCAGGTAGTTGACCCCAGCCCACACCTCGTCTGGCGTGATGTCGAGGTCTTCGATCGCCTTGAACAGATCGGACAACAGGCGGTGCAGGATTTCCTTGCACCGAGCATCACCTTCCTGGTGGTCCAGGTTGACCGCCGACCGCAGCAGATCCTGCACTTCCTGGGTCTCAACGATTCTCACGCTCACTTTGGTTCCTCCAACTGCTTGGTTTGAATGATCCGTAGTACATCCGCGCGGTCGACTGCCAACAGGCGTCGGCATGCACGCCGCTGCGGCGCCGTTCTCCCCCAGCCATCGCGCATGCGACGCATTATACCATGTGCAATTGCACCTGTACCATGCTAATGTGGGTTCGGTGACGTACGAACTGGCGATCATCGGCGGGGGCAACATGGGCAGCGCGCTACTCGCCGGTTTGCTCGGCGGAGGCGGTCCGACCGACGCCGCCGAGATCGTCGTGATCGAGCCCAGTGCTGCCCGGCGCGAGGCCCTGGCGGCCGAGTTCCCGAAGGTCGCCGTCGAAGCCGAGCCCGTGTCATGCCGGTCGGCATTGATCGCCGTCAAGCCGCAGTACGTCGGCGAGGTGGTCGGTCAGGTCGTCGCAGCGGGCGCCCGGCGGATCCTGTCGATCGCCGCCGGCGTCACCACCGAGGCGATCGCGGCCGCGGCCGGCGGCGCCGATTCGGCCGGTGCATCGGTCAGCGTAGTGCGCGCGATGCCCAACACGCCGGCTCTCGTCGGCGAGGGGGTCAGCGCACTCGCCGGTGCGCCGGGCACGCCGCCCGCCGACCTCGACTGGGCCGAGCAGGTCTTGTCGGGCGTCGGGTTGGTCGTCCGCGTCGCGGAGTACCAACTCGACGCGGTCACCGGGTTGACTGGATCGGGCCCGGCCTACGTATTCCTGGTGGCCGAGGCCCTGATCGACGCCGGCGTGCTGGCGGGCCTGCCGCGCGCGCTCGTCGAGCAGATGGTCACGCGACTGCTGGTGGGCTCTTCGGCGTTGCTCGCCGAACGCGGCGACCCCGCGCAACTGCGGGCGATGGTGACCTCGCCGGGCGGCACCACGGCGGCCGGCCTGCGGGCGCTCGAGCAGCACGCGGTGCGCGCGGCGTTCCTCGATGCGGTCCAGGCGTCCGCCGCCCGGTCGCTCGAACTCGGAGCGTGAGGAGGAAGCGATGAAGTACACGACGCTGGGACGCTCCGGCCTCAAGGTGAGTGGGGTGGCCCTCGGCTGTCTGAGCTTCGGCGATCCGTCGCGCGGCGCGTATCCGTGGACGATGAACGACGACGCTGCCGACCCGCTGTTTCGCCGGGCCGTCGAGCTAGGGATCAACCTCTGGGACACCGCCAATTCCTACGGCGCGGGAACTTCCGAGGAAGTCGTGGGCCGGGCATTGAAGAGGTACGTCCGCCGAGACGACATCGTGCTGGCCACGAAGGTCTTCCACAAGATGCACGACGGGCCGGGTGGCAGCGGGCTCTCCCGCAAGGCGATCTTCGAGCAGGTCGACGCGTCACTCACCCGGCTCGGAACCGACTACATCGACCTGTACCAGATCCATCGCCCTGACCCCGAAACGCCGATCGAAGAGACGCTCGAGGCCCTGCACGATCTGGTCAAGATGGGCAAGGTCCGCTACCTGGGCGTGTCCACGATGACCGCCTGGCTGTTCTCGAAGATGCAGTACGTGGCGTCGGCGAACGGTTGGACGAGATTCGTCGCGATGCAGAACCACTACAGCCTCGTCCAGCGCGAGGAAGAGCGCGAGATGTTCGACCTGCTGGCCGACCAGGGCGTCGGAAGTATCCCGTGGAGCCCCGTGGCACGTGGGTGGCTGGCGCGGCCGTGGGGTGAGCGTTCGACCCGCGTCGAGGCCGATACCAAGTCGTTCATCGATTCGGACAAGCCGATCGTCGATGCCGTCGAGGAGGTCGCCAAAGCACGGGGCGTCCCGATGGCGCAGATCGCACTGGCCTGGGTGATGAAGAACCCGGTCGTGACCGCCCCGATCATCGGCCCGACCAAGCCCGATCACCTGTCCGACGCCGCCGCGGCGCTCGAGATCGAGCTGACCGCCGACGAGATCGAGACGCTCGAGCGGCACTACACGCCGCACGCACCCACCACCCGACCCAGTTGGTGAAGTGCGCCCTGCTGCCGATCATGCTGCCGGGCGCACCCTGAGAGGACCCAGATCATGACCCATGTTCTCCCCAGCACGGTTCGGACCCAAGCATTCATCGACGGTTCACTCGTCGACGCACAAGGCGGTGCCACCTTCGACAGCCTGTCACCAGCGAACGGCCAAGTCATTGCCAGCGTCGCCGCGTGTGCTGAGGAGGACATCGACCGAGCCGTCAGGGTCGCCCGTGGAGCGTTCGACCGCGGCGACTGGAGCCGCCGTGCGCCGGCCGACCGCAAGCGTGTCTTATTCGCGTTCGCCGATCTGATCGAGCGGCACGCCGACGAACTGGCGGTCACCGAGGCGATCGACGCCGGAAAACCGATCAGGGACTGTCGCAACTTCGACATTCCCGACGTGCTCAAGACCATCCGCTGGTACGCAGAGGCGGCCGACAAACACTTCGGGAAGATCGCCCCGACCGGCAGCGACCACCTTGGGTTGATCGTGCGTGAGCCCGTCGGAGTCGTCGGGGCCGTCCTGCCCTGGAACTTCCCGATGGCGATGCTGGCATGGAAGATCGGACCAGCCCTGGCGGCGGGAAACTCCGTAATCGTCAAGCCGCCGGAGCTCGCCACCCTCACGACGATCCGTCTCGCCGAGCTCGCTCACGAGGCCGGCGTCCCCGCCGGGGTTTTCAACGTCACTCCCGGCCTCGGACACGTCGCCGGCAAGTCGCTCGGCCGGCACATGGACGTCGATATGGTGACCTTCACGGGCTCGACCGAGGTCGGGCGGGCGTTCCTGAGGTACTCGGCCGACAGCAACCTCAAAGGCATCGTCCTGGAGTGCGGCGGTAAGAGCCCCCAGATCGTCATGGCCGACTGCCGCGACAACGTCGACGCGATTGCCGCCGATCTGGCCGAAGCTGCGTTCTGGAACTCGGGCCAGAATTGCAGCGCCGGCTCGCGCATCCTCGTCCAGGAGTCCATCAAGGACGACCTGGTCGAGGCGCTCGCGCGCGAGGCCAAGTCCCGGGTGGTCGGTGACCCCACCGACGACGCAACCGTGCTCGGCCCGCTCATCGAGGCCAGCGCACTGGACCGCGTCTTGTCCTACGTCGACCAAGCGCGTGCCGACGGCGCCCGGATCGTCACGGGCGGCGAACGTCTGTTCCCGACCTCGGGCGGCTGGTTCGCCGGCGCGACCGTCCTCGACGACGTCACGCCAGGGATGCGCGTTGCACGCGAGGAGATTTTCGGTCCCGTGGTGGCCGTCTTGCCGTTCTCTGACGAGGCCGAGGCGCTGCAGCTTGCCAACGACACCCACTACGGCCTGGCCGCGACCGTGTGGTCGAAGGACATCGACGTCGCGATCCGAACAGCCCGCGGCATTCGCGCCGGCACCGTCGCAGTCAACGGCTACAGCGAAGGCGACATCTCCACGCCATTCGGCGGCTACCGCATGTCTGGGTTCGGCGGTCGCGACAACGGCCTCGAAGCCCTCGAGCAGTACACCGAGCTCAAGACGATCTGGCTCACCCTGCACTAGAGGTGACCGCTGGCTCCGTCAAACACCCGACCGAAGGACTTCGCATGAACGTTCCCAAAGATCTCGGCCAATCCGAGCAACTCGAACCCGGAATCGCGCCGATGCGCCACGGGCTCTACCTCGCTCCGTTCGAAGAGCTCGCCGAGCCAGCAGTGCTGGCCGAACTGGGTGTCGCCGCCGAGCAGCACGGCTGGGACGGGCTGTTCATGTGGGACCACGTGTATCGTCCGCCTGAGGAGACCACGCTGATCGGCGACACCTGGATCAGCGCCGCCGCGCTCGCAGTGCGCACCGAGCGCCTCCAGATCGGCGCGACGGTCACCCCGGTCACCCGCCGCCGGCCGCAGCTCCTCGCCCGCGAGTCGGTCGCAGTCGACCGGCTCTCCCAGGGACGTCTGATCGTCGGACTCGGGCTCGGCGTCGACATCGGTGGGGAACTCAGCCGGTTCGGCGAGGTGGTCGATCCGGTGGTCCGCGGCGAGCGGCTCGACGAGGGCGCCGAACTGCTCCTCGCGTTGTGGTCGGGAGAGGAGGTCAACTTCACCGGCAAGCACTTCCAGGCCGAAGGGGTCCGCTTCCTACCGACGTCCGTCCGCCAGCCGCACCCGCCGTTGTGGTTCGCGGCCCGCGGCGTGTCCGGAGCCCGTCCGGTGCGCCGCGCCGCCCGGCTCGGCGACGGCCTCCACCTGATCGAGATCGACGCCGAGGGCTTGAGCCGGGTAGCCGCGCTCGTCGCCGAGCTACGCGGCTCACTCGACGGCTTCGACTTCGCCGTCACCACCGACGCCGGCACCGGCGGCGCCCAATGGTCGGGCACCGCCGCGACCTGGCTGCTGCAATCGTTCGCCCCGACCGCGACGGCGGCCCAGGTCGAAGCCGTCATCACCGCCGGCCCGCCGCGCTGATCGATCGACCGATCGTGCTCGTGTCCCGGGTTATGGTGTGGGGAACGGTGACATTGCACCGATCTATGATGTTGCGGGGTGGGGTCCAGGCTGACGAACGAAAGGTCTCATGGTGAACGTCAACCTGCGCCCTTTGGCAAAGCCGCAGAGCATCCGTGACCACGTGACCCGGGTCTTGCGAGCAGCAATTCTGTCCGGCGAAATGGAGCCGGGGCAGGTGTACTCCGCTCCGACGCTCGGCGCTCGCCTCGGGGTGTCACCGACGCCTGTGCGGGAGGCGATGCTCGACCTGGTCAAGGACGGCCTGGTGGTGATGGTCCGCAACAAGGGCTTCCGGGTGACCGAAGTCGATGACCGGTACCTGGATGAGATCACCGAACTGCGCCAACTCATCGAGCCGCCCCTGGTTCGGGATGCGGTCGCCCTGATTCCGGAGGCGGACCGGCCCCGGCTTCGCGAACTGGCAGAGGCAATCGTCACACACGCCGCCGCTCGCGACCTGGTCGAGTACACCGAAGCCGACAAGGCCTTCCACCTGGCGCTACTGCGCTACACGGGGAACGAGCGCATCCTGCGTCTGGTGGAGGATCTGCGTGACCACGCCAGGCTGATCGGGCTGTCTCAGCTGGCGGAGCGGGGCGAGTTGGCCGCGTCCGCCCGCGAGCACGTCGCCATCATCGACGCGATCGAGGCCGGGGATGCGGACCTCACCTACCGGCTGATGGTCGACCACATCCGCAAGACGCGCGGTGCTTGGGCCGGCCAAGAAGACACCCCCACACCGGCCTTCACGCACTGATCCAGCCACGCACGCTGATTCACAGTACATACCGTGTGCAATTGCACATGGTATATGGTAGAAATGGGTTCCTACCTGTCCGGTGCCCCCTAGAAGGAGATGAATCCATGACGGACCAGACGAAGCCTTGGCGCGGCGTGTATGTCGCGACCGCGCTGCCGTTCAACGACGACCTGTCGGTCGACTTCGACGGCTACGCCGAGCACGTGCGGTGGCTGGGAGAGAACGGGGTTCACGGCGTTACTCCGAACGGCTCGCTCGGCGAGTACCAGACGCTCTCCGATGACGAGCGCGCCCGGGTGGTGCAGACCGCAGTCGAAGCAGCGCCAGAGGGTGTCGGGGTGATGGCCGGAGCCGGCTCGTACAGCGGCCGGCAGGCGCGCCGATGGGTGGAGCAAGCCGCGGAGGTAGGGGCGTCGTCGGTACTGCTGCTTCCCCCGAACACGTACCGTGCCACCCGCGAGGCGGTTGTGGACCACTATCGGGAGGCCGCCATGGGCGGGCTGCCGATCGTGGCGTACAACAACCCGTATGACACGAAGGTCGACCTGACCCCGGAGATCGTCAAGGAGCTCGCCGGGGAAGGCCTGATCGTCGCCATCAAGGAGTTCAGCGGCGACGTGCGCCGCGCGTACCAGATCAAGGAGGTCGCGCCTGATGTCGACCTGCTGGCCGGTACCGACGACGTCGTGCTCGAGCTGGGTATCGCCGGCGCGGTCGGCTGGGTGGCGGGATACCCGAACGCGCTGCCGCAGGCGAGCGTTCGACTGTACGAGCTGGCCACCAGCAGCGACCCGGCCGAGTGGGCCGAGGCACTGCCGATCTACCGCGACCTGCACTCGCTGCTGCGGTGGGACTCGCTGACCGAGTTCGTGCAGGCGATCAAGCTCTCGATGGATGTCGCCGGCCGCCGCGGCGGAGCCACCCGCCCGCCGCGCGTCCCGCTGTCGGAGGAGAACGCCGCCCAGGTGCGTGCCGACACCGAGGCCGCGCTGGGCAAGGGCTACAAGTAGGAACCCCGCCGAGCCGGGAAGGGACGCGATGCCAGAGCTCTCGTATCTGGACGCCGCGGCGTTGCGGTCCCTGATCGACCTGCCGCAGGCCGTCGAGGCGCTGTGTGCGGCGCTGGTGCGCGGAGACGTCGACCCGGAGAACGATAGTCCTCGCCTGTTCAGCCCGGCCCCGGAAGGCGAGTTCCTGCTGATGCCTACCGCCGGGCCCAACTACTGCGGCGTCAAGGCCCTGACCCTCGCCCCGGGGAACCCGGAGCGAGGGTTGCCGCGCGTGCAGGGCGTGTACACGCTGTTTCGCAACGACGACCTCGCCCCGGTCGCGCTGTTGGACGCGAGCGAGCTGACCCTGATCCGCACCCCCGCAACCACGCTGCTGGCCGCTCTGCGGCTGCTGGAAGCCCGTCACCGGGACCCGCGGTCGTTGCGGGTGGTGGTGGTCGGCACCGGCCCGCAGGCGGACCGGCACGCGCGTGCCGTGCATCAGTTGCTCCAGCCGCGACAGATCCGCATCGTCGGCCGCCGCGGTCAGGCCGCGCACTCCCTGGCCGCACGGCTATGCGCCGAAGGGGTCCCTGCCCAGGCCGGCGCTGCCTCGGAGTTGACCGAAGCCGACCTGGTCATCTGCGTCACCTCCAGTCGTTCCCCGGTGCTACAGGACGCCGACATCCGCGACGAGGCGATCGTGGTGGCCGTGGGCACCCACGGGCTCGACGCGCGGGAGGTACCCGCCGAACTGGCACGTCGCGCGTTTGTGGTCGTGGAAGGTCGCGCCTCCGCGATGCGGGAGGCCGGGAACCTGATCTCCGCCCGCCCGGTTGCCGAATGGGAGGCGATCGGGCTGCCGAACCTGCAGGACCTGGCCCGCGCCAGCGTCTCCGTCCCCGATGATCGGCCGACGTTGTATTCGGGCGTGGGGATGGCGTGGGAGGACCTGGTCATCGCCACCGCCGTCCACCACGCGGCGATCGTTCGTGCCGACCCCGTTGGCGGCGTAACCAAGGAGCCCCAGTGACCAACATCGTCCATCATCTCGACGTGTACAGCGTCGTCGGCGACGCCGACGACGCCTACCGCATCTGGTCGCGCACGTCCCGGACCGACCGGGCCCGGACCCTGCGGCAGATCGCCGAGGCGCTGGATGACGCCGCCGACGACCTGGTCGCGGTCGCTCGCGCCGAAACCCACCTCGCCGAACCACGACTGCGCGGGGAGTTGCTGCGCACCACGTTCCAGTTGCGGCTGTTTGCCGAGGTGCTCGAAGAGGGCTCCTATCTGGACGTGCGGGTGGACCACGCAGACCCCGCGTGGCCGATGGGTGCCCGCCCGGATCTTCGCCGCACGAGCCAGGCTGTCGGGCCGGTGGTGGTGTACGCGGCGAGCAACTTCCCGTTCGCGTTCAGCGTCGCCGGCGGCGACACCGCCTCGGCCCTGGCGGCCGGCGCCGCGGTGATCGTGAAGGCTCACGCCGGCCATCCCCAACTGTCCCGCCGCACCGCAGCGGTCGTGATCGATGCGCTGGCCGCCGCCGGCGCACCCGCCGGTCTGTTTGCGCTGATCGAGGGCCGCGAGGACGGCCTGAAGGCGCTGCGCGACCGGCGGGTGAAGGCGGGTTCGTTCACCGGTTCGATCCCCGGCGGGCGGACCCTGTTCGATGTGGCAACCTCCCGCCCGGAGCCGATCCCGTTCTACGGTGAACTCGGCAGTGTCAATCCCACCTTCGTCACCCGTGCCGCTTCCAGCACTCGCGCCGCGAAGATCGCCGAGGAGTTCCGTGCCTCCTTCACCCTCGGCTCCGGACAGTTCTGCACCAAGCCGGGGGTTCTTCTCGTGCCGGACGGGTCGGAAATCCTCGAGCACCTGCGTGCTGGTCAGCTCCCGTCTGGGCAGCCGATGCTCAACGACCGCATCCACCACGGATACACGGACGTGCTCACCGACCTGATCGCCCACCCCGCCGTGGAGGTCCTCGCACAAGGGTCCGACCCGCTCGGGACCGATCCGTCGCCGACCCTGCTCCGCACCACCGTCCGGGAGCTACTCATGTTCCAGGACGAGCTGTTCCGGGAGTGCTTCGGACCCACGGCGCTGATCGCCAGCTACCAGGACGAGCGCGAACTGGTGGAGGTGGCCCGGGCGATCGACGGGCAGCTGACCGCGACGATCGTCGGTGAAGAGGGCGACGGGGTGGTTGCCGACCTGGTGGATGAGTTGCGAGAGAAGGCGGGACGGCTGCTCTGGAACCAATGGCCGACCGGGGTGAGCGTGACCTACGCTCAGCACCACGGCGGCCCCTATCCGGCGACCACTACCCCCGCGACGACCTCCGTCGGTACCGCCGCGATCTACCGGTTCTTGCGCGGCGTCGTGTTCCAGGGGTTCCCGCAGCAACTGTTGCCCGACGAGCTCTGCGACACGCCCGCCGAGCCACTCGTGCGGCGTATCGACGGCACCCTCGCCTGATCTGTACAAGGAGCGCTCATGAAGACCAACCGGATTCTCCACGCCGTCGACTCCCACACCGAGGGCATGCCGACCCGTGTCATCACCGGCGGTGTCGGTGTGGTGCCCGGCGCCACGATGGCCGACAAGCGGCAGTACTTCATCGACCACCTCGACGACCTGCGCAAATTGCTGATGTATGAGCCGCGCGGGCATGGGGCGATGAGTGGCAGCATCCTGCAGCCGTCGACCCGCCCTGACGCTGACTTCGGGGTGCTCTACATCGAGGTGTCCGGCCTGCTGCCGATGTGCGGGCACGGCACCATCGGCACCGCCACCGTGCTGGTCGAGACCGGCATGGTGCCCGTCGTGGAACCGGTCACCACCATCCGCCTGGACACCCCCGCCGGGCTGATCATCGCCGAGGTACAGGTCGACGACGGTCACGCGAGATCCGTGACGATCCGCAACGTCGCCTCGTTCTCCTACGCACTCGATCAGGCCGTGACCGTCGCCGGTCACGGCATCGTCCCCTACGACATGGCGTTCGGCGGCAACTTCTACGCGATCGTCGACCTCGACGACCTAGGGTTGCCCCTGGAGCGGGCCCGCAAGGATGATCTGCTGCACGCCGGGCTGGCGGTCATGGCAGCGATCAACGAGCAGAACAAGCCGGTCCACCCACTGCGCCCCGACATCTCCGGATGCCACCACGTGTACCTGAAATCCCCCGAGTCGACCGCGTTGTACTCCCGGCACGCGATGGCCATCTACCCGGGATGGTTCGACCGGTCCCCGTGCGGCACCGGCACCAGCGCCCGGATGGCGCAACTGCACGCGCGCGGTGAGTTGGCGCTGGACACGGACTTCGTCAGCGAGTCGATCATCGGCTCCCAGTTCACCGGCCGACTGGTCGACACCGACAAGGTCGGCGACTTCGACGCGGTGATCCCCACCATCACCGGCCGCGCCTGGGTCACCGGCACCGCCCAGTACATGCTCGACCCGACCGACCCGTTCCCGACCGGCTTCCTGCTGTGACCGCATCCGCCGACGTCGTCGTGATCGGCGCCGGCGCGCTGGGTGCCGCGTGCGCCTACTTCACCGCCCGCTCAGGGTTTAGCGTCCGCGTCATCGAACGCGGCCAGATCGCAGCGGGCACCACCAGCGCCTGTGAGGGCAACCTGCTCGTCTCCGACAAGGAAGCCGGCCACGAACTGGACCTGTCGCTGTACTCGCAGCGGGTGTGGCGCGACGACCTCGCCGAGTTCGGCCCGCTGTGGGAGTTCGAGTCCAAAGGCGGCCTGGTCGTTGCCCGCAGCGAGGGGGGTGAGCGGGCGCTGCGTGAGCTCGCGGTGCGTCAGCGCGACGCGGGCATCGACGTGATCGACGTCGCCGCCGCCGAGATCGCCAACTATGAACCACACCTCGTCGAGGGTCTGAGCGGTGCGGCCTTCTACGCACAGGACGCGCAGGTGCAGCCCATGCTCATGGCCGCACAGCTGCTCCGGCTGGCCCGCGACCTCGGCGCCACGACCGTGCACACCGAGACCGCGGTCACTGGGTTCATGCGCGACGGAGACCGGGTGGTCGGCGTGCGCACCAGCCGCGGCGATTACACCGCCGGGGCCGTGATCAACGCAGCCGGCCCCTGGTCGAACCAGATCGCCGAGCTCGCCGGGGTGAACGTCCCCGTCCTGCCTCGGCGTGGGTTCGTGCTGGTGACCGAGCCGCTACCGAACACCATCCACCACAAGGTGTATGCCGGCGAGTACGTCGCCGGAACCCTCTCCTCCGACAGCGGGCTGCAGACCTCCCCCGTGATCGAGGGCACCCCCAGCGGCACCGTGCTGATCGGATCCTCCCGCGAACGGGTCGGGTTCGACCGCACCGTGTCGCTGCCGGCGATCCGACAGATGGCGCGCGGGGCCGTCGGCCTGTTCCCGATCCTGGGCACCGTGAAGATCATGCGCACCTACATGGGATTCCGCCCGTACTGCCCCGACCACCTCCCCGTCATCGGCCACGATGCGCGTGCGCCCGGACTGTGGCACGCCACCGGGCACGAGGGCGCCGGCATCGGACTCGCGGTGGGGACCGCAAAGCTGCTCACCCAGGCCTTGCAGGGGGAGCGGACCGACCTCGACCTGGCACCGTTCGCGCCGGAACGCTTCCGAGAGGGCGCATATGTCGACCACTGAGCCCGAACACCCCACCACCATCACCTTCGACGGGACCCCGCTGACCTCCCGGCCCGGACAGACCGTCGCCGCCGTCCTGATCGACAACGGCATCCGCTCCTGGCGGACCACCTCCAAGAACGGCCGCCCGCGTGGCCTGTTCTGCGGGATCGGTGCTTGCTACGACTGCCTGCTGACCATCAACGGCCAGCCCAACCAGCGCGCCTGCCTGGCAGCGGCCGAAGCCGGCACCGTCTGCCGGACCAATCCCATCGAAGGAGAGCCGGAATGATCGACACCTCGGACGTCGCTGTCATCGGCGCCGGGCCGGCCGGGCTGGCCGCCGCCGTCGCCGCCGCCGAGGCAGGCTTGCGGGTCGCCCTCATCGACGCCGGCCTCCAGCCAGGCGGGCAGTACTGGCGCCACCCCGACGAACGGCACCCCACCGACGACGAGGCGCACGGACACCACGGCTGGAAGACGTTCGCCTCCCTGCGGGCGCGGCTGCACGACCAACGCCACGCCGGCACGATCGACTACCGGACCCGCACCCAGGTGTGGTTCATCGACAAACCCCGCACCGCGGACGAGCCGTGGACGCTGCACACCAACGGTGCCACCGACGGGGAACCTGCCCACCCGTCCGGCCGCACCGTGCGCGCGACCCGGCTGATCCTGTGCCCCGGCGGCTATGACCGTCAACTGCCGATCCCCGGGTGGGATCTTCCAGGCGCCATGGCCGCCGGCGGCGTGCAGGCGCTCCTCAAGGGCAATCGGACGCTGGCCGGTCGTCGCGCGATCGTCGCCGGTACCGGCCCGTTCCTGCTGCCGGTGGCGGCGGGACTGGCGGATGCCGGAGTCGACGTGGTCGCAATCTGTGAGGCCGGGAACCTCCTCGGATGGGTGAAGAACGTGCTCGGCACCGTCCAGGTCCCCTCGAAGGGTCTCGAGGGCGCCGGATACGCGGCAGCGCTGGTCAGGCGCCGCATCGCCTACAAGCCGCGTGCCGCGATCACCCGCATCGACGGCGTCGACGAGGTCGAGTCCGTCACCGTCTCACGCGTCACCCGCGACGGACACATCTCCCCCAACACCGCCCGCACCTACGCCGTGGATCTCGTGGCGCTCGGATGGGGCTTCACTCCGTCCCTGGAACTCGTGGTTGCGGTCGGCGCAGAGACCCGCCTCGACGTCGACGAGTCCCTGGTCGCGGTCGTCGACGACCGGCAGCGTTCCAGCGTGGACCGCGTCTACGTCGCGGGCGAGGCGACCGGTGTCGGCGGCGCCGTCATGGCCGTCGCCGAAGGCGAGCTGGCCGGGCTCACCGCCGCCAGCGACACCGGCCGACAAGTCAAGCCGGGCCGCATCCGTAAGCTGCAAGGCATCCGCCGCCGCTCGGCGGCGTTCGCCAAAGCGATGCATCTCGCCCACCCGATCCCCGCGCATTGGCAGGACTGGTTGAACGAGGACACCACCGTCTGCCGCTGCGAAGAAGTCAGCTACGGTCAGATCTGCACAGCACGCAGAGATCTCGGCGCGCAGGACGCCCGCACCGTCAAGTTGCTCGCGCGCCCCGGAATGGGCTGGTGCCAGGGACGCATCTGCGGGTTTACGACCGCCAAGATCATTGCCGAGCAAGAAGAGCGCCGCCTCGAAGCGAGCGACCTCCGTGCCGCGTCCAACCGCTCCCTCGCTGTGCCAGTGCTCTTGAACGACCTCGCACAACCCGACGACTGAATCACTCGTCAGCGGGCGGGAACAAGCATCCGTAGAGCGTCGGGGATCGTGAGCCGCCGATACCGCTCGGCCACCACGCCATCCGCGGTCACCGCGTCACGCGCCGCCCGTGCCATCGCCCGCTGCTCATCGGTGACCTCGCCGGAGCGCGCCTCCACGAAGGCCAGGTACTCCGGGTCCGCCTCCTTGATCACCGTGCGCCCGTCGAGCTTCTCGACCATCGAGGTAAGGCGCTGGAGCGACTGGCCCCGCAGCACTCGTTCCGGGTTGATCTCCGTACACGGATCCGTGCCGCGAACCATCACGTCACCACCCGCAACCCGACCGCCGGGTCCATAGGCGTAGGCTGTAGTCACGTGGTCGAGCGCCGCCGCCCACTCCTTGCGATTGACCTTGAAGTTCAGCCCGGCTCCGTCGGGGACGGCCAGCCGGGTGATCGCCCGGTCGTTGATCGCGCTCAACACTGCCGCCGAATCGTCCGGCACGATCACCTCGCGACGCGCCGGCCAGAAGTCGAAGTCTGCGTGCGGCCCGTGACCGCGACCGACGTGGAACGCGCAGATGTTCGGGTAGACGGTGAGCTCCCCCCTGCGGCGCTCACTCGCGGCATAGAACGCAACGATCGCAAGTTGGATGAGGTGCGAGGCTCCGACACCGCCGAGGGGCTCGTGGATGACGATGCCGAAGCGGTCATGGACATTCCAGTCGGGGAAGACCGAGTCGGGTGGCGAAGCGGCGCCGTCGATCTCGACCTCGAACATCGACGCGTCAAGAAGTTGCAGTGTGTGCATGTCTACCTCGTCGGCGGGTCATCGGTGACTGTCATCGCTTCGAGTCCGCGAGCCCGCAAGACGCTCGTCGTGGTGCCGATATCGCCGACAACAGCTTCTTGGTGTAGTCATGATCGGGATCCTCATACACCTTCTCCGTGGTGCCGCGTTCGACGATTTCCCCGCGGTACAGCACGACGACGTGATCAGCAAGGTATCGGACGACGCCGAGATCGTGGGAAATGAAGATGTAGCTCACTCCCGACGCCGCCTGCATGCGTTTGAGCAGGTTGAGAATCTGCGCCTGAACGGAAAGATCCAACGCACTTGTGGGCTCGTCGCAGACGACGAGATCTGGGGTCGTCATCAGAGCGCGAGCAATCGCGACCCGTTGGCGCTGGCCACCGGAAAGCTGGGCCGGGTATCGACTCGCTATCGTGGCGTCGAACCCGATCTGCTCCAACATCTGAGTGGTCCGTGGTCCGACGTCTCCTGCTCGCCGTCCTTCATGCACGAGGATGGGCTCCGCCAACGATTGACCCACTGTGCGGGTTGGGCTGAGCGAGCCGTAGGGGTCCTGAAAGACGGCTTGTATGTGTCTGCTGAGTGTCCTTCGCTCGCGGAATTGGAGGTGGGCGATCTCCTGCTCGCGGAACCGGATCGAGCCACTTTGGATGGCCGTGAGGCCAAGAATGGCACGGCCCAGCGTGGACTTGCCTGACCCGGACTCCCCGACGATGCCGACCGTTTGACCCTGCGGCACCTCAAGACTGACGTCGGTGAGCGCCTGCACCGCCGATCGGCGTCGCGAACCTCGAAACCGCACGCTGACGTCTCGGACCTCCAGGAGGGTGCGCGCTAGTTCCATGTCGGCGTCTCCACCTTCACTGCCTCGTGGTCGTCGTGCACGATCGGCGCTTCCACGTTTACCGGCGCCAGGTGGTCGCGCACAGGTGCCGCGTCGGCCTCCACGGCTGGGGGGTGGTCATGCACACACCGGGTTTGGCGCCCGGGCCTGACCTCTCGTAGCTCGATCGGATCATTGCGGCAATGGTCCGACACGTGCGGGCAACGGGACTGGAAGTGACAGCTGACCGGCCACTCGCTCGGCCTCGGCACCGAGCCGGGGATCGTTCGCAGCTCCCCACCGGGGTCGACGTGGCGGGGGTCGGCATCGAGCAGACCGATGGAATACGGATGGCGAGGCTCAACCATGAGCTCGTCCACCCGTCCGGTCTCAACCACCTGACCGGCGTACATCACCACGCAGCGGTCGCAGATCCGGGCGATCACATTCCAGTCGTGGCTGATCAGGACCAGCGCCATTCCCGACGCCTTCTGGATGCCCGCGAGCAAGTCCAGGATCTCGTCTTGCACCGTCACATCGAGAGCGGTCGTCGGTTCGTCGGCGATGAGCACCGAGGGCGCGCCAGCGAGCGCTATGGCGATTGCGACTCGCTGCGCCATGCCACCCGAAATCTGATGGGGGTACCGGCGCGCCACCTGAGCCCCATCCGGGATGCGGACTTGCTCCAGAAGCTCAAGTGTGCGGGCTTTGGCCTCGGCCCGGGTGCAGCTTTGATGGATACGAACCGCTTCGGCCACTTGGCTTCCCACCGTGAAGTTGGGGTCGAGCGCGGCCATGGGATCCTGGGAGATGAAGGCGACTCGAGTGCCACGCAGCGCGGCCTGCTGCTTGGACGACATGGCCGAGACCACTTCGCCCTCCAGTACGACCCGGCCAGAGGTCACCTGGCTCCCTGCGGGAAGCAAGCCCAGCACCGCCAAAGCAGTCAGGGTCTTCCCGCAGCCGGACTCGCCGACGAGCCCAATCGTCTCCCCGGGCTCGACGTTGAAACTGACGTCCTGGACCACGGTCATCCAGTCACCTCGGTCCACCGGGAATGCGACGCTGAGCCCGTCGACGCTGAGGCCACGATGAGCGACCGGGACACGATCGGGATCCACGAGCTGCCGTGGCTGCGTCGTACGCGCCACGCGCTTTTTGACGACCCGGCCCCGAGCACTCGTACCGGTGCCCGACCAACGCTCGACCCGGACGTCGCGCACTGCGTCGCCGAGAAGGATGAACGCCATCACCGACAATGCGACGGCACCCCCGGTCGGGACGAGCGACCAGGAGCTCCGGGACATCGAGGTCGCCGCGTCGGCGATCATGCCGCCCCAGGTGGGAGCGGGTGGCTTCGTTCCCAATCCCAAGAAGTTCAGGGCGGCCTGGGCGGAGAGAGTTGAGCCGGCAAGCAACGAGAGGTTCACCACGACCGGCCCCGAGATCCGGGGCGCGACATGTCGAAAGCCGATCTGAAGTTGGCTGAGCCCTGACACACGAGCGGCTGCGATGTAGGGCTCCTGGCTGACCGCCAACGAGGCGGCGCGGGTGACGCGCATCAACCGTGGGAAGTAGATGACGCCGAACCCCACCATGGCCGCGACCATGTTCTGGTTGAAGACGGCCATCACCATCAACACGATGACGATCCCGGGCACCGCCATCAGGACGTCGACGCCGCGGCCCACCAACGAGTCCAAGCGGCCACCCACCAGGCCAGTCAGGACACCCACCGGGATGGCCAGGACGGCGGCGGTCACCACCCCCACCAGAGTCAGCCAGAGGGCACTGCCACCACCATGCAACAGGCGCGACAGCAGGTCGCGTCCAAGATGGTCGGTACCCAGGAGGTGCTGCCACGACGGGCCCTTGAGCACCGCAGTGCCATCCATGGCCAGCGGGTCATGGGGCGCGATCCACCCAGCGAGAACCGAGGCCACGGTGACCGCGAGGAGGAAGACCAGCGACAACATCGCCAGTGGCCGGCGCAGGAGACCGCGCAGCACCGGAGCCACCGGGGTCGCCTTCGCCACCCTCGCCTTCGTGAGCGGGAGCGCGACCGTCACTGAGCCCGGACCTTCGGGTTGACCCAGGCGTAGGAAAGGTCCAGGCCGAGGTTGACGAGCACGACGAGCACCGCGAAGTACATGGCCACTCCGAGGAGCATCGGCGCGTCCACGTTCACGGTCGCGTCGACCACCAGGCTGCCCAGTCCGGGGAATCTGAAGATACGTTCGATGACGACGGAGCCACCCAGCGCACTCACGAACAGAAGCCCGGAGACCGTGAGTACCGGAATCGAGGCGCCCCGCAAGACGTGCTTGAACAGGATCCGCCGACCGGGTATCCCGTTGGCTCTCAAATTCCGAACGAAATCACTCCGCTCGACGTCGAGCAGCGCCTCCCGGGTTTGCTTTGCCACCACAGTGATCCCGTGCGCCGAGAGCGCAGCGACGGGCAACACGAGACCCTTCATCCAGCCCGTCAGCGAAGTGCTCGGCGCGACATAACCGCCTGCCGGAAACCAACCCAGCGACACGGCGAAGATCGCTACCAACGTCAGAGCGATCCAAAACGTCGGCAAGGCGAGCCCAAGCACCGACAATACGTCGGACATGCGGCGCGTCACCTGACTCCCCCGGCTACTGATCATTCCTAGCCCGACGCCAGCGAACGTGGAAACCAACGTCGTCAGCACGACCAGGCTCAGCGTGACGGGGAGCCGCTGGTTGAGCACCGACGAGACTGATTCGCCGTTCAACGCCGAGGTCCCGAACGAGCCCGACGCCAGATCGCCGAGCCATCGCCCATACTGAACCGGTAAAGGCTGGTCAAGGCCCATTTCCTGGCGAAGCTGCTCAACGTACTCTGGCGGGGCATCGAACCCAGCCCGGCTCACCGCGGCATCGCCCGGAAGCAAGTCCTGGAGCGCGAACACCAACAGCGACACAGCAAAGAGCAACGGTACGGACACGACGATGCGGCGAATGATGATCCTGAGCAATCGAATCTCCCTTCTCTGCCGAAGCAGGCCAACAGGGTGGGGTCCCGATCAACCCGGAACCCCACCCTGGGCACGATCAGCCGACCGCAGTAGATCAGCTCCGCAAATGGACTTGGTCAGCCAAGCCAAAATTGGTCCACCCTCAGATGGGTCATGTATTCCGGATTCTCGAACGTCTCACCAACGCCTTCCAGCCCGGGCCTAGCGATGTAAATGAAGTCTCCATACGACATGGGGACGAACCACGCCAGCTCGAGCAATCGCCGGTGGACATCGACCAGCGCAGCATCGCGTGTTCCTTCGTCCGAATTCTTCGCTTCGCTGATCAGCGTGTTCAGCTCATCATCAGTGCTGTCGAACGGATCGAACACACCTCCACCGGTCCCCTGTACGATCCACGGGGTGTACCATTCAGGAAGTTGGTTCATGAGTAGCAGTGCGCCGATCTGTCGGCCGTCGCGTGCCGTGGCCCACTCGTTCGGAGTTGCCGTCACGTGGATGTCCGCGTTGACGCCGATCGCCTGCCAATATGGAGCCGCGATCTCGGCCGCCTCCACGTAGCCCGGGGCGGTCGGGTTCACCCAAATGGTCAGATCGAACCCATCACCGTATCCCGCTTCTTCGAGCAGCTCCTTTGCCCGTTCCGGGTCATAGGGATAGAAGTCTTCGAACTCTTCAGACCAGGCTGACGTGCCGGGGAGCGCCAGCTGGCTGGCGGCGTGGTCAGCGTCGCCATACCACAACGTTGCGACAGCAGGACGGTCGATGGCGTAGTTCAACGCCTGGCGGACCCGGAGATCACTCAACGCAGGAACCAGCTCTCCACGACGATCCAGGAGGCTGATCTGACTGAGAACCATTGACTGCTGGTAGGGGATCAGGCCGGCGTCGCGGGCGACGTCCGCTGTCCCCCGCGACCCGAACATCAGATCGATCTCGCCGGTCCGCATCGCGTTCAAGGCGGCATTCTCGTCGGTGATCACCGACACCTCAACACGATCCCAGTCGACGTCGTCGGGATCCCAGTAGTACGGATTGCGCACGTAGACGTAGGTCTGTCCGGTGATGGTCTCGTCCGGGTCAATCATCCACTTACCAGTACCGAACGTCTGAGTGTCCAGAACGGTCGGATCCGTGAGCGCATTCGGACTGGCCGGGGAGATCGGCATGTGATGGCTCGACCAGAGGAATTCGAAGCTCGGGTTCGGCTCGGCGAGTGTGATCTGAACCGTCATCGGCCCGGTCGCTTCGACGGATTCAAACGTCCAGTTCGCGATGGATGGATTGCCTGCGGTCTGGAGATAGTTCAGCCAGTCAACAAGCGCCTGGGCGTTGAAGTCGGCTCCGTCGCTGAACTTCACGCCCGGCCGCAACTCCATCTCGAACACGGTTCTGGTGTCGTCCGTGTACCCCCATTCGAGAGCGAGCCCCGGCTCGTAGCCGTCAGGCCCGCGGTAGAACAAGGGTGTGTATGCGGGTGAGAGGAACATGCTCTGCTGATATCCGGCGGTGCCCTTCGCCGGGTTCAGGGCGAGCAACGGCGAAGGCGATGCGATTCGCAGGACCTCCCCGTTCTGACGCCCACCCTCGACGTCCGCGTCGTCCGGCGGCGTCGTCTGCTGTGACCCGCCGGTGGACGACGGCCCAGACTGGCCGTCGTCCGTTGGCGACGTCTGCTGTGACCCGCCCGTGGACGACTCAGGCGCGCCGTCGTCCGTTGGCGAGGTCTGCTGTGACCCGCCGGTGGACGACGGCTCAGGCTCGGATGACCCGCCGTCGGAACCGCACGCGGCCAGGACCAGGCCCATCGCGAGGAGAACGCCGGTGACTCTCCAACGCGAGGACGGCCGCTGTGAGACCGGTGCTCGCCGACAACTTTCAATCTCTGCTTTCTTCATGACTCCCCCATGTACTCAGGATGGTTGTGGACATTCTTCGGTTGATTCGAGGCGGAAGGCCTCTTCGCTAACCCGTGGGCTCGTGGATCAACTTGCGTCCTTGATGTCGTAGATCGACAGGGCCTTCCATGTGGGCAGGTCCCCATGGACGGCAATCAGCCGACTCTCCTCGTACGAGAACGGCACCTTGGGGTTCCCCCCGTAGCGCTCGACGTTGGGCGAGATCTCTGCCAGCGCGAGGGCGAGGTTGAACAGTGGCTGGTACTCCGGCGGCAGTTCGCCGAGCGCGAACCGATCGCATTCCTCCAGGATCTGCTCCATGAAGGGCAACATCACCTCGTAGAACTCGCTGAGTTCTTCTCGGGTCGATGTGCGCCTGGTCAACCATCGCTGGTTCTCTGTTTCCAGCGCCCACTTCTCGACGTACGGTTCGAGATCACTGAACCTTTCTGGAAGCTGGCTCATCGTTGACCCCCGGCGTTCATGCCCTTATCGATCCGCGCATTCAGATTGATGTACAGGCGACGCAGAAGGATTTCGTGATCCTGAAGGTGCATGTGGGTCTTCACCCCGGATGTCATCGCTCGATAGGTGTTTTCCATCGTCTCGCTGTCTTCGAGCATCACCGCGCGCTGCAACACCTTGGCGAACTCGAACGCCCACAGTTGGCTGTAGGTCGTCGGCTTCCGGGCGAACCGCTTCGACTCCAGGAGGACCTGGTCGTGTCCGATCGGGAACATCTTCGCCAGCGTGCGGTAGTTGTTCGAAGTGCCCATGCCAGAGTTCGGGAAGAGCCAGTTCATCTGCGTCCCGAAGTTGGCGTGGCGGCCGGGATTGATTCCCGGCGGCAACTCTGAATGATCGCGTTCCGTCGCCCCGGGGGAGCTCTTGTCGAGCGACTGTGAGATCTTCTGAACTCGGGTGAGATTCATGTTCTTCGTCACCCTGGTCGAGCCGACGCGGTGCTCGCCAGGGAAGCGCACGTCGTCCATTTCCGTCTCGAACAGATTCGGATATGAGCCGCCATGGATCGTGCGGGTGTGATAGGCCTCCGCGAAGGCGTCCGCCACGACCTTCCAGTTGGCTCGGAACACGGTCCGGTAGAAGTTGGCGCACCAACCGATCTCATCGAACCGATAGCCCTCCAGGATGGTCGTGACGCCACTCAGGTACTCGTCGAGGGTTTGCTCCGGGTGGTCGTCGATATGGATGAACATGATCCCGTTCCACACGTCGGTGTGGACCGGTGCGAGCCCGTTGTCTTCACGGTGGAAGCAGGCGTAAAAGTGTGGTTCATCAGGCACGTCGACCAGCTCACCGGTCTGGTCGTAGACCCATCCATGGAACCGACAGGTCAACACCGCGGCCCGGTTGGAGCCGTAGGTGTCCTCGCCTGTCTCACTCACAATGGTGTTGCCGCGGTGCGAGCAGATGTTGTGGAAGCCGCGGATCACCCCGTCCTTGCCATGGACCAGAATGACCGACGTGTTGGCGAAGTGGATCTTCTTCGCCTTGAAATCGCCGGGGTTCGGAATCTCAGCAACCTCACCGACCATGATCCACGACTTCTTGAACACGTGCTCGACTTCAGCCTGGTAGTGCGCTGGCGAGATATACGGCTCGATCGGGATCGGCTCGGTACCCATCTCGGGGTACTTCTCGTGCCACGGATGGCGGGATTCCAAGTCTTCATCACTCATGATGCAAGACTCCCCTCTTCTCGGTTGCTGGTGGTTCTACGTTCGGGGCCTGCCACCGGTCAGTGCGCCGATCGGCACGCTCGCGGCGTGCCGTGTCGATCATGTTCCCAGATCATTTGTCGTCGGTGAAATACCGATCGACGCCCGATCATGAGCCACGGAGTATCAATCCACCGGGTCCGTTGCCGCCGTTGCCAGGATCACGGTGGGGCCGGTCACAACGCTGCTCGCAAACGCTCGATCAAGCCGGCGGCGTCGGTTCCGTCGCTGTTGAGCGCCCGTCGACACAGGCTGAGCCCGCGAGGCCAGTCCACCGTCAGCGCACCCACAGCGTTGCCGTCCTCGGCATAGACCACGGCCCGAGGGAGTGGTGTGCCGTCGGCAGCGCCGATGATGGCCGCTTCCGCCCGTCCGCCGCGCCCGACCATCTGCAGTCGGACGCCGTAGAGATCAGACCAGAAGTACGACATACCGCGCGGACCGGGCTCAACGACCGGGTCGACGATCGACGCCGCGACCGTCGCAGCCTGCTCAACGGCGCTGGTCCAATGCTCGACCCGCCGTCCGGGTGCCGCCGGGCCACACCAGCGGGCCACGTCGCCGACCGCGTACACGTCATCGAGACCCCTGACCCGGCCGGCCTCGTCACACAGCACGCCATCGACGAGATCGGCGCCCGTACCTGCCAACAGCTCGACGTTGGGAACAACGCCGATCCCGACGACCACCGTGGCGGCGCGCACCCTCGTCCCGTTGGTGAGCCGCACACCGGTGACCTGCCCGGTCCCTTCAAAACCGTCGACACCGACCGCGAACTCGAGCCGCACGTCGTGGTCCTGGTGCAACTGCATGACGGCCTCGGCGACCACCGGACCGACAACGTCGGCCAGCGGGAGTGACGAAACGTCGACCATGGTCACCTCGAGGCCGAGCTCGGCCGCGGTCGATGCGATCTCGTTGCCGATGAATCCGGCCCCGACGACGACAACGGGACCCCTGGCCGCGAAGCTGCTGTGGATGGCGAGCGCGTCGTCGAGCGAACGTAGCGTGTGGACCCCGGCGAGCCCATTGGTGGACAGCGAGCGAGCCCGCGCACCGGTGGCGACCACGAGCTTGTCGTACGGCGTGGACGTGCCGTCGCTCAGCCGCGCGAACTTGGTGCTCGGATCGATCGACGTGACACGAACCCCGTTCAGCATCGTGACCGCGTCGTGCGGGACCGTGAGCCACAGGTCGGCGTGCTCGCGATCCCACGCGCCGGAGAGGAATTGCTTCGACAGCGGCGGCCGGTCGTAGGGAGCATGCGCTTCCTCGTTGACGATCACGATGTCGCCTGAGAAGCCACCCCGACAGAGCTCCGCGGCGACGCTCACCCCGGCGACCGAGGCACCGGCGATCACCACCCGCTCCGGCAACGTCATCAGGCCTCACCAATCAGATATACACAGCCGTCCACCACCGCAGACCGATAGGTGCGCAACGCAACGTTGCACGGCGCCGCAGTCGGTTCACCCGTACGGACGTCGAAGCGACCGAGATGAAACGGGCACTCGACCTCACACTGCTCGACGAAACCCTCAGCGAGCGAGGCGTTGCCGTGGGTACAGCGGTCATCGGTGACATAGCTCGTACCACCCACGACAAAGACCACCAGCGTCGGATAGCCGGGGATCGAGACTTGGTATCCGCCATCGGAGGGCACGTCGACCAATTCACACAGCAGGATCATCGCCGTCACGTCGAGGGTGTGTGCCACGTTCTCCGGTTCCATTTGCGCTCGAACTCACCTCTACAACACTCGGATCGGTATCCCTCCCCGGGTCGGTCGGTTCACCGCACGGCTTTCCAGCGCTAACCCGTTCGGTACCGGCACAGCCGAGTACGCAGCATCACACGGCGATCTCTCCGAGTGAAGTACCCAGTCCACATCGATTGAGAGCCAAGATATATGAATGCGCGGAGCATTCGGACGGCTTGAGCGGCGCTGAGCCGCCGCTGGCACAGGATTCGTCGGCATCTAAGAGGAGCTTCACGATGACCGACCCTACGAGCCGCCGCGCTAGACCTCGGCGGGCGCCGTGCCGGCACCGACGCGGCACCCCGCCCAATCACTCCGAGAAACCGTCTTGCGCGACCACCTCGACGAAGAACGACGACGACCCGACCGGCAACCCGGCGCACGAGCCTGCTCGCAGGGCCGCGACCCTGACCAACAGCTTCGGGGCGGACACGTTCCCTACGCCGTCCGCACGGAGCTCACCGCCGATCTTTCCGTGTCTTCATATCAATCGGCGTCGTTTGGATACTTCACGCCGCCGGCCACGTGTGGAACTGTCGAGGCCATGAACCGCCACCTTGCCAGGGTGCCTTCTGTTGCACTGCCAGGCTCGACTTGCTCGCGCGGGGCGGTGATCGGTCGGTGAAGATCACCCGTGTCGAGGCGATTCCCTACTCGATTCCCTACCGTAAGCCGCTGCAGTTCGCGAGCGGCGAAGTGACTGATGCCACGCACGTGCTTGTGCGCATCCACACCGATGACGGAATCGTCGGGACAGCCGACGCCCCGCCTCGGCCGTTTACCTACGGTGAGACGCAAGCATCCGTGATCGCCGTGATAACCGGTCTGTTCGCGCCCGCCCTCCTGGGCCTGTCGATCCTCGAGCGTGAAGTCGCCCATGCCCGAATGCACCGCACGGTCGGCAATCCTGTCGCCAAAGCTGCACTCGACATGGCGATGTGGGATGCGATCGGTCAGACGCTCGGCGTCTCGGTGAGCGAACTGCTCGGCGGGTTCACCGATCGTGTGGCGGTGTCGCACATGCTTGGCTTTGGCCAGCCCGACGACGTTGTCGCCGAGGCCGAGCGGATTCGCACGATCCACGGGATCTCCACCTTCAAAGTGAAAGTAGGACGGGACCCCCACTCGCTCGACGTCGCAGTGTGCCGTGCGCTGCGAAGCGCGTTCGGCAACGAGATCGTGCTGTACATCGACGGGAATCGAGGATGGCCCGCGTCGGTTGCCGCCCAGGCGCTGCGCGAGATGTCGGATCTCGACCTGGCGTTTGCCGAAGAGCTGTGCCCCGCCGACGACGTACTGAGCCGACGCTGGTTGGTCGCCCAATCGGACATCCCGATGTTCGCCGACGAGAGCGTGTCGCGTGCGGGGGAGGTCACTCGCGAATTGCTGAGCGGCGCTGCGACCGGGATCAGCATCAAGACGTCGCGGACCGGATTCACCCAAAGCCAACGCGTGCTCGGCCTGTGCGAAGGCCTCGGCGTCGACGTCGTGATCGGCAACCAGATCGACAGCCAGGTCGGCTCGATCTGCGCCGCCGCCTTCGCCGCAGCGTTTCCACTCACGGCACGACGACCGGCTGAGCTCTCCAACTTCCTCGACATGGACGACGATCTGCTCGCTGAACCGCTCCAAATCACCGACGGCACGCTCGCCGTCGTCCAAGGGCCCGGTCTCGGAATCGTGATCGACCCCGACCGCCTTGATCGATACCGCACCGACTGCTGAGGCGACCACATCGAGTCCGACATCGCCACGGCCGTCAGGCCCGATCTGATCCTGTCTCCGCGCCCGAGACCAACGACCGGCGCCAAGGTCACCTACGACTTCGTGCTCGTCCCACCCTGATTCCCCGGCCAGCCACCGGCCGTCGCTCCGCGAAAGGACCATCCATTGCTGTATGCCGTCACCATGCAGGTCGACATCCCCCGCGACCTCGAACCAGACGCCCGCGCCGAACTGCTCGCCCGCGAGAAAGCGTATAGCCAGGGCCTCCAACGCGATGGCCGGTGGCGCCACATCTGGCGGATTGCCGGCCAGCACGCCAACATCAGCATCTTCGACGTCGACGGCAACGACGCGCTCCACCAAATCCTGTGGGAATTGCCACTCTTCCCCTACATGGCCGTGAGCATCACCCCGTTGGCCCACCACCCCTCCGACATCATCAGCCCGAACGACGTCCCACTTGACGGCCGCGGGTAGGCAGGCGCCGCGCAAGTCAGCAGATCCACGCCAACAAGGCGCTGGAGATCACTGTCGCAGTCGCTCAGTGCGAGTCCCCGAGGCCACCCGCAGCAACGGGTTCGACGGCGGGAGAGCACCGCGGCGACGGCGGTTCGAACGGGTGCTGATGTCCCGCGTTCGAGCTCGAGGAGCAGCCACCAGAGGCGGTCGGGGTCAGGGCGTTCACAGGTTGACTCGGTGAGTCCTTCGACGGCCAGGTCGTCGGCACGACTTCGTTGCTGGCGCCGCCACTCGGTCGCCCCGGCGATGTCGCCGGGACGCCAGCAGTCGAACTCGGCTCGGCGCAAGGCGAGCATTTCTGAGACCGAGTCGACGTGTCTCGGGTCGACATCGATGTGCCCAGCTTTTCCGTGAGCTACCACGGGTGCGGGCGGGGCGGAGAGATCGCGAAACGCTGCGGCCAGCGAGGGGCTCAGCCAATCTATCTGCTCGGCCAGCGTGCCACATGCCATCTCCCGCTCGGCGGCACCATCAGCGAACTGGCCGACGTCTGTCCACGCCGCGATGCGGCGCTCGGCATGCACCGCGATCGCCGCCCATGCCTGGCGTAGCGCGAGTGTTGTCCGCACCTGACGGAGCACGCATCAAGGCGTCACCTGTGTGCTTCGACGGTGCCGCTTGGCCTTGGTGTTAGGGAAGAAGCCGGACGGGACGGCGCCGCCCCGAGTTGCTCGGCGAGCCGAAAGGCGCCGGCCGATCGCAAGCTCGACTGACGGCACTCGTGTCGTCGTCCACGTCGCCGAAGGTGCACACGTGGGTGGGGCACGAGTCCACACATGCCTGTCGTCGCCGACATCGAGGCCGATGGTGCAGAACGTGCACTTCTGCACCCGACTCGGCGACCCTTCCCTATCGCATGGCCGACGGACGCGAGGGCGTCATACGGGCAGGCGAGAACGCGATAGCCGCAACCGATGCAGTCAGCGATGCCGTCGTGGCGCTGCGCGATCGCAACGGTCGGGCAGACTGCCAGCACGGGGCGTCCGCGTAGTGGAAGCAGTTCCGCGGGCGGTAGTGCTTCTCCGGTTCGACACCTGGTGATCGGTCGAGCAGTCCACTCCCGAACGTCTCGACCGTCTGCCACCAGACCCCAGGCTCGGTACCATTTTCCGGCCTTGCACGCGAGGGCGCAAGCCCAGCAGCCGATGCACCGGTCAAGGTCGACGACCACTCCCGATCCCATGCGGCTGGCTGCTCGTCGATGCGGCGCGCTTCGGTCCCGATGGCCGTCGAAGGCTGGACGTCTCGTGCGCCCGATGTTGAACCGAAGCCTGCGACTGGTGCGAGCGGGCGCGCAGCGACACGACTTCGCGTCGACGGTACGGACCGGGCAGCATCGCCGGCACCCGTTCAGGCTGCGCCCGAAAGCGACGGCGTGACCGGGTGGGTCATGCGTATTCGGTGGGGAGGGGGCGTTGGTCCACGATGCGGCGCATGACGATGGTGGAGGTGAGCTTCTGCACACCGGGGAGGGTGGCGAGGTGGGTGTCGCGGAGTTGTTGGTAGTGGTCGATGTCGCGGGTGTGGATGCGGATGAGGTAGTCGGGGTCGCCGAAGAGTCGTTCGGCGTGGCGCACTTCGGGGATTTCGGTGAGCGTGTGTTCGAACTGGGTGACGGTCTCGGCGTCTCCTTGCTGCAGGGTGATCGAGGCGAGGACCTCGAAGGCGAGGCCGAGGGTGGCGGGATCGACGTCGGCGTGGTAGCCGACGATGGTGCCGTCGTGGTGGAGGTCGTGGAGGCGACGGCTGCATGCTGAGGTGCTGAGTCCGATCTGTGTGGCGAGATCGGTGACACTGGTGCGACCTTCGCGTTGGAGGATCGCAAGGATGTTGCGGTCGATCTGGTCCACTCCGTTGATCCTTGCACATATCCGCGTGAAGTTCGGGATATTCGCAACCATGTCCCCCGAAGCGTGCGTCATGATTGACCGATGAGACGCGCCGTGTGAGGTGCGTCCCCAGATGATGGTGTTGCTCGATCTTGCTCCCCTCGGGGCCGCCGTGTTCGCGGTCCCGCAGTTCGTCCCGCAGCTGCGGCGCGCCCTGCGCTCCGGTGATGTCGCTGGGGTGTCGTGGCTCTGGGCGGCGCTGACGAGCGCCGGGAACGCGGCATGGTTCGTGTACTTCGCGCTGTCGGGGTACTGGTTGGCGTTGGTGCCGGCGGTGTCGGCGTCGTCGATGGCGGGGCTGTTGGCGATGTCGATCGGCCGGGCCCGCTGTCCGGATCGGCGCAGCGTGGCGCTGGTCATCGGGTGGGCATCGCTGTTGGTGGGGTCGTTCGGGCTTGCCGGGCGGGTCGGACTCGGCACGTTGTTGTCGGTGGCGTTCGTGGTGCAGGTCGTCCCGGCGATCTGGACGGCGTACCGAACCCAGGTGCCGACGGGGATCGCTGTGGGCACGTGGCTGCTGGTGCTGGGCGAGCTGTCGTGCTGGGGCGCCTACGGGCTGCACCGCGGCGACGGCCGCCTGGCAGTGATGGGCGTGAGCGGCAGCATCGCCGCGGTGTTGATGATCTCCCGGGCGGTGACCGCCCGCCGCTCGCCGATCGCTGTTGGTCCGGTCGGGTCCGCCGCGGGCAAACTAACGGCTGCTGGCGAGACCGGAGGGTGACAGATGACAGCCGATGCGGACCCCGTCGACACCGGGCTGATGTCGGTGTCGACAGCACATCTCGCCGACGCCTGCCTGGTGGTCGGGGTGACGGTGCGCTGCGCACCGTCGGCGCTGCGGCCGGTCACCGCCCAGGTGCGCTTCGCCGGCCCCGCTCAACCGGTGCGCCACACCGGCAGTGTCGACGCGATCCTCGAAGCGATCGGCCAGATCGCTGCCGGGACGGTGCTGGTGATCGATGACGAAGGCCGGACTGACCGGGCGTGCATTGGTGACCTGACCGCGCTCGAAGCCGCGCATGCGGGTGCTGCGGCAATGGTCGTGAACGGCCTGCACCGCGACACCGAGGAATTGACCGAACTGGGCTTACCGGTGTTCTCGCTCGGATCGTCACCGACCGGACCGCTCGAATGGACGCCGTCGCCGCCCGACGCGCTCGAGCAGTGCCGGCTCGGTCAGTGGGAGGTCACCGGCGACGACGTGCTGGTCGGCGACCGTGACGGCGTGATCATCCTGCCCGTGCAGCGGGTGAACGAGCTGGTCGACGCCGCGCGCACGATCCGTGACCGCGAACGTCATCAGGCACGCCTGGCCCGCCAGGGCACGCCGTTGCGCGACCAGTTCGACTTCGACGCCTACCTTGCCGCCCGGGCGCAGAACCCGGAGTTGACGTTCCGCCAACACCTCGCCGCGCGGTCGGCCAGCATCGAGGCCTAGCCACGGCACAGCGCGGCGCGCGCGGCAGCGACGATGTGTGCGTCGAGTCGTCGTGGTGGGCGTCGACCGTTGAGCAGGTAGCGGCGGATCGCGGCGACGGGGATGTCGAGCACGGCGAACGTGACTGCTTGGCCGTGCTCGCGGTGGTCGTCGCCATACCAGCGCGCTGCGAATGTTGCCAAGGCGTCGAGCAGGCCCTTGTTGGCTGTTTCGAGCTCGGAGGCCAGCTCGGCCGGCCAGCTCGGGAGGAGATGTTCGCGGCCGTAGGCGGCGAGCACTTGTGCCTCGGACAGGTTCGTCCGCGCCCAGCGCGGGTAGTGCAGCACGGCCACCGTGAGGGCGTGGTCGAGGTCGTCACCGGTGAGGGCGGCGACCATACCGGTCTGGCCGCGCTCGGAGCAGCGCAGCCACAGCTGGGCCAAGAGGTGGTCCTTGCTCGCGAACCGGTGGTAGATCGACCCGACGTTGCCCCCCATCTCCGCCGCGATCGCCTCGATCGACACGGCCGCCGGCCCTCGCGTGGCGATCACCCGGAGTGCCGCGTTGAGGAGGTCGTCGTGGTCGAACTGCGCGGCCCGCGGCACCCTTGCACGTTACGAGTATTTGAGCGTAGATTCAAGAACGTGCCGTCGGGCTTGCCGTCCTGTGTGATCGACGCTTGGATGCAGCATCCGGGTCAGGGTTTGGCTCCACAACGAGATCTTCAACTCGTTGCGCCGCTGGAGACCCGGACCGATGGGCACGACGGCGCAGCCGGTCGAGACCACGTTGGAGATGATGGATCAGGCTGGGGTGGACAGCGCCCGGTGGGGACCCGACGGCGCGATGAACGGCACCGACGACGACGCGGTCCTGTGCGCCGCGCATCCGGACCGCTTCGTCGGGGTCACCCCTTCTGGCCTGCCGCCGACTGCCTCGCCGGCATCGACGCGCTTGGCCTCAACGAAGCGACCACCGCCCTGTTCCTGCACGACAACACAGCCCGGGTCTCACCGACGTACACACGCATCCACACCAGGAGGTTCCACGATGAGCTGGACGATCGAGATGCGCGGCCGTGTCGCCGTGGTCACGATGAACACGAACCCGGTCAACGCCCAGAACCGGGCGTTCTTCGCCGACGTCCACGAGGCGTTCGACCGGCTCGAAGCCGACCATCGCGACGCCCCCGTCGTGATCACCGGCACGAACGCCCGCTTCTCGGCCGGACTCGACCTCGGCGAGCACTTCCCGCTGTTCGCCCGCCACCGCGACGAAGTCGCCGCCTGGTTCGCCGACTACCGAGCCACCAACATGCGCCTGTTCACCTACCCCCGGCCCACCGTCGCAGCGGTCAACGGGCACGCCTTCGCCGGCGGTCTCATCACCGCAGCGGTATGCGACTACCGGATCGCCGCCAGCGGCGAGGCACGGTTCGGGCTCAACGAAGTCCCGATCGGCATCCCCATGCCAGCCGTGTACGTGCGCATGCTCGCCTACGCCTGGGGCGACACGGCAGCCGCGCGCACCAGCCTGTTCGGCGAGACCTTCACCGCCGACCAAGCATTCGCGATGGGCCTGTTCCACGAGCTCACCGAACCCGACGCGCTCATCGACCGGGCCGTCGCCGTCGCCGAGCAGACCCCACCGGGCTGTCTCCATGCCTACGCCTTCACCAAACGGGCCGCACAGGCCGCGACCCTGCGTGACATCGCCGAGCTCGCCGACCCGCTCGACACCGAGCTCCCCGACGGCATGACCGATGACCAATCGCGGCAGGTGCACCGCAGCTACTGGCGTCAACTCAAAGGCACCGAGCCCACATGGTAAACCACCGGACAGCAGTCGACCTGCCGCGCTCGCCGAGATAACCGTCCGCGGCGATGATCCGGTCGGCGAACGCCAGCCGGTCGATCCCGTGGTCGGTGTCGATCACCAGGCCGCCGTGCACCCGGGTCGCGAGCTGCACCGCGTCGACGGTGGCGACCACGCCGTCGAGCTGCACCAGGCGTCCCATGTCGGCGTCGGACAGCACCGTGTACGCGGCGGTGACGGCGGCGCACCACCCGTTCGACGGCGTCGGCGAGATCGACGCGGACCTGGCAGCACGCGCACCCCGGCGTGCGCGCCCCCACGTCGGCCTCCACCACCAACCGACGGATGTGGTCAACCATCCCGGCGAGCCGGTCGAACGACCCGACCACTGCTGCCGCCGGGTCGTCGCCGGCGACCTGGGCTGCCAGCCGGGCCGCCGCGGGGCCGCCGGTGACAATGGTCAGCGGTATCAGATCCACATTACAGGTGTATAGGAATGGTTCTTAGTCCGGTGTAAGCTGGGATGCATGTCGAAGACGTGTCAGCTGTTCGGGACCAAGCCGGGGTTCGGGAAGTCGGTGTCGCACTCGCACCGCCGCACGAACCGGCGGTTCAACCCGAACGTGCAGTGGAAGCGGTTCTGGTTGCCGTCCGACAAGCGCGGGATCGAGTTGGTCGTGGCCGAGCTGCGCGGTCGAGGGGTGAAGGTCTGATGGCGTCGTCGTCGAAGGAGAAGCGGCCGATCATCAAGCTGCGCAGCACCGAGGGCACCGGATACACCTACGTGACCCGCAAGAACAAGATCAACGACCGCGAGCGACTCGTGCTCATGAAGTACGACCCAGTCGTGCGGCGTCACGTCGAGTTCAAGGAGGAGCGGTGAAGCCCGGCATCCACCCCGACTACCGAACCGTGGTGTTCGCGGACTCGGCCGCCGGCGAGCAGTGGCTCGGCCGCTCCACCATCCGCACCGAGCGCACGGTCGTGTTCGACGGGGTCGAGTACCCGCACGTGCTGCTCGACGTGTCGATGTACAGCCACCCGTTCTTCACGGGCACGACGAAGATCGTCGACACCGCCGGGCGGGTCGAGCGATTCCGCCGCCGCTACGGGGACCGCACGAAGTGACCACGGCGACGCGGCCCCTGGCACGCCTGAACAATCCGGTCGTGTTCGCGACGGCGCCGGTCGAGACGCATCTCGATCGCTACCGGGCCGCCGGGTTCTCGGTCTCGGACCACGTCGCCGACTGGGAGCCTGGGCTGCGGTGCGGGTTCGTCGACCTGTGGCCCGAGTACCTCGAGATCCTCACAGTCGCCGACGACGCTGCCTTCGACCGCGGCGCCGATGCCACCCTGCGCGACGACCGGGCGCGGCGCGGCATCCACGCGATCGAGCTGTACAGCGCCGACACCGTCGACGTGCACCGCTCGCTGACGGCACGCGCCGTACCGGTGCCGGCCGTTCGCGAAGACCGCCTCGCCACCACCGCACCCGAGGCGGGGCCGGACTTCTTCTTCCTCGACCTGCCGATGCTGCCTGGTGCTCGGGTGGCGACGATGACGTCGACGTTCGCGGGCACGGCGATGCGACGGTTCGTCAAGGTCGCCCCGAACGGCGTCTTCGCGCTCGCTGGGGTGTCGATCGTGGTCGACGACCCCGACGCCGCCGCCCCGACCTGGGATGACATCGTCGAGCCCGGCGTACACGACCTGCGATTCGTCACCTGTGAGGAGTGGCAGGCCGAATGCCCCGATGCCGGGGACGGCGGCGGGGTCGTGTGCGTCCACCTGGCCAGCGAGGACCCCGAGCGCACCGCCGCGATGATGGTCGCCGCCGGGTGGCGACGCGGCCCCGACATCGGCGGCCACCGCCACATGCTGCCGCACCCGGCCGACGATGTCCGGTTCACGATCCGCCCCGGAGTGGTCGACGATTGGCGACACCGGCGCCTCGACGTGCTCGGCGAGCACCTCGACATACGCCGGCCCGACCCCCTGATCGGCCACCAGGAGCAGGATCGGTGAGCGACCTCGACCGCTACCTCGACAACTACCTGGCCGGCACTGAGCTGCTCGACTGCCAGGGCCGCGTCGAGCACGCCCTGACCCTGCTCGTCGACGGGCGCGTCCGCATCCGCCGCGGCACGACCACGATCGTCGTCGACCCCGCCAGCGGGCACGTCAACCCACCCGGCGCGATCCTGCCCGACCACGTGCTCCACGCCGTCGGCGAGCTCGCCGGTCGACCCGCCCCCACCCACCACCACCACAGCCACGGGAGTCGCCACTGATGACCGCATCCGACAGCGCTCCAGGCGTCGGTAGCGCCGACTGGGCCGGCGAAACCTCGCAGCGCTGGGCCGTCCACGCCGAGCGGCTCGAAGCAATGCTCGCCCCCGTCGACGGCATCCTCCTGCCTGCCGCCGCGATCACCGCGGGCGAACGGGTGCTCGACGTCGGTTGCGGCCGCGGTGTCACCACCCGCGCCGCCGCCACCCTGGCCGGGCCGAGCGGCGCAACCGCCGGGATCGACATCTCCCCGACGCTGATCACCGAAGCCGCCGCGCTCCCACCCCCGCCCGGGTCGGCACCGATCGACTGGGTCGCCGCCGACGCCGCCGCACACCCGTTCCCGCAGGGCACGTTCGATGTCGTCGTATCGCGGTTCGGGGCGATCTTCTTCGACGACCCCGTGGCCGCGTTCACCCACCTCGGCAACGCCACACGACCCGGCGGCCGGCTCACGCTCGCGGTGTGGCAACCCCAGGACGCGTCCGAGTTCCAGTGGCTGTCGATCGACATCGCCGTCAGGGTCGCCGGCGACCACGGCATCACGCTGCACCCCGGCCCACCCGCCGCCGGCCCGTTCGCCTACGGCACCCACGACCACACCGCACCGATCCTCGAAGCGGCCGGCTGGATCGACGTCACCGTCGACCCACACGAGCTGCCGCTCTACGTCGGCGGAGCCGGCACGACCCCCGAGCAGGCCGTCGAGATGGGCCGCCAGGTCGGCCCGTTCGGGATGCTCCTGCGCGGCGCCCCCACCGACGTCGTCGACGCCGTCTCCGTCGCCCTCGTCGACGAGATGCACACCCGCTGGGACGGCACCGGCGTCGCCCTCCCCGCCGCGATCGCGATCGTCACCGCCCGCCGCCCATGAACCCCACCACCGACCCCCACCGTCCCATCGCAGCGGGACCGGTCGAGATCCGAGCGGCCAGCCTGCACGACCGCCCGGCGATCGACGCTTTCGCCGCCGTCGTGATCCCCGACACCTACGCGCCGCTCGCCGGCACCGCCTACGCCGACGAGCTGCTCACCGCCTGGTGGGGACTGGCGCTCGACCGCGACATCGCTGCCGGCGCCGTCACGATCGCCGTGGACACCGGCCGGGTCGTCGGCCTCGCCCACGTCGGCGACCTCGACGGCACACCGGTCCTGTGGAAGCTGTACGTCGACCCCCAGCGACGTTCGACCGGGATCGGCGCGGCGCTCGTCGACCACGTCGCTGCCGCGCTCCCCGCCGGCACCACCCGGCTGCTGGTCGAGCACATCGCCGCCAACGTCGACGCGGCCCGCTTCTACCGCCGCCACGGCTTCGCCCGCACCCGCGTCGAACCCCACGCCGACCGCCGTCTCGCCACCGTGTGGCGCGGCCGCCGGATCGGCCACACCGACCCCGCCGCAAACCACGGGCACGGGCACGACGAGTTCGATTGGTCGGCCATGGCCGGGCAGCTCGTCGCCTGGGACCGGGCCTACGCCTCCGTGTACGCCGAGATGGCCGCCTGGCTCGGCCCCCGGCCCGGCTGGCGTGTCGCCGACATCGGCTCGGGCGCGGGCGGGTTCGCCGCCGCGCTCGCCGCCCGCATCGCACCCAGCGGCCAGGTGACGCTCGTCGACACCGACACGGAACTGCTGGTTCTCGCCCGCAGCCACCAGCCAGCCCACGCCGAGGTCGCCACCGTCCACACCGACGTCGACCGCCAGGAGTTGCCGGCCGGGCTGGCCGGCGGGTTCGACCTCGTCCACGCCGGCGGCGTCGTGCATCACACCGACGACCAACTGCACACCGTCCGCAACCTCACCGCGCTGCTGGCACCCGGCGGCCGGCTCGTGATCGCCGAAGGCGGGCTCGCCGCCCGGTTCCTACCCAGCGAGTACGGTCTCGGCGAACCCGACCTCGAAGTCCGCCTCCAGGCCGCCACCATCGACTGGTTCTGGAACGAGGTCCGCCCCGCCGGCGCCACCGTTGCCACCGACGCCGGATGGGGCACGCTCCTCACCCAGGCCGGCCTCACCCAGGTGGAGTCCCGCACGTTCCTCCTCGACATCCCCCCACCCCTCGACCCCGACCTCCGCCAGCTCGTCGCCACGACGCTCGCCGGCACGGCCGCGCGGGCCGGGCATCGCCTCGCCCCCGACGACCACGCGGCGATCGCCGCGCTCGTCGACCCCGGCCGGCGCGACAGCGTGCACCACCGCCCCGACGCGTTCATCCTCGCCGCGCGGACCCTCCACGTCGGCACCCGAACAGACTGAACACCCCGACCGGTCAGTCCGGTCGGTCGTCGGCCACGTCGCAGAACTCGAGCACCGCCGCGCGCACCGAGTCCGGCAGCAACATCAGCTGCGCCTCGGCGACCTCCCAGCCCGGCTCCCGGCACCGCTCGTCGTAGGCGCGATGATCGGCATCCAAAAGCGCCGTCGACGTCGCCACGTCCGCACCATCTCCACGCACGACCACCCAATACAAGAACTCGTCGTCGCCCTCACGGCTGCGGAACACGAGCTCGATCCCCATCCGCTCACGATCCAGCGTCGCCACCGCCTCGTCGAGACGGCGGTTCAGCATCGCCATCCACTCGTCGACCCCAGCCGACTCGCCGCGTCGCACCCGCCCACGGAACAACTGCACCCGCAACCCGGCGGGGATCGAACCCGGCCCCGTCGGAGGCTGCTCGCTCACGGAAGCGGCGCCGGCTGGGCTGAGCAGCGGACCATCCCGACGAGCCTACGGCCTCGACAAGGAATCGTTCTCAGCGCTGATGCCGCCCCGGTCCCTCACACCGGGGCGGCTCGGTCACCGCGTTGCCACCAAACCATCATCATATTAGCATGCGGCTATATGTCGGAGTTGGAGGCCGCCGCCGAGCTGCTCAAGGCGTTCGCCCACCCACTCCGACTGGCGATCGTGCTCGAGGTCCGCAACGAGGAACGCTGCGTCCACGACCTCGTCACCGCGCTCGACGCCGGCCAACCACTCGTGTCCCAGCACCTCCGAGTCCTGCGTCAAGCCGGCGTCCTCGTCGGCCGCCGGCGAGGCCGCGAAATCATCTACTCGATCGCCGACGACCACGTCGTCCACATCGCGCTCGACGCCATCGAGCACGCCAACGAAAGGAACCACCCATGAGCACCTGCACCACCCACACCGACCACACCCACACCCACCGTCCCGACTGCGGGCACGCCAGCGTCACCCACGACGACCACGTCGACTACATCCACGACGGACACGCCCACCACGAACACGACGGCCATTGGGACGAGTGCGAGCTCACCCACACCGTCGCCGAAGACCACACCGACCACACCCACGGCGACGGCTGCGGCCACGACACCGTGCCCCACGACGACCACGTCGACTACGTCCACGACGGCCACCGCCACGCCCCGCACGGCGACCACTACGACGAGCACTGACCCGCACAGCAGCGAGTCAGCGCCCGCCGCAGGGGCTGACGCGGTCAGATCACGGTGAGTGTGAGCACGGCCTGGTAAGCGCCAGGCGGTGTCGTCGTCGGCAGCTCGAGGCGAAGGTCAGCGTCGAGGCGGGCTGTGCCGCGTCCAAGACCGACCATGGCGCGAGCGAGTGGGGAGCTGACGGCAAGGCCGTCACCTGACTCGAAGCCCGGTGCCATCGCCTCGCCGGCTATGGCACCCTGGCCGGCGGTCTGGCTCAAGACTCGCGGAGACCAGCCGAGATGGCGCCCGGCGAACCCAGCTCCGGCGCCCACGAAGTCGCTGACTTGACCTGACACGGCCCAGCCCGGAGCTCCCGAGCGGGTGTCGATCACCGTGACCGGCCGCAGCACACCGTCGGCCTCCCAGCGGTCGCCGCCCGTCGCTAGCCGCCCCGTCATCGCCACGTCGCGGTCGTTCGGATCGACGCTCACCACCAACGCTCCCGCCTCGTCGTCGAGCGTTGCCACGATCATCTGCGACAGCTCCGGGGTTCCCGAGCTTGCGCCGTTGTGGATCTCGGCGGCGGTCTTGCCGCAGTCGGACGGTACGACCTTGGCGGGGTCGACATCGCCGACAGCGAACAGAATGGTGTCGCTGTCGCTCAGCGTCGGCGTTGTTTCGGGAAGGGCAGTCATCGTGATGTTGATGCAGTAGACGCCGTCGGAGCTGAAGGCCCAGTTGGCGTGGCCGTGCTGGGTGAACTCGAACGAGTCCGGGGTGCCGTCGTTGGTGTCGACCAGCACGGTGACACCACCAAGCGAGCCTGTCTGGTAGATCGAAAGCGTGCCGGGTCCGGTCGTGGAGTTGACGGTGAAGCGGACCCCGCTGGCGGTTGGTGCGGCGGTGTTGTCGAGGTTCCAGCCGGGCCAGAGGAGTCCTTCGGTGGCGGTCTGGGGGAGGATCCACAGGTCGTCGCCGGGTTCGCCGAGGAATCGGTAGTTGTCGCCGACCGGGATCGCGTTGTGCGCGTCCTCCGACGCGTACAGGGTCACGGTGTCGAATTCGCGGAAGCTGGCGGGTTCGGTGTTGTCGTCGTGGACGCGTAGCTGCACGGCGCCGGGTGTGATCGTGGAGTGGAGGTCGATATGGCCGGCGCCGATGACGGTGCGGCCGCTGTCGGGTCGGTCCGGGCCAGATGTGGGATCAGGGTCTGGGTCGGGGTTCGGGTCGGTGCCGTTGATTTCGCTGGCTGTCTTGCCGCAGTCGTCGGCGTCGACCGCGGCGGCGTCGACGTCACCGACGGCGAAGGTCAAGGTCTTGTCGGTGACGAGTGGGGTGCCGTCGGCGGTGGCGCCGGACCATCGCATGTCGACGCAGTAGACGCCGTCGGAGCTGAAGTACCACGTGTTGCCGGTGAGCCGCAGCCCGGCCCACAGCGCCAGGTCGGCCTTCTCGTGGCCGGTCCGCGTGTTGAGGAAGTAGTCGGTGCCCCAGCCCTGGTCCACCATCGTGTTGAACAGCACAATGTCGCCAGGTCCGTCGATGTCGGTCCAGCTCCACACGATGTCACCGGTCAGGTCGCCGGGGTCAATGCCGGTCAGGTCCCAGTCGAGTCCCGACGGCCCATACGGAAGCCCGGTGAACAAGGTGGTGCCGCCGTCGATCCGCCAGACCTGCTGGCCGGGATCGGACCGCCACGGTTCAGGTGTGATCGGATAGGTGTACGTGAGCGGCACGCTGAACACGGCGTCATCGAACTGGTGAGCAGTGCCGGCGTCAGCACCGCGGCCGGTCACCAAGTCGGCGTCCAGTCCGCTCTCGTCGAGGCGCAGCCTGATGTCGGTCCAACTGATCTGCTGGCGGGGGAATGCGCCGATCACCGCCTGCTCACCGCGCGGCGCCTCGACGGGGTCGACCGGGTGGGTGCCGGTCGGGCGTATGTCGTCGCGCCCGCACGTCGTTGACGTGTTCGCGATCGCCTCGTCGCCGACAGCGACGGTGAGCACCTGCTCGTCGTGTACGTGGGCGCCGTCGGCGAGCTGGGTCGCCATCGTGAAGTTGAGGCAGTACACACCAGTGCGCGTGAACGACCAGTTGACGTGGCGGTGCGACAGGCCGGCGCGATCGATCGTCACCGACGACGGCAACCCGGCGCGGGTGCTGAACCACGGCCCGGCGCCGTTCGTGCTCGGCGTGTTCCACATCACGAACTCACCCGGCGCGACACCACCGTCGATGCCGGACACGCCGACGAGCTGCCAACTGATCGGATGGGCGATCTGGCGATCGGGGATGTCGGCCGAGCTGACACCGACCCACGGCCGATCAACCAGACCAGATTCGGGAATGCCCCACAGGGTCGAGCCGGGCGGGCCGACCAGCGACCAGTCCTGAGTGTCGGTCGCCTCCGGCAACACGTACTGCGCGTACTCGGGGATACCGATGACGACGTCGTCGAACTTGTAGCGATGCGGGTTGCTCGCCTGGTTTGACTCCCGGAACAGCAGCCGAAGCTCCCCGTTGATGATGTTGCCCGCCACGTCGGCGTGCCCATCGGTGAACAACAACGGTGTCTGGGGTGATGGCTCGATCGTGTCGTTGAGATCGGCCGGATCAACCGGGTCGGTCGGCTCCACCGGTTCAGAGTCGCCCGGCACGCATAGTGGTGCGTGGGTGGGGTCGACGTTGACGGCGACGGCGATCGCGGCTCGGTCGGTCACGCGTGGGCCGAGCAGGAGGCCGGCTTCGACCTCCAAGTCGATGCAGTAGTAGCCCGGCTCGCTGAATCCCCAGAACATGTTGGTCGGCCCGAACACCGAGTAGGCGTAGCTCTGTGGCAGCTCTGTGGTGCTGTTGAACCGCAACCCTCCGGTGGCGCTCGTGGAGATCCCCACCGCGCCGGGTCCGTCGACGCCGTGCAAGGTGAGCACGGATGCGTCGCCGCCCATCTCACCGTTGCGGGCGTAGCTCGCCATCTGCCGATTCGTGTAGGTCACCTTGGCGCCCGCCGGGGACGATCCGGTTCGCCACCATGGCGCCCCGGCCTCGCCGAACGGACGCCACTGTGCGCTCGTTGGCACGGTCGACACGTCGTCGTCGTCCAAGTGCAGCACGACGGCGCCGAGCGGGGTGAACGGCTGATCGACCACGTCGGAGTCTGACTCGAACCAGCCCAACGACACCTCACCATCCACGAACCGCGGCCCCACGAACCGCGACCCATCCGACACCACCACACGGTTGTCGACAGGCGCTGCACTGGCCGATGACGACACGCCCTGGGATGCGGCAAGGACGGTACCGGCGAGCACGCATCCCGTGAGCGCGAGGCACAGCGCTCTCGGCGGGCGGGGTGGACGTTGATGACGATTCATAGGAGGTCTTTCTGGGAGGGGTGGCTGTGGCGTGGACGTGTGCTGGACGGCAGCCGGCGCGTAAGGGCGGCACGCAGGGCACTGGCGCGAGGAGGGCTCGCCGCCCGGTAGGCGACGAACCCTCCTGTCGCAAAGGTCCGCTCAAGGCCCGGTCCGGCCGGGTGAGCGAACGGCTACGTCAGAGGTCGAAGACCAGAGTCCCTGAGCCGATCGAGCCAACCCCCGCTACCGAGACGTCGAACACCAGCGAGTAGTCGACCTGCTGGTGGAACACCCAGGTCAAGTCGCGGTGATCAAGACCCGCTCCACCAACCGTCACGAACCCCCCGTCTTCGTCGAGCGAGTACGTGCCGTCTGTCGCCTCGAAGACCGGGCCGTTCGTGTCCGGCAACGTGAACGTGACCTCCGGCGGCGTCAGTCCGCAGTCGTCGTACTCCACCGCGAACCCGACCTGCCAACCGCCACCGGGAATCGTCGCCGTACTGGTGCCGGCGTTCCACAGCGCGCTGATGTCGAACTCCTCGGTGCCGTCAGCGGGATAGTGAGCGGTCGGAGTCTCCTGGTGGATTTGGATCGCTGCGTCGTCGAAGTCACCATCGATGCACTCGACGTCGACCTCCAAGTCATAGTGGTTGGCAGGCAGTGCGCTCGCCGACGAGGCAGTGGCCAGCCCCAGCAATGCGCACACACCGACCGCCGCGATCCCGGCTGTCAAACGCTTCATGATGAACCTCCTCCAGTTCGTGGACGGGTGACCGCCCGCAGTGAATAAGAATAAGAATAAGTCCTATCACCTTGCGAGTCAATGTGCGGCTTGCTGTCGCGGCCGGTGGCAATCGCGGTCGTCAACCGGAGATGTTCCATCTCCAGTACCTTCATGGACTCCACCGGCGCGTCACCGGCCCTCGTCGGCCAGCTCGGGTGACGGTTGCTCGGCGGGGTCGGCGCCGTTGGTTGCTGCTGCGTCTGTGGCTGACAGGAGTGCTTCGTTGCGGCCTGCGGCTCGGGCGGCGGCGAGTTTGGCTTCGAGGTCGCGCTTGCGTTGGCGGCGACGACGACGCCATACGACGGCTACTGCGACGAGCAGTACGAGGACGCCGAGCTGGGTCCAGGGCATCGCCCAGCCTTTCCTAGTGCCGGTCGCTGCCGGTACCGATGGTGCGTCGTCGACGCCGACGGTGTCCGCGTCGAGGGTGACGGTCGTGGTCAACCTGGCGAGTGGGGCGACCCTGTCGACGGTGGTGCGGAAGGTGAGGTGGTTGCCGGGGAGGATCTCTGCCACCGGGTCACCGGGGATGGTTCGACGGCCGAGGCCGAACGGGCCGGCGATCTTGATGGTGGGGGTGCCGGTAAGGCGGACGTTGCCGGTGTTGGTGATGGTGTAGGTGACGGTGGCCGTGCCGCGTCCGACCGGGTTGCGGTTATGGTCGTAGGTGACGTCGAGGTCGTCGATGGTGGCGGACGGGGCGAGGTCGCCGCTGACGCGGAGGTAGATGCGGGCGCCGACGCGACGATCGACAGCGACGCGGCTGTCGTCGGGGCTCGTTTCGGGGAGGGTGAGGGAGGCGACGATCCCGCCGGCGTGGTCGCCGGGTGTGGCGTTGGCGGGGATCGTGAGCCGGAACGGGATGTCGAGCCGGGAGCGTGCAGGGACCGTGACGACGGGTTCGGCGAAGGCGATCCAGGCGCCGACGTCGACGGGTGCGTCGATGGCGGGGAGCAGGTCGAAGTCGCCGCCGAGGGTGTTGAAGGCGTCGCTGGCGTAGACGGCCAGCCCGAGCGGTTCATCACCGAAGTTGGAGACCCCCACGTAGTCCTCGATCGTGTCCCCGGGGTCGAGGGCGTACTCGAAGGCGTTGCGGCCATCGGGCCCGGTCGCGCTTGATGGGCGGATGCCCCAGGTGATCGGTGCCTGCGCATCCGCGCCGTCGTCGTCTTGGGCGGCGCTCCACGACGGGTAGGCGAGCACCGCGAGCAGGCCGATCAGTGCGACCAGGAGGCGGCTGAGCGCGGCGGGTGGAGCGATGCGGTGGGAAGGCGGGGTGGTCACTGGTGTGGGCCGCTGGTGGCGGTGGGACGCGCGTGTCGGTCCCACCGCCACCCAGGCGTGAGTCGGGTCAGATGGCCGTCAGGGTCAGCAGGGCGGTGTAGGTGCCGGCCTCGGCCGAGGTCGGCAGGTGCAGGTCAAGTTCGCCACCGGCGGTGGCGGTGCCGAGCCCGGCGCCGGCAGGAGCCGAGGCGAGGCCGCGGCTGGTCGACAGACCCTCACCGGCGGCGATGCCGGGAGCCACCGGTGCGCCGGCGACGGCGCCCTGCCCGTCGGACTGCGAGCTGACCTGCGGGGTCCAGCCGAGGTGCTGGGCGCCGACGGTGTTGGCACCGGAGGTGAAGTCGCTGACCTGGCCGGCGACGCTCCAACCGGGCAAGCCGGAGCGGGTGTCGGTGACCTGGACCGGGCGCAGCTCACCGGTGGACTCCCAGTAGTCGCCGCTGGTGGCCAGGCTGAACGGGCCCATCACGACGTCGCGGTCGTTGGGGTCGACCGACACCACCAGCGCTCCCTCGTCCTCGGAGAGGGTCGCGGTGATGGTCTGGGACAGCTCCGGCGGTGGCGGCGGCGTGGTGCCGGTCGACACGTTGATGGTCACCGGCGCCGACTCGGCGAGCAGCGCTTCGCTCTCGTCATACAGGCGCACGAGGAACTGAACCCCGTCGTCTTCGGCGATTGCGTTGAACGTGTAGGTGTCGCTGGTCGCTGCGTTGATCACGAGGAACTCGCTCTCGCCGGGCGGCTGCACGAACCAGTGGTAGTGGTCGCCACCGATCGGCGGGTCCTGCACCGCTGTCAACGTGACCGCGTCACCGGGCGCGTACTGGCCCTGTACCCCGCTGATCGACAGGTTCGTCGTCGGATCCGGGTCCGGATCGGGGTCCGGATCGGGGGCGTTGAGCCACGTGCCCTGGACCTGGAACGTGATCTCGTAGGTGCCTGGCTGCGTGAACGCCCAGTTCGAGTGCACGTGCGCAGGGACTGGCTCGGTCCACGTGTTCGACAGCGTGCCCAAGCTGTTGGCCCGATGGATCGGGTTGCCGAACGCGTCGTTGAGAAACAGGTGGAACTGGCCCGGACCGGTGACGTTGGTGATGTGGAACTGCATGTTGGCGAACTGGCCGGCGAGCGAGGCGTGCTCGGTGCTCCAGCCCGGCCACAGCAGGGCCGGGTTCTGGGTCATCGGCAGCATCCACACCGGGTCACCGGCGGTCCCGAGGAACGCGTAGGCGGGCACGTCCGGCACCGCGATCTGCGAGCTCGGCAGGACCTCGAAGATCAGGTCCTCGGGGTTGCGGAACACGATGCCCGGGTCGTAGAGGCGGGTGTCGTCCTTGGTCTGGATGACCAGTTCGCCGTCGTCGAAGACGGGGGCGATCGCGTCGGTGTGGCCGACGTCCAAGACGAGCTTGCCGCCCGGATCACCGACGGACTGGCCGACGACGAAGGTGTAGGTCACCTCCTCGCTGGTCACGGTTTGCTCGGCTGCGCTGGCGGGCGAGCCGACGGCGACGGTCGCGACGCTCGCCGCGAGCGCCGTCGCCAGGGTGAGGGCGGCGGCTCTGCGCCGGTAGCTGGTCTTCATGGTGCCTTCCTTTCGGGGTGTGTCGTTGGTCGTTGTGCTTGGAGGGGTGGTGGCCGCGGCGTATCAGCGGTTGCGGGTGATTGCGGGTCGGGCCTGGCGGCGCGCGAGCAGCAGCAGGCCGCCGATGGTGACGAACGCGGCACCGAGCCCGACGGTCTCGGCGAGGTGGGCGATGCCGGTGTTGGCCATCGTCCCGCCACCGCCACCACCGCCGCCACCGGTGCCGGCTCCACTTCCGGTGGTGCTGGTCGTGGTCGTGGCGCCGCTGCCCGGTGTGCTGGTGGTGGTGGTCGTGCCGCCGGGGGTCGTGGTGGTCGTCGTCGTGCCCCCTCCGCCATCGCCACCGCCGGCGGGTGGGAAGGCGGTGTTGGGGTCGGTGGCGTCGCCGACGGCGACGGCGAGGATGCGGGTGTCCGTGAGGGTGTTGCCGGCGGTGTCGGTGGCGGTCATCTCGACGGTCAGGTGGTAGACGCCGGGGGCGGTGAACGCCCAGTTGCCGTGGACGTGGGTGTTGCGGCCGATCTCGAGCGTCTGCGGGAGCGCGTTGGCGCTGTTGAACAGGACGTCGTGCTGGCCGAAGCTGCCGGTGAGGAAGAGCACGAACTCGCCGGGGCCGTTCACGTCTCGGAGCCGCCAGGTGACCGAGCCGGGGACGGCGTCGAGCACGGAGGCGTCCTGGGTGTTCCAGCCCGGCCAGACGAGGTCGGCCTGCTGAACCTGCGGCAGGACGTACACGGTGGCGCCTGGGGCGCCGAGGAACGCGTACGCGTCACCGGCGGGGATCTCGATGCGCGAGCTGTCGCGGGCGTGTAGGACGATGTCGGTGAGCTCGCGCCACGTCGCCGGCGACGTCGAGTCGTCGCGCAGCTGGACCCGCCACTCGCCGCCGATGATCCGCGGGCCCATGTCGACGTGGCCGCGGTCGATCACGACCCGGTGCCCGGTGGCTTGCTGCGGGAAGGCCCCGATCGCGGCAACGTCCGCGCCTGCGGCCATCACGGCCGGGCCACGCGAGGTGCGCGCCGGGTCGGCTGCTTCGGTGACGGTGACGTCGAACGCGGCGGTCACCACCGTCTGGCCGCCGCCGGCTTCGGGGAGCGTGGCGGTGTAGGTGAGGCGGTAGTCGCCAGGGGTGTCGAACGACCACTCCCAGGTGCCGGTGCGGCCGACCTGGACGACGAACCGGTCGATCCCTGCTGCCGGGTCGAGCAGCACTTCAGGACTGCGGAACGACGACGTGGCCGTGGCCACGAACCGGCCCGGCCCCTCGACCCGGTCGAGCGACACGCGGGCGAGGTCGCTGCGGTAGCCGGCCGGGTCGAGGCCGCGCAGATCCCATCCCACGGCGGTCGATCCGGTGACGGTCAGCGCTGCGCGGCCGTCTGGCGACAGCCCAGCCCACTGGAGGCGACCATCGGCGTTCGCCGCCAGCACGACCGCTGCGTCGGAGTCCTGGGCTGCGGCCCGGCCTGCGCCGGTCCCAGTGGCCAGCACAGCGGCAACGAACGCCAGCAGCATGATCACGGCCCGACCAGGTGAGCGGAGGACCTGCTCGGCACGCATCCGGCAAACCTTAGTCAAGAGTAGGACTAGGAATCAATCTCGCAGCGTCCCGAGGATGTTCTATGACGCGGGCGCGGCGCACGAGCCGGGCGAGCAGGCCGTGGCGGGGGCCGGCCAGCCAGGCGGCGAGGAAGCAGCCGGTCAGGACGAGCACGATCGTGCCGCCCACGGGCAGGTCGTAACTCCACGACAGGTACAGGCCGAAGGTGGCCGAGGTCGCCCCGATGATCGGTGAGAGCAGCATCATCACGCCGAGCCGGTCGGTCAGCAGACGGGCGGTGGCGGCGGGTGTGATGAGGAGCGCGAGGACCAGGATGTTGCCGATCGTCTGCAACGAGATGACCACGGCGAGGGTGACGGCGACGTAGAGCACGATGTCGAGCCAGAACACCCGTAGCCCCATCGCCCGGGCCATCTCGCGGTCGACCGAGACGGCGACGAGTTGGCCGTGGCCGGCGAACATGACGGCGAGCACGAACAAGCCCGCGATGCCGACGACGTAGAGGTCGCGGTCGGGGATCCCGGTGATCGAGCCGAACAGGAACTGCTGCAGCGAGCCGGCGTAGCCGGGCGATTGGGAGATGATCACGATCCCGAGCGCGAACGCGGCGACGAAGAACACGCCGATGATCGAGTCCTCCTTGACCCGCCGGTTCTGCGAGAACACGGCGACCAGCAGGGCGGTGACGATCCCGGCGACGGTGCCGCCGACGACCAGTGAGCCTTGGACGACGAAGGCGACGGCGAGGCCGGGGAACACTGCGTGGGCGACGGCGTCACCGATGAAGGCCATGCCGCGCAGCACCACGTGGCAGCCGACGACGCCGCACACGATCGACGACATCACCGCCACCGCGAGCGCCTTGGGCAGGAACCGCAAGTCCGGGTTGAACAGGTCCGTCAGGAAGTTGCCGATCGACATCACACGGCTCCCATCAGACGACTTGGAGGAGCTTGAGCAGCGGGCTGGTCTCGGCGACGCCGAACGTGCGCATCCAGAGGCCCTCGTCGCGCAACTCGCTCGGTGTGCCGTGGGCGACGATCGTGCGGTTCAGCAGCGCCAGCCGCGTGCACGAGGTGAGGGCGCCGAGCAGGTCGTGGGTCGTCATCAGCACCGCCTTGCCCTCACCGGCCAGATCGGCGAACAGGGCGGCGAGCAGCTCCTGAGTAGGCAGATCGAGCCCGGTGTAGGGCTCGTCGAGCAGCAGCACCGACGGGCTCACGGCGAGGGCCCGGGCGACGAGCACGCGTTGGCGCTGCCCCCCGGACAGCTCCCCCACCGGCCGGGTCCGCAGGTCGGCGAGGTGGACCCGGTCGATCGCGTCGCCGACGGCCCGCCAGTCGGCGACCCCGGCCCGGCGCAGCCGGAGGTGGCCGGTGCGGCCGGTGAGCACGGCGCGTTCGACCGAGATCGGGAAGTCCCAGGCGAACTCGTGACGTTGCGGGACGTAGCCAACGGTCGTGCGGCCCCGGCGAGCCGGCTGGTCGGCGATCAGAATGTGGCCGGCGCGGCGGCGCACCAGGCCGAGCACCGACCGCAGCAGGGTGGTCTTACCGGCTCCGTTCGGGCCGAGCAAGCCGACCAGCTCACCGGCGTCGACGCGCAACGAAACATCACGCAGCACCGCCCGCCCGGCGAGGTCGACGTCGAGCCCGTCGACGAACAACCCGCTCATGGTTGCCCTCCGTCGCGGTAGCGGGCGGCGATCCGCTCCTCCTCCGCGCGCCGCTTGGCGCGTCCGCCGCGCACAACGACGGCGACCACCGCAGCCGCCAGCAGCACTGCCACAGCGACGACCACGACGATCACCGCACCCCCGCCGCCACTGTCGTCGGCGTCCGAGTCGTTGGCGGTCGCGGCGGCCGGGGTGCTGGTCGGCGTGCTCGCTGTGGCGGGCACGGTTTGGATGAAGGTGGCCTGGCGGGCCTCGTCCGCGGAGGCGGCGTCGCCGACCGCGAATCGCAGCGTGGACACGGCCGCGACGTGCTGGCCGTCGATCAGGTCTGCCGACGCTTCGACCTGGACGAGGTAGATGCCGGGTTCGGTGAACACCCAGTTGGCGTGGGTGTGGGTGTTGACCTCGACCCACAACGGTTGCGCCTCGGCGCGCGTGGACTGCCACAGCACGTCGGGGGCTGAGAGGTTGCCGGCCTGGAGGTACACGGTCATGCTGCCGGGGCCTTGGACGCCGAGCAGGGTGAGGGTGACGCCGCGGTCGATGACCGCCATCACGTTGGGTTCCTGGGTGTTCCAGCCGACCCACACCACGTCCGGGTTCTGGACCTGGGGGACGACGTGCACGTCGGTGCCCGGCTCGACCCCCAAGAACGCGTAGGTCGGGTCGTCGGGGACGGTCTGGGTGGCCGCGTCCGGCACGCGCAGCACGGCGTCGTCGAGGCTGCGCCACACCGACGGGATCACCGAGTCGTCGTGGACCATCAACGCCCAGTCGTCGCCGGCCAGGCGTGGGCCGATGTCGACGTGACCGCTCGACAGCTCGGCCGGTCCGGTGGCGATCTGCTGGTCGGCGTCGATCGTCTGGGCCAGCGGGTCGCCCGGATCGGTCGTCGGCGGTGCTTGCGCTGCGGCCGTCGCGGGCGCGGCGGCCGTGACGAGAGCGGCGGCGAGCAGCATCGCTGCGCGGTGGGGGCGGTGTCTCATCGGGTGCTCCTCATGCCCCGCCCGGGGTGACCGGTGGGCTGAGGCAGTCGTGCAGCGAGTCCGCGTTGAAGCGCATCATCGCCACGTAGTCGGTGACGGTGTCGTCGAAGGTGTCGCCGTAGATCCGGCACACGCGGATGTCCTGCTCGTGGGCGACCTCGGTCAGCGTCGACGAGCGCGCCGCAAGGTTCGGTTCCAGGAACACCGCCGGGATGCCCAGGTTGCGGATCGTCTCCGACAGCCGGCGCCGGTCGGCCAGCGACGGCTCGGCCGACGGGTTCGGCGTCACGAACCCCGAGATGTCCACGTCGTAGGCAGCACCCAGGTAGCCGAACGCGTCGTGGGTCGTCACCAGACGGCGGTGGGCCTCGGGGATCTGAGCGATCGTGTCGCGTACATACGTGTCGAGTGCCTCCAACTCGGCGATGTAGGCCAGTGCGTTGCCCCGGTAGTCAGCGGCGCCGGCCGGGTCGACGCCGATCAGGGTGTCGCGGATCAGCTCCACGTAGGAGATCGCGTTGCGGACGTTCTGCCACAGGTGCGGGTCGATCTCGCCGTGCACGTGGCGACCGAGCACCGCCTGCGGGAGTTGGAAGATCCGGTCCCCGGCCCGGCCGAGGAACCGGAAGCCCGGGTCGCCGGGGACGTCGTGGAGCGCCTTGTTCGGGACCTCGATCACCGTCGTCGCCGGGTCGTAGACCTCTTGGGTGTGGTCGCCGCCGCCGTGCGGGTCGGCGTACAGGTACAGCCCGGCCTCGTCGAGATCGACGGTGATGTCGGCGTGGCCGCCATTGAGCACCTCGCCGACGCGCATGCCCGGCACGTCGTACGGGTTGACGCCGACCGCGAACGTGAAGGTCTGGGTGCCCATCGGTACCGGCCGCTCCTCCGGGGAGACCGCCAGCTCGGCCTGCATCGTGAGCCGGTAGATCCCCGGTTCGGTGAACGCCCAGCTCATGTGCGTGTGCGCATCCGGCGGCAGCGTGGCGGTGTCGTCGCGATAACCGTTGGAGGCGTCGAACCCGTCGCTCGAGTTCACGTAGAACACCGGCAATCCGAACGACTCGGTCAGGTACGCCACCACGTCCCCCGGCCCCTCGACCTCGACGGCGTGCAGCAGCACGTCCGACGCCCGCGTCGCACCCAGCTCGCGGCCCTCGCCGCGCACTCGCATCCCCAGCCAGATCGTGTCCAGCGAGACGTTCTCGACCAGCGGGATGATCTCCGCCGCGTACTTCACCGCCGCCTCGGCCAGCTCAATGTTGGGCACCCCATCGGGCAGGTTGGCGTCGAGCGCCTTGACGATCGCGTGCTGCTCCAACAGCAGGTAGTTCGAGAACGCCACGTCCGCGTAGACCACGTTGCGGATCGCCCGCAACGACGGCTCGTAGCTGTGCGGATCAGCCCCATCGGGGACCAGCGATGCCACCTGGACTCGCTCGCCGCCGACGTGGGCGACGAGGTCACGCAGGATGCCAGTCGTCACGACCACCTGGACCCGATCGTCGCCCGCCGCCAGCGTGTCCGGGGCGGTACACGCACCCAACGTCAACGAACCGGCCGCGGCGGCCAACAGCAGGGCCCTCACGACTCGTGATCGTCGAGCTCGGACAGGTCCCACTCGGGTAGGTCGTCGCGCCACGTCACCCACGCCGCTCGGCCGGCAGCCACCTCGGACGGCGTTAGCAATGCCTCGTCGAGTGTCTCGGTGATCGCCTGCTGGTCGAGGTCGGTGCCGATGAACACGATCTCCTGGCGCGGCTCGCCGGCCCCGTCGGGATCGCCGTCCCAGTACCCGAGCGGCTCGAACCCGACCGACCCGCCAGCCTGCGACCACAACGCCATCACGTCCGGGCGTGTCGCCAACCAGCAGAAGCCCTTCGACCGGAGCACCCCGTCGAACCTCTCCCCGAAGGCGTCGAGCAGCCGCCCGACGTGGAACGGCCGGTCCGTCCGGTACACGAACGACCCGATCCCGTACTCCTCCGTCTCCGGGGCGAGTGGCGCGCCCATGATCGCCTGGACCCAACCTGGGCCCTCCTCGGCGGCGTCGGGGTCGAACCGGCCGGTGTCGAGCAGCTCCCCCACCGGCACCACGCCACGCTCGGACCGCACCAGCCGCGCCCGCGGGTTGAGCCGGTGGATCAGCGCCTCGATCTCGGCCAACTCGTGCGGCTCGGCCAGGTCGCACTTGTTGAGCACCAGCACGTCGGCGAACTCGACCTGGTCGACCAGCAGATCGACGATCGTGCGGTCGTCGTCGGCGTCATTGCCGACTCCCCGTTCGGCAAGCGTGTCGAGCTCATCGAACGCGTCGAGGAAGCGCTCGGCGTCGACGACCGTCACCATCGTGTCGAGCCGGGCCACGTCACCCAGCGAGTGCCCGGCCTCGTCCTCGAACAAGAACGTCGCGGCGACCGGCATCGGCTCGGAGATCCCCGTCGACTCGATCAGGATCGAGTCGAAGCTGCCCTCGCGGGCGAGCCGGTCGACCTCGACCAGCAGGTCCCCGCGCAGCGTGCAGCAGATGCACCCGTTGGTCATCTCGACCAGCCGCTCGGTCGTCCGCTCCACCAGCCCGGCGTCGACGTTGACCTCGCTCATATCGTTCACGATCACCGCCACCCGACGCCCGTCCCGGTTCGCCAGCACATGGTTCAGCAGCGTCGTCTTGCCCGCCCCGAGAAACCCGGACAGCACGGTCACCGGCACTGGAGTCGTCATGCACACGACCCTACCCCCCCACGAATAGGAATCATACCTACTCTTGACCCGCTGTCGATGCTGGTGGCTGAGGACGACGTGTACCACTGCCTCCACCAGCCCGACCGGGCAGCCCTCGCTGTTGACGATGCTCACCACGGACTGGTCTGTCACGCACGTAGTGCGAGCACTGACCGACCTGGCCTTCGCCGGCCACCCGGCCCAGACCCGCGCCCGATCGAGCCCACAAGCCGCTCAGCCGCGGCCGCCGACGCCGACGCCACTCTGAGCCGCCGGTCGCTGCCGTATGCATCGGTCAACTCCGAACGCGGGGCCGTCATCGTCGCTCCAAGTACCGCGCCTGGCGACGCCGAGCGCCGCACGGGCGGGTACGACCACGAGACCGTCGCCAGCCAGGACTTGAGGAACGCCGTCGGCGTTATCGAGGCCCCACCTGGCGCGAGACCGCCCCACGAGCCCGGCGCGACGTCGCTCGGTGCCCCCGGTCACCGGCACAGCTGTGCCATCGTGAACCGGTGTCGCCCGGCCACTCGCACCACCACCATCACACGCCCACGCTCGGACCCGACGACGATCCCGCGGGCGTGCGAGCGCTCGGACGAGCGCTGTGGACCACAGTCGCCGTGTGCGCGCTGGGAACCGTCATTGCCCTGATCGCACTCTGGCCTGGCGGCTCGGCGGGGTTCGAGGACCCGCTGCTGCTCGACGCCGATCCGTTCCCCGCCACGGTCGCCGTGTCCGACGTGGTGACCTGCTCGTACGACCCCACCGCGCAGTGCCGCCTGATCGCCTTCGAGAACGAAGGCGGCCCATACGCCGGCGAGTACGGGTCGATGGAGCACGCCCTCGAAAGCGCGCTGCGGCCCGGTGACTCGATCAAGCTGACCGCGTTCGAGGCGATCGACGGGCGCGTCGAGTACTCGTTCTACGACTACCAGCGCAGCACCCCGATGATCTGGCTGGTGGCGTTGTTCGTGGTCGCCGTGCTCGCGCTCGGCCGCTGGCGCGGGCTCGGCGCGCTGGCCGGCCTGGCGTTCAGCCTGCTCGTGATCGTGATGTTCACCCTGCCAGCTGTACTCGACGGCTCGAACGCGGTCGCCGTCGCGCTCGTCACGGCCAGCCTGATCGCCTTCGCCGCGCTATTCCTCGCCCACGGGTTCGAGCTCGCCACAGCGATCGCCCTGCTGTCCACGTTCGCCAGCCTCATCCTCACCGCCGTCCTCGCGTGGGTGTTCGTGCGCGCCACGCACCTCACCGGCCTCACCGACGACTCGAGCATCCTGCTCGGCGGCCTCACGGCCGGCATCGACCCACGCGGCATCCTGCTGGCAGGCGTCGTGATCGGGGCACTGGGCGTGCTCGACGACGTGACCGTCACGCAAGTGTCGGCGGTGTGGGAGCTCAAGCGGGTGCAACCCGAACTCGGCATGCGCGAACTGTTCACCCCAGCGCTCCGGATCGGGCGCGACCACATCTCGTCAACCGTCAACACGCTGTTCCTCGCCTACGCCGGCGCCGCCCTGCCACTGCTCCTGCTGTTCACCGAAGCCGGCCAGAACTTCTCCAACGTGATCACCCGTGAAGTCGTCGCGATCGAGGTGGTACGCGCCCTGGTCGGCTCGATCGGACTGGTCGCCTCCGTGCCGATCGCCACCTGGCTCGCCGCGCTCGTAGCCACCACCAACAACGGACCCTCAGCGGCCGCCGACAGGCGACCGTGATGACACGACCTGAGTCAGTGCGAGCACGGGAGCGCACGTTCGCCAGCCAATACGCAGGCGTGCGACGAACGGTCGGCGACGCGCGACGACCGCCAGCTGCGCCCGCTGAAGCGACCGCCACCTCGGCCGAATTCGTGGGGCTCGGCGAGGTGTACCCGGTGAGCGCCATCGGCTCGGCCTCTCCCGCCTCGTGCTCGCCGACCCCGCGGTCGTCCTGCTCGACGAAGCCACCGCCGACTTCGACCCAGCGGAGCCGCGGCGTCGAACCCTCCCTCGACGCCGCGTCCACCGGGCGAACCGTGATCGCCATCGTCCATCCGCGCCGGCGGGAGGTCGTCGATCGGGTCGATCGCGACGAGCAGCCGCGGGCCCAGAGCCGGCGACGGCGACTTGTGCACCAGGCCCGCGTCACCGGCGTCGAACCGGGCTCCCTTGACGATCAGCACCTCACCAGGGTCCGACCGGTTCGGTTCACCACCGGCGTTCGCCGCGTTCGCCTCGGCCGGCGTCCTGCCCTGCAGGCCGAGCTGCGACCGGTCGAGGCGCTTCTCCGGCAACCACTCAGTGTCCGGCCCGGCATACGTGCACAGCAAGCGCATCAGATTGTTGTCCTGGTGGAACACCGGACACATCGCGCCCGGATCCTGCTCCACCCGAACACTGACCTCCTCACAACCAGCGGCCGCCGCCAACAGCTCACCGAGCACGGCAGCGTCCTCGGCCAGGAGCCGGCGTTCCGGTCGGTCCGCCAGCCCGGCCTCCGCCAAGCTCGCCTCGACCACCGACGCCACATCGGCGGCGCGGGCGCGGACCCGTACGTTGAACCACGGGCCGGCCAACAGCCGGCATACGAAGCCAACGACGGCGGCACGTCGCGGGTCCAGTGCCACACCGCCGCGCCCTCGGTCAGCACTGTCCGAGCCAAATCCAGAGGAGCCGGTGCGCTCAACGATCCAAGCATGCCCGCCAGCCTAGAATGAGAGTAAGCCTTATTCCTGCATAGCCGGCGGTGAGCATCAGCAGCAGGCGTGCCCGCGCCACGCCTCGCGGCCTTCCTTGACAGCGACGACGCCGATCACCAACGCCGCAAGCGGGTCGGCCCACGCCCAACCCAGTGTCCCATTGAGCACGAGCCCAACCAGCAGCACCCCCGACAGGTATGTGCACAGCAGTGTCTGCTTCGAGTCGGCGACCGCGCTCGCCGAGCCGAACTCACGACCCGCTGCGCGCTGGGCATGCGACAGGAACGGCATCACCATCAGCGAGACCGCCGCCAGCACGATCCCGACCGTCGAGGCTCCACGTCTGCCGAGCCGAAGAAGGCGCGCACCGACTCGACCGACACGTACCCCGCCAGCGCGAAGAACGACACGGCGATCACACGCAGGGCCACCCGCTCCCTCGCTGCAGTGTTCGCGCCCACGAACAGCCAGGCGACCGCCGTCGCCGAGCTCACCTCGATCACCGAGTCGAGACCGAACCCGATCAGGGCCGTCGAACCCGCAACAGCACCAGCCGTGATCGCCACGACCGCCTCGAGCACGTTGTACGCGATCGTCACCGACACGAGCAGACGGACGCGGCGACGCAACTGCGACCGCCGAAGCCCGCTCAAGACCGGTGACGTCCCGGTCCCGCAACACCCGTCGTCGCACAGCGCCGAACCGACCGGAATCGTCCGCGGCTCCATCAACAGCAGCCCTCGACGTCAGCGACCGGACAAACCGACCGGTCCCCGACGACCACCAACTCGAGCAACTCGTGCAGCGCTCGACCGAGCCGCGCGTCGACCAACTCGTAGCGGACGCGGCGACCCTCCGGCTCGCCCACCACCAGGCCACAGCCACGCAGACACGTTAGATGGTTGGAGACGTTCGCCCGGGTCAAACCGAGATCATCGGCCAGCTCCGACGGATACGCCGGGCCATCGACGAGCCGAACCAGAATGCGGCGCCGACTCTCATCAGCCAACGCCGACCCCACCCGGCCGAGAAGGTCGAGGTCGAGAGCCGCCGGGTGTGCCATGCCGCCAACGATACAGCGTTCGCTGAACTAAATATAGGTCGCGTGCGCATGGCAGCGCTGCGTAGTTGGGGGAGCGCAGCCCACTCCGCAGCAGTACGCGGCTCACCGGTGAAACACAGGGACACGATCGGGGATCTTCTGTATACGGGCCAAGCATGCGAACCCCCGGTCGGGGCACAAACCTCGAGGACGTCATGGTTGGCGCGAAGCCATGCTCGTAAAGCAGCCCGGTGTGACACGAGCCAACGCCCACCGGACACGTCCTGACTGCCGCACGCTTCAAGACGAGTCCCACGAGGGCGAAGACGCGCCAGCCGATTTGCAGCCTCGTGTCCGCGCGCTACTCTAGGACTAGTTCTCGCTTTCAACCGAGGGTTGGATGCGGAAAGGTTTGGTGCATCGCATGAACTGGAGAAGGGGCAAGCGACCTCCGCATGTCGGCCACTTCGACCGCATGCGCCCAGGTCGCCCTCACAGGGAATCGCGCGTTCTTGTCGCGCGCGGCCGGTCCGCGGGGTGGAACCCAAGGACGTGCGACCGTCCGCGACGTATGTCCCGACCACCGATCTCAGTTCATCCGCACCATCACACGAGCACGCCGTGGGGATCGGCGCGGTAGGCCAGACAAGGACCAGGCGCTCCCACGAGCGCTTGGTGGCGGGGTGTTGGCTGCTCGCGCTGCCGTTGTTCTTGGTCGCGGCCGCCTCCTGGGGAAACGCCCTATCGGCCTCGTCGCTCGTGGCATCGATGGGACTCGGGTCGCTGGCCGCGAGTGATGTGAGCCGGCGTCAGTTGCCGCGGGGAACGGTCCGTCTCGTCTCGCTGGCCGTCATGAGTGCGCTGCTGGCCACCAGTGTCATTGACAACGACTGGGGCCCAGCGCGCCGGGCCGGGCTCGCAGCCATGGTCAGCACCGCCGTGGTTGGCGCCCTGTGGTGCAGCATGCCGGACTACTTCGCGTTCGGTGACGTCAAGGTGACCGTAATCGCGACGGCAGCCGCGGCCGCGTCGTCATGGACTGCCGTGGTGGTGATGATCGTTGCGGCTGTGCTTATGGGTTGCGTTCATGCACTGACCGTTCGAGTGCGGCGTAGCCGCTCTCCGTCTCCGCCGGTGGGCCAGAGGGCAGGTGTGCCGTTCGTGCCTGGCCTGGCACTCGGCTTCGCCTTGGGGGTGGCGCTTTGGTGACTCACCGCGTGACCGTAGTTCTCGTCGTCATCGCCTTGGCGGGAGCTGCCTGCTCTGGTGACAGCTCGGGCACGTCATCGAGCTCAAGTTCGTCGAGTCCGAGTTCGTCGAGTCCGAGTTCGTCGAGTCCGAGTTCGTCGAGTTCGACGACGACAACTACCTCCACGCTGCCGACGCCAACCTCCTCGACGAGTACGACGGCAGCGAGCACGTCGACGGTGGCAACCACACCACCAGAACCTGCGGGGACCGACACCGCTGCGCTGACGCCTGTTCTGCAAGGGCTCATCGATCGCCACGACGCCGCTGTCGCCGCGGTGCTTGCGGATCCGCGCATCGCACGGGATGCGACGAACCCGTTGGTCGAGGCGTACTTCGCCCTGTTCGCGCCCGGCGCTTCGTTCCCGTCGACCGTCGTCGAGGGCTGGGTGCGTGAGGCCGACCAGGGTCGGTTCTACCAGCCAGGACCTGCCGGCGTAATGCGTCGGTCGACGGTGATGTCGATGACCGCCACGTCGGACGACGAGGTGAGCTTCACGATCTGCGCACAGAACAGCGTGCGGATCATCGACGAGGCCGGCAACCCGGTCGAGGCGCAGGGAGGGGTTCAGGGTGGGTTGGTCAACGCGGTCAGGGTCAACGGCGTTTGGCTCCTGCGCGACCTGTCTCAGTCGTCCGCGGAGGGGTGCCCCGTACCCGGCGAGGGCGGATGAACCGGTTGCGCCCGACCGTCGTCGCGGCCGCGATCGTCTCGCTGTGCGCGCTGCCCACGGGCGCCGCGTTCGCGGGCGTCGGCGAGTGCGTGGAGACCGATCCATGGGGCTTCTGTGTCGAATGGGACGTCCCGACACCAGGGGGACCAGGAACCCCCGGCGGGAACGGCGGGGGCGGCGATGACGTGCGCTGCTACTGGGTGAACCTCGACGAGGACCTCGCCGAGGACGATCCGACCGTGTACTACGACTGGGGCCTCGACTACCCGCCCGAGGGTGTGGAGATCGTGTGGCAGGAGTGGGTGTGCTCGGACGGCCGTACGACGTTCGACTTCCGTTGGATCATTCCGCCGACGCCAGCGAATCTGGCGTCGATCGCCCGAGGCCGACTGGTGGGGCGCCTGCCTCAGCCAGTCGTCGAATCGTCGCCACCGACCGGGACGCCGTCGATCGTCGGGGTTCCCGTGTTCGTGGCGGTCGCGAACTGGACGGGGATCGTCACGGAAGCGGAGTGCGCTGGCGGGTTGTGCGTGACGGTGACCGCGACGCCCGCATTGCGTTTCACGCCTGGGCAACCCGACGCGGCGCCGGTGGACTGTGCCGGATCGGGGTCACGATACGTGCCCGGCGGCGAGGTGGCTTCCGTGCAGGCCGCCGCGCCGGGGGCGTGCACGTTCACGTACGCCCTGCGCACCGGTGCGGCGGGGCGGCCGTCGGAATGGCCGGGCGAAGTGTCCGTGACCTGGGTCCTCGGGTGGACGGCATCATCGGGTGCGACGGGCTCGCTGCCATCGGTGACGCGAACGACGGCCGTGCCACGAGCAGTGTCAGAGGTACAGACGGTGGTGGTTGGGGGTGCGACTCCGTGAGCGCGACGGTCTCGAGTCGCCGAGGTCGGCCTCCGGTCGCGGCCGATGCCGCGGGTGACGCCCGGCGGGTGGTGGCAGAGCGGGCGGAGCGCCGTGATCCGGTGCGCCGCCGATGGGGGCGCGTCGGTGGCGGGCTGTTGGCGGCGTTGGTGGGTGGCTGGCTGTTCGCATCGCTGTATCTGGGGGCGGACGATCGTCGCGAGGTGTTGGTGGTGGCGGAGGGTGTCGGTCGGTTCGAGACGATTCAACGTTCGGATTTGCGGGTGGTGCGTCTGCCGACGGACGCGGCGGTCGAGTCGGTGGCGGCCTCGCGCTTGGACGAGGTGGTCGGTCGGGTCGCGGCTGCCGATCTGGTGGCAGGTTCGTTGTTGGCTGATGGTGCGCTGCTGGGGTCGGATGAGCGGCTGGTCGGTGCGGACGAGGCGGTCGTCGGTCTCCTGTTGGGCCCTGGCGACGCGCCGCTTGCAGGGGTGAGGCGGGGTGCGGAGGTGTTGGTGGTAGTGCGGCCGCCGGTGGGCGGCGCCGGCGATGCAGTCGAGGTGACAGGGTGGGTCGTCGACGTGTCCGGCGCGGCGACGTCGAGCGGCGACACCCCAGTCGAGGTGGTGGTCGGCCGGTCGGACTCGGCGCTGGTGTCGGCAGCCGCGGCTGACGGGCGGGCCACGCTCGTGGTGTTGGGAGAGTGACGGGTGCGGGTCGGTTTGGTGTCCGCGAAGGGGTCGCCGGGCGCGACCACCGCCGCGCTCGCACTCGCCGCTGTCACCGGCGGCATGGTCGTGGAGGCCGATCCGGCGGGTGGCGACATTGAGTGTTGGGCTGGCCGGCGGGGTGAGCCCGGTCTGATCCGGGTAGCAGGGGTGCTGCGGCACGCTCCCGCAGCGGCGGGGGTGTTGGCGGAGCATGCGATCGAGGTTTGGCCGGGTGTGCGGGCGGTGCTCGGCCCGGTGGGTTGCGAGCAGTCCGAGTCGACGCTGATCGCCCTCGGGGAACTGCTCGTTACCGCCGTCGAGGCGGCGGAGGGGTGGGTGCTGGTCGACGCCGGACGTTGGGCGCGGTCGCAGCGAACAGCGCGTCGACTGGCGGGTTGTGACGTCGTGGCGGTGGTGATGTCGCCAACGGCGGCGGGCGTGGCCCAAGCCGCGAAGTTGGTCGAGCCGGTCCGCCAGGTCGGTGTTGCGCCGGTCGTGGGGGTCTTGGTGGGTGAGCACGGCTATCGGGCGGCCGAGATCGCGGAGGCGACCGGGCTGCCGATCGTGGGGCAGTTGCCGTGGGATCCACGGTGGGTGCAGACACTGGTCACGGTGGGGGCATCGCGGCTGTGGCGGCGCTCGGCGCTGGCCCGGTCGGCGCGTTCGCTGACGATGGAATTGGAACGGGTGGCCGCACCGCGTGAGGTGGTGACAGGTGACTGAGGTGGACAACCAGTTGGTCGCCACGTTGCGGCGCCAGGCGGCCGACGAAGTCGGCCAGCTGCTGCGGCAATGCGAGAAGGACGGCCTGCCGGAGCCTGACGAGCTCGATCTGCGTCAGGCGGCGCGGGCGACGATACGCCGCGAGTTGAACGCCCGAGCGAAGACGGCGTTGCGGCTGGGGGAGCTGCCGATCACCGACGTCGAGGAGGAGGCGATCATCAGCGAGGTAATGGCGGTGGCGTTCACAGCAGCGCCCGTTCTGGACCGGCTGCTGCAACGCGACGACGTGACTGATGTGCACGTCAACGGATTCGACGACGTGCGATTGGTGACCATCGACGGGCGCGTGGAGCGCGGCGAGCCGGTGGCCGGGTCCGACGCCGAGCTGATCGGGGCGATCCAGGCGTTGGCACGTCGGGGCGGGCATATGGAGCGCGAGTTCACCCCCGCCCACCCGCAACTCGATCTGCAACTGCCGGACGGGTCGCGGTTGGCGGCGGCGGCGTGGGTGACTGCCCGGCCGTATCTGGCGATCCGCCGTCACCTGTTGGTCGACTCGGATCAGGACGATCTGGTGAGCCGGGGCATGTACGACCGCGGGATCGCTTCGTTGTTGCGGGCGTTCGTGCGGGCCCGTTGGAACGTGTTGATCTGCGGGGGTCAGGCGGTCGGCAAGACGACCCTGATGCGGGCGATGCTGCACGAGTGCGGCCGCGACGAGCGGGTCGTCGTGTTGGAGCAGGAGCCTGAGCTGCACCTGGACCGGATGCCGGCACGGCATGACCAGGTGCTGGTGTTCATGGAACGCCCGGCGAACACCGAAGGTGCGGGCGCGGTGACGATGGCCGATCTGTCGCGCACGATCAAGCGGTTCACGCCGGAGCGGATCGTGGTCGGGGAAGTCCGAGGGCCGGAAGTGATCGACATGCTCGAGGCCATGAGCCAGGGGATCAACGGCTCGATGTGCACCCTGCACGCTGACAGCACGTGGTCGGTGTTTCCCCGCATGGCCGTCTACGCACGGTCGTCGGGCCGCGATTGGGCAACCGGGGACGTGATGCAGTTGGCGGCGCTCGCGCTCGACGCGGTGGTGTTCGTGTCACGCACCCGCGATGGCCAACGCGTCATCGCCGAGATCCGCCACGTCGACCACTACGACCCGTCGTCGGGGCAGGTCGTGACCGACGTGTGGTTCCAGCCCGACCAGGAGGGTCGGGCGGTCCCCAACCCGACTTCGCCGATTCCGGTGGAGCTGCTGGGCGAGCTGGTCGCCCACGGCTACGACCCGGCCCTCCATGCCGGAGGTTCGGCGTGGTGATCGCGTTGGTCGGGCTGTGCGGGGTTCTCGTGGGGGGCGGTTTGTGGTTCGCCGTGGTGTCGCTGCGACCGGTCCCGGTTCGTGCGCCGCGCCCAAGGCGGGCCCGGGTCGGGTGGGGCGCGTTGGATCGTGTCCGGGTCGTTGCCGCGGTGGGTGCTGGGTTGTTGGTGTTGGTGTTGACGCGTTGGCCGGTGGCGGCGATCGGCGCCGGAGTCGTCGGCTGGTTGAGCGCCGGGGCATCGCGCCGGTCGACGCGCGCAGGGAGCGAGGCGCGTACCGAGGCGATTGCGTTGTGGACGGAGATGCTGCGCGACTCGATGGGCACGGCGCGCGGTGTCGAGGGGGTGCTCGTGGCGACGGCGGGGGCGGCGCCGTTGGCGATCCGCCCCGAGGTGCGCCGGATGGCGGACCGGTTGCCGCACGAACCGCTCACCGATGTGCTCGACGACCTGGCCGCGGATCTGGACCACCCGCTCGGCGATCTGGTGGTCACTGCGCTGCGTCTGACGGCGTCGACTGGCGGCCGGCGGGTCCGTGAGGTGTTGGCCGATCTGGCCGCGGCCGCGTACGCGGAGGCCGATTCGTTGCGTCGGATCGACGTGGCCCGGCAACGGCCACGCGCGGCGCTGCGCTACACGGCAATGATCATCGTCGGGTTCATTGTCGTGTTGCTGGCGTTCTCGCGGCGCTATCTCGAGCCGTACGGGTCGCCGCTCGGCCAGCTCGTGTTGGCTGTGGTCGGCGGCTATTGGGCAGCGGGATTCTGGTGGATGCACCGGATGGGGCAGATCGCGCCGGTGGAGAGGTTCTTGCGGCCCGAGGCGGCCCGGTGAGCCCGTTGACGATCGTGATCCTCTCCGGGGGTTTCGTGGGCGCCGGTGTGTGGTTGGCGTGGTCGGGCTGGTCGCCGGCACGTCCTCCGCTGGCCCAGACCCTCGCCCGGCTCGGGCAGCCGCTCGTCGAGATCGCCCCTGAACGCGACAACCTCGACGTCCGTATCGGCACCTGGGCGCGCGGTCTCGGCCCGGTCGAGCGGATCTTGGCAACGCTGCGGACCGACCTGCGGGTGCTGCGCCGTTCCCCCGACGAGCAGGCCGCCCGCCTGCTGCTGTACACGTTGTGCGGGCTGCTCTGGGGGCCGTTCGTGTCGGGCGGGTTGTGGGCGCTGGGGATCCCGGTGCCGTTCGCGGTGCCGCTGTGGCTGGCGTTGGCCGGCGCCGTGATCGGCGGCGTCGCGTCGATCCGGCCGTTACGCACCCAAGCCCAGCAGCGGCGCCGAACGTTCTCGGTCGCGCTCGGGTCGTTCTGCGACGTGTGCGGGATGTGCCTGGCGTCGGGCCGCGGCATCGACGCGTCGATCCAGACCGCCGCCGCCGCAGGATCGGGGTGGCCGTTCGTCGAGCTCAACACCGCGTTGCGTACCGGCTACATGCGCGGTTGGACACCGTGGCAGGCGCTCGAGCAACTCGCCGAGGAGTGCGACTTCGCCGACCTCGCCGAGCTGGCAGCGGCGTTGTCGCTGGCTGGTGACGAGGGCGCCGCGGTGCGCGACACGGTCGCCAGCAAGGCCCGCTCGATCCGTGAACGGCTGACCAGCAGCGCCGAGCGCGACGCAGCGTCCGTGACGGAGCGCATGGCGGTGCCCGCCACGTTCCTGCTGTTCGGGTTCGTGATCTTCATCGGCTACCCGGCGATCTACGTCCTGTTCGAGCAGTAGCGGAATCGACTCGTGTTCACGGACTCCGAAGACCACCCCCTCGACCAACCCAACCAGGAGGAGCCAATCCCGGCTCACGTAACAACCCAACGGAGGACACACCCATGACCGCACTCATCGCCTACCTGTGCACGGCATTCGCCGAAGCCCACGAGCGTGCCGCCGAGGAAGCCGAACGCGGCGAAGTCGCCGAGAAGGTCATCATCGTCGCCGGCTTCGCCCTGCTGGCGATCGCCGTCGTCGCTGCGATCACGTTGCTCGTCAACGGCAAACTCGCTGGCATCTCGCTCTGACCATGCCCGGGCGCGGTCGACGCTTGCTCGCGCGTGTTCGCGCGCCGACGCCCCGCCGCCGTCGGCGGGATGATGTGGCGCGCTGGCGCGACGACCGGGGCTCGGCCTCGGTCGAGTTCGTATTGTGCGCCGCCGCGGTCGTCCTGCTGTTCCTGCTCGTGATTCAAGTCGGCGTCTGGTACCACAGCCGTGCCGTGGCCCAGACCGCTGCGCGCCACGGTCTCGACCACGTCCGCACCTTGAACGGATCCACCGACGCCGGGGTCGCTGCGGCTAACGAGTTCCTCGACCAGGCCGGCGGCGGGTTGTCGTCGCGCGACGTGTCCGCCACACGCGACATCGAGGAGTCGACCGTGACGGTCACCGGCAACGTCGTGTCGATCCTGCCCGGGGTGTCGTTCAACGTGTCGGTCACCGTGAACGCGCCGACCGAACGGATCGAACCATGATCTGGCGGCGCCGTCTCAGGGACGACCGCGGCTCGGTGTCGGTCGAACTCGTGGTGATCGCGCCGCTGTTCGGGCTGCTGCTCGCCGCGGTGATCGCGGTCGGGCGAGTCCACAACGCCCACGCCGACGTCGACGCCGCCGCGCGCATGGCAGCGCGCGAGCTGTCGATCGCCCGCGACCCCAGCGCCCGGCTTGCCCAGGCCGAGCAGAGCGCGGCGATCACGCTCGATGTCGGAACGAAGTCGTGTGAGTCGATGTCATTTCAGGCCGTGATCACCGTCGAACGTGTCGAAGTCACCGTCGCCTGCGCGGTCGGTCTGCAAGAGGCTGCGCTGCTGCCGCTTCCGGGCACGATGATGATCTCGGCAACGGCGAGCGAGCTGCGCGATCGCTACCGGGAGCAGTCGTGATCGCCCGGCTCGCCGCACGCCTGCGCGACCGCGGCGGGGACGACCGCGGGTCGGTCACCGTGTGGGCGATCGGAGCGACCGTCGGCTGCATGCTGCTGGTCGGCCTGCTGCTCGACGGCGGCGCGATGCTGCGTGCCCGCAGCGACGCGTTCGCGCTGGCGTCGGCGGCCGCCCGCGCCGGAGCGCAGCATCTCGACTCCAGCGCCGCTGTGGAAGGCATCACCGTGTTGGACCCGGTGGCCGCCGAGCAAGCCGCGCTCGAGTACCTCGCGGGCCACGGCGCGACCGGCACCGTCACCGTGACCGCCGAGACCATCACCGTCACGGTGACCAGCTCGACGCAACTGCAACTGCTCAGTTTGGTCGGCGCTGACAACGCCAGCTTCTCGGCGACGTCGACCGCCAACGTCGTCAAGGTCGATCTCCCATGAGCCGCCTACGCGCCCTCGTGCGCGGCCTGGTCAGCCTCACCGTGCTGGCGGTGATCGTCGCCGGTCTTCCGTGGGCACTGGTGCGGTGGGGGGAGCTGCCTGGCACTCCCAACGCGGACTGGTGGGATCGTCTCGGCGACGGCGCCATGTCCGACAGCACCGTGTTCGTCGTGCTGACGCTGGCCGCCTGGTCCGCGTGGGCGGTGTTCACGATCTCGGTCGTCGTCGAGACGATCGCTGGGCTGCGCGGCGTGCATGCCCCGCGTCTCGCGTTCGCAGGTCCGCTGCAACACACCGCTCGCGGGCTCGTGGTCGGTGTGTTGCTGCTGTTGAGCATTGCCCAACAAGCGGCGCCCGTGCTGGCGCGTCCCACGCCGGCGTCCGGCGCGTCGCTGTTCCCACGCGCGGCGGTGAGCACGGTGGTCGACATCACCCCGCCGGGGACGATCATGCCGGCGACCGGCAACACGCCTTCCACCGTGACCGACGATGCAGAGCCGCCGCCCCCACCCTCAGTTGGCGAGTCGGTGCCAGCGCGGGAGATCGTGGTGGCCACCGGTGACAACCCGTGGAGTCTCGCCGAACGTCACCTCGGCAACGGGCTGCGCTGGCGCGACCTGTGGAAGCTCAACCAAGGTGTCCCTCAACCCGACGGGCGCGCCTGGACGGATCCCGAGACGATCTTGGCCGGCTGGCATCTCCGTCTCCCCGACAGCCCTGCTGCCGCTGAGCCGACGTCGGCTCCCGCCGACACGGAACCCTCCCCTGCCGAGAGCACTGCGCCCGCAGTGGTGCATGTCGTGATCCGCGGCGACACCTTGTCGGGGATCGCAGCCGCGTACCTCGGAGACCCTGACCGCTACCCCGAGTTGTACGAACTCAACCGCGACCGCGTCCAGCCGGACGGGCGGTACCTCAGCGATGCGAACGTGATCGTCCCCGGCTGGCAGATCCAGATCCCCGTGGTGGCGCCGCCAACGGCCGTTGAGGTGCCCGCCGACGCGCCCGGCGAGGCCGCAGCCGACCCTGCGCCGGTCGATGTCGCACCCGTCGAACCGCCGGTCACCCCCGTACCCACCGGCAGCGACACAGAGGCGACATCAGCGCCGCCGCCCACCAATCCTGCGCCGTCGACGACCACAACGTCGACAGCGGCGCCGCCCTCAACGACGACCGGTACGACGCAAGGTTCCAACACGGTGTCGACCGCGCCCACGGGCACGGCCGATGAGTCCGACACCCCGGGCAGCGCGTCGGTGCTCCCGGCGGTCGCCGGCACCGCTGGAGTGCTGGTCATCAGCACCGGCATCATGCTCAAGTTGCGATGGTTGCGCCGGCGTCGAGCCACCCGCGGCGCACGCCACGGCCACGTTCCGCCGACCCCGGTCGAGCAGGCCGCGCTCGCGGCGGCCGACGTGCCGCTGGTCCGCTGGGCCGGCCAGCACCTGGCGCGGCTGGTGGGCGACCTGCGCCCACGCGCTGTCACCGCCGCACCGGTTGCGGTCGAGTTGTCCCACGACGCCGGGATCGAGGTGCTGTGGGACGAACCGCAACACGCCCCGCCGCCAGCAGGCTGGACATCGGCGGACGGCGGATGGGCCTGGCGACGGACCTACGACCCCGACGAGTCGGTTCCCGCCGACGAGCTCCCCGCCGCGATCCCGGCGTTGGTCACCATCGGCGAACGCGACGGCCGCCAGCTCCTCGTCGACCTCGAAGCGTTCGGGTCGCTCACCGTCGACGGCCCTGGAGAACACGTCGACGAGTTCCTGCGGTCGATCGCGGTCGAGCTCGGCTGCGGCGAAGACCTCTCCGACGCCTACGTCACCGCCGTCGACCTGTCCGATGTCGACGGGCTCGGCGCCGGCCGGCGGCTCAACGTGGCCGACGTCGACACGGCCATCGCCGCGATCGGCGGCACGCGCGAGTCGATCCGCCAGGTCCTCGAGCACGCCCACGTCTCGGGCACCTTCGGGGCGCGTGTCAGCGACAGCACCCCGATCGAGGCGACTGTGGTGATCGCCCGGAATCTCGACAGCGAGCAACTCGCCCGGCTCACCGCGATCGCCGATGCCCGCACGGGTATCGCCGTCGTCGCCGCGGCCACGACGCCGGGCCCGGCCCACATCTACATCGACGACACCGCGAGCACAGCGCGTCTCGAGCCGCTCGGGGTGACCTTCACACCGGCCGGGATCCCTGCCGCGACCATGGACGCACTTCATGTCGCGGTGGCCGAGCTCGCCGCCCTTCCCGACCTCCCTGATGATCGCGATGCTCACGACCGGACCGCACCCGCCGTCGTCCCCAACGGCGACGTCGCACCCCATACCGCCACCGTCAAACGGCACCGGTCGCCGCTGCCCACCACAGTCGAGTTCGATCCCCACGCCGCGCCCATCAACGGCAACGGGCATCTCAGCGCGCCAACGACGGCCACCGACTCTGATCATGAGCCGGGGGCGTCCCTGTTCGACACGAGCATCACGGCGGAGTCGGAACGGATGGTCGTGCGGGTGCTGGGTGTACCGGCGATCCCCGACCGGCCTGGCATCGGCCCACGAGAGCTGATCGTCGCCGTGCTGCTGGCGTGCCGCGACGGCGCCGTTGCCGCGTCCACGGCGCAGGACGCGGTGTGGCCCGGCAAGGCACTCGAGGTGAAGACCGCCTGGAACCTGTACGCCAAGACACGCCGGGCCCTGGGCGCGTTCGCGGACGGGACACCGGTGATGCCCAGCGCCGACCGGGCACGTGGCATGTTGCGGCTCGACCAGCGGGTCACCACCGACGTGGCGGTGCTGCACGGCCTGGTCGAAGAAGCCGCGGAACGTTCGTCGGTCGACGCGATCGCGCTGCTGCGCGACGGCCTCGCCCTGGTGCAAGGTCCGCCGTTCGACGGCGCGGGGTTCGACTGGGCCCACCGTGACCAGGACGTCGCAGATGCGTCGGCGTTGATCGAGCGAGCTGTCGACATGCTGGTCGATCTGGCGCTCCAGGCCGACGACATCGACGTCGCCCGTGAGGCAGTCACACGCGGGTTGCGCGGCCTGCCGGGTGACGAGCAACTCTATCGGCGCCGGATGCGCCTGGAAGCGCGCGCCGGCAACCATGCCGGCGTGGTCGCCGCCTACGACGAGTTGACGACGCATCTCGCCGAGTTCGACACCCAGCCGGCGGCGGCGACGAGCGCGCTCTATCACGAGCTGATCCGCGCCCCGCACGGCGGCGGGAACGGGGTCAGGTGAGCGGCGGGAACGCGGTCGCCATGATCGTCCAACCCCCGGTGTCGGCCGCGTGCGCGGCAGCCGCGAACGCAGCGATCCGCTCGTCGGCGGCGGCGCCGCGAACGGTGACGGTGATGTACTCGTAGCCGCCGCGGATGCGCACCCACTCGCAGTCCGCGGCGAGGGCACGCAACGTCTGGGTGAAGGCGTACACGTGGCGGCAGGCGGCGAGCTCGAACGAGTCACCGTGCACGATGGTGAGGTGCCGGTATCCGTGGGCGGCTTCGGCGGCCTCCCACAGCAACAGCTCGTCGCTCAGCCGGGCACGCTCGGCATCGGCAGCGTGGGCGTAGCGCTCGACGCGGCGGGTGAACGGGTCGTACACCAGGGGGTTGTCGAGGCGCGAGTCGCTGTCGAGCGTGGAGGGATCGAGAGGTGCCATGACCGCTCCTTTCACGGTTGCTGCCGTGGCTCCACGATCACGACTCGGACAACAACACGGTGGAGCAGATAGCCACCACGGTAGTCGCCCGGAATTCTCAAAACCCGTGGACGAAGGCCCCGCGGCCGACACTGGGATGGGTGCCCGGAACGAGAAAACCCGGCCCTCGTGGAGCCGGGTGGTGTAGCTGCCCAGAAGGGCCGTCGTGGAGTATAGCGGTACGGTCGCGGCGCTCACCACCCTGGGGGTCGCGGCACGCCGGCGGCCGGGTTGGGGAGTTGGTGGGCGGTGATGTCGGCGGGGGTGAGCTGGTACCACCAGTGTCGCCGGGCACCGTCGTCGGCCGCGCCGCGCAGGTCCCCGGCGAGCGGGCTGTTGGAGGGGTTGACGATGCCGACGGGGACCTGTTGGCGGGCCTGTTGGACGGGGTAGCGCAGGTCGCTGTCGTTGGAGATCACGACGGCGGCGTCGACAACTCCGCGCAGGACGTCGACGAGGAGGTGGGAGGCAACGTTCACGTCGGAGCCCTTCTCCTCACGGTCGGCGTAGGAGACGAGGAACGTGGCATCGCGGACGGGGTTGCCGTGGGAGTCGTGGATCATGACGGGCCACTGGGCGCGTTGCAGGCGGGCCTGTCCTCGGGGGTCTCTGGTGGCAAGCGGTGCGGTCTTGACGCGGGTCACGTAGTGGCCGAGCTCGACGTGGTCGATGATGCCGGCGCGTCGCAGGGCGCGTAGGTACGTGTCCTGGTCGCGGCGACCACCGGGGTTGGTGGCGCCGTCGATCAGGGCGGTGCAGTACACGACGCGGGTCACGGTCGCGCCCGTCCAGTTGCGGCGGCGGGCGACGAGATCGGCGGCGAGGCTGCGCAGGTCGAGCCATCGCCAACCGGGGGTGGAGCGGCCGCACAGGTGGCGAGCGCCGTAGTAGACGTTGAACCCGTCGACGTACACCCCGACGCGCATCGCCGGTTGCCCCGCTGGTTGGCTGTCGTTGGTGCGGGCTGCTCGGGCGGTCACCAGTAGCAGCCGGTCGTGGCCAACGTGTTGGGGTCGACGCCGAGGTTGTGATCGCGGAGCGAGCGCAGGAGCTGTTGGGGGCAGCGCAGCAGGTTGTCGGGGGTGCGGATCTGGAGGTGAAGGTGCGGGCCGCCGGATCGGCCCGTGTTGCCGGAGGTGAGGATCTGGGTGCCTGCGGTGATCGTGGTTCCGGCGGTGACGTGGACGTTGGTGCCGTGGCAGTAGGCCCAGCGGTTACCGGTGTCGTCCTCGATCGTGACACCGATCCCGCATGTGTGGCAGCCGGCAGGGTTCTGGCCGCAGCCATGGTCCCACCAGTTGTACGGCCAGTACTGGACAGCCGCGACGCGGCCGCCGCGCACGGCATAGATCGGTGTGCCGGTGGGGATCATCCAGTCCCATGCCGGGTAGTCGTGGTGCGGCGCGTCAACCGGCGCGACAGCGAACAGGTCGGCCGGACCTGGGTACGTGAACCCGTCGACCAGTGGCGTGATCCCGGCCCCGGGTGCGCACGCGATCGCCAGCGGGGCCGCCGAGGCGACTTTGGTCGGGTCGGCGGGAGCGAGCTGTCGGTCGTACTCGGCGAGCCAACGGGTCTGGTACTCGCGCGGTGTGAGCCGGTTGCCGGCCTCGGGCACCGGGACCCGGTCCCAGTCCGCTGACCCAGCCGGGGGAACGCGGCCGATGTACCACGCGACCGGGACGGCAGTGACATCGCCGTCGTGGGCGTCGAGGACACCGCGGACGGTCTCGGCGGCCTTGGCGTCTTGGACCTCCGGGGGTGCTTGCCACGCTTGCGGGTAGCCGAGGTAGTTGCCCCACGACGAGTCGATGAACTGATAGGCGCCCGAGGCGCTCGACCCACGGGCGCGGGCGGTGTAGTTCCCGCCCGACTCCAACGTGCGGATCGTCGCCAGGATCGGCGCGACGTCGGCCCCCGCCGCGCACGCCAACCCGGGATTGTCCCCGGTCGCGAACATGGCCGGGAACATCACCAACGCGGCCGCGATCGCGGCGGCGGGAGCAGCAAGCAGTTTCACACCACGGGTTCCACCCCGCGGCGGCCCGCGGCGTGACAGCGCCCGGCGCTCGCGTTCGGCGGGTTGACGGAGCGTGTCGCGCCGCGGGTGTGCGCGGGGTGCGTCCTTGCCCGGCAGGCATCCCGACTGGCGGGCGCCTCGACCGCGAAGGAGGTGTGCGATGCCACGACGGCAACAGGCACGACTGCTGGTGGCCCTGATCGTCGGAGTGGGGGCGTTGGCTTTGTCGGCGTCGCCGGCGCTGGCGCAGGTGCCCAACCCTGCGCCGGACAGCTCCCTGCCCGGCGGATCGCTGATCACGCAACTGCTCGGCTGGCTGAAGTACGCGGCGATCGCCTCGGCGGTCGCGGGCCTGCTGATCGGCGGCATCGCCACCGGGGTCGGGCACTTCGGCTCCAACTACGGGGCGTCGTCGGCCGGCCGCAAGTGGCTGCTCGGTGGTGTCGGCGCGGCGATGCTCGCCGGCCTCGCGCACACCATCGCCACCACGGTCTACAACGCGACCTGACATGCGCCGCGTCGCACTCATCACCGTCGTCGTCGTGGTGCTCGCGCTCGTCGGGCTCCGAGCGTGCCAATCGCGCAGCGGCCAGGACAACGTGTCGCCGACGCCCACCGCGGCCCCAGCGGCTGACACCGCTACCGGTCCGCGCGGCGTCGTTCACGGCGTGCCGGTCGGGTGGGGCCACGACGCCACCGGCGCACGGGCGGCCGCGGTATCGGCGCTCGAGCTCACCGGGGTCATCGCCCAGGCCGGCTTCATTACGCGTGGCGACATGCTCAACACGCTCGCCACCGACCGCTTCGGGCCGACGTTGACGCGAGACTCGAACGCGCAGCTCGACGAGTTGCTCGGCGACCTCGCTGAGGAGGGGATCACCCCGGCGTCGGTGCTGTTCCGAGAGCTCGCGCTCACCGCCCAGGTCGTCTCCGTGGACGCCACCGCGGCATCGGTCGAGGTGTGGTCGCTGTTGATCGTCGGTCTGCCCGACGGCGCCGCGCCGCGTCAGCTGTGGCGAACGGTGACCGTCGAGTTGCTGTGGGAGCGTGACGACTGGCGGGTCGACGGCTGGGTGGCCCGGCCCGGGCCGGCACCGGCGCTCGCCGCGAACACGTCGATCGCCACGGTCGCCGAGGTCACCGACGTGCTCGCGTGGGGACCGGCTCGGGGAGGTGATCGCTGATGTTCACCTGGGGCCTCGGTGGGCTCGGCGCCTTGTTCGGGTTGGCCGGCGACGTCATCGGTGGGGTCGTCGGCTGGGCCTGGGACAAGGTCGTGATCGGCATCTACACCTGGTTGGCGAACGGATTGGCGCTGTTGATCGAGTGGGTCTGGTCGGTGCTCGACTCGGCGACCACGCCGAGAGTGACGGCCAACTGGTTCGCCAACGATCTCGCTGTCCAGGTCGGTCTGCTCGCGCTCGCGGTGACGATCGCGTTGATGCTCGCCTCGGCGGTGCAGGCGGCGCTCGCCGGGCGACCCGAGCAGATCGGCGACGCCGTGAAGCAGGCCGTGTGGTCGATCGTCGGGTCGGCGTTGACGGTGACGGTGATCGACGTGCTGATCCGCGTCGTCGACGAGGCATCGGCGGTCGTGTGGCAGTCCGGCCGCAGCGATCTGGTGTCGATGATCGAGGGCATGGTCGTGGTCGCTACCACGACCGGGCCGCTCGGCCAGACCTTCGTCGGACCCTTGTGCCTGCTGATCGGCTTCCTCGGCCTGATCGGGCTGGTGGTGTCGCTAATGATGCGCTCGGCGTTGATCTACGTCGCCGCTGCCCTGGCACCGTTGGTGTTCGCCGCCAACGTGCTGCCGCTGTTTCGCGGCAGCGCCCGCAAGCTGATCCATCTCGCGGTGGCGTTGATCGTCTCGAAGTTGGCGATCGTGATCACCCTGGTCGTCGCTGTCGGGCTGGTCGCCCACCCCACCGGCGACCCCGACTCGGGTTCGGTCGTGAACGACGCCGCCGCTGCGGTCGGCACGCTGATGGCCGGCTTCATGTGCTTCATCATCGCCAGCGTCACGCCGCTGGTGCTCTACAAGTTGATGCCCACCGTCGAAGCCGCCGCGATCGGCTCGGGCGTCGCCGGCGGCTGGGGCAGGAGCGCGATGACCGCCGTCCATGCCGGACTGATGGTCAAGAGCCTCGGGGCCAGCGCCGCCACCAAACAGGTCGCCGGACAAGGCAGCGGCGCCGGACGTCCCGGCAGCGTGGCCGGGTTGACCGGCCACCAGGCCAACCCCTCACAGCAACAGGCACAGACAAGCGCCGCCGGCCGAACCGGGTCGAGCGCCAGCCCGGCGACCGCGACCACCACGGCCGACGCGGCACAACCCGCCCAAGGACCACACCCAGACGCATCGCGCTCAGGCGACTCTCGGCAGCGACGCTCCACCGTGCGAGGCGCTGCGAACCGGCCACCATCACGGCGGCGATCAGACGACCCGCACAGCGATAGCGAGGGTGAGGACGAGGACGGATCGTCATGAGCGAGCCCCGCAGCTACCGGTTCGCCGACTCAGCCCGGCCGGGGTTGATCCTCGGTCTGAGCATGCGCCAAGCCCTCCCGGTCATCGTCGGCGTGCTCGTCCTGGCGGTCACGTTGCAGACGCCACTGCCCCCGTACGTCGGCGCGATCGGCCCGGTCATCGGGGTCGGCCTGGCGTTCGGCCGCTGGCGCGGCGCGCCACTCGCCGAAACGCTGGTGCCGGGCGTCGGGCTGTGGACTCGACGGCGCACCGGGCGTGCCCGATGGATGCGACCATCGCTCGTCGGCGACAACGACGGCCGCGCGCTTCCCCGCCCGCTGCGCGGCCTCGACCTGCTCGAGGACAGCGACCGCTCCGGCGGCGTAGTCCACGACCGCATCCAGGGCACAGTCACCGCAGTGATGCGGGTGCGCGGCAGCGGATTCCCGCTCGCATCGGCGGCCGAGCAGGACACCATGTTGGACCGGTGGGGCTCCGCGCTGTCACCGCTCGCCCGCGAGCAGTCACCGGTCGCCCAAGTCGTTTGGCAGGAGTGGGCCCACCCCGTCACCTCCGACGACCACCACGCCTTCCTCGCCGAGGTCGGCATCGCCGAGCGGCACGACAGCGCCGCGGCCGTCGACTACCTCGCCCTGGTCGACCAGCAGTCGCCGGTCACCATCGCCCACGAGGTTCTGGTCGCCGTGACCGTCGACCTGCGCCGGGTCCGAGCACGGCGGACCACCCGGTCTCGCCTGGCAGCGGCGGTCGACGCGCTGCTCGACGAGACGCGGCTGTTCACGGCGCGTCTCGACAGCGCCGGGCTCACCGTCGAAGGTCCGCTGAACGCGATCGACATCTCCGCCGCGGCCCGGATCCGCTCCGACCCTGGCCGGGCCGCACAGGTCACCACACTCGCCCGCTCGTTGGCAGCGGCGGCCCGACGTGGCGCCCTCGAGTGGGGCCCGATGGCGGTCGAGGCGACCTGGGGGCACGTCCGTGTCGACGGCTCCTACCACCGCAGCTACCGGGCTGCCGGGTGGCCCCGGCTGCCGGTTGCCGGTGACTGGCTGTCCGGGTTGATCGCCGACACGAACTGTGTGCGCACCGTCACGGTCGTCGCCGAACCGGTCCCGATGGGGCGCGCTGCGCGGGCCGCGGACCGCGAGGTAATGACCCGCGAAGCTGACGCCGACATGAAGTCCCAGAAGGGCTTCAGGGTCAACGCCCGGGAACGCAAACGGCTGGCGGACGCCGAGCGTCGCGAACGCGAGCTGAGCGAGGGCCATGCCGAATTCGCGTTCGCTGGGATCGTCACCGTGACCGCCGCCGATCTCGACCAACTCGACGACGACTGCGCCGAAGTCGAGCAAGCGGCCGCCGGGTGCCTGCTCGATCTGCGTCCGCTCGATGCCCGTCACGACCAGGGCTGGGTCGCCGCCTTGCCGTTCGGGCGTGTCGTCGCTCGCCAGTTCACCCCATGAACCGCTCCGCGCAGGCGAAGGTGGAACCGCGGCCCGGGTGGCGGCCGGCGTCAGGGCTGCGGATCGAACGGCACCGCGCCACGATGGCCCACCTCGCCGCCGTCTACCCGTTCCACACCGATGACAGCGTGGGCGAACGCGGCCCGTACATCGGGGTCAACATTACGGGGGGCGGCTCAGGGTTCTTCTACGACCCGTTCGAGCTCTACAACGCCGGTCACCTGACCAACCCCAACGTGCTCGTCGTCGGCGACATCGGGTCTGGCAAGTCGGCGCTCGTCAAAGCGTTCCTGGGCCGGGAACTCGCCGTCTACGGCGACCGGCGGATGATCACGATCCTCGATCCGAAAGGCGAGTACGGCCAGTTCGCTCGGGCGCACGGGCTGCCCGTCATCCGGCTCCGGCCCGGAGGCACCGATCGGCTCAACCCGATGGACACCCGCGGCGACCCGACCGAAACGGTGCAACGCCAGTCACTCGCCACCGCGCTCGTCGCCGGCGTCCTCGGCCGACCACTCGACCCGACCGAGGACGCCGTGCTCGGTTGGGCGATCGGATCGCTGGCTCGCACCGGCGCGCCGTTCACGCTCGCCGACGTCGCCGCCGTCGTCGCCGACCCCGCCGACGAACTCGTCACCCTCTCAAGGCGAACACCGCTCGAACTCACCCACGCCGCCACACCAGTGATCTTCGCGATCGACAAGCTGCTCACCCGAACCCTCGCCGGCATGTTCGACGGACCGACCAGCGTTGCTGTCGACTGGACCAACGGGCCCGGGTTCGTGATCGACCTGAGCGCCGTCTACAACGACGACGAAGCCCTGCCGCTCGTGATGCTCGCCGCCACGTCCTGGCTCGCCGGGGCGCTGCAACGCGACTCGCAACGCCGCGTTGTACAGGTCATCGACGAAGCATGGGCCGCCGTGCGCTACGGGGCGCGGCACTTCCAAGGCTCGTTGAAGCTGTCACGCACGTTCGGGGTGTCAACCTGGCTGGTCTGCCACCGCCCAGCGGACCTGACCGCCCAAGCCGACGACGGCAGCTCGACCGCCAAGATCGCCGCCGGTCTCCTGTCCGACATCCAGACCCGGGTGATCCACCGCCAACCCCCCGACCAAGTCGACATCGCCACCGAGATGTTCGGACTGTCGGACCGGGAACGGGAGTGGTGCGGTCAGCTCGTACGGGGTCGGGCCTTGTGGCGACTCCAACGCCGTGGCGCTCTCGCTCACACGGTGCTGAGCCGAGCAGAGCAGGAGGTGTGCTTCACAGACCAGGCGATGGCATGAACCGCCGCGAGCCACCCCGGCCTCGCTGGCGAATCGACGAGGTGCTCGCCCGCACCGACCTCGCCCAGCTCCTCGATGAGCTCGCCGTTCCGGCCACACACGCCACACGAGGCCGGCGCTGGCATTGCCCGATGCCTGACCACGACGACCAGCACGCGTCCGTCAGCATGCACATCGACCGGCACGGCCACGAACGGTTCCGCTGCTGGTCTGGTGACCACTCCCATCGCGGTGACGCCATCGACCTCGTCATGGCCACCCAACGCAAGGACCGCTCCGACGCGATCGACTGGCTCGCCACACGAGCCGGGATGATCCCCGACCGCCCCCTCCCTCCACTCAGGCGCAAACCGCCGCCGCCCCTACCGGCGGTGGTGCCGCTCGACCCTTCTGTCGTCGCCTACGCCCAAGCCTGCGAGCGGATCCTGTGGAGCTCCGGCGCCGCGCCCATTCGCCGGTGGCTCCACGACCGAGGATTCGTAGATGAGACGCTGCGCGCCAACCACGTTGGCGCAGACCCCGGCCGAGCCAAGCTGTTTCGCCGCAAGGGTCTCCCCTACGGCGCGTCGATCGCAGCGACCTTCCCCGCCCTGGACCCCACCGGTCAGATCGTCTACGTCCAGACCCGCTACATCGAACTCGAAGGCTCCGGCAAGTACGACAACCCGGCGATGCACCTCGCCACCAACCCCCGCCTCACCTGGACTCACACATCGGCACCCACGGCCGAACCAGGGATGCTGCTCGTCTGCGAAGGCCCGCCGGACGCGCTGATCGCCGCGCAGGCTGGCTACCGGTCCGTCGGCATCCTCGGCAACCAGGCCCCCGACGAACGCATGGCCGCGCACCTCGCCAACCACGCCCAACACCACGGTCTCGAACTCGTCGCCGTCATCGACGCCGACACTGCCGGCGACCAAGGCCGCGAACGGCTCGCCGCTCTTCTGACCACCCACGGACAGTCGCTCCGCGTCGTTGAACCACCACGCGGCCTCGACCTCAACAAGTGGGCTCAACGGGATGCACGCTGGTTCGACGTGATCGACCATGTGATGACCCTCTCGTCGGCGCGAGCGGAGATTCGTCCCGAGCTACAACGGACCCGAGTAGAGCTCGACCGAGACTAAGCCTGGATCCACCGATCAGCTGTTGGCCGAGGCGCTGTCGGTCCTGGACGTGGGCCTGATCCGGGGTGATCCCGGCGCGCACCGTTCGTGGCGCCAAGCCTGCGTGGCGCTTGAACGCAAGGTGTTACCGAGCCTGGGTTCACCGGGATGACGGCGAGGAACGAGCGGTCAGATCGGTGGATCCAGGCTAAGGACGAGTCAGCCGGCACCGCGGATGAACAGTGCGTACTCGACGAGCTCGGGCTCGACGCTATTGCGTTAAGCGACCTCGCCGGCCCACGCGCAGTACGTCCGGTACTGCTCACCGGTGGTGCGCTTGGCGGGATTCGGCACCGGCGCAGTCGGGGCGACTTCCTGGGCTGCGCGGTAGACGCGTGCGTCGAGCACCAGCGGGCGAGGCCTGGCGTAGTCGTACCCGGCGAAGTGCACGACCTTGGTCCCGAACGCAATGCTGAGCCGGGCTATCCGTGTCCTTCTGGTTCCGTCGAACAGCGCTGAGAAGCCGGCTGCCGCGTCGCGACGGGCGGCACCGATGATGTCCTCGGTGATCGCAGCGACTCCGGGAGTGAGCAGCATCGCCCGAAGCGCTGGCCGCCCGCGACGGACGTAGTTGCCGTAACCCCAGATCGTCGAAGCAGCCAGAAACACCACGGGATCGGCATCAGCGAGAGACCGGACCCACGACCGGCGGATGGTTCCGGCCCCGTCGCCGGCCACCTCCGCGTTGATCAGGTCGAGCACGTCACGGCCAGGCAACCCGGGCTCCTGGTCCCAGAGCGTTTCCAGGTCGAGCGACGCCACTTGATCGGCTGAGCTTCCGCACTGTGGCGGCTTCGCTTCACGAGATCATCGATCGCCTCCACGGCTTGAGTGTGTAGCCGATCGCGACGTCACCAGTCCCCCTTGCATCCGCCTCGCCCACGCGCCAGGCCGTCGTCGTCGCCGACAAAGCGCGGCCGGCGTAAGCCTGGTCGTCAGTACGGTTGCTGTCATGACCGGCTACTTCGACGTCGATGCCTACGGCGTGCCGGGCAGAATGCTCGGCCTCACGGACGAGTTCTATGGAGCGCTTGGTCGGATTGCAGCGCTCGGCGCTCTCGTCGAGTTGCGCATGAGCCACATCGTCGTCCAGTGGGGAGGGGAGACGAGCGATACCGGCGCGTTGATGCAACAGCTCACCGGCAGGACGGGAGAGATCATCAAGGCCCGCCATAAGGCGGGGCAGGATGTACCTTCGGGCCTCGCTCCGGCAGTCAAGGCAGCGCGCTCGGCGATGGACGAACGCAACCAGTTGCTCCACAGCCTGTGGCCAAGAGAGGACGCCGGCTGGCGGAACCGCCCGAACGGCACCAAACCGACCGAGTACGTCGGCCTACCAGCGCTACGGGACGTGATCGGCCGACTGGTAGAAGCTGTCGACGGGCTCGGGCACTTCTTGTACTCGCCCATCGAACCGACACCGCTCGCACCGATGAGACGCCGGAAGAACGTTCCGATGCACGACGCGCTCGATGCGCACGACCTCGGCAGCAACAAGGATCGCGGGCCGTTGCAAGAGGAGTTCCGGATCGACGCGTGGTCCAAGGCGATTATCAAGACCGTCCGGCTGCGCACCATCTCTGGTGACTTCCATGAGCCAGGAGTCCTCTGGCCGCTCGGCAAGGAACGTCTGATGACCGACAACCTGGAGAGCGTGCGTGACAGGATCGACGAGGGAACCTGGCCACGATCGGATGACATCAAGATTGGGTTGGTTGGAACGGCCCCTCCGATTCACGTCGAGATGTGCGCCGACGGAGAACTCTTCGTCATTGACGGGCAACGCCGTGTGCTGACGGCGCTGTGGCATGGCGTCCAAGAGGTCGAGGGCTACGTGGTCGAGATGGGTCGCACCCGCCCGGCGAGCTGACACCGCCGACGACGGGTACTCCCAGCGGCATTCTCGATGGGCACCCATCGCTTGACGCATGTGGGACAGTGACAGGCTGGCGAAGGGGGTCTCGTGTTCTTGAAGCAGGTCGTGGTGCATGGGTTCCGGGCGGCCGATCGGGAGGAGCTCGTCTGCAACTTCCCCGGTCGCTTCGCTGTGCTGCTCGGCGCCAACAGCACGGGGAAATCAACGATCTGCGATGCGATCACCCTGACGCATTCGGACGTCTTTCCGTGGGCTCCGAGAGCGACCACGGCTACGTTGTCGGCAACGGTCACCGAGCGGCTCATCACGGTCGAGTACGGCTATGAACCGGTTGAGGTGATGCGAACGTGGGAGATGCGTCGCGCGCAGCATCTCGACGCGCCGAAGTGGACAAGACGTCTGCGCCAGTCACTTGGGCGGGTTCGCACGGAGCACGTCGATGCGAACGAGAAGGGCCCTGTCGCTCTGCTTCATCTTGCTGCGACCCGCAACCCGCCGCAGGATCTCGCCGGTCGTGACGCACAGCTCATAGTCGAGTTGCTGAAGGCACAAGATCGGCGATTGAACGACTCCCGAAGCCTGGCGTCGGTACGCGCTCAGCTCGGCGGTCTGCTCGGGCAGATGATCAGCAACCCGATCCTGCAGGAGGCCGAGCGGCGGGTGGCCGCCGCCCTCACCGAGCTGACGGCGGGCGTGCTACCGCGCTCGTCGTACCTCGCCACCACGGTCATCGACGATGCGTTTCTCGCTCGGGTGTTCGAGTTCTTCATCGGTCCGGATGGCGTTGGTCGAGAACTCGCTCACCGCCTCGAGGTGGAAGGACTCGGCTACGCAAACCTGTTGCAACTCGCCGTCCTGCTTGCGGCGATCCCCGACCTCACCAAGAGCGACCCAGCACCGCCACCGGCCGAACCGGCACCCGGTGACGACCCAGCTGGGGTCGCCGCCGCCCAACCGGCCGAACCCGTCGAACTGGAGGAACAGACGCCGCCGCCCCCGGCGACACCGGCCGAGGAGGTCGCCCAAGCTGACGCCATTCGCGCAGCGAACGAGGACACGTTCTTTGCCGGCGAGTTCCACGCAACGATCGTCATCGAGGAGCCGGAAGCACACCTCCACCCGCAACTTCAACACGGCCTCGTCCGCTACCTGAAGGCAGTCGTCGCCCGCCGGCCCGAACTCCAGGTCATCCTCACGACCCACTCCGATGAGATCGTCGCCGCGTGCGATCCCGAGGATCTGATCGTCTTTCGCCGCAACGCCACCGGTGTGCCAGTGGCCCGCACCGTGAAGAACCTGAACCTCCCGGAGAGGCATTTGGAGATGGCCCGCCGCCACCTTGATGTGACCCGGTCAGCATCACTCTTCGCTGATCGTCTCGCCCTCGTCGAAGGGATCACCGACGCGAAGGTGCTGCGCACGTTCGGCGGCGTGTGGGCTGACGGCGACCCGGACAAGCGACGGTTCCTTGATGCTCTGACGATCACCATCATCGGCAGCCGGGTCGGTGAATGGTTGCCCGCGATGCTTGCCTCCCCAGGCCAGGAGCTCGTCAGTCGTGTCGCCGTGCTGCTCGACTCGGACGACAAGCCCACTCCGGCGTGGGCGCTCGCCCGAAGCGGTGAGACATGCGGCGTCTTCACCAGCGAACCGACTCTCGAGCCGTCGCTACTCGTCGACAACGAACAACTCATCACCGACGTGCTCGTCGCGATCGTCACAACCCCGCCGTGGGGCAGCGACGCCTCCGCGGCGACGTTCGAACTGATGAAGGACTGGATCAAGGAAGCGGGCCGCTCACGCAAGGCCGATTTCGCTGACGAGTTGTGCCGCCGTATCGAACTCGATCCATCAAAGGCGACCGTGCCGAGCCACCTCCGCGAGCTCCTTGACTTCCTCTACTCACAGCCCGCCACGGGACCGGCACCCGCGACCGGGCCGGCACCCGCCGGCGACGGCACGCGGGTTGCGCCGGTGGCCGTCGGTGTTGCCTCCGATGACGTGGCTGCGGCCCCAGTTGAGGTCGGCGACACTGGCGACGACGATCTGTGGTGAAGCGGTCGCTGACCGACGAGCAAGGACGGCCGGCAACATCCCGATCTCAGCGCACGCTCGTGATCGCAGCGCCTGGGTCCGGCAAGACGTTCATGGCCGTCGAACGGTTCGGCGTTCTCCGCTACAACCATCACAAACACGACCACCGCGGCATCGCCGCCGTCTCGTTCGCCAGATCAGCGTCCGAGGAGCTGCTGGTGCGAATCCGGCGCCGTTGGGGCGGTGAGGCGGTGCGATGGCCCAACCGGGTCAGCACGTTCGACGAACTCCACCGCAGTGTGCTGCGTCATCTACTCGGACGAGGTCTGCTCGCGTGGCCGAATGGCCACATCAACCTCCAGGTGAAGGACTCGTGGGGGCGCACGCCCGGCTCGGCGTCACGGGTGAGGAAGGGCACACCGTGGCTGACGATTGGCATCGACGACGCCAAAGTCTGCATCGTTGAGGCGACCGACGGCCGCCGCTCGGGCGTGGTGTTTGTCAAGCGAGCACCGTACGAGGAACAGCTCGGCGCTGGGGTGTGCACGCACGACGAGGTCCGCGCCGCACTCGCCGCTGCTCTCGGGGCTGGTCAGCCCGAGATCCGGCAGGCCATCTGCGACTTCCTCGCCACGTCGTACAGCCATCTCGTCGTCGATGAGATCTACGACTTGAACGAACTCGACCTCGAGCTCCTGAGTGCCTGCGACGACGCCGGAGTTGGGTTGTCGATGCTGGGCGACCCGTGGCAGACGATCTACGAGTTCAGGGGATCACGGCCCGACCTCGTCAAATCGTTCGCCGACGCCCGGAAGTTCGACCGGCACGAGGTCGTCGGCAGTCATCGCTACAAGACTCTGGAGATGCAGCAGCTCGCCAAGCGTCTCGTCGAAGGTGACGTCTTCAGCGTCGCCGCTGCGGAGCCGGGACGCACCCCGACAGTGTTGCTTGCGAGACGGTGGGCGCCGCTGTGGGACCAGACCGATCTCCCAGTCATCCCCGGGGGGTGCGGTCGGTTGGATCAGTCATCGCCAACTTCTGCTGCGTTCGTTCTTCTGCTCAACGAAGTGACGACCGACCTGTTTGACATCGCCGTCACCGGCTTCGGCGAAGCCCAGATCGCGCTGCGGTGGGACGGCGACCGTGGAGTCCTCCGCGAAGCCCGCGAGGCTCTCGTGTCCGGCGGTAGCCCAGCGGAGGTCTGGGGTCTGTTGTACGCGCTTGACACGACGGGCCGTCGATGGCCCGCGCCGAAGGCGACCGCCAGCCACCACCTCGATCGGCTGGTTGCCGTATTGAACGGCGGCAGGCCGCCCATCCTCGGTACGAGCGTCCATCAGGCCAAAGGCCTGCAATGGCCCCACGTCGACGTGATCGACCCCGCCCGGGCCCTCATCAACTACCAGCTCACGCAAACGTCAGCGGAGGACCGCTTGCTCTACGTCGCTCTGACACGTGCCGAGGAGACCGTCCGGCTTCGGTCGATGCCAAACGGCTACAGGTGGAACTACCTGGCTCCCGGAATAGTCATCTGACGACCAGTGCCCGAACTGGTCCAACAGTCCGAAGCGACGGCCGCTGCTGGCGCGGCCATGGCTGAGTGAACTTCAGCCAAATACACGCGCCCGATCGGACCCGTCGCGCGCTGTCATGGGCGTAGACGCGTTTCTCGAGCACAACGAGCGCTGAATCGACGCAGTCGAGATATCGCACCACGGGGAACATCTCGCCACGGGTGCCCAGGCGTGCAGTCACGCTGCAGCACGGTAGTGGGGCCTCATTCGCTGCGCAGGGCGCTGGCCGAGGGGCGATGGCTCGGCTCGTGTCACACACGACGCTGCTGCGGGGTGGGTCATGCAGCATGCAGGTGTGCGTCGAGGATCGGTTGGAGTTGGCGGGTTGCGCGGGCCGCGATCTTGCGTTGAGTGGCGTTGCAGGCGGGGCCGTCGGGGTCGAGAGCCCTACGCAGCCGGTGGTCTCGGTAGGCGACCCATGCGGTGGGCGAGACGGTGCCGGCGGCGATGGCGGCGTCGATAGCGGCACGGAATCGGGCGATGTCGACGGTGGCGGCGACGGCGTCGGCGGGGTCGGGACAAGCGCTGTCGTGGTTGCGGGTGAACTCGTCAGGGTCGTGGGGGGTGATGGTGACGTGCCTGGTGACGCCTCGACGGCGGGTGCGCTGGGCGGCCTTGTGCGTGCGGGTGTGGGCACGATTGACGAAGCGCACGGCGAGGTGGGGGCTGTCGAGTGGGCTGTCGAGCAGGACGAATGCGAGGTTGGCGGTGGCGTCGATGCGGTACTCGTTGGTGGCGGTCGGCCCGAGACGGCGGGCGAGTCGGGGGGTGAGCGCGTAGAGCACGACAGTGATCGCGTCGGGGTGCGCTCGGCCGATGGTGAGGACGCGGCGCAGCACGGCGTCGGAGGTGGTGGGGTCGGGGTGGTCGCCGCGGATGGCGGTGACGATGTCATCGAGGGTGCCGATGTCGCCGAGTTGGTGGTGCCAGGCGGCGGGGCGAATGGCTTGGGCGTCGTAGGCGGCGGTGATCTGTCGGTAGAGGTTCATGGGGTGCTCCGTGCTTCCGTAGGGATGCGTGGAGCGTCTGAAACGGCACTCCCGAGATCGCTCCCCGGTTCGCTCCCGAGATCGCTCCCCAATCCGCGGGCCGCGTCGCCGGCGGACGGCTGGCTCCCTGGATCACTCCCGAGATCACTCCCGGCAGGGCCGGCACCTCGCGGCTCGCAGGGCGTGGAGCGATGATCCCGGTCGGTGCCCCGCGTCAGCAGCCGCCACCGGGAGGCGGCGAGGTCGTACTGGTGGTGGTGGGCGCGGTGCTGCTGGGTGCGGCCGCCGTGGTGTGGGGTGGCGCGCTCCTGGCCGCTGCGGTGGTGGGTGGCTCGGTTCGGGCGGGCCTGTCGGAGGTGTTGACCGCGGCGGGACGTCTCGCACGGGCTCCGGGTGAACCGGCGGCTGCGTGGGGCATCGCTGCAAGCGGGCTGCCGGGCCCAGTCATCTACTGGGCCTGTACCGCGCTCGTGGCTGCGCTGGTCGGCGTCGCCTTCTGGGCTGGGTGGTGGATGTGGCGGCGATGGTCGTCACCGGCACGGTCGCGGTTCGGTGTGCCGTCGGATGCGCGGGTGGCGCGTCCGGGGGATGTCCGTCCGTTGGTGGTCCGTGAGACGGTCCCGCCGACGGGTCGGCTGCTGCTGGGGCGGATGGCGCCGCGCGGTCCCCTCCTGGCGACGGAGGACCGTGAGCGGCATCCGTTGCGGGGGCGGCGGGGGGCTCGGGTGCAAGGTGATCGGGGTTCGGTGGCGTTGATTGGGCCGACGCGCAGCGGCAAGACGGTGTTGGCGGCGGCGGGGATCATCGGTTGGGACGGGCCGGTGGTGGCGTTGAGCGTGAAGCGTGATCTGTACGACACGACCGCCGCTGCGCGTGCGACGCGGGGTGATCTGGCGGTTTTCGATCCGGGTGGGATCACCGGGCTGGCCACGGCGCGGTGGACACCGTTGCGGGAGGTCACCACGACGTCGGGTGCGTTGCGTGCGGGACGGGCGTTGGCCCAGGCGATCCCCCGTCATGGCGTGTCGGGTGGGGATTTCTGGGCGAGCCACGGTGAGACGTTGACAAGCGCCTACATGTGTCTGGCTGGGCTGTCGCAGCTGTTGCCGACCGATGGCGGTGAACCGGAGCCGCTCACGATCGGCCGGCTGGCAGCGTGGGCGTACACCCATGTGGGGATCACGCATCCGACGGCGAATGCGTTGGTTCGGCTCGGGTTGCAGGAGCGCCAGCCACTGGAGGTGCGGCTGCTAGCGAATGACGCTTACACGAAGCTGATGGCGTTCGAGGGTGAGGATCCGCGGATCCGGGCGTCGATCTACGCGACGGCACGGCTGGCGTTCGAGGCGTGGAACGAGCCGTCCGTGGCGCATTCGGCGTCGCAGGATCCGCGGGCCGCGTACTGGTCCGAGGAGATCTGGGAGCACACGCCCCGCTTCATCGACCTGGAGTGGCTGATGGGCGGCGAGCCGGGGCGGGCGAACACCCTCTACCTGTGCGCGCCGTCGACGGAGTTCGCCCGCCTGTCGCCAGTGCTGGGCGGCCTGCTGGGGGACTTACGCGAGCAGATTCACGCCTGGGATGTCGGTGGGCGCAGGCTCGAGAAGCCGTTGTTGATCCTGATCGACGAGGCCGGGCAGCTCGAGTTGCAGTGGCTTCCTGAGGAGGTGTCGACCATCGCTGGGCTGGGGGGTGTGTTCGTCACCGGGTGGCAGAGCCGTGCCCAGATCAACCACCGCTACGGCACGCTGGCCGACGCCGTGTTGGGTGGCCACAGATCGAAGATCATCTTCAACGGCTGCGACGACCCATCGACGCTGGACTACCTGTCGCGAGTGGCAGGCACCGAGCACGTCGCACAGCGGGGTTGGTCGGCCGACACGGGGGGCGGCCGCAAGACGGTGTCGGAGAACATGCAACGCGAGGATCTCGTGCCGGCTCACGTGATCCGTCAGATGCGCCGCCAGGAAGCGGTGCTGTTGCACGGCACGCTCCCGCCGGTCCACTTGCGCGCGGTGCGCTGGTGGGAGGACCGCCACCTCGCGGCATTGGTGCCTACGGACGAGCGGGGCCGCCCGGTAGCCCCACCGGAGGTCGCGACCTGCCCACTGGAACCCACGCCGCATGGATCGGTCGCGCCGGTGCTGGACCCGGCAGTGGTCACCGAGTCACTGGCACAGCTGCCCCGTCCGCGGTCCGAAGCTCCGAGCCGAGCGGTGCCCCCGAACCACGGCGCGGGGCGGCGCCGCGGGGCGAGCGCATCACCGGGTCAGGCGCAGCTCTCGCTGCTGACGTCGGACGCGACCGAGGCGACCGAGGCGACCGCAGCGACTACGGACGGGTCTGAGGGTGACCGCAACCGGGTGGCTGCGTCGTGCGAGCGGTGCGGCACTCGCCTGGCGATCGGCGTTGGCCGGATCACTCGCTTCGGCGGCCGGGACGTCGTGTTGTGCGTCGACCCGCCCTGCCGGAACGCCCCCGCGGCCGGCGCTGCCACCGGCGACCGAGCCGGCGCCGACACGTCCGGTTGACCCCGCGTGCCAGCCGGCAACCGCCGAAGGCGTCTTGCCGCCCCGGCGCCGGCCGCGGGCCGGGGAGCCGGGTGCGTGGGGTCTGAGCTGGGGCGGGAGTGATCTCGGGAGTCTCGGGAGTCAGCGACGACACCGCGAGCGATGCGTCGGCGAATTTGCTCGATGAGAGGGAGTCATCTCGGGAGCTATCCGGGGAGTTGTATGGCGCACGGTCGGGTCATGGCCCGGAACGCGCAGCGGATCGAGTTCAGAGATCGCAACGACATGGCCGCTCATCTGGATCGGTGGGCGGCGAGCGCGCTCGCCGACCCGGCCGGTTGGGAGGCGGTGCTGGTGGATTCGCAGGCGTGGCTGGACTACTCCGGTCGCAATCAGGCGTTGCTCGCCTCTTACGGGGCGTCGGGGCCGGTTGCCGGCGAGGAGACGTGGCGGCTGGTGCCCTCGACCCGCGAAGGCAGCGGGTGCGCGGTTCGGGCAGGCGAGCACGGCTACCCGGTACGTGTCCCGGTCACGACCGGCGGCACCGAACCCGACCCGTACCTCGGCGGCAACCGGGCGACGCGTGCTGCGGTGGAGCGGTGGGAGTGGCGGCCGGTGTTCTCGCTCGAGCAATTGGCCCGCAAACCCGTCCCCGGGAGCCTCGTCCCGATCGAGGTCCCGGCAGCGCTGCGCGGTCCGGACGCGACGGCTGAGTTCCTGGCGGCGGCGCGCACGGTGGCGGCGACGACGGTGCGGGGCCGGTTGGGTAAGTCGAGCGACCCGTACCGGACGTTGGGCGACGCGGCCGGGCGTCTGCGACGTTCTGGCAAGCGGCCCGAGCTCGACGACGTGTTGCGGGGCCAGGTGGCGTGGCTGGTCGCCGACCGGGTCGGGCTGGCCCCGAGCGAACGGCCGCCGTCGTTCGACCCGTCGGGGTTGTCGAAGCGGGAACGGTGGGAGCGTCTGCTCGACGTGTTGGAGCCGTCTCGCAAGCTGACCGCCGCGCTCGGGGTCGCGGTCGGCGCTGACCTGGTCGCGTCGCCGTTGCCGCGGATGGAGATCGTCGACGACCGGGTCGTGCCGGCCGGGCGTCGTCACCGGTTGCCGCCTGCGTCGTTGGAACGGTTGCCGGTCGGCGAGTGGGTCACGGTCGGGCCGTACACGCCGGCCGAGTGGGCCGCCCGTGGCGAGCAGGCAGCCGGGCAGGGCGCGTTCTTGCGGCTCAACAAGTCGGCGTATCTGGCGGTCGTCGAGACCGGCGACGGCGCCCGCTGGCGGCTCGAGGACGTCGCCACCCGCACCGGGCACGGCCTGCTGGCGACGGGCACCGCGGCGACGCTCGACGACGCCCGTAACGACGCCACTGCCACCATCCGAGACCGCTATCCGGCCCTCGCCGCACCGCCGCCGACCGCGGCGCCGTCGATCCTGTCGTCGGGCCCGGTCGGGGACTGGGCCCCGGTGCCCGGGCCCGGCCGCGTCGCGGCCGAGCAACGCCAGTTCACCCGCGAGATCACCCTGCTCGTCATGCCCGGACCGGGCGGCCGGTGGATCCCGGCGATCCACAACGCCGCCGGTCTGGCGATGGAACGACTGCCGATGCAGACCAACCGCGACGACGCCCGCACCGCCGCCGAAGCGGCCGGGTTCCGCGCCGCCCGAGCGATCGAGGTCGCCAACCCGGCACTGGCCGACCCGGCGCTCGCGGCGTTCGCCGACAGTCCCCACTACAGCCGCTCCGAACTCGCCGACCTCATCGCCAACCGTCTCGACACCGCCCAGGCCGAACGGCTGACCGTCGCCGCCCCGGCCGAGCTGGCTGAACTGCTGGGCATCGCTGGCGCCAGCGCCGCCACCACGGTCGCCGTGCTGCACGCCGAACACGTCGACGCCGACACCGTCGCCGGTCTGTTGCCTGCCATCGGTGTGCCGATGGCCGAGTCGATCCGGGTGGTGCACGAACGCTGGCAAGTACCGATGGGTGTCGCCGCCGAGGCCGTCGGAGCGACGGCAACCGAGATGCGCGACGCCGGGTGCAGCGCAGCCGAGATCATGGCCGCACGCCCGCGTGACGTGCTGCGCACTCTGCCGGACGATCCGCACCTGTGGGAGCTCGCGGCGGCCACGATGGCCAACAGCGGGCACCCCACCAGCGTGATCGTCAACCACCTCGTCGCTCACGCCCCCAGCCCGTCAGCGTTCGCCCAAGGTCTGACAGCGGCCGCCGACCCAGCCGACGGGCTCAGCTTCGCGGCCCGCAGCCACGCCCAACCTGAACACCTCGCCGCGGCCTCCGAGGCATACGGGCTGTCACCGGCCGAGACCGCCGGACTGATCGTCGGAATCGCCGCCGCCGATGTCGCTCTCGACACGATCACGTCGCGTTGTGACGGTGACCGCGACGCCGCGACGGCGCTCGCCGCCGACGCCGGACTGCCCCAGGCCGACATCGACACCTGGCTCGAACCCGCCCCTGCGACCGTCGCGACGGTGGGCCGGATCCGCCCCTCGATCGAGATCGACTCGCGAGCCCTGCTCGCTGCCCTCCCCACACCCATCGCGGTCGCCGAACCGGACCCGCTCGACCTGCTCGCCAGCCTCGACACCCGCACCCCGTCGCTTGCCTTGGAGACCACGCCATGACCGACCGGCTCACCAAGACCGCCGACGAACCGCTCAGCGACGGCGCGACCTGGCTGGTCGACCTCGTCGCAGCGGTCGACCACCTCCGCCGCGGCTACCGACCCGGACTCACGGTCTGGGACGCGCTCGAGGAAGCGATCCGATGGACCCTCGACAACAGCGACGATGACCCGTGGGACAGCCCCGACCCGCTCGCCGCCAGCCTGAGCGCCATCCTCGACGACCTCGGCGCACCCGTCGCGCTCAAGCTCCAGGTCGCCGTGCGGCGCTGGGTGACCACGATGGCCGCCCGCTTCAACGCCGGGCACCACTGGCCCCACCCCACCGCTCGCCGAGACTTCCCACCACCACGTCTCGACGCGCTGATCGACGAGTAGCCGGCCGCATCCTCGCCACGGCAGGTCTCGGTACGCTCGATCGCCGTGGCGACACGCACGTCGAACAACCGCGGACCGTTGCCGCCGATGGCCGACCCGGACGGCTATCTCCGGGATCACCTCGCCAACGAGCTGCACTGGCTGCTTCGGGCAGCGAACGAATGGACGGTGCAGCACGATCTGAACTTGGGGATCGACGGCTACCACGTGCAGGTGTACGCGATGGACTCGGCGTTCCTGCACGCACGCACGTTGTTCGAGTTCTTCACTCAGCCAACTGGGCGGAACTACTACGGCGTCGACCAGTTCGGTATCACGCCGCCGCTGGACTCGCCGCTGTACCAGTCAGGTTGGAATCGCGGCTGCACGAGTACCTGATGCACGCGCAGCCTCGGGACAACCAGCAGCCGGTGACCGCTGCCGACGGCAGCGCGAAGTACTCAAGGAGATGCCCCCGGATTTCGCCACCGAGATCGCTCGGCTGTGGCGGGAGATGATCGCCGAGCTCGCGGCGCTCGGCGATGTCCAACGCGCCGAGCTTGCCGAGTCGATCCTGGACGAAGCCGTCAGTCAAGCAGCCCGGGTGTTGACGAGTGAGATGGCACTGCGCTCGAGGTAACCGGGCGACGGTGCGGCTCAGCGGAGCGCGGAAGGGTGACAGTGCTTGACCTTCGCTACCCCGCAGACACATGGCGCGTTCCGGTCGGTAGCGGCCCCCCGGAACCCGCGGCCGAACAGGCCGTGGATCGGGGCGGCGAGCTGGTGGATCTCGCCCGCGGTCGCCTCCAGTGAGGCGACCCACGTGCGATAGCGGTCCGGGTCGAAGCGCTCCTCGCTGTCTGAGATCGTCGACCCGATCAGGAGGACGCCAAGGTGCCGGAACAACACTGCGGCGCCGGTCGCTGCACAGTCGACGACGAGTGATTCCATGATCGGGGTCAAGGCGCCGGAGGAGATGTCATCGCCGTCGCGCGCTTGGGCATGCATGACACCCACCGGGGTGTGGTGGGTGATCTGCGAGAGGAGCGAGTAGGCGGGTGCGAGCCAGGCCCGCGGTTCACCATCGGCTGCCGGGCGGATCGCTTCGAGCGCGGTCGTGACCGCGTCCGGAACGAGGTCGCCGTGGCCCGAGCCGACGGCGAGATCGGCGACGTCGAAACCTCCCGGCCGGGTGAACGGCCGGCATGCGACCGCGCCGAGTCCGTCCTTGGTAATTGCTCGCTCGATGCGCCGGCGGGAGTGGACCAGGTCTCTCCACAGCCCGTTCGCCCGACCGAGTTGCGTGTCCTCGTCCGAGCCGTTGAGGGCCCACTCCCAGCGGGCTGCCTCCTCGACGAGTTGGCGGGCGCCGAACGCAGCCACGGCGGTGACGTTGTCGCGATGCGCCGCGGTTCTGAACGCCCACGCGGCCGACAGGTACATCGGCAGGACCACGCAGCGCACTCTGCTGATCGGAGGGATCGCTACGGGCCGTGGACCGGCGAGGTGGATCAGATCGAGGAGCTGCTCGGCAGCGTCGCGGATCGGAGCCAGATCGACGTTCGGGCGTCGACGACGTGGGTGGAAGACGGTGCCGGTACGGGCGAGGTGGACGGCACGGCGAACGGCGACAGGCACAGGCGCGTGGGATGCGCCGAGCAGGTGCGCCGTGGCCGCCGAGCCGCTGACGGCGACCGCCCGCTGGATGATGTCGTCGACGGCGAACGCGGGCGACTCGTCACCAGGGTGCAACCCGGCACTGGCGAGCGCGACGGACGCGAAGCTGACCGCGGCGACGTGTGCAACGAGGGCCTCCACGGCGGGGACAAGCCGACCACCGTCGTCAAACCCGCGGTTCGGGGACACCTTGAGAGGCACTGGGGTCCACAACGCGCTGTACCGGTTGAAGTGGCCGCCGATCGCGAGCACGGCTGCGGCTGTGCGCAGTCCTCCGAAGCGGAGCAGTTCGGCCGCGGGTCCGCCCAAGGCTCCAGTGGCGATCTGCTCGATGAGCTCGACGGTCGAGGGCGCGGATGATTCGGCCTGCGCGGCGGAGAGCTCACCGGTGTCGGCCGGGCACCACCGGTCGAGATAGGTGCGGCGGCTGCCGGTGAGCTGGCTGATCCTGGCCTCGAGTCCGTTGAGCTCGTCGGTGGCGTGGCGGCCGAGGCACGTTTCGCGGGACGTTCGATCCTCCGCGATCCACGCCCAGGTCAGCGCGTCCTCGAGCATTGCCCGCGCGATGGCCACGGCCACGAGACCACAGATCTGCTCGTGGAGCAGCGCTGACACCGAACGGAGGTGGAAGCCCGACGCGGTGAACGCGGACTGGCCGAGGAAGCGGCTCAGCGGGGCGCGCTCGTCGTAGGGAGGGTTGAACGTGGCGGCGTAGGTCGCGAGCTGGTCCAGCAACGATCGTGTGACGGCCAGCTCGTCGGGGATCTCGGGCAATTCAGGAAGCTGGGGTGCCGGCTTGGGCGGGCCGGCTTCGGCGAGATACCGGGCGCGCACGTCCGCCGGCAGCATCTCGATCGCATGAACCGGGTCCACGGTGACATCGTGACAGCTCGCGATGAGCCGCCGGTCGGGTGGTTTCGCGGCCGCGGGCGGTTCGACGGGTGGGTCAGCGGCCGAGGGCGTCGACGTCGAACAGCCGGCCGGGAGGTTGGGTGTCGAGGTCGTCGGTGAGGTCCGGTGCGGGGGCCGCGGCATCGACGGCGAATGTGAGGAGCGTGCGTTCGCTGGCTTGGACGGTGTCGGTGGCGGCGTCGCCGAGGGGTGTGTGGTGGGTGATGTGCCAGCGTTGCCGGTAGTCGGCGATGTCGGCCAGGAGCGCTTCGACGGCGGGCGGGATGCTGGTGGTGTGGGCGGGGACGAGTTGGGCGGTGAGGGTGAGCAGCCAGTGCTCGGGCTCTTGGGCGGCTGCGGCGAGCACCGGCTGGGTGGATTCGGCGAGGGCGGCGACAAGGGGTCGGGGGTCGGCGTCGGCGAGGCCGTGTTCGAGGGTCTGAGTGATCTGGGTGTGCTCGACGATGTGGGGCCAGTGGTGCAGGATCCATCGGCGGCGTTCGCCTTGGGTGGCGAGGGCGTCGCGCAGGAGTTCTGCGGTGTCGACGGTCGGGAGCTGACCGCCGTGGTGGAGGCGTTCGATCAGTCCTCGACAGTCAGGCGGGGCATCGGCGAACAGGGCGTCCAGTTCGGCGTGGCGGGCGTAGAGCTCGGCTGCCGAGCGGATGCGGGAGAGGTTGAGGGCGGGTCGGGTGGTGTGGGTGTCGAGCCACAGGCGGGCTTCAGCGACGGTCGGGGCGGTGGTGTTCCACACGGCTTGTTCGGCTGCGTCGGTGGCGTCGGGCCCTGAGCCCACGGCGGGGTCGTCGATGCCGTGGCGGAGGCGGTGGGCGGCGATCTCGCGGATCGTGTCGTCCCACACCTGGACCGGAGCGGGCTGGTCGGGGCGCGAGCCGACGAGCGCGGTGAGCCAGTCCGGCTGGGTGGCGGCGTGGAGAGCGGCGGCGCGGTCGACGGCGAGTCGTGCGGCGTGCTGGTAGACGTGGCGGTCGCCGGGTTGGACGCCGTGATCGGCCAGATGGGCGTGCCAGCGTTCGATCTGTTGGCGGCCCGTTCCGATCAACGCGCCCAGGGTGGCCTGCGCGGTGTCGGTCAATGTGCGTGGTCCGTGGTTGGGGCGGAGGATCTCGACGTCGCCCCACGAGAGGTTCCGGGTAGCGGTGCGCCCGTCGACGGCGACGAAGGTGACCTCGACCGCTCCGGCGGTGTCGTCGAGGCCGGTGATGGTGCCGATGTTGCGCCGGTCGAGGGCCTTGACCCGCTGCCCGATGCTGGCGTGGCGGGCGGTGTGTTCGATGCGGTCGAGGCGGGCTGCGAGGCGGGCCGGGTCCCCGCCGATGAGTCGTGAGCCTTGGTCCTCGACGGCCGCTGCGTAGGCGCCCCAGGACTCCAGGTTGGTCAGTGGGATGGCGGTGGCGGCGTGGTTGATGGCGTCAGCCCACGGGTCGCGGGTGAGGGCGAGTTGCTTGGCTCGCGATGCCGACCAGCGGGCCAGGAGCTCTTCGTTGGCGGTGTCGGGTTCCTCGCCGGGCAGGAGCAGCGGGCTGTCGTGGCGGGCGAGTTCGGCGTCGAGGATCTCGACTTCGGGGGCGGTGAGCACCATCCAGTTCGACTCCCGCCCGCGGCTCATCACCAAGTACGCGGCTTCGCGGTAGAGGCCGTCGAGGCCGACGGTGATCGCCAGGTCCCAGGTGCCGCCCTGGGCTCGGTGCGCGGTCGACGCGTAGGCGTAGGTGAGACCGCCACCGGCGAGGTAGTCGGCGTCGAGCACGACGTGGCTGTCGTCGTGGTCCATGCGCACGACCAGCCCGCCTTCGGTGGTGCCGACGAGGGTGCCGGTGTGGCCGTTGAGGACGTGGGTGGTCGCGCCGTCGACCGTGACGGCTTGGTAGTCGTTGCTGCGGGTCATGACGCGTTCTCCGACCGCCAGCCGACCGGCCGGGTCAACGGTCGGCCCGAGGACGCCGAGTTGAAGGAGTTCGCCACGGACGGCGGTGTTGAGCGCAGTGACGGTTTCGTTGGTGCCAGCCAACAGCACCGGTATGCGCCCTTGGCGGTGGGCGGCCAACCAGCGTCCGACGGCGACATCGACCATCGCGGCTCGGTCGTCGGCGACGACGAGACGCTGGTTGGTGCGGTAGGCGGCGACAGCCGCGGGGACCGCTCCGTCGCGCAGCTCGACCAGGGCATCACGTTCCCAGCCGTGGCGTTGGCGGCGGTTGACCGACAGCTGGGCAACGGTCGCTGTCGGGTCGGCGGCCAGGGCAGCGAACCCGCCACCGGCAACAACCTCTGGGAGCTGGTGGTGGTCGCCGACGAGCACGACCCGGCCCCCGGCGGCGACGATGCCGGAGACGACCTGCTCGAGATCACGGGTGCCGGCCATCCCCGCTTCGTCGACGACCAGCACCGTCCGTTGCGTGGGTCGTTCATAGCCTCGGGACCACGATCCGACCAGCCGGTGGATCGTCGACGACTGGATCGCTGCGCCGGATTGGAGTTCGTGTGCGCCCCTCGCGGAGGGTGCGACACCGACGACGTCCTGGCCGACGGACTCGAACACGCGGCGAACGACATCCAACGTGAACGTCTTGCCCGTCCCCGCCGGCCCCACCAACACCGACACCGCGTCGCGGCTCGACGCCAGCGTGCGGACCGCTGCGGCCTGGTCATCGCCGAGGGTCGGCACAGCGCCGATCACGGCTTCGACTTGCCGTGCGGGAACGGCTGGGCGCTGTCGCCTGGTGTCGGCGGCGACCGACAGGAAGCGACGCTCCACGTCGAGGATCTCGGTGGTCGTCCACCGCGGGCCGCGTTCGTCGGCGACGGGCACGACCTGAGGTGAGGCGAGCACGCGGGCGACGGTGCGGTCGATGGTGGCGACCGTGGCACCCTCGCCGATCCGCGCCGCGACGGCCTGCACCAGTTCGGGCCGGGTGAAGGTCGCATCCGATTCGGTCAAGTCGCGGGCGACGACACCGATCCACTCCTCCGGGTCGACGACCCAGTCGACGACCGTCACCTGATCATCGCGGTCGCGGGTCTCGCGCGGCAGCCGCCACACCTCCTCGACGATTGGGACGTGGCGGGCTGTCGCCGAGGCGATCAGAGTTTCGGCCTGCTCGGGGCCCCAACCGGCGTCGGTGGCCTCGAGCTTCCAGGCGATGTCGAACCGTTCGTCCTCCAGCTCAGGCTTGTTGCGGCGGGTAGCCAGAACCGCCTCCTGACGGCCGGCCGGATCGTCTGGGGTGCCCGTCGCGGCCAGCCACGCGTCGATCTCCGCCGACCGCTTGGAGAACAACTCGCACAACGCTTGGGGGACGCCGGCGACCTCGGGGACGTGGCGGCCGGGCCGCCATTCCAACCCCAGCCGCTCCGTCAGCTCGGCTCGCATCACGGTCTGGAACACCTCGCCGGCAGCGCGCACCGCCCGGTACAGGTCGGGATGCACGAACGCCGACCAGCGCCCGTCAGACCCCTCGACGAGGTTGGCGACCAGCGTGTGCCAGTGCAGCAACGGATCCCCAGCTCGTGAGGTGCGATGCCGGAACGTCGCCGCCACCACACCCCGGCCTGGTAGCGAGCGGATCCTGGCCGCCGCCGCGGCCTCGGGGTCGCGGGCGGCGAGATCGTTGAGCCAGGCTTCGTTGCCGGTGCCGCGGCGGATCCGGATCGCCTCACGCTCCAGCCAGGCGATCGTGTCGCGAACCGCGACCTGACCGGCCTCGATGATCGCTCCCTGCACGCGTGGGTCGTCGCTGACGGCGTACAGCACGCTCACGCTCTTGGCCGCCTTGAACGTCAGATCGAATCCGGGGACGCGCTTGGGATGCGGACGGATCGTCGCGCCGTCAGGGGTGAACCCGCCCGAGCCCGGCGCGATCCCCGCCAGCACGGCCCGCAGGTCATCGGCGGCAACTTCGCCCGACAGGCCGAGGCGTTCCGCTCCGGCGCCAAGCCACAGCCCCGCCGCTTCCCCGCGACCTGAGTAGTAGTCGTCCAGCGACTGGGCGACACCGGAGAGCTGGTACGCCTCGGACCCCACTCGCAGCTTGGCGATGCTCAACACATCGCCGAGCGTGCGAAACCTGACTCCCTGGATGACTCCCGAGATCACTCCCAAACCGGCCCGCGGGCCCCGTGCACACCTATTGGTGATGCTCTGTGACCTATCCGTGGCTCCGTCAGATGAACAGTCCCGGTGGTACGGCTGCCGACGTCGTTCACACGACCACTCGAAGCGTGTGCCGTCACTAGCGTCGGTCGTGTTGATGAGGCGCAGGAGGGTTGGTGGTGAGCCGGCGTGGGCTGTTGTTGTGCGCGTTGGCGGCCGTGCTGTTCGGTGTCTCGGCTCCTCTTGCCGCACGGCTCACCGTCGATGTCCCCTGGCTTCGGACTTGCGGGGCTGCTCTACCTGGGTGCCGCCTTGGCTGTCCTCCCGGTCGTTGGTCGGCACCGCCCAGCACGTGCCACGTAGCGACGTAGCGCGGGACGTCTTGGCGTTGCGGTGTTCGTCGGTGGGGCCGTCGGACCGGTGTTGCTCGCCTTCGGGCTCTCCCACGCGGGTGCGGCGACTTCGTCGCTCTTGTTGAATCTCGAGCTGATCTTCACCGTCGTCGTCGCTGCGATCCTGTTCCGTGAGCACTTGGGCAACCGTGTCCTTGCGGGCACGGTGCTCGTGTTCGCCAAGCGTCGTGCTCGGGTGGGAAGGTACGGGTGAACTCCGTTGGGGTGCCGTACTGATCGCGGGTGCCTGCTTGTGCTGGGCGATCGACAACTGCGTCACGGCTGCCCTGGACGAGTTGGCCGCCGCCCACATCACCCTCGCCAAGGGGATGATCGCCGGAGGTGCCAATCTCGCGATCGGGATCGGCCTGGATGGTGTGCCACCTGTGGGTGCGACGTTCGCGGCGCTCGGGATCGGCGCCTTCGGCTACGGCATCTCGATCACGGTGTGGGTCGCTGGCGCCCGCGAGCTCGGTGCGGCGCGCGGCCAGCTCGTGTTTGCCGCAGCCCCGTTCGTCGGTGCCGCGGTCGCTTGGACGGTGCTCGACGAGCCCATGAGTTCAGCGCAACTCGTCTCCGTGTTGATTGCCCTCGGCGGCGTCGCCCTTGTCGCCGGGAGCAGCCATCTTCACGAGCACACGCACGCTGCGGTCGAACACCACCACGAGCACATCCACGACGACGGGCACCATCAGCACGCCCACGGAGACTGTCCCCGACGTCACCAACACACCCACCGGCATCTTGCACTCGCCCACGCACATTCCCACGTTCCGGACATCCACCACCGCCACGATCACTACTCATGAGGGGATCGCAGCGGACGAGTCGGCCAGCACCAGTACGAGGGGGTCGACTTCGATGTGGCGTGGACGAAGCTCACGTCGCGTCGCAGGGACGAACCCGGCAGCGGCGCACGGCAACCGTCCGTCAGGACGGCCACGGCGCCCCGCCCCGATGGCAGCCGGCTGGTCTGTGTTGCCGGCCACCATCGCTCGCGGGTCGTGGTTGTTCAGTCGGTGCCGATGTTCAGTCGCGGAGCCATTCGACGTCGCGTCGGAAGTGCAGGGTGCGGGCCTCCGCTTCGGTGAGGCCGATCAGGTCGGCTTCGGTGAAGTGGAGCTCGTCGCTGTAGTAGGTGAACAGGTCGGCGGTTGCGCCGTCCGCCAGGGTCGCGCGTACGAGCTTGGGTTCGGTGAAACCGAGTTGCGCCATCGTCGGGTCAGCCAGGATCGTGACGGCGGTGATGCGCATGGTCAGTTCCCGTTTCGGCAGGTGCGGGCGTGGGGGCCGTCGTCCGGTCGGCCGCAGCAGAGGTGGAAGTTGTCGTCGGGGAACTCCGTGAGGTCCACGACCGCCCAGGTTTCGCCGCGGTCGATGATCCCGACGTTGTCGGGCCATGTCCCGAACGGGACCGACGACACGCTGTAGCGGGCGCGGCGTTCGGCGTCGTCGTGATCGACGGCCATCACCTCGACATCTCCGGTGAGGAGGTGGACGCGGAACGGTCGCAACGGTTCAGTCATGACGTTCACCTCTGGACGGCGGGGCGCGAGGTCAGCTCGACCAAGGCGGGCAGCACCCAGGCGGGCACCGGGGTGGTGTCGCCGTTGTCGTCGGCTGGGCCGGTGACGACGCACGGCCCGGCCATCCAGTCGCCAGCGGCGATGCAGCCGTAACTGTCGACGCGCCTCCAGAGGGCGTGGCCGAGCGGGTTGTACGGGAGACGGTCGATCTTGCCTTCTTCGTTGACCCAGACGACGATGCTGCCGTCGGTCGGGGCTGCTTCGATCCATCCGCCGACGCCGTCGCGGATGGTCTCGTAGGTGGCGTCGGCCAGGACGGTGACGGTGCCGTCGGTGTCGATGCGGACGGCGGGCGGGGTGGGGTCGGTCATAGGTTCCTCCTTGGGTGGTCCCGGTCGGCCCGGGCTTCACCCCTCCGGGAGAGCGACGCCGAGGAGGGGGCTGTCAACCCGCAGGGCCCGCCAGGGGCCCCGAGGAACGAGGGGCTTGACAACCCCCGACCGGCGTCGCACACGGCACCCGCCCGCAGGGCGGCCAACGGCACCAGCACCAGCCGGCGTCCTGCCCGAGCCTGTGGCGGCGTCGGGCAGGGCGGAGGTGTCAGGTGGTGCCGCTGATCACGACGTCGTAGGCGTCGGCGACCGTTTGGGTGGCGGCGTGGAGCGTGGTTTCGAGGTCGTCGTCGCGCATCGCCAGCACCCGAACGTCGTCGTCCAGGTCGCCGTTAGGCGCAGGTGGTGAACTCGGTGAGGAACATCAGTGGTCGTCCTCGCCGGGCCGCGCCCCGGGTCGGTGGCCGCGTCCGGGGCGGCGTGGTAGGGATAGCCGGCCACGTCGCCGTGGGCGTCGAGCGCGTCGGCTTCGACCTCGGCGGCGGCGCTGTTGGCGAGCCCGGCGACGATCGGTCGGCGGTGCCGGCCGGCCGCCGTCCAGTTCTCGTCGGCGGGTTCGTCGCCGTCGAACACCGCGGCGAACACCGCCAACTGGTTGCCTCCGATGTCGCGGGCCATCAGAACACCTCGATTTCGGTCAGATCCTCATAGCGGACGGCGATCTCGGTGTCGCCGGTCGGCGCGTCGCGGATGGCGTCCCAGGGGTGGCCGACGATGAGCAGATAGCCAGCGTCGTCGCGGCGGGTGCCGGTGACCTGGATCGTGACGACTGTCGGGTCGGTCGTTTCGGGTTCGACGGTGAGGTCGACGACGTAGCCGACCAGGACGGTGTCGACGAAGCCGCGGTCGATAGAGCTGTCGCTGGTGACGATGCGCGGCGCCATCAGTCCTCCAGTTCCTCGACGTCGATGTCGCGGATCGTCTCGACCGACACGTAGTCGGCGGGGTCGGTCGCGTCGGCCTGTTCCCCGATCGCTACCGCGATCTGATCGGAGACGTTCTCCAACGCCTCGCGCAGCAGGTCGTGGAACTCGTCGGGGTCGAGTTGCTCGTAGGTGGTGAAGTCGACCGTGACGGTCGTGCGGAACGTGCGTGGTGTGTCGTAGCGGCCCATTGGGCGTCCTCTCTGCGGTGGGTGCCGGTTCGCCCCTCGGGGCGTGCCCGGCGCCGGGCGGCCGTGTCAACCCGGAGGGCTCGGCCCCGGAGCGCAGCGGAGGGGCTTGACACGGTTGACGGTGGCGGGCGACACGGCACCGCCGGCCGGGGCCGGCGTGACGGCACCCGGCGTCGGCGGGCAGAAAGGCCAGCGGCGCTGGGGCTGCTGGCCGTTGCGGTCCGGGTTCAGTGCCTGGTCAGAGCGGGCCGCGGCAACCGGCGCACGTGTCGCCGGTGGCGAGCGCGTGCAGGAGCACGGGCTTGGGGAACTCGTCGCTGTCGAAGCTGGACTCGTCGTCGCGGTCGATGGCCATCGCTCCGGCGCATTGGTCGAGCACGTCCTCGGTCGGTATGTCGCGGGCGGCGGGGGCAGCGATCCGGTCGCGGATCATCGCGTCGATGAGGCAGCCGGGGCAGTGGATGTCGGCGCGGTAGGTGTAGGCGGCGATCTCGTCGGCGCGCCGGTACGGGGGGCGGTTCACGCGGCCATCGCCTCGGCCTCGTCGGTGTCGGTGGTTTGTGTGGTGTGCCCGACGAGGGTGTTGAGGTGGTCGACGGCGGCTTGGGCGCGGCTGGCGACGGTGACCAGGGCGCTGGCGTCGCTGCGCAGGATGCGTAGCCACCCGGCGAGGTAGGCGGCGTGATCGGAGCGGGTGACGGCCGAGAGTCCGACTTGGGCGCACCACATCGCCGCGCCCAACTCGGCGACGAGTTCTTCGCCTGCGTAGCTGTCGGAGCCGAATCGGCCGGTGAGGTCGCGGTTCAATCGTTCGGCGTGGCCGGTCCAGTGGACGGTCTCATGGGCGCGGGTGCCGTAGTAGTGGGCGGCGGTGTCGAACTGGGCCAGGGCCGGTAGGTGGATGGTGTCGTCGCCGGGCCGGTAGTAGGCGCGGTTGCCGCCTTCGATCACAGTCGCGGCGATCCCCGCGAAGTAGCGGTCGGCCTGCTCGATCCGCTCGGGGGTGTCGCGCGCCGCGAGCTGTGCGGTGCGGCGGGCGATGATCTCGTCGGCTCCGTCGACCTGTTCGGCGGCGAACACGGCGTAGGCGCGGGCGAACAGTCGTTGGCCGCGGGTCCGGCCCGACTCGCCGGTGCTGGTGTCGTTGTTGTCGGCGTCCTTGGGTGTGATCGCCTTCCATAGCACGACCTGTGACGCCTTCTCGCCGCGCCGCACTTGGGCGTCGTGGCGTTGCCAGGCGCGGTAGGTGCCGTACACGCCGGTCGTCCAGCCGTGCGCGGCGCCGACCATTGCGAGCCACACGGCGTTCATGCCGCGGTAGGGGCGCTGGTCGACGCTCGTTGGTGTCCCGGCGTCGGCGAGGGTGTGCCACGGCATCCGCCATGTCCCGGTCGCGCCGGTTTCGATGTCAGCGATGAGTTGGTTGGTGATCGTCTCGAACAGATCGTTGGCGTGCATCAGGTCGGTTCCCCTTCGTGCTGGCGGGTGGGCTTCGCCCCTCGGGGCGTTCGGCCCGCCGACCTGAGCGGCCGTGTCAACCCGCAGGGCTCGGCCCCGGAGCTTGCGGAGGGGCTTGACACGGCCGCGGCGGCGGGCGACACGGCACCGCCGGCCCACCAGGCCGGCGACACGGCACCCGGCCGGCGCACGTTGGGGCCGGGGACCGACTGGCGTCGGCGCTGATCCCGGTGTCAGCGCCGACGCCGCGGTGAGTCAGACGTTCAGGAACGGGGCGGCGGCGAGGACACCTTCGACGTAGCCGGCCGGGAGTGGGCGGTGGCGCTCGTCGTGGGTGATCGCGGCGTCGCCGACGATCGGCGATCCCCCGTAGAGGGCGGTGGCGAGCAGGTTCGGTGCAGCGGCGTTGGCGTAGCCGTTGTCGTCGACGAACATGGCCAGCGGCCCGTTTGGCGGGCCGGGCTGGACACACGTGCACACGCCGAGCGCGACACCGCCGAGCAGGGAGCGGATCTCTCCGAGCTCGGCTGGATGGGTGACCGTCTCGACGGTCCCGTCGACGCGGATCACCAGGACGTAGGTGGGCGTGGTGCGGCCGGGATTTGGCGGACCGTCCAGTTCGTCCTGTGTCCGCGCGGTGGGCTGGGTGGGTGGTGGCAGTGGCATGGGTGCTCCCGTTGGTTCGATGTCCGGCCGGGCTGGCCGGGCCTTCGCCCTCTGGGCGCTGGGTCGCCGCCAGCCGGGTGTCAACCCGGAGGGCTCGGCCCCGCAGCGCAGCGGAGGGGCTTGACACCCTGGAGGGCGGCGACCACACGGCAGCCCGCCGCCGTAGGCGGGACACGGCACCGTCCGACTCGCGTCGCTTGGAGCGGGCCGCGCCCGGCCGCTTTCAGTCGGTGGCCGGGCGTGCGGTCAGGTACGGCTACTGGCCGTCGTGGTGCTGCCAGCCGGGCCAGGGGCCGAGGATCTCGGTCAGGTGCTCGGCGATGTCGCGCCCGGCGGAGCGGGCTTCTTCGATCCCAGCGGCGAGGGCGCAGGCGTCGAGTGTCTTGGACTCGCCGGACTGCGTGAGTTGGCGTTCGGCGGTCCAGCCGGGCATCCATTCCCAGCACTCGCCGGGCAGCTCGTACTTGCCGGCCGACTCGAAGTGGTAGCCCCAGCCGGTGGTCCGCAGCGTCTCGGCCAGGTTGCTGAACTCGTCGCCGAGGCCGTAGTTCACCTAGAGGTCCGAGGAGCCGTTCCAGAGCAGGCGACGGTCGAGATCCCACTCCCACTCGAAGTCGAGCTCGGCGGCCGCTGCGAGCAGCCCGGCGATCGGGGTGGGAGGGCCGGTGTCCGGGTCCGCGGCGAGGATCAGCCGATCCGGTTCGTAGCCGGTGGCCGCGCGCCGCAGCCACGGGTTGACGTCGACGGTGTCGGGGACGGCCACGTACGCCTCGGCGCTCATCCACTCACCCATCGCCACCCATCTCCTGGTCCGATGAGGGATGGATGGGGGCGGTGTCGTCGTGTTCGGGTTGGTCGTCGAGGTCGCCGGTCAGGAACTCGTCCACGGTCGTCGACGAGGTGTGGAGTGTGGCGTAGCTGTGGCGGTTGACCTTCGCTGCGCCGCCGCCGTAGGCGTCCAGCAGCGGCCGCGAGCAACTGTCCGACCAGGCGAACTCGATCACGGTCGGGGTGCCGGGATGGGTGAGCACCCATTGGGCAACACAGATCGTGGTGGCGATGTCGGACTGGCCGCCATCGTCGTGGAACCACAGGCCGTCGCTGGTCGCTTCCACCAGTGGCAGCCCGAACACCTCGTCGCCGGGGTCGAAGATCGGGCGACGGTCGGGGGCGTGCCCGTCGCCGCAGGCGTCGAGCGACGGCCACAGCTCGTCGACCCAGCCAGCGTCGGTAGTGTCGATTGGGATCAGGAACGAGAACAGGGTGAGGTAGTCAGCCATCGCCGCGTCCCCGATGGTCGGCGGGCGGCGTGAGTTGCCGGGTCTGGTCGGGTTGGTGCATGGCGGATCCTCTGTCTTGGGTTGGTGCCCGTCGTCCGGGCCGGCCGGGGCGTCGCCCCTCCGGGGCGGTAGGCGCCGGGCCGGGCGCCGGTCACCCCGCAGGGGCCGCAGGAGCCCCGAGGAACGAGGGGCTTGACCGACGAACGGGCGGCGCCGACACGGCACCCCGCCGGCGTGCCAGCACCAGCCGGTTCTGGCGTCCGGGGCATCTGGCGAGGTCGGCTATCGGGCCGAGTCGAGGAGGTCGTTGGCGATCCACACGACGCGGCCGAGCGTCTCGATCACCTCGTCGGTGGTGAGCTCTCGGCCCCAGGCGTCACGGGTGAGCAGGTCGTCCCAGGCCATCGAGTACGAGGCGAGCGCCGGTCCCGGTCGCGGTGGGCGGACGACGATCAAGATCCCGTCGGGGTCGCCTTCGTAGATCAGCGGGTACAGCAGGATCGAGTACGTGTCGAACCCGTCGGGCGGTTCGATGTGGGCGTCGAGGTCGAACACCAGGCCCTCGATCAGCCGCGCCGGGGATTCGGACAGGTACGGCATCTTGTCGGCTTCGGTCATCGCGTCGAGCGCGGCGCGGGCGGCGGGCTCATCGAGTCGGAACCGGCGGGTCACGGTCGGCCCCCGGTCACGCCGTCGGGGAACGCGGCGACGGGGACGAACCACCACTCGGTGTCCACGTGGTCGCGGATGAAGTCGATCACGTCGGGGTCGTTGGGATCGACGGGGCCGGTCAGCTCGAAGCCGGCGGCGGGTGTGCCGGCGACGAGCACATGGTGCGGGCAGGTTGCCTCGTGGGCGGCGATGACGCGCGCGATCTGTTCGCCGGTGGGCTGGTCGGCGCGTTCCCAGTCGGCCAGCACGGCATAGACCGCGTGCCAGTCGATGACCGGCACGGGCAGCGAGGCAACATCGAAGGGGGGTGCGGTGGCGACGACGTGCAGGACGGGTGGTGCGGGCGTCGGCTGCTGGTCGTGTGCGAGGTGTCGCATGGGTGCTCCTTGTGGTTGTTGGCGGCCCGGATGCGGGCTCGCCCCTTTCCGGGGCGCTGCGGCAGCCGGCCGGGGCCGGTCAACCCGGCGGGCTCGGCCCCGAGCGCAGCGAGGGGCTTGACCGGCCACGGCGGATGCCGCGCACGGCACCCCGCCCACCGGGGCGGGCCGCGGCACCCCTTGCGCGCCGGCTGGGGGGTCGGCGCGGCGGGGTGCGGGTGGGCCGTGCGCTCGCTGGCGCGCGGCCCACCCCGTCCGGTGTCGGTCAGGCGAGGGCGGCGGCGATCTCGGCGGCCTGGTTGGCCTTGCTGGTGGTCCCGGCGAACAGTCCGGTCAGAACCTGCTCGCCGCGGTCGCCGCGGCGGGGCGAGTCCCACAGTTCCCAGGTGCTGACGGCCTGCACGACGCCGTAGGCAGTGCCGCGCCAGCCGACCCGCGGGTCGTCACCGAGGTAGATGCGCCGGACCTGGTCGCGTCGGCGCGCCGCGCTGGCCCGGGTGCGGGCGCTGGCGGCGGGGTCGTCGGGCCACAGCACGCCGATCACCTGGTCGGCTTGGCGGTCGGTGATCGTTTGGCGGGTGAGGGCCTCGACCTCGTCACGGAAGCTGTCGGACACCTTCCACGTGAGCTCCAGCGCCCGGCGGGCCTCCGCGGCACGGCCGGTCAGGCTGGAGGTGTGGCGGGCCGCCCAACTCGTGCGGGCAGTGCGGAAGCTGGCCCGGATCGTGTTCCAGCACACAGCCCGCACCATCGTGGCCACGGCCCGCGTGGCGAGGGTGCCGTCCATGCTGGTGACCCACACGAGGCGGGGCATGTGGACGTCGCCGGCGATCACGACATCGCCCGGTAGGGCGATCGTGATGAACAGGATCCGGCCGCCGCGCAAGGTGCCGAGGACTTCGACGTGGGCGTCGGTGGGTCCGGCGTCGACGGTGAGCCGGGCCAGTTCCAGCAGGTCGGCGGGCTGGTGCGGGGCGTAGTCGGCGCCGACCACGCCGAGCACGGCGCCGGTGTCGGAGCGGTAGGTGGCCCGGTGGGTCGGGACTTCGGTGACGCCGTTGGCGGTGAGCGCGGTGACCGGGGCGAGCTGGGCGGTCCAGTCCAGCCCGGCGAGCGGGATCGCTTCGGCATAGCTCATCTGGCGGCCGACGAGGGTGCCGTGGCCGTGCCAGGCCCGCTCGGCGAGGGCCATCGTGTCCAGCCCGGGGATGATCTCTGACGACATGGGTGCCTCCTTGTGGCGTGCCCGCCCCAGTGGCGGACACGCCCCTCCGGGGCGCTGGTCGGCGACGGGCCGGGGCCGGTCAACCCGCAGGGCTCGGCCCCGAGGAACGAGGGGCTTGACCGGACGTGGCCCGTCGCCGCACGCGGCACCTCGGCGCCGTCAGGCGCCGGTCACGGCACCCCGCTCACCCGCGGCGACGGCACCGCCGCCGCGGGACATGCCGCGACAGCGCCCGTGGGCCGGCTGGTTCGGCGGCGATCGGGGGGAGGTAGCGGGCCGCGGCGAGCCGGCGTTGGGCTTCGCTCCACGCCGTCGCCGGGTCGGGGTAGGGGCCTTGCACGGTCATGTCGCGGTCGTAGTCGTAGCCGTCCATGATCCCGTACCAGCGCACCGGCCCGGCCGGGGTGTCGGCGCCGAACTCGAGCACGTCACCGGCGGCCAGCGGTCCGGGGAGCCGCCACCCGCCGCGTTCGGGGTCGCGGTCCCACACCATCCGCGCCCACCCCGCCCCGCTGGCGGGGTCGGTCCAGATCGACGCCACCCACACGGTGGCGTCGGGCGCGACTGGGACGGGCAGGTCGACGAGCACGGCGACCGGGGCGCGCAGGCGGTGCCGCCCGAACCTCGCCCAGTCGTACCCACCACCCACCGGAACTGGAGCGGGGGCGGGGTGGGGTGCGGACGGGCTGGTGGGGTGGCTGCGGCGTGGCATCGGTGACCTCCGTTCGATCCGGATGGTTGCCGACAGTAGGCAGCGCCGATTCTCAAAACCCCCCGGTGCCGCGCCCGATGCGGGCGGGCGGGATGGTCAGCGGGTGGCGGGGTAGGCGACGCGGCCTCGGCGCTCGACGATGCCGAGCCGCAGGGCGCGGTCCAGCGTGCGGTAGGCGGTGGCCGCCGACATGGTGGTGGCGGCGACGAGTTGTTCGAGCGCTGGCCGGTCCGGGTCGGCCGCGTCGAAAAGGGCGCGCAGGTCGTCGTCGCTGACCCGGTTCGGTCGCCCGGGCGGCGCCGACGACGGGCGGGGGACGCGCTCGTCGGGCGTCAGGCCGCCCCACACCCCCAGTTCCTCACCGGCCGCGATCGCGTGGTCCCGGCACTGGGCGCGCACTGGGCAGTGGGCGCACACGGCTTTGGCGGCGGCGATCGTGGCGTGGTCGTCGGCGTAGAACAGTGCCGGGTCGGTCCCCCGGCAGGCGGCGCGTTGCTGCCAGCGAGGCCGAAGCGGCGGGCGGGGCTGTTCACGGGTCGCGCTGGCCGTCATCGCGGTCGCCTCGGCGGCGTCGGGGGTGGCGGTCGCGTTCGTGGTCGAGCTCGTCGTCGCGTGCCTCGACGGTCGAGACGCGCAGCGGGCCTTCCCAGCCGCAGCGGCGGCACGACGCCCACGCCCAGCCGTGCAGTTGCTCGACGCTCACGGCCCCTCCCGTCGCGGGCGGTCGGCGAGGACGGTGTAGCGCTCGACGTAGAACCCGTTGTCGGCGTTGACGACCACGCAGCCTTCGGTGCGGAGGCGTTCGATCAGTTCGTCGGCGACGTCGTAGTCCTGCACGATGCCGCGGGCGAACTCCTCGTAGTCGTCGCCACGGCTGAGGTCGAGCTCTTCGCAGCCGCCGAGGTACTCGCGCAGGATCCTCATGTCGGCTCCAGCGGGCTGCGGTCGGCGTCCGGTCCGAACACGGCCACGACCAGGCGGCGCGCGGGCGCCCAGCCGGGCGCGTCCCACAGTTGGCTGGACATCACCCGGATCGAGGCGCCGTAGTGGACACCGGTGCGGATCAACAGCGCCCGCACCACCGTGTCGTACGGGCAGCCGCGGGTGTCGCACGCGTCCCACCAGCGTTGCCCGGCCCGGTTAGTCCACCACGGCTCACTGCCCACGCGTGACGGCCACGCGAACCCGTCGCCGCTCTCGGGTGGGGCGCCGTTGAGCCAGATCCCGCCTTCGTCGATCAGCGCGGCGCTGCCCGGCGTGGTGGCGCCGTCGGTGAGCGGGACGTGGGCGGCGGCGATGATCAGCCGGGCGTCCATCGCCAGGCGCCCGTAGGCGTCGCCGGGTTCGGGGTTGAGCGGCCCGGCGGGGGTCTCGATCCGGTACCAGGAGTGCACCGTGTCCACCGCGATCACCCGCCCACCGCGTCGTCGTAGGCGGCGCCCAGGTAGCCGGGCAGCCGGTCGCGCTGACGCCGCGTGAGCGGCGGCAGCCACAGCCGCACCGCCAGGGTGTGGCCGCTGCGGTGAGCGATCCCGAACTGGACCAGCCGGTCGAGGCTTCTGCGCACACGCACGTCCGAGCGGGATCCGCTGATCCCGAACGTGGCGGCGATGTCGTCGAGCGTCCACACGGTCGAGCCGTCGGCGGCGTGACGGGCAAAGCGATGCGCCATCACCACCGCGATCGAGCCGACCGAGCACGTCCACCACACCAGGGCGTCGTCGCTGTCGGTGCGGATCGCGCCGGGTGTCTGCTCGATCACCTGGTCGTGCCAGGCGATCACCGTCAACGTGTCCGCCGACGCGGCGATCGGCTCGACGCCCGTCGGGCGCAAAGTGGTTGGGATCGGGGTCATGGAGGGCCTCCTCGGGTCGAGTGACCCCAGCCCCCGGGCCCGGACCGGCTTCCCGATCGTCCCGAACCCGAGCGCTGGCGTCGTGCCCGACCGGGTTGGCCGGGCTTCGCCCTCCGGGGCGGGACCGCCGCCGACGCCGTGTCAACCGCAGGCGTGGCCCCGAGCTCGCGAGGGGCTTGACACGTGTGGCGGCGGCGGCCCACACGGCACACCCGCCGCCAGGCGGGCCACGGCACCCACCCGCAGGGCGGGCCTACGGCACGCGCCCACGCCGCGAGGGGCCGGGACGGCTAGCACATCGAACTCCCCGGATCACTCCCGAGATCACTCCCGGCGCGACGACTTCTTGGCGGGGGCGCGCCAACGGCCCGGCCCCCGAGTTCGCCGGGGCCGGGCCGCTGGGGTCAGGGTGCGTCAGGCGTCGAGGTCGCCGTCGTCGTCGCTGGGGTCGCTGGGGTCCACCTCGTCGTCGTCCTCGCCGTCACCGTTGTCCTCGCCCTCGCCGTCGTCGGGGTCGGTGGCGACGGCGTCGGTGCGGATGTGGCGATCGAGCACCGCGGCGGTCCAGTCGTCGGGGACGAGGCCGGTCGCGTTGAGCATCGCCAGGTAGTCCCGGCAGGCGGTGCTGCCCGAGCCGTGGTACATGTGGGCCTCGGCCTGGCCGAGGGCGACCGCCCCGGCCACGCGGATCAGCCCGGCCGGGGTGTCGACGCCGTCGAGCAGCTTGGCCGCGGTGGCCTCGCGGGGCTGGTCGTGGCCGAGCATGGTGGCGGCGTAGCCGAGCGCTTCGTACCCGACCGACAGGATCAGTCCGCGCAGCGCGACGCGGGTCAGGTCGGCCTGGCTGAACCCGCCGCGGGGCTTGGCGAACGTGTCGGTGGCGTGGGCGAGGCGGGCGAGGCGTCCCTTGCGCTTGGCGTGCGAGTCGTCACCGCCGCCGCGGCTCACGGTGCGGTCGGTCGCAAGGTCGCTGCCCTTGGCGGTGCCGACCCGGCTGGGTGCGTGGCGGCGCGGGTCGGTGCACACCTCGTACACCTCGAAGCCCTGCCCCCAACCGGTGCGGTGCACGACCACGGCGTGGCACGGCTCGGCCGCGTGGGCCTTGATCCCGGCCGCGTCGAACAACTCCCCGAGCCGCTTGGCCTGCGGCGGGGGCGGGTCGTCGTCGGTGAACACGACCGGGTGCTTGGCGCGGGCCTTGGCGACGGCCTGCTCGTACGCCTCGGCGCGGCGCAGCCCGTCGCGGTACTCGCTCACCTGACGGGCCGGGTCGCTGTAGCGGCTGCGCGACAGCCGCTCGCACACCGCTTCCAAGTGGTCGGGGCCGAGGTCCGCGGCGCTCGCCGCGGCCTCCCCGGCGGTGAGCGACAGGTCGCCGGTGTCGAGCGCGGCCCGCCAGCGGGCGGGCAGGATCGTCACGGTCATGCGCGACCGCACCCACTGCTGGGACTTGCCGATCCGGCGGCACAGCTTGGCTGGGCTGAGTCCGGCGTCGAGCGACATCAGCGCTTCGATCGCGTCGACTTCCTCCGACAGGGTGAGGTCGGCGCGCTGCACGTTCTCGGTCAGCATCGTCTCGATCACCTCGACGCGGGTCATTGGGCGGACCACCGCGGGCACGTCGGCCACCTCGGCCTTGCGAGCCGCGGTGAGACGACGGTGCCCGGCGACGACGAGATAGGTGCCGTCGTCGTTGGCGGGCAGCACCAGCAGCGACTCCAGCACGCCGTGCGCCTTGACGGAACGGGTGAGTTCGGTGAGGTCGCCCAGGCTGCGGCGAGGGTTGTCCGGGTGCGGCGCAAGGTCGCAGACGTTGAGCCAGCAAAGTTCCGGCTCGCCCGACACCGCAGTGTCGGTGTCGGTGGTGGTGGGTTCGGTGATGGTCATCGTGTGGGTGCTCCTTCAAGGGTGGCGGCAACGGTTTGGATCCATGGCCGCTCGGGTGTGTCCGTGGCGACCCGGTGCGGGTCGATGTGGGCGCAGGTGTCGTCCGAGGCGCGGACCCACACCTCGCCCTGCTCGATCAGCACCCGGCGAGCCGCGGTCAGCGCCACTCCCAGCGACGACGTGTGCAAGTGCTCGATGCCGTGCCGGTCGATCACCACGTAGTCGGGGATGCGATCGACCGGGTGACGGAACAGCACGGGCTGGCCGCCCGGCGCGACACACGACGCCACCAGTTCGGGACGGTTCACGTTGACGGCTCCTTCCGGTTCGCTGATCGGAGTCCCGGTTTGGCCGGGACTCCGCCCTCCGGGCGGTCAAGGGCCGCCGAGCGGCGCCGGTGTCAACCGCAGGCCCGCGAGGGGCCCGAGGAACGAGGGCTTGACACCGGCGACGGCGGCGGCCCACACGGCACACCCCACCGTGAGGTGGGGCCCCGGCACCCGCCCGCAGGGCGGCCACGGCACGCCCCGCCCACGCTGACCCGGCGCCCCGCCTCCAGCGTTCGGATGCCGGGGCGGCGGCGGTCAGTACGCGGACGGTGGCCAGATGCGCTCGGGCGGCACGGGTGGCGGGCCGTCGATGACGAGCGCGCTGCCCTGGAGGTACTTGTCCTGCCGTTGGAACGCTTCTGCCGTGGGCTCGTCGGGGAATGGACCCCAGGCGCGCATCTCGATCGGGTCGAACACGTGCCAGCCGCCCGGACGGGTCGGCTCGCAGCGCACGAACGTGCGGTCGGTCTCGTCGGTGACCTCGACGTCGCGCACCGCGACGATCACGGCGACGGCCTCACCCGGCTCATGGGACCCGGCCGCGCTTGCGTCGAGGAGTCCGACCCAGTCCTCGATGTCGGCCGGGTCGGTGCCCGCCGGCAACAACAGGTCCCATTCCTCGGTCACGATCGCCAACGCCCGGGTCGTCACCGTCACCCGGGTCACGATGCACCCCCCGCCGCGGCGGGCGGGTCGGCATCGACCAGCGCGCATCGTTGGGCGCGTTCCTCGCCACGGGGCAACCGGCGCCAACCCTCGTCGGGGAAGTCGAACACGTGGCAACGGCTCCGCCCGGACGGCAGCCGGCCGACGTAGCGGACCGGTGCGTCGCGGCCGGGGAGCAACACCATCCGGCCGCGATCGCCCGGTCGGAGGTCGATGATCCGCTGCGGGAAGCGCCGCCGGTACTCGCTCACCCGTGCCCGCCAGTCGCGAGCGAACTCACCCAGCTGCGCCGGGTCGGGCGTCACCGCCTCCCACACCGCGTCGGGCACGCACACGTCGTGCGGGCCCATGTCCTCCGACACCAGCTTGATGACCGTCTCGCGTTCGCGACCGCGCCCGTAGGTGCGCCACAACGCCAAGCAGATGAACTCACCCAACGAACCGGCGAGCCCGAACCACGTCGCGTTCTGATCGGACGGGACCCCTGCCGCGCGTGCCAACACCGTGTACCCGGCGAGCTCGCAGCGGATCGCTTCGGTGAAGCTCTTGTTCCGGTAACCGGTCGCGCCCATCACCGGCCCCGATCCGTGTCGCCCGTGTCGCACAACGCCGACGCGGCGGCGTGGACCGCTTCGATGAGCTGGTCGTCGTCCGGGTCGATCCCGTTGTCGGCCGCCCACGCCGCGATCACGTCGTTGAGCGCGTACAGATCACCCAACACCTCCCCGAACGACGGCGGCGCAGGCGGTACCGTGCTGACGCGGAAGTGGGCGACGAGCAGTTCCTCGAGATCGGTCAACGCCTGGCCGGCATCGCCGCGGCCGCTGTAGTCGATCTCGACCGGCGGACCCGCGACCGGGTAGACGAACAACCTGTCCGTCGCCCAGTCGGCCCGCCACCACGCGATCCGAGCCAACGGCACACCACCGACACCGACGCACTCGGCCGCGCTGCCGGCGTCGAGGACCAGCACCCCGTCCCACACCCGCGCCTCGTAGAAGCCGCCGACGCTCACCGCCGCGCCCTCCCGCCGCTGGCGGTCAGAACTCGCCGACCACGCCTGTCTCCACACCCTGTGAACATCGCCCCTCCCATCGGGGTTCGTGCCCGGCCCGGCTGGCCGAGGCATCGCCCCTCCAGGGCGCAGGGCGCCGAACCGGCCGGCGGTCACCCGCAGGGCCACGGCCCCGAGGAACGAGGGGCTTGACCGCCGGACGGTCGGCGCCCACACGGCACCGCCGGCGAACGCCGGCGACACGGCACCGGCCATCCATGAGCCCGATGCCACCGCCGCGAGAAACGCGTCGTCACCCGTCCGTGCCGCTATCGCTCGGCCGGGTTGTATCCGACCTCGGGCACGACCGCTGCCGGCGTCGTGAAGGGTTGCCGTCGGACAGGACCGTCAGGGACCTGGCGTTCGCGGTCCTCCGTCGGGTTGGGTGGGCAGTTGCGAGCGGCCGCGAGATCGACGAGAGGTCGGGGTCACTGCTGAGTCCGGCCGTTCCACTGAGCCGACTCGCGGGCTGGTCGCCCCCGCGCTCAGACCTCGATACGGGTCACGCGGCGTCGAAGACTCGGTAGGGAATCCGGAAAGACTCGGATGCCTCCCGTAGCGGCGGGCTGTCGGTTCTCACCGCGATGGTCGACTCCGTGAGGATCGCCACGGCGAGGGCTTCGGTGCTGAGGTAGTTGAGCGGTCGCGGGGAGCGAAGACTCGCCATCACTGGGATCAATGTCCGGGGCCCGACGAGGCCGATCGTGTCCGGCAGGACACCGAGCCGGGACCGGACGGCGCGCTGGTCGTCGACAGGGAGCGCGCTGACGCGGCCCGACAGCGAGCCGTGACCAGTGCCGCGGTCGGCCGCACTGGCGACGCGGTAATACCAGCTGCCCGTGGTGTAGATCGCCGACCTGGTCGTCTCGTCGGCGAGCCAACCGTGCGCTGTGCCGATCAACAGATCGAGCAGCAAGTGGTCATCGACGACGAGACTCATCGAGCGACGTCGCGGCCCCTATTGCGTCGCGAGATCGGGGTCGTCAGCGGTGATCGACTCGACGGCACGGTCGTAGTCGCCGCTGGACACCCAGTCCGACAGCGCCGCTCGGGCTGCATCAGACAGGCCAGCAGATAGGACCCCGGTCGGAGCCACCACAAGTTCGCCTCGTGCCTGGGCCTGCGCTCGGGCACGATCGACGATCCGCTCCAGATCACCGTCAAGACGCACCTGCGTTGCCACGCCGCTGATCGTAGCGCCTGCGGCCACGGCTCTGTCTGCCCGCAGGTCGGCCGGCGTCGTCGTGCGGTACGGATTCGTCCGCCTCGTAGCAGGAGCCGGGGAGGGCAGACCGCGGATACCGACGGAATCCACCTGGTCGACCTCCGTCGGTCGCGTCAGGGTCGCCGTCGGGGTGCATCTATGCGCATGCGGAACGGTTCAGCGCCAACCATCGGCTCGTCAGCGTTCCCTGACGTGATCGACGTGTTGGCGCCGTTGGCGAGCCGGTACACCCAGCGCGTCGTCCCACGCGCGCGGGTCGATGCCTCACCGCCTCCGCTTCCACCGTCGCCGGAGCCGCAACGATCGCCGGGGGGCTTCACCCGTTGTGTCGTCGAGGATGTCGGCGTGATCGACGCCGAGCGGCGGTTGATCTGGTCGACTGGTGCGCGGATGGCCCAACAGGGCGCACTGCGGCTCCGGCCCGTCGCTGGCGCGGTCGAGCTCTCGCGGGCCGCTCCGGGCGAGCCCGGCGCACGGCAGGTCGACGCGCGTGGGCGGTTGCGGTTGTCTCGGAGCGTGTTGCGGGCGACCGGGCTCGCGCCCGGTGACCGTGTCGTGGTGGCCCATGTGGCGGGCACGCACACGCGGCTGGTGGCGCGTGCGGATCGGTTCGGCGTGGGGTTGCGGGCGCCGTGACACCGGAAGCGGAAGTGGCGCTGCGCGCGGTCGCCTGCCAGCTCGACGCGGACCGCGACGATCTGGAGCGGATCGCGGCGACGCTGTCGCAGTCACCGGTGCCATTGCTGGGCGACTTCGCGCCCGAGGCGTCTGCGCTGCTGATCGGCAGGACGGTCGGCACCTACCGGTATCACATCGTCCGGCTGGTACGCGAGTTCGGTGACCGGCGGCTCGACCGGATCGGGCTGCTCGACCTCGAAGGCGCGGCCGTGCGGGTACGCCAGGAGGCGATCGCGCGGGGCCGTTCGCGTCACGGCTTCGGGGCGCAGGAGAGCTTCGTCAACGCGACACGGTTCGTGTTCAACTGCGCGGTCAAGGCCGGGCACCTCCGGGTGAACCCGGCGGCAGGGTTGGCGCGCCCGCGGCGGCGGCGTTCTCTGCGCCGCGCCCTATCGGCAGAGGAGTTGGCGGCGATCTTCGACGCGGTGGTGGCAACCAGTCACGACCCGGAGCTGGACCTGCTGGTGCTGGCGTTCGCGAGGGAGACCGCCTGTCGGCGTGACGGGATCTTGAACCTGCGGTTGAGCGACATCCAGCCAACCCCGTCGGTGCTGCTGTACGAGAAGTTCGACGAACGGCGCGAGATCCCGGTGTCAGCGCCGCTGGTGTCGGCGCTGCGGGCACACGCGCAGCGGGCGCCGGGCAGTGAGCAGGTGTTCCACTATCGCAACGGCGACCGCCTGACAGACCGGCGGTTCGACACGATCTTCGGCCGGGCCGGCCGGCACCTGCCGTGGGTGCGTTCGCTCGGCGTGAGCCTCCACTGGATCCGCTACTCGACGCTGACCGATGTACGGATGCTGTGCGGCGAGCGTGTCGCCGCCGCCTACGCAGGGCACGGCGACGGTGCCGCCGGCGTCACCGGCATCTACACGCGGGCCACGTTCGCCGAGCTCCAAGCCGCCCACCACGCCCTGTTCGGCACCGACTGACCGTCGGCTCGGCTCACGCCAGTGGGTGCAGCTCCCCGGTCAGCTCGGCGACCGCCGCAGCCACCTCGGAGATGTCGGCCTTCGTGTAGGTGCCAGTGACGGACTCCGGGCTGTGACCGGCGAACGCCTGAGCCACCGCGAACCCTGCCACGCGCTCGACAGCGGTGATCGCGGTGTGACGCAGCACGTGGGCGGTCAGCGGTGTGCGCGCCGACCAGGGCACCACCTCCTGCGCACGGGTGAAGATCCGGTCGTAGATCCGGTCGCTCAAGGGGGCCATCCCATCGGCGCGTCGGCGGTTGGTCCGCAGCATCGGCTCCTCCGGGCCCCGCACGCCGCGCTCGCGGGCGAGCCCGCTGAGCGCGTCGAGCAGCGAGGCGCTGATCGGCTGCTCGCGTTCGGCACCGAACTTCTCGCGCAGCCAGATCGTCTGGCGTCGCTCATCGACATCACGCGGCCGCAGGTTGATCGCGCCCATCCGCCGGGCGCCGGTCTCTAGGTGGAAGCGGACCAGGAACAAGTCGAGACCAGGATCCGGTGTGGTTGCTGCGACCGCCTCCCACACATCGGTGAGCTCGGTCGGTGACAGGCCGCGGCGCCGGTTCGGGAGCCGGCGCGGCTTGTCGACCATCAACGCCGGGTTGTGGGAGATCCGGCCCGCCTTGTACGCCCGGGTGAACACAGCGCGGATCGCCGCGACGGAGTTCTCACGGCTCGCCCGCCCGTCGCTACCCGCCCGACGCACGCCGGCCCGGCGTGCCGCCTCGTCGACGACGCCTTGCAAGTCGTCGGCCGTGACGCGGTCGATCGGAGCGTGGCCGTGGAACTCCTCGAGCAGCCGCCAGTACGAACCGTAGGAGCGGCGGGTGCGCGGCGGATAGCTCGCCGCCACCGTGACGATGTACTCGGCTACCGTCGGCGGCGCGTCGACCGGCTGGACTTGGCCGCGGCAGGCCATCAGGTCGTCGACGGTCAGGCCAAGCGCTTCCAGTTCGGCGAGCACCACCCGGGCCCGCAATGCGAGGTCCGTCATCGTGCACCCGCCAGGAGATCATCGAGTGCTGTGGCCGACCACACCACGATCCGGTCCTCGCCCGCCGCGGCGCTGATCACCACCGCCCCGTTCATGCCGAGTTGGTGGCAGACACCCCGGGGGACGTGCAGCCGGCCCCGCGCGTCGGCGGCCACCGAACCGCTCTCGCCGCGGCCCGGCGGGCGCAGCTCCCACCCGGTCGCGGTCATCCGCGCCCGGACACTGCCGGCGGCGGCGAACTCGGCCAGCTCGGGGACCAACACTCGCGACTTGGCGTCCAGGTGGCGGATCGCATGACACCACTCACCGACGACGCCCGGCCGCCCCGGCAGGAACGCGGACAGGTCCAAACGAGCGCGCCCAGCAGGGCGTGGAGCGTTCACAGCGCCCACCTTGCCGAATTCTGCAAAGTGGGCACTTGAACACGATTCTTGGGGTAATCCTCCCCTGAACCGGTGGGCGAGGGGGGACTTGAACCCCCACGAGGTTTCCCTCACTGGCACCTGAAGCCAGCGCGTCTGCCATTCCGCCACTCGCCCGAGTGGAAAGCGCAAGCGTAACGATTCACGGCTGTCCACCCAACTCGCGCCACGTCCGGCCAGGGCGTAGGAGGCGCTGCGGGCCGGGGAGGTTGATGACGCCGATCGCGAAGAACAGGCTGCCGACCAGCACCAGCATCGTCGGCAGCAGCAGGGCGTGAGTCGTGCGGTACAGCTCGCCGGTGATCCACTGGGTGTCGGTCAGCACTGGCTCGCCCGGCGCCGACAGGTCGACGTACGGCTCAGCGGGCACCTCGGGCTCGGAGCCCGGCCCCGCATCATCGGCTGGTGCGTCGGGCGGCGGTGGCATCGGAACCTTGCCGCTCAGCACGTCGGCGAGGAACGGGGCCAAGCGAGCGGCGACGATCTCGTGGCCGCGCGGGTTCGGGTGCATGCTGTTGTGGACCCACGTCGACGGCAGGGAGCGCACGATCGGGGCACCGTTCGGCGGGTCGAGCGACAGGTGGTTCACGCCGGGGTCGCTGTTACAGATCCGGTGGCCGGCGTAGGCGTCGATGCCGGCCTCCCACACGACTACACCGGCCGCGTCAGCCGACGCCTTGATCTGGCGGTCGAGGTGGCGGGTGAAGTCGGCGATGAACGTGTACTCGCCGTCGTCGAGGCCCTTACCGCACGGGGCGTCGCCGTCGACCAGCATCGGGTACGGCACCACCACCACGGGCACCTCCGGGCCGACCCGCTCGCGAATCGCCGAGTAGGTGGCGGTGAGCTTCGGGCCCACCTCATCGACGTTGGCGAGCCACTGCTGTGCCCGCTCGGCGCAGCTGCGCGGCAGCAGGCACGCCTGCACGATCGTGGCGAACCCGACGTCGTTGCCGCCGATACTGACGAGCACCACGTCGACATCCGCGAGTTGCGCGTCGGTCAGGGCGTAGAGCTGTGGGCGGGTGCCGACGACCTCGACTGCGTCATCGCCGTCGGGGGGCGACGCCGACCACGCCTCGGATGGGCGGCAACGCAGCGCGCCGGTGGCCATCTGGCCACACGACAGCAGATCTTCAGTGGTGGCGCCCGAACAGGCGACGAAGTCGAGCCCATAGTTGTGGTCGGCGGCGATGCGGTAGGCGTAGGCGGTCGGCGCCCGACGACACTCGTTGCGATCGTCGCCACCCACCTGGTTCGTGCCCTCCAGGTACGTGCGGGCGCCCTCGCCGGAGATGAACGAGTCGCCGAGCACGAGCATCCGCACCTCGCCGTCGGGGGTCGGGTCGGGCGCGGCATTCGAGTAGCCGGGAGCGAGGCCCCACAGACCGAGCGCGCCGACCATGACGACGGCGATGATCCCCTCGCCGCGGAACACGAACCACGCTCCGACGACGCCGACGAACGCGACCAGCAACGCGGCCCACCCGTACACGCCGAGCACGTGCCCGGTCCACGCCCAGCCGGCCACGATCGCCGCCGCCGCGACCAGCGTGAACCCCACCCACCAGCGCGTACGGCGGCGCCAATAGAGGAGCGCGATACCGAACACCGACAGGCCGCAGAACGCCAGCGCCGCTCCGGCCAGCACGGCGAGCTGCGAGCCGGTCGCGGCACCACGCCACACCAGCAGCACACCGACGATCGACACGTCGGCCGAGGCATGGGCGGTGATGCGCCAGTCGAGCCGCTGATTGTGCACCAGCGACGCCATCTGCTGCTTGAGCAGGATCGAACCGACCAACGCTGCACCCAGGCCGACCCAGCCGATCAGCGTGAACCGGTCGAGCGCCCACACCGTGCCGATGCCTGCGACCACCATCTCGACCGGCAGCCACAGCGAACGCAGCGGATGCGGCGGGGGTCGCTCGTCGGGCGGGACGTCGCCGGGAGTGCCACCGTCGGCGTCGATCCGCAGCACGATGTGGGTGCCCATCGCGCCCACCGCGGCGAGCGCGATCGCGACGACGCCGAGCGCCAACCAACCGTTCCAGATCGCCACACCGAACACGGCCGCCGACGCTGCGAGCAGGCCCGGGAACACGAACCACAGCACCCGCCGCTCACGGCGGTCGAGCGTGTCGACCAGGCGCAGCAGGCGGTCGTGAAACCACATCAGGGAGGCCGCCACGAACACGAGGCCGAACGCTGCGAGCGCGCCGCGAGTCCACAACCACCGGCTCTGCGAGCCGAACAGCAGCAGCGCTGCGCCGAGCAGGAATGCACCGAGCGCAGCCGCGCCCTGGCGGCCGTGGGCGCGCGCCTCGGCGCGGGCACGATCGACGGCTCCCTCGAACATCGAGCACCTCCCGCGGTTGCCGCGACGCCTGGCGCGGTCACCGCGCTACGAGCATTGCTTCCAGGGCGTGTGGGGGCAACTGAATTCGTGGTGCGCGCACCACATCTCGATACGGGCGCTGAGCGCCCTACTCGATGACCGTTGGCCAGGTCGCCTGAAACCCAAGCGCCCGGGAGGCAGGTTGGCGGTGGGCTGCGGTGGTTTCGACAGGCTCAACCACCTTGGGTTTCGGCAGGCTCGGGCACCTGAGGGGTGGGGGTTTCGGTGGGCCAGTACCCTTGGGTCGAATGGGTATGCAAGGACTGGAACGCCGTCTGGAGCGTATGGTCGAGGGCGTGTTCCGGCGTCCCAGCAACTCAATTCGACCGATCGAGCTGGGCCGCCGGCTGATCCGCGAGATGGACGACCACCGCACGGTCGACGTCAAAGGCGATCGCGTCGCGCCCAACGACTTCGTCATCGTCATGTCGGGCGACGACCACGCCGGGTTCGCCGACATCGAAGCCACCCTGCGCACCGAGCTGATCGAGGCCTGCCGCGAGTACGCCCGCGAGGAGGGCTACCACTTCATGGGCCCCGTGTCGGTGGAACTGCGCATCGACAACTCGCTCAAGTCCGGCCGGTTCGGCATCACCTCGCAGATCAAGGCGGCCGAAACCGGCCGGCGGCCAGGCACCATCGTCACCCCCACCGGCGAGCGGATCGAGCTCACCGACGACCGCAACCTGATCGGCCGCCTCGCCGACTGCACCGTCGTCATCACCGACGGCAATACCAGCCGCCACCACGCCGTCATCCAGCGCGCCGGCAGCGGGTTCGTCGTCAGCGACCTCGGTTCCACCAACGGCACCTACGTGAACGGCCAACGGTTGGTGGCAGATCACCGGTTGACCGACGGCGACACGATTACCGTCGGCACGGTCGCGCTGCGCTTCGAAGCCTCGTGACATGACGCGAGACGCATGACAGACCAGGTCCTCGACATCTTCAAGCTGGCTCTGCTGGCGCTGCTGTACCTGTTCTTCGCGCGCGTGCTGTGGGCCGTGTGGAGCGAAGTCCGCCAGCCCACCAACCCGCGCATCGTGCACCCCGCCCCCACCCCGGCTCCACACGCAGCCCGGGGCGCCAGCTCGGCCACGCTCGGCAAGCGCACACCGAAACCGCCCAAAGGTCGTCGTGGCCAGCCCGGCCGGTTGGTGATCATCGAACCGAAAGAACGCAAGGGAACCGTGTTCGCGATCGGGCCGGCGGGGGTGGCGATCGGGCGTGAGCAGGGCAACACGGTGGTGATCGAAGGCGACGCGTTCGTGTCGGGCCTGCACGCCAAGGTCAGCGCGCTCGCCGACGGTGGCGCCGTGCGGGTCGTGGTCGACGACCTCGGCTCGAAGAACGGCACCTACTTGAACGGCGTGCGACTCTCCGGGCAGCAGACCGTGGCCGCCGGCGACCGCATTCAGGTCGGCTACACGGTGTTGGAGGCGCAGTGAGCGGGCGGTGGTGTGGTCTCGATACACCGGACGGGGCGGCTTCGCCGCGAGTGCGGCACTCGACCACCGGGGAGCGCAGAGCCGGGCACTCGACCACCGGTGGTTTCGACAGGCTCAACCACCTTGACACGACCACCGGCGGTTTCGACAGGCTCAACCACCTTGGGGGTTGGGATGGCTGAGTTGCGGGTTGGGAGTGCTACGCATCCGGGGCAGTTGCGGACGCAGAACGAGGACTCGGTGCACACCGGGGACGGGTTGTTCGTGGTGGCCGACGGGATGGGTGGGCACCTGGCCGGTGAGGTGGCCAGCGAGATCGCCGTGCGGGCGCTCGAGTCGGGCATGCCCGCCGACCAGCCGAACCGGCTCGACGACCTCGTCACCGCGGTCACCACCGCCAACGGCGAGATCTACACGAGCGCTCTCGACGACCCCGAACGGGCAGGCATGGGCACCACCCTCACCGCCCTCGCGGTGGTCGCCGACGACCACGACGGCGAAGCGTTCGGCGTCGCCAACGTCGGCGACTCGCGGATGTACGTGGTGCGCCACGGCCGCCTGCGCCAGGTCACCGTCGACCACAGCTTCGTGCAGGAGCTGGTGGCCGAAGGGGCGATCACCCGCGACGAGGCGCGTACCCACCCGCGCCGCAACATCGTCACCCGCGCGCTCGGCATCGAGCCGTACGTCCGCGTCGACTCGTGGACGATGCCGGTCATCCGCGGCGACCGGTTCGTGCTGTGCAGCGACGGGCTGGTCGACGAGGTCGCCGACGACACGATCATGGACGTGCTCGCGGCCCACACCGACGACCCCGAGGCCGCCGCCCAGGCGCTGGTCGACGCCGCCAACGCGGCCGGCGGCCGCGACAACATCTCGGTGATCGTCGTCGACGTGCTCGCCGGCGACGACCCGCCCGACCCCACCCAGGAGTTCGACGTCGTCCCCACGTGGCGCGACGACGATGACGACACCGCCGAGACCCCACTCATCGGCGGCGGCATCGTGGCCGACCCACTCGACGACGAACCCGGCGACACCGACGACGCCGGCACGGCCACGGGCACGCTCGACGACGCACCACCGCGCCTGCCCGACGCACCTCCGTTCGACGGGGCTGCCGAACTGACCGCGGCGGCACCCGGCTCGGCCCGCACACGGGGCGGGCGACTCGTGCGCTTCCTGCTCACCATCGGCGTTGCCGCAGTGCTGATCTTCGGCGGTGTGCTCGCCACCGCCTGGGCCCGCAGCGGGTACTTCGTCGGCTTCGACGACAACGGCGAGGTGTGGGTGTACCAGGGCCAGAAGGGCACCGTGCTGTGGGTGTTCAACCCCACCAAGGAGGAACGGGCGGCCTACACCCGCGCCGACCTCGACGAGCAGTCGATCCTCTTCGTCGAGAGCGAGCCCGAGTACGCCAACCTGCAGAGCGCGAGAGACGCTGTGCGCACCCGGCTGCAACCGGCCGACGCCCCCGAGCCCACCGTGCCGTCGAGCACCGCGCCCTCCACGTCGACGACCGTTCCGCGCGCCGCCCCCGCCACCCCGCCAGACAGCACGCTGGTCACGACCGTCGGACCATGAGCCAACTCGCCCCGGTCGTGCGGCGGCGGAGGTGGACCGAGCTCACCCTGATCGTCATGGCGGGGGCGATCACCGGCCTCGCCTACACGCTCGCCTCGCTCGGCGCCAACGCCGTGATCCCCGCCCGGATCGGCCCGTTCCTCGGCCTGCTGCTCGGCCTGATCGCGATCGCCCACCTCGCCGTGCGCCTGTTCGCCCGCGGCGCCGACCCCACCCTCTTGCCGCTGGCCGTGCTGCTGCACGGCCTGGGCTACGTGATGATCACCCGCCTCGACGATCGGCTGGCCGGCCTCCAATCGGCGTGGAGCGTCGTCGCGATCGGTGCGTTCGTCGCCACGCTGCTGTTCGTCCAGCGCCCCGGCGACCTGGCCCGCTACCGGTGGTCGCTGTTCTTCGCCGGGGCGGGCCTGCTCCTGCTGCCGCTGGTGCCGGGGCTGGGCACCACCATCAACGGCGCCCGCATCTGGGTCAACCTCGGCCCCATCAACTTCCAGCCCGGCGAGTTCGCCAAGGTCGGGCTGGCCGTGTTCTTCGCCGCCTATCTGGCTGACCGCCGCGAACTGATCGCCGCGTCGACCTGGAAGATCGGCCCACTCCGGCTGCCCGACCCGCAGTACCTCATGCCGATCGTGATCGCCTGGGGTTTCTCGGTGATGGTGATGGTGGGCCAGCGCGACCTCGGCTCGTCGCTCTTGTTCTTCACCCTGTTCGTCGTGATGATGTGGGTCGCCACCGAGCGGGTCACCTACCTGGTGCTCGGCGTGGGCATGTTCGCCGGCGCGGCCTACGCGGCGTGGCGCCGGTTCGACCACGTGCAGACCCGCGTCAGCATCTGGCGCGACCCGTGGGCCGACGAATACGACAAGGGCTTCCAGATCGTGCAGGCCCTCTACGGCATCGGCGACGGCGGCATCGCCGGCACCGGGCTGGGCCGGGGCAGCCCCGACAAGGTGCCCGAAGCCCAAAACGACTTCATCTTCGCCGCGCTCGGCGAAGAACTCGGATTGCTCGGCTCGACCGCGATCCTCGTCACCTACCTGCTGATCATCGGGGCCGGCCTGCGCGTGGCGATGCGCACCGACCGTCCGTTCGAGAAGCTGCTCGCCACCGGCCTCACCACGATCGTCGGCGTGCAGGCGTTCATCATCATCGGCGGTGTCATCAAGGTGGTGCCGCTGACGGGCATCACGTTGCCGTTCGTCAGCTACGGCGGCTCGTCGCTGCTGTCGAACTACATCATCTTGGCGATCCTGCTGCGGCTCAGCGACGCCGGCGCGCGCCGGCTGGGCGAGCTGCCCGACCTGCCCACCCCCCGCGAACGCTGGGCCGCCTGGCGCCTGCGCCGCTCGGCCAAGCGCACCCGCGGGTTCGGTGACGTCTTGCAAGCGCGAGGTGGTTTCGACAGGCTCAACCACCAGGTCCGGGCCGACGTGAGGGAATCGGCGTGAACCGGCAGATCCGGCAGCTGGCGTTCGCTCTGATGGCGCTGTACGTCACCTTGTTCGTGGCGCTCAACTACTGGCAGGTCGACCGCACCGACGAACTCGCTTCGCAACCGGGCAACACGCGTGCGCGCATCCGCGAGTTCAACCGGCCACGCGGCGAGATCATCACCGCCGACGGCGTGGTGGTGGCCTGCTCGCGCGAGATCGCCGCGGCGCCGTTCATCGACGAGTGCCGCCCGCAGTGCAGCACCGTGCCGCTGCCCACGCCCGAGCAGTCGGCCCGTAGCGACGTCACGTACCAGCGCCTGTACCCCACCTGCGACCTGTTCGCCCAGGTGGTCGGGTACTCGACGTTCGGGCTGGGCTCGACCCAGATCGAACGCACCCGCAACGACGTGCTGGTCGGCAACACGCTGCTGCAACAGGTCGGCGCACTCGACGACCTGTTCAACCCCAACTTCGACATCTCCGGCACGGTGCGGCTGACGCTGCGCGAGGACATGCAACGCTTGGCCAAGTTCCTGCTTGGGCCGCGCGAGGGCGCGATCGTGATGACGGAGGTGGCCACCGGCGCGGTGACGGCGATGTGGAGCTGGCCCAGCTTCGACCCCAACCTGGTGGCCCAGCCCAGTTACGACGCGGCGTTCGACTACCTCACCGAACTCCAGGCCGACCCCGGCGACCCGCTGCTGGCCAACGCCTATCAGCAGCGCTACATGCCGGGCTCGACGTTCAAGGTGCTCACCACCGGAGCCGGGCTCGACGCCGGCGTGCTCTCGCTCGACCGGGTGTTCGAAAACGAGCGCGAGTACCTGCCACCGCAGACCACCGACCCGGTCGAGAACTACGGCGGCGGGCTGTGCGGCGGCGACCTCACCGAGGTGTTCGCCCGCTCGTGCAACACGCCGTTCGCACGCACCGCGATCGAGCTGGGGCCGGAACGGTTCCAGGAGTTCATCGCTCGCTGGGGTGTCGGCGAGGCGCTGCCGATCGACCTGCCCGGCGCGGTCGCCTCGACGATCGGTGACTTCTCGACCATCGACGACAATCTGCCGTTGCTGGCGATGCGCGGGTTCGGCCAGAACGAGGACCAGATGGTGCCGCTGCACATGGCGATGGTCGCGGCCACCGTCGCCAACCACGGCGACATGATGCGGCCGTACGTGGTCGACGTCGAACTCGACCACGAGGGCAACGTGCTCGACCGCACCCGGCCCGAGGTGTGGAAGCGCCCGATCAGCCGCCAGACGGCCGGCATCCTCCAGGGCCTGATGCGCCAGGTGGCCGAGACCGGTACGGCGAGCTGCTGCATCGGCCTCGACGGCGGCATCCCGGTGGCCGCCAAGACCGGCACGGCACAGCTCAACGGGCCCGGCGAACCCGAACGCTCGCACGCCTGGATCGTCGCCTACGCCCCCGCCGACGCCCCGCGTTACGCGGTGGCGGTGATGATCGAGGGCACCAACGCCGAGATCTCGGCGCAGACCGGTGGGCGCCTCGCCGGCCCGATCGCCAAGGCAATGCTCGACGGCGTGTTCGCAGCCGACGGCATCACCGCCACGCCCCAGGACTCGGTCCCATGACCAAGCGCGCACCACGTCTCGATACACCGGCGTGGCGGCTTCGCCGCGAGTGCGGCACTCGACGACCGGGAGCCCTGGCACCTACCGGACGTACGTCGTCGGTATCCTCGGGGCGCGGTTTACACGCCGCCAGGTTCCTATGAGCAACGCAGGTGGCGCAACGGTCATCAACGACCGGTACGAGATCCACAAGCGCGTCGGGCGCGGTGGCATGGCCGACGTGTTCCTCGCGCGCGACCGGCTGCTCGACCGCCAGGTCGCGATCAAGGTGCTGTTCCCCGAGTTCGCGGTCGACCCGAACTTCGTCGAACGGTTCCGCCGCGAAGCCCAGGCGGCCGCCAACCTGAGCCACCCGAACATCGTGTCGGTGTACGACTGGGGCAAGTACGAGGGCACCTACTTCATCGCCATGGAGTACGTGCACGGGCGCACCCTGGCCGAAATCCTCAAGACCAACACCCGGCTCACCCCCAAGCAGGGCGCCGAGATCGCCTCCGAGGTGGCGGCTGCGCTCGGGTTTGCCCACGAGGGTGGCCTCGCCCACCGCGACATCAAGCCCGCCAACATCCTGATCGGCTCGAACGGGCAGGTGAAGGTCGCCGACTTCGGCATCGCCCGGGCGATGAACTCGGCCACCGAGTCGAACCTCACCCAGGCCGGCTCGGTGATGGGTACCGCTTCGTACTTCTCGCCGGAACAGGCCCAGGGCGCCCAGCCCGACCCGCGCAGCGACCTGTACTCGCTGGGCATCGTGATGTACGAGATGATCGCCGGGCGGGCGCCGTTCACCGGCGAGAACCCGGTCGCGATCGCCTACAAGCAGGTCCACGACCAGCCCACCCCGCTGAACAAACTGGTCGACGGGGTGCCCCGGGCGTTCGAGGCGATCGTCGCCAAACTGCTCGCCAAAGACCCCAAGCTGCGCTACCCGTCGGCGCACGCCCTGCGCGACGACCTGCGCCGGTTCCGTAACGGCGAGCAGGTGCAAGCACTGGTCACCGCCGCAGCCCGGCCCGGCACGCCCGCCGCCGGCACGCCGCGCCCGGTCGCCCCCACGCAGGCCACCCCCGGCGTTCCCGGGCGCACTCCTTCGGCACCCGTCACCACGGTGGTCGCCGGTACCAGCCCGGCGCTCGACGCCTACCGCTCGGCCGGGCCCACCACGGCCCACCCGCAGATCGCCGGGGCCCCCACCACCGCGCTGCCGGCGCGCGGGACGGCCGACATGTCGCACTACCCGCCCGGCGCGTCGCCCGAGGCGCGCTACTACCAGGACGGCAACTCACGCACCGGCTGGTACGCGCTGGCCGCGTTCATCGCCCTCGTCGCCTTGGCGGCCGGCGGTGTGCTGCTGTACCAGGGCCTCACCAAGCAGGGCGAGCAGACGTCGGAGGGCGTCACGCTCGACAACTACGTGGGCCGGCCGATCACCGAGGCCGTGCAGGAGCTACAGGGCCTCGGGTTGGAGCCGCTGGCGATCCCGGTCGCCAACCCGCTGGTCGGCGAGGAGATCATCCACGAGATGCGGATCAACGGGGCACCGGCCGAGGTCGGCGTGATCGTGCCCATCAACACGCCGATCGAGCTGATCTTCAACCCGACCCAGACGCTGGTGACCGTGCCCAGCGTCGAGAACCTCGACCTCGCCACTGCCCAAGCCAGGCTGACCGAATCGGGCTTCCAGCATCGGTTCGAGTCGGAGGAGAACGAAGAGGTGGCCGAGGGTCACGTGATCCGCACCGACCCGGCCGCCGGTCAATCGGTGCGCCAAGACACCATCATCACGATCATCGTGTCGGGTGGGCCGGGCACCGTGTTCGTGCCGGCCGACATCATCAACACGCCGGCCGCCAGTGCCCAGGCGCGCCTGCGGTCGTCGGAGTTCGGGCTCGAGGTCACCATCCGCTACCAGCCCGACGACAACATCGCCGCCGAGATCGTGATCGCCACCGACCCGCCAGTCAACACCCGGGTCGAGCGTGGCCAGTTGGTCACCCTGATCGTCAGCTCCGGCCCGGGCGAATCGCAGGTGCCGCCACTGATCGGCCAGACCGAGGCGTCGGCACGCAACACCTTGAACGCCCGCAACCTGGGCATCCACGTCACCTACGACGAGGTGCCACCGGGGCACCCCAGCGACGGCACGGTCACCGAGCAGCACCCGCTCCAGGGCACGATGGTCGCCAAGGGCACCGTCGTCAACGTCGTGATCGCCCAGGCGACCGCCGCCGTGACGACGACGCTGCCGCCCACCACGACGACCACCACGGTGCCGCCCACCACGCAACCGCCGACGACCACCACGACGACGACCACGACGGTGCCGCCCGAGGCACCCACCACCCCGCCCCCCGGCACCACCCCCAGCCCGTAGCAACGCCGACCCCAGCGGCGGGGTGGTTTCGACAGGCTCAACCACCGGGAGGGCCGGCGGGGTGGTTTCGACAGGCTCAACCACCGGGAGGGCCGGTGGGGTGGCAACGACCGGCTCAACCACCGGGTGGGTGGGTGGTCAGGCTGTGTTAGGCGGGGGTTCGTGCTCCGTCGAGGAAGTTCTTGAGGAGGTCGTGGCCGTGACCGGTGAGGATGCTTTCGGGGTGGAACTGCACGCCTTCGATCGGCAGCGTGCGGTGGCGCATGCCCATCACGGTGCCGTCGGCGGTGCGGGCGGTGACGGCGAGTTCGTCGGGCAACGTGGCCGGGTCGACCACCAGCGAGTGGTAGCGCGTCGCCGTCAACGGTGACGGCAGCCCGGCGAACACCCCCTCGCCGGTGTGCTCGACGGGCGACGTCTTGCCGTGCATCAACTCCGGTGCCCGCACGACCGCCGCGCCGAACACGTGGCCGATCGCCTGATGGCCGAGGCACACCCCGAACACCGGCACGCCGGCCGCGGCGAACGCCGGGATCGCCGCGCAGATGATGCCGGCGTCCTCGGGCCGCCCCGGCCCCGGCGACAGCAGCACCCCGTCGGGTGCCAGCGCCAACGCGTCGTCGACGGTCAGCGCGTCGTTGCGGTGCACGACCGGTTCGGCACCCAACTCGCCCAGGTACTGGACGAGGTTGTAGACGAACGAGTCGTACGAGTCGATCACGAGGATCCGCGGCACGTGCTCAAGCTACTGAACGCACGGCCGGTAGGCTCGAAACGTTATGGCTCCACCGAAGAGGAAGACCGTCGGCGGCCGCACCACCGCCAAGGGCACTCAACCCGGCGACGTGCGGCGCGTTCCCGCCACCGACGACCTGGGTAGCGTGTCTGCCTCGTCGCGGTACACGCCACCGGTCTCGAAGCAGGACAAGCTGCCGATCCCGTGGATTCCGTACCTGATGCTGGCCTTGCTCGGCCTCGGCGTGGTGGCCATCATGCTCAAGAACCTGGTGTGGCAGGACAGCATGTGGCTCACGCTGGTGGGCCTGGGCTGCATCCTTGGTGGCCTGTACACGGCCACCAAGTGGCGCTAGCCGTCCTCCCCAGCGGTCGCTATCCCCGCTGGTAGCGGGTGTTATCCACACCTTCGCCGGCGATCACCCACCCGCTCAACCCGGGTTATCCACAGGCTTGTGTGGAGAGCAAGCGCGTGGCCGGGCTGCGTCACTCGTAGAGCGGCGCAACGACCGTCATCTCTTCGAGGCAGTGCTTCGGGGGTGGCGGGTCTTCGTCTGGGGCGAGGGTCAACTTCAACTCCACGCCACAGACATCACACCGATACCGGACGTTCACTTTGCGCATCTCGCCGGGCTCGGGCGGTGGCGCGGGCGGGGCCGAGAGCGCTTTGAGCACCGCCATCCCGCTCCGCCACAACACCACCATCAGCACCAATCCGGCGCCGAACCACACGACGCTGCCCACAGATGCGGCGATCAACACGGGCTCAGGGTACCCGGTTATCCCCAGACGCTGTGGGGGAACCCTCAACCACTGGTGGAGCCCTGGCAGTCAGCAGCGTTCGATCAGCAGGGCGTTGGCCATGCCTCCGCCCTCGCCGATCGTGGCCAGCCCGTAGCGCCCGCCGCGCCGCTCGAGTTCGTGCACCAGCGTGGTCACGATCCGTGCGCCCGAGGCTCCGAGCGGATGACCGAGCGCGATCGCCCCGCCGTTGACGTTGACCCGTTCCAGGTCGATGCCCTCACCGAGCTCGCGCTCCCAAGCCAACACGACCGGGGCGAACGCCTCGTTGACCTCGAACAAATCGATGTCGTCGAGCCCCAAGCCGGCCCGCTCAAGGGCCTTGGTGGTGGCCGGCGCGCATCCCATCAGCATCAGCCGCGGGTCGCTGCCCGCCACCGCGAACGACACGCACCGCGCAAGCGGTCGCAGCCCCAGTTGCTCGGCCCGGGCCGCGCTCATCACCAGCACCGCCGCCGCGCCGTCGCTGATCTGGCACGAGTTGCCGGCCGTCACGCGGCCGCCCTCGTCGGCGGGGCGGAACGCCGGTTCCAGCCGAGCCAGCCGGTCGAGCGTGGTCGGGCGGACGCCCTCGTCGCGGATCACCGGCGTGCCGTCGACGCCGGCAACCGGGACGAGCTCGCGGTCGAACCGGCCTTCCAGCACCGCCCGCTGCGCGCGTGCTTGGGACATCGCCGCGTACTCGTCGAGTTCGCCGCGGCCGAGGTCCCAACGATCGGCGATCAGCTCGGCGGCGGCGCCCTGCGGCACCAGCCCTCCGCTGTCGGAGTAGCGCGCCCCCAGCCGCGGCCCGAACGGGTAGCCGAACCGGCCGTCGACCATCGACGCGCCCATCGGCACGCGGGTCATCACCTCGACCCCGCCGGCGACCACCACGTCGTACGCACCGGCGGCGATGCCCTGGGCGGCGAAGTGCACCGCCTGCTGCGCCGAGCCGCACTGGCGGTCGACCGTCACCCCCGGCACGTGCTCGGGCCAACCGGCCGCAAGCACCGCGTTGCGGGCGACGTTGATCGCCTGCTCGCCCACCTGCATCACGCAGCCGAGCACCACGTCGTCGACCAACGCCGGGTCGAGGCCGTTGCGGTCGGCCAGGGCGACGAGCAACTCCGACACGAGATCGACCGGATGCCAGTGGCGTAAACGGCCGTCGTGCTTGCCGATCGGGGTGCGCACGGCGTCGACGATCACGGCGTCGATCGGCGAGGCGGCCACGTGTCGAGTCTGACGCGCGGACCTCGACGGCACACAAGCGAGCGCGAAGCGGCCACAATGTCGCCCATGACGCGCGCCACGATTGCCGAAGTCGAGCAGATGGTGGCGGGGACCACCATCCCCACCAGGTTCGTCGAACTGCTCGACGCCCACCCCGACGCGGTGATGCTGCGGGCCAAGTCGCCCGCCGGAGACGTGGCCGGCGGCTGGGACGAGTTCACCGTCGCCGACGTGGCCGAGCAGGCCGGGCGGGTGGCGGCGGGGCTGCGGGCCGAGGGCGTGCAGGTGGGCGAGCGGGTGCTACTGATGATGCGCAACCGGCCCGACTTCCACTGGCTCGACCTGGCCGCCCAGCTGGTGCGTGCCACCCCGGTGTCGATCTACAACTCGTCGTCGCCGGAAGAAATCGCGTTCCTCGCCGCCGACGCCGGTGCCCGCGTGGCGATCGTGGAGAACGCGGTGTTCCTCGATCGGCTGCTCCAGGCCCGCACCGAACTTCCCGAGCTGACCCGGATCTTCGTGATCGAACCACCCGAGGGGCCCCTGCCCGACGGCGTCGCCCCCGTCGCCGAACTGCACCAGCACGGCACCGCCGACATCCGCTCCCTGGCCGCCGACACCGACCCCGCCGATCTGGCGACGCTGATCTACACGTCGGGCACCACCGGCCCGCCCAAGGGCGTGATGATCTCGCAGCGCAACGCGTCGTACACGCTGGAAATCATCCGGCTCGCGCTCGAGCGCACCCCCGAGCAGATGCTCGGGTGGAAGGTCATCTCGTACCTACCGATGGCACACATCGCCGAGCGCACCGTCAGCCACTACAACGCGCTCGTGTTCGCGCCGCAGGTCACCACCTGTCCCGACATGGCCGAACTGTCGGCCTACCTCGGGGAGGTGCGCCCGCAGCTGTTCGTCGGTGTGCCGCGCGTGTGGGAGAAGATCTACGCCGGCGTGAACGCGGTGCTGGCCAACGACCCCGACAAGGCCGCCCAGTTCAACGACGGCGTCGCCGCGGCGACGCAGCTGAACCGGCTCGAACTCGAACGCCCGCTCACCGACGACGAGCGCGCCACCCGCGAGTTCCTCGACGCGGTCGCGTTCTCGATGGTGCGCGGCTTGGTCGGGCTCGACGAAGTCGAGATCGCGGTCACCACCGCGGCCCCCATCCCGGCGCCGATGCTCGAGTGGTTCACCGCGATTGGCGTGCCGATCTCGGAGGTGTACGGCATGTCGGAGTCGTCGGGCCCGATCGCCTGGTCGCCGTACCGCAACAAGCCCGGCTACGTCGGCCAGGCGTACCCCGGCATGGAGGTCGCGATCGCCGACGACGGCGAGGTGATCTGCCGCGGCGGCAACGTGTTCGAGGGCTATCTCAACCTGCCCGACAAGACCGCCGAGACCGTGATCGACGGATGGCTGCACTCGGGCGACATCGGCGAGCTCGACGACGAGGGCTACCTCCGCATCGTCGACCGCAAGAAGGAACTGATCATCACGTCGGGTGGCAAGAACATCAGCCCCGCCAACCTCGAAGCGGCGCTGAAGATGATCCCGGTGATCGGCCAGGCGGCGGTGATCGGCGACGCCCGCAAGTTCATCTCGGCGCTGCTCGTGCTCGACCCTGAAGCTGCGCCGGTGTGGGCCGCCCAGCACGGCAAGGCCGGTGCCTCGCTCGCCGAGCTGGCTGGCGATGCCGACCTACGAGCCGAGATCCAGCGCGGCGTCGACGCCGTCAACGAGCAGTTCGCCCAGGTCGAGCAGATCAAGAAGTTCGTCGTACTCGGCGAGGAGTGGCTGCCCGACTCCGACGTGTTGACCCCGACGATGAAGCTCAAGCGCCGCGGCATCCACCAGCGCTACGCCGCCCAGATCGAAGCCTTCTACACCGACTGACGAGTTGTGTCTGTCACAACTCGTCAGTCGGGGGGCCAGTGTTTGTTGACGGAGGTGCGGTAGGTCTGGTTCATGGCGCGCCACAGGGTGCGGCCGCGGGGGGTGAGCTCGACCTCGACGGCGCGGTGGTCGCCGCGGTCGGGGCCGGGGTGGCGTTGCACCCAGCCCTCCTCCTGGAGCCGGTCGAGGCGGCGGCTCAGCGTCGCCCGCGGGATGCCGAGCGCGGTGGCGACGTCGTGCGGGCGGGACTTGCCGCCGAGCGCTCGCAACTGGGCGAGCACGTCGAACCACGCCAGCGGCACCGCCCACTCGGCCTGGAGGTCGGCGTCGATCGCCCGGGCCACGCGCTCGACCGTCGCCCGGGTCTGCGACCAGGCGGCCAACCGGGCAGCGTCGAGCTGGGGCACCGGTCGGGCTAGGCCGTGGCGGCGAGCGCGGCGGCGAACACGCCGAGCGCTTCGTCGACCTCGGCGGCGATGACGACGAGCGGTGGCATCCAGCGGATGACGTCGCCCTGGTAGCCGGCGCTCATCAGCAGCAGGCGACCCTCGTCGCGGCAGTGGGCGAGCACGGCGGCGACACGTTTCGGGTCGGCGAACTGGGTGGCCACCATCAGCCCTGGGCCGCGCACCTGCACGATGCCCGGGTACTGGGTGGCCAGCGCGCGCAACCCGCTGGACAGTTGCTCGCCGCGGGCGCGCACGTTCTCGAAGAACGCCGGCTCGCTCATCAACTCGATCGTGGCTAGCGCCGCCGCGCAACCAAGCGGGTTGCCGCCGTAGGTACCGCCGTGGCTGCCGGTGGGCCACTTGTCGTCGAGTTCGCGGCGCGTTCCCAACGCCGAGAACGGGAACCCGGAAGCGATCCCCTTGGCCATGCACAAGATGTCGGGTTCGATGCCATACCGGTCGATCGCGAACCACTCGCCGGCCCGGCCGAACCCGGACTGCACCTCGTCGGCGACGAACAAGATGCCGTGACTCCGACACCGGTCGACGATGCCTTCGAGGAACGCCCGCGGCGCGGCGATGTAGCCGCCCTCGCCGAGCACCGGTTCGACGATGACGCAGGCCGTCTCCGCCGGCGCCGTCTGGGTGGCCAGCAAGCGGTCGAACGCGGCCAGCGCGGCGTCGACCTCGGCTGCCTCGTCGGCGGCGAGTGGGTCGGGGAACGGGGCCACGAACACACCCGACGGCAGTGGGGCGTGCCCCGCGCGGTAACCCGTCTTCGACGTGGTCATCGCCATCGCCATGTGCGTGCGGCCGTGGAACGACCCCGAGAACACCACCACGTGCGGGCGGCCGGTTGCCTGCTTGGCGAGCTTGACCGCGGCCTCGGTGATCTCGGCGCCCGAGTTGGCGAAGAAGAACGTGTCGATGCCGGCCGGCGTGATGCCGGCCAGCTGAGCAGCCAGTGGTTCGAGCAGGTCGTGCGTGAACACGTTGACCTGGGCGTGGATGAAGCGCTCGGCCTGGGCCGCAATCGCGGCGACCACCGCAGGGTGCGAGTGCCCGGTGGAGTTGACCGCGATGCCCGCCGCGAAGTCGAGGTAGTCGACGCCGTCGGTGGTGGTGACCCGGCAGCCACGACCCGACGCCACCTGCAGATCGGACACCTTGAACCACACGTTCGACAGATGTGACATGGCGGCGACGCTACTACCGTCCTGACGATGAGCGAGCCGACCGACCTGCCGTTCACGCTCGCCGATGTCAACGCTGCCGTGGCCGAACATTTCCCTGGCAACGCCAACACCTGCGTCGAGATCGGCCCCACGTTCGCGGTCGTCGAGTACGTGGTGCAACCGGCGAGCATCCGGCCCGGCGGGTTCGTCTCGGGCCCGACCCAGTTCGGTGTGATCGACGCGGCACTGTGGTACCTGACGTGGGCGGCGATCGGCCGGATCGAGTTGATGGCATTGACGTCGGAGCTGTCGATCCGCTACCTGCGCCCTGCCCAGGGCACGCGGGTGTATTGCCGCGCCGACCTCGAAGCGGCCAGCCGCCGCAGCGTGGTGGGCACCGCCCGGGTGTGGTGCGACGACCGGCTCGACAAGGTCACGGCCACCGCCCAGGGCACCTACGCGCTCCCACTCCCGTAACGATCGGCGTTCAAGCGCCACGCAGGCTGGGTGGATTCGAGCTGAGAGGCAGCGAGGAGAGCTAACCAGGCCGCTCCGCTCGCGGCGGGATGATTCACGAGCGGAGCGGCCTGCGATGACATTGTCATCGAACCGGGCCTCCAGCCGAAAGGTTGTGATCATTCAGTATTCTTTTGGTCGTATTGGTCGGGTCTAGGCTGTGGCATGGCCACCAGGGGGCGGCGGCGGAGCGTGTGGGGCCCAGCCCTCGCACTGCAGGTCTTGATCGTCGTGATCACGCTCGCGATCGCCGAGGTCGCGGTCTACATCAACGCCCGCGACGAGTTGCGCGATCAGTACGGCGAACGGGCACTGGCCGTCGCCCACACGGTCGCCAACATGCCCACCACCCGCGATGCGCTCCTGTCGGGCACGCCGGGTGGTGAGCTGCAGGAACTGGTCGAACAGATCCGCCTCGACACCGGCCTCACCTACATCGTCGTCGGCGACCCCGACTGGGTGCGCTACACCCACCCCGAACCCGACCGGATCGGCGAGAAGGTGTCGACCGACCCGTCCGATGCGCTCGCCGGACAGACCGAGGTGGTGGTCGAGACCGGCACGCTCGGCGAGACGATGCGCGCCAAGTTGCCGGTCGTCGACCCGGCCAGCGGCGAGATCATCGGCTTCATGTCGGCGGGCATCTCCACCGCCGAGATCGGCAACGCGCTCCGATCGACGCTGTGGGCTGTGTTCCTGTGCGGGCTGCTCGGGTTGGCCGTCGGGTTGACCGGGTCGTGGCTGCTCGCCCGACGCCTGCGCCGCGACACCCGCGGCCTCGCGGCCGCCGACATCGCCACGCTGTACGAGCACCGCGAGGCGATGTTGCTGTCGATCCGCGAGGGCGTCGTCACGGTCGACATGGCCGGATTGGTGACGCTCGTCAACGACGAGGCCCGGCGGCTGCTCGAACTCGACGGAGACGTCAGTGGGCAGCACTTCGCCGACATCGTCGCCTCGCCCGCGCTCGGCTCGATCGCCGACCGTGCCGCTCGGCGTGACGAGACCGTGATCAACGACGGACGCCTCCTGGTGGTGAGCCAACGTCCGGTCGTCGTCGACGGTACTCCGGTTGGCTCGGTGATCACGCTGCGCGATCGCACCGAACTGCAACAGCTCGTGGGTGAACTCGTCACCGCCAAAAAGGTCACCGACTCGCTGCGCGCCCAGGCCCACGAGTACACGAACCGGATGCACACGGTGGCCGGGCTGATCGAGCTCGGCCAGACGGACGAAGCGCTCGGGTTCATCGCCAGTTCGTCGCGGATCGCCCAGTCGTTGACCGAGGCGTACACCGACGCAGCCAGCGACCCCACACTGCTCGCGCTGCTGCTCGCCAAATCGGCCGACGCGCTCGAACGCGGGGTCGAGTTCGAGGTGCACACCGACGCCAACGTGCAGGTCGCCCGGATCGACCAGCCCGACGAGATCGTCACCGCGATCGGCAACCTGATCGACAACGCGTTCGACGCCGCCACCGCCGCCGAGCGACCGGCCCTCGTGCGCCTCGAGCTGACCGGCGACGGGCTCGACCTGGTGGCCACCGTCGACGACTCCGGTGCCGGCGTGAACCCCCACGACCGGCAGCGCATCTTCGACCTCGGGTACTCCACCAAGGGTGCCGACGGCCGTGGCATCGGGCTGGCACTGGTACTCGCCGCCGCAGTGCGCCGCGGCGGCACGCTCGAGCTGCTCGACGAGGGCTCGCTGCCCGGCGCCCGTTTCCGCGTACGGCTTCCCGGCATGCTCCTCGCACCAGAGCGAGCCGCGCCGTGACGCGGGTGCTGGTGGTGGACGACGACTTCAAGGTCGCCTCGATCCACCGCGGTTTCGTCGAGCGCCTCCCCGGGTTCGACGTCGTCGGCGAGGCACACTCGGGCCGCCATGCCCTGACGCTCGCGGCCGAGCTGCAGCCCGACCTGATGCTGCTCGACATCTACCTGCCCGACATGTCGGGCCTCGAGGTGTTGCAGCACGTGCAGGGTCACCACATCGACGTGATCGCGATCACAGCCGCCCGCGACGTCGACACGCTGCGCACCGCGCTGCGACTCGGCGTCGTGCACTACCTCGTCAAGCCGTTCACGTTCCAGACGTTCCGCGCCAAGCTCGCCAGCTACGCGGCCTGGGCCGAAGCGCTCGACCGGACGGCAATCGTGGGGCAGACCGATGTCGACCGGCTGGTCGGCGTGCTGCGCACCCCGGCAACCGACCGACAGCTACCGAAGGGGTTGTCGGCGTCGACCCTGCGAGCGGTGCGCGACGTGATCGAGTCGACCGCCGAGCCGCTCACGTCGGTGGAGGTGGCCGAGCGCTGCGGTGTCAGCCGCGTCACCGCCCGCCGCTATCTCGAGCACCTGGTGCGGCTCGACCTGATCGAGATGCGCCCCGTGTACGGCCGCTCGGGCCGCCCCGCACACGAGTACGCCCGCCAGCGCGCCTGAACCCTTGCCGTTCACGCCGTGTCAGAGCGGGGCGCGGGCGAGGCAGCGGAACGTGATGCTGAGCCGAGGACCGGGTTCGGTGCTCAGCTTCGGCACGCAGTGCTCCCACTCGTGCTGGCAGGCGCCACCCATCACGAACAGGTCGCCTTCACCCAGGCTGTAGCTGACCGAGGGGCCACCCCCGCGGGGGCGCAGGCGTAGCGGCCGCGGACGCCCCACCGACACGATCGCGATGACCGGGTTGGTGATGACGTGGCGGTGCCGGTCGCCGTGCCAGGCGACCGAGTCGTGGCGATCGCGGTACAGGTTGTAGCCGATCGAGTCGAACGGTTCGTCGTAGCGCTCGGCGAGATCGCGGCGCATGTCGTGCAACAGCTGCGGGACGTGTGGCCCACCCTTGGCGACGCTCCACCAGGCGGTGAGCCGCGGCTCGTTGACGAATTGTTCGTACATCTTGATGCCCTTGCGCTGGCGCAGCGGCAACGTGGCGACCAGCTCGTGGAACAGGTCGTCGGCACCGTCGAGCCAGTGCGGCGCCCACTCGACCCAGGTCGACTCGTCGAGCCAGCGCCGTTCGGCGTGCGCGAAGGTGTCGTCGAACCGCGCCGGCAGCACACCCAACAGCGACCCTTGATAGAACACATGTTCGATCTTCGCGCGCGTGTGGTGGAGTGGTCAAGCCTGTTGGTCGGGTACCGGTTCGCCGATGCGGATGCGGTTGCCGTCTGGGTCGGTGAGTTCGACCTCGCGCATGGCCCACTCCTGGGTCTCGACCGTCACGCCGAACTCGGCCGCGATCGGGTCGACCGCGTCGACGTAGAAGTACGCGACCGAACGGCGTGGGGCGTCGCCGGCATGTTCGGACAGGTGCAGGTGCACGTCGCCGCGCCGGAGGAACACGTACCACGGGAACCCCGGCTCGAACTGGTGCTCGCCGATCAGCTCGAAGCCGAGCCGGGCGTACCAGCCCGCCGTGGCATGCGCGTCGTCGACGCGGAACACCGGTACCAGTTCTTCAGCCACCTCGGCGACGGTAACAGCACCGCCGGCGTCGCTCGGCCAGCAACACTCGGCTCATCGGCGCGCCACACTGGCAGCGTGACGACACCCGGCGCCGACCGAGCCCTGCCCCACGACGAGCGGCCGATCGACCCCACGCCAGTGCACACCGACACGCTCCCCGCGACTCCGGTCCGCGACCGGCGGATTCCCGCCGCAGCCTGGGTCGAGGCGCCCGCCGAGTTACTCGGGCTGGCCGAACGGGCAGCCGCGCTCGTCACCCTCGATCGGCCTGGCTCGGACGAACCCGCGATCACGTCGTTCCTGCGTCGAATCGGGCCGTGGTTGCTGTGGCGTTCGGGGCCGGCCCGCGGCCCGGCGATCTACTGGGCCGGCCACGCCGACGACCTGACGCGCACCCACCTGTTCGTGCTCGCCGCCGACGGGACGGCGTCGGGCGAGGGGCCGAGCGGCGCGTCCCACGCGCGCTTCCGCACCTGGAAGGAAGACCTGCGTGATCATCCGTGAGGCGTGCGGTCGAGCACACTGAACCGGTGCCGCCGATTCGTGTCACCGATGCCGCCGACCCGCGGCTGGCCGACTATCGCGAGCTGCGCGACACCGCGGCCCGGCGGCGGATCGAAGGCGACGAGCTGTTCGTCGCCGAGGGGCCGGTAGCGATCGAGCGGCTGCTGGCCTCGGGCCACACCGTCCGCTCGGTGCTGCTGTCGGACGACAAGTACGCCCGCCTGGCCGACCTGGTGGCCGGCGTCACCACCTACGTCGCCCCCCGCGAGCTGTTCCGCGAGATCGTCGGGTTCGACCTGCACCGAGGCGCGATCGCGGCGGCCGACCGGCGCGCCCACCCGCCCCTCGCCGACGTGCTCGCCACCGCCGGGCGCGTCGCTGTACTGGAGGGCCTGAACGACCCCGAGAACCTCGGCGCGATCGCCCGCTCGGCCCGCGCCCTCGGCATCGACGCGCTGGTGCTCGACCCGACCTGCATCGACCCGTACACGCGACGCACGGTGCGCGTCAGCATGGGCGAGATCCTCCGCCTCCCCTCGGTGCGCGTGCCTGCGGGCGATTGGCCGCACGCCGCGCTCGGTGCGCTGGCCGACGCCGGGTTCGCCACGTGGGCGCTCACACCGGCTCGCGACGCTGACGACATCTGGACGCTCGACGTGCCCGAACGGCTGGCGCTGATGCTCGGCGCCGAGGGGCCCGGCCTGTCGTCCGCCGCGCTCGCTGGCGCCCGGCGGGTGCGACTGCCGATCCGCGGCGACGTCGACTCGCTCAACGTCGCCGCCGCGGCCGCGGTCGCCTTCGCGATCGCGGGCCGCGTCACGACTCGTAGGTGATTCCGCCCATCGCCCGGACCAGTTGACGTTTCAGCTCGGTCGCGTCGTCCTCGAAGGTCAGCCCGAGGTACACCAACTCGCCGCCGGCGCCGTCCGCGGCCACGTCGGCCTGGTCGACGCGCCGGATTCGGGCGGTGCCGGCGACGCTCCGGAACGTCAGCTTGAACGTCGAGTCGACCGTGAAGTGGGCGCTCTGAGCGACGGCCATCCGCGCGCCGGTGGCCGACACGTCGAGCACTTGGCCGTCGACCCGCCCATCGGCGAACGTCGCCGTCACCGGAAGCGCCGTCACCCCCAGGCGGGGCGCGCCGCGGGCCGCCACGCCGTCGAGCCCGTCGGGGCGAGCGAGCGTGACCCAGCCCCGGTCGATCCGGGCCACCGACGACTCGTAGGCCCGCCCGCCAAGCTGCAGCTCGACGGCAACGCCGGGTCTGAACGGCGGTACCCGCCCGGTCACCTCGATCACGACGAACTCGTCGTTGATCGCAGCGAGCACGCCCGGATACTCGGCGCCGCTCTCGGCGGCGACCACTGCGGGTGCTCCCGGCCACACCGGCGTGTCGTCCATCCGACGATTCTCCCAGATCGCCGGGCGCGCGGCGCCGCGGAGATTCGTGTCACGCTGGGGAGATGGAACTTCCGGTCTCGCGCTTCCCGCTGGTCGACCTCGAAACGCTGCCCGACGACGTCCGCGAGCCGATCCTGGCGATCGCCGAGAAGTCGGGGTTCGTGCCCAACGTGTTCCTCGCCCTGGCCCACCGGCCCGCCGAGCTGCGCGCGTTCATGGCCTACCACGACGCGCTGATGGACAGGTCGGACGGCCTGAGCAAGGCCGAGCGCGAGATGATCGTGGTCGCCACGTCGGGCGTCAACCGCTGCCTGTACTGCGTCGTCGCCCACGGGGCAATCGTGCGGATCCGCTCGAAGCGGCCGCTGCTGGCCGACCAGCTGGCGACCAACCCGCTCGAGGCCGAGCTGTCCGACCGCGAGCGCGACATCGTGCGGTTCGCCCTCAAGGTCGCCACCGACTCGGCCGGCGTCGGTTCGGCCGACCTCGACGACATGCGCGGCCGCGGCTTCACCGACGACGAGATCTGGGACGTCGGCGCGATCACGGCCTTCTTCGCCATGTCGAATCGACTCGCCAGCTTCGGTGGCGTCCGCCCCAACCCCGAGTTCTACACAATGGGTCGCTGACGCCATCACCAGCGGCGGTTCACCAACGACAGGTTGCATACCCGATGGGGTATTAGATACCCTCCGGGGTATGAGGTTCGAACAGTACTACCTGGAGTGCCTGTCGCACGCGTCCTACCTGATCGGCGACGAGGCCTCAGGGCTCGCCGTGGTGGTCGACCCACGCCGCGACGTCGCTGAGTACGTCGCCGATGCCGAGGCCGCGGGCCTGCGGATCGTCTACGTGATCGAGACCCACTTCCACGCCGACTTCCTGTCGGGCCATCTCGAACTGGCCGCCGCGACCGGAGCCCAGATCGTGTTCGGCGAGGCGGCCGCCCCCGAGTTCCCGGCGCGGCTCGTGGCCGACGGCGAACGGATCGCGCTCGGCGACGTCGTCCTCGAGTTCCGGGCGACGCCGGGCCATACGCCCGAGTCGATCTCGGTCGTCGTGTGGGAACATGCCGACGACGCCGAACCGTGGGGCGTCCTCACCGGTGACACGTTGTTCATCGGCGATGTCGGTCGGCCCGACCTGCTGGCGTCGATCGGGTTCACGGCCGACCAGTTGGGCTCGATGCTGTACGACTCGTTGCACGACCAATTGCTCACCCTGCCTGACGCCACTCGCGTGTGGCCCGCGCACGGTGCCGGCTCGGCGTGCGGCAAGAACCTATCGACCGAGACGTCGTCGACGATCGGCGCCCAGCGCGACGACAACTACGCGCTCGCACCGATGACGCGCGAGCAGTTCGTGGCGATCGTCACCGACGGTCAACCGGTGGCTCCCGAGTACTTCGTGCACGACGCGATCCTCAACCGCCAGACCCGCGATCTGCTCGACGCGGCCGCACCGCCCACGCTCGACGCGGCTGCGGTCGCGGCCGCCCGCGAGGCGGGCGCGGTGCTGCTCGACGTACGCGACCCCGCGGCGTTCACCGCCGGCCATCTCGCCGGGTCGGTCAACGTCGGTCTCGACGGCCGGTTTGCCGAGTACACGGGCCAGGTCGTCGACCCCGCCGCCGAGGTCGTCGTCATCGCCACGAGCACCGATTCGGCGGCCGAGGCCAAGCTGCGACTGGGGCGGATCGGATTCGACCGGGTCACCGGCGCGGTGCCCGACGTCGAAGCCGTCCTCACGGCCCGGCCCGACCTGGCTCGGCAGGCGTCCCGGCTCACCACCGGCGAGTTCGCCCGGCGCCACGCCGAACTGCCCGGCCTACAGGTCATCGACGTACGCAACCCGGGCGAGGCGGCACTCGGCACGATCACCGGTGCGGTCAACGTGCCACTCGCCGCGCTGCGGCGCCGGGTCGGCGAACTCGACCTGAGTCAGCCGATCGTGGCCCATTGTGCCGGCGGGTACCGCTCGTCGATCGCCGCCAGCTGGCTGCGCTCGGCCGGCGCGGTCGACGTGTCGGACCTGCTCGGTGGCTACGACGCGTGGGCCGCGCGCAACCAGCCCGCGGCCGTGTAACCCCGCAGCATCCCACCCCCACCCACAAGGAGACCACCGTGACCCATCTCGACGCGCGCGTCGACGCACCCGCGCTCGAACGGCTGCTGGCCGACAACGCCCCCATCAGGGTGCTCGACGTACGAACACCGTCCGAGTTCGAGTCGGTACACATCCCCGGCTCGTACAACGTGCCGCTCGACACGCTCGGCGAACATGCTGCCGAGCTCGCCCACCACCTCGACGAACCGCTACTGCTGGTGTGCCGGTCGGGCAACCGCGCCGATCGAGCATGCGAGCAACTCGCCGCCAGCGGCATGCCCAACCTGCACGTGCTCGTCGGGGGCATCCAGGCGTGGGACGACGGCCGGCGCTCCGTGCGCCGCGGCCGCCGACGGTGGGACCTCGAACGTCAGGTCCGCCTCGTCGCCGGCTCGCTCGTGCTGGCGGGCATCGTCGGCAGCATCTGGGTGCCGCCGCTGAGGTACGTGTCGGGTGCGGTCGGCCTCGGCTTGACGGTCGCCGCGCTGAGCAACACCTGCGCGATGGGCATGCTGCTGGCCCGGTTGCCCTACAACCGCGGGGCGCGAGCTGGCACCGACGTGGCCGCGGTCGTCCGCGAGCTCACTACCGCACGCTCCCGATGAACGAGCCCGCCGCCGACCGGACCCGTGGCGCGGCAGGGCCGCCGGCGTCACGGCACGGTCGGCTGGCGCGGTTCGTCCCGATCACGGGGTGGGCACCTCGGTACCCGCGCGGCAAGTGGCGCGGTGACGTCACCGCCGGGCTGACGGTGGCAGTGATGCTGATCCCCCAGGGCATGGCCTACGCGAGCCTGGCCGGGATGCCGCCGATCAGCGGCCTGTACGCGGCGATCGTCGGTATCGCCGTCTACGCCGTGCTGGGTACCAGCGGCTCGCTCGCCGTCGGCCCGGTAGCGATCACATCACTGATGACGATCGAGGGCGTCAGCCGCGTCGTGGAGCCCGGCGACCCGAGCTATCCGGCGACCGTCGCGCTGCTGGCGCTCGTCACCGGAATGATCCTGGTGGTACTCGGCCTCGCCCGCCTCGGCGTGCTCGTCAACCTGCTGTCGCACCCGGTGATCAGCGGGTTCACCTCGGCCGCCGCGATCGTGATCGCACTCAGCCAGGTGAAGGACCTGCTCGGCCTCGACATCGGCCGGCCCGCGGGCACGATCGCTACCGTGCGCGCGCTCGTCGACAACCTCGGCGGAACGAACGCGGCGACGATCGTGCTTGCCGCAGCCGCGCTCACCGCCCTCGCGGCAGGTCGCCGCTACGCCCGCCGCTGGCCGACCGCCCTGATCGTCGTCACCCTGGCCACGCTCATGGCCTGGCTGTTCGAGCTCGGCGAACACGGCGTGACGGTACTCGGCGACGTGCCGTCCGGGTTCCCGTCGCCGACCCTTCCGGAGATGTCGACCGGGCTGCTCACCGGCCTGGTCCCCGTCGCCGCCACGATCGCGGTGGTCGCGTTCGCCGAGGGGGTCAGTGTCGCCACCGCGATCGCGCGCAAGACCCGCGACACGATCGACGCCAACCAGGAGCTGATCGCCGCCGGCGCCGCCAACGCGGCAGCCGGCGTGTTCTCCGGGTTCCCGATCGCCGGCGGGTTCTCGCGCACGGCCGTCAACCACGAAGCTGGAGCGCGCACCCCGTTGGCGAGCCTGGTCACCGCCGCGGTACTGATGGTCGCGGTGCTGTGGATGACGCCGCTGTTCGTCCACCTCCCCAAGGCGGTGCTGGCGGCGATCGTCGTCGTCGCCGTGCTTACACTCGTCGACGTCACCGACGCCCGTCATACGTTCGCGGTCAGCCGTGCCGACGGGGCCACACTCGCGCTGACGTTCCTGGTGACGCTACTGGTCGGGATCGAACCCGGGCTCGTCGCCGGCGTCGGCTTCAGCCTGGCTGCCTTCGTCTGGCGCAACGCGACGCCTCACACCACCGAGCTCGGCCGGGTCGCGGGCACCACCGAGTACCGCAACGTCAACCGATGGCCCACCCACACCACTCCCGAGGCGGTCGTCGTACGGACCGACGGGCCGCTGTTCTTCGCCAACAGCCGCCGCCTCGGCGACCACGTCCAGCGTCTGGTCGCCAGCCGGGCCGGGGTGCGCTCGGTGGTGCTCGACGCGTCGGCGATTACCGACATCGACGCCACCGGCATCCATGCGCTCGCTGACCTCGACCGCGACCTCGCCACGGCGGGCGTCACGTTGCACCTGGCCACCGTCCGCGGCCCGGTCCGCGACAGCCTGCGGCGGGGCGGCACCTGGGACGACCTGGCCGACCGCGTCCATCCGTCGCTGGCTGCAGCATGCACCGCGATCGCCCCGGAGAGTGTTCTGTGCGGCCCCCGACCAGGCGAGTCGACCGTCGACACCCGGGTCGTCTGAGAGCGGGTGCTGGCCGCCGGCACGTTCAGCGCAACGTGAGGAACAGCTCCTCCATCGACTCGATCGACATGTTGTGTTCTTCTGGGTCGGGGTTCGCCAGGCACTCGCGCATGCCGGCCGCCATCAGCCGTAGCCCGGCGCGATGCAGCGCGGCCTGGGCCGCGCTGAGCTGCGTGATGACCGCTCTGCAATCGGCACCCTCGTCGAGCAGGCGCTGGACACCGCGGACCTGGCCCTCGGCGCGCCGCAACCGGTTGAGTGCTTGCTGAGTCACGTCGTCGGGAAACCGCATCGCGCCAGTATACCGGTATGGGTATATGGGGCCGTCGGTGCGGAATAGCCTCGCAGTGCACCCGGTTGCAGCCCTGTTCGCCATGGAGACACCCCAGCACCGTCCTGACACCCGGCCCGACCGCACCGGCTGGTTCGCTATCGGCGCGCTCGGGGCGGCCGCGGCGATGCTTGCCGTTGCCGTGGGTGTGGCGGTCACACGCGACGCTCCCGGCGGGGTTGCCGCAGCCGCTCCAACTCCGGTGCCCGGGGCGACCACGCCGGTGACCGCGCCGCCGGTCGATCTCGGCGACGGCGCGGTCGCCGACCCGAACGCCGACCCCGAGGCGGTCGTCGCCGATGCGGCCACGGCGATGGGCGCCGTCACCAGCGTCGAGTTCCGTCTCACACGCACGGGCGCCCCGGTGTTCGTCGACCAGTTCGAAGCGATCGCGGTCGACGCCGCCGTCGGCCAGTTCACGGTGTCGACAGGCTCGACCACCGGCGGCGCGGCGGCCACGCTCGACGTGACCGTCGAGGGCAACCTGCGCACCAGGATCGGTGCCGTGGCGATCGGACCAGAGATCTGGATGTCGAACCCGGTGACCGGGCGCTTCGAGACGCTGCCCGCCGGCTACGACCTCGACCCGTCGCGGTTCTTCGACCCGCAGGGTGGCTGGCAGCCGCTGCTGGAACACCTCACCGACGTCGAGCTGGTCGGCGTCGCCGACCGCGGTGGCCAGCGTTGGCACGTCCGCGGTGTCGCTCCTGCTGCCGACGTCGCCAACATCACCGTCGGGCTGGTGAAGAACCAAGACGTCACGGTCGAGCTGTGGGTGCACCCCACGTCGTCACTCGTCACGGCGATGGAGTTCGACACCGTGCTCGATCCTGGGCTGGCGGGCGGCACCGCGCACTGGACGCTCGACCTGAGCCGCTACGGCGACACGTTCACGATCAACCCCCCGGAGGGCGTGTGAGCGGCGAGATGAGCCCGGCGGTAACGACCGGCTCGACCACCTCGAAGGCGCGCCGTAGCCCAGCGGCGGTCTTGCTGGTCGTCGGGTTCTCGGTGTTCGTCGCCGCCGACGACCTCACCGTCGTGTCGACGATGCTACGGCCGATCATCGGCGACCTCGGGCTGGTGCTGCCCGACGGGCTCGACGACGCGGCGTGGGTGGTCAACGCCTACCTGATCGCGTTCGTCGCGGTGATGCCGATCGCCGGCCGGCTGAGCGACGTGCTCGGCCGGCGCGCCACGTTCACCGCGGCCTACCTACTGTTCCTCGTCGGCACGATCGTGATCCCGCTCTCGACGTCGCTCGACGACTCGTTCCGCTGGTTCCTCGTCGGGCGCGTGCTCACCGCGCTCGGGGGCGGGGCGATGGTGCCGGTCGCGCTGGCCGTGGTGGGCGACGTGTATCCCGAAGGTCAGCGGTCGCGGGCGCTCGGCACGCTCGGCGCGATCGAGACGCTCGGCTGGGTGTGGGGGCCGCTGTACGGCGCGTTGCTGGTCCGGCTGCTGTCGTGGCAGTGGCAGTTCTGGTTGAACGTACCACTCGGCATCGCCGGGCTGGTCGGCGTGCACTGGGCGCTCCGGGAACAGACACGGCCCGCCCAGCGGCCGCGCGTCGACTGGCTCGGGGCGGCGCTGCTGACCGTCGCGCTCGTGTCGCTCAACGTCGCCCTGCTCGGCTCGGCCGAGATCCAGAGCGTCACCGGGCTCGACGAGCTCACCGGCGGCACGTCCGACATGAACTGGCTGTTCCCGGTGGCCGCGCTGGCCGCGGCCGCGTTCGCGGTATCGCAGTGGTGGGCGCTGCGACGCGGCGTCGACCCGCTGCTCGACCCGCGTCTGTTCAAGGGACGCAATCTGGTGGTCGCGCTGATCGCCAACTTCGCCGTCGGCGCGGCGCTGGTCATCGCGATGGTCGACGTGCCGCTGTTCGTCAACGCGATCGAGGTCGACCTGGAACGGTCGGCCGTCGTGTCGGGGGCGATCTTGTCGGCGCTGACCGCGGCGATGGCCGCGACGTCGTACGTCGGTGGCCAACTCACTCACCGCACGTGGTACCGGCCGCCGCTGCTCGCCGGCGTGGCGATGGCCACCGGGGCGTTCGCCTGGATGGGCGCGACCTGGTCGGCCGACGCCCCCTACTGGCTGTTCGCGATCCAGCTCGGCCTGCTCGGCGCCGGTCTCGGGCTGACGGTCGCCCCGACCACCAGCGCTGTCGTCGACCACGCCCCACCGGCCCAGCGCGGCGCAGCCGCGGGCATCGTGATGGTCGTCCGCCTGCTCGGGCTGAGCGTGGGCCTGTCGGCGCTGACGGCGTGGGGCCTCAACCGCTTCAACGAGCTGCGCGCCGGCCTGGAGCTACCGCCGATCGGCTCGCCCGGCTTCGAGAACGCACTCATCACCGCTCAGGCCGACCTCACCGCCCAGGCGATCGCCGAGACGTTCACCGCCGCCGCTGTGGTGGTCGCGGTAGCGCTCGCCGCCACGTTCGCGATGCGCCGCACGGCGCTGCCCACGTTTGGAGACAACGAGATGACCGACACCGTCGTATCCGACGAAACCCCCTTGGTTCCGGTCGGTGCAGCCGTCGGCGACGCGGCACTGCTCGCCCAGGTCGCCGCCCTGCAGCGCCGCACGAACCTGCTGGCGGGCGCACTAGGCGTGCTGCTGCTCGGCGCGCTGGCGTGCATCGCGATGCTGTTCGGCCGGGTCGCCGACGCCCGCGACGAGGCCGCCGCGGCCACCCGGGCGGCGACCGCAACGCCGGCTCCCGAGCCCGAACCAGAACCAGAACGTATCTCTGCCGACGTGCAGGCCGAACTCGACGCATTGCGCGCCGACCTCGCCCGGGTCGAAGCCGGCGCGGCACTGTACGCGTCGCAGCTCCAGGGCTACCAGGATCTGTTCGCCGAGGCCGGGCCCGAGATCGCGGCCGGGGTCGACGAGGCGATCGCCGGGTTGCGCGACTTCGGGTCGTCGACGCTCGAGTTCGATCTGCCGCTCCAGCAAACCGTGCAGGTGCCGATCCGCACCGAGATCCCGATCAAGCAGTCGTTCGACACGCGGATCACGGTCGACACCCCGCTCGGGTTCGAGATACCACTCGACATCACCGTGCCCGTCGACGTGGTGGTGCCGGTCGACCTCACCGTCGACATCCCCGTCAACGAAACCGTGCCGATCGCGATCGACGTCAGCCAGACCGAGTTCGCGACCCTCACCGACTCGCTCGCCACCGGCCTGGAAAGCCTCAGAGCGGTGCTCGACGGCCTCGCCGCCCCACCCGGCTGATAGCCGTCGATCCAGACCCCACGGTCTACATCGACCCACTTGGCCTTCTGCTGCGACCGGTAGGCGTTGCGTCGGTGGGGCGGCCGCGCTCCGGTTCGAGCCGAATTCAGCCGCTGGTTCGACCGAGGCGCAGTTCCAGTGCTCGGATCTCGGTGAGCAGCAGAGGGACGGTGGCGATCATCCGCTCCTGCGTCCAGCGCGACAACGGCCCGGTGATGTTGATCGCTCCGATGACCTCGTGGGTTGCCGAGCGGATTGGCGCGGCCAGCGCGCCGGCGCCCTCGACCGTCTCCCCGAGACTCATCGCGTAGCCGCGCTCGGTGACGGCGGCAATGTCAGCATCGATGTCGTCACGGCTGGTCATCGTCTGCGCTGTGATGGCGACGAGACGCTGCCGATCGAGCAGGGCGGAGCGTTCCGAAGGGGGTATCGCGCTGAGCAGGGCCTTGCTCGCCGCCCCGGCATACGCCGGGTGCAGGGTGCCGAGACCCGTCGACATCCGCATCGCGTGACGGCTGGGCACCTCGGCGACGCAGATCCGTCCTGCCGGACCGAGCACGTGCAGCCCGACGGTCTCCTCGGTGAGGTTGCGAAGGTTCTCGATATGCGGCGCAGCGGCGACGACGAGACCACCCGGTGCGCTCGTTTGGAGCACGATCTGGGCGACGTTGAGCAGCATCGGTCCGAGCGCGTAGCGACCGGTCGACGGGTCTTGGACGAGGTAGTCGCGAGCCACGAGAGTGCGCACCATCCGGTGCGCGGTGGGCATCGTCAACCCGGTCGCCGCGCAGATGTCGGTGAGGTTCATGTTCGGCATCTCGACGCTGAACAGTCCGAGGATCGACAGGGCGCGGTTGATTGCCTGCGAGCCGCGCTCGGAGGCTCGCTTCTCTTCCGCTTCGCTGTCGTCCTGCACCGCGACCCCTCCGACCGCCACATTGTGAGATGGACTTCCGAGATCGTATCGGGATCACGGACGGTCGACCGCGACGCCCCGTGGACGAAGGGCGGGCGTCGACATTATCGGCGATCGGCGACCGTCCGTCCGCCCCTGCTGAGCGCCGTCTCGCGGACGGGTGGCCCGCCCTCGTACGTGACCTCGGACACGTCGGCGCGGAAGTTGAGGAAGCGATGGCCGTCCGGCCCACTCTGCAGCGTGTACTGCCGGTCGGCCGGAACGCACGCCGCCGAGAAGGTGTCGAGGTGGAACTCGTCCATGTGCAGGGAGCCGTCGATCACGTAGATGATCTCGTCGCGCGAGTGGCTGTGCACACGGCTCCGCCCGGCGTGGCCGGCTGGCGCGATCACCGTCAGCAACTGCAACCGGCAGGTCGGGGAGGTGCCGTCGGAGAACCAGACGGCGTGCACTCCGGCCGGGTCGCCGGACTCGAACTCGCCCCGCGGACCGAACACCGGTGTACCGCGGCCCTCGATCGGTGGAGCGCCCGACGACCCTCCGGGCACGGCGACGTCCGCCCGCGAACCGAAGTGCACGATCCGTGACGCGCCGATCGAGCGCGCCTCGGCCGCGACATCGGCCTCGACGATGATCACCCCACCCGCGGGGCACCGTCGCCCGCCGACCTCGAGCACTCCGTCGAGGACGTACACCGCGTCTTCTCCGTGGACGCCCTCCCAGTGCAGCGACGCCCCGTCGTCGAGCTCGGCGTCGATCGCCCACAGCGAGTAGTCGGGCGGTGTGACCAGACGTGGGCGCACTGCTCCGCCGATCCGGCGCGGCGCGGGATAGGTCGCCGAGACGGTGACCTCGCTGCGGTGGGTCAAGGTCTCGTTCACCCGTCCCCCGATCCTGGCCGACGCCCGGCATCGTGCGTCGCTGGCGACACGGGGCCTACTCCGGCTCGATGAGCGAGAAGTCGACCATGTGATAGTCGACACCTGGGCCCTGCGACCCGACGTCGACGTTGCGCACGGCGAGGCCGGTCACGAACGGCGCGAACCAACCGACGATGAACTCCTCGGCGACGATGCGCTGGAAGTCCTGGTAGGCGGCCGCCCGATCGTCCGCCGACAGGGCGTCACGACCACGGGCGAGTGCATCGTCGAGCTCGGGGAGGTCGGCCCGGCCGAGCCACCGCCCGCCGGTGGAGGCGAACTGCTGGAAGACACGCGGATAGGGGTTGTCGAAGGCTGGTAGGGCCCCCCAGGCGAGCTGGTAGTTGCCGGCGTTGATGTTCGCCGCATAGTCGGCCGTTGCGCCGGCGTTGATCGACACGTTGAGCCCGATGCCGTTCAGCGTCTGCTGGAGGAACTCGTTCAGCGCGGCGACGCTCGACGTGCTCAGCAGTTCGACGTCGGGCGAGTTGCCGTCCGCCAGCCACTCCTGGATGAGCTCCGCGGCACGCGCCGGGTCCGGCTTGGGCCACACGCCTTCGAGGCATTCTGGGCTGCCCGGCAGGAACGGAGGGCAGACCAGTTCCTGGCTGGGCCACGCTCCACGGGTGAACACCTCCTCGACGATCGCCGGATCGAAGGCGAGGGCGATCGCCTCGCGCAGGCGCTTGTCCGAGCCCGGCTCCCACTGCTGGTTGACCGTGACGAACTCGCCACCGACCGGGCTGAGTGCCGCGTACTGGATCTCCGGCTCATTGCGGGTCGCGGCGATGACATCCGGGCGGGCAGCGACGATGTGCGACTCACCGGAGAGGATCGTGTCGATCCACGACTGTTGCTGGGGCAGGATTCGAACGGTGATGCTGTCGAGATACGGACGGGGAGCATCCCAGTAGTCGGGGTTGCGGACCAGGGTCATGTGGTCGTCACGCACCCATTCGTCGAGCAGGAACGGCCCGGCACCGACCGGGTTGTCGCCGAAGCCCTCCGGGTCGGCCTCGACTGCCGTCGGTGACGCCATCAGGCCGTTGACGCTCGTGAACGTGAACGGGAAGCTGCCGCTCGGTTCGGAGAGGGTGATCTCCACCGTTTCCAGGTCGATCGCCTCAACAGAGGTGATGTTTTCGACGTTGCCCTTGAACACGAAGGTGTCCGGGGCGTTGCGCTGACGATCGATGTTGTAGACGACGGCGTCGGCATCGAGCGGCGTCCCGTCGCTGAAGTTCACCCCGGGACGCAACTTGATCGTCCAGGTTGCGCCGTCGTCGCTGTCCATCGACAACGCCAAGCTCGGCGCCAGGTTGCCGTCCGGGTCGACGCGGAACAACGTCTCGAAGATCTGGATGGCGCGGTTGTTACCGGACGTCCCGGCCGCGACCCCGAGCGGGTCGAGCGTGTTCATCTCGGTGCCGATCGAGTAGACGACATCTCCGCCGTAGAGTCGATCGTCGGCTTCAGGTGTCGACGGCAGCGACTCGACGGCCGAGCTCGGCGGCGTAGCGTCCGAAGGTGGCGGTGTGGCGTCGGACGGCGGAGGGGACGCTTCGCTGACTGCGGGTGGCGTGGGCGCCACGGTCGAACCCGCCCCAGAATCGTCGTCGCCGCCGGAACATGCTCCGATCAGCAACACCGCGACCGCCACCGCGACCGCCTGCCTAGCAGCTCGTTGTGTGCCCATGACTTCCCCCTTGCTCTCCATCCCCGGCGCGGTGGTGACCGCACGTACTCCACACTATAGAAGTAACTTCCAAATCGTCAACGGTCACTACCGGATTGTAGAAGTCACTTCCACTCGTCTAAGGTGCCGCTTGGCCGTGAGCGCGGGCGCGCTCACGCAGCGTCGATCGACGTGTCGGAGCAAGCCGTGGGAGCGCGCATGAGTACAGGTACCGAGCCGGAGACGGCGGACGGGCTGGAAACGCTGGAGGCGTTCGGGCGCAGAGCCGCGGCGTGGCTCCGCGACCACATGCCTCCGGCCGCTCCCGGATACGCGGAAGCACAGCTCGACTCCGACGGCCGCGCCGCACGGGAACTCCAGCGCCGGCTGTTCGAGGGAGGCTTCGCAGGACTCTGCTTCCCACGGAGCTATGGCGGCCAGGGTCTCACGCCCGCCCATCAGCGGGTCTTCACCGCCGAGTCCGTTGGCTACCAGATGCCGATCCTGTTCAACGTGCCCACCCTCACGATCATCGCCCCGACGCTGCTCGAGTTCGGCACCGAGGAACAGAAGCGGCGGTATATCCCGGCCATGTTGCGTGGCGACGAGCTGTGGGTCCAGCTGCTCTCCGAACCGGTCGGCGGTTCGGACCTCGCCGGGCTCGTCACCCACGGCCGGCCCGACGGCGACGAGTACGTGATCAACGGCAGCAAGGTGTGGAGTTCGGGCGCGTTCCGCAGTGACTACGGGTTGTGCTTGGTACGAACGGACTGGGACGTGCCCAAGCACGACGGTCTCTCGATGTTCATCCTCCCGCTCGACGCTCCCGGCGTCGAGATCCGCCAGATCGAGATGATCAACAAGAGCCGCGACTTCTGCGAGGAGTTCTTCACCGACGTACGCGTCCCTCGCGCGCACCTCGTCGGTGAGCTGTGCGAGGGCTGGCGGGTCACCCGGCGCCTGCTCGACCACGAGCGCGACGCCGTCGGTGGGGCGTCGATCTACGAAAGCGGCGTCCAACCGGCGCGGCGCGCTGCCGGATGCCGCGAGCTGATCGAGCTGGCCCGCCACCGTGGTGTCGCCCACACCGAACGGACGCGATCGTTGATCGGTGAGGCGAGGGTCAACCAGATCGCCCAGAACTGCCTGATCGAACACGTCACCGCGCGACTCGCCGACGGCACGCTGCCACCGACAGCAGGAGCGTTCCTGCGCCTCGCCGCGGCGAACACCGCCGCCCGCTTCGACGACATCGGCCTCGAGTTGGCCGGCGGGCTGGCCGCCGGGTGGCCGGTCGGGAGCGAGCACGGGGCCTGGCCACATCGCTACCTCTTTCGCCAAGCGAATGCACTGAAGGGTGGGAGCAGCGAGATGCAGCGCAACATCATCAGCGAACGGGTGCTCGGCCTCCCTCGCGAGGCCGCCCCGGATCGCGGTGTCCCGTTCCGCGCGGTGCGGCGCAGTGCGACGGCCACTCCTACCGACGGAGCGCAACCGTGACCGTCAGCGTCGACACCGGCTCCGTCGAGGGAGTCGCCCGACTCACCGTCGCGGGCGACCGCAGCCGAGCCGACACGCTTGCCGACATCGGCGTCGCATTGGCCGACGTCGAGGCCGACGACCGCATCCGGGTGGTCCTCCTCGCACTGCCCGACGGTCTGCGCAGCGTGCCCGACGACGGACGCCCGATCGACCTCACCGTGCTGCTGCGCTGGCGCAACCTGCGCAAGCTGACCATCGCTGCGGTCAGCGGCACAGTGTCCACCCTCGCCCTGGCGGTGGCCTGGACCTGCGACCTGATCGTCGCTGCCGAGGGCACCGAGTTCGTCGACCTCGACGGTGCCGAGTCGGTCCCGGTCCTGCTGGCCCACGCGCACGAGCTCGGCCCGCGACGGGCCAAGCAGCTGATGCTCACGGGAGGACGGCTGAGCGCGGCCGAGGCGGTCGAGATCGGAATGGTCACCAAGATGTTCCCCGCCGACACATTCGAAGCCGCCAACGTCGCCTTCGCCGAACGCGTGGCCGGACTGCCGTCGGTGACCGGCTTGCTGATCAAGGACTCGGTCAACCAGGCGGTCGACAACATGGGTTACGAGAACGCCGTCCGCCACGCCGCAGCCATCTGGCACCAAGCCGGGCTCGACGGAAGCGAGCACCGATGACCGGTTCCGACCGCGTCGGTAGCGGACTGCTCGCCGGATGTTCCGCCGATCAGGCCCTGCTTGCCGAGACTACCCGTCGGTTCCTCGACGACACCTCCCCATTGTCGACCTCGTCCGAGCGATCCCGCGTCGACCCGGCATGGTGGCAGCGCGGCGCGAACATCGGCTGGACTCTGCTGCTCGTCGGTGAGGCCGATGGTGGAGGGTCGGTGTCGGGCTCGGGCCTCGTCGACGCCACGCTGCTCGCCGAGCAGTTCGGGCGCGTCGCCGCGGGTGGCCCGTTGATCCCGTGCAACGTCGTCGCCCAGACGCTGTCGACCAGCGCGTCGACCGAGCAGCGTGCCGGCCCGCTGGCGGCGCTGCTGTCGGGCATGGCAACGGCCGCGTGGGTGCCACCGTCGTACGACGATGCGACCGGGCGCAGCACTCTGGGGGTGCGCGTCGGCGACGACCACGATCGCGTGACCCTGAGCGGCACGGTCGACGGGGTCGAAGCGGCAGGCACCGCCGAATGGCTGTTGATCGCCGCCGACGACCACCGCGGACCGACACAGCTCCTGATCCCTGCGGCGCGTCCCGGCGTGACGATCGACGAGCTCGAGAGCGTCGACCTCACCCGCCGGTTGTGGCGCGTGCAACTCGACGGTGTCGACGCCACCGACGCTGTCGTCGGCAGGCGCGGTACCGCACAGGACGATCTCGCGCGCCAGTTGCGCACGGCCACCGTCCTCCAGTGCGCCGAGCTCGCCGGAGCTTGTCGCGAGGTCCTCGACTTCACCATCGAGTACGCGCTGAACCGATACTCGTTCGGGCGTCCGATCGCCTCGTACCAGGCGCTCAAGCACCGCTTCGCCGAGATGCGGCTGAACCTCGAGACGATCGTCGCGATCACAGCCGCGGCCGCCGACGCGGCCCCGACTCCATCTGCCGGCGAGCTCGCCTCGGCGGCCAAGGCTTCGGTGAGCGCGCACGCGCTGGCGCTCATCCAGGACTGTGTCCAGATGCACGGCGGCATCGGCCTGACCTGGGAGCATCCGTTGCACGTCTACCTACGCCGGGCGATGCTCCATGCGGCGACCTTCGGTACGATCGAGTTCCACCGCCAACGGGTGGCGGTCGAGCAGATCCGCGAGGCGGGCTGAGCCGTGCCCACCATCGACGAGCTGCTCCACGGAGTTGCCCTCCGGTCACACGGCCCGTCGGGCTTCGTCGTCAACCCGTTGCAGTACTACGGCGACGGCGGAGGCGCGGCCCGCAGCGCCGTGTCCCGCGTGGTCTTCGGCGGCCAGCTGCTGGCCCAGGCCATCGCCATCGCCGGCCACGCGGCAGAGGGGCAGTTCGTGCGCAGCGTGTCGATCGACTTCGTCCGCGTCGCCGTGGTCGACCACGAGCTCACGGCCGGCGTCGACATCGTCAAGCGCGGTGCGTCGGTGTCCAACATCCGGGTCACGTTCAGCCAGGCCGGTAAGGTCTGCGCGCTGGCCTCGGTGCTGTGCGTCGCCGACTTCGACGACCAGCTCGCTCTCGGACAGCGTCCGCCGGTCGCCGGCGGACCTGGCGACCACGGTGCGGTGATCTCCGTGTTCCGCGGCTACGAGCGGGCATTCCTCGACGGCGACGGCGTGTGGGACGGCTCTGTCGGCCCACCCGCGACAGTGCTGTGGGTCCGGTTCCCGGGCGGACCCCACACCGGTACGACCGGCCAGGGTCTGCTCAGCCTGGTCACCGTCCCGTTCCTGGTCGACGTGGCCCTGCGGCCGTTCGACGGGCTCAGCGCGGCCCGGGCCCACACCAGCTTGTCGACCGCGGTGCTGAGCCACGGGATCACGTTCCATCACCCGGTCGACGCCGCCGGCTGGCACCTCGTCGACCTGCACGCGACCGCCGTCGCCGGTGGCGGCGGCTACGGGAGGGGCGCGGTGTTCGACGGCCGGGGCACGCTGGTCGCCTCGTTCCACCAGGACATGATGATCCGGACCCTCGGCGGCGATGCGGGGTCCGACCGAGAGGGGACGCAGCTGTGAGTGCGATGTGTGCCGGGCGGGTGGCGATCGTCACGGGTGCCGGTCGTGGCATCGGTCGCGAACACGCCTTGCTGCTCGCCGCCCATGGTGCCCACGTCGTCGTCAACGATGTCGGCGCGGCGCTGGACGGCTCCGGCCGAGACGCAGGCCTGGCCGACGCGGTCGTGGCCGACATCGAAGCCGGCGGCGGGATCGCGATGGCCAACCGGGACGACATCAGCACCTGGGACGGTGCCCGGCGTGCGGTGCTCGCAGCGATCGAAGCGTTCGGTGACCTCGACGTGGTCGTCAACAACGCCGGGGTGCTGCGCGACCGGATGCTCGTCAACATGTCCGAAGAGGAGTGGGACGCTGTCATCGCCGTCCACTTGCGCGGCACCGCGGCGATGTCCCGATGGGCAGCCGAGCACTGGCGCGGACGGGCCAAGCAGGGCGCGGCACCGAGCGCGCGCATCATCAACACGTCCTCCGCGTCAGGCCTCTACGGCAACGCCGGACAGAGCAACTACGCGGCGGCGAAGGCGGGGATCGCGGCGTTGACGGTGGTGACCGCGACCGAGCTCGGCCGCTATGGCGTTTCGGTCAACGCGATCGCCCCGGCGGCGATCACACGGATGACCGAGGCAGGCCGGCTCGGCAAGCTACCGGCCGACGAGCAGGAGCGAATGGCCGCGCGGCGTGTGGCCCCGTTCGTCTGCTGGCTGGCATCGCTCGAGTCCGACGGGATCACCGGGCGGGTCTTCGACGTCTCCGGTCGATCGATCTCCGTGGCCGACGGCTGGTGCCGGGGAGCCACCTTCGCCGACCCACCGGCGGACCCGTCCCAGGTCGGTGAGGTCGTTCGTCGGCTGCTCGCGGAGTCGCCACCCAACGCCGACATCTTCGGCAACCGGACTCTTGCGGAACATGCCGGTCAGTAGTTAGTTTCTCATTGTGGAAGTCGTTTCCATATCGGTGCCCGAGCGCCGACCATCCGACGACCGGGACCTCCGTCACGATGACTGCTGACCACCGATTCCTCCACGTCGACCGATTCGCCGACGGACGGATCGTACGGATCGCCCTCAACCGCCCCGAAACCAGGAACGCCCAGAACCGCGGTCTGCTCGTCGAACTCGATCAGGCGTTCTCGGCCGCAGCGGCAGACCCCACGGTTCGCGTGGTCATCCTCCGCGGTCACGGCCGATCGTTCTCCTCCGGTCACGACCTCGGCTCGAGCGTCGCCCGGGGCGAAAACGGCACGGGCGCCGAGCGGCACCCGTCGCGCGACCTCCACGGCGGAACCCGGGCGGCCACCGAGCGGCGGATGCTCCAAGAGTGGCACTACTTCTTCGACAACACCATGCGCTGGCGCGAGCTCGACAAGGTGACCATCGCCGAGGTGCACGGGCAGGTGTTCGCCGCGGGCCTGATGCTGATGTGGGCCTGCGACCTCATCGTGGCCGCCGACGACACACAGTTCGTCGACGTCGTCGGCACCCGCCTGGGGATGTGCGGGGTCGAGTACTTCGCGCACCCGTGGGAGATGGGTCCGCGGCGGGCCAAGGAGATGCTGTTGACCGGCGACTACGTCGGCGCGCAGTCGGCCGAACGCTGGGGGATGATCAACTGCGTCGTTCCCGCAGCCGAGCTCGAGCAAGCCACCTTGAGCCTGGCCGCACAGGTGGCGGAGCACCCGCCGGCGAAAGCGTCGGCGATCAAGCAGATCGCCAACCGCACCGCCGACCATCGCGGGTTCCTCAACGCACTGCGCGCCTGCTTCTCGTTGCATCAGCTCAACCACGCCCACTGGGCCGAGCTCAGCGGCAGCCGCACGAACGTCGGCACCCCCGAGTTCGGCTTGCCCGACTGGCGCCAGGCCCCACCGATCGCCGAGGCCGACCACCGTGCCGTCGGCGCCGGATGGACACCGTGACCGACGATGCCGTCGTCGACGTCGACGGGGTGTCGACCACGTTCACGACCCAGCGCGGCTCGGTGCGCGCGGTTCATGACGTCAGTCTGCGGATCCGGGCGGGCGAGGCGCTCGGCCTGGTCGGTGAGTCGGGTTCGGGCAAATCGGTGCTGGCGCGATCGGTCATGGGTCTGCTGCCCGCAGAGGCCACCGTCACCGGCTCGGTGCGCTTCCACGGCGACGAGCTCGTCGGCCGCCCGGCCAAGGACATCCGCAGGCTGTGGGGCACCGGAATCGCAATGGTCTTCCAGGACCCCATGACCTCGCTCAACCCGGTCCACCGGATCGGGGCACAGGTCGCCGAGCCGCTGCGTCGTCGCCTCGGGATGTCGCGCGGTGAGGCACGCCGCGAAGCGATCGCTCTGTTGCACTCGGTCGGCATCCCGAACCCCGCCGAGCGTGCGCGCCAGTACCCGCACGAGTTCTCCGGCGGAATGCGGCAGCGCGCGATGATCGCCATCGCGCTGGCCTGCGGACCGAGTCTGCTGCTCGCCGACGAGCCGACGACCGCACTCGATGTCACCGTTCAGGCGCAGATCCTCGATCTCCTCGCCGCCCAGCAACGCCGCCAGCAGATGGCGATGATGCTCGTCACCCACGACCTCGGGGTGGTCGCCACCCGAACCGACCGAATCGCGGTGATGTACGCCGGCCGGATCGTCGAAACGGCACCCACGCGATCTCTGTTCGCTTCGATGCGGATGCCCTACACCGAGGCGCTGTTCCAGTCGATCCCCACGCTCGACGACAGTCGCGAGACCCGCCTGCGGGTGATCGCCGGGCTGCCGGTCGACCCGACGGCCGCGTTGGGCGGCTGTGCCTTCGCGCCACGCTGCGCCTACGCCACCGACCGTTGCCGCCAGGAGGAGCCGCCGCTGACCTCCGACGGCGACCCCGACCACCTCTTCCGCTGTTGGTACCCGATCGAGTCATCGGCCACTGGGACGATTGCTCCGCCGAGCTCGCCCACCAAGGTCGAAGCCTGATGGCCGGTACCGGAACAGCGCACCTGCGCGATGATGACGACGTCCTCCTGCGGATCGCCGACGTGTCGGTCGAGTACCGGTCCCGGCGCCGAGTCCTGAACGCCGTCGGCGGGCTGAACCTCGACGTCAAGCGCGGCGAGACCCTCGGCCTCGTCGGCGAGTCAGGCTGCGGGAAGTCGACGACCGGACGCGCGATCGTCCAGCTGCCGCGGCCGACATCGGGCCGGGTCTGGTTCGACGACATCGAGCTGACCGCCCTGTCGGGCGAAGAGCTGCGCCGAGTCCGCCCTCGGTTGCAGATGATCTATCAAGACCCGATCGCCTCGCTGAATCCCCGGCGCACCGTCGGAGAGATCCTCGCCGAACCGCTCGTGGTGTGGCGCGATCTCGACCGCGCTCAGCGCCGTCAGCTCGTCGACGAGGTGCTCGACGTCGTCGGTCTCGACCCGAACGTGGCGCGCCACAAGCGCGCCCAGGAGTTCTCGGGTGGACAGTGTCAGCGGATCTGCATCGCCCGCGCCCTGATCCTGAAACCGGAGATGCTGCTCTGCGATGAGCCGGTGTCGGCGCTCGACGTGTCCGTTCAGGCGCAGATACTCAACCTGCTCAAAGACCTCAAGGACGAGTACGAGCTGACGATGGTGTTCATCGCCCACGACCTGGCCGTGGTCAAGAACATCAGCGATCGGGTCGCGGTGATGTACGTCGGCAAGCTGTGCGAGGTCGGTAGTGCCGATGCCGTCTACCGCCGCCCGGCACACCCGTACACCGTCGCTTTGCTGTCGGCGGTACCGATCCCCGACCCGGACTCGCGAAGCGAGATCGCCACCACCGAGGCCGAGGAGCCGCCGACACCGCAGCACACTCAGAAGGGTTGCCCGTTCCGCCAACGTTGCCCGCGGGCCGGGGCCATCTGCCGCGATGTCGAGCCGGAGATCCGCCGGGTCGACGGTGGCGATCACTTCGTCGCCTGCCACTTTCCGATCGTCGAGGTGGCCCGGTGAGGTACCTGGCACGCCGGGTGCTGCACCTGGCGATCATCGTCGTCGTCGTCACCTTCCTCGTCTCGGCGATGCTCACCTTGCTCCCCGGCGATGCCGCCGTGACGATCGCGGGCGAGAACGCCACCCCCGAGCAGGTCGAGGCGGTTCGCCAGGAACTGAACCTCGACGACTCGCTGATCACGCGCTACGGCGCCTGGCTCAGCGATGCCGTGCGCGGGGACCTGGGAACGTCGTTGACCAATCGCCAAGATGTCCTGGGGACCATCGCTGGCCGATTGCCCGTCACGATCGAGCTCGTCGTCTTGGCTCAGCTGGTCGCGCTGACCTTCGCCTTCACGACGACGTTGCTCGCCGTGCGCCGCCCCGGTGGCGTGGTCGACAGGGCCACCGAGAGCGTCTCGATGATGCTCATCTCCGTACCCCAGTTCGTGCTCGCCGTCGTCCTCGTGCTCGTGTTCGCGCTCCAGCTCAGCTGGTTCGACGTCAGTGGGTTCACCCGCCTGACCGACGACCCGGCAGCCAATCTCAAGTCGGTCGTCCTCCCGGTCATTGCCATCGCGGCCGACCCCGCCGGCGTGTACCAACGGCTGCTGCGCACCGACCTCGGTCGAACGATGTCCGAGCCGTTCATCCAGACCGCCAGGGCCAAGGGCATCCGACCGTCACGAGTCGTCATCCGCCATGCGTTGCGCCCGTCGTTGTTCTCCTTGACGACGGTGGCGGCGATGACCACCGCCCGTTTGATCGGCGGCTCGCTGGTCGTCGAGTCGATCTTCGCGCTCCCCGGCATCGGGCGGCTGCTGCTCGACTCGATCAACCACCGCGACTACGTCACGCTGCAGGGCGTGGTCGCCTTCATCGCCGTCGGATACGTGGTCGTCAACACGCTCACCGACCTCTTCTACAGCGCGCTCGATCCACGGGTACGGACAGCATGAGCGAGCTCCCCGCCGACTCTTCCGAGCCGCCCGGTGACACCGGCACGAGTTCTCGCCGAGTACCGGCCAGGCGCGCGTGGCGCGCTCGCTGGACCGTCGGTCGGGTGGCCGCCCTGGTGTGGCTCACGACGATCGTGGTGCTCGCCGTGGCGATCCCCTACCTCGGCGCCCCGGATCCGACGATCCGCGCCGGGCAGGCCAACCAGCGACCGTTCGGCGACTGGCTGCTCGGCACCGACCAACTCGGCCGTGACATGTTCTCCCGGCTCGCATGGGGGGCACGCACATCGCTGCGCTTCACGTTCGTATGCACGGTCATCGCAGCATCGCTCGGGGTGACCCTCGGAGTGCTCGCCGGGTATCTGCGGGGCAAGACCGAAGCGTTGATCAACGCCGTCGCCGACGCCACCCTGGCCTTCCCCGGCCTGGTGCTGCTGCTGGTCACCTCGGCGATCTACCGCGGCTCGGAACTGGCGCTGACGATCGCCCTCGCAGTCCTGCTGACACCCAGCTTCGTCCGCGTCGCGCGAGCCAACACGCTGGCCGTCGGACAGCGCGAGTTCGTCCTCGCCGCACGCGGGCTCGGTGTCCGCCAGGCCCGGATCATGCGCGTCGAGATCCTCCCGATGGTGCTGCGCACGATCGCGGTCTACGCGTTGACCACGGCTGCGAACGTCTTCGTCGTCGAGGGTTCGTTAAGCTTCCTCGGGCTCGGCCTGCCGCCACCGACGCCGAGCTGGGGAGCGATGATCGCCGGTGCGCAGGTGCAGATGCGCGACGCCCCACACCTGGTGGTCGTCCCGGCCCTCACGTTGGTGCTCACCGTGCTCTCGTTGAACATGCTCGGCAACATGCGCGGCAAGGTCCGCCAGGTGGAAGGAACACTGTGAGCGAGTCCGACAGCGTGGTTCACACCGAGCGTGACGCGCGCGACGTGTTGACGATCACCCTCGACCGGGCCGGCGCGGCCAACGCCATGAACGACGCGATGGTCGAGCAGTTGACCGCGGTGCTGGGCGCGGTCGCCGGCGACGAGTCGATACGCGTCGTCGTCCTCACCGGCAGCGGGCGAACGTTCTGTGCCGGCGGCGACATCTCGGCGATGTCGGCGATGAGCACCTGGACCCGCCAGCAGAACCTTGCCGACTCAGAGCGCTTCGACGGCCTGTTCCGGATGCTCGACGAGTGCCCGCACCCGGTGGTCTGCAGGGTCAACGGCAGCGCGTTCGGCGGCGGCGTGGGGTTGGTCGCGTGCGCCGACGTCGCCGTCGCCGTCGACACGGCCAGCTTCGCTCTCAGCGAAGTGCGGATCGGCATCATCCCGGCGGTGGTCTCCACCTATGTCGTCCCCAAGCTCGGCGTGTCCTGGAGCCGGCGGATGATGCTCACCGGCGAGCGCATCACCGCCACCCAGGCGTTGACCCTCGGTTTGGTGCACGAGGTGGTTCACGCCGAGGAGTTGGCATCGCGGACAGCGGCCGTCGTCGACGCGCTGTTGGCCTCCGACGTGCGGGCCCAACGACGGATCAAGCAGCACATCATCGGATCCTGGCAGGGCACGGACGCGGGCCGCGAGCGCATCGCCGCGGCGGCGGTCGAGGCCGCCACGGCGGCACGGATGTCGCCCGAAGGAGCCGCCGGGATGTCGACCTTCCTAGACCGCTCGACACGGAGGGAACAGCACTGAACGCCGACCACGCCTACATCGTCGGGGTCGGCGAGACCGACTACTGCCGGGCGCCCGGATCGGGCACGACCGACCTCGGGGTGATCCTCCGCGCGGCGCGTCGGGCGATCGCCGATGCCGGACTCGACGCCGGGCAGATCGACGGCGTCATCTCACCGTACATGAACGCCTCCGCCGAGGAGCTCATCGACAACCTCGGGTTGGCCAACGTTCGCTGGTCGCTCCAGGTCAACATGGGCGGTGCCAGCCCGGTCGCCTCGTTGCAGCACGCGGCCCTCGCCGTTCGCTCCGGTGCGGCCAACGCGGTGATCATCCCCGTCGGCTGGAACGGCTACTCCGGGCCGCGGATCCGAACCGCGGCGACGACCAACATCGTCACCACCTTCCGGCGTACCGTGCGCGACTTCTACGCGCCGTACGGCGTCGTCACCCCGTCGCAGGTCTACGCCTTCATGGCCCAGCGGCACATGCACGACTACGGGACATCCGTCGACGCCCTTGCCGCGGTCGCGATCGCCTGCCGCCGGCACGCGCTGCTCAACGGCCGCGCGCTGATGCGCACGCCGATGACGATCGACGACTATCTCGCCTCGCCGTGGGTCGTCGAGCCCTACCGCAAGCTGGACTGCTGCTTGGAAACCGATGCCGGTGCCGCGGTCGTCGTCGGCTCGGCCCGGCTCGCCCGCCACGTCGAGCACCCCGGCGTGCGAATCGTCGCCGTCGGCGAGGGTCGCGTGCTGCCGTCGGCCGATCTCTGCGCCCGTGCCGATCTGCTCGACATCGGGTTGCGCGGAGCCGCCGCGAGCGCCTTCGCCCAGGCCTCGATCGGGCCGGAGGACATCGACTTCGCCGAGATCTACGACTGCTTCACCTTCGAGGTGATCCACCAGCTCGAGGCGCTCGGGTTCTGCGATCGTGGTGAGGGTGGGTCGTTCGTCCTCGGGGGCCGCATCGAGCTCGGCGGGGAGCTTCCCGTCAACACGCACGGCGGGCTGCTCTCCCAGGCCCACGCGCTGGGGATGAACCACGTGGTCGAAGCCGTCCGCCAGCTACGTGGCCACGCCGGTCCGGCTCAGGTCGCCGGGGCACGCTTCGGGCTGGTGTCCGGGTGGGGCGACATGGGCGACGGATCCGTCGCCGTGCTCGGAGCGGAGCAATGAACGAACCCGCTAACCACCCGTCACTGCCGGCCGCCTCCGCCGATGGGCTCGCCGGGGCGTTCTTCGCCTGGCACGATGCCGGCGAGCTGCGCTTCCAACGCTGCACCGAGTGCGGCCGGTGGAACCACCCGCCCGGCACGACATGCCCGTCGTGCGGGTCGGAGTCACTCGAGTGGACGCCGGTCGGCGGTACCGGAACGATCGTTTCGTGGACCCGGACGCACTACGCCTTCGCTCCGCCGTTTGCCGCCGACGGGCCCTACGTCGCCCTGGTCGTCGCCGTCGACGAAGGACCGCAGATGGTGTCGATGCTGCGCGGTGGTGACGAGCCGCGCTGCGGAGGCCGGGTGCGCGTCGAGTTCGAAGCGCGCGCCGACGGCCGTCGGGTCGCCGTGTTCGTCGCCGCCGAGTGAGCTACTCGCTGGTCAGCAGCTCGGCCACCCGCATCGACGCTTCGACGTACTCCTCGATCAGATCCTCGATCACCCGCCGCGCCCGGCGGACGTCCTTGATCGTGCCGACGATCTGTCCGACGGCAGTCCCCATCACCTCGCTGACGCGATGGTCGAAGATGCCCGTCATCGTGTCGCGCACGAGCATCCCCTGCATCGGCGCCGGCAGTGCCGACGGCGCACCGGGCTCGGTCCAGGCCGCGACCCACGGTGTGTTCAGTTGGCGGATCGGTTTGCCGGTGAGGCACCGGGAGCGGACGGTGTCGCGCGAGCTGGCGGCGATCAGCTTGGCGGTCACCTCCTCCTCGACGTCGGCTTCGACCGTTGCCAGCCAGATCGACCCGGTCCACACACCGTGCGCACCGAGCGCGATCGCCGCCGCGATCTGGCGACCGTCGCCGATCCCCCCGGCGGCGAGTACCGGCACCGAGCCCGCCTCGTCGACCACCTGGGGCACGAGCACGAGGGTCGAGATCTCCCCGGTGTGCCCACCGGCCTCGGTTCCCTGGGCGACGATGATGTCGGTTCCGGCGGCGATGTGCTTGGTGGCCTGGCCGGGGGCACCGACCAGGCCGACGATCAACGAACCGCGCGCATGCATCGCCTCGACGATGTCGGCCGGGGTGGGTCCGAGCGCCGAGGCAAGCAGCTTCGGGGCGAAGTCGAGGACCACGTCGAGCTTCTGCCGGGCGCGCAGGTGCGTCGGGATGAGGTTGTCGCCCTGGTGCGAGTAACGACCAGCATCCTTCGGCTCGGGGATTCCGAATCGCCGACGCAGATCGGCGACGAACTCGATGCTCTCCTTCGGGATGCTCGCCCACAGCGCGTCGAGGTCGTCGCCCGCCGACTCCGAGGGAAACAACACGTCGACCGCGTAGGGCTTGCCGCCGACCTGCTCCTCCAGCCAGCGCAGGTCGTACTCCAGCTCCTCGACGGATTGCCGTGTCGTGCCGAGCACACCGACACCGCCGGCGTTGGTCACCGCGGCCACGACGTCGCGGCAGTGACTGAAGGCGAAGATCGGAAACTCGATGTCGAGCATTTCGGCGACCTTGGTGTGCATGTCAATCTTCCTCCGTTGGCGACTGCTGGGGCGTGTCGATGTGCTGGTCGTCGAACACCCAGTGCTGCTCGCACCCGCCCGCGCCCTGGTACCGGCACTGGACGACCTCGACACGCAGGAGGTGCCGGTCGGCGGCGACGTAGCCGGCGAAGCAACCCAGTTCGAACGCTTCGGTGTACTTGCCGTTCTGCGGGGCAGCTTCGCTGAAGTAGATGCACTCGGTACGACGAACGACGCAGCGTTCGTCGTCGTATTCGGCGAACAGCGCGGCGGCATGTTTCGGACCGCGCAACGAGTGGACCAGATCCTGGTACAGAGCCATCATCCGCGGCGAACCGGCACCGGGGGTGCCGTAGGCCTCCAGCAGCGTGGCGTAGCCACGGCCGCCGTAGCGACGACCGATCTCGTTGGCGATCGACAATGCCGCCGGCTCCCCGACGACGTCCTCGGCGACCGAGTAGAACGTCTGGAAGTTGTTCTCGATCTGCTTGCTCAGGCTGTAGACGAGGTGATCGATCGTGACCTCGTCGATCGGCACCTCGTAACGGTCCATCCGGGTGCGCTCCTCGGCGGTCAGCCGGGCACCCGGATAGAAGAGGAGATGATGCCGTGAGTACGGTTCGCGAGTGCGGTCGCGAGGCTCGTGAGCGGATGGGTCTGATGTCATCGACGCAGATCCTGACTTTCGCTTTGTGGATCCAACTTCTACGATGCAGAAGTCTCGCCGTTCGGCGGAAGGAGTGTCAAGCTCGTCGGCGCAAAACGTTCGCTTGCCCGACGAACCTCGGAACTCCTACAATATGGATGTTGTTGTCATATTACGGAAGTGACCGCGGGTCGGCGCGGCGGCAAGGAGGTCGGGAATGCAACCGGTGACGGACGTCCCCGAGCTCTCGCCCGCTGCACACCGTGTGGACTCCGGGGTCGCGATCCGAGCAATGCTCGATCCGCGCAGCATCGCCGTCATCGGCGCGTCCCGAGATCCGCGAGCACTCGCCGGACGGCCGTTCGAGTTGCTCCGGCAACGTCGCTTCGACGGCCAGATCCATCTCGTCAACCGACACGGCGGGGTGATCGGCGACCAGCCCGTGCTGACCGACGTCGACCAGCTGCCCGAGGACGTCGATGTTGCGCTCGTCCTCGTCCCGGCTCAGGCCACCGCCGGGGTCCTGCGGCAGTGTGCCGCCCGCGGCGTGCGCTGTGCGTACGTCTTCTCGTCTGGGTTCGCCGAACGCGGCGACGCGGTCGGCAGGGCCTTGCAAGAGGAGATCAGCCCGATCACCGCGGCGACGACGATGCGCATCGGCGGCCCGAACGGCGAGGGTTGGTACAGCGTCGCCCGAGATCTGCCGATCACGTTCAGCCCGGCCGTCGAGTACGGCCGCGGCCTCCACACTCGGCCGCGCCCCGGCAACGTCGCCCTGGTGGCCCAAAGCGGTGGCATCGGGTTCGGGATCGCCCACCGCGGCTTCGTCCGGGGAGTCGGGTTCAGCCACGTGATCACGACCGGCAATGAGGTCGACCTCGAGCTGCTCGACTACACCGAGGCCCTGATCGACGATCCGGCCACACACGTGATCGGCCTGTTCGTCGAGGGGTTCGCCCACCCACGACGCCTCGAACACGTACTCACCCGAGCGCGCGAGGCGGACGTCGCCGTCGTGGTCGCCCGAGTGGGTCGCTCAGAGGTCGGTTCCGCGGCGGCCACCTCGCACACGGGGCATCTGGCGGCCCGGCCCGAGTTGGTGGCGGCCTTGCTGCGCGCGTACGGGGCCCACGAGGCAGCCGACGCCGACGAACTGCTCGACCTCTGCACGGCGCTCTCGACCTGCGACGCGGCGGCAGGGCGGCGGGTCGCCGTGTACACGCTGTCCGGCGGGGCCGGGGCGTGGATCGCCGACACCCTGGCCGAGGCCGGTCTCGACCTGCCTGAACTCGAGCCGGAGGTTCGCTCCGAGCTGAGCGCGATGCTCCCGGCGTACGCGGCGACACGCAACCCGGTCGACGTGACCGCGTCCTTCGGCAGTGTCGACGTGGCCGCGGCAGCCCTCCGGGCCACCGTCGAGTCACCGTCGGTCGACAGCGCGGTGATCGCCCTGTCGATGATCGACAGCGATTCCTTCGCCCAACGATGGGCCGCCCTACACGACGTGATCGTCGCCGCCCACAAACCGGTCCTGGTGTTCTCCTACACCGAGCCGGGGCCGGAGGCCAAGGCGCTGCTGGCTGCCACCGGCCACCCCTGGTACACCAGCCAGCGCGGCCTCGCGGCGGCCCTCCGGGTACTGGCTGCCCGGCGCCCGGCGCACCGGCCTCCGGTCGGGTCGGTCCAGCCGATCGCGCTCCCGCCTGGCCGCAGCGAGCCGGAGCTGAAGTCCTGGCTCTCTTCGTTCGGGCTGGCCGTACCTCGCGGGCAGGCCGCGGCCAACCGCTCCGAAGCGGAGCGCGCGGCGAGCGAGCTCGGTGGCCGGGTGGTGCTCAAGGGCCAGCATCCGGCCATGCCGCACAAGACCGAAGCCGGTCTCGTCGAGGTCGGTGTCGAACCGAGGGACGTCGCCACCGCCTACGACCGGATCGTCGCCGCCGCCGAACGCGCCGGTCTCGACACGCTCGACAGCGTGCTCGTCGAGCAGATGGCCGCGCCCGGCGTGGAGATGATGGTCGGGCTGGTACGTGACGACGGGCTCGGGACCTTCGTCGTCGTAGGGCGCGGCGGCACCACTGCCGAGCTCGACCCGGACGTCGCCATCCGACCCGCCCCGGTCAGCACTGCCGAGGCATTGGAGATGATCGATTCACTACGCGGGGCGGCCGCACTCGGCGGCTGGCGCGGCACGCCGGCAGCCGACCGGCGGGCGTTCGCCGAGCTGATCGCGACCGTCTCCGGAATCGGTACGGCGCTCGGCGAACACCTCGACGAACTCGATCTCAATCCCGTGATCGTCCACCCCGCCGGAACGGGGGTCACCGTCGTCGACGCGCTGCTGGTCGCCGGCGACGACACGCGCGAAGGAGGCTTCCGCTGCAGTTCGAACTGACCTACACCGCCGAGCAGGAGGCGTTCCGCGACGAGGTCGCCACCTGGCTGGCCGCCAACGTCCCGTCGAGCATCCGTACGCGGGTGACCACCCGCGAGCAGTCGGCCGCCACCTACCTCGAACGCCGACGCTTCGGCCGGCTCCTCGGCAAGCGCGGCTGGCTGTACCCGGCCGCACCGAAGGAGTACGGAGGCGCGGGCCTCGACCTCGACCGAGTCATCGTCCTCGAGGAGGAGTCCCACGCCCTCGGGATCTCACTCCCGCCCTACTACGACTCCGGCGGGAAGTACGGAGCGGCAAGCATCCTGGCCTGGGGCACCGAGGAGCAGAAGGCGACGATGCTGCCACCGATCTTCCGTGGCGAGGTGCGTACCTGGCAGCTGCTCAGCGAGCCGGAAGCCGGGTCGGACCTGGCCAACGTCAAGTCGACGGCGATCCGCCGCGGTGACCACTACGTCCTCAACGGTCAGAAGGTGTTCGTGGGCAGCGACCACGGCGCCGAACGACTCTGGGTCCTCGCGGTCACCGATCGCCAGGCCCCACGCCATCACAACCTCAGCTGGTTCATGATCGACGCCGCGCTGCCGGGCATCACCGTGACGCCCCAGACGCTGCTCGCCAACCACGGCGAGGGCGAAGGTGACATCGGCTGCAAGAACACGGTGTACTTCACCGACGTCGAAGTCCCTGCCGAGTGCCTCGTCGGCGGCGAGAACAACGGCTGGAAGGTCGCGGGTACGCACCTCGACCTCGAGCACGGTGGCCGCGGCAACATCCGTCGCGACCGCAACTGGCCGAGACTGCTGGCCCAGGCACGGTCGCTGCGCGACGCGCCCGGCGAGGACACCGAGCTGAGCGAGGATGAGCTGTGCGACGCGATCGGCGAGATCTTCAGCCGGATCGAAACCGTCCGCTTGCTCGGGTTGCGCAACTTCTGGATGGCCGCCAACCACACGGCGATGACCTACGAAGGCGCCCAGCTCGCCTACGTCCAGAAGACGACCGGTCTGTGGTTGGCCAAGGCGATCCACGACCTGCTCGGACCGTCGGCGGTCACTGCCGGCGAGGAGTTCGGAGCGATGGACGGCTACGCCGAAGAGCAGCACCGCGACGGCATCGTCAACATGCACCCGGGAGGCACGACGGACATCCAACGGATGATCATGGCGCGGCGGCTCGGCGTCGACGGTCGCGATCGAGGGACCGCGCGCTGATGGATCTCGACCTCTCCGAAGACGAGCGGATGCTCGGCGCCGTGGTGCGCGAGTTCGTCGGCCGCGCAGCGCCGCGCGACCACCTGCTCTCCGTGCGCGAGGGTGCCACCGGGTTCGATCCCGCCTGGTTGCGCCCGATGGCCGACGCCGGATGGTTGGGCATGCACGTGCCGGCCGCCCTCGGTGGCTCGGACGCGACCGCCCTGCAATGCGCCGAGGTGTTCCGGGAACTCGGTCGCGGTCCGGTCACCGGCCCATGGTTGGCCTCCAGCGCCGTCGCGGCTGGCCTGCTCAGAGCATGCGTCCCGAGTGATGCCGCCGAGCACGTGCTGACTGGCATCGCCACCGGGCAGGCGATCGTGGTCCCGACGCTGCACGCCCACCCTCCCGGCAGCACGCGCGACCCGGTGCGGATGTTCGTCCCCTACGCCGCCGCGGCGACCCACCTTCTGGTCGACCTGAGCGGCGACCACGGAGTCGAGTTCGTCTTGGTCGACCTCGCCGAGGCCGACGTGACGATCGAGCGTCTCCCAGGGTTCAACGAGTGGAGCTACCGCGTCAGCTTCGGTGATCTCGACGGCCGGGTGGGCATGTCCACGCTCGGCCGGCCCGACGATCCGGCGAGCGTCGAACGCGCACTCGACATCGCCCGGTTGGTCGTCAGCGCCTACCGGGTCGGCGGTTGCGAGCGAGTGCTGGAGATGTCGGTGGAGCACGCCAGCACGCGCATCCAGTTCGGTCAGCCGATCGGCCGCTTTCAGCGCGTCCAGGATCACGTGGTGCGGATCGTCAACTCACTTGACGCGGCCCGCTGGGCGACCTACGAAGCGCTGTGGCGAGCGGACACCGGGCGCAACATCACCGCCGCTGCAGCGTTGGCGTCGCAGCTCTCGTCCGAGGGTTACGTCGAAGCGACCAACGCGGCCCACGAGGTGCACGCCGGGGTCGGTAGCGACCCCGCGTTCGGCTTGACTCTGTACACCGAGGCCGCGCGAGCGCTGTACCACTACCTCGGTTCCCCGCGGCGGCATCGCCGCCGGCTCGGACGTGAGCTCCTCGGGGGTGCGACGTGAACGCCGTGTCCGTCCACGTCGAGGGGTTCGTCGCGACGATCCGGATCGAACGACCAGAATCGGGCAACGCGCTCTCGGTCGACGTCGTGGACGGGCTGCTCGACGCAATCCGAACACTGCGCCACGACCCGGCAGCGCGTGCCGTGGTCCTCACCGGAGCCGGAACGGTGTTCTGCGCCGGTGGGAACCTGCGGCAGATGAACGACGACCGCAGCGCGATCCGCGGCACGCCGCGCGGTGCCCAGCGGAGCCTCGAGCGTGGCGTCCAACAGCTGCCGCTGGAGCTGGAGCAGTTCGACAAGCCGGTGATCGCGGCCGTCAACGGTGCCGCCGCGGGCGCTGGGCTGGACCTGGCGGCCATGTGCGACCTCCGCTTCGCAGCGGTCTCGGCGCGCTTCATCGGAGGATACGTTCGGGCCGGCCGCGTGCCGGCTGACGGCGGCGCCTTCCACCTGACGCGCATCGTCGGGCTTCCGAAAGCGCTCGAGATCTACCTCGGCGGCGAGCCCGTCGATGCGCCCGAGGCGTTGCGCCTCGGGCTGGTCAACCGCGTCGTCGACGACGACCGATTGCTCGACGAAGCCGTCTCGTTCGCCACCCGGGTCGCCTCCTTCGCTCCGGTCCAGGTGCAACTGACCAAGCGCGCGTTGTACCGGGCCGCGCACAGCGATCTGCGCGCCAGCCTCGACCTCACCGCCGCCTACAGCGGGGTCGTCGCCTCGCTGGAGGACTCCACCGAGGCGTTGCAAGCCCTCGCCGAGAAACGTCGCGGCGACTACCACGATGAGTGAGCCACCCGTCAACGCCCCGCTCGCCGAGCTGCGCGTCCTCGAGGTGTCGACCACCCTGGCGGCGGCCTCCTGTACCAAGCTGCTCGCCGACCTCGGCGCCGATGTCGTTCGTCTCGAACCTGCGAGCGGCGACCCGTGGCGCCACGTCGGGCCGCGCGCCGACCTGGGAACCACCTCGCTCGGCGCGACCTATCTGTACGCGAACACCGGCAAACGCGCGTTCGCGCTGGCCGAGCGCGAGTTGGCCGACGGTCGCGTCGACCTACTGATGGCCGCTGCCGACCTGCTCGTGACCGACCTGCGGCCGGGCGACCTCGACCCACATGGGCTGCTCGATCAGGCCCGCGCCCGAGCCAACCCGAGCCTGGTCGTACTGTGCCTGAGTCGTTTCGGCGGCGACGGCCCGCGTTCGGGGATGGCCGCCGAACCGTTGAACACATATCACGCTGCTGGCGAAGGGACGATGACCCCGCTCGTCTCGGTGTACCTCACCGACACGATGTCGCGCCCACCGGTGCGGCAGGGACGCTTCGTCGGCGAGCACAAGGCAGCGACGTACGCCGCCTGCCTGGCGTTGGCCGCGGTGCGTCACGCCTCGCTGACCGGGGTGGGACAGGTCGTCGACGTGTCCGTCCACGAAGCGCTGGCCGGTCTGAACTTCTTCGAGTTCTCCGACCACTTCGCCGGGGGTGGTCCGGTGCCTTCCCGACAGACCCGTCAACAACCGTTCGGCGGACTGATGCGCTGCGCCGACGGTTACGTCCAACTGACCATCCACGAGGACCACCACTGGAACCGGTTGGTGGCGATGATGGGCGAACCCGCGTGGACCAAGGAGCCGTGGGCGGCCGACCATCAAGGCCGCGCGGCCGCCGGTTCACGGATCCACCGTCTCGTCGGAGAGTGGCTCGAGCGTCACGACCGCTCCGAGATCGTCGAGCGGGCGATGCAGTTCGGGTGCACCGCCGCGCCGTACCTCTCCGTCGCCGAGGCGACCGGCACCGAACAGATCCGTGCCCGGCGCTTCCTCCAGGCGGTCGATCTGCCAGGCGTCGGCACGATCGAACATCCAACCCAGGCCTACCGCTTCGACGGTGAACCGGTTCACGTGCGCGCCGCTCCCGTGGCGGCCGCGCCGCTCGCCGATGCGGCCTTCCGCCCCCGTCGCCGGCGCGCCACCTCTCGGCACACGCCGACGACGAGAAGCCTCGACGGCATTCGTGTCGCCGACTTCACCTGGGCACTGGCCGGCCCGACCGCGACCATGATCCTGGCCGCGCTGGGTGCCGACGTGATCAAGGTCGAGAGCTCAGCGCGCCCTGACGTACTCCGCCGCAATCCCGGGCTCGCGGCCTCGACGGGCCGGCAGAAGCGATCGTTGAGCCTCGACCTGAGCCAACCGCGGGGGCGCGAGGTGGCCCGCCGGTTGATCGCCCGCAGCGACGTCGTCGCCGAGAACTTCCGACCCGGGGTCATGGCACGGCTCGGCCTCGGCGTCGAACAGCTGCGTGCCGAGCACCCCGATCTGATCGTCCTGTCGATCTCCATGTCCGGACAGACCGGCCCGAACGCCGAACAGCCCGGCTACGCGCCGATGTTCGCCGCGCTCGCCGGGCTCGGCGACCTGACCGGCTACACCGACGGGCCGCCGAGCCAGATCCGCACCTCCGCCGACGTCAACGCCGGCATCGCCGCCGCGCTGGCCGTGCTGGCCTCGCTCGAGCGGCGCCGAACCGGCAACGGCGGGTGCCACATCGACCTGTCGGCCGTGGAAGCGCAGATGGCGCTGATCGGCGAGACCATCCTCGAGCACGCCTTGCTCGGCACGCAGCCGACCCGCGCCGGGAACGCCGAACCCGACTGGGTGCCGCACGACTGCTATCCGTGCGAGGGACACGACCGATGGCTGTCGGTCGCCGTGCGCAGCGACGAGGAGTGGCGCCGGCTGGCCGACGCGATCGGGCTCGATCCGGCGCGCCGCAGGCGCTGGGCCACCGCCGACCAGCGGCTGACCGCGCGCCGGCAGGTCGACGACGCGATCGGCGCGTGGACGGCGACCCACACCGCAGCCGAGGCCGAGCGGGTGCTTCAGGCGGCCGGAGTGGCCGCGGTCGCGGTGCTCGACGCCGCCGACCTGGCGGCCGACCCGCACATGATCCATCGCGGGTTCCTCGTCGAGGTGCCGGGTGCGGAGCGCACGTGGCCACTCGTCGGGCTCGGCGGGGTGCTCCCCGCCACACCGCTGCGGGCGGAATGGGCGGGGCCACCACTCGGCGCGCACAACGACGAAGTGCTCGCCGACGTGCTCGGGTTCAACGACAGCGAGCGCGCCGCGCTCGCCGAGGAAGGAGTGCTCACATGAGCGAACACACCGATCCGATGTGGGATCACATCGACCAGCACGGACGCACGTTCCTGGTCACCCTCCGCAAGGACGGCTCGCCGACGTGCCACCCGATGGCCCGATTCCACGCCAGAGGGGAGCTGTACCTCAACATGTACGCATCGAGCGCCAAACATCGGAACCTGACCCGCAACCCGCGGGTCTGCTGCTTGGTGGCAACCCGTTCCGGCGCCGAACGGTTCGAGGCCGTGGCCCTCAGCGGCGAGGCCCGCGAGGTACCGCTCGAGGAGACGCTCGCCGACGACCCCACCCCCGGCGTGCGGGCCGCCCGCTCGATGGGCATGGACGGAGTGTCGCTCGAGCGGGATCCGCAACGGTTCCAGCACGAGGATCCCGCCGACCTGCTCAAGCGGGTCCACGTCATGCTCGAGCGGATCCGCAGCGGCAGTCGCCTGTTGTGGCAGATGCCGGTCGAGCAGATCGACTTCCTGCGCGAGTCCAGGTACCGCTGAGATGCCCCGCGAACACGACCGAATTCGCTTCAGTGAAGCCGAGCTGGCCGAATTCCTGGGCAGTGATCAGCTCGCCATCGTCGCCACCGTCGACGCCGACGGCGAACCGTGGTGCGACGCCGCGGCGTACCTCTTCGACGCCGACCGAATCGTCGTCAAGGTGCCCGTCGGCAGCCGCACCCACCGCAACATCAACGCCGATCCACGCGTGTGTTGTGTCGTCGAGAGCCTTCCTGAAGGTGGCTCCTACTACGACATCAAGGGCGCCATGATCCACGGCGTCGCCACCGCGGAGGACCCGGTGAGCGCGGCCTCGGGGACGCTGGCCCGGTTGCGCGACCCGGTGGAGCCCGAGCTCGCGGGCGACTTCGCGCTCTACGCGATCGGCCTCGACGACGTCGTCTCGTTCGCCTTCGACAAGATCGCCTACCGCTACGACGACCGGTCGACGCCTCCGGCAGCGGCACCGATCGGCGACTAGTCCACTTGTGGAAGTTGTATCCACGTTGTAAAATCCTGCTCGTCCGCCGGCAGACGCCCGCGGCACAGTGAGGTACGGAATGCGGCAACTCCCGCTCGGCGAACGACTCCATCAACTGGCTGCAGAGCGGTCCGACCGGGCTGCTGTGCACTTCGCCCGCACCGACGCGACCGTCGAGGTCGTGAGCTGGGCCGAGCTCGACGACCGCAGCACTCAACTCGGTCGCTGGCTGGCCACCAACGGCGTGACCGTCGGCGACCTCGTGCCGGTGATGATGCGCAACTCCCCGCGGTCGCTGATGAGCTTGTTCGCCGTCTGGAAGGTCGGTGGGGTACCCGTGCCGCTGCCCTACGACCTGCCGGGGTGGGAGATCGAACGCCTGCTCGCCGTCCTGCACGGCCACGGCCGCTCGCACCCGATCATCACCGCCGACAGCGAGTGCTTCGACGAGAGCCGCAAGCTCTCGAGCAGCCCGCTACCCGAGGTGACACCGCCCCACTCATCGGGGATCTGCAGCGCAGGTTCCACCGGGCAGCCCAAGATCATCCTGCGCAAGCCCCCCGGCGTGTTCGGTGCCGGGTCGTCGACGGCAGTGGTCGAGTCGTGGGGTCCGCTCACCGGACCGCAACGCATCTTGACTCCGGCGCCGATGCACCACAACAACGGCTTCGTCTCCGTGTTCGACCTGCTCGCCGGCCATGAACTGGTGTTCATGGAGCGGTTCGACGCAGCCGGCCTGGCGCGGCTCGTCGAGACCCGGGCGATCACCGGCTTCACCGCGGCGACGATCGTCTTCCAGCGCGTCGCCGCGATCCTCGACGAACATCCCGCCGACCTGTCCACCCTGCAATGGGTGATCCAGGGCGCGTCGGTGTGCCCGGAGTGGCTCGCCCGGCGATGGTGCGACCTCATCGGGCCTGAACGAGTGTTCTTCGCCTACGGTTCGAGCGAAGGCATCGGTGCGACCTGCGCCCGCGGCGACGAGTGGCTCGCCAACCCGGGAACGCTCGGCCGGGGCCTGTTCGGCACAGAGGTGCGCATCCTCGACGACGACGGACGACCGGTGCCCGATGGTGTCGTCGGCGACATCTACCTACGGTCGGCCCGCGGGATCAGTCACGAATACCTCGGTCCCGTCGCTCCGACGCCGGTCACCGCCGACGGGTTCGCCACCAACGGCGACCAGGGTTGGGTCGACGACCAAGGATGGCTGTTCATGGCCGACCGGCGCCAGGACGTGATCATCACCGGTGGCGTCAACGTCTACCCGGCCGAGGTCGAGTCGGCACTCAGCGAACACAGCTCGGTCGCCGATGTCGTCGTCGTCGGCCTCACCGACCCGGAGTGGGGGCACCGAGTCCACGCGATCGTCCAACCGCGCTCCGGAGCGAGCGTCGACAGCGCTGAGTTGATCGCCTACGCCCGCCAGAAGCTCGCACCAGCGAAGGTTCCCAAAACCGTCGAGGTGGTCGCGACGATCGAACGCAGCGCGGCGATGAAGGTCAACCGAAGAGCACTCGCGGCGACACGCGAGCTGACCGCCAAGGAGGCCACATGCTTGACGTCGTGATCCGAGGCGGCACCGTCGTCGACGGAACCGGCAGCCAACCGCGACCCGCCGATGTCGGCATTCGCTCCGGTCGGATCGCGGCCCTTGGAGAGATCGGTGAGTCGGCGACCGAAACCGTCGACGCCGCGGGCATGCTCGTGATGCCCGGGTTCGTCGACCCACACACGCATTACGACGCTCAGCTGTGCTGGGATTCGTTCGCCACACCGTCCAACGACCATGGGGTGACCAGCGTGATCGGAGGCAACTGCGGCTTCGCCCTGGCGCCACTGCGCCCCGAGGACGGCGACTACACGCGCCGAATGATGGCCCGCGTCGAAGGCATGCCACTGCGCGCGCTGGAAGAGGGGATCGACTGGTCGTGGCGCACCTTCGAGGAGTACCTCGACCGTCTCGACCGGGGGATCGCCGTGAACGCCGGGTTCCTCGTCGGTCATTGCGCCCTACGCCGATTCGTGATGGGTCCGGCAGCCTCCGACCGCGAAGCCACCCCTGACGAGTTGCGGGCGATGACAGCGGTTCTCGGCGAATCGATCCGAGCGGGCGGCCTCGGACTCTCGACGAGCAGGTCGTCGACCCACTCTGACGGCGACGGCCGGCCGGTGGCGAGCCGGGTCGCTTCGATCGAGGAAGTCCTCGCTCTGTGCAGCGAGGTCGGCCGGCACGACGGCACGTCGCTGGAAGCGATCGTCGAGGGCTGCCTCGGCCGCTTCGCCGACGACGAAGTCGAGTTGCTTGCCGAGATGAGCGCCCGAGCCGGCCGCCCGTTGAACTGGAACGTGCTCGCCATCGGCGACTCCGACCGCGATCGGGCCGAGCATCAGCTCCGCCCCTCACGGCGCGCACGCGAGGTCGGTGGACGGGTCGTCGCCCTGACGATGCCGGTGCACGCCGACATGAACATGAGCCTGGGGGCCTTCTGCTCGCTGTGGCTGATCCCTGGTTGGCGGGAGGTCATGGAGCTGCCGCTCGCCGAGAAGGCCAAGGCGCTGCGCGATCCGAGCGTGCGCGACCGCCTCGTCGCGGCGTCGGTCGGCACTCCGTTCGAACACCGCACGCGCTTCTCCGAGTACCGCATCGGCGACACGTTCGCGGCCCGCAACGCTGCGAACACCAACCGGCCCGTCGCCGACATCGCCGCCGAGATGGGTACTGACGCGTTCGGCGCGATCGTCGAGATCGGCGTTGCCGACGAGTTCCGCACGGTCCTGTGGCCCGGCGTCACCCAGGACGGAGATGCCGACTGGGACGTGCGCCGTGCGCTGTGGGACGACCCCGACGTGATCCTCGGAGGTTCCGATGCCGGTGCCCACGTCGACCGGATGCTCGGTTCGAACTACGCCGCTCGCTTCCTTGCCGATGTGCTCCGCGGCCGCCGGCTGGTCTCGATCGAGCGCGCCGTGGCGATGTTGACCAGCGTGCCCGCCCAGCTGTTCGGGTTGCGCGACCGGGGGGTGTTGCGCGTGGGGGCTCACGCCGACGTCGTCGTGGCCGACCCCGCCTCGGTCGGCAGCAGCCTCGCCCGCCGAACCGACGACCTTCCCGGGAACAGCGTCCGCCTGGTCGCCGACCCGATCGGTGTCGGTCACGTCTTCGTCAACGGAGTGGCAACCATCGCCGATGGTGCCGGCACCGGGGCGACGCCGGGACGCACGCTTCGTTCCGGGCGGGATACCACCGGAACCGAGACCGCGGCCGCGAGCACCCACGCAGCCGGGCGAACGAACGGAGCAGGGCGATGAACGAGATCCCGAAGATCATCTCCGTCGACGACCACGTCCTCGAACCGCCCGATCTGTGGACCAGCCGCCTCCCGGCCAAGTATCAGGACGCAGCTCCGCGCATCGTCCGCCAGCGGATGAAGCTGGTCCCGGGCCGAGGAATGGGCGGTTGGGAACCGGACGACGAAGGCGACGTCGCCGACGTCTGGTACTACCAGAACGTTCGCTCGCCGCTGGTCCTACTCTCCGCCGCGGTCGGACTCGGGCGCCTGAACTACGAGGTGGTCACCTACGACGACGTGCTCCCCGGAACCTGGCGACAGGCCGACCGGTTGCGCGACATGGACGTCAACCACGTCGAGGCGTCGGTGTGCTTCCCCAACACCCTCCCCCGCTTCTGCGGGCAGACCTTCGCCGAGCAACCCGACAAAGAGCTCGGCCTGCGGTGCGTGCAGGCCTACAACGACTGGATGATCGAGGAGTGGTCCGCCGGCGACGGCCACGGGCGACTGATCCCGCTGGCGATCCTGCCGTTGTGGGATGCCGAGTTGTGCGCGGCCGAAATCCGCCGCAACGCCGAACGGGGCTGCTTCGCCGTCACCTTCCCGGAGAACCCTCATCCGTTGGGGTTCCCCTCGATCCACGACAAGCACCGTTACTGGGATCCGGTCTTCGCCGCCTGTCAGGACACCTCGACGACGCTGTGCATGCACATCGGGTCGTCCTCGACGACACCCACCACAGCACCCGACGCCCCGTACATCATCAGCTCGACACTGACGTTCCAGAACGCAATGGGTTCGTTGTGCGACTACTTGTTCTCGGGCATCCTGGTGCGCTTCCCGGCCCTGAAGATCGCCTACTCCGAGGGCCAGGTGGGCTGGATGCCCTACATCCTCGAGCGCGCCGACAAGCTGTGGGAGGAGCGCGACGACAACAGCTTCGGCACGTTCCTTCCCGAACCACCGTCGAGCTACATCGCCGGACGGGTCTACGGCTGCATCTTCGACGACGCCACCGGGCTGCGCAACCGGGAGTACGTGGGCATGTCGCAGATCTGTTTCGAGACCGACTACCCACATGCCGACTCGACCTTCCCGGACTCGAAGCGGGTGCTCACCGACATCTGCGCGGCGGCCGGTCTGGACGGGGCCGAGACCTACGCCCTCGCGCGTGGCAACGCCATCACCGCCTTCGGTCTCGAGCGCTTCGGGATCTCGTCGTGAAGTTCGGAGTGCCGCTGCTCGGCCTGGGTCCCCGTCACTATCCGGCGATCGCCGCGGCCGCCGAGGAGAATGGCTTCGAGTCGGTCTTCGTCCCCGAGCACCTGCTCATGCCGGCCGAGATCCCACCGAGCTACCCGTACTCGGAAAGCGGCTATTCGGTGATGTCGGCAGTGACGCCGCTGTACGACCCGTGGGTCGTGCTCGCCTCGGTGACCGCCGTGACGAAGACGATCCGCCTGTCGACGAACATCTACGTCGTGCCGTTGCGGCACCCGTTCGTCACCGCTCGGTCGATCATCACCCTCGACCGCCTGTCGGGAGGGCGAGTCACCCTCGGTGGCGGAGTCGGTTGGTTGCAGGAGGAGTTCGACGCCATCGGGCTCCCGTTCCACCAGCGCGGCAAGATGATGGACGAGATCGTTCCCCTGTTGCGCCGGCTGTGGACCGACGAGGTGATCGAGCACCACGGCACGTTCTTCGACTTCGGCCCGATCCGGTTCGAACCGAAACCGCTGCAGAAGCCGTGCATCCCGATCGAGCTCGGGGGCCACTCCACCGCCGCGCTCGAGCGCGCGGGCCGCCTCGGCGACGGCTGGATGGAGGTCGGATCAGGTGACTTCGACACGTTCACGGCACGGCGCGACATCGTTCTGCGGGCCCGCCAGGACTCCCCTCGCGCCGACGAACCGTTCCTGATCTCGTCCGGTTTGGGGACGACCCTCGATCGTGTCAAGCGATGCGAAGAGCTCGGGGTCGGGCGCGTGATCGTCGGTCCGCGCAGCGATCTGCGGCGCGAGGTCAAGGACCAGACTCGGCTGTCGCCGGAGGACTTCACCGAGTGGTGCAAGCGCTTCGCCGACGAGGTGATCAGCAAGTTCGCGTAGGCGTGTCGCTCACCACCCGGCAGTTGCGGTCTCGAAACGGCCCGGATGAGCCGGAGCGCACGCCGCCATCGAGAGGAACAGCAGGCGTGACCTTTTATCCGGGTATCGAGACAAACCGCGTGCGTGTCGCCGATCGAACCGTGACCTGGTACGACTCCGCTCCGGAAGGGGGCCGGGGGGAGACAATCGTACTCGTCCACGGGACCGGCGGCACGGCCGTCAACAACTTCTGGGCGCTGCTGCCGATGCTGGCAATGCGTCACCGGGTCGTCGCCTTCGACTTCGTCGACCCGGGCGACGAGACCGCGGCCCATGAGAGCTACGTGGCCCAGGCGAGGGCGGTGGTCGACGCGGTCGGGACCGACCTGGTGCATGTCGTCGGCTACTCGTTCGGGGCGGTCATCGCCGCCAGCCTGACGGCCCGCATCCCGCACCGGGTGGCCTCGCTGACGCTCGTCGCCGGTTGGATGACGACCGACACGCACCAGCGGCTGCGCAACACGGTGTGGCAGCAGATGTACGCCTCGGGCCACGGCGCGCTCGGCACGTTCACCCTCCTGCTCGGGTACAGCCGTGCCTACCTGAACGCCCGCACGCCGGCCGAGATCGATCAACTGGTCCACAACATCGAGACCGGCCCCGACCGCGCGGCGAAGATGCGCTACAACCGCACGGTCGACATCAGCGCCGAGGTGGCGACGATCTCGACGCCGACGCTCGTGGTGGGATGCACCGAGGATCAGATGGTTCATCCGGGGCATTCCAAGCTGCTCTTCGGGGCAATCGCTGATTCCCGCTACGTCGAGATCGACTCCGGGCACGCCGTCGTCCACGAGCGCCCCGCCGAGCTGTTCACCATCATCGACCGATTCGTGACGGAACCCACCGCGCACCGCGCGGGAACCACCCTCGCTGCCTACCACCCCTGAGAGGCACCATGTCGCAGCTCCACACCGACCCATCGAACGCTCTGGCATCCGCCGGCGCCGAACGCGACACCGAGACGACCGTCGATGTCGTCATCGTCGGTACCGGGTTCTCCGGCATCGGCGTGGGCGTGGCACTGGCCCGCGCCGGATGCCCCGACGTCGTCCTCCTCGAACGCGCCGATGACATCGGGGGAACCTGGCGCGACAACACGTATCCGGGCGCGGCCTGCGACATCCAGTCGCACCTCTACTCGTACTCGTTCCGCCCCAACCCGAACTGGTCGCGGGTCTATGCCCCCCAAGCCGAGATCCTCGAGTACCTGAGGTCGACCGCCGTCAGCGAAGGGCTGCTTCCCCAGATCCGCTTCGGCGCCGACCTCCGCCAGGCCCGCTGGGACGACGCCGACCAGCGCTGGTCGATCGACACCACCAACGGCAGGTTCCGTAGCCGGATCCTGGTATCGGCGGCCGGCCACCTCTCCGACCCGGCGGTTCCCGACATCCGGGGGCTCGCCGAGTTCGCCGGCGATGTCTTCCACTCCGCCCGTTGGAACCACTCGCTGAACCTCGACGGTGCCCGCATCGGAGTGATCGGGACCGGTGCCTCGGCGATCCAGATCGTGCCCGAGCTCGCCGCGCGAGCGGCCCATCTGACCGTCTTCCAGAGGTCGGCCCCCTACATCGTGCCGCGCCGAGACCACGCGTACAGCGAGGCCGAGCGCCGGATGTTCGAGCGCTGCCCGGAGACGACCCAGCGGTTGCGTGACGAATACTTCTGGGCCAACGAGGGCCGCTTTCCGCAACGGCGTGGCATCCCCGCCTTCGTGCACCAGATCAAGTCCGTCGCCCTCGCCCACCTCGCCGAGCAGGTCACCGATCCGGTGCTTCGTCACAAGCTGACACCCGACTACGAGATCGGATGCAAGCGGATCCTCATCTCCAACGACTTCTATCCGTGCCTGACCCGCGACGACGTCACGTTGGAGACCGACCCGATCGAGCGTGTCGACCGAACCGGCGTGATCACCCGATCGGGCGCGCGCATCGACCTCGACGCACTCGTCCTGGCGACTGGGTTCGAAGCCACCGACCTGCCCATCACCCATGTCGTCCGCGGACGCGGCGACCAACTGCTGTCCGACGTGTGGTCCGACGGGGGCCGGGCGCATGCCTGCACAGCCGTGGCCGGGTTCCCCAACCTGTTCGTCATGCTCGGGCCGAACACCGGCCTCGGGGCCGGCTCGATGATCTTCATCGTCGAGACCCAGGCGGAGTACATCCGCCAAGCGGTCGAGTACATCCTCTCCAGCGACTCCGTCATCGAGCCGGACGAGACGGCCCAGCGATCGTACGTCGCCACCATCGATACGCGGGCCGAAGCGACGGTGTGGCTGCGCGGTGGGTGCTCGAGCTGGTATCTCCATCCTGACAGCGGCCGACTGACAACGCTGTGGCCGGACTTCATGACCCAGTTTCGGGCCGAGAACGGCACCTTCGACCCCTCCGGCTACGTGGTGCACCCGATCGACCCGCCGACGCGGCCGGCCAGGTCAGCTGACCTACCACCGGGCCCAAGGGCCAGGTCAGAAGCGAGCCCTCCCGTCGTCGAAGGATGACCCGCAAGGGACCCTGCTGCTTCAGCGCGCAGGCCACCCCTCCGGCACTCGAGACACCTGCGTGACCGCTTCGCCACGAGGGCGGCACTCGACGACCGGGACGCCTCCCGGCTACTCGCCGGCGGTGAGGCGGGCGAGCAGTTCTTCGGCGACTCGTTCGGTGGCGCCTTGGAGGCGGCGGAAGTAGGTGGTGCGGCTGAGGTGGAGTCGCCGGGCGATCACCTCGTGAGGGGCCGCATCGGCGAGATAGGCCGCTTCCACGACCGCCCGGTCGATACGGTCGGTATCGGTGTCGGCGAACACGTCGAGCGCCCGCGTCACCCGCTCGCGGAGCGCATCGAGCCGGTTCGACGGTGTGCGGCCCAACCACTCGTAGCCCGTCGCCAGCCCGGCCGGGTCGCGCAGCATGCGGATCAGGGCAACCGGGTCGAGGTCGGCACCAGGCGCCGGAGAGGGCGGGGCCGCGCCCGTCTCGCGGTACACCCAGTCGCGCTGGAACCCGAGCAGGCCGCCGGGGCCGAAGTCGACGATGTGGCACTCGAGGTGCATGCCGTAGCCGAGCAGGTCGAGTTCGGGGACGTGGGTGGCACCGAGCGCAGCGCTGAACTCGGCGGCCGCGGGCACCACCGGTGTGATCGGCAAGAAGCCGTACCGCGGGTTGGGCACACCGGTGGCCATGATGCCGCCGGCCCCGAGCAGCGAGGTCACCTCGCCCATCTCGCCCGTGAGGTCGACGGCCTCGCGCCACAACACGGCCGACGTGGTACCCAGCACCTCGCGGGCGTAGCGCAGCCACGGCCCGAGCAGCGGATCGGCATCAGCCTCGGGGGGCGCGGTGGCCGGGGTGACCGCGGTGAAGTAGCCACCCAACCGGCCCTCGGGGTCGCGCGCCACGCCGACCGTCTGGGGCGTGCGGTCGAAGAACACCCGGGTGAGGCTCCACCACTCACCGGCCCCCACCGCGTCGAGCACGGCGCCCACGTACTCGGCGTCGCCGGGGCGCACCCGGTCGATGCGATAGCGCTGGCCGACATCGGCGGCGAAGCCCCAGCGCACCCGCTGATCGAGCACGAGGTACTGGAGCGACGTCGAGATCGGTTGCTGGCCGGCCACCGCCCGCCGGTGCACGTAGTCGGCGACCCGGCGCCGGAGCCCGGCCTCGCCGGCCGGGTCGGTGCGCCGCAGGTTGGCGCGCACGGCCTCGGCCACCAGCGCGTGCAGGGCCACCCCTTCGGCGAGTGGCTCGGCGAACGTGCGCCCGGCGAGCCACTTGAAGCTCTCCTGCGGGTCGTGGTCGCCGAGCACGTCGGCCAGCAGTTCGGGAGTGGTCACCTTGGTCAGCGCGGCGACCCCGAGCACGCGGCGCCGTTCGGGCTCGACCTCGTCGCCCAGCAACCGGTCGGCGATCTCGGCCAACGTGGCGTCGGACGCCGCGGCGCCACTTGCCGTACCGGCGGCGACCAGATCGGGAACCGTCTCGGCCCCGACCACCAGCGCCAGCGGCCAGCCGCGGCCCTCGCGCACGACCGCATCGACCAACTCGGGTTCGCGGACGCCGTGGGCGTTGACCAGCGCGGCCGCGTCGTCGGCGTCGAGCGGGCCGAGCCGAATGGTGTCGACGACGTGTTCCCAGCCCTGCTCGAACCACGCCGGTGAGGGCTCGGCCCGCGAGGCGAAGGCGACGACGGTGGTGTCGGGCAGCTCGGGGATGACCAGCTCGCGCAGGTGGCTGTCGAGCGAGGCGATCAGCTCGTACGAGTCGAACACGACCAGCGCCGCGGCCGTGCTGCGAACGCTGTGCAGGGCTGCGTCGATCTCGGACGGGAACGGGGGCACCGTGCGGCCGTCGATCCACACGGTGGTGACGCCCGAGTTGGCGGCCCGGCGGGCTGCCTCACGCAGCAGCGCGCTCTTCCCGATACCTCCCAAGCCGACGACGTGCGCCACCCGGGTGGGCACGCGGTCGGCGAGCATGTCGGCAAGCAGGCTCAGTTCGCCCTGGCGGGCAACGAACAACTCACGGTCGCGAGCGGCCAGGCGGCTACGGATCGTTCCCACCGGTCCTCCACCGTAACGCTCGGAGGGTCGGCGGGACGCGTTCGAGCGCGTCCCGCCGACCGGCTCAGAGGTTGGTCAGTTGCCCCCTTCGGCGAGCACGACGTCGATCGGGGTGTAGGCGGCATCGGCGTGGTTGCCGCCGATCAGCTCCCACGCGGCTTCCACGATGTCGTTCGTGTAGGCCCCGTCGGTGGGGGCCGCCGTGAGCACGGTGGTGCCCTCGAGGTTCGGCGTGTTCTGGCTGAGCTCGACGGTCTGGTCCCAGTCGGCCTGGACGATGTAGCCGGCGCCCTCGGGCGAGGGCCAGATCAGCTTGTTGATCTCGTTCATCATCCACAACTGGTGGCTGGTGCCGAGCGTCGAGCCGGCCGCGGTGGTGATGTCGGCGCACTGCTGCACGTTGTCCTTGCAGAACGACCAGCCCTGGAGCGACGCGGCGACGAACCGGACGGCCGTGTCCTTGTACGCCGGGTCGCTGTCGAGTCGGCTCTGGTGCGCCCAGATCGCGTCCTGGAGCATGCCCGCACCGATCTCGGCATAGCTGATGACGGTGAAGTCCTCGGGCTGGTACAGCTCGCCGGTGTCGGGGTTGACCGCTTCGAGCAGCTGCGCGTACTCGTTGTAGGTCATCGCCTCGGCGGCGTCGATCTCGCGGTTGAGCAGGCCCTGCATGTCGAAGCTCTGGGCGACCAGTTCGACGTCCGAGCCCGGGTCGAGGCCGGCCTGGCCGAGCGCGGCGAAGATCTCGTACTCGTTGCCGAAGCCCCAGTTGCCGATCTTCTTGCCGGCAAAGTCGGCGACGCTGGAGATGCCCGAGTCGGCCCACGCCACCTGCAGCGTGCCCGAGCGCTGGAACACCTGGGCGATATTGGTGATGTCGGCCCCGGCCTCGCGGCCGGCGAGTGCCTTCGACACCCACGAGATCGCGAAGTCGGCGCCACCGTCGGCGAGCACAACGTGGGGCTGGATGTCGACGGCGCCCTGGAGGATCTCGACGTCGAGACACTGGTCGGCGTAGTACCCCTGGTCGATCGCCGCGTAGTAGCCGGCGAACTGGGCCTGGGTGAACCACTGCAACTGGAGCTTGACCGACGTGGGTTCGGCGCATTCGGCGTCGTCGCCGGTGTCGCTGGTGTCGGCCGGCGAGTCGGGCTCGGTGGCGGTGGGCGGGTCGGTGGCAGGCGGGTCGGTGGCGTCGTCGTCGTCGCCACCGCACGCTGCCGCGGTGAGGGCGAGGGCCGCGGTGAGGGCGACCGCCCGCTTGGTGAATGTTCTCATGTTCATGCTCCCCCGGGGCGCGGCCCCGACTGTTTGTTGATGAGTCTCTCCAGCAGGATGGAGATCAGGTAGAACCCCAAGCCGAGGGCGCAGGCGCCGAGCACGTAGGCCCACGCCATCGCGTTCTTGGAGCCCGCGAAGTTGCTCGGGATGAAGTACCCGAGCCCGTTCTGACGACCACCGAAGTACTCGGCCACGAAGGCCGTGATGACGGCGGTGGGGGCGGCGATCTTGAGCGCCGTGAACAGGAACGGCACGGCGTTCGGGATCCGCGCCTTCACCAATACCGCGCGCGGCGGGGCGGCCAGCGAGCGCAGCAGTTCGAGGTGGGTCGCGTGCACGCCGCGTAGACCCTTCGACACGTTGACGAGCACGATGAAGTACACCACGACGGCGACGATCAGGCGCCGCGGCATCTCGCTCGTCGACGGGTACCAGGTCTGGAACACCGACACGATGACCACGATCGGCACCGCGTTGAGGGCGACCGCGAGCGGGTTGGCGAGCTCGTTGAGCAGGTCGAAGCGCATCAAGAGGAAGCTCACGGCGACGCCCAGCACCACACCGGCCAGCATGCCGACCAGGGCGTTCGTGCCCGACACGCGCATCGCCCCCCACACCCGCTCGAAGTTGCCGGTGAACGCATCGGCGATGCTCGACGGGGCCGGCAGGAAGTACGGCTTGAGGTCCATCCCGCGCACGACCGCCTCCCACGCGGCCACCGCCGCCACGCCGACCACCAGCGGCGGCAGCACGATCGCGAGCAGACGCTTCACCGGTCGTCCACCCCGCCCGACACGGCTGTTGAGTGGCCCTCGACGCGGCGCAGCGCCTCGCGGACCTCGGTGATCTTGGCGTAGAACGCGCCGTCCTCGCGGGTGTCCTCCGAGCGGTCGCGCCCGAGTGGCACGTCGACGACGTCGGTGATGCGACCCGGCCGCGGCGACATCACGACCACCCGGTCGGACAGGTAGACGGCTTCGGGAATCGAGTGGGTGACGAACACGACCGACGTGTTGGTGACCGCGCAGATCCGCAGCAGTTCGGCCTGCATGTGCTCGCGGGTCATCTCGTCGAGCGCGCCGAACGGCTCGTCCATCAACAGCAGCGGCGGATCGGCAGCGAGCGCGCGGGCGATCGCGACGCGCTGTTGCATGCCGCCGGACAGCTGCCACGGCATGTGCTTGCCGAACTCGGTGAGCTTCACGAGCGCGAGCATCTGCTGGGCGCGCTCGCGGCGGCGCGCCTTGTCCCAGCCCTTCAGCTCGAGCGGCAACTCGATGTTGCGCGACACGGTGCGCCACTCGAACAGGCCGGCCTGCTGGAACGCCATGCCGTACTCCTGGTCGAGGCGCGCCTGGGCGGCCGACTTGCCGTTGACCAGCACGGTGCCCACGGTCGGCTCGATCAGGTTGCCGATCAGGCGCAGCAGGGTCGACTTGCCGCAGCCCGACGGACCGATCAGCGACACGAACTCGCCCTTGCGGACGGTCAACTCGATGTCGGTGAGGGCGATCACCTCGTCGGCCGACCCCTGGTTGAACACCTTCGACACGCGGTCGACCACGACGGAGTTCGGCGGGGTGGAATTCGGCAGGCTGGAACTCGGAGGCGCGGCGTTCACCCTGGATCTACCGATCGCTGCGGTCGCTCGCCGGCGGTGCCCCGGCCCACGACAGCTGCTCGCACGCCGGCCCTGGTGCACCGCCAGTGCAGGCCAGCCTGCGTGGCGCTTGAACGCAAAGTAGTACGGAGACTGGATTCGCCAGAATGGCGGCGAGGAACGAGTCGCCAGATGGGTGGATCCAGTCTCACGCGGTGGCTTCCTTGGGTCGATGGCGGTTGACGACGGTGTCTGCCAGCACGACCACCCCGTACAGCGTCATGCCAAGCAGGGCTGCGCCGAACACGGCCGCGTAGATCTTGGTGGGGTCGCCCGAACCGGTTTGCAGGTACTGGATGACGGCCCGGCCGATGCCGCCCGAGGCCGAACCGATCGAGATCTCCGACACGATCGCGCCCACCACCGACAACGTGGCGGCGAGCTTGAAGGCCGGGATCATGTGCGGGATCGCGGCCGGGAAGCGCAGCTTGAACAGCGTGCGCGTCCACGACGCGGCGTACGAGTCCATCAGTTCGAGTGACGCCGCGGGGGCCGCTTTGAGGCCACGCAACGTGCCGACCGTGACCGGGAAGAACGCCAAGAACGCGGCGAGCACGCACACCGACAGCCAGCGCGGCCACTGCCAGCCGGCGATGTCGATCCGGCCCGACCACGAGATGACCTGCGGGGCGAGCGCGATCAGCGGCACCGTCTGGCTCATCACCACCCACGGCAACAGCGCCCGCTCGGCGAGCCGCCAGCGCGCCATCAGCACTGCCAGCACCACTCCGAACACGCTGCCCAGCACGAACCCGCCGAACGCCAGCTTGCCGCTGTTCCAGCTGTAGCCGAGCACGGTGCGCCAGATCGGTACGTCCGACGCCCGTGTCTCGGGCTTGCCGAGCCGGTCGACGATGTCCCACACGTGCGGCATCGAGGCGTTGTCGGTGCGCGGGATCAACGCACCCGGCGCCGGGGCGATCAGCTTCCACAGCTCCCACGTGCAGGCGACGAGGAACAACGCCGCGGCGAACAGCGCGGTGCGCCGGGCTGCGCGGCGGACGAGGGTTGCCGACACCGCGGTTACTGCTGAGCTCGCATGGCCCCGGCGGGCCGCCCGGTTGGTGTGCGAAGCGCGAACACGACGCGGCCGCATGTCTGGCACGAGCGATTCACATCTTGGCCAGGGTGTGCTCGGCGATCGCCGGGATGATGTGCTCGCCGTACTGCCGCAGCGTCTCGTCCTTGCCGTCGTGCTGAAGGTAGATCGCGAACTGGTCGACGCCTAGCCCTTCGAGTTCCTTCAGCCGCCGGACGTGCTCGTCGGCCGGGCCGAGGATGCAGAACCGGTCGACAATTTCGTCGGGCACGAAGGCCGTGTGCGTGTTGCCGGCCTGGCCGTGCTGGTTGTAGTCGTAGCCCTCGCGGCCCTTGATGTAGTCGGTGAGTGCCTGGGGGATGTTCGGGTCGTCGGCCCCGTACCGCGTCACGAGGTCGGCCACGTGGTTGCCGACCATGCCCCCGAACCAGCGGCATTGGTCGCGCTGGTAGGCGATGGTGTCGGCCGGGCCAACGTACGCCGGGGCGGCCACACAGATCGCGATGTCGTCAGGGTCGCGGCCGGCCGCCGCGGCCGCCGCGCGCACGCTGGTGATGGTCCACTCGGCGATCGCCGTGTCGGCGAGTTGGAGAATGAACCCGTCGCACGTGCGGCCGATCAGGTCGAGCGCCTTGGGCCCGTAGCCCGCGCCCCACACGGCGAGCCGCGACTTCGACGCCCACGGCAGCGTGATGGTCGAGCCCTTGTAGTCGACGCTACGGCCGTTGGCGAGTTCGCGGATCACGTGGATCGCTTCGCCGAGCGTGGCCAGCGTGGTGGGCTTGCCGTTGGTGACCCGCACCGCCGAGTCGCCGCGGCCGATGCCGCAGATCGTGCGGTTGCCGTACATCTCGTTGAGCGTGGCGTACGTGCTGGCGGTGACCGTCCAGTCGCGGGTGGCCGGGTTGGTGACCATCGGCCCGACCACGACGTTGCGGGTCTCGGCCAAGATCTGGCTGTAGATGACGTACGGCTCCTCCCACAGGATGTGCGAGTCGAACGTCCACACGTGCGAGAACCCGTAGGTTTCGGCGCGTTTGGCCAGGTCGATGACCCGGCTGGCGGGCGGGGTCGTCTGGAGAACCAGGCCGATGTCCATGGGCCGCGACAATACTGGACCCGCTTTACGAGACGTACAAGACCGGTCGCCGCGTCACGCGGCGTTCACACGCGGCTTACGTCGGCCGTCGCACCAACCACTTCACCATCCAGATGCTGTCCTCGGCGTCGTACCCGTGGCGCGTATAGAGCCGTCGGGCCTGCTCGTTGGGCGCTTCGGTCTCGAGGAAGATCCGCCGCACGCCGCGCGCTCGGCAGTCGGCGTGGAGGTGTTCGATCAGGGCACTGCCGACGCCGAAGTTCGGGCGGCGGACGTAGATCTCGTCGAGAATCGCCTCGGCCCCGCCCGACTCGACCGACCACCCCCACGTGACCACGGCGTAGGCGTCGAGCGCGTCGGTGACCCAGATCACGCCATACGTGTCGTCGTCGAGCAGCGGCACCACACCGCGCTCGGACGTCGCCGGATCGAACTCGCGCATCAACGCCATCAACGCCGGCAGGTCGGCAAGAGTGGCCCGGCGAATCGTCACTACCAGCAAGCGTACGACGACCTCGACACAAGGTGGTCGAGTGCCGCCGCCAGGCGCCTACGCCCACGAGCTGCAGGTAGCCCAGGACACCACCCGTGCCGCGGCACGCGCAGCCCGCGACCTCGGCCTCTCGGTCCGCGACATCGGCCAACTGCTCGACGTCTCCCCCAGCTACGCCGCGCGTCTGGTGAAGTAGCCCACCCACCGTCGGGAGGCTGGCCAAACCCATCTGAACTGGCCGAGTACGAGCTCTGTCGCCAGATGGGTCGAAACCGTGTCACAGCCCTACGTAGGTTCGGCCTGTGCCCCGACTGAGCGAGTTCTACGGGATCGTGATCTACATGTACTTCGGCGACCACGAACCACCCCACTTCCACGCGATCTACGCCGAGCACGAGGCGCTCGTTCGCATCTCCGATGGCGGGCTGATCCGCGGCTCACTGCCACGAACCGCGGGGCGCCTGGTCGAACAGTGGCGAGCGGAGCACCTCGCTGAGTTGCTCGCCAACTGGAGGCTTGCACAGCAGCCGGCCGCCCTCCGGCCGATCGACCCGCTGCGATAGCGTGGCCCCCATGCGGCCGAAGCGTGTCATCGAGGCGAGCTGGCTTGGCGGGCGAGTGGTGCGGGTGGTGTTCGCCGACGGGCTGGTGCGTGAGCTCGACTTCGCCGGGGCACTGCCGGGCATCCTTGAGTCGATCGACACGGACGAGGCGTTCGCCGCGGTCGGCGTCGATCAGCTGGCCGGTACCGTCGCCTGGCCCGGCGGCATCGACCTCGACCCGGACGTGCTGCGAGGCGACGCCCAACCGGTGTCCACCGTGAAGCCGCTCCTCGTTCGCGAGTACCGCCTCCAGGCCACCGGCTCGTAGACGCCCGCTGTCAGGGGAGGACGGACTGGCCGATTTCGCCGGGGTTCCAGGCGATCTCCCAGCGGAAGCCGTCGGGGTCGGCGAAGTAGCCCGAGTAACCGCCCCAGTCGCGGTCGACCGCGTCGTGCACGGCGGTGGCGCCGGCCGCTCGGGCGGTGGCGAGCACGGCGTCGACCTCGTCACGGGTGGCCAGGTTGTGGGCCAACGCGATCGGGGCGCTGCCGGTGACCGGGCCGACCTCGCCGATCTCGGCCTCGGCGGCGGCGTGGTCCCACAGCGACAGCACCACCTTGGCGGCGACCTCGAACATCATCACGTTGCCGGGCGCCTCGAACGCCGGAGTCCACCCGAGCCCATCGACGTAGAACCGCCGTGAGGCAGCAAGGTCACGCACGACCAACGTGACGAAACTCAACCGTTGCTCCACCACCCCATCATGCCGCCCCATGCGACGACCCCAGATCTCTCCGACTCGTGTTGCCCGATGACGGGGCCGAGCTGATACCAAAGGCGCTTGACATGACGACACCTCAAGACTCCCTAGCGAGCGAAACCAGCGCACCACCGTCGGACGAATCCACGACAACCGTGGCTACAACTGTGGAGGCGACGACCTGCACGACTGTCAGCGCTGCCGATCCGCCCTGCGGCGAGATTGTTCAAGTGACCCTGCCAGAAGTCACTCATGACACCGTGGCAGTAGTACCAGCCACGGCCATCCCATCGACTGGTGAGGATCTTCCGGTGACCGGCTCGAGCGAGTTGGTGATGGGAGGCATCGCGGGCCTGCTCCTGGTGATTGGTGTTGTGTGCACCTCAATCACACGGCGATTCACCACTCGCTGAACTTTCAGGCACTTCCGATCAGGGTGGCGTGAGGTGACGTGGCGAGGGTCGACGGATCGCGGCACGGGGACCCCGGCAGAGCGTAGGCCTGCGTATCTTGGCGAGGGGCTGATTCGGCAACGGTTGAGCCTTGACTTCAAGTTCACTTGAAGTCGTACGGTCGTCTGCATGGCAACACACGCAACCCTCCCCACGGTGTCGCCGGGTGCCTCGCCGACGCTCTCCATGCTCCTCGACGACGAGCTGGCGTTCTCGCCCAGCTTCCTCGGGCGCTACAGCAACCACCTGGCCATGGCGCTGGTCGCCCTGGAACAGCTCGGCGCCGGCCCCGACGTGCTGGTGGCGACATTCGATGCCCACGCCCGCGGTGAGCACGAACGGCGCGACGACCGCCCGGCGCTCGACGCGCTGATCGCCGGGGTCGCCCGTGACGGCATCGCCGCCACGGTGCAAGCCCGTGCTGCGGGCCTCGTCGACGCCCCGGCGACGGCGCTGTTCCACCCGCTGATCCGGCTCGCCTACGCACTCGACGTCGGCCACGTCGGGCAGGTCGCGGCGGCCCTGCTCGACTGGGAACGCCGGCGCCACGTCCTCCCCCTACCGCCGCCGGTGACCGGCCAGCGGCGCCTGGCCGATGTCGCTGCCGAACTGGCGGCCCACCCTGCGGGCACGTGGCCGGCGTCGTTCGACCTCGATGGCCTCGCCCGGCGGCCCGAGCTGCGCGTCGCCCTGCGGGGGGTGGCGCTCGACGAACACACGCTCGACGACGTGTCGGGCTTCGCGATCGCGGCCCACGTCGCCGCCGACGAGTTCGTGACGCTCCACCTCGTCACCGGCGCGCGGGCCGTACGGACGCTGTCGGAGTGGCTCGACGCCGACACGGCGGCCCGTCTCGCGGGCCACACCGTCGGAGCGATGGCGGTCGGCTACGCCGCCGTCGGAGCACCGCGCCTGCTCGACGACGCCGAGCTGGCCGCCCTCCGCTCGGTGCGCCTGCCGGCCGCCGAGGAGATCGCCGAGCGCGCTGTCGCCGACCACGATCCGCACGTGATCAAGCTCGCCAACGTCGCCCTCGTCGAGGAGCAGCGCACCAGCGACCCGCTCTACCGCTTCGCCGCCGCCCGCGTCGTCAGTGCCGTCGCCCCGGCCCGCGAGCTCATCACCTGACGGCGTGGTCTCGATACAGGCGCTGCGCGCCCACTCGACCACCGGTTGGCCCGGTCGGCGTCGAACCCGGTGGTAACGACCGGCTCAACCACCTTGGTCGGCGCCGTCCGCGTAGGCGTCCGGGTCAGCGGGTTTCGGGGAAGCCGAGGTCGATCGTGCTGTGGGCGGGGTCGGGCCAGCGGCTGGTGACGACTTTGCCGCGGGTGTAGAAGTTGATGCCTTCGGGGCCGTACATGTGGGTGTCGCCGAACAGGCTCGCCTTCCAGCCGCCGAAGCTGTAGTAGCTGACGGGCACGGGGATCGGCACGTTGATGCCGACCATGCCGACCTCGACGTCGAACTGGAACTGGCGCGCGGCGCCGCCGTCGCGGGTGAAGATCGCGGTGCCGTTGGCGAACTGGTTGGCGTTGATGGTGGCCACCCCGTCGGCGTACCCGTGGATGCGCTTGACCCCGAGCACCGGCCCGAAGATCTCGTCGTCGTAACAGGCCATGCCCGGCTCGACGCGGTCGATCAACGTCGGGTTGACGAAGAACCCGTCACCCGTCAACCCGTCGGTGCCGTCGACCACGATCGTGGCCCCCTCGGCCGCCGCACCCGACACGTAGCCCTTGACCTTGTCGCGGTGCTCGGCGGTGATCAGCGGGCCCATCTCGCTATCGGGCTCGTTGCCGGGCCCGACCTTGATGCCCGCGATCCGGTCCTGGATCTTGACGACCAACTCGTCGGCGATCGCGTCGGCAGCCAGCACCACACTGATCGCCATGCAGCGCTCGCCGGCCGAGCCGTAGGCGGCACCGATCGCCGCGTCGGCGGCCATGTCGAGGTCGGCGTCGGCGAGCACCAGCATGTGGTTCTTCGCCCCACCCAACGCCTGCACCCGCTTGCCGTTGCGGGTACCCGTCTCGTAGATGTAGCGGGCGATCGGCGTCGACCCGACGAAGCTGATCGCGGCCACGTCGGGGTGATCCAGCAGCCGGTCGACCGCCACCTTGTCGCCCTGCACCACGTTGAACACGCCCGCCGGCACACCCGCCTGAGCGAGCAACTCGGCGATGAACAGCGACGCCGACGGGTCTTTCTCGGATGGCTTCAACACGAACGTGTTCCCGCACGCGATCGCGTTGGCGAACATCCACATCGGGACCATCGCCGGGAAGTTGAACGGCGTGATGCCGGCCACCACGCCGAGCGGCTGGCGGATCGAGTACACGTCGACACCCGTCGACGCCTGCTCGGAGAACCCACCCTTCAACAGGTGCGGCACGCCGCACGCGAACTCGATGTTCTCCAACCCGCGGGCCACCTCGCCCATCGCGTCCGACAGCACCTTGCCGTGCTCGGCCGTGAGCAACGAAGCGATCTCCTTGCGATTCGCGTCGACGAGTTCGCGCGTGCGGAACAGAACCTCGGCGCGCTTCGACAACGACGCCGTCCGCCACGCGACGCCCGCCGCTTTGGCCGCCGCGACCGCCTGATCGACCTCGCCGACCGACGCCAGATCGACCGCCCCCGACTGCTCACCGGTGGCCGGATTGAACACCGGCGCGGTACGACCCGACGCCGACTCCACGACCCGCCCGTCGATCCAATGATGAATGCTCTTCATGGGCCCAGGTTACGCCTGCTCGGACACCGCCGATTCGCCGAGCGCCAAGAGTTCGCGACGGTTCCGTACCCCCAGCTTGCGGTAGATCCGCGTCAGGTGGCTCTCGACGCTGCGGGGGCTCATCGACAGTTCGCCGGCAACCTTGGGCGTGCTCCGCCCGGCCCGGACCAGCGCCACGACCGCGGCCTCGGCAGCGGTCAGCGCGGCGGGCTCGACGGGCGCGTTGCCGTGACGGCCGAGCAGCTCCCGCTCGGTGGCGACGCGATCGAGCCACGGCTGTGCGCCGAGCTCGGCGAACATCGCCGCGGCCCGGTCGAGTGCGGCCCGTGCTCGCGCCGGATGGCGGGCCAGGCGCCGCGCTTCGGCCAGCAGCAGGTACGCCCGGGCCACCTCGAACGGTCGCCGGATCGCCGCCCAGCCCGGTTCGGACGCGTCGAGCAGCCGCATCGCCGACGACGGATCGCCGGATGCGACCAGCACGTGAGCGCGGCAACGCTCGGCCTCGAGGACGCTGAACGGCCACCCGTTACGGGCCGCGATCCGCTCGGCCTCGGCGGCGACCGGTTCGGCTTCCGTGGCCCGGCCGGCGGCGACGAGCGCCTCGACGAGATTGGCGTGATAGTTGAGGCCGCGCGTGTCGTCATAGCCCCACTCGTGGGCGACGGAGCGGGTGGCACTCAGCAGCTCGACCGCCCGGTCGACCCGGCCGGCGGCGAGCATCGCGAAGCCGCCGAGGGCAACCACCTCGATCCTCGCCGCGGCGACCGTCCCCGCGGCCGCCTCGACCTCCTGTTCGACGAGCGGACCGACGAGCGCATGCTGCCCGGTGGCGGCCCACAGGAACACCGACCACAGCGCCGGGCGGCCTCCACCGTCGGGGTGGTCGCCGGTAACGGTGTCGCCGAACTCGGCGACCATCCGCGCCAGGCCGTCCCAGTCGCCGCGCAGGCGCAGCGTCTCGGCGAGCGCGTCACGGCCGCCGCGCACTGCGTCGGCGCTGGCGCTGGCGATGCCCTCGGCGATCCGGCGCTCCCACAACTCGGTCGCCAGCTCGTGGTGGTCGTGGAACTCCACCAGCTCGCCGAATGCGGTCAACAGCTCCCCGCTGGCCGGCCCGAAGGCGTCGGGGTCGGCGCGGTAGGCGGCGATGTGGTCGGCGAGGTCGACACGCTCGCCGCGGAGCATGCGCAGTTCGTCGTAGACCACCCGGGCGGCCCGGTCGGCAGCCGCGTCGCCGATGCCGCGGGCCCAGCTCGCATGATCGGCGGCGACCGCCTCAGCGAGCGCCAGGTCGAGCATCATCGCCAGACGGGTACGCGCATCCAGCAGCGCCGACCGCTCGGAATCGTCGGCGGCAAGCGGGAGGATCAGCTCGACCGCGTCGTAACCGGCCTTGACCCCGTGCAGGGAGGCAACCGCCCCCACGTAGGCGCGTCGCGCCCGCCGCGCAGGGAGTCCCTCGCACGGCTCCCGGATGACGGGCGAGAGCAGTCGTTCGGTCGCCACGGCATCGTCACCGAGCACGGCCACCCAGCCGCCGAGATGGGTGCGGCGAAGCAGCTCGGCGGGCAAATCGGGTGGCGTCAACTCGGCGGCCCGCGCGTATAACTCGGAGGCCAACCGCGCATCGCTCAGGGCGTGCGCCCGCTCGGCCGCGCGCTCCAGCTCGTCGGCCACCGCCGCCTCGGGCCTGACGGTGCCCCGGCCGAGATGCCAGGCCCGGTTGACCGGGTCGTCGGCGTACGCCGCCAAGCGACGGTGCAGGTCGACCGCCTGGGCCGGGTCGAGCCGCTCGAGCACGGCCTGGCGGGCGAGCGCGTGCACGAAGTCGGCCGTCGAGGCGCGCACACGCACGATGCCGGCGCGTTCGGCCGCGTCCAGGGCGTGCTCGATCGCCTCCCAACCCACACCGGTCGCCGCGTCGAGCGTGGCGATGCCCGACCCGCGCTGGAGCGCCACCGCGGCGACCACCCGGAGATCGTCGGGCGCCAGCGCGGCGGCACACCGGGCGAACGCGCCAAGCGGGCCGCCGGGCAGTTCGCCGACGACGAGACCCTCCGGCGTACCGAACAGCTCGACGAGCTGGCGGGCGTAGAGCGGGTTGCCGCCCGACAGTTCGGCCAGGCGGTCGATCTCGACCAGGCTCCACTGCCAACCGGTGAGGTTGCGGGCCAGTTCGTCGAGGTCGCGAGCGTGCATCGGGCCGAGCACCAGGTTCGTCGCCCCAGCGACATCGAGGATGAACCCGCGCTCGGAGCCCGAGCGCCGGGCCACCAGCCAGCCTGCCCCCTCCCGCACCGCGAACGAGAGCGCACCAGCGCTGGCCGGGTCGACCCACTGGGCGTCGTCGATCACCACCACGACGGCCCGATCGGCGACTGCCGCGGCGAACGCGTTGGCGAACGCGAACTGCACCTGAGCGACGTCGTCGGACACATCGAAGTCGAAGTCGGCGACACCCAACCCGGGCAGCAACATGCCCACCGTGCCCCAGGGCACGCGTTGGTCGCCCTCGGACGGGGCCGCTGCTATCACCGTGGTCGACTCGCCCAGCAAGGCGGTCGCGGCGGCGACCAGCATCGACTTACCCATGCCTGGCTCGCCCTCCAGCACCAGCGCGCGCGGCCCATCGGCGCGGGCGAGGCCGGAGAGCGCCAGCAGCTCATCGCGGCGCCCGACCAGCCGGGGTGCCGTCACGTCCGAGGGCATCTCCAGCAGCGTAGACGCCCGTGCCTAACCGTCCCCGGCCAGCCCGCTCGCGAGCGGCTACTCGACCAGCGTCTCGAGACAGCAGAGGTGTGGCTACGCCGCGAGTGCGGCACTCGACGACCGTTGGTCAAGCGCTGGGACGGGCGGCCGCATAGCGGCCTGTCAGTTGCGGGTGTCGATCTTGCGGACGGGGGCGCCTGACGGGTCGGCCAGCGTGTACGCGGACTTGGCGATCGTGCCCAGATGGTCGGCGATCAGATGCACCGACGTGTGGCGACTGTTCACGAAGCACACCCGCCGGTCGGGGCCGATCGGCGCGGCGGCCACATTCGGGTCGACACTGCCCGGCCCGAAGTTCACGTTCGACGCGTTCGGCGGCAACGTGACGCTCGACGACACGAGTTGCCCGTTGCCGCCCCCGGCCGCCAACACCGGCGTCAGGTTGACCAACGCCACATCACCCGGGCTGCCGGCGACGGCGAAGCACACCCGACCGCTCGCTGCGACCATCGCACCCTCACGCGTGTCGAGCACACGCTTCGGGGCACCACCCGCCGCAGCCAACGTGAACGACGCCTTGGCGACCGTCCCCAGATGATCCGCAACCACATGCGTCGACGTATGCCGCGAGTTCACGTAACACACCTTGCCGTCCTGCCCGATCGGCGCCGCCGCCACATTCGGATCGACGCTGCCCGGCCCGAAGTTGACGTTCGACGCCACCGGCGGACTGCCCACATCCGACGACACGAGCTGACCGTTGCCGGCACCACCGGTGAGCACAGGTGTCAGATTCACCAACGCCACATCACCCGGTTTGCCGGCGACCGCGAAGCACACCCGACCGCTCGCCGCGACCATCGCACCCTCACGCGTGTCGAGCACCCGCTTCGGGGCACCACCCGCCGCAGCCAGCGTGAACGACGCCTTGGCGATCGTCCCCAAGTGATCCGCGACCACATGCGTCGACGTGTGCCGCGAGTTCACGTAGCACACCTTGCCGTCCTGCCCGATCGGCGCCGCCGCAACGTTCGGATCCACCGAACCGGGCCCGAAGTTCACGTTCGACGCCACCGGCGGCGCGGTCACATCCGACGACACCAACTGACCATTCCCCGCACCCCCAGCGAGCACCGGCGTCAAATTCACCAACGCCACATCACCCGGCGAACCCGCCACCCCAAGACACACCCGACCATCCGGACCCACCTGCCCCGACCCACCACCAGGCGTGCCCCCGCCGCCGGGCGTGCCCCCATCAGGCGACAACTCGTGCGCGGCCCACTGCACCTGCCGCGCCCCGGGCACCACCAACTTCGGGTCGTACGCACACGCACCACCACCCGACCCCAGCGGTGCCGGCGACACGTAGACACCGTCCGAGCCCGTCCAGGCGATCGCCGAACCGTCCCACGACCAAGCCACCGAGCCAGGCCCCGCGTCCAGGCCGGGGGCCGCGTTCAGGCACTCCAGCGTCCAGTTCTGGTCGGCCGGGTCGCCGGCCCACGACACCATCGCCAGGTACCGGTCACCGTCGCCTTCCTGGAGGCTGAGCACGATCCGGTTGCCGGTCGGGTCGATGTCGTACGACCGCAGGTCGAGCCCGGCCAGCGCGGGCGCCTCGGCCGGAACGACGAACGGCACCAGTTCGGCGGTGAACACCTCCCCACCCTCGCCCGGTGTGAGACCCGTGGTCCACGTGAACAGCGCACCGTTCTGCTCGACCACCAACCGGCTCGCGCCCGCCGGCGAGGTCTGCTTGATCCACCTCGGCGAGAACACACCCGAATGGTGCAGCAGACCGTCGTTGTCGACGTCGGTGAAACTCGTCGAGACCAGCTTGACGCGCGGCGACGCCGGAGGGGTGAACGACCCGCTGCCGTGGAAATATGCGACCGCGGCGATGTCGCTGTGCCAGTCGACCGTGAGCGCCAGCGGACCGATCGAGAACAGCGGCTGGGGCTTGATCCGCGTCGTGTTGGGCACCAGTTTGTCGGTGCCGAGCGGATCGAACCCCATCAGCGTGGGCGTCGACGTACCCCCGCGCAAGACGGTGATGATCGTCCCGTCCGATGGGCGCACGCCGAACGTGAGGTACAGCGAGTTCCCGACAGGCAGGTCGTTCCCGGTGGCGACCTGGCGTTGCAGCGTGCCGTCGGGACGCGACGTGGAGATGTTCCCCGTGGCGTCCTTGTACACCAGGCTCCCCGACGTGGCCGCCCGGGCGACCTGCTGGGGAACCGTACCGACCACCCCTGCCGCCGAAGCGACGACGGCGAGCACGACGAGCTGACGAGACAACCGACCCATCCCGCCGACTCAACACCACCCACCCCGCCCCCGCATCCGTGGACCCCGCAGAAACGGTGTCGAGTGTGTTCGACAGTGGTAGTGACGAGTACGATCGACACAATGGCTCGTGTCGGGTACACTCGACACTATGGATCGGGCCGAACTGATGGCGGTGGTGGCCGACTGGAGCTACTGGGACCGTCCACTTCCCGGCTCGGTGCCCCGCCAGGTCGACCTGCCCGACGTGTTGAGCGACTCGGTGGCACTCGCCGTGCAGGGAGTTCGCCGGTGCGGTAAGTCGACGCTGCTTCACCAGCTCGTCGGGCACTACCGGCTCGACCGGGGTCGGTGCGCGTTCGTGAACTTCGAAGATCCGCGCCTGTCGAACGCCTTGTCGCACGAACTGCTCGACAGCATCGTCGCCGCGTTTCGGGCCCAGCACCCCGACGCCGACCGGCTGTACTTCATGTTCGACGAGATCCAGGAGGTCGCCGGATGGGAGCGGTGGCTGCGGTCGCAGCTCGACCGGCCGCTCGGCAACGTGTTCGTGATCACCGGCTCGAACGCCTCGCTGCTGTCGGGCGAGCTCGGCAGCACGCTCACGGGTCGGCACCTGACGGTGGAGCTGTTCCCGTTCGACCTCCTCGAAGCGCGCACCCACGACCCGACACTGACCGTCGCCGACTATCTGCACCTCGGTGGGTTCCCCGAACCGCTCGGCCGCCGCGACGGCGACCGGCTGCGACGCCAGTACGTTCACGACATCGTCGAGCGCGACGTGCGCGAGCGGATCGGAGCCCGGTCGAGCCTGCCGATCCGGCAAGTCGTCCAGATGGCCTACGAGTCGGCGGGGTCGGAGACGAGCCTGCGACGCGTGGCCGGCGCGGTCGGCATCGCCGTCGACACGGCGGCGGGCTACCTCGAAGCGTGCGAGGACGCCTACCTGCTGTTCGGCGTTCCGTTCTTCGCCTACTCCGAACGCAAGCGGGCGGCGTACAACCGCAAGTACTACCCGGTCGACCCCGGGCTCCGCCGGGTCGCCGTCACCCGCACCGGCGACGACTTGGGCAAAGCACTGGAATGTGCGACCCACACCGTGCTCCGCCGGCGGCACGGCGAGGTGTACTACTGGCGCGGGGCGGGCGAGGTCGACTTCGTCGTCACCGACGGCGACCGGGAGACTCCCGTGCAAGTGACGTGGGACGGCCCACAGGAACGCCACCACCGCGCACTCGAAGCGTTCTACGAGGCGTTCCCGCGGGCGAACGAGGCGTTGATCGTCACCGCCGACACCTTCGCCGATTTCGCCGGCGCGAGGTGAGCCACGCAGGGCTCCGGCAAGTCCCAGGACGGTTTCGCACGGCTCGACCACCGGGGTACGAAGTCGAGTAGTGGTAGACACCGTCAGCCGCGGGCGAGGAACTCGGCGCGCGAGCGCACGCCGACCTTCCGGTAGATCCGCGTCAGGTGCGACTCGACGGTGCGCAGGCTGACGTACATCTCGGCCGCGATCTCCTTGTTCGAACGTCCGGCCCGCACCAACTCGGCGACCTGTTGCTCGGCGCTCGACAGCGCGTTCGGGGCGGCCTGTTGATCGCGACCACCGAGCATGCTGCGCTCGTCGGCAACCCGTGCCAGCCACGGCCCGGCACCGAGGCCGGTGAACAAGGCGTCGGCCTGGTCGAGCGCCTCGCGAGCGCGCGTTCGCGCTCCGGCGCGGCGTCGGGCGGCCCCGAGCAGGAGATACGCCCGGCCGACCTCGAACGGGCGAGCAATGTCGGCCCACGCCGGCTCGACGGCTTCGAGCAGCGCCGCAGCCGCGTCGGCCGCACCCTGCCCGAGCAGCACGGTCGCCCGGCACCGGGCCGCCTCGAGGTCGCTGAACGGCCAGCGGCTGCGGACCGCGATCGCTTCCGCCGAGCTGGCGACCTCGTCGGCCTCGACGACCCGGCCCAGCGTCACCAGCGCCTCGACCAGGTCGGCGTGGAACCCGGCCGAGCGTAGGTCGGCGTGGTGGATGTCGTCGGCGGTCGCCTTGGCCCGGTACAGCAACTCGACCGCGCCCGCCAGGTCACCGGTGGCCAGCCGGGCGAACCCGGTGTCGGACAGCACCGGCAGCAGTCCGATCGGGGCGGTGCCTTCGGCCTCGGCGAGGATCAGCGGCACCGACGCAGCGATCAGCGCGTGCTCGCCGGTGGCTGCCAGCAACCACAGCGTGTCGACATCGGTGACGCCGGTGAGTTCGTCGTTGTTGCCGGTGGCCATCGCGTCGAACTCGGCTGCCCAGCGTCGCATCGCGGCCCAGTCACCACTGCGCCGGGTGACGCCGATCAACTGGTTGAGGCCGTTATTGACGTCGGACACGTTGCCGGTGGCACGGCCCAGTTCGTACGTCTCGAGGCTGGTCGCCAGCGCGACGTCGTGCACGTCGTGGAACTGGATCAGCTCCTCGAAGCACGCCCGCGGCATGAAGCCGATCTCGCCGTACGACAGGCGCTGCGGGTCGTCGGCGTAGATCGTCAAGTAGTGGGACAGGTCGACGTGGTCACCGCGCAGGCTGCGCGTGTGGTCGAGCCCAAGCCGGGCGCCAAGCTGGATCACGGGGTCGCTGGTCGACTCGGCGAACGCCAACGCGCGGGCGGCGGCCTGCTCGGCGTCGAGCGTGTCGACGAACAGGTTGACGCGTACGAGCCGGCTGAGTTGTTCGGCGCGCTCGGCGTCGGACGTGGCCGCCAGCACCATCTGCTCGAGCGCGTCGAGCGACGGTTTGACGCCGCGCAGGCGGTTGACCGCGATCGGGTACGACGAGCGCGCGGCACGGCCTTCGGGGCGGTCGCCGATGTCGCTCACGACCGGTTCGAGCAGGTCGAGCGCGCGCTCCCAGTCTCCGGCCTCGACCGCCGCGTGCCCGGCCAGCGCCGCCCGGCGAACGTGATCGCCGCGCTCGTCGCGCGGGGTGAGCGAGACCGCCCGGCCGAGCAGGTCGGCCGCCTGCTCGGGTTCGCCGAGCGCCAGCACCCGCCGTCCTGCGGCTTCGAGTTCGGCCGCCACCGCGGCGTCGGGGCCGACGGTGCCGCGCCCGAGGTGCCAGGCCCGGGCGTCGGGGCCGGTGGTGACCGCGGCCAGGCGCCGATGGATACGGGCTTGGGCGACCCCGCCGAGCTTGTCGGCAACGGCCCGGGCGGTGAGCGCGTGGCCGAAGCCGATCGTGTCAGCCGACACGTGGAGCAACCCCGAACGCTCGGCGGCGGCGAGCGCATCCTCGACCGCGTCGGCACCCAGGTCGGCGAACGCCGCGTGCAGTTCGGTGAGGTCGGGCCGGCGCATGAGGGCGACCGCGGCGACCACGTCGAGGTGTTCGGGGGCGAGCCCGTCGACCAGTGCCCCGAACAGCTCACCGATGCCGGTGGGCAGGCGGGCGTCGGCGAGTGCGCCGCTGGCGGGGTAGGCACGCAGTAGCTCGCGGGCGTGGAGCGGGTTGCCGCCGCTGAGCTCGCGCAGCCGGCGCAGTTCGACACCATTCCAGTTGCGGCCGGTGACCGAGCGGGCGAGCAGGTCGAGTTCGTGCTCGTCGAACGGCTCGATCGGCACGACGACGGCCTCGTCGAGCAGGGCCTGTTCGAGCGGACCACCTTCGCCCGCGCGGCGGGCCAGCAGCCACTGCCCACCGCCGCGCATCGCGAACACCAGCGCACCGGCGCTGGCCTGGTCGACCCAGTGGGCGTCGTCGATCACGATCAGCAGCCGTTCGCGTCCGGCGACGGCCTGGATCAGTTCGGCGAACGCGTACATGGCCCGGCTCGGGTCGCCGGGCTCGACGGCGTCGGCCTGCCTCGCCACCCCGGAGAGCCCGGTGGCCCACAACAGGTCGCTGCCGACGTCGAGACCGTGCCGTTCCGCCGCCGCCAGCAGCCCGCTGGTGAGCAGCAGGCGGGCGGTACCCCAGGCAGCAGCCCGTTCGGCCGAGGTGGGTGCCGTACGCACCACCTGCCATCCGTCGCCGAACAGTCGCAGGGCTTCGTCGACCAGCGTGGTCTTGCCCATCCCGGCCGCACCCTCGACCACACCGAGGCGCGCCGATGAGCCGTCGCCGAGCAGCGCGCCGAGCGCGTTGAGTTCGTCGCGACGACCGACGAACAACGCACCCAGCACAACGGCAGCGTAGACCGGACGCCCGCTGCATCTGGCCTTGTTCCACTCATGATCAACAACTCTTGATTATGAGATGTTGAATATCCTAGGCTTACGCTCCATGGCCGATCAACGCATCGTCGACCCGCTCCGCATCCGAGCTCTCGCGCACCCCTTGCGGATCGCCCTGCTCGACGTGCTCGGCGACGAACCCGGCGAGTTCACCGCCACCGAGTGCGCACAACGCACCGGCGAGAGCGTGGCGAGTTGCGCCTACCACCTCCACACGCTCGCCAAGTACGGCTTCGTCGAGGCGGGTGCCAAGCGCGGGCGCGACAAGCCATGGCGGCTCACCAACCCGCGCGGCATCGACGTGCGGCCCGACTTCGCCGACCCGGTCGCGCTGCGCGCCGTCACCGAGCTGGCCGCATTCCAGATCGAGCACCAGCTGAACCGTCTGCGTGAGTGGATCGGCGCGGTGCCGGGCGACGACCCGGCCTGGACCAACAGCTCGACGATCACCAGCTCGCGGGCGTGGATGACCCAGGCCGAGCTGGCTGCCGTCAGCGCGACGTTGCAACGGATCGCCGAGCACGTGGCCGGACGCTCGGACGACCCCTCGAAACGTCCACCCGGGGCGCGCCCGGTGCAGATCTTCGGGTTCGCCGGCGTCGACTTCGACCGGGACGACCGATGAGGGGTGCCTTGCGCGTCCCGGCCTTCCGTCGCCTCACCGCGGCCTGGACGTTCAGCAACTTCGGCGACAGCGCGCTGTACCTCACGCTCGCCGTCTGGGCCAAAGACCTCACCGGACGCGACGCCTCGGCCGGGCTGGTGTTCTTGTTCCTCGGCCTGCCGGCCTTCCTCGCCCCCGTCGCCGGCCAACTCGCCGACCGTCTCCCCCGACGACGCCTCGTCGTGCAGGCCAACCTCGTCGCTGCCGCGCTCGTGATGGCGCTGCTGGCCGTGGGCGACGCCGGCGACGTGTGGATCATCTACGCCGTCACGTTCGGATACGGGTTGCTCACCTACGTCACCAGCGCCTGCGCGTCGGGGTTGATCCGCGACCTGCTCGACGACGACCAACTACCCGGCGCCAACGGCCTGCTGCAGACGATCGACCAGGGCATGCGGCTGCTCAGCCCGCTCGCCGGGGTGGGTGCCTACGCCCTCTGGGGCGGCGCCGCGATCGCGGCGCTCAGCGCGGCGACGCTCGTGATCGCGGCCGGGCTGGTGGCCACCGTGCGGATGACCGAGTCGGGCCCCACACCCGTCGAACAGCGCGGTACGTGGTGGGCCGAGCTGTCGGCCGGGGTGCGCCACATCCGGCGCACGCCGACGCTCGCCCGGGCGACCGTGTTGGTGGCGGTGGCGTTCAGCATCACCGGCCTGGCCAACGTGGCGATCTTCGCCGTGATCGACCAGGGCCTCGGCCGCAGCACCGAGTTCTTCGGCGTGATGTCGGGCATACAGGGCGCCGGGTCGGTGCTCGGCGGCATCACCGCGGCCTGGCTGATCCGGCGCCTGGCCGGCGAACAGGCGGCGATCGGGTTGGGCCTGGCGCTGCTGGCGGTCGGCGTCGGCATCCTGCTGACGAACACCATGTTCGTCGTGCTCGGCGGCGTGTTCCTGGCCGGGCTTGGCATCCCCTGGTGCGTGGTCGCCTTCGCCACCGTGCGTCAGCGGGCGACGCCGGCCGAACTCCAGGGTCGCGTGTCGGCGGCGACGAACCTGGCGCTCAACGGGCCGCAGACGTTCGGCACCGCGGCCGGGGCGGCGCTGATCGACGTGGTCGACTACCGGGTGATGATCGCTGTGATGGCCGTGGTGATCGGCGCCTGCGCGCTGGCCGCGCTGGCGCCCTCGGCACGCCGCACCAGGGCCTACGCGTCGTGAGCGGCGTCAGTGGAGGTATTCGGACAGGCCGCGCTTGACGTATTGGCCGTGGCCGACCTTGCCGACGAACCGATCGTTCTGCACCAACACGACGCCGCGTGAGATCACCGTGTCGACCTTGCCGTCGACCTCGAAGCCCTCCCACGCCGAGTGGTCCATGTTCATGTGGTGCTTCTTGTCGTACCCGATCGACGTGTGGCCGTTCGGGTCCCACACGAGCACGTCGGCGTCGAAGCCGGGCGCGAGCTGGCCCTTGCTGGACAGACCGAACATGCGCGCCGGCGTGGTGGAGCACGTCTCGACCCAGCGCTCGAGCGTGAGCTCGCCGGCGACGACGCCCTGGTACAGCAGCTCCATGCGGTGCTCGACCGAACCGATGCCGTTCGGGATCGCGGCGAAGTTGCCGAGGCCCAGTTCCTTCTGGTCTTTCATGCAGAACGGGCAGTGGTCGGTGGACACCACGGCCAGCTCGTTCATCCGCAGGCCCTTCCACAGGTCGGCCTGGTGGTGCGCGTGCTTGGTGCGCAGCGGCGTCGAGCACACCCACTTGGCCCCCTCGAAGCCGGGCTGCATGAGCTGGTCTTCGAGCGTGAGGTACAGGTACTGCGGGCACGTCTCGGCGAACACGTTCATGCCGGCGTGCTGGGCCGCCGCCACCTCGGCCAGGGCCTCCGACGCCGACATGTGCACGATGTAGAGCGGCACGTTGCCGGCCACCTTGGCGAGCTGGATTGCCCGGTGCGTGGCCTCGCCCTCCAGTTCGGCCGGGCGGGTGAGCGAGTGGAAGTACGGGTCGGTCTCGCCGCGAGCCAGGGCTTGGGCGACGAGCACGTCGATGGCGATGCCGTTCTCGGCGTGCATCATGATCATCGCCCCCGATTCGGAGGCGTTCTGCATGGCCCGCAGGATCTGCCCGTCGTCGCTGTAGAACACGCCGGGGTAGGCCATGAACAGCTTGAAGCTGGTGATGCCCTCGTGGTCGACCAGGTAGGTCATCGCCTTCAGCGAGTCGTCGTCGACGCCGCCGATGATCTGGTGGAACGCATAGTCGACGGCGCAGTTGCCGGCTGCCTTGGCGTGCCACGCGGCCAGGCCGTCCTGCACCGGCTCGCCGGTCTTCTGCACGGCGAAGTCGACGATGGTGGTGATGCCACCCCACGCGGCAGCGACGGTGCCGGTCTCGAACGTGTCGGACGCGGCGGTGCCGCCGAACGGCAGCTCCATGTGGGTGTGGGCGTCGATGCCGCCGGGGATGACGTACTTGCCGGTGGCGTCGATGACGGTGTCGGCAACCAGGCCGATCTGGTCGCTGACGCCGGGCGCCAGCAGGGCCGCGATCTTGCCGCCCTCGACGACGACGTCGGCCAATGTGCGACCGGTCGCACTGACGACCGTGCCACCCCTGATGATCATGTCGGGCATTCAGGTGTCTCCTTGATGTCACTCACGCGAGGGGCCTGGCACCTTGCGTTAGCGGGCGGTGATTTCGTGGTAGGCGTCGGGACGGCGGTCGCGGTAGAACGCCCAGGTGTCGCGGACCTCGCGGATGCGGTCGAGGTCGAGGTCGCGCACGATCAGTTCGGGCTGGTGCGGGTCGCCGACGTCGCCGACGAACTGGCCGCGCGGGTCGACGAAGTACGACTGGCCGTAGAAGTCGTTGTCGCCGAGCGGTTCGATGCCGGTGCGGTTGATCGCCCCCACGTAGTACATGTTGGCCACCGCCGCAGCCGGCTGCTCGAGCCGCCACAGGTATTCGCTTAGACCGCGGCTGGTGGCCGACGGGTTGAACACGATCTCCGCGCCGTTCAGGCCGAGGCAGCGCCAGCCCTCGGGGAAGTGCCGGTCGTAGCAGATGTACACGCCGACCTTGCCGACCGCGGTGTCGAACACCGGGTACCCGTCGGTGCCGGGCGTGAAGTAGAACTTCTCCCAGAAGCCCTGCACCTGCGGAATGTGCTGCTTGCGGTACTTGCCGAGGTAGCTGCCGTCGGCGTCGATCACGGCCGCAGTGTTGTAGTACAGCCCGGCCTGCACCTGCTCGTACATCGGCAGTACCAGCACCATGCCGAGCTCTTTGGCGACGCTCTGGAAGCGCTGGGTGGTGGGCCCGTCGGGGATCGCTTCGGTGTAGGCGTAGTACTCGGCGTCTTGTACCTGGCAGAAGTACGGGCCGTAGAACAGCTCCTGAAAGCACATGACCTGGGCACCCTGAGCGGCGGCCTCGCGGGCGGCCTCCTCGTGGCGGTCGATCATCGACTCCTTGTCGCCGGTCCAGTCGGTCTGTAGCAGCGCTGCCTTGACGATGTTGGCCATAGGCCGCCGACGTTAGTGACGCGTTGACATCTCGTAAAGCAACCCGCCCCATCCCACCGGTGGTTTCGACCGGCTCAACCACCTTGATCAAGGCTCGCCCGCTGGTTGAGCCGGTCGTTACCACCCGACTGAACGGCGTCGGTGTGGCGGCCGGCTCACCACCCGCGACCTGGTCGAGCCGGCCACGACGTCAGGCGGGCGAACGGCGACGTACGGCGGCGAGCACCACACCGGCCACGAGCACCATCGCGGCGATCGCTGCCAGCTGGGCCGGTGAGCTGCCGGTGGCGGGCAGGCCACCGGTCGGGATGCTGGGCACGCCGGGAGTGACGGGCAGCGTGGGGATGCCGCCACCACCGCCACCGGGTGTCGTGGTGGTGGCGCCACCGCCGGGGATCGACGTCGATGTCGACGAGCCGCCGTCACCGCCGGGCACGGTCGACGACGTAGTGCTGGTGGTGTCGTCATCGTCGTCATCGGGCACGGTGGTCGACGAGGTGGTCGTATCGTCGTCGGGCAGCGTGGTCGTCGTCGTGGTGCTGGTGGTGGACGACGGGTCGGTGTCGTCGCTCAGCACCGCCGGGGCTCCGGGGTCGGTGACCACGCCCGGGGTCAGGTCGGCGTCACCGCGGCCGTTGTCGGCGATGGTCACCGTCAACGTGTTGCCCGACACTTGAGCGCCGGTCGTGCCGTCCCACGCGAACTCGGCCCAGCTCCCGCTGTCGAGCTTGTAGTACGTGTCGACGGGCGCAGGGAGCGTGAACTCGAACGTCACCAGCGCGCCCGGCGCGGTGATCGCCGAGAACGACCACTCGCCGTAGGGGAAGTCGGTGCTGGCCGGTGGGGCGACGCTGGGCGGCTCGGTGACGGCGAAGTACGTCAGGCCGCCGTTCGTGACGTTCAGCGTCACGTTGCCGTTGCCGGTCGATGCCGAATCGGCTGCCACGTAGTAGGTGACCGTGTTGTCGGCCGAGGTCGATGCCAGGTTGGGGTTGCTGGCGGCGTCGGTGGCGACCCCGGCGGCGACCGAGGCGGTCACCGTGCCCGATGTCAGCCCGGCGGTCTGCACGGTGGCCGTGTAGCTGGCGCCGGACCCGGCGACGGTGGCGGTGGTCGCCCCGGCGGTGCCGCCGATCGTGACGTCGCCGGTCGCGAACCCGATCACCGGTTCGGAGAACTCGATGTCGAACACGACCGTCGCCCCCGTGGCGGGGTCGGCCTGGGCGGCGCCCTGCTCGACGGTCACCGTCGGAGGTGTCACGTCGGGGGCGCTGAGGTCGACCGTGACGGTGTTGTCGGTCCAGGTCGCGGCCTCGCTCGGGTTGCCCGAGAGGTCGGTGGCCGCGCCGGCCGCGATGTTGGCGGTGAGCACGCCCGAGTTCACGACCGTCACCGAGGCGACGTACGCCGGGCCCGCCCCGGTGATCTGCACCGAGGCGCCGACAGCGGCGGGGCCGGTGAGCTCGACGTCGCTGGCGGTGAACCCGGTGACGAGTTCGGAGAAGACGACGTCGAAGACGACCGGCGACGCGTTGGCCGGGTCGGCCTGGGTGGCACCCTGGTTGATCGTCACCGTCGGGGCCGTCGTGTCGGGCACCGAGTCGTCCCAGTTGGCCGTCGCGACGAGCGACTCGGTGCTCGGGTTGACCGCGGTGTCGACGATCGCGTCGGCCTTGACCTGAGCGGTGACCGTCCCGGCCATCGACATTCCGGTCACGGTGACCTCGTACGTCTTCAGGTCGAGCAGGTCGGGTTGCGAGACGGCGACCGTGGTGGGCAGCGCCGTGCCACCCAGCTCGATGTCGTCCTCGTCGAAGCCGATCGGGGCCGATGACACCGTCTCGTCGAACTCGACCGTGAACACCACCGAAGGTGCCACGACCGGGTCGGGTTGGCCGGCCTTGACCGCGATGGTGGCGGTGGGGCCGGTCTGGTCCCACTCGATCTCGTTGTCGTCGTAGACCGGCGGCTCGTTGGCGTAGCCCGCGTCACCGTCGTGACCGGCGGCGTAGACCGTGCCGGGGAACGTCAGCGTGATCGTGCCGTCATCGGTGGCCTCGACGAACACGGTGTACTCCAGCCCGGCGACGACCGGCACGAGCCCGCCGACGTATGCGGCACCCGGCGCGGTGCTGGTCGACAGGGACAGGTCGGCGAGGTTGAACGAGGCCGCTTCGATCGGTTCGTTGAACGAGATCCGGAAACCGGACGGCTTGTTCGGCCCGGCCGGGTCGCCGAGCTGGCCGGGGAGGATCTGTGAGATCGTCACGTTCGGCTGGCCGTCGACGACGTTGAACGTCAGCGACGTGGTGGCCGACAGCGCGGCCGGAACCTCGTACGGCCGGTCGTTGCCGGGCACCTCGGGTGTGCCGGGGTCGCCGTCGTGGTCGATCGTGTTGCCGGCGAACGGCGTCTCAGGCCCCCACGGCGACCCGACGTAGGCGAGGGGTGCGCCGTTGTTGCCGAGGTCGCTGACGGCGATGTCGAGGTGGCAGGTGGCGTCGTCGGCCGGCGCCTCGTAGTCGATCGAGTCGAGCGCGTAGCGCAGCTCGGCGATCGGGCCGATGCCGGCGAACACCGTGGTGAGGTTGCCCGTGGCGGGCTGCGTCGTGAGGTCGAGCGCGGCGGCCTCGGGTGACAGGGTGGCCAGCACGGCCGCCGTGATCACGGTGACCGCCGGCCCCTCGTACAGGTCGTTCGGGTCGAGCCCGGTCCAGTCCTGCACGACCTCGTCGACGGTGGGGTTCGAACCGCCACCGAGGCTGGTGAACGCGGCCCCGGACGGGAACGCGAAGCGCCCGCAGTCGTTCTCGGCGATCCAGGCGACAAGCAGGTGGGCGTCGTCGTTCTCGGCCATGTCGGCGCCGGCCCAACCGGTGCCGCAGAACTGGAAGTCGTTGCCGCCCTGCTTGCACGCGTCGGGGTCGACCACGGTGACGTTGTCGTCGATGTCGGTCGTCGCCCCGGCGGCCACTTGCACGGTGGGCATCTGTACCGACATCTCGGGTGCCGCGTTGGTGCCCTCGATCTTGAACACGATCGAACCCGAGGCGCTGGTGCTGTCGCCCGAGACGGCCGTGATCGACAGGTCGGGTAGCAACCCGTCGGCGGATTCGCGCTCGAGGTAGACCGGCTCCAACGCCGGGTCGCCGCCGCGCGAGCCGCAGCGCGCCTCGTACATCCACGTGTCGGTGGTGCCGTCGTAGGCCGGGTCGGGCGTACCGACCTGCATCTGGCACGGCACGAACTGGAGCGTGTCGAGCGCTGCTTGCACGTCGGCGGCGGCGCCGGTGACGTGGAACACCAGGCTGTCGAGCGCCTGCGGGTCGGTCGCCTGCGTGATCAGCGCACCCGACTGGGTGGTGGCGATCACCCCCGGGTCGGCGCCCGGATCGCTGACGGGCGTGGTGTTGGGCAGGCGCAGCAGGCCGGCCTTGCCCGAGTCGAGCGCGAGCTGCACGTTGGCGCAGCCTTCGCCGAGGTACGTGTTGTCGGACGTGTCGCAGGTGCCCTGCGAGGCGAGCCCGGCGACGACGATCGCTCGGGAATCTCCCGAGATCGGGTCGGTGCCGGAGAAGTTCATGATCAGCCCCGGCGTCGGGTAGACGCGCCGCGACTCGGTGATGCTGGGCGCCGCCTGAGCGACCTGACTGTCGCCGGCGACGACCGCCACCGACGTAGCCGCTACGGCGGCGAGCACGAAACCGATTCGTGCGGGGGTTGCGTTGATTCTCATCCCTGTTCCTCCTCGACCGCCTCCCGTGGCGGACGTGCGAAGTCGAGCAGCGGATGATGACCGAGACGGTCCCACAACCGTCCCGATTCGCGGTCGTGTTGTTCAGCGGTGGGGGTCGGGGATGGTGATCGTGGTGTTCAGCTCGACCCGCGCCCCGGTCGCGTCGAGCGGATCGAACAGGTCGGCGAAGCGCGGCACGTTGCGGCTGAGCTGGCGGCTGAGGGCGGCGAGGTGGAGTGGGTCGTCGAGCGCCGACCCGTCGTAGGCGAGCGGGGCGACGTGGTCGATCGCCGTGCTGACGAGCCGCAGCGTGCCGTCTCCTGGGCGCACGATCTCGAGCGTGCGCGATTGTTGTGGCCAGTCGAGCAACGCCGCCGACGTGATCTCGGGCAGCACACGATCGCCGTCGCCGCGGTGTTGCGTCACGGAGTGGTGATGCACGTGGCCGGCCAACCAGGCGACGACGCGCGGCTCGCCCAGCAACACGCCGAGTAGCTCGTCGGCGAGCACCCGCGGTGCAGCCGACGGATCGCCAGGTGGTGTGTAGCCGTTGATCAGCGTCCAGCTCGGGTGGTGGGTGGCGACCACGAGATACGGCTCGGGCGCAGCCGCGATCGTCGCTCGCAGCCAGCTCAACTGGTCGGCTCCGATCGAGCCCTGCCATCCGCCGTGCTCGTTCACCGTGTCGAGGACGATCAGGCGCACCGCGTCGGGGCCGGTGGTGATCGGGGCGGTGTAGCTGTGCCGCGGGCCGAACCGGCGTTCGGCCGCCGCCGTTTCGGCGTGGTACTCGCGGAACTCGTCGGGCCCGACGATGCGCCGCCGCACGTCGGCGGTGACCGGCACGGTGGGCGACCCGTCGACGAGGTACCGCGACGGGCCGACCTGGGACGTGATGCCGAGCAGCGCGAGCGGCGTGTGGCCCGGCGGCAGGTCGGTGGGCCGCAGCGCACCTTCGGCGAGCGCGCGCGCTGCCGCGTCGGGTACTGCCGTGCCCTCCAGCAACAGGTCGTGGTTGCCGGGCACCGGCAGTACCGGTATCGCCAGCCCGGGGCTGACGATCGCTCGCCGGGCCGCCATGAGTAGGCCGTCGACCACCGGGAAGCCCCACCGCTCGCGCCACAGGTCGCCGGCAGCACTCGGGTGCGGGTGCCAGAACGTCGGGTCGTGGGGCGCGGCCGGCGAGCCGACCCACTCGCTGCCTGCCGGGTCGGGGTCGCCACTGGCCGCGGTGAGCGCACCACCATCGATGATCCGGCGGAACCAGTCGGCCTCGTTCGACTGCGCGTTGTCGGTCAGGTCGCCGGTGAGCACGGCCGCGTCGAGGGCACGGCCGGTGAGGGGGCCGGCACCGAGTTGATTGATCGTCGCGACCATCGCCACCGCGACCTGGGCGGTGAGGATCTCCTGCGGCCGGTAGGCGCCGACGTCGCCGCCGAGCGCCCTCCGGTAGGGCGATCCGGGAAGCCCGTGCCGGTGGAGGTGCACCAACCGGGCCGGTGACTCGGCGTCGCAGATGTGGAAATCGGACAGGTGCGCGATCGCGGCGATCGCCGGGCCGCGTGCGGCGGCGTCGGCGACACCGGGGGGAGCGTCGCCAACGCCAGCCGCGGCGACCAGCGGGCGCCAACCCGTACCGGAGGGGGAGCCGGCGCGGATGGTCTGCTCACGCGTGGTCGTCACGTCCCGACGGTACGCGATGAGCACCCCTCTCCACGGTTCGTCAGCAAGAGTTCACCCACTGTTCGCGAACCCGCGCTCCACACGTACCGCCCAGCATCCGCGGGTGGCGTTGTGAACATGGATGTGGTCGGTCGAGTCATCGCCGAAGAAGCGACGAACGGTCGCCGCCAGGTCGATGCCCGGTACGACCGCCGCATCGAGCATCATCGCCGCCGCGTCGAACGCGCGCACCGAGAGTTGGCGGACCGCCAGCTGCTCGGGGATCACTGCCACGTCGGCCGGTGGAGAACACGGGTATCGATGCAGGAAGATCGGGCTGGCCGACCGGTATGGGCTGGTGACGGTGAACGGGTCGTACGACACGAGCACGAGCTCGTCGCCGACCTCGGCGTCGCGCAAGCACTGCCGGCACGGGTAGCCGGGGTACGCATCGGCGACGAACACGGGCGCGTCGGGGTGGGCGGCGCGCAGCCTGTCGGCCGTCGCCGGGTCGATGGGAACCAGCTGGAAGGTAGGGGTCATGACACCGATCGTGCCGCCCACCGTGCCTGAGCGCTGGCGGGATTCGGACGGCGCGCCGCTCACCTCATACGGCACTCCAGGTCGATGGTCACCGTTTCGCCGGCGCTCACGGTGACCGACTCGCCCGCGCCGGTGCAGATGCCTGCGCCGTAGCTGGGCGACATGCCCCACGCTTCATAGGTACCGACCGGGACGACGAACTCGAACGTGCCGTCGGTGCCGGTCGTCAGGTCGGCGTTGGCGAGCCACGGCGTGCCGGTGCCGTTCGGCGGCAACTGCTGACGAAGGCTGACCGTGCCAGCGACCGGTTGCGAGACACCGGGCGCCGGGCCACCGACGAGCGCGAGCGACCCGGCGACTGTGCCGGTGGTGCCGTCGCTGCACGACGACTGCGCTCCCCAGTCGGGGACGTCGAGGCGTTCGCCAGGCGCGAACGACAACGTGCAGCCGGCCCACAGGCGCCAGCCGGCACCCGCCGGGCCGGGCTCGTTCGTCCAGGTCACGTGCTGGACGAACGGCTCGCCCTCGGCGATCACCGACCGCCACCAATGGACGACCCGACCCGTCGGCGACTCGGTCCACTGGACCAGTTCCACCGGCTCGCCGCGCTCGCGCGCGGCGGCGAAGCACTCCCACCCAATCCCGAGCAGGTCGCGTTCGGCGGTCTCGGCGGGGCCGGAGTAGCCGCACGTCGCCGTCGGTGGGATGACGTGCCACCACTCCGGGAACCCGGCGCCCGTGAGGCGCGGCGTACCCTCATCGGAGCACTGGAACAGGGTGGGTGGCAGGTCGATCGTGGCGTCGGGGAAGTGGGTGGTGACCGACGGGCAGTCGAACTGCTCCCAGCCGCTCGGGCCGTACCTGTCACGAGTCGAGTCGACGAGCTGGCTGACGGTACCGTCGGCGTGGGTGCGCCACACCGTCACGATCGGGTCGCCCTCCGACGTCGGGAACGTCTCGACGAACACGGCCGGAATACCGACCAGGTGGCGGTCGAGGAAGCACCGGCGAGCGGCCTCATTCGTGACCTGGGGCGACCCCTGCGGCCGCCGGTCGATACCGCAGTAGTGGTCGGTGCCGAGGGCGACGGCGGCGATCGAGTCACGTACCGCCTCGGGCGCCGTTCCCGTGTCGACCCCCTCCTCGGCAAGCACGCGCTGGAGCGGGCCGCCGGTCGGCGTCGGAGCCGGGTTCGAAACAGTCGGAGGCGGCACAGTGAACGGCGGGGCCGTTGTGATCACCGCGTCGGTCTCGGCAGGTCGGCGGACGTGGACGGCGGCGATGATCTCGTCGAGCCGGTCGGCGAGCGCCTCGGGCACCTCGACCACGGCCCAGTAGTCGGCGTCGATCGGCCAGATCAGGGCAGTCTCACTTGGCAGCCTGGCGACGAAGCCGGCCTGCCCGTCGATCTCCCGGTGCTCGATCGTGTCGAAACCCTGGGTCAGGATCACGCCCGGGCCGTACGCCAAAGCACGTGCTTGGAGCTGCACGGTGCCGACACGCCACCGCTCGACGTAGCCCGGGAGCGCTGGCATGTCGGCCGGCAGCGGCGTCATCGCCGGGTCGGGGTGGCTCGCCAGGTCGGCCGACCCGCCGATCGCGAACATCCACTCGGCGAGTTGTCCGGTCGTGACGCCGGTACCGCGCACCGTGATGCCGGTGCCGTCGGCGCGCCGCCACTGGAGCCACGGGTCGCGGTCGCCCATCTCGAGCTCCCAGGAGGTGCCATCCGGGGCACCGTCGATGCGAGCACCCTCCGGTTGGCCGACCTCGCCCTCATCGGGCGCCAACGGGGGTGTCGCGAACAGCGACATCGTGCGAATCGGTTCGTGGTCGAGATCGCCCCACGCATAGAACCCGGCCGGGCCGTCGACGACCTTCGTGTCGGCCTGCACGTCGAGGCGCTCGGCGTCGGGCAGGTCGATCGAGAACCACCCGGCGGCCGTCGCGGTGGCGAACGTCGCTCGCCACTCGGCCGCGGTGGTCGGGTCGTAGGTGCGCGAGAAGCCGCACATCCAGGCGACGGGAGCAAGCAGAGGCTCGCCACCGAAGCGCGGCTCACCGGTGATCAACAGGCGCGAGCCGAGCCCCCAGGTTGCGGGTGCTCCGTCCAGCCCGGCGGGGCCGTACGACGTCAACTCGGGCGGGAGCATGTCCACGGTGACGGTCGGCGGTGCCGTCGTACCGCTGCGGAACCACTCGTGGACCTCGAACGTCGTGTGGACGACGAGGTCGTCCCGGTCGGCGGTGCCGACTTTGACGACGGTGCCGTCGAACGCGAACGCCCGGTCGGCGAGCGTGCCGGCCGTGTCTGGGCTGATGCAGCTGGTGGTGCCCTCGAGTGGTTGTGACGGCGGGCCCGTCCACGGCACGACCACCGACGCCGGCGGCGAGGAGTCGGGCGATGACGAGTCGGGCAATGCGGTCACACCTGGGGGTGCAGGTGCGCCGGTCGGCGGCGTGTCGGCTGGGCGACGGGCGATCACCACGAGACCCGTCACGAGCAGAGCCACGGTGGCCGCAGCCGCGAGCCACCAGGCATGGTGGCCAGGAGCCGACCTCGGCCGACCGGTGGGTTCTGGGTGGGCAAGCTCGGTGTCGAGCCAGGTGAAGTAGTCGGCGAGTTGATCCTCGACCGGATTCATGTCGGGATGTGTCATGGGGTGACCTCCTCCGGGGCGAGCGCGGCGCGTAACGCAGTGAGGCCGCGGTCGAGGTGGGTGCGGACGGTCGATGGGCTGACGCCAAGCAGCTCGGCGACCTCGGTCTGGCCGTAGCCGTAGCCGTGTACCAGGACGACGCATTGGCGCTGCATCTCGGTCAGCGCGGCGAGTGCGTCCGGCAGGCCGGGCTCGATATGCAGCTCGGCCGTGGGCGGCGCGGCAGGAAACAGCGGGCCGGTCCGTCGCAGCTTGCGGGCCGCGGTTTGGCCGACCCGGTACAGGTAGCCGACCGGATTCTCCATCGCCTCAACGCGAGCGCGGTGCTCCCACGCGTACGCCAGTGCCTCCGCTGCGGCCTCCCGGCCGACCTCGGCCCCGTACGCGCCGACCAGGGCGCCGCGCAACTTGTGGCCGGCGGCGGCGGCGAACGCGTCGAAGTCCATCACCCAGTACAGAGCATCTCACCGCCGCGATCCGTGACGACTCCGCACGACGAGGAAGCCAGCCGGCGAAAATCTCGCTAGATGACATAAGAAGCATTTCAATCAGGACAGTCCCGTACATATGTACGTCTATGCTTGCCTCATGTTCAGCGATCTCGTCGACGAGTACATGCAGCTCGACGCAGCCGCGTTGGACGCGCTGTTCCGTGAGCACGAGTTGGAGGACCGGCGGCGCGAGGCGCGCCGGTTGGCGATGGTGACCGCGATCGAGGCCCGCCAGGTCGCCGGCATCGACGGGCACCGATCCACCAAGGCGTACTTGAAGGCGGCGACGAACACGTCCGGAGTCGCGGCGAGTGCGCTCGTGCGCCGGGCCCGGGCCTGTCGTGATCTGCCGGTGATCGGCGATGCGTTGGCGGCCGGGTTCATCGGTGTCGCCCAGGTCGATCTGCTGGCCCGCACCCACCAACACCCGCGGGTCGGCGCCCGGTTCGACGAGATCGTCGGCGGGTTCGTCGACGAGGCCGAACACGTTCCGCACCGCGACCTGGAGTTGCTGATCGACCGGTGGGTGATGGTGACCGACACCGAAGGCTCGTGGAAGGACCTGCAGTCGAACGTCGAGGCCCGTGACGCGCACATCGTGCGACTCGGCGACGTGCTCGATGCGACGGTCACCGGTGGCGACCCGATCACCGCCGACTTCGTCAAGCAGGTGTTCGACGGGTTCGTCGAGGCCGAGTTCGACAAGGACGTCGCCGTACGGGCCGAGCAGCACGGCGACCAAGCCGACGCGCACCCGTTGCCGAGGACCGTCAAGCAGCGCCGGTTCGACGCGTTCGTGGCGATGGTCTCGGCGGCGCAGGCCGCCGCACAGGCTGGGCTGGCGCCGGTGCTCCCCAAGGTCGTCGTCAACATCTTGTTGGATCAGCGCACCGCCGACGAGTTCCTCACCCGCAGCGGAATCGCGCTCGCCGACGGGAACGTGTTCGATCCGGAACTGCTGACCGACACCCAGATCGAGCAACTGCTCGCCGACGTCACGATCGACGCCGAACGCCTGCACGACTTGCGCTGCGAGACCGAGTCGGGGCATCCCGTGCACCCGATCCTCGCTGTCCGCGCGTTGCTGACCGAGCACGTCCGGCGGGTCGTCCTCAACAGCGAGGGAACCCGAATCAACTTCGGCCGCGAAGTTCGCCTGTTCCGCGGCAACGCCGCCGTCGCCGCCCGTCTGCTCGCCCCGCACTGCGAACACCCGGGGTGCGACGTGGCGGGCAAGCACTGCGACATCGACCACAACCTCGAGTGGGCCGACGGCGGTCGTACGGTCCAGGTCAACAGCAACGTGTTGCACTCGTGGCACAACCGGTTCAAGTCCCGAGCCGGGTGGCGATCAGCCCGGGCCCGCAACGGGCGCGCCTACTTCCGCCGAGCCGACGGAACCCTCGTGCTCCCCGCCGGCGAACGACCACCCGACCTCACCGACACCGAACACGACGAAGCCTGGCAACGCCGCCTCGACGAACTCCTCGCCCTCCGCCCCAACGCGGCGTAGGGGCCCAGCGGGTAGGCGTGCTGTGCCTACGGTCGTCGAGTAGGGCGCGCAGCGCCCGTATCGAGACGCGGTGCGCGCACCACGTCGAGACGGTTGCGGCGGCTACGCCGCGGGTGCGCCACTCGACGACCGTCACCACCTACTCGCTGAGCCCCTGAGCGCGGTCCGACCGCCCAGACCGCCGACCCAACCTCCGAGGATCGGCCGGGTGGGTCGCGGTACGTTCCGGGGATGGCCGATGCGATCTTCGAGGACGCTCGATTGGTGGCCACCTACGACACGTTCGACGGTCCGCGCGACGACCTCGACCACTACCAAGCGATCCTCGCCGAGGTAGCGGCCCGGTCGGTGCTCGACGTCGGATGCGGTACCGGCGTGTTCGCCCGCCGTCTGGCCGACACCGGATACTCGGTGGTCGCCGTCGACCCAGCCCTGGCGTCGCTCGACTGGGCTCGTACGCAGCCAGGTGCCGATGGGGTGCGGTGGCTCCACGGCGATGCCACGACGCTGCCGGCGGTCACCGTCGACGCGGCGACGATGACCGGCAACGTGGCGCAGGTGTTCCTGACCGAGACCGAGCTGGCCGCCACGTTGGCCGGCATCCACGCCGCGCTGCGCCCGGGCGGCTGGCTGGTGTTCGAGACTCGCGACCCCGCTGCCGAGGCGTGGCGCGAGTGGACGCCCGACCACACCCGTGCCGAAGCCGATGTTGCCGGGGTGGGGCACGTGACGACGTGGTGCGAACTGCTGGGCGTGGAGCTGCCGCTTGTCCGCTTCCGCTGGACCAACGTCTTCCCCGATGGCGACACGGTCACGTCCGACTCGACGCTGCGGTTCTGGGAGCGACCCGAACTCGACCGGCTGCTCGACGCGGCCGGGTTCCGGGTCGCCGACGTGCGCGACGCCCCGGACCGTCCCGGTCGCGAGTTCGTGTACCTGGCCGAGCGGCAAGGGCGACCGTGACGACTCAGCGAATCGTGTTCCTGCCGGGGATGTCGGGGCTGGGTGAGTTCTGGGACCCCGTGAGGCAACTGCTGCCCGACGCCGACACCGTTGCCGTGGACTGGCCGTGGGAGTCGGTCGACGGGTACGACGGCTTCGTCGAGCACGTGACTGCTTTGCTTGACAGGCCGGCAGTGCTGGTGGGGCAGTCGATGGGTGGCTACGTGGCCGCCCGCGTCGCGCTCGCCGCTCCCGAACGGTTGTCGCACCTCGTGCTGTCGGTGACGTCGGCCGGGCTCGACATGGCAGCGCTCGGAGCGACCGACTGGCGGCCCGGCTCGCGGGTAGCGCACCCGGACGTGCCCGACTGGGCGTTCGCCGCGCAACCCGACCTGACCGAGCAGATCGCCGGCATCACCGTGCCGGCGCTGCTGCTGTGGGCCGACCGCGACCCGATCAGCCCGCTCGCAGTCGGGCGCCGCCTCGCCGGGTTGCTGCCCCGGAGCGAACTCGTCGTCTACACGTCGGACGACCACTGGGTAGTGCGCGAGCAGGCCACCGATGTCGCCCACCGAATCGGCGACCTCTCCCGGTTCCGACTCGCCACGCTCGACGACGTCGACGCGCTGACCGAACTGGAGCGGATCGCCAACCTGGTCGCGTTGGCGCACGTGTTCCCGCCCGACGAGTACCCCTATCCCACCGACGGCGTCCGCGCCCGATGGCGCGACGTGCTCGCCGAGCCGGGCATCACCGTGGCGGTAGCCGGAGGTGTCGATCGACTCGACGCGTTCGTGGCGTTCGACCGAAGTGTGGTGCGGCACCTCGCCGTGCACCCCGACCGTTGGGGCGATGGCGTGGCACGGCGGGCGCTCGCGTTCGCCACCGCCCGGATGGACGCGCCACACCTGTGGTGCCTCGCCGACAACACCCGGGCGCTGGGGTTCTACGAGCACCTCGGATGGCGCCGCACGGGTCGCAGCCAACCAGCCGAGTGGCCACCGTTCCCCGTTGAAGTCGAACTCGCGCTGGCGACCACGGGGTAGGGGTGGTTTCGACAGGCTCAACCACCGGGCTGAGCGGTTGAGCACGTCACACCACCGGGCTGAGCGCTGACCAGGTGGTTGAGCCTGTCGAAACCACCGGGAGCAGCCACCGTCGGCGCGCCAGGTCAGAAGCGTTCTTGGCCTGCTTGGCGGTGGGGGTCGGGGAAGTCTCGGTAGAGGGCCGCGTGGAAGTTGGTGACCAGTGAGTTGACGCCGTGGTGTTGGCCTTCGATCGGGTCGCTACGAGTCGACACGGCGGTGAACGCGGCATCGAGCTGCGCCAGGTCGCGAGTCTCGATCAGGATCTTGAACTCCGAACCCATTCCGAGCCCGAGCTTGCGGCGCAACAGACGCCACGACTCGATCCAGCCGTTGGCGGCGAGCCCACCGAGATAGGTGTCGAGGGCAGCGACGAACTCCACGTCGCGCACACCGGGCTTGAGGTCGACCGAGATCTCGTACACGTCCATCACACGATCATCCCGCGACCCACTAGAAAGCGGGGCGTGGGTTACGCCGACGTCGATGCGTTGTTCGCCAAGCGGTTCGAGGAAGGGCTCGCACCAGGGCTGGTGTACGGCGTGGTTGAGCACGGCGAGGTGATCCACGCCGGAGCGTTCGGCACCGTGTCGCTTACCGACGGCGCCGCTCCGACGGTCGACTCGGTGTTCCGGATCGCCTCGATGTCGAAGTCGTTCACCGCCGCCGCGTTGCTCCTGTTGCGCGACCGCGGGCCGGTCCGGCTCGACGACCCGGTCACCGAGTACGTACCCGAGCTGGCCGGCCACTCGTCCGGCCCGGCGATCACGTTGCGCAGCCTGCTGACGATGGGCGCCGGCCTGCTCACCGACGACCCGTGGGGTGACCGCCAGGAGTCGCTGGCCGACGACGAGTTTGGCGTCCTGCTCGAAGGTGGGATCACCGTCGGCCGCGCGCCCGGGTTGGGGTTCGAGTACTCGAACCTGGGTTATGCCGTGCTCGGCCGCGTGATCAACAAGGTCGCCGGCAACTACCGCGAGTTCGTCGAACGCGAGCTGGTCGCCCCGCTCGGCATGACCGCCACGCGCTACGCGGCCGGCGACCTCGGGCCAGCCCTGGTGCCCGGCCACGTGAAGCGCGGTGCCGACTGGGTCGAACTCGAACCGGTCTCGCCGGGGGCGTTCTCGGCGATGGGCGGCCTGCACTCGTCGGTCGCCGACCTGGCCCGCTGGGTGCACGGCTTCGTCACCGCCTTCGAGGCGGCACCCGACGGGCACCCACTCGCCAAGGCGTCACGGTGCGAGATGCAACAACTCCAGCGCCTCGGTGCCGTCGACGCCAGCTTGGCCGGGCCGTCCGGGCTGACCGCCGCGGCAACCGGCTACGGCATGGGCTTGTCCGTGCTCCACGACTCGCAACTCGGCCACTTCGCGATGCACTCGGGTGGCTACCCCGGCTACGGCTCGCGGATGGCGTGGCACCCCGCCAGCGGGCTCGGTGTCGTCACGCTCAGCAACGGCACCTACGCCGGCGCCTATCAGCAGGCCGACGACGCGCTGCGCCTGCTCGTCCGCCGCCGCGGTGTCGCCACGCCCCGGCCACGGCTGGCCGTCACCGCCGACTGGATCACCACCGTCACCGCCCGGTTGGCGGCGTTCCGCCCGGACCGGCCGTGGATCGACGCGGCGTTGATGGCTGACAACGTGGCCCTCGACACCTCCGACGACGAACGCCGGCAACGCATCGCCGACGCCCGCGAGCAGGTCGGAGCGCCGCTCGCCGGACCGCCGAGCGAGCCGTACTCGCGGGCGATGGCACACGCCGCGTGGATCGTGCCCGCCGAGCGCGGTCGCTACGAGGTGGAGATCCTGCTCACGCCCGAGGCCGTGCCCCGGCTGCAGACCGTGACTGTGACGGGCATCGGGTCGGCGCCGGCCGGGTCGGTCGAGCAGGTGCACCGCGCGCTCGCCGGCGACCAGGCCGCGCTCGTGCGGGCGTTCGGGGAACCCGTCGTGGTCAGCGCCCCGGTCGCCACCAACGCCGACGCCACCGAGTTCCTCGTCGAGGCCGGCCCGACCTGGTGGAAGGCAACGCTGGCGGATGCCCGTGTGACGTTCGAGCCGCACCCGGCGGCCGCCTACCCACGCCTCGCCTGGCTGGCCCAGCAACTGAGGGCGCTCGCCGCATAACCCGTTGCCGGCAGGGGTGGTAACGACTGGCTCAACCACCGGGGGGTGAGCCTGCCCAACCACCGGACACCAGCCCGAACCAGGTGGTTGAGCCGGTCGAAACCACCGGGGGGTGCACCTGCCCAACCACCGGACACCAGCCCGCACCAGGTGGTTGAGCCGGTCGAAACCACCGGGGGGTGCACCTGCCCAACCACCGGACACCAGCCCGCACCAGGTGGTTGAGCCGGTCGAAACCACCGGGGGGTGAGCAACCGGGGCCACGTAGCGTCAGGGGATGGTCGAGCGCTTGCCGAGCCAGGTCGTGGTGCCGTCGGGGCGGTTCGTGCTCCGGCGCTACGTGGCCGCCGACACCGAACCGCTCGGGCGGGCCATCACGGCCAGTCTCCGCCACCTCCGCACGTTCATGCCATGGGCCGCGCACGAACCACTCACAACCGCCGCCCGGCTGGACCTGTTCGCGACCTGGAACCGCGAGTGGGAGGCCGGCGAGTCGGCGGTGTACGGCATGTTCGCGGGCGACGAGGTGATCGGCGGCACCGGCCTACACCGCCGGCGCGAGGGCCGTCCCGACGTGGTCGAGATCGGCTACTGGGTGCACGTCGACCACGTCCGCCAGGGCATCGCCAGCGAGGCTGCCGCGGCGCTGACCGAGGCCGCGTTCGGGTCGCCGAGCACCACCGCTGTCGAAATCATGCACGACCCGGCCAACGTCGCCAGCCGCGGCGTCCCCGCCAAGCTCGGCTACACCTACCGCGGCGACGAGGTACGCCGGGGCGAGACATTCAGCGTGTGGACCGTCACCCGCACGCAATGGCCACGTTCAACAAGCGCCTGACCCGTCTACGGAACACAAGCGGGTAGGCACAACAGCGCCAGGTGGTTGGGCCGGTCGTTGCCACCGAGACCCGCTACGACCGGTGGTTTCGACAGGCTCAACCACCTCGACGGCGACGGCAAACCCTCCGATGAGTAGGTACTCAACGTCGTTCGAGTTGAGCAACCTCAAGAACTCGGAGAAGTCTGCGGATCAGGACGTCGGGAGTTCGACGCGTTCGTGGCCGATCAGGGCGGCGGGGCGCGGGCGGCCGAACAGGTAGCCCTGGGCCCGGTCGCAGCCGAGTTCACGCAGGTGCGTCAACTGGAGCGGCGACTCGACGCCTTCGGCCACCACGTTGAGCCCGAGCGCTTGGCCGAGCTGCACGACCGCGGCGACGATCGTGGTGTCGTCGGCTTCCAGGCCGAGACCCATCACGAACGACTTGTCGACCTTGATGGCCTCGACCGGGAAGCGCCGCAGGTAGGTGAGCGACGAGTAGCCGGTGCCGAAGTCGTCGACCGCGAGGTGCAGCCCGAGGCTGCGCAGCTCGCGGAGTGCGGCGGTGGCCAGGGCGACGTCGGCGAGCAGGGCCGTCTCGGTGATCTCGAGCCACACCGAGTCGGCGTCGATACCGGTCTCGGCGAGCGCTTCAGTGACGACGTCGGGAAACTCGGGGTCGAGCAGCTGACGCGTGCCGACGTTGACCGACAGGGTGCAGTCGGCGAACCCGGCGCTGGTGGCGCGCCACTGGGCCAGCTGGGCCAGTGAGTCGCGCAGCACCGACGACCCGAGCGCCACCGACATGCCGGCGTCCTCGGCGAGCGGCAGGAACGCGTCGGGCGTCAACAGGCCACGATCGGGGTGCAGCCACCGCGCCAGCGCCTCGTAGCCCAACGTGCGACCCGACCCCAGCTCGACGATCGGCTGGAAGTACGGCACCACCTCGCCGCGCGCCAGCCCGCGGCGCAACTCGCCCGACGTCCGCAGCGTGCGCACCCCGTGCTCGTGGATGTCGGCGGCGAACGCCTCGACGCAGTTACGGCCGCGAGCCTTGGCCCGGTACATCGCCGCGTCGGCGTCGCGGAGCAAGTCGGTGGGTGCCATACCGGTCGTGTGGTTGCGGGCGTAGCCGATCGAGGCGGTGGTGAACAGCTCGTGCTCGCCGATCTCGATCGAGCCCTGCACAGCGACGCGTAGGCGTTCGGCCACCGAACGCGCGGCCCCGTCGACGACGACGATGAACTCGTCGCCCCCGAACCGGCCCAGGATCGGCGCCGCCGCTCCAGCCGGCACCGGCACGTCGGCGAGCGCGGCGGTGAGGCGGCTCGTGACCGCCCGGATCAGGTCGTCGCCGACGTGGTGACCGAGGCTGTCGTTCACCATCTTGAACTGGTCAAGGTCGACGAACAGCACGGCCACCTCGCCCAGCCGGCCGGCCGAGTCGGCGTCGCGCAGGCGCTCGCGCAGCAGGTGCATCAACATCGTGCGGTTGGGCAGGCCGGTGAGCTCGTCGTGGTGTGCCGCGTGGTGCAGCCGTTCGGTGGCTCGGACCTGGTCGGTGACGTCCTCGACGTGGGTGATCGCCAGCATCACGCCGTCGTCCTCGGTGGCCGACACTCGCGTCCGCGCCCACAGGTACTCGCCGTCGAGCCGGCGGAACCGCTGGTCGAGTTGGTACGAGTCGTCGATGCCGAGTTCGAGCCGGGCCCGGTGTGGTTGCGCGGCGACCACGTCGTCGGGGTGGGTGAACTCGCGCAGCGTGCAGCCGACGAGTTTGGTGAGGTCGATCCGCAGCATCTCGGCGAGCGCCTGGTTGGCGTCGACGATGCGCCCGTCGTCGAAGCGCACCAGCGCCATCCCTGTCGGTGCCGACTGGAACGCCTGCTGGAAACGACGCCGCGCCTGATCGAGCCGTTGCCGCTGGCGTTCGCGTTCGGTGACGTCGCGCAGGCGCACCACGATGTCGAACTGGTCGACGTATGCCGGGTCGCGGGCATCGAGGCCGCGGTGCCGGGCCGGCACGTGCATCGACAGTTCGACCATCGGCCGGTCACCTTGGTCGGTGACGAGTTCGACGATCGGGTGGGCGATCGGTGTGCCCGGCGGCGTGCCGTCGTCGACCGCGGCGAGCGCGCGCTCGATCGACGACTCGACGTCGTCGACACACCACTCGTCGACCAGGTCGGTCAAGCGCCTGCCGACGAAGTCGCGGTGGCGCGGCCCGAACAACGCTCGGGCGGCGGCGTTCGTGGTGCGCACCACCGAGTCGGGACGGATCACCACCACCGCGCCCGGCAGCTCGTCGAACGTGCGGCGCACCTCGTTCTCGGCACCGGCCAGGGCCACCGCCCGATCGTCGAGCGCGCGCCGGCTGCGCCACGCCACCACGGTCGCAGCGACGAGCGCGGCTACGCCCACCAATGCCACGACGATCGCCGTCACGAGCACAGTGTTGGTCACGCGGTGACGTTAGCGATGCCCCCGAGGTGCCGGGGTGGATAGGTGGCCTCGACACACCGCCAGCCCCGCCACTCGACCACCTGCGACACTGAATCCACCGCTTCGCTGGCGATCGAGCGGCGCTGAGGCCAGCCAGCCGCAGGTGAAGACGGCCGGGCTCTTCCGTCACCGCCAGTGACGCCCAGCCTGCGCGGCGCTTGAACGCAAAGCGTTACGGACACCGGTCACCCGCGGGCGGCCCACCACTCGCGTAGGCGTTCGGTGATCGCGGCCTCGCCGAGCAGGCCCTCGTCGAGGCGGATCTCGAGCAGGAAGTCGAGCGCTTCGCCGACCGTGCGCGAGGGTGGGATGCCCAGCAACTCCATCACCTGCTGCCCATCGAGTTCGGGACGGATCGAGGCCAACTCCTCGGCTGCGACGAGTTCGTCGATGCGCGCCTCGAGCGCGTCCATGCGCTTCGACAGCTCGGCCGCCTTGCGGGCGTTGCGGGTGGTGCAGTCGCAGCGCGTCAGCACGTTGAGCTCGTCGAGCAGGTCGCCCGAGTCGCGGACGTAGCGGCGCACCGCGGCGTCGGTCCAGCCCAGCCGGAACGTGTGGAACCGCAGATGCAGTTCGACCAGCGTGCTGATCGCGTCGACGTCGTCGTTCGAGTATCGCAGCGCCTGAAGCCGCTTGCGGGTCATCCGCGCGCCCACCACGTCGTGGAAGTGAAACGTGGTGCCCTTGCCTTCCAGGTAGCCGCGCGTGCGCGGTTTCCCGATGTCGTGGAACAAGGCCGCCAGGCGCACGATCCGGAAGTCGAACTCGGGGCGCGCGGTGCCGTCGGGGCGCGGCGGTTGTTCGTGCGGCGGGCGCACGTTCTCGACAACAGCGATGGTGTGCGACAGCACGTCCTTGTGGCGGTGGATCGGGTCGTGTTCGAGGCGCATCAGCGACAGCTCGGGGAAGAACTCGTCGGCCAGGCCCGTGTCGTACAGGAACCACAACCCCTTCGCCGGGTGGTCGAGCGTCAGCAGCTTGTCGAACTCGTCGCGGATGCGTTCGGGCGACACGATCGACAAGCGCCCCTTGATCTCGGCGACCGCGGCCAGCAACTCGGCCGTGGGTTCCAGGTCGAGCCGGGCGACGAAGCGCGCTGCCCGCAACATCCGCAGCGGGTCGTCGCTGAAGCTGACATCGGCGGTGAGCGGCGTGCGCAACACCTTGGTGAGCAGGTCGGCGGCGCCACCGAACGGGTCGATCAGGGTGGGCTCGGGCGTGGTGACCTCGAGCGCCATCGCGTTGACCGTGAAGTCGCGCCGCGACAGGTCGGTCTCGATCTCGTCGGAGAACGTGACGTGCGGCTTACGGCTGTCGTCGGCGTACGACTCGGCCCGGAAGGTGGTGATCTCGTAGGTGCGCCCGGCCCGCTTGGCGCCGATCGTGCCGAACTTCTCGCCCTGCGTCCACAGCGCATCGGCCCAGCCGTCGAGCGCGGCCTTGATCTGCGGCGGCCGGGCGTCGGTGGTGAAGTCGAGGTCGTCGAACACGAACCCCCCGCCGAACTCTTCCCCGAGCAGCAGGTCGCGCACGGGGCCGCCCACCAGATACAGGCGGTGCCCGGCCGCGGCGAACCGTTCGGCGAGCGGCGCGATCTCGGCCAACACGGGGGCAAAACGCTCAGGAACCATGGCCCCGCCAGGCTAGGTACCGCTGACGAATTGTGACCGGTCGCTTTCGTCCACGTTTCGTCATCGCGGGGGCGTGAGGGGTGTGGGAGGAGTACCGTCGGGCGACGTGGACACGTCGGCCGTACGCACTCCGGTCGGCGCGTCGTGGCGCCTGCGGACGGGTGCCGGCGACCCCACGGTGGGCCAACTCGTGTTCCTCGACCACGCCCGCCTTCCCGTCGCCGGCGAGGTCGCCGCGGCACTCGACCAGGCGGCCCGTCGCGGGTACCGAGCGGTGCGTACCTCGGCCCTGTTCCCGGCCTCGGCGGCGGTGCTCGAACGGGTCGGGTTCGAGCCGGTCGACCGGCTGGCCCTGCTGCGCCTCGACGGGCTCGCCCACCGCCGGCCGGTAGCGCCCGGCGCGCCCACGCGCCCGCTGCGCCGATGGCAGCGAGCCGCGGCGGCCACCGTCGACCGGGCCGCGTTCGGGCCCGACTGGGGCAACGACCCGGCCGGGCTGGCCGAGATCGAACGGGCCACCCCACGCCACCGGTCGCGTTGGGTCGCCCCACCCGGAACCGACCGTCGCGCTGGCCTGGCCGCGCTGGCGATCTCGGGCGCCGCCGGCCGCACCGGGTACCTCCAGCGGATTGCCGTCGCCCCCGACGTGCAGCGACGCGGGCTGGGCACGGTGCTGGTCGCCGACGCGCTGACGTGGATGCAGTCGCTGGGATTGGCCGAAGCGCTCGTCAACACCGGCGTCGCCAACCGTCCCGCGCTCGACCTGTACGCCAGGTTCGGGTTCGTCCGGCTGCCCGACGTGTTGACGATCGGCGAGTTCCGCTTCGCGGATGACGGGGAACCGACGTGACGCCGCGGGGCTCACGACGGCGCCGGGCGGCGGCGCCGGTGCTCGTCGCCACGGTCGTGGCGGCGACGGTCGCGGCCGTGCAGGTGGGCAGCAGCGCGCCGGTGGCCTCGCAGGAGTCGGGCCACCAGAACGGGCCGCCGCTGGCACTTCAGTCGCAGTCGTACACGGTCACCGTCGGTGGCCGCGTGCACTTTGACTACGTGGTCAACGCCGAGATCGTCGAGATCACACCACCCACCACCACGACCACGACCACGACCACCACGACGACAACGACCACCACGTTGCCGCAGGAGCCGCAGGATCCAGACGGTGCCGTACCGCCCGCAGACCCCGACGGCACCGAACCCGGGCTGGGAGAACCGCCCGTCGCTGCGCCACCCACCCAGCCCACCACGACCACCACCACGCTCCCGCCGGGGCCAAAGATGGAGGCCCGGGTGCGGGTCCACCGGGCGATCGCCGAGCGCGACCAGGTTCGCAAGGCGTACCACGGCAACCCCACCCCGGTGATCGACACGGTACGAGTGCCGCTCGACAAGGTCGCCGTGATGGTCGACGGCATTCGGCGCCTGACGCTCGACCTGCCGGTGTCGGCCGCGGCGCCGAACTCGGACAATGCCGCGCTCGACCTGCCCGACGCCGGCCTCTACCCCGTCACCGTCGACATCTTGCGCGACGGCACCATCGAGGCCTCGCACCGCACGTTCATCGAGCGGCTCCCGACCGACGGCCCCGGCCGCGGCCCGATCCTGCTGGCGGTGATCGCCGGCCTCGCCGACCCCGGCCCGGTCATCAGCGAGCAGGAGCGCCTGCGGGCCCGGCCCCAGTTGATCGAACTGGCGGCCGCCGCACGCGCCGTGGACGGTGTGATCACGGCCGCGGTGCCCCCCTCGCTCGCCGAGCGGATCCTCGCCAACGACGCCGACCTGGCAGCCGAACTGACCGATGCCTTGGCGGCCGGCGAGCTGATCGAGCTGCCCGCTCAACCGCTCGACCCGTCGTCGGTGGCCGCCGCCGACGACGCCAGCACGTCGGTCGCCGACGGTTCGCATCCAGCGCTCGCCGCCCAGTTCACCGCCGAGCGCCAGCGCGGCACGGCGCAGCTCACCACACGGCTGCCGGGCGTGGCCACCACCCCCGCCGTGTGGTTGGTCGACCGGCCGATCACCCCGGCCGGCGCGCGCCTGCTCAGCGAACACGACGTGGCGACCCTGATCGTGCCGTACGACCACTACCACGAGTTGCCCGGCAACATCGGCGGCTACACCGACACGTCGCTGTTGATCGACGCCGACGTCACCGGCACGACAGAACCCGAGGGCCCGAGCACCACCAGCGCCAGCGAGGCCGACCGGATCTACCTGAGCGTCGTCGACCCGATCATGAGCCTGCTCGATGTCAACCGTGACATCGTCGACACCCCGGCCGCCGACGCGGTGCACCTGCTCGTCAGCTTGAGCGCCGTCCGACACCAGCTCGGCCCCGACCGGCGCGGCTTCGTCCTGGCGGCCCCCGGTTTCGCGGTTCCCGACGCCGACGTGCTGGCAGCGCTCGCCACGCTCGTCGACGAGCACCCCGACATCTCGTTCGTCCGTGCCTCCGAGTTCGGTGACGAGCGGATCAACCACCTGTTCGTCGGCGGTGTGCCGCTCACCGTGGAACTCGACCGGACGTCCGAGTTCACGCTCGCCGCGCGGGTCGCCCGGATCCGCGCGCTCGAACTCCAGGCCGCCGACGTCGCCTCGATGCTGCCGGCCGACGACACGAGTGGCAACGACTGGGCGGCCGCGCTGAACTCGGCCGTATCGACCGGGCTGACCAACTCGGAGGCGCGCGCGGTGCTCGACGACGTCGAGTCCGACCTCGCCGAGGTACGCACGTGGGTGCAGGCGCCCGAGGCGTACGGCTTCACGCTGACGTCCAAACGCGCCGACGTGCCGTTGCGCATCACCAACACCGGGCCGGTCGCTCTCACGGTGCGGATCCGGCTGTCCGCCGAGAAGCTCACCCAGCCCGGCGGCGACCTCGAGGTGACGTTGCTCCCGAACCAGACCAACGAGGTCCCGGTACCCGTCGAGGCCCGGTCGAACGGCGAGTTCACGGTGATCGCCGAACTGCTCACACCGGCCGGCAACGGGCTCGCTGAGCCGGTCGACCTCCGCGCCCGGGTCAACGCCCTGACAGGCATCGGCTACGTCGCCACCGCCGGCCTGGCGATGGTGCTGGCCTCGTGGTGGCTCGCCCACTACCGCCGCAGCCGGCGCCAGCGCCGCGAGGTACACATCGCCGACACGCTGGCCCGGCACCCGTTGGCAAGCGGCAGCGTCGGGGAAGCGTCCGAACCGGCCGGGCAGTAGCGTGTCAAAGCCGTGAGCACCATCCGCATCGTCACCGACTCCGCCTGCGACCTGCCCCAGGCGCTCGTCGACCAGCACGGCATCACCGTCGTACCGTTGTCGATCCGCTTCGGCGACGAGGAACTACTCGACCGCGAGCAACTCACCACCGCCGAGTTCTGGGCCCGCTGCGCGCAGTCGCCGACGCTGCCCGAAACTGCCGCCCCGGCCCCCGGCCAGTTCGAGCAGGCGTACCGCGGACTCGCCGCCGAAGGTGCCACGGGCATCGTCGTCGTCAACCTGTCGGGTGCCATGTCGGCCACCATCCAGTCGGCCGAACTGGCTGCCCGGGCGTTCGCCGAGGGCGAGGGCGGCATTCCGGTGCGCGTGGTCGACAGCCGCAGTTGCACGCTCGGGCTAGGCACCATCGTGTTGGCCGCGGCCGAACGGGCCGCCGCCGGGGCCAGCATTGACGAGGTTGCCGCGCTGGCCGACGACCTGGCCACCCGCACCCGCGTGTTCGGAGCGGTCGACACGCTCGAGAACCTCAAGAAGGGCGGGCGCATCGGTGGGGCCAAGGCGCTGCTGGCCACGGCGCTGGCGATCAAGCCGATCATCCAGGTCGTCGACGGCAAGGTCGAGGAGTACGGCAAGCAGCGCACCAGGTCGAAGGCACTCAAGTTCCTCGCCGACAAGGTCGCCGAGTTCACCGCCGGCGATCCGTCGCGGATCGAGCAGCTGGCCGTGCTCCAGGCCGACTGCACCGACGTCGACGAGTTCGTGGCGATGCTGCGCCCGTACTACCCCGGCGACATCGTCGTCGGCGAGATCGGCCCGGTCGTCGGCACCCACGCCGGCCGCGGCACGATCGGCGTCGCCTTCCAGACGAACGGATAGTGCCAGGCACTCTCCGTTCGATTGCCGGAAACCGAGCTGCCTGGCCAAGTAGCGTGAACTGGCGACCATGGCAACATCGGCCGCGCCCCCTCCGCCCGCGCCCTCGGGCGTGCTGATCGCGCGCCGCTACCTTCTCGACCGGCGGATCGGGCGTGGGGGTATGGCCGAGGTGTGGTCGGCCACCGACACCGAACTCGACCGCAAGGTCGCCGTGAAGTGGTTGCGGTCGAACCTGGCCGGCGACCCGGTCGTCGCCGAACGGTTCCGGCGCGAGGCCACCGCGGTCGCCCGCCTCAGCCACCCCAACATCGTCGCCATCCACGACGTCTGCGAACACGACGGGCGCCAGGCGGTGGTGATGCAGCTCGTCGACGGCAAGAGCCTGCGCACCCTGCTCGACGGCCAGAAGCGACTCGGACCCGAACTCACGATCCACATCGGCGCGGCGATCGCCAGTGCCCTCCACGAAGCCCACCGGGGTGGGTTCGTACACCGCGACGTCAAGCCCGGCAACATCTTGGTCACCGGCGACGGGCGCGTGTTGCTGACCGACTTCGGCATCGCCAAGGGCCTCGACCCGGGCGAGGACGACCTCACCAGCGACAACGTGATGATGGGTACCGCCAAGTACCTGTCGCCCGAGCAGGTGCGCGGTAAGCGGCTCGATGGCCGGGCCGACATCTACGCGCTCGGGCTGGTGCTGTACGAGTGCCTGGCCGGGCGCGTCCCGTTCCTCGGCGAAAGCGATGCCGACACGGCGCTCGCCCGGCTCCAGCGCGACCCCACCGACCTCGGGCACCTGCGCCCCACGTTGCCGATCGGGCTGGTCAACCTGATCCACCGCACGCTGGCCCGCAACCCGCATCACCGCCCGCAAACCGGCAACGATCTGCGCGCCGCGCTGTTGGCAGTCGACACGTCGCCGCCCGTGATCGACGGCACGCCTGCCGAGCTGCCGCCGCGCCTGGCTCAGCCGCCCCGCGCCGCCCGCGGCGCCGGCCCCGGCAAGCCCGGCGCGGTGCGGCCCACGCCCCCATCGTCCGGCTCGTCGCCCAACCCGTCGACCGGCCCATCACCCGGTACGTCGCCCACGCCGATTCCCGGCGAGCCCCACGTCACCGGGCGCCAACCGGTCGTCACGGCCGGCGGTAACCGACCCGCACCGCGTCCGGCACGCACCGAACCGCGCCCTCGCCCGCACGATCAGCTGATCGACGACACCCCTGCCACCACCGGGCCGATCGTGGGCACGCCGGCCCGTCGCGACACGCAGCGCCCGCAGGTGGCCGGCGGCGTCATCGCCGGGCTGCTCGCGCTCGCGCTGATCGTCGCCGCTGTGCTGTTCGTGGTGCTCAAGGCCGGCCGCACGCAACCCGACGAGCCGAGTGTCACCGTCGCGCCCGACCAGCCCGTCGCCACCGCGCCGAACCTCGAACCGGCGAGCCCCGTCGTCACCGTGGCACCCGCGCCCGACAGTGGCCCGCCCGGTATCGACGGCGCTCGTGCCTGGGACCCCTACGGCGACAACCAGACCGAGAACGACAGCCAGGCCGTCCGCGCGGTCGACGGCGACCCCGACACCGCGTGGGCAACCGAGTGCTACCAGGACAAGTACATGGGATCGAAGCAGGGCGTCGGCTTGGTGGTCGATCTGACCACGCCGGGGTCCGGCACCATCGCCGTGCAGATCGCGTCGGCGCCGTACCAGGTCAGCGTGTGGGCCACCGACGCGGCCCAGGCCCCCGCCGATCCGGCAGCCTGGACCCCCGTCGGCGCGCCGGCCAGCTCCGACTCGCCGGGCACCGTCGAGCGCCAGATCGAACTCGCCGCCACGCACGTGCTCGTGTGGTTCACCGAGCTCGGCCACGACGCCGCGTGCAGCTCGTCGAACCCGTACCGCGGCCTCGTCGCCGAGGTTGCGTTCAGCGGGTAAGCCGACCGTGAGCGACCTCGAGCTGGTCCGGCGCGCACAAGCCGGGGAGCAGGCGGCGATGAACGCCCTGCTCAGTGAGCACTACGACCGCATCCGCGCGGTGTGCCGCCGGGTGGCCGGTTCGTCGGCCGATGCCGACGACGCAACGCAAGAGACACTGATCCGCATCGTCCGCGGGATCGGCTCGTTCGACGGTCGCGCCAGCTTCTCCACGTGGGCCTACCGGATCGCCACCAACACCACCCTCGACGAGTTGCGCAAGCGACGCCGGCGGCCGCAACTGCACGTCGTGCGCGGGGAACCGGGGGACGCACCCCCTGAGCAGGTCGATCCGCGCGCCGAACGTGACGTCTCGGCCGCGGCCGACCGGATGGCGCTCGACGCCGCCCTCGCCGAGCTCCCCGACGAGTTCCGCGCGCCGCTCGTGATGCGCGACGTGGGCGACCTCGACTACGCCGAGATCGCCGAGGCGCTCGGCGTACCGCTGGGTACCGTCAAGTCGCGGATCGCCCGCGGGCGACGGATGCTTGGCGAGTTGCTCAGCGACTCGTACGACGTCGGCCGCGGGGCCGGTGACGGGCGCCACACGGCCGCCGGGAACCAACCCCCTCCCCCGCGACGTCCAACTGACGTCCCCCCCGATTCCAGCGACACCGAACGATGACCGACGACCAGTACCTCCTTGCCAGCGCGTATGCAGATGGCGACGTCACGGCTGACGAGCGCGCCGTCGCCGAGGCCGATCCGGAGGTCATGGCCGAGGTCGCCCGGATACGGGCGCTCGGCGCGGCCTTGCGCGACGTCACGCCCGCCCCTGCCGCCACCCGCGAGGCGATGATCGCCGCGGCACTGTCCGAGTTCGGAGCGACCGACACCGTCCGGGCGGTCGCACCTTCCTCGGGCCCCCGGGTCCACCAGCAGCCCTCGCGCTGGTCGCGCCCGCTCGGCCTGGTCGCCGCGGCGGTGGCCTTGCTCGCCGTCGGCGCGGTGGTCGTCAACGGCGCCAATCTCGGCGGCCGCGACGACGATGGCGACGCCAGCACCAGCGCCGAGGTCTTCACCGACGACGCCGGTGCCGACATGGGTGCCGGCGAGATGAGTCGGGAGATGGACGCGCCGACGATGTTGTCCGACGACGGCAGCCAACCCGAGCTGGCGAGCGGCACGATCGCGTCCGACGCGCCACTGGAGCCCGACGCCGACCTCGGCCAGTACACCGTGACGGACGCGGCCGAGAGCACCGATGCGCCGGGCTCGACGATCGCCATGGCCACCGAGGCGCCGTCTGCGCCGCCCGGCGACGTGATCGAGAGCAGCGACGACCTCGCCGCGGCAGGTATCGCGCTGCTCGACGCGTACACCGAGTCAACGGCGCCGTCCGTCGAGACCGCCTTCGGCTGCACGCTCTCCGCAGCTGCTTCCGCGCCGGCGGCCGACAGCACTGACGGCGTCGACGCCGTCCGCGTGAGTGCCGCCGACGAACACGTTGTCCTGTTCGCGAGCCGTGACGTGCGCACCGGTAGCGGCGACGTCGTCGAAGCATTCATCGCCGTCGATACCGAAACGGCCCAGACGTACGCGATCGGTGTCGACGACTGCGTGCTGGTCCGCGTCGGCACCGCGCCGTAGCCGCCGCGGTGCCCCGCTCGCTACAGTCGCAGGCCATGCCTGGCAATCCGCTGACCGACCCCAACTGGGCGCCCGACCTGGCCAACCAGATCACGACGCTGGTGGGCGACGTCCGCGACAAGACCACCAACAACGCCATCAAGGTCGTCCGTGCCGTGGTGTTCGGGTTGCTCGGCCTGTGCCTCGGCGCGGTGGCCTTGACGTTGACCCTGATTGCGTCCACCCGCGGGCTCCAGTCGCTGCTCGACTTCGCCGTCGACTGGCACCAGGCGGTGTATCTCAGCTACTTCATCGTCGGGGGAATCCTCACGCTGGCCGGGCTGTTGTTGATGAGCAAGCGCTCCACCTGAGCGGCGCCACCACTCCCCCGGCGCGACTCGCCCATCGTCCTGCACGACCCTCCTCCACCATCAGGAACATCATGACCGTCCGCAACGTCATCATCGTCGGTTCCGGCCCTGCTGGCCTGACCGCCGCGATCTACACCGCCCGCGCCAACCTCGCCCCACTCGTGATCGAGGGCGAGCCGTCGTCGACGTCGGACCAGCCCGGTGGGCAGCTGATGCTCACCACCGAGGTCGAGAACTACCCCGGTTTCCCCGACGGCATCATGGGCCCCGAGCTGATGATGGGCTTCCGCAAGCAGGCCGAGCGCTTCGGTGCCGAGTTCCTCACCGAGAAGGTCACCCGGGTCGACTTCTCGCAGCGCCCGTTCAAGGTGTGGGTCCACGACACCGAGTACCAGGCCGAGACCATCATCGTGACCACCGGTGCACGCTCGCTGATGCTCGGCATCGAGGCCGAAACCCGGCTGATCGGCCACGGTCTGTCCACCTGTGCGACGTGCGACGGGTTCTTCTTCCGTGGCCAGAAGATCGCTGTGGTGGGTGGTGGCGACTCGGCGCTGGAGGAGGCGTTGTTCCTCACCCGCTTCGCCGAGAAGGTCACCGTGATCCACCGCCGCGACGAACTGCGGGCCAGCAAGATCATGCAGGACCGGGCATTCGCCAACCCGAAGATCGAGTTCCTCTGGAACCACACGGTCACCGACATCTACGGCACCGACAAGGTCACCGGCGTGCAGGTCACGAACACGGTCGACGGCACGGTCGGCGACCTCGACGTCACCGGCGTGTTCGTGGCGATCGGCCACCGCCCCAACACCGACTTGTTCCGCGGCGTGCTCGACCTCGACGAGAACGGCTACCTGATCACCCGTCCCGACTCGTCGTACACGTCCGTCGACGGCGTGTTCGCGGCCGGCGACGTGAAGGACCACGTCTACAAGCAGGCCATCACCTCGGCCGGGTCGGGATGCATGGCCGCGATCGACGCCGAACGCTGGCTCGAAGCCCAACCCGAACGATAAGGGGTTAGCGGATAGGTGGTGACGGTCGTCGAGTGGCGCACCCGCGGCGCAGCCGCCCCTCCGGTGTATCGAGACGTGGTGCGCGCACCAATGGTCTCGATACACCGGCTGCGCCGGCACTCGACCACCGAGGCGAGCCGCCTACTGGCTGACCCTCTCGACACGGACGACGCCGTACACTGGCGTCCCCACTCGCACACCAGCGTTCATACCCAACACGACGTCCGCGTCCCCAGAACGGAGTTGCAACATGGCGAACGGGATCACCCACCTCACCACGGCCACGTTCGACGAGACCGTCAACTCGTCGCTCACGACCGTGCTGGTCGACTTCTGGGCCGAGTGGTGCGGCCCGTGCAAGCGGGTCGAGCCGATCCTCGAAGAACTCGCTGCCGAGTTCGACGGTGAGCTGCTCATCACCAAGGTCAACGCCGACGAGAACCCCGAGCTGGTCACCCGGTTCGGTGTCCAGAGCTTGCCCACGTTGCTCGTCGTCGACGGAGGCCAGGTGGCCAAGACCATCATCGGTGCCAAGGGCAAGGGTGCCCTGCTCGAGGAACTCGACGGATTTCTCTGAGCTGCCACGCCGTCAGGCGTCTGGCAGCCCTCAGTGACGAGGACCGACCCGAGTGAGCGTCGAGCGACCCGAACCAGTTCAGGCTGCTGCCGTGTTCCCACTCTCGCCCGATCAGCGCGGCGAGCCAGTCCGCGACCTCCAGCGCCGTCTCCTCGGTGCCGGGTACGTGATGGGCACGCTCGAACCGGGCGTGTACTGCTCCGAGACGGTGGTCGCCCTGTCGCGCTTCCAGGAGGCCCGCGGCCTACGGCCGACGGGCGTGTGCGACGAGCACACGTGGCTGGCGTTGGTGGAGGCGTCGTGGAAACTCGGCGACCGATTGCTGTCGTTGAGTGCTCCGAACCTGCGTGGTGACGACGTCGCCGAGCTGCAGGCGGCGTTGGCGCGAATCGGGTTCGACCCAGGGCGCGCCGACGGCATCTTCGGGCCGACCACCGCACGCGCGCTCGAAGACTTCCAACACAACTCGGGCCTGTATGTCGACGGTGTGTGCGGCATCGACACGGTCCGTGCCCTCCAGGTGTTGGCCCGGCAGACCGGTTCTGGCCCTGGCGTCAGCGTGGTTCGCGAGCTGGCGACGCTGACGTCGTCGGCTCGCTCACTGGCCGACCTACGTATCGTCGTGGGCCAGTTCGGCGGGCTGAGTGGCCTGACACGGCAGTTGGTGCAAGCCCTGCGGCACCGTTCGGCGACCGTGATCGCCTCCGACGAGCCCGACGCCGCGTCCCAAGCGGCGGCTGCCAACCGGTTCGCGGCCAGTGTCTATATCGGCTTCGAGGCGCAGTCTGGGGGGGCCACCCGAGCGCACTACTTCGCGGTGCCCGAGTTCGAGTCTGCGGGTGGGCGCACGCTGGCCGAGCTGGTGGCCGAGCACACTGCCCGCACGGCGCCGGCGCTCAAGCCCACCGTGCAGGGAATGCGCCTCACCGTGCTGCGTGAGACTCGGATGCCGGCCGTGCTGGTGGTCCTCGGCTCACTGGCTGAAGCGCTCGACCAGACCCCGGTGCTGGTCGCCGCGGTGGTGACCGCGCTCGAACGGTGGGCCGACCGGCCGTTTGGCGATCTCCACGCCTGATCTCCCCAGATCGAGGTTGAGCGGCTGTAGCCAGCCGCCGGTGCGCGTACTCGAGGCTCAGCGGCTAGGTGGTGACGGTCGTCGAGTGGCGCACCCGCGGCGCAGCCGCCACTCCGTTGTATCGAGACGTGGCGCGCGCCGTGGTCTCGATACACCGGCTGCGCCGGCACTCGACCACCGAGGGCAAGGCGCCCACCCGCTCACCACTTATCCACAGGTTTGTCCCCTGCCTGTGGTTCGACGTGAGCCGCGAGTTGAGGGTCTTGTGGATAACTACACGCGTGTAAGTCCTGACATCGGGCCAACATGCCGTGACCCGGCGGCCAAGAACTTGCGGAACGCGTGTTCTATGACAGACACACTACGGTGCGGTGTCACCGTTCATTCGTCGATAGATCCGCTCGAGGTCGGCGAGGTCGGCGAAGTCGATTGTGATCCTCCCTCGCTTCGCCCCCATCTGAACACTCACGCGCGTCTCGAGGTGCTCGGCGAGCAATTCCTCGAGCTCTAGCAGACCTGGAGGACGTAGACGCGTGCTGGGCGCGATGCCCGCGCCGTCGTGATGTGGAGTCGATGTGGGTGAGGTGCCAGGTGTGGTTCCCGACGACGGGCGTGTCGGGTCGGCGTCGGCGTCCAGCGAGGTCGTCTCGGGTGCCGCGGCCGGCGGCACTCCCCCGAACTTGACGGCTTCCTCGGTCGCACGCACGCTCCAGCCGTCGTCGGCGGCGAGCCGGGCGAGTTGTTCCTGGAGGGTGCGGTCGGGGGTGCCGAGCAACGCCCGCGCGTGACCCGCGCTCAAACGACCATCGGCGAGCAGGTGCTGGATCGACGGCGGCAGCCCCAGCAATCGAAGCGTGTTGGTGACCGCTGAACGGCTCTTGCCGACCCGATCGGCGACCTGCTCGTGAGTCAGTTCGAAATCCTCGATCAGCTGCTGATACGCAGCGGCTTCTTCGAGCGCGGTGAGGTCTTGGCGGTGGAGGTTCTCGACCAGTGCTTGCTCGACCGAGGCGAGATCGTCGGTGGCGCGGATGACTGCCGGGATCGTGGCCAGGCCGGCGCGTCCCGCGGCCCGCCAACGGCGTTCACCGGCGATCAGTTCGTAGCCACCGTCGTCGAGCGGCCGTACCAGAATCGGCTGAAGGACCCCGATCTGCTGCACCGAGGCCGTCAGCTCGCTGAGCGCGTCCTCGTCGAAGTGCGCGCGCGGCTGATGAGGGTTCGGTCGTACGTCGGCAACCGGAACATCCTGAAGCACGGCGCCGCCGTCACGATCGAGCAGGGCGTTCTCACCCGGGGGGATCAGCGAGCTGAGCCCCTTGCCCAAACCACTACGCCGGGCCATAGTGCACCTCCTTGGCGACGTCGCGGTAGGCCACCGCACCGCGCGATCTCGGGTCGTAGATGATGATCGGCTGCCCGAACGACGGCGCCTCCGAGAGCCGGACGTTGCGCGGCACGACCGTGCGGACGACCTTCTCACCGAAGTGCTCGCGGACCTCCGCAACCACCTGAGCCGACAACTTGGTCGACGCGTCGTACATCACGCACACGATCGTCGACACCTCCAGCCCGGGATTCAGATTGCGCTTCACGAGGTCGACGTTGCGGAGCAATTGGCCGAGACCCTCGAGTGCGTAGTACTCGGTCTGAATCGGCACCAACACTTCACTTGCCGCCGACAGCCCGTTGACGGTCAGCAACCCCAGCGTGGGGGGACAGTCGATCAACACGTAGTCGAAGTCGCCGAGCACCGCTTCGATCGCCCGCTTGAGCCGTGTCTCGCGACTGAACGCCGACACCAACTCGATCTCGGCCCCGGCCAGGTCGAGGCTCGCCGGCGCCACGAACAGGTTCTTGACGTCGGTGGGTTCGATGCAGTTCTCTAGGGGCACGTCGTGCATCAGCACGTGGTACATCGACGTTTCCAGTCCGCGGTTCTCGATCCCCAATCCGGTGGAAGCATTCCCTTGTGGGTCGAGGTCGACCACGAGGGTGCGCTGGCCCAGTTCGGCAAGGCAGGCACCGGTGTTGATCGTCGTGGTGGTCTTGCCAACCCCGCCCTTCTGGTTGGCGATCGCGATCACTCGTGGCAGCGGGCGCACCGGGGGGCGTTCGGTGTCTGTGCTCATCACCCGCCATTCTGGCCCGTGCAACGCCAGAATCCGCGGATCGCCCTCCCCGCGTAGGTTCCACGTGAAACACTCACTCTGGCCCGACGCCAGGTGGTTGAGCCTGTCGAAACCACCGAGACCCCGGCGACCGGTGGTTTCGACAAGCTCAACCACCTCTGGCGTGGTTTCACGTGAAACGTCGAAACACCCGCACGGAACCGTGGGCCTGGCCGCTTAGGCCCAGGTCAGCGAGCAATTCGGGATCCCAGCGGTCGCCGCTCGGAGGCTCGGAGATCACAACGAGCCCGTCCGCCGCCAACACCGCCTGGGCGATACGCAGGGTCACAGCGGGTGGCCCAAACCCGCGGGCGGTGACGGCGTCGAACGGGGGAGTGATCCCGCGCTGCACCTCGTCCACCAAACGCTCAGCGTCACCGGCGCGCACCGTCGTGTTCGTCAATCCGAGCCGGCGCACCGCCCGCTCCAAGAAGTCGGTGCGTTTCGTGCGCCGGTCGATCAGGGTCACGACGCACTCAGGAAACCGGTCGGCAAGTACCAAACCGGGAAGTCCCCCGCCACTGCCCAGGTCGACGACCCGGCTCCCGGCAGCCACATGACCGAGTGCGTCGGCGAAGCCAGCGGCGTGCTTCACCGCCGCTTCAATCGGACCAGGCCCGAAAAAGCCGAGACGCTGCGCCAGGCGCAGCGTCTCGGTCAGTTCGTCGTTCATCGGCCCGGGCGGGCGGCCTGGCGACTCGCAGGCGATGCGCTCACGCCGGCGAAATCACCACCCGACGAGCGGGATCGTCACCATCGGATCGGCTCGTCACCCCGTCGATCTCGGTGATCGTGTCGTGCACCACCTTGCGGTCGGCCGACGACATCGGCTCGAGTGCCTTGGCGACCCCGGACGCCACCACATCGGCGGCCACCGTGCGGGTGAACTTTTCCAAGGCTTGGCGACGCTTCTCGCGGTACCCAGCGATGTCGATCTTGAGACGCGTCTCGTGATCGCCGAGCCGGCGTTGCGCGGCCACCCGCGCCAAGTCTTGCACCGCCGACAACGTGCGTCCACCAGGCCCGATCAACAAGCCGAGATCGGCGCCGGTCAGGCGCACTTCGAGGTCGGTGCCATCGGCGACAACTTCGGTCGACGCGTCGGCGCCAAGTGCGGTAGCTAGCCCCTCGACGAACGTGGCTGCGGCCGCACCGACCGCGGCAGGATCGACCGTCTCGACGGAATCGTGCTCCACCTTGTGCTCCTTCTGCTGCTTCGAACCGGAGCCGTTGCCCCGTTCGCTTCGTCCCTGACCACCACTTTGCCCAGCACCTTGACCAGCACGGTTGCGTGGGCGACGTCCGTCGCGCGAACGCTCGCGTGCATCGACCGCAACCGTGGCCTGCTCATCATCGCGCGTCTGTGGCGCTGCCGGTGCCGGAGCACCCGGGCGCTCGCGACGGGCACCTCGCTCGCGCCGATCACGCTTGGGGCGCACGGCGGTGGGCCGAACCCGTGCCCGCACGCGGGCTTCGCCACGCATCAAGCCGAACAACCCCTTGCTGGGCTGCTGGAGCACTTCGAACTCGGCGTCATCGATATCGACACCGAGTCGGTCGAGCGCCACATGCTGGGCCTCCTCGACGGTTTTGGCGGTCACTTCGACCCATTCCATTGGACTCAACTCCCTGATTCGGAGGGGTAGGGGATCGCCGGGGCTCAGGGCCGCCGGCGCTTCTTCGCCGACGACGGCCGCTGACCGGGCCGTCCGCTCGGTCGGTGCTTGCTCGGCGTCGGCCGGCTCTTCGGGGGGGTGGTGCGCTTGCTGGTGGGTGCCGGCTTGGTGGCCGTGCTGGACTTGCCACCGGACTTGCCTTCACGCGCGTTGGACCCCTGCTCGCGGGCCTGGGACAAATCGCGCTTGGCCTGCGCGAACATGCCGCCCCCGCCGTCCTCCTTGGAGGACTCGCGGGCCTTCTGGCTGGCCGCCTGCGCCTGGCGGCCGAGTGATTCTTCACCGTGGTAGAAGCGGCGGGTGATGTAGTACTGCTGCAGGATTCGCAGGATCGCCTGGACGATGTAGTAGATCACCAAGCCGAGCAGGAAGAAGATCTGGAAGACGGCGAACACCACCGGCAGGTACTGCATCAGCTTCTGCTGGGCCGGTGACATCGTCGGGCTCACCGACGCCCGGGCGGCGACCATCTGCTGCTGGAAGAAATACAACCCGCCGAGCACGACCACGATCGCCGCGTAGATCAGGCCTTGGCCGAAGTTGCGGCCGAGCATGTCGGCCGGCGACATCGACAGGTCGAGCCCGAACGAGTTCATCTCGTGCTCACGCACCAGCGACGTGTACAGCTCGGAGCCGTGCGACAGGTAGCGGGGGAGGAACCCGATTGCTTCGTCGGCGGGCACGCCGCCGGCGTTGAGCACCGCCCGGGCAATCAGGCCGTGGCCACCCACCGGCTTGTAGGTCATGCCGTGCAGGACACGGAACATGATGATGAACACCGGTGCCTGGGCGAGCATCGGCAAGCACGAGGCCATCGGGTTGACCTTGTGCTCTTGGTAGAGCTTCATCATCTCTTCGTTGAGCTTCTGCCGGTCGCCCCGGTGCTCGGCCTGCAGGCGGCGCATCTCGGGCGCCAGCCGCTGCATCTCGAGCATGCCCTTGGTGCTCTTCAGGGTCAGGGGGGTGACCAACAGCATCACCAGCACCGCGATCAGCGAGATCGCCAGCGCGTAGCTGTGGGTGACGCTGTACAGCCATGCCAGCAGCGAGGCGGGAACTTCAAAGACACCGGCGAGGATCACGCGAGATACCGACTCTCTAACGATGGGTTCTGTCGGGACGGTTCAGGCACCGGGTCGAACCCGGACGGCCCGAAGGGGCGGCAGCGCACCAGGCGCTTGACCGTGAGCCACACACCGCGCCCGGCGCCATGACGGCTGATCGCCTCGTGGCCGTATGCCGAGCACGTGGGGTAGAAGCGGCACGGTGAGGGCCGCCAGGAGAATGCGTGTTGATACCACTCGATCGCTGCGAGCAGCCGTCGTTGGACAGCGCTCAGCTCGGCGGTGGTCAATTCGCCAGCGTTCAATTCGACGAGGCCATCGTCGTCGTGATCTTCGTGAGAATATTGTGCACTTCGCGGCGTAGCTGATCGAACGTCAGTTCCGTCGCAGCAGGGGTGGCTCCCCACAGCATCACCACGGGTGGCAGCGGGGTGGTCGCGTGCGCTTCGGCCAGAATCGCTCGCAGGCGCCGACGCAACCGGTTGCGGGTCACTGCCGGCCCGACCGCGCGACCGATCGCGTACGCCACGGCGGGCGACGGATCGAGGGACGAGTCGGGTTGCGGACACCAAGTGCACCACAGGGGAGAACGGCGGATCCGGGCGCCTTCCCGCGTCAACCGCTGGAAGGTCTCGCGCTGACGGATCCGGGCGATCAAGCCGACAGGCGGGCGCGGCCCTTGAGGCGACGGGCCTTGAGCACGGAGCGCCCGGCACGAGTGCTCATGCGTGCACGGAAGCCATGCTTCTTGGCACGGCGGTGGTTGTTGGGCTGAAAGGTACGCTTCACGTCTAATTCTCCACGTCGACTCGGCGGTCGGTGTGCCCAGCAAACGGCCTGGGGCGTCCAGATGGCGTCCGACCGGACCTGGCAAGGCTACGGGCGCGCGCCTCGGGGGCACAACGTCGCGATGCTGGTCGTTGCCAGCCGGTTTCGGGCGCCTGTGGATCGTGCTACGGTGCTCCGCCTACGTCTCGCACGCCCGTTGTCCACAGTTGTGGACAACCGTGTGGACGCAGTAGCTGGGTGGCCGCCCTCGACGACGTGGCTGGTGAGTGCGTTCGTCGTGAGTTCGTAGGTAGGTGATGTGAGCGATCAACACGAGGTCTGGGCCGCGGTCGGCCAGTTGTTGCGCGCCCAGCTCACCGAATCGGTGTGGTTCTCGACGTTCGCCGAGGTGGTCCCGCAACTCCGCGACGACGAGGCGCTCGTGCTCGAGGTGCCCAGCACGCTGGCACGCGAGCGAATTCTCACCCGCTACCAGCCGCTCATCCTCGACGCGCTCGGCGACCTCGGGTTCGCCAGCCGTCGCTTCGACGTGATGGTGGTGACGTCCGAGGCCACCGAACCAGCCCCGGCAGGCAGCTCAGCGGGCATGACACCAAACGTCGGCTCGCTCACCGAACCGGCGCACCTCGGGCCGATCGTGGTGGGAACCGACGGGACCGGCCCAGGCGTGGACGCGCTCGACGCGGCGGGCCTCAACCCGCGCTACACGTTCGAGACGTTCGTCAAGGGCGCCTCCAACCAGTTCGCCCTGGCCGCCGCGCTGCGGGTCGCCGAGACGCCGGCCCGTTCGTACAACCCGCTGTTCATCTACGGCCAAGCCGGCTTGGGCAAGACCCATTTGCTGCACGCGATCGGCCATTACGTCCACAGCAACTACCAGCACCACGTCGTGCGCTACGTGTCGACCGAGACGTTCATGAACGAGTACGTCGACGCGATCCGTGCCAACTCGATGGCCAACCTGCGCCGACGTTACCGCGAAACCGACGTACTCCTGATCGACGATGTGCAGTTCTTGGAAGGCAAAGAGGGCCTTCAAGAGGAGTTCTTCCACACGTTCAACTCACTCCACGGGGCGAACAAGCAGATCGTGTTGTCGTCCGACCGCATGCCCGACGCGATCGCCACGCTCGAAGAACGCCTGCGCGGCCGCTTCAAGTGGGGCCTGCTCACCGACATCCAGCCGCCCGACATGGAAACCCGTCTCGCGATCCTGCGCACCAAGTCCGAGCGCGAGCGCGTCCAAGTGCCCGCCGACGTGCTCGAGTTCATCGCCTCGAAGATCTCCACCAACATCCGTGAACTCGAGGGCGCACTCATCCGTGTGATGGCGTTCGCCAGCCTGAACGGCGGGCCGATCACCATGGAGGCCGCGCAACAGCAGTTGGCACCGCTGCTCACCGACAGCGAACCGCGCCCGCGCACCGACGCCGAGTTGCTCAACGAGATCGCCGCCATCTTGGGGTTCGAGGTCGACGCACTGAAGTCGAAGAGCCGCCAGCGGCCGCTGGTCACCGCCCGGCAGATCGCGATGTACGTATTCCGTCAACAGACCGACCTGTCGTACCCGTCGATCGCCCGCCTGTTCGGTGGCCGTGACCACACCACCGTCATCCACGCGGTCGAGAAGATCGAACGTCAGATGGGTGAACGCAAGGCCGTGTTCGAGCAGGTCACCGACCTGCTCCAGAAGCTCAAAGCATGAACGTGCACACATGCGGTTGGGGACAGTGCGGTGGACGAACCGGGGCGCGTCGGTGGACAACTCGATGATGTCCACCGAATCACACGAGCGTCATTCTCGCCCTGGGGACCAGTGGGGACTTCCAGGCGCGAACCTCTCGGGGCTCTACGCTGGGGGAATGGTGGGTTGTCCCCAATCCACAGGCCCTACTACCAGTACTAATTCGATACATCACCTCATGGGGAGAAGAGCAGCACTGTGAAGTTTCGTTGCGAGCGAGAGATTTTGGCCGAGGCGCTCACCACGGCGGGCAGGGCCGCCAGCAGCCGGGCCGCCTCGCTACCCGTGTTGTCGGGGCTACGGCTCGACGTCACCGAAGGTGAGTTGCAGGTCACCGGCACCGACTTGGAGTTGACGATTCAGCTCTCGGTACCCGTGCACGCCGATCGCACCGGTTCGGCGGTGGTACCGGCACGCCTGGTGGCCGACATCGTGCGAGCCCTGCCGGCCGGAGCCGTCGAGGTGTCGCTCGGCGACGAGGAACTCTCGATCAGCGCCGGGCGGTCGAAGTTCGCAGTGCGCCCGCTGGCGCTGGGCGACTACCCCACCCAAGCCGTACCCGAGGTCGAGCCGGTCACGTTGAGCTCGAAGCAGTTCGCCTCGGCGCTGCGCCAGGTGGTGCGGGCCGCGTCCACCGACGACGCCCGGGCGGTGCTCACCGGCGTGCAGATCTCGGCCAGCGAGGCCGGCGTCAAGATGGTCGCCACCGACTCGTACCGCTTGGCCGTGCGCGACCTGCCACAGTCGTCATTGCTGGCTGCCGGCCAGCACGTGCTGGTCCCCAGCCGGGCCCTTGCCGAGCTCCAGCGGGTACTTCCCGACAGCGAGGGTGCCGAGCTGAGCGTGCGTCTCGGTGCTCGTGAAGCCGTGTTCGCGTCAGGCTCGACACGCCTCACCACGCGCCTGATCGAGGGCGACTACCCGAACGTGCAGAACCTGCTGCCCACGTCGTACCCGAACTTGCTGACGGTCGGCCGCGAGGCGCTGCTCGAGGCGCTGCGACGTGTGAAGATCCTGGCTCAAGACACGCCGGTCCGGCTCGGGTTGGGTGGTGGCACACTCAAGCTCACCGCGGTCACCAACGAAGTCGGCAGCGCCGACGAAGAGATCGACGCAGCGTACGACGGCGTCGAGATGACCGTGGCCTTCAACCCCGACTACCTGGCGGCCGGCCTCGACGCGGTCGAGGGCGACGAGGTGACGCTGGCCACCATGGACCCGATGAAGCCTGCCGTCCTGCGCGGCCTCGGCCACGACGACTATCTCTACCTCCTCATGCCAGTCCGCGTCCCCTGAGCGGCGCCGGATCGCCCGATCGCTGCGTTGCGGATCGCCACTCGTTGCCCAGAGGCAACTTCGGGCTCCCGCGCCTTGCGCTCGAACGATCCGATCACCGCTCAGTACGAAGATGTGCCCGTGCTCACGTTCTCTGTAGACGACGGCACGTCGCCGGTGTGATGGTGACATCGTGATCGTCAGCCGGTTGGAGTTGGTCGACTTCCGGAACTACCGGCAGGCCGAGTTCGACCTCACCGCGGGCGTCACGGCCGTCCTCGGACGCAACGGGCAGGGCAAGACCAATCTCGCCGAAGCGCTCGCCTACCTGGCCACGCTCGACAGCTTCCGCGGCGCCCCTGCCGACGCGCTGATCCGCGCCGGCGCCGACTCGGCCATCATCCGCGCCACGGTCAGCGATGCCGGGCGCCCGAACGATCGAACGGTGTTGATCGAGGCCGAGCTCGCCCGCCATGGGCGCAATCGGGTGCAGGTGAACCGCCAGCGGCTCGGCCGCGCACGCGACCTGCTCGGCGTCATGCGGGTGACCGTGTTCGCTCCCGACGACCTGGTGATCGTGAAGGGTGGGCCGGCCGAACGTCGTCGGCTGCTCGACGAGACGCTCGTCGCCCTGGCCGTGAAGTACGACGCGATCCGGCTCGAACTCGACCGGGTGATCCGCCAGCGCAACACGTTGCTGAAGCAGGCCGGCGGCAAGTTGAACGACGAGATCGCGCTGACACTCGACGTGTGGGACGCCCGGCTGGTCACGGTGGGCGAGCAACTCGGACACGCCCGGGCCACGCTCGTTGCGCGTGTCGCTCCGTTCGCCGAGCAGGCCTACACCGACCTCGCCGGGTCGGCCGTGCCGGTCGAGCTGGTGTACGAGCCCGAATGGCGGCGCACGGGCCTGGCCACCGCGCTCGAGGCGTCCCGCCAAGCCGACGTGCGCCGTGGCCAGTCCACGGTCGGCCCGCATCGCGACGACGTCGAGCTCGCACTCAACGGCATGCCGGCCCGCACGCACGCATCGCAAGGCGAGCAGCGCACGCTCGCGCTCGCGCTTCGGCTGGGTGCCCACCGCTTGGTGGCCGAACGCACCGGTTCAGCCCCGGTGCTGGTGCTCGACGACGTGTTATCGGAACTCGATCCGGGGCGCTCACAGGCGTTGTTGGAACACCTGCCGGCCGGCCAGGTGGTGATCACGTCGGCATCGGCATTGCCCGATCAGGCACAACCCGAGCGAGTCATCGAGATCGTGTCGGGTACCGTCGTCGGGGCCCCGCGATGAGTACCGACCCGATCCCGCTGTCGAGTTCGCTCGACGCCGTCGTGAAGTCGCTGCGCGGCCCCAGCCGGGCCGCCGTAGGCGGTGTGTTCGGCCGCTGGGCCGAGTCGGTGGGCGACCAGATCGCGGCCCACGTCCAGCCCGTCCGGCTCGACGACGGCGCGCTCTTGGTCGAGGTCGACGACCCGGCGTGGGCGACCCAGGTGAAGTTCCTGAGCGCGACGATCATCGAACGTCTCGGCACGGTCGCCGGGGTGACCGTCACGCGTATCGACGTCCGCGTCGAACGCCGCGCCGCCCGCGGCCAACGCCACCGCTGAAAGCGCCCCTGGGTCGAGACGGTTGTCGAGTGACCGCTCTGCGGTCGTATCGAGACATACACCGGGCAGAGCCCGGCACTCGACCACCGTGGCCACCGGTCGTCGAGTGGCGCACCCGCGGCGTAGCCGCCACTGCGTTGTATCGAGACGACCTGGTGCGCGTGGTGGCGCGTCAGCCGGCGGGAGCGTCGAGGTCGACGACAGCGGGGGCTTCGGGGGCCAGCGGCTGGCCGCCCCCGCTGACTTGGTCGGTAATCCAGCGCACCAGCGGAGGCCCGGTCAACGCGGCAGCGGCCAGAAACACCAGCGCGCCGGCGATCCGGATCCGCTGCGCGCGCTTGCGCCGGGACGCTCGCAGTTCGGCGGCGCGGCGCCCGGCGACGGTCTGCGACGTCGGCACGAGTGGTGCGCCGGCCGCGTCGAGGGCGGCGGTGAGCTGGGCAGGTTCGGGGGCGAGCAGTGGCGCGGCGAGCACCATCGGTGCCGCGGGCGCGGTCGGAGCAGCGGTGGGAAGCAATGGCGCAATCTCGCTGGCCGGCGCCGCGCGAGCCCAGGCCGGCACATCCATCATCGTCGGAGGCGGCGGGAGGGGTGCCAACGCCGGAGCCGCACCGAGCGACGGCAGCAGCGGTCGGGCGTCGGGCGGCACGAGCCCGGTCGGGCCCGGCTGCGTTGCCGGCGGGTTCGCTGGTTGCCCGGGCGGGGGCGCCAGCAGCGGTCCCATCGAAGGCATCGCCGGAGCGGTCAACGGCGCCCGTGGCGGGGTCGCCGGGGGCAGCAACAGGGCTGGAGCCGAGCCCTCGGTGTGGCCGGTCTCGTGACCCGAGTCGAGCCCCTGCTTGAGCATCGTCGGTCGTGCCATCACGGCATCCATCGGAATCTCACAGCGACAACTTGAGCGTGCGGAGGGCATGCTGGTGCGATGGTGCTGAAGGCGCAACTGCAGGACGATCTCACCTCGGCGATGAAGGCGCGCGACCAGGCCACCACCTCGACGCTGCGGATGCTGCTGGCGGCGGTCAACGTCGCCGCCGTGGCGGGCGACACCGCCGTCGAGCTGTCCGACGACCAGGTGCTCGGCGTGCTGCGTTCCGAGGCGAAGAAGCGAGCCGAGTCGGCCGAGATCTACGCCCAGGCGGGCCGGGCCACCTCGGCCGACAAGGAGCGCGCCGAACTGGCCGTGATCGAGCGCTACCTGCCGGCCGCCCCCGACGCGTCGCAGCTCCAGGGTCTGGTCGACGCCGCCGTGGCGGCTGCAGCAGCCGACGGTGTGTCCGGTCCGAAAGCGATGGGCCAGGTGATCAAGGCCGTCCGCGAACAAGCCGGCCCCGCCGCCGACGGCGCAGCGATCGCCGCCCTGGTCAAAGCCGCCCTCGCATAACCAGCCACCTTGAGCCACGGTGGTCGAGTGCCGCCGCCAGGCGGTGTATCGAGACCACACCCGACCGTGCGTCAGGGTGTACAGGTCCACTCACCGATCAGGGTGAGCGCCGAGTCGACCAATCCGTACGTGCCCTGACACGGTTCGAGCCCAGCAGCGTCGAGCGCGCTGACGACCAGCTCGTGGCGACCGTCACCGTCGATGTCGTCGACGGTGACCGTGAGCGGTCCGCTCGGCCCGTAGATCTCGACGTCGGCAATCGACGTGTGGCTGCCACACGCGCGCAGCCAGTACAGGCCGGAGTCGGCGTGCGTCATGATCCGTTCCGAGATGCGGTCGCCGTCGAGGTCGGCGAACCCGGCGAAGTGACGGACCGCGTCGTCCGGGCACGGTGTGCCGGTCGGTGTGGCCGGGGTGGTGACGAACCACACGGCGCGCAGGTCGGTTCCCCACACGACCGGGTCTTGCCCGTCCCGCTGCAGGTACACCGTGCCGTCGCGCATGTAGGCGAGCGTGGTCCCGTCGGGTGACACGCTCACGCTGACCGCCCCCTCCGGCAGGGTCCACGGCGATTCGCGGTCGATGTCGTCGCCGTCGGGGCCGAGGAAGTGCAGAGCGGTCGGTTCCCCCGCCGGTCGGTGCTCGGCGAGCACGACGGTGCCATCAGTGAGGTGACCGGCGAAGCCGAACCCCGACACCGTGTCGTGTGGAACCGTCAACAACTCGCGGCGGCCGACTTCGGCGAGCGTCTCGTCGACTCGGTAGCGAACCAGTACATGGGTCATGCCGTCGTCGGCGTACACGGCACCGAGCACCCAGACCTCGGTCTCGTCGGGCGACCAGGTCACGTCGAAGAACTGCTGGTACGAGCCGTCGGGCGCGAACTCAACGAACAGGCCGGCAGCTCGGCCGCTGTCGTAGTCGTACACCGAGACGCCCCACGGGTCCACCGCCGCCCAGCGCCGCCCGCTGGCATTGGCAGCGGCCGCCCACCCGATTGCCCAGTTCGCGCGTGGCCCGTCCGGTTCCGATATCGAGTACAGGTTGCCCGAGACGGGCTCGCAGCAGTCGCCGTAGATCAGTGCGCCGTTGACGAACCCGCCGACCGAACTGACCTCGTTCGGGCCCTCGCCCTCGGTGACCGGTTCACGCGGGTCGCCCATGTCGACCAGCCGGACGGGAGCGCCGGGCGAGCGCCCGTACTGCGGTGGGTCAAACGCACCCGGGTACAGCCACAGGTCGCCGTCGGCGGTGACCGCGACCATGTCGCCTGGCGCGGCATCGATCGACCCGCTCGGCGCGATCACGTCGGGGGCCGACGACGGGGGATCGCCGGCCGGGGTCGTGACCGGTGCCGCGGTAGTGGGTGCGTTCGTCGGGACGGTCGATGTCTCGCCGTCGCCGCCGACTGGCGTGCGTACGAACGACACCTGCCGCACGCCCGATTGCCACAGGATCGGTTCGCCGCCCGCCCGTTGGAGGTAGGCGTCGCCGGCGACCACCCACGCGGCGGTTTCGCCGTCGGGTGACAGTTCGAACCAGGTGGGGTCGGGCGGCACGTCCCAGGGCACGTCGTCGCCGGCCTCGGAGAAGTCGGCGACGTCCAACAGGCGTAGTTGACCGTCGCGCCCCGACACCACCAACCGGTCACGCCAGACGCCGTACGGCCAGCCGCCGTCCGGAATGCGGCCGGGCTCGGCCTGGCCGACCACGGTGGTGTCGACCGGTTCGAGCGTCACGCTGTCGACCCGGGTGATCTCCGACCGGTTGCCCCTGGTCCACGGGTCGAGCACGTACAGCTCGCGGTCATCGGCCGACCACACCGGCTGTCCGTTGGCGAACCCGGCCTGCCCGCGCCGCGTCAGCTGGTTCTCTGCCAGGTCGAACACCGCGATGCCGGGCGCGACCCCGCCCGAGTCGAGCTGGACGAGTATCCGGGTGCCGTCGTGGCTCGTCGTGAGGATCGAGCCGTCGGCGACGACCGTTGGGGTGGCGAGCGGAGCGGTGATGGCCGTGATCTGCGCAGCCGGCTGGTCGAACGAGGCGGGGAAATTCGTGATCAGCGAACCGTTCACCGAGCCGACCACGTTGACGAGCAGTGGTGGGTGGCCCTCGGCGACCTGGACCGGTTCGCCGGGGGTGTCACCGAGCGCACCAGGGTGCCACCACAGGTCGCCCGACTCGGTCAGTGCCACCAGGTCGTCGGAGGTGGCGTGGATCTGGCCGGCTGGGAACTCGGGCAGTGCCTCGACGGTGAGCCCGCCCGGGTCGGGAAGCGGTGGGCGGGTGGTCGCGACGTCTGGTCCGGTCGGACCGGTGGTCGGATGGGGCGGGGCGACGGTCGGGTCGGTGGCCGGGGTGGTCGCGCCCGAGCGGACCTGGATACCGACGACCAACGCGCCCAGGCCGAGGGCCACGATGACGGCCGCGGCCACGGCGCTCCACCGACGGGTGTGGCCCGGCCGGGGCTCGCTGGGCTCGACGAGCCGGCGGTCGAGCTGGTCGAACGGACGTGGTGGGGGAGCGGTGGCGACGAGTTCGTGGACGGTGGCTCGGATGGCCTCGTCGAGTTCGTCGTGGGGGGTGAGCAGGTCGCTCATCGGAGTACCTCTGCGAGTCGGGTGCGGGCGGCGACCAGCTCGCGCTGAACGGTGCGTTGGTCGATGCCCGAGGTCGTTGGCGATCTCGGCGCTGGTGCGGTCTTGCCAGTAGGTGAAGAACACGACCGCGCGCTGGCGCGGCGACAAGCCCTGCATCGCGGTGAGCACGTCGGGGGCCACCGGGGCCGGGTCGACACGATCGGGCTCGGCGACGCGCCGCTCGCGGGCCAGCCGTCGGGCGCCCGAGCGGGCGGCCTGGTGAGCCTCGTTGAGCACCGCCCGGTACAGGTAGGCGCGCGGGTGCTCGACATCGGCCCACCCCGGCGAGGCGAACGCCTTGAGGCAGGCTTCGGCGACCAGGTCGTCGGCCGCCGACGGGCCGACCAGCACGGTCGCGTACCGGGTCAGCTCGGCAGCATATTCGGCATAGACCACTGCCGGCTCGCGGCCCACCGTGTTCCCGGTCACGCGCGTCATCATGCGTCCCTGAGATGCCGCGGTGGGCGATCAGGCGACATCGGTCACGCGTGGCGATGCTCGGTAAGCCGATTGAGTTGTCCTGCCCGGCGGCGACAGACTCGCGAGATGCAGGTCGGCGACACGGTGCAGGTGCGGTTCACCAAATGGGGTGGCACGCCGCACTGGGAGATGGTGGGGGAGTACCTGGGGGCCGACGAGTACGGGCACTGGGTCGGTGCCCGGCCGCCGACGCAGATGACACGGCCGGGGCGGTCGGTGACGTTCGAGCGGCACTTCGTCGGCCTGTTCCCGTACGACGGGTGGTACGCGGCGACGTTCTACGAATGGGCCGACATTCCCGAGAGCCACGACGTGTACGTCGACGTCAGTTCGGTGCCCGAGTGGTCGGCACCCTCGACGCCGGATGGCACGCTGGTCGTCAGCCTGGTCGACCTCGACCTCGACGTGGTCCGCGAGTGGAGTGGCAACGTGTTCGTCGACGACGCCGACGAGTTCGCCGAGCACCAGGTTGCGTTGGCCTATCCGGGTCCCGTGATCGCCGCCGCCCAAGCCGCCGCCAGCGAGCTTTCGCAGGCCGTGCAGGCCCGCACCGAACCGTTCGGCGAGGTCGGCGCCGGATGGCTCCGGCGGCTGATGGGTACGCCGGTGTGACGGGCTCTGGGGGAATTCTGGGCAGGTCGGTGGCCCAACACTGGAATTTCGGCCGCTGACGGGCGAAATAGCGGGTAATCAGGGGTCGATGAAGCCATCCCTGTGACACCCCCCTGGTAAACTCACAAGCGTGCGATTTGCGGCCGTGTTGCTTCCCTGGCCGCGCTCGTCGACGAAACCCTCCGGCCCCCTCGATGAAGGGAAGGGTCACGCGTGACCGACACCCCTACCAAGACCACCGGCGCAGCCGACTACGGCGCCAAGGACATCCAGGTCCTCGAAGGCCTCGATCCGGTGCGCAAGCGCCCCGGCATGTACATCGGCTCGACCGGTCTGGCCGGCCTGCACCACCTGATCTGGGAGGTCGTCGACAACTCGGTCGACGAGGCGATGGCCGGCTACGGCGACAAGATCACGATCACGCTGTTGGCCGACGGCGGGTGCCGGGTGGAAGACCAGGCCCGCGGCATCCCGGTCGACCCGTACCCGTCGGGCCCGCACAAGGGCAAGTCGGCGGCCGAGGTCGTGCTCACCGTGCTCCACGCCGGCGGCAAGTTCGGCGGCGAGGGCTACAAGGTGTCGGGTGGCCTCCACGGCGTCGGCGTCTCGGTGGTCAACGCTCTGTCGGAGCGTCTCACCATCGAGGTCGACCGGGCCGGCAAGCGCTACTTCCAGGAGTACGCCAAGGGTGGCAAGCCGCAGGGCAAGATGGCCGTCGTCGGCGACACTCCGTCGCGGGGCCGCACGACGGGCACCACCATCACGTTCTGGCCTGACCCCACGATCTTCGCCGCCGAGGGCACCGAGTTCGTGGCCCGCACGGTGCTCGAGCGGCTGCAGACGATGGCGTTCCTCAACAAGGGCCTCGAGATCGTCTTCAACGACGAACGCCCCGAGAAGGAACAGACTCAGACGTACCAGTACAAGGGTGGGCTGGTCGACTTCGTCAAGCACCTCAACGCGTCGAAAGAGCCGCTGTTCTCGAAGGTTTGCGCGTACGAGGACGACGACGAAGACAGCCAGGTGGTCGACGTCGCGATCCAGTGGAACACCGGCTACCACGAGGGCATCCACGGGTACGCCAACAACATCTCCACGACCGAGGGCGGTATGCACGTCGAGGGCTTCCGTACCGCCCTCACCACGGTCGTCAACAAGTACGCCCGGGCGAAGAACCTGCTCAAGGAGAAGGACGACAACCTCACGGGCGAAGACATCCGTGAAGGCATCACGGCGATCATCTCGGTGAAGTTGCGCGAGCCTCAGTTCGAGGGCCAGACCAAGGCCAAGCTGGGCAACGTCTCGATCCGGTCGTTCGTGCAGAAGGCCACCAACGAACGCCTCGCCGAGTGGCTGGAAGAGAACCCCACCGAGGCCAACAAGGTCGTCAAGAAGGCGGTCGCCGCGGCCCAGGCCCGCGTGGCCGCCAAGAATGCCCGCAACGCGATCCGCCGCAAGACGGCCCTGTCCGGTGCGGGCATGCCCGACAAGTTGAAGGACTGCACGTCGAACGACGCCAGCGAATCCGAGCTGTTCATCGTCGAGGGCGACTCCGCAGGCGGCACCGCGATCGACGCCCGCGACCCGCGCATCCAGGCGCTGCTGCCCATCCGCGGCAAGATCTTGAACGTCGAGCGGGCGCGCATCGACAAGATGCTCAAGAACAACGAGATCCAGGCGCTGATCACGGCAATCGGCGCGGGCGTGGGCGACGAGTACGACGTCGCCAAGTGCCGCTACCACAAGGTGATCGCACTGTGCGACGCCGACGTCGACGGCAGCCACATCCGCACCTTGTTGCTGACGTTCTTCTTCCGCCAGATGCGCGACATGGTCGAGGCCGGGTTCGTGTACATCGCCCAGCCGCCGCTGTACTCCACCGAGGTCGGCAAGGAGAAGGTCTACCTGAAGGACGATGTGGCCAAGGCCCGCTTCCTGCAGGATCGGCCGAACCACAAGAAGGAGTTCCAGCGCCTCAAGGGCCTCGGCGAGATGGACTGGGAAGAGCTCAAGTCCACCACGATGGACCCGGCCACGCGCACGCTGCTCCAGGTCACCGTCGAGGAGGCCGCCGAGGCCGACATGATCATGTCGGTCCTGATGGGCGACGACGTCGAGTCGCGCCGCAACTTCATCACCACCAACGCCCGCGAAGTACGGAACCTCGATTTCTGAGAGCTAGACGATGAGTGACGACACCACCCCCCCGCAGCCGCCTGACGACGGCACCCTGGTTACCCCTGACGGCGACGATCCGATCGTGCCGATCGCGCTCCAGGACGAGATGCAGAACTCGTTCCTCGAGTACTCGATGTCGGTCATCATGTCGCGGGCGCTGCCCGACGTGCGCGACGGCCTCAAGCCGGTGCACCGCCGAATCATCTGGTCGATGGAGCAGCAGGGCTTCCGCCCCGACCGGCCGTTCGTCAAGTGCGCCCGCGTCACCGGTGACACGATGGCGCGCTTCCACCCGCACGGCGACAGCGCGATCTACGACGCGCTCGTGCGCATGGCCCAGCCGTTCTCGCTGCGCCATCCGCTGATCGACTTCCACGGCAACTACGGCTCGCCCGACTTCGGGGCCGCAGCGTCGCGCTACACCGAGTGCCGCTTGGCACCGCTGGCGATGCAGTTGCTGGCGGGCATCGACGAAGACACCGTCGACATGATCCCGAACTACGACGGGTCGACCGAGCAGCCCGCGGTGCTCCCGGCGCGGTTCCCGAACCTGCTCGTGAACGGCAGCCAGGGCATCGCCGTCGGCATGGCCACCAACATCCCGCCGCACAACCTCGGCGAGGTGATCGACGCCACCGTGGCCCTGATCGACAACCCCGAACTCGACGTCGACGGGCTGATGGAGTTCGTCAAGGGCCCCGACTTCCCCACCGGCGGCTACATCTTGGGCCGGGCCGGCATCATCGACGCCTACCGCACGGGTCGCGGCAGCGTGAAGATGCGCGCCAAGGCGTCGATCGAGGAGGGCAAGAACGGCCGCTACGAGATCGTCGTCACCCAGCTGCCATACCAGACGAGCTGCTCGTCGATCGCCGGCCGGATCGAGGAACTGGTCACGGCCGGCGAGCTCGACGGCATCGCCGACGTCAACGACGGTTCGGCGGGCGGCAAGACCAACCTGGTCATCACGCTCAAGCGCGACGCCAACGCCAACGTCGTCCTCAACAACCTGTTCAAGCAGACCCAGCTGCAGACCAGCTTCTCGATCAACATGGTCGCCCTGGTCGACGGCGTGCCGCGCACGCTCAGCCTGCTGACCGCGCTCGAGGGCTACCTCCGCCACCAGGTCGAAGTCGTCACCCGGCGTACCGAGTTCCGCCTGCGCAAGGCCCAGGACCGCGCGCACATCGTCGAGGGCCTGATCCGGGCGCTCAACGTGATCGACGAGGTGATCGCCACCATCCGCGCTTCGGAAGACCGCGCCGATGCCCGCACGCGGCTGATGGCCGAGCCGTTCGAGTTCAGCCAGATCCAGGCCGAGTACATCCTCGACATGCCGCTCGGCCGGCTCACCCGGCTGGCCCGGATCGACCTCGACACCGAACTCGACGACCTGCGTACCACGATCGGTGAGCTGGAATCGATCCTCGCCTCCGACGAGAAGCTGCGCCAGGTCATCAAGGACGAGCTGCTCGCGATCCGTGAAGAGTTCGCCACGCCGCGGCTGTGCGAGCTGACCTACGACGACGGCGAGATGCGCATCGAAGACCTCGTCGACGACAAGGAACTCGTCATCGTGATGACCGAGGCCCAGTACGTGAAGGCCGTGCCGGCCACGGCGTTCAAGTCGCAGGGCCGTGGTGGGCGCGGTGTGTCGGGCGGCAAGTTGAAGGCCGACGACATCGTGCGCCACGTGATCTTCACGACGGCCCACGCCCACCTGTTGTTCTTCTCGAACCGCGGCAAGGTATACCGCCTGCGGGCGCTCGACATTCCCGAGCGCGAGCGCACCGCCAAGGGCATGCCGATCGTCAACCTGCTGCCGTTGCAGGCGGGCGAGAACATCCAGGCGATCATCGACACGCGCCAGTTCGCCGGCGACCGCTACCTGTTCTTCGCCACCAAGCAGGGCACCGTCAAGAAGACCGCCTTCAACGAGTACGACTCGTCGCGCCGCGATGGCATCATCGCCATCAACCTGCGTGGCGACGACGAACTGGTGAAGGTGATCGAGACCGGTGGTACCGACGACATCTTCATGGTCAGCCGCGACGGCATGACGATCCGCTTCTCCGAAGACGACGTGCGCCCGATGGGCCGTTCGGCGGGCGGCGTGCGCGGTATGAAGCTGAAGAACGCCGAGGACGCGGTGGTGTCGGTCGATGTCGCCCGCGACGATGTGGCGATCCTGATCGTGACGTCGGCCGGGTACGGCAAGCGCACCCAGCTCGACAGGTTCAACCGCCAGGGCCGCGGTGGTCAGGGCGTGCGCGGCATGAAGCTGACCGGCAAGAAGGGCTACGTCGCGGCGGCGTTCATGGTCGGCCTCGACGACGACATCATCGGTGTCTCGGCCAAGGGCGTCACCATCCGCACCCCCGTCCGCGCGATCAGCAGCCAAGGTCGCGATGCCACCGGTGTGAAGGTGATGAACATGGACGACGACGACACCGTCGCCAGCGTCGCCCCCATCATCGCCGACGACGAGTAAGCCTGGATCCCCACCGGGATGGCGACTCGTTCCTCGCCGCCATCCCGGTGAATCCAGGCTCCGTAACACTTTGCGTTCAAGCGCCACGCAGGCTGGGCCGCGCTGGCCGATGCACCAAGGCCACGTGGAAGTGACTTGTCGTGGGCTGGGGCAACGCCGACGAACGACCACGGTGATCGACGATCCAGGTAGCTGCCCCGGCCGGTCGGGGAGGAGTCCCCATGGCCGGTCGCGAGCCGGTCCGCGGCGGCGTAGGTTGGCCCGATGCATCCGCGTCGTCGCGACGCCGGTTCGGCGTTCGTGCTCACCGTCCTGATCGCCTTCGCGCTCGGGGCGGGGGCCGTGGTGGCGGTCGTGCCGGTGGCACGCTCGTTGATCGACCGCCAGCAGGCGCACTCGGCCGCTGACGCGGCTGCGCTCGCCGGCGTCACGGGCGGCCGGGCCGCGTCGGCCTCGGTCGCCGCCGCCAATGGTGCGGTGCTGGTCGACTGGTCCCAAGACGGCGCGGAGGTCACCGTCACCGTGCAAATCGGCGACCACACGATCAGCGCACGCGCCACGAACGGGCCGTGACAATTGGCGTTCAAGCGCCACGCAGGCTGGGCTCCACGGCCCGTGTCGCAGGTCATCGGTCGCTTCACCCGCCACGAGCAGGCTGAACGATCCGCTGCTGTGTGTCCGGGTCCTCGATCGTGGCTCAACGGGTGCCCGGAGCGGTGCTACAGGTCACGCCTACACTCGCGGTGGTGACGTCGGACCGCGATGCTCCCCGTGATGCGATGGGTGGTTTCGTCGGCGACGACCCCGATTCGACGGCCGAAGGCATGCCGCGCCCGTCGCTCGACGGCATCCCCGACGACACGCCCGCCGGGGCCGATACCTGGTGGAGTGTCGACGACGACGAGCCGGGGGTGGGCGACGACGGCCCGTTCGAACTTCCCGAGATCGTGCCCGCCACCGTCGACCCCGAGCCCGAACCGACCCCTCCGCCGCGCCCCAACCTGGCGCCGCGCCCGGCCGCGGGTGGGGCGGCAGCGAGCGCACCTCAGGGCGAGCCGTCGTGGCGGGCGTACGTGCCGGCGGTCACCACGGCCACGGTGTCGGCGCCGGCAGTGCAGTTGCGTACCCCCGGCCGGCGCCCGCGGGTACGGCGCGTCACCCGTGTGGTGCGCCACGTCGACCCGTGGAGCGTCTTCAAGATTGGGCTGATCTTCTCGCTCGTGGGCTACGTCAGCCTGCTCACGTCGGGCGTGCTGTTGTGGCGCGTGGCCGACGCCACCGGCACGATCGACAACGTCGAACGATGGTTCTTGCAGTTCGGCTGGGAGACGTTCGAGTTTGACGGAGGCGAGATCTTTCACAACGCCTGGATCATCGGGCTGTTCGGGGTGGTGGCGACCACGGGCGGGCTGGTGCTGCTGGCAACGCTGTTCAACCTGGTCAGCGACATCGTCGGCGGCATCCGGGTGACGGTGCTGGAAGAGGAAGTCGTCGAGCGCACGCTCAGTTCGTCGCGCAAGTTCGTCGTGCGCCGCAACCCGCCGACGTCGGTCGCCAACGGCACCGCGGCCGGCGACTGGAACGTCGACGACGAATCGCCCGGCACCGCCCCGGCACCCCGCCAGCCGGTTGCCGTTCCCGGCGACTGGTCGGTCGACGACTGATGAGCCGCGCCGCCTGGCCGGTGGCGCTGGCCGGATTGCTGGTCTGCACCGCGTGCGGTGACGACGGACCCCGAGCGCGCCCGTCGGACACCAGCGCTGCGACCTCGACCGTGACGCCGCCGACGACCGGCTCGCCTACCGAGCCTGCACCGGCGACGGTGGTCGCGACGTCGGTTGCCGCTCCCACGACCGAACGGGCGCCGACGACGACGTCGGAGCCGAAGGTCGAACTGCCCGAGGGTGAACTGGTGGCGGTGCCGCTCCAGAACCGCGAGGACCCGCCCAACAACCGGTTCCAGGTCAAGCTCGTCAATGGCACCAGCGAACGGATGCAGGTCGACACGATCCAGTTCGTGTGGGAGGGACTCACCACCGAGGTGGTCACGCGCACCCCGCCGACGTTCGTGGTCGGCGGTCAGCGGATCGACCTGCCACTCCCGCTCCCCGCCGCTTCTTGTGCCGGTGACGGCACCCGGGCAACGATGCCGCCGCTCAACGATGCCCGTGTCGTCCTCGGCCTCGCCGACGGCACGCCGCGCGAGGTGCCGGTGGTCGACCAGTGGCACGTGGCCCGCAAGCTGTACGAGCAGGACTGCGAGCGCCAGTTCGTCGAGTCGATGGTCGCGATCGAGTGGGTCGGCCTGCACGAGGAGCAGTTCGAGGGTCGCCCGGTCACCGTCGCCGATCTGCGCGTGACCCGCCGCGGCGCCGTCGGAGCGATCGCGGTGCTCGACGTGTCGCCGACCGTCCCGTTCACCGTCCACCCGGTGCTGACCGAACCCGGCGAGACGGTGGTCACACTCGACGCCGGAGCGGCCACGGCGTCGGTTCCGGTGCGGTTCGTCGAGAGCCGCTGCGACCCGCACGCGCTGGCCGAGATCAAACAACCCACCAACTTCGTCGCCCAGGTGCAGTTCGCCGACGGGACCGTCCACCCGTTCGTCGTCTACCCCGACCGCGACCTGTGGGACGACATGCGCCGCACCGCCGACGCGGCCTGCATCGCGCTCGGCAAGGTCGAGTTCCTGGGTGACAGCAGTGACGGGTGAACCGAACCCGATTGCCGATCAGTGCTGCCGCCCGATAGCCTCGCGAGCTTGCTGGGGCTATAGCTCAGTCGGTTAGAGCGCCGCCCTGATAAGGCGGAGGTCACAAGTTCGATTCTTGTTAGCCCCACCCAGCGAAGCCCTGGTCAGCCACCACGCTCGGTGCCCTGCCCGGGGCTCCTGCGCGTTCCGGCCTCGGGACGTCGAGCACCTAGGATCGCGGTGTGAAGCTGGTTCGGCGGGTACTTGCGGTGTTGGCGATGGCCGGCATCGCAGCAGCCGGTATCCGGCTTGGCGGGTCGGGTGGCAGCCCGCCCCAGCGCGGCGGTTGGCGCCCGCTCGAACTGCCTCCCTCTGATCGGCCGTGAGTGTCACCGTCCACGTCCTCGGTACCGGCATCGTCGCCGGCCGGGTGGCCCGGATGCTGTACGACCAGCGGCTCGACACGCTCGACCCGTATCGCCCTGACTTCACCCGCGTCACCCCCGGCGACGTGGTCGTGCTGGCGCACGGCGACGACTACGCCCACCCGGCTGCCGCGGCGATCGGGCGTGGAGCGCATGTGGTCGGTGTGGGTGACGGTGTCGAGGACACGCGCGCGCAGATCGCGCTCGGAACGCTGGCGCTCGAACACGGCACCACGATCGTGGTCGGGGCAGCGATGGCCCCCGGCCTGGCAGGCCTGCTCGCCCGGCACCTGGCCACCGACCTGGCCGGCGCCGACGAGATCCATGTCGCCGTGCACGGCACGGCCGGCCCGGCCTGCGCGCGTGCCCACCACACGGCGCTGCGCCGCCCCGCACTCGGGTGGCACGACGGCAGCTGGGTCGAGTACCTGGGCGGGAGCGGGCGCGAGCTGTGCTGGTTCCCCGAGCCGATTGGCGCCCGCGACTGCTACCGGGCGGCACACGCCGCTCCCGTGCTGCTCCAACGCGCGTTTCCCGAGGTCGCCCGGGTGAGTCTGCGCCGCTCGGCCACGCGGCGCGACCGCTTGACGGCACGGATGCCGATGCTGCGCCAGCCACACCGCGAGGGTGGCGTCGGGGCGCTGCGGGTGGAGGTGCGCGGCGACGGCCGTGACGGTGGCCGTGAGTGTGTCGTGGGCGGGGTTGCCGAACTGGTCGGCACGGCTGCGGGCGCGTGCGCGGCGGCGTTCGTCGCTCAACTCCTCGGGCCGGGGCTGCCTTCTGGCCTGGTGCTCCCCGGTGCAGCCGACCTGCCGACGCTCGACCTGCTCCACCGGGTCGAGTCGTACGGCGTGCGCATCCAGGAGTTCACCGGCATCCCCACCCAACCTGCCTGAAGCGACGCGCCTTGAGTCAGTGGGGGCGTCAGCGGGGGGCGAGGTCTTCGACGCGTTCGGTGAGGCGGGCGATCGCTTCGGCGAGGTCGTCGAGCTGGTCGCGCAGTTCGGCGTTGGTCACCACGTCGGCAAGGGCGAGCCGCACGCCGGCGAGTTCGCGGGCGAGGAACTCGGTGTCGTTCTGGGTGCGTTCGGCGACGTTGCGATCGTTCTCCGACTGCACTCGGTCGCGGCGCTCTTGGCGGTTCTGCGCGAGCAGGATCAGCGGCGCGGCGTAGGCGGCCTGCACCGACAGCATCAGCGTCAGCAGCGTGAACCCGCGCGACCACGGGTCGAACACGAACCGTTCGGGCGCGAGCGAGTTGTGGATCAGCCAGACGGCGATGAACACCGACTGGTACACGAGATAGCGGGCGGTGCCGAGGAAGTTGGCGATGCCTTCGGAGAAGTGCCCGAAGAACTCCGAGTCGTAGGCGACGTCGAGCCGCCGCTGGCGCGGAGTAGCCAGGTCGGTGCGTCGCTTCATCCTGGCCCCAGGTTCATGACACGGCTCCGGCGACGCGGTCCTGGCGGCGGTGACGCAGGCGCCACCCCGAGCCGAGCATGCGGTCGACGACGTCGTCGACACTGACCGCGCCGAGGAAGTGGCCACCTTCGTCGACCACCGCGATCGTCAGCAGGTCGTACGAGGCGAACTCTTCGAACACCGCCCGGTCGGGTGCGTCGGGCCGCAGCGTGGGCGTGTCGGCGGCGATGCAATGGCGCAGTTCCATCGACGGCGGCTCGCGCAGCAGGCGTTGCACGAACACCGGCCCGAGATACGCCCCGGTGGGCGGCTTGTACGGCGCCTGGGTGATGAACACCTGGCTGGCGATGCTGGGCGTCCAGTCGGGGTCGCGCATCTGGGCCAACGCTTCGGCGACGGTGGCGGTCGGGCCGAGGATGATCACCTCGGGGGTCATCATGCCGCCGGCCGTACCCTCCTCGTACGACAGCAGCCGGGTCAGCACCTCGGCCTCTTCCTCGTCCATGGCCGCCAGCAGTGCGGCGCGCTGGTGCTGGGGCATCTCGCCGAGCAGGTCGGCGAGGTCGTCGTACTCCATCTCGTCGAACACGTCGAGCAGCCGTTCGGGGTCGAGCGCCTCGATCAGCCGTAGCTGCTCGGCCTCGGGCAGCTCCTCGAGCACGTCGGCGAGGCGTTCGTCGTCCATCTGCTCGGCGAGCAGGCGCCGCTGGGCGAGCGGCATGGTGCGCACGATGTGGGCGACGTCGGTGGGGTGCATGTCGCGCAGGCGGGCAGCCTCGGCCGCCATTCCGGTCGGGGCGACCACCAGGTCGGGCACGGCGGTCCAGTCGACCAGCCGGTAGGCGGTGCGCCGGCCGACACCGGTACGGGCGGCGAGCCGGACCTTGTCGATCTCCCACCAGCTCGACCATCCGTCGCCGGTTTCGACCAGGCCGAGGTCGCTGATCCGCTCGCCGCTGGGCAGCCGCCGATCGATGATCGATTCGCCGATCAGGGTCTCGCCCGGGCGGGTTTTGAACGGGTGCAGATCGATCGCCCAGCTGCGCAGGCGGGCGCCGTTGCCGTCGAGTTCGGAGATGCTCGCGGCGTTGACGAAGATTCGCCGCCGCTGGCTGGTGGCGACCATGCCCACCACGCGTGGACGCCGCCCGGCTGCCCCGGCGACGACGACCAGGTCGGCGATGCTGCCGATCGCCGACCCGCCTGCGTCGAGCAATGGCAGGCGCATCATCCGGTATGCGTAGATCAGCTCGCCTGCCATGCGGCGCAGGCTAGTTGCCACCGCCGACGCGGCGACGTTGCGTTGGACCCCCGGTCAGGCGCGTGCGACGTCGACGAGGGTGTCGAAGAAGGCGACGCCGCCGCCCCAGGTGGCGAGCGTGTCGTTGGTGAGGCTGTTGACGGCTGCGCCATCGGGGTGCTGGTGCCGCCACCAGCCCCACGGGATGGCCACCACGCCTGGTCGCACCCGCTCGCTCAGACGCACCGGCAGTTCGAGCGAGGCGCGGTCGTTGAACACGCGGGCGGTGTCGCCGTCGGCCAGACCGCGGGCAGCCGCATCGGCCGCGTCGAGCTCGACGAACGGGCCACCTTCGGCGCCGCCGTGGCGCGGGAGCTGCGAGTACGACGAGTTGAGGAACCGCTGGTGCTGTTTGGGTGTCATCAGTTGGAGCGGGTAGCGCTCGGCCAACTCGCTGCCCGGGCCCTCGACCGCGGGCACGTAGGTGGGCAGGCGGGGCAAGCCCATCCGTTCGAGCGTGGCCGAGGCGAACTCGGCCCGGCCGGTACCGGTGGGGAACCCGCCCTCGGCCCACGGCGTGCCCGACTCGGGGAACGGCACGCGCATCCAACCGTCGCGCTGGAGCGCGTCGAGGTCGACCGTGGGGAGTGCGGCGCGCAGCAGCGTCAGGTCGTCGTCGTACAGGGCCGGCTCGTCGAGCCCCATCGCGCCAGCGATCCGGCGGAAGAACTCGGTGTTGCTGACGGCCTGGCCCTGCGGTTCGATCGCCGGCTCGTTCCACCCCATCCACAGGTGACCCCACGCCGGGGTCACGTCGACCGATTCGATCTGGGTGGTGGCCGGCAGGATGTAGTCGGCGTAGCGGGCGGTGTCGGTGAGGAACTGCTCGTGGACGACGGCGAACAGGTCGTCGCGCTCGAGCCCGCGGCGAATGGCCTCGGCGTTTGGAACCGTCACCACCGGGTTGGCACCCCACAGGATCATTGCTCGCACGGGCGGGTCGGCCTCGAGCAGCGCCTCGCCGAGCCGACTCATGTTGATCTGGCGTGGTGGCGTGGCGGGTGCCAGGTCGGGGCGGGTGAGGGCGATGCCGTCGACGAGTTCGTCCTGCCACGACCCGACACTGCGGAACAGGCCGCCACCGAGGTCGCGCCAGGCGCCGACCAACGCCGGCAGACACGCCATCGTGCGGTACAGCATCGCGCCCTGTTCATGATGCTCGGCACCGATCAACGTGCGGATCGCGGCCGGGCGGATGGTGGCGTACTCGTGGGCGAGCTGCTCGATGTCGGTGGCGGCCAGCCCGGTGTGTGCGGCGGCCCACTCCGGGGTGAGGTCGGCGACGTGGGCGCGGAGCTCGTCGAACCCGTCGGTGTGTCTGGCCACGTAGTCGGCATCGTGCAGGCCGTCGCGGACGATGACGTGCATCATCGCCAGCATCAGGGCCACGTCGGTGCCGGGTTTGGGTTGGAGGAACCAGTCGGCGTCGGCGGCAGTGACGGTGCGCAGCGGGTCGATCACCACAATGCGCGCCCCGCGGGCACGCGCGGCCTCGATGGTGGGCCACAGGTGGCGGTTGGTGAGCTTGGTGTTGGTGCCCCAGATGACGATCAGCCGCGAGTGCTCGAGGTCGGCCGGGTTGGCGCACAGGCCGGTGCCGTTGGTCATCGCTACCCCGGCGCCGACCGTGGGGCCGCACAGGGCGGCGATCTGGCGGGTGGCGCCGAGCAGGTTGAACAGGCGTGGGCCGATGCCGCCGGTGGCGAGCAGGCTCTGGTTGCCGGCCGACCCGTACGGCAGGATCGCCTCGCCGCCGTGCTCGGCCACGATCGCGTTCAGGCGTGGGCCGATGTCGGCCAGCGCCTCGTCCCACGACACCTGCTCGAACTGGCCCGACCCCTTTGGTCCGCTGCGCCGCAACGGATGCAGGATGCGGTCGGGCGAGTAGACCCGGTCGAGGTAGCGGTTGACCTTCGGGCACAGGTCGCCGTGGCTGTACGGATGCTCGGGGTTGCCACGCAGCTTGACGGCGACGGGGCGCTCACCGGCCGGCGAGTCGACGGTGACCGTCCACCCGCACGAGTCGGGGCAGTCGTGGTGGCACACGCCATGGACGAGGCGTGTTGCCGGTTCGAGCAACGTCATCGCGTCAGCGTACGAAACGATCAGGACCCTCGCTGCCCGGGTTCGCGAACGGTCAGCCGGCGCAACGCGTGAGGTCGGCGCTGGCGTCGACGCGCAGAGCGGTCGCCTCGATTGCGTACGCCCGCCCGCCGGCCGTACTGCTGCGGGCCCACACCACACCGACGAGGTACCCGTCGACCACGACGGGGGCTCCCGAGTCACCGGGCACGATGTCGGCCGCGAGCTCGAACCCGGGGCGCTCGGTGGTGCCTTCCAGGTAGATGTCGGTGGTGTCGATCACGACCGGTCGCACGATCGTGACGTCGATCCGTCGCCACTCGCCGCCGCGCACGACATACGCCGTGGCGGGTGTGTTGCGGCCCGGCCGTGCGGCGGCGGTGGGGAGCGGCGCGGTCAGCCGGTCATCCACCCGCAGCAGGGCCAAGTCGTGGGTGGGGTCGAGTGCTGCCAGTTCGGCCGGTCGGCTTGTTCCGTCGCGCACGATCTCGACGGTGGTCGATCCGGCGACGGTGTGGGCGGCGGTCAGCACCAGTCCGTGGTCGACGAACACGCCGGTTCCGTCGGCCGGCACGGGCCCGCACCCCTGGGCGCGGACGCCGACCACCGCGGCCGGAGGGTCGGGTGCGCAGGCGGCGAGCGCGAGCATCGCCGCGACCGCGCCCGCGGCCCGGCGCCACGGCGACGTGCTCACCGTTCGACGAAGGCGATCGAGTACGCCGATGTCGGAACGTCGTCGGTGACGTCGACCGGCGTACCGGGCGTGAGGTCGTCGCCGAGCGGCACCAGCTCGGTCGCCCGGTCCGCCCGCTGGAGCACGACCAGCCGGCCGTCGGGGCTGAGCGTCGCCGTGCGGGTCTCGCCCAGCTCGCCGTACCCGGCCGTCCCGGTGACCACCGTGGTGTCGCCGTCGGTGCCGAGTACGACGCAGCCGTCGGCGCTCGTGGCGCTGACGGCGAGGTGATCGAGTTCGGCGAGTTCTGCTCCGTCGTCGAGTGAGATCAGTGTCGCTGCACGCGTTCCCAGCCCGACCGCCAGGCACGTCCATTCGCGGGCCGGGACCAGCGGTTCGGACGGTTCGAGCGGGGCACCCGCGGCGGGTGTGGTGTTGACGGGCGGCGCGGCGGTCGTCGGAGTTGACGGGCGAGGGCCGCTGGTGACGCCGCCCGGCGACGGAACCGTCGGCCGGGCCGGTGCCATCGTGGTCGTGGTCGTCGTCGTGGTGACCCGGCGAACGGTCGGTGGCGGGAACGTCGCCTCGAACACGATCGCCCCGTCGGGGTCGAGCACCGCGACGTACGACTCGGCGTATACCACCAACCGTTGCCCGTCGGCTGCTGGGTACACGGCGGTGACGGTGGCGTCGGTGGGCAGGGCGAGCGTGGACAGCTGCCGCGGCTGGCGGTCGCCGACCCGGATGGCCACGACCGAGCCGTCGGTGGTGACGGCGAGCAACCGCCCGTCGATGATGATGCCTCCGGCCGGGATGTCCATCGGCACCGGCGCCGACTTCGGCCCACCGAGTGGATGCACGCTCACGTCGGCGCGCCCCCCGACCACCTGCGTGGTCGCCAGCAAGCGTTCCCCCACCGCCAGCGGCTGGGCGGCGTAGTTGTCGATCGCCGGTTCGTTGGGCGTGTCGTCGGTGCCCGCTGCGGCACCGAGCCCGCTGACGACGATCGTTTGGAAGCTGGCCGCGTCGGCGACGGCGACGGTGGTTCCCTCCGGGTCGACACGCAACGTCCCCGTGTACAGCAGGGGATCGGCCAGGTGGGCCAGGTCGGCGAGGTCGTAGGCGGCGCCGGTCTCGGCGTCGATCACCCGGATCGCACCGCCGGTGCGGTTCCCCGCGGCCAGCAGCAACTGGTCGCGGTTGGTGGCCAGGCGGGTGACGACGCGGGAACGTTCGGGCAGCGCGATGTCGTCGCGGGTCGAGTCGGCACCCGCCGCCAGGTCGAGCACGCCGACCCGGTCGGGCTGCACGAGCGCAAGGTGCGACCCGGCCGCGTGGACGGCCGACACGCGCCCTTCGCCGGCGTGCCGGGCGACGACGACGCCGTCGGGTTCGACGAGTGTGATGTCGCCGGTGGCCGAGCCGACGAACGCCACCGCATCCCAGGTCGCCGGCGCCGCCGTCGGGCGTGGGGCGTCGTCACGGGCGACCTGCCACACCGCCGCCGCGACGGCCACGATCGCGGTGATGATCGCCGCGCTGACCAGCATCCGTCGGGCGGCAAAGTTCGGTGGCGCCGCCCGCGGGCGCGTGTCGGTCACAGCCGCCGACTGTACGCCGGGTAGCGTCGCCTCTTGTGGAGTTCGTGTGCCCGCGCTGCCAGGCTGCCGTCGACGAGGTGCTGTACGGCCCGTGCGACACGTGCCGTACGGCCTTGCGCGACCAGTTCCGGGGTGAGGGCCGGGTCATCGCGCTGGCCGAGTACGAACCGAAGATGAACGTCACCCCGAACGCCGTCGCCCTCAAGGACGACTGACCGGAATCGACCCGCTCGCGACGGCCCAACCGTCGCTAGCCTGGGCCGCACCCCTCACGGGAGTGCGGGGACGTAGCTCAGCTGGCTAGAGCACCTCCTTTGCAAGGAGGGGGGGCCACGGCTGGCACGACGTGAGCGACGTTCCAGCCTTTGCTTCCAGGCGCTGCGCTGCCTGTCGGTGGGTTCGAGTACGGCGGACACAAGCGAGCACAGCACCTCTCTCGGGTCACTCTGAACAGGAGGGACCGAATGAAACTGCTCGGCTTCGTTGACGAGTTTCAACAGGACTGGCAACTCGCTGGCCGCGCCGTCACGACGGGGGCCGACTACGCGAGGTGCCTGCGTGAACTCGCAGCCGCAACGGGCGACACCCCGTCGCTACGTGACGTGAAGCTCTGGCTCGGCGCTCGGCCCACCGCGACTGCACGGCGGCGAGCACAGGCCGTGCGAGCCTTCGGCAAGTGGTCGGCAGAGAACGACGGCCCCGACTTCAGTTGGTGGTCGCGGGTGCCGTTGGCGAACGTTCCTGTGACGGCACAGCCGACCGTGTCGAAGCAGGACTACGAGCGGGCGACACGGCTACCGCTGTCTCGGCGTGATCTTCTGGTGGTCGAACTGCTGTGGTGCGCGGGGCTTCGCGTCTCGGAGCTTGCGAGGCTGCAACGGGCCGACGTGGCGCTGACTGGTCGGTTCGTGATCGTCAAACAGTCCAAGACGAACCAACCGCGGCTAGCACCGCTCTCCGATCGAGCTTGCCGCCTGATTCGGCGCTACGACAGCGGCACCGCTTCGTTGCTCGGCCTGGGCAAGACGGGCGTACAGCAGATGCTCAAGCGTCACGACCTGCCGCCCGCTCACGCCTGGCGGCGCGGCTGGGCGGTGCGCTCCCTGCGGGAAGGCGTGTCCGAGACGAGCGTACGAGCAGCAGCAGGCTGGAAGTCGGGCGCAATGGTGGCCCGCTACACCGCCGCAGCAAGTGCAGAACTCGCAATACACGAGTTCCGAAGCAAGCTCGGATGACGTAGCCAGCAGCCGTCAACCGATACCCCGACGCGAATCGGAAAGCTCGATTCATGTATGGCCGAGCTTCCCGATTCCCTGACTTGAAACAATGATCGTCGCTGCGTAGAAGTGCCGTGGCGGTTTCCTACGGGAACGAGTATCGCTAGCTGGTGTTATCCATCTGTCCGACTCGGAGCAGGATGGTTCGGACCGTGGGTGGTACCCATTCGGTTCCACTCTTTGTATGGATTCCGTCGCCGTTCAGTGCTGCGCATATCTCGCGGTATGAAGCACCGCTCTCACGCATTGTTTGCATTCGGCGGACGACTTCGCGCTCTGCCTCGTCAGGTTCAAGCTTGCCATCGTCGGTGAGCTGGCTTCCGTAGGGCACCCTGCCGCCGACGTAACCACCCTCTGCCTGCTTCGCGAGCTTGCCGCCTCGTAGGCGCATCACGATCAGTGCTCGTTCATACTCGGCGATGGCTCCCAGGATCTGGCGGGTGAGGTTGCGGGTCGGATCCTCGCCGCCGTCAGCGAGCGAGTCCGACTCCGCTTCGATCGTGGAGAACACTTGTGCACCGTGACGCCAGATCCGAGCTAGGAGCGTTTCCTGTAGTACGAGGTCGCGAGCGAGGCGGTCCAGCTGCTTGACGACCAGTCCTTCAACTTCGCCGCTCTCGACGGCCTGTAAAGCGCCGTACAGCCCGACACGGGCGTCTAGGCCGTTACTGCCGCTCTGACCCTCGTCACGCTCCCATAGGGCGATTCTGTGTCCGTGCCGTTTGGCCCACGCGGTGATCTGTGCTCGCTGCTGGGGCAGCCCGTAGCCGTGTTCGGCTTGCTCTTTGGTGCTGATACGAAGGTAGGCGGCAAGTCTCACAGCTCGTCATCCTCAACATCTTGGGCGACGAGATAGGCGAGCGCGACGGACTCGACCAGCACCGTTGCCCGTTCAGCGTCACTCAGCAGAAATGGCGCGTGAACGCGCTTCATTTCGTCGGGTGTCACGCCGATTCTCGCTGCGGCTCGGGCAGCTCGGGTCAAGCTCGCTGCCTGCTCTTGCTGGTGGTCACGGAACAGCGATGCGGTGACGAGCACGGCAGCTAGGACGTTGGCGTCCAGCTCGATGCCGAACGCATCGAGCAAGTCGAGTAGCTCGCTGGCGTAGTCCCGACGCGCCCCGCCGAGCAGCCCGTCGTCAAGTGAAACAGCGTCGGCGATCTCTTTGCGGGCCAGTGCCCTCGTCAGTTGCATCTTGTCTTCGCTCCGCACGTCTGAACTCCGTTCCGTTTGTATTGGTGTAGGAATCAAGACTACACACCGTAGTAGTGCTAGCACAACACTACGAATCGGAGATTCTTCGGGTTGTTGTGCGGACCCCGAAAGCCCTCCAGCGTCGAGCGCTTGAACGGCGGACACAAGCTCGGGCACTGCTGCTGGTCGGGCGTCGGTTGCTCGGCGGTGACTGTGTTCGCCTCGTTCGGCTCGCTCCCGCCGAAGGGGGGTGGGGGTAGAGGGGGGTGGCCCCCGTTGTTCGTAAAGGAGTCCCGTAGAGGAGATATCCAAGTCGGATTTGTAGCGTCGTTTGGTTCCCTTCATGGTGCTTTAAACCTCCGTGCCCGCCATGCCTATTTATGGCGGAAACCTTCCGTCACTCGGAGTAGGAGGTCTGGCGTTGTACATCACACTTGCGGAGCTGGAGCAGGCGGCTAGTAGCCCCGACGGGGCAGGCAGTCTGCCAATCGGTGGAGACGCTCTCATCGAAGAGCTACGGGTAGACGCTGGCGTATCGCCTACAGCGATGGCGGCGGCGATCGGTGTTTCAGAACGAACGTGGTACCGCTACGAGAAAGGTATCGGTGAGCGTTTCGCGACTCGGGCGACAGATCAGCGGGCCGCTCGGTTGCTCGCCTATCTTGCTGGGCGGGTCGGCTGATGGCCGCGACACTCGGGAGGGTCGTCGGCCTCGGCACTACCGATCTTCTCGCCCGACGGAACAAGTATCTGCGCGAGCTTCCGTTGCAGGCGCAGACGAACGGGGCCGTCACGAGGTACAACCCCGTTCAGCAGTTGCAGCAGTTCCAGCAGCAGCGCACCGCCCAGCAGGAGCAGGAGCGGCTGCGCTCCTCGGGTAGCTCGTATGACGCTGCGCTCGCCGAGTACAAGGTGAAGCAGCAGGCGAAGCCGAAGGACGATGGTGGCGGTCTGAGCGGCGCTCTCGGCACCGTGCTGGGCGGGTTGGGGAACGTCGGCGAAGCTGCGATGACGGGACTGAAGGTCATCGACGTGCCGCGCCGATCCGTCGTTCGTGGCGTCGAGCAGGCGAAGCGGAACCTCAACCCAGCGGGGCTCGGTCGTCGGGGGCTCGGTGAGGACGAGAACGCCGACTGGTTGACGGCCGACGACTACGGCTTCGGCTCCGTCATCGGTGACGTCTCGGACAGCAAGTGGCTCAACCGCACTCTCGGGTTCACGGGCGACGTGGCCCTCGACCCGCTCACGTACGTCACGTTGGGCGCTGGTCGGTTTGCTGGGCAGGCGGGCCGCGAGGCTGCCGCCATCGCTGCACGCCAAGGCGGTCTTGAGTCGGCGGACACACTCGCGAAGATCGGTCGGTTGGGCGTGAACGCTCTCGGCCCTGAGGAGCGCGCAGCATTCAATGCCGCTTTGCGGAACGTTGGGTCGAAGGACATTGGTGAGGCTGGGCTGCGGTTTGCAGGGCAGCGGCTCCCTGGCACGGGCGGGCTGGCTGATGCTGTGGGTGGCGGGCTGGCTCGGGCTCGTGCTGCGATCGGCGACACGGCCCTCGGACGGGGCGTCCGTTCGCGTCGTGGAGCCGAGGCGACACGACAAGCGAGGGAAGCGCTACACCACGGTGGGCTACCGAACCTGTCGGCCCGTGGGGCTGGTGAGGTGCTCGACTTCCACTCTGCCGAGCGAGCTGTAGGCGGTGAACTCCGCAACGTGTACGGGCGGGCACTCGGTGATGAGGTAGCAGGCTTGTCGGCTCGCCAGCGGGTCGCGCTCACGCACGCCGCCGAGAGAGGCGAACTCGGCGACCACGTTGTGCAACGTGTCGCCCAGGCTGCCAGACAGCGGGGCGTGAACATCCCCGAATCGGCGGGCTACATGCCTCACGTACTGACGCCAGCGGGACGAGCGTTCTTCGACAATGCGCCTGAAGGTGGACGCGCGTTCATCAATGATGCTGCAGCGTCAGGGTTCCTACGAAAGCGCGAGCTATTGCCAGGCACCCACACGCTGTACGGGCGAACGTTCACCCTCGAAGATGGCACGATCGAAGAACTCAACCGTGTGTTGCCGACTGTGTTCGCCGACAAGTTACTGACGAAGCCATACGAGGATGACTACGCGAAGCTCGGATCGCTCTACATCAACGGCCTTGCCTCTGACGCTGGAACCGCAGCAGGTATCCAGCGGGTCGGCGTACCGCTCTCCGAAGCGATGGAAGCAGTGCCCGACGATGCCGCCATGAGGAGCGCCGTCGAACTACTCGCGGGCCAGGACCGTGCCGCACGGAACGCCGCCGTCGCGCAACGGCGCGATGTCGTGCGGGAAGCTGGTGATCTCGTCGCCCACGCACAGACGGCAGGTGTTGCCGCCATGCCCTCGCTGATGCAGGCAGCAGCGGACGTGCCCGAAACGGTTGTGTCGCTGCGGAGGTTGACGAGGAAGTTCCATAAGCAGGCACCGCGTACGGCAAGCGAGATCCGTGAACGCATCACGGAACTTGACGCCGTACTACTTGCAGCAGGCCAGGACGAAGCGTTGCAGCCGACCGCCTACCTGCTGGCGGCGGCGGCACAGAAGATGGCAGAAGCCGACCACGGGCAGCAGGTCGTGAACGCTCTCCGCCAGGTCGTGCGTGATGGACGGACACAGTCGGAAGTCGACTTGATCTTCAAACACGAACTACGGGACGGCTGGCGGCAGATCGGCGACCAGTTCGGACTTGACTACGCAGTACGGGCAGAGGTTGAGCAGGCGCTACGTCGTGTCGAAACCGAGGTGAACAACGGTGGGCTGTGGCGGCTGCTCGACAGCTACACGCAGTTCTTCAAGACGTACGCGACCTTGTCGCCAGGGTTCCACGTTCGCAACGCGATGGGTGCGACGTTCATGAACCTGACCGAAGGCGTGAAGGTCCGAGAGATGACGGAAGCGCTTGCGCTGTGGAAGCGATACACGGCCAATCCCGAACAGTTCATGGCGACCGCTGACGACCGAGTGCGGACAGCACTTCAGGCGACGTTCGGCTCGGGCGCTGGCGGGTCCGTGTCTGCCGAAGAACTTGTCGGCGGCTCCGACGTTCTCGGAAGGCTCACGTCAAACCGCGTGTCGAAGCTCGGGCGTACGGCTGGTGAATGGGTGGAAGGCCCAGCACGATTGTCATTGGCACTCAACAGTGTTGATTCGGGCATGAGTCTGGACGAAGCAATAGCGCGTCTAACGCGCGTCCATTTCGACTACAGCGAGCTATCCAACTTCGACCGCCACATGAAGCGCATCATTCCATTCTGGACGTTCATGTCCCGCAACCTGCCGCTGCAGTTGCAGCAGATCCTCACGAAGCCACGCGTCTATCAGCAGTACGCATCACTCGTCCGCAACATGCGTGAGGACGACGACGGCGCATTCGTGCCGTTGTGGTGGCGGGAACGCGGAGCGTTCAGACTCCCGTTCGGCGATGACTTGTATGCGATGCCCGACCTACAGCACGTCAACCTCGGTGAAGACCTGGCGAAGCTCGATCCGTCGAACCCGCTGCGCTTGTTCTCCGATGTCAACCCGCTGCTGCGGGTGCCCGCCGAACTTGCCTTTGATCGTAAGGCGTTCACCGATTCACCGATTCGGGAGGACGAGAACCGCTGGTTGTATGCCTTGCTCAACATGGTGCCAACCGCCGCCCAGGGGGCGAGGCTGTCTGGCACGGGACAGTACGACGATAAGCAGCTACAAAACTTGTTGAACTATCTCGGGGTTCCCGTGCGGCAACTGACGCCCGCCGTCGAGAGCGGCGAGCGTCGCCGTCGTGAATGGGCCGACCAGTGACGAAGTTCAACCATCATCGCCAGGTTGAGCATTCGACACGCGGAAAGCTCAACGCTGAGGCTCGGCAGGAACAAGCCCGCGAGGAATGGCGGGCAATCCGTGCCGCCGAGCAGCGGCGAGCGCGGCGGATCATCGAACGTCACGCCGATGACGTCCGATTCTTTGCCGACCTGCGCGCCCGCAGGCGACAGCTCTCACGCGCCCAGGTCGGGGCCGTGCTACGCATCGCTCAGGAACGTGGCTGGTCGACTTCGCTCGACCCGAGTTCGTCACGCCCGCCAGCGTTGAGCCCTGCGGAGCGAGATGCCTACAAGCGCTTGCAGGAGCACCAGGAGCGTCGAGCCCGCACCGTGTTAAGTGACGGATGTCACAAGACCCACCAACGGCCGTAACGCGTTCGCAACAATCCTACTAGCTGGTGTTTTGTCCCTACCAAGTGGTAGAAGCCCTGCTAGTGGGCTGCGTGCCGTGGCGACCTATAGGTGAGTGGCAGTAGTGGAGCGCACTGCACCACGAACGTTGACAACTTGGACATTCCTCAAGCACGGGGGAAAGCGAACGCTGGGAAGCGCCGCTTGAGCCCCTCATATGGCTGGGCACAGCAGGGCAGTACAACCCTGGGGCCTCGGATAGAGGACACGAAGAGCAATACTCCATTGACGAGGAGTACGAATCTGGCAGCGTGAACGGGAAGTCCAAGCACATACAACCGACAAAGACGGTCCATCGCCGTCTAAGTCAGTTGTACCCCAAAGCAAGTACATAGCCAACCTTTGCGGTTGGCGATGCGGTCTGATGGTGAGCCTCCAAGAGCCTGAGCGATAGCGGAAGTCTCGCTGAAAGGCTCACCATCCTCGTTCTCTCTGAACCTTGCTCGGCTTTCACAAGCTGACCGCTTGTGTACGCCTCCCAAGATACTCCTGGCCACACCGCACCTAGCGGTGCTATGCCGAGCCGCACCGCTCGCCTTCCGCGAGTGGGAAGGCTCGCTATCGCGGCTGATTTGCGAACACACGCCCTGGGCGAGATTCACCGCGCGGCAGTTATCCGTACGGGCGAGCAGTCGATCGGCGCTCTACGGGCGAAATAGAGGCCAATCCGAGGCGACTACAGCGAGTCGAGTATCGCCGCTCGGTGGGCCTCGTACTCGGCTTCGGTCACCAAGCCATCGGACAACAGCGAGTCCAGCAAGATGAGTCGTTCGCGGATCGGATGGCTCTGCTCAACATCGGTGAGAGTCGCTGGCTGGTCTGGCTGTGGTACATCGTCGGTTGGCGTGTCGTGCTCGGCAGTGCCCTGGTCCGTCACAGTCTCACGCTTCACTGAGGCAGCGAACAACGCGTTTCGTCGTGCTTCATAGACGGCGGTCGGCATGACGCCCGCGGCGTGGTAGTGCTCCATGTCACGCAGACGCGCCCGCTCGCGGCGCGTCAGGTTGGATTCGTTGGCTGACGTGACACTCTCGGCGCGGCAAGCGGGTGGCGAAGGCTGGCGACGGTGTCGTCGCCCGTCTGCGCGGGCGAAAGGTCGGCGGAGAAGGGGCCACCACGCGAGCAGCAGCAGTGCAGCCCCGATCGTTATAGCCAGCACGCCAGCCAGGCCAGCGGACATGTCGCCTTGCCCTGGCGGGGCACAGTCGTAGGTGACGGATCTACCCGCCCCTCCGAGCACGACAGACTCGCAGCCTGAACCAAGCACGTCGGCGGCAGCAACGAAGAACGTCACCGCGCATAGCGAGCCGAACACTCGCCAGACCCATAGCCAAACTCGCGCCCACGTCGTCACTCCCTGTCCCCTTCCGCTCGTTCGGGAACGTAGCAACCCCGCCCATCGCCAGTGGTGTGTTCGCATCACAGGCACGTCGCCCACCAGGGCCAGCGGCTCGCCGACAGCGAGCAGCGGGCCAAACACAGCACCTTCCTCGCAGGTATTCGGCACGTTGCGGCCGACCCGCAGCCTCGCGGCGGTCGGCGGCAGATCAGCTACCGTTCGGGACGACAACCAAACACGACCCGAGAAAGAAATACTGTTCGACCAGGCAACTCGTCGGAATCGACCCGCTCGCGACGGCCCAACCGTCGCTAGCCTGGGCCGCACCCCTCACGGGAGTGCGGGGACGTAGCTCAGCTGGCTAGAGCACCTCCTTTGCAAGGAGGGGGTCGTGGGTTCGAGTCCCATCGTCTCCACCATACGAACGCCAAGGCATCGCCTCGGTCTGTTCGGGTGGCCGGGGTGACACACTGCGGTGATGGGGGAGATGCTGGGTGGGGATACGGGTGTGGCGGTTGTGCTGCGGGCGGTGACCGACGACGATCTCGACGCGGTGGTGGCGGTGGCGTTGGCGCAGGACCTGGCGTGGTGGGGCGAATCGCACGGCGACGCCGACGACACCAAGGACGAGGTCGAACGGGCGATCGCGGCCCACGGGTCGGCCGACGGGGGCACGCGTGTCGCCGTGGTGGGCGACACGGTCGTCGGGGTGGGGTTGCACTTCGCCCACGGCCAGTCGTCGGTCGCCGCCGACCCGGCGCACCCAGCGGCCGACGATGCCCGGGCGGCGTTGATCGACTGGTTGGTCGCTGGCGGCGCGCAGGTGATCGACGCACCACCGCAGGACCCGACCCTGCTCGCCTTGCTGGCCGCACGCGGCTACCTACCGACCCGTTCAAGCTTCGAGCTCGAACGTGGCGCCGACCTCGGCGACGTACCGCGAGTCGCACCACCCGACGGCGTGGAGTTCGTCGAGTACCGGCCGGGCATCGACGACCACGACGTGTACGACACCATCTACTCGGTGTGGACCGACGTACCGGGCCACACCGACCGTCCGTTCGACGAGTGGCGCGGGCTGTTCGTCAGCGGCGCTCGTTTCGATCCGAGCCTGGTGGTGGTCGCCCGTCGGACCGACGGCGACCGGCGCGTCGCTGGTGTGTCGATCGGCAGGCTGTTCGACGACGTCGGCTGGGTGATGCAGATCGCAGTCGGCCGCCCGGACCGATCGATCGGTCTCGGTCGGGCGCTGCTCGTCGAGGTGCTCCACCGGCTCGTGGCGTCGAACGACCTGCGGAGCGTGGGCCTCAGCGTCGAAGCGGTGAACGAGACCGCGCTCGGCCTGTATCGCAGCGTCGGTCTCGAACCCACCGGCGAATGGCAACACTGCACTCCCGCCCCGTGAGGGGGATGCCAACGCCGCGTTTCGGCGTTGTGGTTGGGTGGGGTGGGTGACAGGCTCCCGTCCGATGGCGACGCTCGTGTTCTTCCATGCCCATCCCGACGACGAGAGCATCCTCACCGGCGGCAGCATCGCCCGGGCGGCCGACGAGGGGCATCGGGTCGTGCTGGTCACCGCCACCGACGGGCGCCACGGCGAGGTGCCCGACGACCTTGCCGAGGGCGAGTCGCTGGCCGACCGTCGGCGGGTCGAGACCGAACGCTCGGCGGCGGTGCTCGGTGCGCAGCGGGTCGCCTGGCTCGGATACGGCGATTCGGGCATGACCGGTTGGGAGCAGAACGGCGACCAAGGCAGCTTCCATCAGGCCGACCTCGACGAGGCGGCGGGCCGCCTCGCGGCGATCCTCACCGAGGAGGCTGCCGACGTCCTCGTCACCTACGACTGGCACGGCAACTACGGCCACCCCGACCACATCAAGGTCCATCGCGTCGGCCACCGAGCCGCCGAGCTGGCCGGCACCGGTGAGGTGTTCGAGGCGACCGTCAACCGTGACGCGATGCGCGAGCAGTTCGAGGCAGCCCGGGCGGCCGGTTTGACCCTCGACTTCGGCGACGACTTCGACCCCGACGGCCCGGCCGACGACGGCAACCCGATGGGCGAGCCAGCGGCGGCGATCGCGATCCGCGTCGACGTGTCGGCCTGGACGGCGCGCAAGCGTGAGTCGATCCGCTGCCATCGCAGCCAGGTCACCGACACGATGTTCTTTCTCAGCATGCCCGACGACGACTTCGCCGTAGCGTTCGGTACCGAGTGGTACGTCCGCCCCGGCGTGCCCGGCCCACCGGTGGACGGCTGGCTCGTCGGCTGAGCCAGCCGCCCCACCGAAGCGCTACTGCCGCACGGCGCTGCCGGCGAGCGCGGCCGCGATCGCCCCGACGTGGTCGTGATCGGTGCCGCAGCAACCGCCCACCACACACAGGTCGAAGATCGACGCCAGTTCGCCGTACAGGCCGGCCAGCTCGTCGATGTCGCCGCGATCGAGTTCGGTCGCGGCGTCGAGTTCGGCGTGGCTGAGCTTGGACGCGTTGGCCCGGACGCCTCGAATGCGTCCCAGCCATGGTGCCCGCTGGTCGAGCACCGGCAGGAAGTGCGTGGGGTGGGCGCAGTTGAGCATGTAGTACGCGGGCGCGCCACCGGTGGAGTCGTCGACCTTGGCGATCGCGTCGCCGATCGACTGGCCCGACGGCAACCGCCCGTCGGTCTCGACGGTGAACGAGACGACCGACGCCAGCCCGACCGCCTCGGCTGCTCGGGCGACGCCGATCGCCTCGTCGGCGTAGGTCATCGTGATCGCGCTGATCATGTCGGCACCGGCCTCGGCGAACGCCCGCGCCTGCAACCCGTGATAGGCGGCAGCCTCTGCCGCCGACATGCGGGCTTCGACGACGTAGCCGTCGCCGCGGGGGCCGATCACGCCGTTGGTGACGGCGGTGACGCCCGGCCGGGCGTAGCGCAGGCCGTCGATCAGCGCGACCGCGCGCTGGTTGAGGGCGGTGAGCTGCTCGGCATCGAACCCCAGCCGGGCAGCCCAGTCGAGGCTGGCTCGCCAGGTGGGCGTGTCGAGCACGATGCCAGCCCCGTGCCGTTCGGCGATGTCGAGGTACGGGGTGTAGTACGCCGCCAGCATGGCCGTGCCGACCTCGTCGGCGAGCAGCGGGAAGGCGGCGAACTCGGCCAGCTCGACGCCGTCCTGGAAGACCAGCCGGGTCTCGAGGCCGCCGTCGGTCACGAACGGCGTGCTACTGGTCAGTTGGGGGAGTGACATGGGTTGGGTTCCTTTCGTCTGATGTCATCCATGACGGCGTGAGGTTCGATGTCACGTTGTGAGATCGACGTTGTGAAATCGACCTGTGAGACCGGCACGGTGAATCGACGATCGAGCGGCCTTCATAGTGTTGCGCCGTGGGGACACCGGGGCTGATCGGTCGCGAGGGCGAGTTCGCCGAGGTCGCTGCGCGGCTGCGCGCCCACCGGCTGGTGACGATCGTCGGCCCGGGTGGGGTCGGCAAGACGGCGTTGGCCAAAATGGCTGCCGACCGGCTGGCCGAGGGCTTCCCGCTCGGCACCCGGCTGGTCGACCTCACCCGGCTCGACGACGCCAGCGCCGTGGCAGGGGCGTTTGCCGCCCAGCTCGGATTCGACTCGTTCGACGCCCTGCTCGGGGCGCCGGTCGATCATCCGGTGCTGCTGCTCGTCGACAACTGCGAGCACCTGCTCGACGCGGCCGCGGCCGCGCTCGCCCGACTTCTCGGGGCGTGCGCACAGGTGACGGTCCTGACCACCAGCCGTGCCCCGCTCGAGATGCCGGGGGAGTCGCTCGTGGCGCTCGCTCCACTCCCACTTCCAGCTGCCGACAGCGAGCCGCGTGACAGCGCGTCGGTGGCGCTGTTTCTCGAGCGTTGTGACGCGACCGGAGTGGAGGTCGATGACGGTGATCTGCCCGATGCGGTCGAGCTGTGCCGGCAACTCGACGGGTTGCCCCTGGCGCTCGAACTGGCTGCAGCCCGGACGCGCACGATGAGCATCGCTGAGATTTCGGCCCGGCTAGCCGACAGCGTCGACGTGCTCGCGCGCCCACGGTTCCGGGGCGACCCGCGTCATCGCAGCCTCGCCGACACGATCAGCTGGTCGTACGAGTTGCTGTCCGGGAACGCAGCCAGCGCGCTCGGTCAACTCGGTGTGTTCGTCGGTCCGTTCACGGCGGCGACCGCGCGCTCGGTGACGGGCGTGGACGACTTCGACGAAGCGCTCGACGAACTGATCACCGCCTCGCTCGTGGTGGCCGACACGTCCGGGACCGAGGCTCACTACCGCCTGCTCGACACCATCCGCGCCTTCGCGCGCGAACGGCTCGACGGCAGCGGCGCCGCGACTGCCGCCTACGACCGGTTCGTCAACCATGTGATCGACCGCAGTCGCGCTCAGCTCACCGGAGCGTCCGCCGACTGGCGCCCTGGGCTGCTCCGTGAGTTGATCGACTCGTTCGACGACATCGCCGAGGCGTTGCGCTGGTGCATCACCCACGACGTCGACCCGCGCCGTTCCCACCAGCTGTGCTCGGCGTTGTGGGGTGTGGTCCACCAGGCCCACGGCGACGACATCGTCGACATCATGCGCCGGGTGACGGAACGATTCCCGGGCACCGAGACGCGTGGGGGTGTGCACGCGGTCGCTGTGCTGGCGACGGCCGAGTACGTCACCGGCCGGCCACACGAAGCGCTGGCGCTGGCCGAGCCGCTCACCGCGCGCGGTGGGGACGATCTTCCGGCAGTGGTGCTGCACCGTCTGCTGGGCCAGGCCCGCAACGCCGTCGGCGACCGGCAGGCAGCGATCGCGGCGTTCGGTAGCGGGGCCGAGATCGCCTACGCCGCCGGGATGGTGGCGATGGGCCAGGAGCTCGACGTGGCGGTGGCCGTCGTGCGCGCCGACCTCGATGACCCGGAAGCGCTTGGTGTCGTCGGCGAGGTGGTCGACACCACTGCCGGCGAACGATCGCTGGTAGCCGTCTGGGCGCGCACGGTGTACGCCTGGCTGCTCGCCCGTCACGACCCGCATGCAGCACGGGCTGCTGCCAGGTCGGCGCTGGCGGAGGCCCGTACTGTCGGCTTCCCCGTCGCGGTTGCGGCCAACTTGCGTACCACGACGCTCAGCGCACTGGCACTCGGCGACCGTGCCGACGCCACGTCGTCACTGGGTGAGCTGCTCGACGACCTGCTCGAACGCGGTGCCCTGTCGAACGCGCGCCTGGTGGCCGACCCGGCCGCCGCGCTCGCGTACGCGGCTCGTCACCCTGCCTGGCCCGAACTGGCAGCGACCGCCCGTGCGCTGCCCATCACCACCTTGGTGTGCTCGCAGTTCGAACTCGTGCCGGTCCCTCGGTCCGACGCAGCACCACTCGCCCGACGTGAACTGTTCCGTACCGTCCGCGCGCTCTTACGCGACCTCGAAGCCGGCATCGAGCCGGCGAGTGCCGTCGACACGACAGCGGCGATCCGGGCGACGGGTGACGTCTACGAGTTCGAGTTCGCGGGCACCCGGGTGACCGTCCGGGCGGGCAAGGGCGTCGGGGATCTCGTCCGCTTGATCGAGGCGGACGGTGCCGAGATACCGGCGACCGAGTTGGCGGACGTCGGGGTGGAGCAGGGCTCGACCGGGGAACTGCTCGACGGGCCTGCCCGGCGCGACTACGAACAGCGCATCCGCGATCTCCAGACCGAACTCGACGCCGCCGAGCACGACAACGACTACGCCCGCACCTACCGCTACCAGGTCGAACTCGACACACTGATCGACCACCTCACCGCGGCCGTGGGCCGCGGTGGCCGCACCCGCCGCGGCGCCGGCAACGCCGAGCGGGCACGTTCAGCGGTGACCCATCGCACGCGCGCCGCGATCCGCCAGTTCGAGCGGCTGCATCCGGCACTCGGGCGCCACCTCGCCCACGCCGTCAACACCGGCACCTACTGCAGCTACCGCCCCGAGCACCCGGTCACCTGGCACGTCGAGCGATCCTGACAAGTAGTTGTCGGTTCAGGTCATCTCGATACAACGGGGTGGCGGCTACGCCGCGGGTGCGCCACTCGACGACCTGGGGAAGGTTCGCCGGGACTTCACGAGATGTCCACGTCGGCGCGGTCGCGTTGAACGACCGCGTCGCTATGGTCGTTGCGCTCACTCGAGCACGACGCACACGAGAAGGTGATAACCCGAATTGCACGCCTGGAGGCCCCCCACATGAACACCGCCCTGACCCCGATCACCCCCAAGTTGGAGCGATTCCTGGCCTCCACGTCGTTGCCGACGCCGTTCGTGGTGTTCGACGTCGACGTCGTCGAGCAGCGCTACCGCGCACTGCGCGACGCGCTGCCCGCGGCCAACGTGTACTACGCGGTCAAGGCAAACCCGGGCCGCCCGATCCTCGAACGGCTGCACGCGCTCGGGTCGTCGTTCGACGTTGCCAGCCCGGCCGAGATCGAGGCCTGCCTGGCAGTCGGCGTGCCGCCTTCCCGGATCTCGTACGGCAACACCATCAAGAAGCGTGCCGACATCTCCACCGCGGCCGCGCTCGGTGTGCGCCGGTTCACGGTCGATTGCGTCGAAGAGCTCGCCAAGGTCGTCGAGCTGGCACCCGGGTCGAGCGTGTGCGTGCGTCTGTTCCACGACTGCGGCGGCGCCGACTGGCCGCTGTCGCGCAAGTTCGGCTGTGCCCCGAGCGATGTCGTGCGCCTGCTGGTGGCCGCCAGCTCGGCCGGGCTGGCGTGCGGCGTGTCGTTCCACGTCGGCTCGCAGCAACGCGACGTCCACAGCTGGTTCGAGACGCTCGGCGTGGTCGCCGACGTGTTCGCCCAGGCCCGCGAGCTCGGCGCGGCGCCATCGTTCCTCAACCTCGGCGGCGGCTTCCCGGGCACGTACCGCGACGCGGTGCCCGACATCGGCGACTACGGCACGGCGGTCACCGCCGCGCTCGGCCACTGGTTCCCCGAGGCGCTCCGCCCCGACAGCCCGATCGAGGTGATGGTCGAGCCCGGCCGCTACCTGGTCGCCGACGCCGGCGTCCTGCGCAGCGAGGTGGTGCTCGTCTCCACCCGCACGGTCGACGACTTCGAGCGCTGGGTGTACCTCGACGTCGGCAAGTTCCACGGGCTCGCCGAGACGATGGACGAAGCGATCCGCTACCGGCTGCGCACCAGCCGCGACGGTGGCCCGACCAGCCCGGTCGTCATCGCCGGGCCCACGTGCGACTCGGCCGACGTGCTGTACAGCAAGAGCGGCTACGAGCTTCCGGTCACCTTGCGCGACGGCGACCTGGTCGACCTGCTGTCGGCCGGTGCGTACACCACCACGTACTCGTCGGTGGGCTTCAACGGCTTCGCGCCCCTCGCCGAGCACTTCATCTGACGTGTCTGGTTTGCGAACCCCGTACTACCTGCTCGACGAGGCGCGCCTGGTGCGCAACCTCGACGTCGTCGCTGCCGTGCGTGAGGCGTCGGGCGCCAAGTCGGTGCTGGCGCTCAAGTGCTTTTCCACGTGGGGCGTGTTCGACCTGATCGGCCGGTACCTCGACGGCACCACGAGCAGCTCGCTGTACGAGGCCCGGCTCGGCCGCGAACGGTTCGGTAAGGAGGTCCACGCCTACAGCGTGGCGTGGGACGCTGGCGAGGTTGCCGAGGTCGCCGCGCTGGCCGACAAGGTGATCTTCAACTCGGTGGCGCAGTTGCGGGCCCACCGCGACGCGGTCGCCGGCCTGCCGCTCGGCCTGCGCGTCAACCCCGGCGTGAGCTACTCGCACTTCGACCTGGCCGACCCGGCCCGCCCGCACTCACGTCTCGGGGTGACCGACGACGCCGAACTCGCGGTGGTCGCGCCCGACCTGAGCGGCCTGATGTTCCACTTCAACTGCGAGAACGACGACGTCGAGGCGCTCGCCCGGGCGGTCGGCGTGATCGCCGAGCGCTACGGCGCGTTGCTCGACGGCATGGACTGGGTCAGCCTGGGTGGCGGCATCTCGTTCACGAACCCGGGGTACCCGGTGGAACGGCTGGTGGAACTGCTCGCCGGCCTGGCCGAACGGTTCGGTGTGCAGGTGTACCTGGAGCCCGGCGAGGCGACGATCACCGGCACCGCCGAGCTGGTCACCTCGGTGCTCGACGTGGTCCGCAACGACGCCGAGATCGCGGTCGTCGACGCCTCGGTCGAAGCCCACATGCTCGACCACCTGATCTACGCGACCAATCCCCGCGTGGAATCGCCGGCGGCCGGTGACCACCCGGTGACGATCGCCGGTCGTACCTGCCTGGCTGGTGACGTGTTCGGCGAGTACACGCTCGACGCCCCGCTCGCCGTCGGCGACGAGGTTCGGTTCGCCGACGCGGCGGGGTACACGATGGTGAAGGCCAACTGGTTCAACGGGCTGCGCCGGCCGTCGATCGTCGTCCGTCGTCTCGACGGCACGCTCGACGTCGTCCGCGAGTTCGGATACCACGACTACGAGTCCAGCCTGGGAGGCGAATCATGAAGACCAACGTGCTCATCATCGGTGCCGGCGGTGTCGCCCACGTCGCGGCCCACAAGGCCGCGCTGCACAACGACGTGCTCGGCGACATCTGCATCGCCTCGCGCACGGTCGCCAAGTGCGAGGCGATCATCGACAGCGTGCGCCGCAAGGGCCACGTCAAGGACCCGTCGAAGCGGCTGCACGCGCGCCAGCTCGACGCCCTCGACGTCGCCGCCACCGCGGCCCTGATCCGCGAGACCGGCTCGCAGATCGTCGTCAACCTCGGTTCGGCGTTCGTCAACATGTCGGTGCTCGACGCCTGCATCGAGACCGGTGCGGCCTACATCGACACGGCCATCCACGAAGACCCCGACAAGGTCTGCGAAGACCCGCCGTGGTACGCCAACTACGAGTGGCCGAAGAAGGACGCCTGCACGGCGGCCGGTGTCACCGCCGTGCTCGGTGCCGGCTTCGACCCCGGCGTGGTCAACGCCTACGCCGCGCTGGCCGCCAAGAAGTACTTCGACACGATCGACACGATCGACATCCTCGACGTCAATGCCGGCAGCCACGGCCGCTACTTCGCCACCAACTTCGACCCCGAGATCAACTTCCGCGAGTTCGTCAAGGTGTGGACGTGGATCGATCGCCAGTGGCAGGAGTTCCCCACCCACGCCGTGAAGCGCACGTTCGACTTCCCGGTCGTGGGGCAGCAGCCGATCTACCTCAACGGCCACGACGAGCTGCACTCGCTGGCCAAGCACATCGACGCCAACAGCATCCGCTTCTGGATGGGCTTCGGCGACCACTACATCAACGTCTTCACCGTGCTGCGTACGCTCGGCCTGCTCGACCACGAACCGGTGCAGCTCGCCGACGGCGGCGAGGTGGTGCCACTCAAGGTGGTCAAGGCCGTGCTGCCCGACCCGCAGAGCCTGGCAGCCGGCTACACCGGCAAGACCTGCATCGGCGACATCGTCAAGGGCACCAAGGACGGCCAACCGCGCGAGCTGTTCATCTACCAGGTCAGCGACCACGCCGATGCCTACGCCGAGGTCGAGTCGCAGGGCATCAGTTACACCGCCGGCGTGCCGCCGGTGGCCGCCGCGTTGCTCATCGCCGACGGCCGCTGGGACGCGGGCACGATGGTCAACGTCGAAGAGCTCGACCCCGAGCCGTTCATCGAGATTCTCGACCGGATCGGCCTGCCCACCGAGTACCGCGAGATCGAGCCCGGCTCGCCGGCCTCGTTCGACGGTGAGGTGCGCGCACTCGACGAGGAGTTGGCGAACGCCACGGCGACCGTCACCGTGTCGGCGGCCGACCCGATGATCGCCGTCCGCCGGTGATGCTGATCGTCACCTGAACGCAGACTAACCACCACGTTCGGCGGTTTGTTGACCGCGTAAGGCGCCGATAACGTCGTGCGCAATCAAGCAACGGGCGGACTGTCAACCTGCGTTGGAGCTGCCCTGTGCGCGCGCCCGGACTTCCGGGCTGCACAGCAATGAGGATGCGGAGGACGAACGTGGTGGTTGAGACGGGACGGGATCGGCGCGGGCGCCGGACGTTGGGAGCACTGGCGACCCTGGCGATCCTCGCCGGGTTCACGACCTGGAACGCAGCCAAGGTCAGCGCCGCCCCCGGCGACGCGGTCCCCCAGTTGACCACCAAGACCAGCCAGCCGACAGAGGTCGGTGGCGGCGGCACGATCCAGTACGCGATCAACTACACGTGCTCGAACAACCAGTCCGAAGAGCCCGTCGACGGGTGCGACGGGTCGCTGTTCGCCGACCCGATCCCACTCTTCACGAACGTGTACGGCGAGCTGATGCCGCTCGAGTTCGTCAGCGCCACCGGCCCGGCGAGCGTGTGGCCCGACGGGTTCACGCTCGACACCACCGACCCGGCCAACCCCGTCGTGCGGTCGACGGCGGGCACGTGGCCGGCGGGCACGTCGGGCACGATTTTCATCACCGTGCAGGTTCCCGCCGGAATGGTGCCCGAGGGGCCCCAGACGGTGGTGAACCAGGCCACGGTGTCCGACGTCGAGTCGAACACCGTCGATCCGTCCGACGAGGCGTTCACCGATCTGGTGGGCTTCACGCCGGAGTGGGAGGTCAGCAAGATCGGCCCGACGACCAACACGCGTATGAACCGCGACTACGACTGGGTGGTGTCGGTGTGCGGTCCGTCGACGTCGGCACTGTGGCCGGTGTTCGAGATCACCGACACGCTGCCGGCCGGCTTCCAGTTCGTGTCCGCGCAGTACGGCGGCACGTTCACCGACGACGGTGACACGGTGGGCATCTCCGACGGCGCGGCCACGGTGACCTGGACGTTCGACACCGACAACCGGCCTGCGCTCGGCGCCGACGGCTGCTTCCGGATGACGGTCACCGGCCGCTTCCCGTCCGACTATGTGCACCCCGACTCGGAGGACGTCAACGACGACAACGTCGGCGGCGCGGTCAAGACCAACGTCGCCACCGGCCTCGGCAAGGTCGACCCGGCCGACCCGGGGACCGACCTGGGCGAGGCCCCGTGGGACACCACGCTCGTCGGGCCGCAGTTCGGCTCGGCCGGTACGTCGAAGCGCTTCAGCGACCTGGCCGGCAACGACAACTTCTACACCACAGTCGGGGACCAGGGGCGCTTCAACCTCTCGGCCAGCGTCGACAGCGACTACCTGCTCAACGAGGTGTCGCTCACCGACGGCGACTGGGCGTTCACCACCGGTGGGCCGGGCACGTCGGGCGTTGGTGTGCCCCCCAGCTTCCTGCCGACGGCAATCTCGCCCGGCACGTGGAACGACCCGGTCACGGCGACGATCGAAGCCTCCGTCGACGGCCTCGACTGGGACGTGATCGAGTCCGGCGTCGTGTCGGGAGCGGCCGACATCGCGATACCCGGAGGCGAGGGGTACCGATCGTTCCGCTGGGTGTGGACCAACCCGGGTTCGATCCGTGGCGACTTCGCCGCCACCGGCCAGGCGATCATCGGCGAACTCGGCCAACCCGAAGACGACTTCGGCCTGTACACGAACACGTCGACCCTGGTGGTGCTGCCCGACGGGGCGGCGATGGCGACCGACACCGACTCCGACCAGTACATCCTCGAGAGCCCGCAGCCGCACCCGCAGGTGGCCAAGACGACGTCGAACCCGTCGCGCCAGCCGGGTCAGACCACCACCTACACGATCGTCGCCCGCAACCACGCCGACGCGACCGGCAACCTGGTCAACCCGGTCGTCACCGACTGCATCCCCGAGTACCTCGACCTCCAGGGCTCGCCGACCGCGGCGGCGCCGTGGGTGGCCGGCCCAGCTCACACGTGCGCGGCCGGTGAGACGCCGCTCAGCTTCCAGTGGAACGCCACGCTCGCACCGGGCGCGGAGACCACCGCGATCACCTACACCGTGCAGGTCGCGTCCGCCGATCCGGGGCCGGTCGCCCCATACGGCACGTACAGCAACACGGCGATCATCTCGCCCGACGGTGGCGGCAGCTTCGGCCACTGCGTCAACACCAACCCGGTGTGCGGTTCGACCGCGGTCGTGACGGTGACCCCCACCGTGGAGTTGGCGTCGAACAAGTGCGTGTCGGGCGAACTCGACGGTGGCATCTTCCGGCCGACGCCGCGCTGCACCGATGGCCAGCCTGCGCAGACCCCGGCGTTCACCGTGCCCGGCGGCCCGATCACCTACCGCCTCCAGCTCGAGAACGTCGGCAACACCGACGCCGACCAGATCGACTTCGTCGACATCTTCCCGTACGTCGGCGACACCGCCGTGATCACCGGCTCGGGTGGCACGCTCAATCAACGCAACAGCGAGTACGCACCGATCCTCATCGACGAGATCGAGGCCCCCGCAGGTTGGACCGTGTGGTACTCCACGAGCGCCAACCCGTGCCGGCCCGAGGTCGGCGGCCCCACCACCGGCTGCGACGCGCCGAACTGGACGAGCACACCCGACCCGCTCGCGCTCGCCTCGTACCGTTCGATCAAGCTGTCGCACCCCAGCCAGCTCAACCGGGGCGAAACGGCCGAGTTCACGTGGCAGATGCGCGCCCCCGTGGTCGACGCCAGCTACGACCTCGGCGGCAGCGACCCCGACGACCCAGCCGAGTTCCTCGCCGTGTGCGAACCGCTCGTCGTATCGGCCGACCCCGAGCACTGCCCCCGCGCGGTCAACAGTTTCGCCTACGGCGCCGATGCGGCCGGCCTGCCCGGCGGCACGCCGCAGCCCGGCCGCCTGTTCGCCGAACCGCCGCAGGTCGAGGTGCGCGTGCTCGAGTCGCAGTTCTCGAACGAGATCGGCAACCGGGTGTGGTTCGACCGCAACTACGACGGGCTCCAAGACCCCGACACGTCGGCCAGCGGCGAGCCGGGCATTCCCGGCATCTACATCGAGCTGGTCGATTCCAACGGTGACGTGATCGCCACCACCTACACCGACGCCAACGGCTACTACCTGTTCAGCAGCCTCGACGGTCTGCCGATTCCCAACGGCGACTACACGCTGCGGTTCTACCCGCCGGCCAACTGGTACGTGTCGCCACCCGACGTGAGCGGCGACCCCACCGACGCGGGTGCCCCGGGCGGTACCAACCCGGGCACCAACACCGACGACGACAGCGACCTGCCGCGCACACCGAGCGGCAACCACATCGACCTGGGGCCGTACTACGAGACGGTCAGCATCACGCTCGGTGACAACCCGAACCTCAACGTCGGGGAACCGAACGAGGGCGAGTCCGACCTCACGTGGGACCTCGGCCTGTGGCGCGCCGAGCCGGCGGTGACAATCGACAAGGTCACCCGCGACAGCGCGTGGAACCCCGACGATGCCGGCGACGGCGTGCACATCATCCAGGGTCGCCCGGTCACCTGGACCTACACCATCGTCAACACCGGTAACACCCGGCTCGAGAACGTCAGCATCACGGACAACAACGGGACGCCCGGCAACCTCGCCGACGACTTCTCGGTGACGACCTGCATCATCACCGAGCAAGGTGAGAACTCCGATGGCTTGTTGACGACCGTCACGCCAGACATCAACCTGAATCGCGGCGCAGAGATCACGTGCACCGCCACCGGCACGGCCGGCACGGTGAACTACACCAACATCGGCACGGTCACCGGCGACCCCACCACCGACGACGGCACGCCCGTCACCGGCACGCCGCCCGGGTACCCGAACCTGCCGGCGGTGACCGACAACGACCCGTCGAGCTACGTCGCCGGCAGGTACGACCTGGCCCTGGCGAAGACCGTCGCCGCCCCGAACCTGGCCACCGGTGAAGTGGTGTACACGATCGTGGTCGAGAATCAGGGCACCGTGCCCTCGGGCGACTACACCGTGACCGACCTGTTGCCGGAGGGCCTGAGCGTTGTCTCGGCCGTACCGGCCGCGACCAGCACGACGCCGAGTGCCACCACCACGACGATCACGTGGGACCTCGGTGGCCTCGCACCGGGCGCCCGCCAGACGATCACGCTGACGGCTCACATCGACGACTATCTCGCCCGGCCGTTCCGCAACTTCGCCGAGATCAGCGCCGACTCGTCGGCGCTGGTCCAGACCGCAGGCGTCTCGACGCCGACCACCGACGCCGACTCCACGCCCGACACCGACACCACCAACGACGGCGACTACGGCCCCGTCGGCGAGCCCTCGGCCGTCGACAACACCGGCCCGAACGCGATCGACCAGGCCGGCGTCGGCGCCGATCCCGAGGACGACGCCGACATCGCCGACTTCGACCCCCAGATCGTGTACGACCTGGCACTCGCCAAGGTCGGCAACAGCACGCCGGTGGCGTGGGGTGAGTCGCCCACGTTCACCGTGCGGGTGTACAACCAGGGCAACGTGTCGTCGGGCCCGGTGACCGTGCTCGATCAGTTGCCGACCGGGCTGGTGTTCGACGCCGCCGGCAGCAGCCCGACCTGCACGTCGATCGCCGGCAATCAGGCGCGCTGCACGATCACCAACATTGCGGTCGGTGACTCGGTCGTGCTGACGATCGCCACCACCATCGCCGGCACGCCGGCCAACTACGGCACCGCGCCGTGGCAGAACTGGGCCGAGATCGAGACCGACTCGGCGCAGGCCCTGTACGGCGTCGACGACATCGACTCCACGCCCGAGGCCGAGGAGGAGAACGGCATCGGGGCCGACGCCGTGCCGCCGGGCGACGCACACACCGACGTCACGACCGCCGGCGCGACCTACGCCGAGCCGACCGGGCCCGACGAGGACGACAACGACACGGCCATCGTCGGGACGTCGCTCGTGTACGACCTGGCGCTCGCCAAGGTTGCCACGCCGGGCGTGATCGGCTTCGGCCAGTCGCCCACCTACACCGTGCGGGTGTACAACCAGGGCAACGTGCCGTCGGGCCCGGTGACCGTGCTCGACCAGTTGCCGACCGGGCTGGTGTTCAACCCGACCGGCTCCACGTCGGGGTGCGTCGCGACCGTTCCGGCCGGCGACAACCAGGTGCGCTGCACGATTGCCGACATCCCCGCCGGTGAGTACGTCGACCTGGTCATCGTGACCACGGTGGCCGGCACGCCGCCCGACTACGACTCGGGCCCGTGGCGCAACTGGGCCGAGATCGAGACCGACTCGGGCCAGGCCCTGTATGGCGTGGACGACATCGACTCGACGCCCGAGGCCGAGCAGGAGAACGGCATCGGTGCCGACGGCGACGCGCCCGAGGGTGAGGGCTACGTCGGTATCCCGACGCTCGACGAGACCTACACCGACGAGGACGGCGACGAGGACGACAACGACGACGCCGTCGTCACCACCGACCTGGTCTACGACCTGGCGCTTGCCAAGACCGCCGAGGCCTCTGCGGTCGAGAACGGCACGGCCACCATCACCTACACGCTGACGGTCGAGAACCAGGGCAACGTCGACTCGGGTGAATACACCGTGGTCGACACGCTGCCGGCCGGTCTTGAACTCGTGTCGGCTACCCCCGCCGCGTCGGCGACGACGTCGAACACGGTGACGTGGACCGGTACCAACCTCGAGCCGGGCGAGCAGGCGACGTACACGCTGGTCGTGACCGTCACCGACTTCACCCAACGGCCGTTCCGGAACTACGCCGAGATCGCGAGCGACTCGGCGCAGGCCCTGTACGGCGTGGACGACATCGACTCCACCCCCGACGACGACCCGTACAACGACTTCGACGGGGCGTCGCCCGACGACGACGGGTACGGCCCGATCGGCGACGACAACCCGGCCGACAACGCCGACATCGACGACGCCGGCGAGGGTGCCGACGAAGAGGACGACGCCGACATCGCCGACGTCGACTTCGAACTCGCCGGTCTGTACGACCTGGCGCTCGCCAAGACGGTCGCGGCGACCCCCACGGGCGACCTCGTGTACACCGTCACCGTGCAGAACCAGGGCGAGCTCGACTCGCGCGAGGTGGTCGTCACCGACTATCTGCCCGTAGGTGTGGTCGTCGTCGACCTCGGCACAGCGGTCGACAACGGCGACGGCACGCTCGCCTGGACGCTCGACAACCTGCCCGCCGGCGACACGATCACGCTGACGTTCACGGCCCGCATCACCGACTACCTCGCCCGGCCGTATCGCAACATCGCCGAGATCAGCAGCGACTCGGCCGACGACTACAGCTCCGGCGACGACGAAGTGGCCGACGTCGACTCCACCCCCGACAACGACCCCGACAACGACGGTGACTACGGCCCGGTCGGCGACCCGTCGGGCGTCGACAACACCGGCCCCGACGCGATCGACCAGGCCGGCGAGGGCGACGACCCCGAGGACGACGCCGACGTCGCCGACTACGTGCCGACGATCGTGTACGACCTGGCGCTCGTCAAGGTCGGGCCGGCGACGATCACCGTCGACGGCAACGCGACGTTCACCATCACGGTCGCCAACCAGGGCAACGTCGCCTCGGGCCCGTTCACGGTGACCGACGTGATCCCGCCCGGGATGGTCGCCGTGTCGGCCAGCGCCGGTGGCGTGATCGCCGCCGGCGGCGTCGAGGTGGTGTGGACCGACCTGGCGAGCCTGGCGCCCGGTGCCACCGTGAACCTCACGGTCACCACCCGCGTCACCGACGTGACGCTGCGGCCGTACACCAACTTCGCCGAGATCACCGCCGACGGTGCCGACGGGTACTCGCTGCCCGGCGACCCGATCAGCGACCGCGACTCGCTGCCCGGCGACCCCGAGACCAGCAACGTCGACAACACCACGATCGGCCAGGCCGGGGTGGGTGGTGACATCGGGTTCGACGACGAGGACATCGCCGTCGTCGACCTCGACATCGTCTACGACCTGGCGCTCGACAAGCGCCTGCCGTCCGGCCAGAGCTACCGGCTCGGCGACGTGGTGCGCTTCGAGATCGAGGTCACCAACGAGGGCAACGTGGCGTCGGGGCCGTACTCGGTCAGCGACACGCTGCCGACCGGGTTGACGTTCGTCGCCGCCTCGAACGGCGGCACGGCCGCCGGCCAGGGCATTGCCTGGACGAACCTGCCGTCGTTGGCTCCGGGTGCGTCGCTGGTGCTCACCGTCGACGCCCGGTTCACCGACGTCTCGCAGAGCTCGTACGTGAACCTGGCCGAAATCACCGACGACGACGCCGACTCGTACTCGACGCCCACCGACCCGGTCACCGATGTCGACTCGACCCCGGGCATCCGCCTGGGCGAGGACGACGAGGGCCAGGCCGAGATTCCGGTCGAGGAGATCAACGCCGCCAACCCGGTGCCGACCACCACGGTGACGTTCCCCACCACCACGGTGGCACTGCCGTCGACCACGGTTGCTCGGCCGGTGCCGAACATTCCCAACGCCGGCGCCCGTGTCGCCACGATGCTGTCGTACGCAGCCGTGGTGCTGGCGGTCGGCCTCGCGTTCTACCAGGTCCGTCGCAAGCGCCCCGCCTGACGAACCGCCCGCAGCTTCGACGGGCTCAACCACGAGGTGGTTGAGCCCGTCGAAATCACCGAGGGCGAGTGGGTTCTCTCAGACCGTCAACGGAGCGTGGCGGTGACCGCCGCTGCTTGGGCGGCGAACAGCGGTGCCCGAAGCTCGCCCGCTTGGGCCTCGGCGCGGCGCGCGAACCCACGTGCGCGCGCCGGGTCTCCGGTGGCGGCGAGCAACTCGGCGAGCGCGAGGTCGAGCGGGCCGAACGTCCCCACCCCCGAGAACGACCAACGCCCCGACAGCGGGAGCAGGCGTTCGATCAACCAGGCCCGATGTGTGTCGGTGCCGACGACCGCGGCGGCTCGTCCGCCGAGCATCAGGGCCGCGCTGTAGGTGGTGTCGGCGTTGAGCGCGGCACCGTCGTCGGCCAGCGCCCGGTCGAGCGCGTGGCCGGCTTCAGCGTGCTCGCCGGCCGCGGTCGCGGCGAACGCCACCGCGGCCTGCCACGCACCCACGGTGGGTTGCGTCGCGGCGAAGTCGCGCAGCGGGCCGAGCAGCTCGCCCGCCCGGCCGGCGGCGACGCGAGCGCCGAGCAGCGCTCCGCCATAGAGGGCCGTCACCCGCGACTCGGCGATGCTGCCCAAGAACCCGAGGAGTTCGTCGGCGATCCGCTCGGCGGCGGGGAGGTCGCCGTCGATCAGCGCCACGGCACTGCGCCAGAACGTCAGCTCGAGCCCCCGGCCGCGCGAGCCGATCAGGCCCGACAGGTGCGTCAGCCGGGCGAGCGTGTCGCGCAGCGCGGGGTCGCCGCGTTGGATCTGGTTCGACATGCGCAGGTGCGCCTCGCCCCACTCGACCAGCGCGTCTCCACCCGCGGCCACGTACCCGGCGAGCTCGTCGGCGATCCGTTCGCGGCGTTCCTGGTCGTTCGGACCGGCGATGCACACGACCGCCAGCGGCAGCACCCCGACGAGCACGTCGATTGCCTCCGCCCGATGCGCCAACTCGATCGAGCGGTCGAAGTGGTCACGCCCGAGCGGCGGATCGGCGACCGAGTAGAGCATCGCCGCGGCTCCGAACACTTGGGCCCTGACCCGCGGAACCGTGACCGTGGCGATCGCTGACGCGAACAACGCGTTGAACTCGTCGGGGATCGGGCCGACATCGGACGTGGGGCCGAGTCGGCAGAGCTCGGTCAGCGCATCGCCCACGGCTGGCTCGTCGCCGACGTCGAGTGCCGAGCGAGCGGTCTCGGCGAGCAGGTCGACCCCGCCCGGCAACCCCGCGCTCACTCGGCAGGTTCCCGCGCGCACGGCGATCCGGCGCCAGCGCTCGGTGTGTCCCTCGGTCGTGGCGACGATCGCCAACGCCTGGCCGAACAGGTCGGCGGCCTCTTCCCAGGCGACGTGCTCGGCCCGTAGCTCGCCGGCCGCGGTGAGTGCGATGACGGCTCGCTCGGGGTCGAGCGCGGCTGCCACCGCGGCGTGCTGCGCGAGCTCGCCGAGGCGGGCGACTCGAGCGTGGCGGGCCAGCAGCTCGGCGAACGCGTCGTGAAGCTCCACCCGCCGGCCGGGGGCGATCTGGTCGAGCACGACCCGGCGGAACAACTCGTGACAAAATGCCATCCGGCGCTCGCCGACGGGCACGACGATCTCGTGCGCGCAAGCCTGCTCCAACGTGTGCTCGGCGGTGGGGACGACGTGACGCACGTCGTCGGGGTCGAACTCGGTGCCGAGTACGGCCGCCGCGTCGAGCGCCCGCCGGTCGGCGACCAGCGCGAGCCGTTGGGCGAGCGCGCCGAGCACCGCATCGGGGACCGTGTCGGGAGGTCGGAACGGCGCGCGCTGGTCGGTGTGGGCGAGCGCGAACGTCGTCAGTTCGCGGACGAACAACGCCAGCCCGCCGGTCTGTGCATGGACCCACGTCGCCAGCGCGGTCGCCCACGCGGGGTCGATCCCGTCCGTGTACCGGTCGGTGAACTCGGTGACCACGTCGAGCGACCACGGTGGCAGCTCGATCGTCTGTGCGCCGACGAGGTCGGCCGCGGGCGGGCGTGTGGTCACCACGAGCGCGGTGTTGCCGTTGCCGGCCGTGCGGGCCACGTCGGCGAGAACGGCCAACGTGGTGGGCGATGCCCAGTGGAGGTCTTCGATGACGAGCAGTGTCGGCACGGCGAGCGAGGTCAGCGTGTCGACCAGGCGCTGCAACAGCGCCTCGCGGCCGACTGCCCGGGCGGCTGCGTCGAACCCGGAGGAAGCGTCGGCGGCGGGTTCGGGCAGGCTGGGGAACAACACAGCCAGGTCGGCTCGATACGGGTTGGCATCGAACCCGGCCGGGTCGCGTTCGTGGAGCTGGGCGAGGATCTCGGCGAACGGTTCGAGCGGTAGCGACGGACTCGACGTGCACCTCCCGACGTGCACCCGCACACCGCGCCGGCCCAGAGCGGGGGCGAGCTGCTCGGCGAACGTGGTCTTGCCCGACCCGGCCGCGCCCACCACCACCAACGGCTGGCGGGCCTCGGGCCCGTCGAGCACACCGACCGCGGCGTCGACGAGCGAGCCGATGCCTACCACCGTGCTGGCGCTCGCCGCCACGGCGGCGGCCGATGGGGCCCGCAACGCCGGGTCGTCGTCGAGAATCCGGCGCTCCAGGTCACGCAGGTCGTGGCCGGCCTGGAGCCCGACGTCGGCGAGCGTGCGCCGGGCGAGTTGGCAGGCGTCGAGCGCTTCGCGCCGGGCGCCGGTCGCGGCGAGTGCCCGGGCGAGTAGTTGCCACCGCCGCTCACGGTGCGGTTCGTCGGTGGTGGCGGCCCACAGCCGGCCGATCAACTCGTCGGTGACGCCGCTGCCGAGTTCCTGCTCGAGCCGATCGTCGTTGGCCGCGAGTACCAGCCCGGTCAGTCGCCGGCGGTGCGGTTCGGCCGCGGGCGAGACGAGCAGATCGTCGAGTGGCCGCACGGGGCCCGCCGAGCCGGGCACGACGCTGACGGCGGCACCCAGGCGGTAGCCCTGGGAGGTGGTGTCGATCAGGCCGGGTAGTCGTCGCCGCACCCGCGACACCTGGTTGCGGATCGACGCGACCGCGGTGGGCGGCGGCGTGGCCCCCCACACCAGGTCGACCACCCGCTCGACATCGACCGGGTGGGGATGGTGCGCGACGAGCGCGGCGATCACAGCCCGGGCCCTGGGCGTCAGGTCCACGGCAGCACCGTCGGCGACGACGACGGTGTGGTTGCGGAACTGCACCTCGATGCCGCGTGGCGCGGTACCTGCGCGTGACGCGGTACCAGAGGGTCGCGGCATCCCCAAAATCTAGTGAGCCTCTTGCGTCAGCGCTCCCCGTCACTAGCGTCGAGGTGGTGACCCCGCACGAGCTGGCCGACCTGGCGCACCTGCGTCGGGCGCGCGATCGGATCGACCGCGACTTCGCCGAGCCACTCAACGTCACCGCGATGGCAGGGGCCGCGCTCATGTCGCCCGCCCACTTCTCGCGCAAGTTCCGGGCGGCCTACGGCGAGACGCCGTACGCCTACCTGATGACACGGCGGATCGAACGCGCCCAGGCGCTGCTGCGCCAGGGGATGTCGGTCACCGACGCGTGTATCGCGGTGGGGTGTACGTCGCTCGGTTCGTTCAGCTCGCGGTTCACCGAGATCGTCGGCGAGACGCCGTCGCAGTACCGCGCCCGCGACCACAGCGAACTCGAGTCGGTGCCACCGTGCATCAGCAAGGTGGCCACCCGGCCGCTCCGCCAACGGGCGGTGTCGACAGGCTCGGTGGCCGACTGACCGAGCAGGATCGGAGAAGCGGGCGGGCCGCCGGTGCCCGTACCGTCGAAGGCATGGCAGTCACCGTCTCGTCCATGTTCATCCCCGTCCACGACGCCGACGCAGCGCTCGGCTTCTACCGCGACGCACTCGGTCTCGAGGTGCGCAACGACGTCGCCAACGGCGGCCTGCGCTGGGTCACCGTCGGTGCGCCCGGCCAGGACGTCAACATCGTCCTGTTCCCGCCCGAAGGCGGGCGCGCCCCGGCCGAGAGCGACGCCCTGACGGCGCTGATGACCCAAGGGTCGTTCCAGGCCGCGATCTTCACCGCCGACGACCTCGACGCGACGTTCGAGCGGGTCCGCGCGTCGGGTGCCGAGGTGCTCGACGAGCCCACCTCGCAGCCATGGGGTGTGCGCGACTGCGCGTTCCGCGACCCGTCGGGAAACATGGTGCGCATCGCTCAGGCCTGACAATGTGCACGTGGATGACGCACAGCAACACCCACCCGGCCGATCGCCACGGTCTGATCCGTGTCCACGGGGCCCGCGAGAACAATCTCGATGACGTCAGCGTCGACATCCCCAAGCGCCGTCTGACGGTGTTCACCGGGGTGTCGGGCTCGGGCAAGAGTTCGCTCGTGTTCGCCACGATCGCCGCCGAGTCGCAGCGGATGATCAACGAGACGTACAGCTCGTTCGTGCAGGGGTTCATGCCCACGCTGGCCCGGCCCGACGTCGACGTGTTGGAGGGTCTGACGACGGCGATCATCGTCGACCAGGAGCGGATGGGCGCCAACGCGCGCTCCACGGTCGGCACCGTCACCGACGCCCACACGATGTTGCGGGTGCTGTTCAGCAAGCTCGGCCAGCCCCAGATCGGGCCGCCCACGGCGTTCTCGTTCAACGTGCCCACCCGCGTGGCGAGCGGGTCGATGACCACCGAGAAGGGCGGCAAGACCGAACGCAAGGTGGTCCGCCAGCAGGTGTACCACGGTGGCATGTGCCCGCGCTGCGAGGGCCTCGGGCGCGTCAACGACATCGACCTCGCCCAGCTCTACGACGCCACGAAGTCGCTCAACGAGGGCGCCCTCACGATCCCTGGCTACTCGATGGACGGCTGGCAGGGTCGCCTGTTCCAGGGCAGCGGGCTCGATCTCGACAAGCCGATCGGCAAGTACACGAAGAAGGAGCAGGAGATCCTGCTTCACGCCGAGCCGATCAAGATCAAGGTCGAGGGCGTCAACCTCACGTACGAGGGGATCATCCCCAAGTTGCACAAGTCGATGTTCTCCAAGGACGTCGAGTCGCTCCAGCCGCACGTCAAGGCGTTCGTCGAGCGGGCGGTGACGTTCGTGGCGTGCCCCGACTGCGGCGGCACCCGGCTCAGCGAGGCCGCGCGCTCGTCGAAGATCGCCGGCAAGAACATCGCCGACCTGTGCGCGCTGGAGATCCGCGACCTGGCCGAGTGGGTGCGGGCGCTCGACGAGCCGACCGTGCAACCGCTGCTGACGGCACTCGGGGCCAACCTCGACTCGTTCGTCGAGCTCGGCCTCGGTTACCTGTCGCTCGACCGGGCGTCGGGCACGCTGTCGGGCGGCGAGGCCCAGCGGATCAAGATGCTGCGCCACCTCGGTTCGTCGCTCACCGACGTCACGTACGTGTTCGACGAGCCGACGGTGGGCCTGCACCCACACGACATCGAGCGCATGAACGACCTGCTGCGGCGGTTGCGCGACAAGGGCAACACCGTGCTCGTTGTCGAGCACAAGCCCGAGGTGATCGCGATCGCCGACCACGTCGTCGACCTCGGGCCGGGCGCCGGCTCGGGTGGCGGCACGATCTGCTACGAGGGTGCCGTCGACGGGCTGCGCGCCAGCGACACGGTCACCGGCCGGCACCTCGACGACCGGGCCTCGCTGAAATCCGACGTGCGTCAGCCGACCGGCACGCTGGAAGTTCGCGGGGCGAGCACCCACAACCTGCGTGGCGTCGACGTCGACATCCCGCTCGGCGTGCTCGTCGTCGTCACCGGCGTCGCCGGGTCGGGCAAGAGCTCACTCATTCACGGTTCGGTGTCGGGCCGTGACGGTGTGGTGGCGATCGACCAGTCGGCGATCAAGGGGTCGCGCCGCAGCAACCCGGCCACGTACACCGGTCTGCTGGAACCGATCCGCAAGGCGTTCGCCAAGGCCAACGGCGTGAAGCCGGCGCTGTTCTCGGCCAACTCCGAGGGTGCCTGCCCGACGTGCAACGGCAACGGCGAGATCTACACCGAGCTGGGGTTCATGGAAACCGTCGCCACGCCGTGCGAGGACTGCGGCGGCAAGCGCTTCCAGGCCGACGTGCTTGAGTTGCGATTCGGCGGGCTGAACGTCGCCGAGGTGCTCGGCCTGTCGGTGACTGAGGCGCTGGCCCACTTCTCCGACGGTGAGGCGAAGACGCCTGCCGCGGCGGCGATTCTGGCCCGGCTGGCCGACGTCGGGCTCGGCTACCTCACGATCGGCCAGCCGCTGTCGACCCTGTCGGGTGGCGAGCGCCAGCGTCTCAAGTTGGCCATCCGGATCGGCGAGCAGGGCGGCATCTACGTGCTCGACGAACCGACCTCGGGCCTGCACCTCGCCGACGTGCAGCAACTGCTCGGCCTGCTCGACCGGCTGGTCGACTCGGGCAAGTCGGTGATCGTGATCGAGCACCACCAAGCGGTGATGGCCCACGCCGACTGGATCATCGACCTCGGCCCCGGCGCCGGCCACGACGGCGGCCAGATCGTGTTCGAAGGCCCGCCCGCCAAGCTCGTCACAGCCAAGACCCTCACCGCCAAACACCTCGCGATGTACGTCCGCGCCAAAGCTGGCTGACCCAAGGTGGTTGAGCCTGTCGAAACGACCAGTCCTGCGGACGATCAAGGTGGTTGAGCCTGTCGAAACCACCGGAGGCCATGGGTCTCGGTGGTTTCGACAAGCTCAACCACCTTTGGGGTTCAGGGGGCGATGTCGAGGGTGGCGATCAGGTTGCCGGTGAGGCGGAAGCGGTAGCGCAGGTCGACCGGGCTGCCGGGAAAGTTGCCCTCCACCCGGTTCGTCACGATCCACGAACCGGGCGACTCTTCGACGGCGTCGAGCAGCGTGCGCGTGAACGTGAAATCGGCGGCCGCGGTGCGCACGAAGCTGGCCACGCCGTCGTTGCCGACGTAGGTGTTGCCGTCATCGGTGACGACCACGTCGGGCGCGCACAGCGCCGCTGCGGCAGCACCGTCGCGCGCGTCCTGAGCGGCCTGGAAGGCGGCGACTACATCGGGCAGGTGAGCGGACATGCCGGTGACGGTACGGCTGCGCCGGACAGCATCCGTCCTGATCGGGGCGGCGTGACCGGCGAGTCAGGCCCCATTTGTAACGTTGGGTATGCCTGCTGATCCGAAGCGTGTCGTGGCCGACCTGTTGGAACTGCGCGCGCTCAGCTCGCGTGAGGTTGACGGGATCCCCCAGACGGTGTGCGGGCGGCCGTCCGACTCGCCGCCGCTCGGCAGCGCCCGGTTGGCGTGGACCGAGCCGTGGCAGCGTGCCCGTGACTGGTTCGTGGCCACGTTCGACGGCATCCCGGTCGAGCACAACGTCGACCCGGCCGGCAACCTGTGGGTGACGCTGCCAGGCGCCCGCCCGGAACGGATCGTGCTCGGCAGCCACCTCGACTCGGTGCCCAACGGCGGTTGGCTCGACGGTGCACTCGGGGTAGTGGCCGGTGCCGAGGTGCTGCGTGGGCTGTACCGCGACGGCGTCGAGCTGCCCGTGTCGGTCAGCGTCGTCGACTGGGCCGACGAGGAGGGCGCCCGCTTCGGCCGCTCGCTGTTCGGTTCGGGCGCGGTGTCGGGCACGCTCGAGATCGACAGCGTGCGCGAGTTGGTCGACAACGACGGCCGCCGGCTGGGTGACGTGGTGCGCGAGTACGGCGTCGAGCTCGACACCGCGCTCACCGCCGGCGACGTGCTCGGCTCGATCGTGGCCAGTGCCGAGCTGCACATCGAGCAGGGGCCGATCCTCGAATCGAAGGGCCTCCAGATGGCGGCGCTGTTCGGCATCCTCGGCGTCGAGCGGCGACTCGTGAAGGTCAAGGGTCAGGCGGCCCACGCCGGGGCCACGCCGATCCCCCTCCGCCGCGACCCCACCGTTGCTGCGTCGCGGATGGCGATCGCGATCCGCGACCTGGGCCTGGCCCACGACGCGTTCACCACGGTCGGCGTGTGGCGCGTGCACCCCGGCGTGCCCACCGCGGTCAACGGGCGTACTGAGTTCAGTGTCGACATGCGCGACCTCAGCCGCGACACGCTCGACGCGCTGGTGGCCGGGCTCGAAGCACTCGTGCACGACATCGCCGCCGAGGAGCGGGTCGAGGCGACGATCGAGACGCTCTGGTCGATCGACCCGATCGCGTTCCACCCCGACTTGGTCGAGTTCGCGGCCGACGTGGTCGAAGCCCGCAGCGGTGTGCGCGAGCTGATGCCGTCGGGCCCGATGCACGACTCGGCCGAGATGGCCCGGGCCGGCGTGCCGACGGTGATGCTGTTCACGCCGTCGCTCAACGGCCTCAGCCACACCCACATCGAAGACACCAACGAAGCCCACCTCGAACTCGCGATCGCCGCCTTCGACGACCTCGTGAGAAAGATGCTCACCTGGTCCGCCGCCCGCCTCGCCGCCGACCAAGGTGGTTGAGCCCAACGCGTCCGCTGCCGGTCAAGGTGGTTGAGCCTGTCGAAACCACCGGGTGCCGAGGAATCTCCGATCGTCAACCCGTCAGTCGGTCGAGGAAGCGCAGGACTGCCTGGGCGAACTCGTGGCGCCACAGGTCGACCACGTCCTTCGGGTCGGCCGGACGTGAGGTCACGATGCGATCGACCACCGCTCGCTGGGCGGTCAGCATCGTCGCATTGTCGATGCCGGCCTGCTCGGCCAGCACCAGCTTGAGTAGCAGTTCGCTACGCACGTCGCGCAGGTGCTCGGCCGGTGTGGCGACCCAACTCTCGAACGCCTTCCGTCCGGCCGGTGTGATGCCGAGGATGGTGCGGTTCGGGCCGGCGTCACCTCGCTCCGACCCGACCGGCTCGACCAGCCCTTGGGTGGTCAGCGCGTCGAGCGCGCGGTAGGTGAGGGGCCGCGACAGCGACCACACCCGCCCGATGTCGCCGTCGGGTCGCAGCCGCCGGGCCACCGCCCACCCGTGCGCGGGCTCCTGGTACAGCACCCCCAGCGCGGCCCACTCACCGAGCTGGGCCTGGCGCCGCCGCTCGTCCGCCGGCACACTCACCGTGCCCCACCTTGCGTTAGGGGTGGGTGGGTCAGCGTCGTCACCAGGCGAAAGCTAGCCTGCGTCCACTGAGGCCGAGAGTGGGAGGCGCCAACATGAACGTCATCCAAGCATGTGCTCGTACACTGCGGTGCCTCGTCTTCGTGGCTGTGCCAGCCGCGTGCGGCGACCAAGGCCAAGACGGTCAGCCGACCAACCCTTCCAACTCCATCTCGTTGCCGACGCTGCCCGCTGGCGACTCGGGCGTAACGGTCACTCCCGGCCGCAACTGCGCAGCACCCGGTGAGTACGTCGACATCACCATCGTCAACCCCACCGACGAACCGGTCGAGTGGAGCCCGTGGACCGACGTCACCGACTTGGCGACGGCGGAGGTGGTACTTGTCGTCGCCTACAGCGGCGCGTCCCAGGCACCTCCCGGTACCTTGGCACCGATGCCCTACTTCCTCGACTCGGGGGTGACCCCCGGAGAGGTTCCCGTACCTGACGCGCTCGGCAACTACCGATATCACGGGTTCACCCACGACACCGCGTTCGACATCGACGTCACCGACCACTGCGGGTAGGGCTACGCGGGGTAGACCTCGATGTCGGTGGCTTTGACGGCGCTCCATACGGGGTCGCCGGCACGCAGGGCGAGTGCGTCGACGGCTGCGGTGGTGACTTCGGCGGTGAGGTGGATCGGCCCGGCGATGCCGACGCGGGCGCGGTCGGCCATCCGGTCGAGGTCGTCGACCACGCCCTCCCAGGTGTTGCGGGCACTCGACTCGGGGGGCGTGCGGCTGAGCGTGATCGCTTGCGGGCGAATGGTGGCCAGTGCCGGACCGACCACCGCCGACGGTGCGGTGACGACCACGCCCTCGGCCGTGCGCAGCACCATGCCGTCGGACACCCCGGCGACGAGGTTGGTGCCGATCAGCTCGGCCACGAATTGCGAACGGGGGTGCGCGGTGACGTCGGCGATCGTGCCCGCCTGCACCATCCGGCCGCCGTCGAACACGGCCACCCGGTCGGCGAGTGCGTACGCGTCGACCGGGTCGTGGGTGACGAGCACACGCATGCCGTCGAAGCCTGCCAGGTGAGCGCGCAGGTCGCGGCGCACCACCCGCCGGGTGGCCGCGTCGAGCGCGGCGAGCGGCTCGTCGAGCAGCAGCACCCGCGGACCGGTCGCCAGCGCCCGGGCGAGTGCGACCCGCTGGGCCTGACCACCCGACAGCCGCCGCGGTCGCGCCGCGGCATGGTCGCTCAAGCCCACCCGTTCGATCACCGCCGCCACCTGGCGTCGGGCCTCGCCGCGGCCGACGCCGCGGGCGCGCAGGCCGAAGGCGACGTTCTCGGTGACGTCCATGTGATCGAACAGGAGGTAGTCCTGGAACACCATGCCCACGGGTCGCCGCTCGGGAGGCCCGTCGAGTGGTACGCCGTCGACAACAACCGCGCCTCGCGTCAGGTCGGTCAGGCCGGCGATCGCTCGCAGCAGCGTCGACTTACCCGACCCGTTCGGCCCGAGTACCGCGAGCACCTCGCCGGGCGCGACCGACACCTCGACGTCGAGTTCGAACCCCCCCTGCTGCACGACCGCAGCCACGTGCAGCCCGGTTTGCCGGAGCGAATCCGACCGCTCAGGGCGGGTCTGCTCCGGTAAACCGGTCATGCGCGGATGCCACCCAGCCAGCGATCGCGCAGGCCGACCAGCACGGCGAACGAGACGGCGACGAGGATCAGGCTCATGATCAGCGCCTCGGGTGGGTTGATGTCGAGTGCCAGGTACGTCATCAACGGCATCGTCTGGGTACGTCCGGGGAAGTTGCCGGCGAACGTGATCGTCGCCCCGAACTCACCCAACGCGCGCGCCCAGGCGAGCACTGCGCCGGCCACCAGCGCCGGGCGGATCGCCGGCAGCGTCACCCGCCGGAACGCGTACAAGCGCGACGCACCGAGCGTGCGTGCGGCCTGCTCGTAGCGGCCGTCGAACTGGCGCAACGCGGCCTCGACGGTGATGACGAGGAATGGCATCGCCACGAACGTCTGGGCGACGACCACCCCCCAGGTAGTGAACGGCAGCCGGAAGCCGAACCAGCGATCGAGCCACTGGCCGAACAAACCGCGCCGCCCGAACGCGGCGAACAGGGCGACACCGCCCACCACCGGTGGCAGCACCATCGACAGCGTGCACAGGGCGCGCACGAACGCCCGCCCGGGGAACTCGACCGTCGCCAGCAGCCACGCCAGCGGTAGGCCGAACACGATCGCCAGCACGGTCGCCATCAGCGAGGTGCGCAGCGAGAGCCATAGTGCCTGCTGCACCGTGTCGCGTCCGAGCACGTCGAGCACCGACCCCCAGGGGGCCCGCCAGATCAGGCCGACGAATGGCAACCCGAGGAACGCCACCCCCAGCACGGCCAACGCCAGTGCTGGGAGTGGCAGTCGCGAACGCACGCAGGAAACTTAGGGCGCGGTGAACCCGTAGCTGGCGAGGATCGCCTGGCCCGCAGCGCTCAACACGAAGGCGATGAACGCTGCCGCCGCGTCGGGGTTGCCGGTCTCGTTGGTGACGGCGATGGGGTATTCGGCGATGACGTTGATGTCGGTGGGGATGGGTACGCCGTCGGCTCGGTCGTCGTTGGCGATGACGTCGGTGGCGTAGACGATGCCGGCGTCGGCTTCGCCGGCGGTGACCTTGGTGGTGACGGCGCCGACGTTTTCTTCGAGGGTGTCGGGTTCGACGGTGATGCCGGCGTTGTCGAAGATTTCGTTGGCGTAGTTGCCGCAGGGGACTTCGGGGGCGCAGATGGCGAGGATCAGGTCGGAGTTGGCGAGGTCGGCGATGCCGGTGATGCCGAGTGGGTTGCCTTCTTCGACGATGATTTGGAGCAGGTTGGTGGCGAACACGACGGGTTCGTCGAGGGTGCCGTCTTCGTCGGTGAGTTTGGTCATGTTGTTGAGGTCGGCCGAGGCGAACACGTCGGCTGGGGCGCCTTCGGTGATCTGGGTCACCAGTGCTGACGATCCAGCGAAGTTGAACACCACATCGACATCGGGGAACTCCGCCTCGAACGCCGCCTCGACATCGGTAAAGGCGGCCGTCAACGAGGTCGCCGCGAACACGATCAAATCACCCGACGGGCCACTCGCGGGTTCGGTCGTGTCGGGCGAGGGGGCTGGGTCGGTGGCCGGTGGGTCGGTGGTGGGATTGGCAGGATCGGTCGCCGGGCTGGTCGCGGGCGACGTGCTCGGCGAGGGCGCGGGCGATGTGGCGGGCGGGTCGTCGGCCGAGTCGTCACCGCCGCAGGCCGCGGCAACGAGCGACAGCGCGAGCACGGTGCTGGTCAGGATGCGTGAGTGTCTCCCCATGACACGCAACATAGTCAATTCGTGACTATCGGGGTAACAACGCACCCTGTTGTAACAATCCAGCGCAGGGGGACACGTTGCCGAAACATTGCGGTGCGACCTTGTCGCCGACCCCGCGGCCGACGATGCCCGTGCGGTCTCTGACCCCTGCTCGGCGACTTCGGTTGCAGACCTCGAAAGGAACCCGCGTGGACTCTGGAAGCATTGCGTGGGTGCTGACATCGGCAGCACTCGTGCTCTTCATGACCCCCGGTCTGGCGTTCTTCTACGGCGGCATGGACCGCACGAAGAGCGTTCTCAACATGTTGATGATGAACTTCTGGTGCCTGTTGGTCGTGCCCGTGATCTGGGCGGTCTTCGGCTTCTCGCTGGCGTTCGGCGACAACGAGTGGATCGGCAACTTCGACTTCGCCTTCCTCGACGGCCTGGGCATCAGCCTGCTCCCCGATGGCACCACTGACGGCACGCTCGCGTCCGTCGCCTTCCTCGGCATGTTCGCCGTGATCACTCCGGCGCTGATCTCGGGCGCGGTCGCCGACCGCATGAAGTTCTCGGCGTGGGCGCTGTTCGTCCCGCTGTGGTTGGTCATCGTGTACATCCCGGTGTTCAAGTGGGTGTACGGCGGCTGGCTCGGCCAGCGCGGCTCGATCGACTTCGCCGGCGGCACGGCCATCCACGTCAACGCCGGTATCGCCGCCCTCGCCGCGGTGCTCGTACTGGGCAAGCGCAAGAGCTTCCCGAACGCCACCCCGCCGCCGCACAACATGCCGCTGGTGATGATCGGTACCGGCATCTTGTGGCTCGGCTGGTTCGGGTTCAACGCCGGGTCGGCGGGTGCTGCCAACGGGCAGGCCATCCAGGCCTTCCTGAACACGTTCCTCGCCGCTGCTGCGGCCGGGCTGGTGTGGGCGATTGTCGAGAAGATCCGCGACGGGCACTTCACCAACCTCGGGGCTGCGTCGGGCATCGTCGCCGGCCTGGTGGCGATCACGCCGGCCGCCGGCTACGTGTCGGGCCCGGCTCCGCTGATCATCGGTGCGATCGCCGGGTTGGTGTGCTGCTACGCCGTCAAGCTCAAGTTCACGGCCGGCTACGACGACGCGCTCGACGTCGTCGGTGTGCACTTCGTGGGTGGCCTGGTCGGCTCGCTGTCGGTCGGGTTCTTCGCCAACCCCGACTTCTTCGGCGACGAGTTCATGAAGGGCGTGTTCTACGGCGGTGGTGCCAAGCTGCTCGGCGAGCAGGCACTGGCGTTGGTGGCCGCGATCGTCTGGTCGTTCGTGCTGACGTACGTGATCATGATGGCGCTGAAGCGCACGATCGGTGTGCGTGTCGACGAGGAGGTCGAGCGCAGCGACCTCGACCTCGCCGAGCACGCCGAGACGGCCTACGCCTGACCGCCGTCCGCGACGAGCGCTGGTACCCGGGCCTGCCGTGCCCGGGCACCAGCGCGTCACGTCATCGAAGGTGAGCCCGCACCCACTCGCACAAGTCGTCCTCACTCACCGTCCGCGCGGCCAGGCCATCGATCATGTCGGCGGACTCGATCGTGTCAGGGAACTCGAGTTCCACGGCGTTGAGTGCAGCGGTTTCCAGCATGACGAGGAACGCCGTGCGCTTGTTGCCGTCGAGGAAGGGGTGGTTGAGGACGAGCCGCGAACAGATCACTCCGAGCCGCTGCCACGTTTCGGGGTAGAGGTCGACATCGCCGAATCCGGCCAGCGGTGCTTGCAGGGCCGAGTCGAGTAGTCCCAGCCTGACCGAGCGGCGCACGACCTCGACATCAGCACCGATCGTGTCGGCGTTGAGGTAGATGACGAGGTCGAGGCTGGGCACCCGATGGATCACGCGAGGTGATCCATGATCGTCCGGTACTTCTCGCGGTGCTCGCGAGCGCGGCGGCGGGCAGCCTCGATCTCAGCGTCATGACCGGCGCGAATCAGGTCGAGAATCGCCTGATTCTGGGAGGTGCCGGTACGGCGGGTGCGTTCGTCGACCAGCGCCGCCGACGCGTCGTCCATCCGGAGGTTCAGAGATTTCGTCACGGTGCTATGGTACCAACCCAGCCACAGAACTCGGGGAGGGTGAGCCGCGGTACTGTCCGGGGATGCAGTCGTGGGTCGTGTCGGATCGGGTCGAAGCGATCGCCGGGGCGCCCGAGCAACCCACCGCGCGGCGGTTCCACAACCCGCTCGCCACCGAGCCGACCCCGCCCTTCCCCGGCTACCCGGCCGAGCCGGCCGGTACGCCGGTCGACGCCCCGTCGGCGTTCCTGCCCAGCCTCGACAGCGACACGCTCGACGCCGGACTCGATCCTGGCGACCCGATCGCCAAGCTCACCGGGCGGCCCACGCCGGCTCACGAGGCGGTGCCCGAGTTCGCCCCCTACGGCGACCGCACGCTGGTCCGCGTGCTCGCCGCGCTGACCGCCAGCCGTTACGGGCTGGGTGAGGTGTGCGGGCCGCTACTGCACGAGAACCGCAAGGTCACCGGGTGGACCCGCGACGCGTTCGCCTACGACGACCGGTCGACGAACCTGTACCAGTCACACCCGTGGGTGCTGTGCGTGCGTCCCGACGGCAGCGCGTTCGGCGTCATCGTCGAGACCACGTGGCGCTTCTCGGCGCAGCTGTACGACCACCTGCTGATCGAGGTCGAGGGCCCACCGCCGGCGGTCACCGTGATCGAGGGCGCCACCGCCGCCGAGGTCGTCACCACGCTGACCGAGCTGACCGGGCGGATCGAGTTGCCGCCCCGCTGGGCGCTCGGTTTCCAGCAGTCGAAGTGGAACTACGCGCCCGCCGACGATGTGCGCCGGGTCGCCCGCGAGTTCCGCGCCCGGCAACTGCCCGCCGACGTCGTCTGGGTCGACATCGACTACATGGACGCCTACAAGGTGTTCACGTTCGACCCGGAGTTCGGCGACGTCGCCGCGCTCCACGACGACCTCCACGCGATCGGCTGGAAGGCGGCGTGGATGATCGACCCTGGCGTCAAGATCGAACCCGGTTACCACGTGTACGACCAGGCCGTCGCCGGCGACCACCTGCTCGACTTCGAAGGGGTGGTGTGGCCGGGCCCCACCGTGTTCCCCGACTTCACCCGGGCGGCCACACGCGACTGGTGGGCCGGGCTGTACGACGAGTTCCTCGCCACCGGCGTCGATGCCGTGTGGAACGACATGAACGAGCCCGCCAACCTGGAAGACCTGCCCGACAAGGCGTTGCCACCCGACGTGCACCACCGCGCCGACGACGAGCTGGGCGGGCCTGGTCCGCACGCCCGCTACCGCAACATCTACGGCCTCCAGATGACCCGCGCCAGCCACGCCGGCATCAAGGCCGCGCGGCCCGACCAGCGGCCGTTCCTGCTGACCCGCTCGACGTTCCTCGGCGGGCACCGCCACGCGGCGACGTGGACCGGCGACAACGTGTCGAACTGGGACCACCTCGCCTGGTCGATCCCGATGGCGCTCAACCTCGGCCTGTCGGGCCAGCCGCTGGCCGGCCCCGACATCGGCGGGTTCGCCGGCGAGTGCACCGGTGAGCTGCTCGCCCGCTGGATGGGCATCGGCTGCCTGTTCCCGTTCGCCCGCAACCACAACATGAAGACGATGCCCGACCAGGAGCCGTGGGCGTTCGGCGCCCAGGTCGAGGCCACCTGCCGGCGCGCGCTGGAGCGGCGCTACCGGCTGCTGCCGTACCTCTACACCCTGGCCCGCGAGGCCGCCACCACCGGCTTGCCGATCATGCGCCCGGCGTTCTGGGCCGACCCGGCCGACGCCGGCCTGCGCCGCGTCGACACAGCGTTCCTACTCGGTGCCGACCTGTACGTGCGGGCCGACGTCAGTGCCGATCGCACCGGCGCGACTGCGCCGGTGCCGGTCGGGTGGCGGCGGGTCGAGGTGCTCGATACGCCCGTGCGCGACCGCGACCTGCCCGAGCTGTACCTGCGGCCGGGGGCGGCGCTGCCGCTCGGCCCGGTGATGCAGTGGAGCGACGAACGCCCGCTCGACGAACTGACCCTGCTGGCCCACCTCGACCCGGCGACCGGGGTGGCCACCGGCACGCTGTACGAGGACGCCGGCGACGGCTTTGGCTACGAGCAGGGCGAGTACCGGCTGACCGAGTTCACCGTCGCGGCCGACGGGTACGCCCACGCCGTCACCGCCGGCGACTGGCCCGCCGACACCGACCGCCCCGTCACCATCACGAGGCTCCCGTGACACACCGGATCACCGACCCGGTGGTCGAGTGCCGGGCCCTGCCCGGTGTATCGAGACCATTGGTGCGCGTACCGGTCGTCGAGACGGTTGTCGAGTGGCCGCTCTGCGGCCGTATCGAGACAGACACCGCAGGGGCGGCTGCGCCGCTGGTGCGGCACTCGACGACCGAACGTGCCCGGCTGTGGGGTGGCGCCGGGAGCGCGCCGTGACGCCGGGTACGGCCGATCCGGTGACGCCGCGGCTGCAGCCGGGGGTCAGCGAGGTGTGGCCGGGCGAGCCGTTCCCGCAGGGCGCCACCTACGACGGGCGCGGCACGAACTTCACCCTGTACTCCGAGGGGGCGACTCGGGTCGACCTGTGCCTGTTCGACCGAGCCGGGGTGGAGAGCCGTGTCGAGCTGACCGAGGTCGACAACTTCGTCCACCACGTGTACCTGCCTGGCGTCGGGCCCGGCCAGCGCTACGGGTTCCGTGTCGACGGGCCGTGGGACCCACCCGACGGGCTGCGCTTCAACGCCGCCAAGCTGCTGCTCGACCCGTACGGCAAGGCCGTCGACGGCCCGATCGAGTGGGGCCCTGAGGTGTACGCCCACCGCATCGACGGGCCGGCCAAGTCGCGCGGTGAGCGTGACCGGCGCGACTCGGCGGCCAACATGCCCCGATCGGTCGTCATCAACCCGTACTTCGACTGGCGCGACGACCGCCCGCCGCGCACACCGTTGCACCACACGGTGATCTACGAGGCCCACGTGCGCGGGTTTACGGCCACCCACCCCGAGATCCCGCCCGAGCTGCGCGGTACCTACGCCGGGTTGGCCACCGAGCCGGCGATCGATCACCTCAAGGCGCTCGGCGTCACCGCGGTCGAGCTGATGCCGGTGCACGAGTTCGTCAACGACCACCGGCTGGTCGACCTCGGCCTGTCGAACTATTGGGGCTACCAGTCGATCGGCTATCTGGCACCGCACCATCGCTATGCCGCGTGGGGTGCTGGCGGGCAGCAGGTGCAGGAGTTCAAGTACCTCGTCGAGACGCTCCACCAGGCCGGTATCGAGGTGATCCTCGACGTCGTCTACAACCACACCGGTGAGGGCGATCACAACGGGCCGGCGCTGTCGCTGCGCGGCGTCGACAATGCGGTGTACTACCGGCTCGACCCGTCCGACCCGGCCCGCTACGTCGACTACAGCGGCACCGGCAACAGCCTCAACGTGCGTCACCCGCACGTGTTGCGCCTGATCATGGACAGCCTGCGCTACTGGGTGCTCGACATGCACGTCGACGGGTTCCGGTTCGACCTCGCCTCGGCGCTCGCCCGCGAGCTGCACGACGTCGACCGCCTGTCGGCCTTCTTCGACATCATCCAGCAGGACCCCGTGATCAGCCAGGTGAAGCTGATCGCCGAACCCTGGGACATCGGCGAGGGCGGGTACCAGGTCGGCAACTTCCCCACCATGTGGTCGGAGTGGAACGGGCGCTACCGCGACAACGTGCGCGGCTACTGGCGCGGCGACGACGGCCAACTCGGCGAATTCGCGTACCGGTTCACCGGCAGCTCCGACCTGTACGAGTCGAACGGGCGCCGACCGAACGCGTCGATCAACTTCGTCACCGCCCACGACGGGTTCACGCTGCGCGACCTGGTGTCGTACGACGACAAGCACAACGAGGCCAACGGCGAGGACAACCGCGACGGCGAGAGCCACAACCTGTCGTGGAACAGCGGCGTGGAAGGCCCCACCGACGACCCTGAGATCGACGAGTTGCGCGGCCGCCGCGTGCGCGCGTTCCTCGCCACGCTGCTGCTCAGCCAGGGCGTGCCGATGCTGGTGATGGGCGACGAGCTGGGGCGCACCCAGGGCGGCAACAACAATGCCTACTGCCAGGACAACGAGGTGTCGTGGGTCGACTGGGACGCGGCCGACCGCGAGCTGCTGGCGTTCGTGCGCGACCTGATCGAGTTCCGCAACCGCCACCCGGTGTTCCGGCGCCGGCGCTGGTTCCAGGGTGCCGAGGTGCAGCGCGACATCGGGTGGTTCACGCCCGACGGGGCGCCGATGACCGCCGAGGAGTGGAAGGACCCCGCCGGGCGCGGGCTCGCGGTGTGGCTCAACGGGGCGACGATCGCGTCGCCCGACCCGCGCGGCGCGCCGGTGTTCGACGACGACTTCCTCGTGTTCTTCAACGCCGGCGCCGAGCCGCTCAACTTCGTGCTGCCGGCCGAGGTGGGTGGCGGCTGGTCGTTCGAGTTCGACACCGCCACCGTCAGCGGGCGTCGCGTGTCGAACGCGGTCGGCAAGAAGGTGCTCGTCGCCGACCGCTCGGTGGTGGTGCTCGGCCGCCCCAGCGCCAACCTGGCCCCCCGCCACCCCAGCCTCCGAGGCGCAAGGTGATGTGGTCTCGATACACCGCCTGGCGGCGGCACTCGACCACCTGGTGCTTGCGCGCTGCAGGGTGCCCGACGAACCTCTTTGCCCCACGGTCGTCGAGTGGCGCACCCGCGGCGCAGCCGCCCCTCCGTTGTATCGAGACGTGGTGCGCGCCAATGACCGTGGGAGGTGACCGGTGAGGGTCTTGTTCGCCACGGCCGAGCTGGCGCCGGTGGCTCGGGTGGGTGGGTTGGCCGAGGCGTCGGCCGGGTTGGTTCGTCAGCTACGCGCCGACGGTGAATCGGTCGACGTCGTGCTGCCCGACTACTCCGGGGTGACGCTCGCCGACGAGCACGTGACCGAACTCGCCGTCCCGGACTGGGCCGGCACCATCGCCCGCGTGCGCCGTGGCGTGCACGCCGTGGCCGGCCCACTCACGCTGGTCGCCACCGCTGGCATCGTGCGCCCGAACCCGTACGTCGACGCCGACGGCGAGGGTTGGCCCGACAACGATGTGCGCTTCTTCGGGTTCGCCGCCGCTGTCGCTGCGCTCGCCACCGCCGACCGGCCCGATGTGCTGCACCTCAACGACTGGCACACCGCCCCGGCGTTCGGGTTCCTCGCCGACCCGCCGCCCGCCGTGTTCACCATCCACACGCTCGGTCACCAAGGCGTGGTGGGGGCCGAGTGGCTCGACCGCCTGCCGTACCGGTCCGACGTGTTCGAGGGGTTCGGTGACACGAGCAGAGTGGCCAACCCGATGCTCGCGGCGATCCGCCTGGCCGACCGGGTGATCGCCGTCAGCCCCACCTACGCCCGCGAGATCGTCACCCCGCAGTCCGGCATGGGGCTCGACGGTGAACTCGCCGCGCGCGGCACCGCGCTGGTCGGCATCCGCAACGGCATCGACGTCGGCGAGTGGAACCCAGCTACCGATGCGCACCTCGCCACCAGGTACGACGCTCGGTCCGTCGTGGGGGGCAAGGCCGCCTGCCGGGCCGCCCTGCTCGGGTGGGCCGGGTTCGCCGGGCCGCCGGTGGTCGCCGACGAGCCGGTGATCGGTGTCGTGTCGCGGCTGGTCGAGCAGAAGGGCATCGACTTGTTGCTCGAGGCGGTGCCGTTCCTGTACCACCTGGGCGCCCGCCTGGTCGTGGTCGGCTCGGGCGACGTGGCGCTCGCCGACCGGCTGCGCTACCTGGCCGAGGTGTATCCAGACCGGTTGGTGTTCGTCGACGGCTACCACGCCGACCTCGCCCACCAGGTGTTCGCCGGCGCCGACCTGTTCGCGATGCCGAGCCGGTTCGAGCCGTGCGGCCTGGCGCAGATGCAGGCGATGGCCTACGGCACGCTGCCGGTGGTGACCGACGTCGGTGGTCTGCACGACACGGTGGTCGATGCCGACGCGGTGCCCGAGCGCGGTACCGGCATCGCCGCCCACGTCCCCAGCGCCGCCGCGTTCACCGACGCCCTGTGGCGCGCCGCTCGCCTGTGGAGCGACAAGCCCCGCCGGAGTGCCGCCCAACACCGCGCCATGTCCGAAGACTGGAGCTGGGCCGCCCCCGCCGCCGCCCACGTCGACCTGTACCAAGCCGTTACAAACGGTGTCAGACACCATCTGTAACGGCCAGCGCCGGACGTAGAGCGTCGATCAGCAGGCGGCGGGTCACCTCGTCGACTTGGCGGCCCCGCCAGACGAGTTGGTTGCCGAAGTCGACGTCGACGAACGACTCCTGGCCGATCGTCACTGGCCGCTCGAACCGCGGCGCGACGTGCCAGTGGACATGCGGGTCGGGCCGACCGTTCGCCCACGGAGGATCGGGGTCGGTTGCCCGAAACGCCCAGTTGCGGAGGCATGACAGGTTGACCATCGTTGCTCCGAGTGTCCCCTCCAACGCTCGCTCGACGAGCCGGTAGACGCCGAAGAAGTCAGCCGCCTCAGCATCCGTGAGTTGGCTGACCTTCGGGACGTGACGCTGGGCGACCGCCAGCAGCGCCCCCGGCACTGTCTGGTCCGGGTGAAGAAGGATCTTCCACGACCCAGTTGTCATCACCAGTCCGGGTTCGTGCTCGGGGGGCGTACAACTCACGCATCCGGTCACCCGGAGAACGTTACAACCGGTGTCAGACACCGGATGTAACACCCCTTCGTCAAGATCGGGGGCATGGGAAGGAAGCTGCGACGCGACATCGAGGGCGGCTGGCATCACGTCATGAACCGAGGCATCGATCACCAGCCGGTCTTCCTGGCGGCAGGTGACGCGCGGTTGTTCTTGTGGTTGATGGGCGAGGCGGCCGAACTGCGGGGGGTTGAAGTCCACGCGTACTGTCTGATGGAGAACCACTACCACCTCCTGGTGCACTGTCCGGAGGGAGGCCTCTCGGAATTCATGCAGCGGGTTGGCGCTCGGTACACGCGCGCCGTGAATACTCGAGTTGCGCGTGACGGCCCGCTGTTCCGGGGCCGGTTCCATTCGATCCTCATCGACAGCCCTGAGTACCTCGACCTCGTCGGCCGCTACATCCATCGGAACCCGCTCGACGTCCGGCCCGCTGTGCCGCTCGATCGGTACCGCTGGTCGAGCTTCGGTGCGTACGTCGGTGCGGCGTCCTCGCCAGAGTGGTTGCGCACCGACGTACTGGAGGCGATGCACGCCGATCGGTACGCGATGCGGACGTTCGTTGAGGGCAATCTCGCTCCGATGCGAGTCACGGCGGCGATGCCGTGGGCCATCAAGCTCGCGGTTTCCGAACTCGATCATGAAGCTCTCGGCATTGCGAACTCTGCGCAGGTCGAACGCACCGTCGCGCTGGCGCTCCTTGACGGATCGTCGGTCGAGGTGCAGCAGTCGGTGAGTGCACTCCTCGGTGAGTTGACGGACGGGGCGCGCCGAACCGCGCTCAGCCGGGCTCGTCGCCGTGTTGCCGATCAGCCCTGGATGGCCGACATCCTGGGCCGCGTCCGCCACCTCGCAGCGTGACCGTTACAAACGGTGTCTGACACCGTTCGTAACAGTCGACCAGCGAGGGCTCAGCCTCGGCCACACAACTCCCGAAACGGCGGTATGTCGAGGTCGTCGTGTGGCACGGGAGGCAGGGCGTCGGCGAGGTGCAAGAGGTCGACCAACACGCGTCCGCGCTCGTCGGGATCGATCGCCCGGGGTGCGTACACCGGCGGTGTCGTCCAGTTCGGAGCCACGCAGTGAAGCGTACCCAGCACGACTCGCGTCAGGAGTCGAAGTCGAGGCTCGGCAGGTACCTTCCGACAGGGCGCGCGGAGGAGGTGGGTCAGGGGGCGGTGTAGGCCCAGGTCAGGAACACGTCCTGGGGGACACTGCTCCCGTCGGCGAACCATGCCACGTAGAAGCTGCGGTCGCTCTCGAAGATCGCCGCATAGCCGGCGAGATCGGCGACCCCCGCCGCATAGTAGGGGTAGAGGCACACCTTGCCAGCCGGTGCGGTCGGCGCGTCGGAGCTGCCGGTGCAGGCCGGGTCGGCATCGGTCGGGGAGCCGGCGACCATCTGTACGGCATCGTCGGTGAGCCCGACGGGCGCGACTGCCGGCAGGCCGACGAACTGGTTGACGGGCGTGCCGGGGTCGACGGGGGCCAGGCCGCCCCAGCCGGCGTTGCCGGTGATGGTGGTACCGGACGGGATCGTGTCCCACGCCGAAAGACCGCGCGGGCCGGGCTCGCCGCGTTCGCCAGGCTGGCCGGACGGGCCGGACGGGCCGGACGGGCCGGGCTCGCCGGCGGATGCCTCGGGGGCCAGGCGGTAGTAGCCGACGATGTCGGCGATCACGTCGACGCTCCCGAAGCGGTTGTAGATCGAGAAGTGGCCGTCGCTGCTGAGGCCGGTCGTGACCGCGTTCGGGGTCGGCGGTTGGCCCGGGGTGGGGTTGAGCGAAGACGAGTTGGGCCGGTCTGTGCCGGTGGGGAACACGGTGAGGAAGGTCGGCGCGGTCGCCCCGACCGCAGTGACGTTGAGCGCCACCCCCGCTGCCGTTGCCGGCAGGTTGCACTGCCCTTGTTGTCCGTGGGCGACGACGCTGTAGGCATCGTCGGCCCCGAGTGGTGTGTTGCGCGGGCCGACCAGGAAGTCGGGGCGCGTGTCGACGACGCGGCACGGCGTGATCGCCACGAACGCAGCCGCCTGGTCGGCGGTCGTCGCGCGGACCAGGCCGACACCCCCGGCTCCGACGGCGACCGCGAGCGCTGCACCGATCGCGGCCCAACGAGGCCGGATCATCGAGGATGCGTTCATAGTGACCTCCCAGTCGTTTCCCGAACGGTAGCCCGCAATCCCGTCGCGCTCCGGAGACGGAGCGTCTACGTCAGGAGTCGAAGCCGAGGCCGAGCTTGTCGAGCGAGCGCAGCCACAGGTTGCGTTTGCCGGTGCGGTCTTCGTGCTTCATCGACAGCTGGGTGGCCTTGATGCCGAGGAACTTGAACGGCTCGGGTGGGAACGGGATCGGCTTCTGGCGGACGAACTCGGTGCGTGTCGCCACGGTGTTGCGCCCGCCGAGCAGGTCGAGCATCACCGACGCCCCGAACCGCGACGACGCCACGCCCAGCCCGGTGTAGCCGAGCGCGTAGGCGACGCGCCCGCCCATCGCTCGCCCGGTGAACACGCAGAACCGCGAGCTGGTGTCGATCACGCCGCCCCAGATGTGGCTGAACTGGATGCCGTCGAGCTGCGGGAAGGTGTCGAAGAAGTGTTCCGACAGCCGCGCCCACGACTCGGGCCGGCTCTCCAGCGTCGTGTCGACGCGACCGCCCCAGTAGTAGATCGCGTCGTAGCCGCCCCACAGGATGCGGTCGTCCTCGGTGAGCCGGTAGTAGTGGAACTGGTTGGCGAGATCGCCCAACCCCTGGCGCCGCTGCCAGCCGATCGATTCGAGCTGCGCCGGCGTCAGCGGCTCGGTGGCCATGCAGTAGTCGTACACCGGGGCGATGTAGTGGCCGAGTCGCTTGAGCAGCGGTGGGAAGGCGTTTGTGGCGAGCGCGACCTGCCCGGCGCGCACCGCCCCGAGCGGCGTGCTGACCCGTACGCCCACCCCGTCGCGTTCCAGTCCGGTGGCTTCGGTGTCTTCGTAGATCCGCACGCCGAGCGACTCGGCCGCGGCCTTGAGCCCCCACACCAGGCGGGCCGGGTCGACCAGCGCGCACCCCTTGCGATCCCACATGCCGCCCGTGTACGTGGGCGAGTGCACCTCGGCCTGCATCTGCTCCTGGTCGAACCACACCACGTCGTGGCCGAACCGTTGTAGCTGCTCGTAGTCGTCGCGCAGCTCGTCGAGGTAGGTCTCGGTGTCGCGCGTGGTGGCGACGCTGATCTCGCCGGTGCGCTCGTAGTCGCAGTCGATGCCGTAGCGCCGGATCGCGGCCTCGATCTCGTCGAGGTTGTCCTGGCCGAGCCGTTCGAGCACCTCGACCTCGTCGGGCCAGCGGGCCTGGGCGTTGGCGATGCCGTGGGTGAGGCTGGCGTCCATGAACCCGCCGTTGCGGCCGCTCGCCGCGGACCCGATCGCGCGGGCCTCGACCAGCACGACGTCGGCGCCGGGGTTGCGTTCCTTGGCCTGGATCGCCGTCCACAACCCCGTGTAGCCACCGCCGACGACACACAGATCGCAGTGCTCGGTGCGTACCAACGTGGCGTTGGTATCGGGCATGTCGACGTCTTCGTACCAGTACGGGCTCTGCTCCGCATCGGCGATCGCGTCGAGATGTCGTTGGTCGTACTCGCCCGGGTCGAAGGGCATTCGGGATCACTCTGCCTGAGCTGTGGTCTGGCTGGCGGTCTGTTCTGGGCCTGGTCGAAGCCTGGTCAGCCAGCCTAGAAGGCTCTACGGTGGCGGCGTGGGACTGATCAGCTGGATCATCGTCGGACTGCTCGCCGGCATCGCCGCGCGCTGGATCGTCAAGGACGACCGGGCCGGATGCATCTACACGACCGTGGTCGGCGTGCTCGGGGCACTGATCGGTGGGGCCCTGATGGCGGCGATCGGCAAGGACGGCGTCGGCGACTTCTCGATCCGCACGCTGCTGGTAGCCGTCGTGGGCGCGGTCCTGCTGCTGCTCGTCCTCCAGGCGATCGCCGGCCGCGGCCGGCCGCGAGCGCGGCGCTAAGCGTCTCGCTGTCCAGCGAGGTGGTTTCGACAGGCTCAACCACCGGGAGTTAGCGCTGGCCAGGTGGTTGAGCCTGTCGAAACCACCGGGAGTTTGGGGACCGGCTGGGGACGCTCCGTACAGTGAGGGCGTGACCGACACCCCCCAGGTCGGAGTGCCGCCGTTGCCGGCGGACTGGCGCGAGCAGGTGCGGGCGCTCGCCGCCGAACGCGACGCGGTGATCCTCGCCCACAACTACCAGCTGCCCGAGATCCAGGACGTCGCCCACCACGTCGGCGACTCGCTCGGCCTGTCGCGGATCGCGGCGAGTGCCGAGGCGTCGACGATCGTGTTCTGCGGCGTCCACTTCATGGCCGAGACGGCGAAGATCCTAAGCTACGACAAGACCGTGCTGATCCCCGACGCGCGCGCCGGCTGCAGCCTCGCCGACACGATCACGGCCGACCAGCTGCGCGAGTGGAAGGCCGCGCATCCCGGAGCGGTGGTCGTCAGCTACGTGAACACCACCGCTGCGGTCAAGGCCGAGACCGACATCTGCTGCACCTCGTCGAACGCGGTCGACGTGGTCGCGTCGATTCCGGCCGGCACCGAGGTGTTGTTCTGCCCCGACCAGTTCCTCGGCGCCCACGTGCAGCGCGAGTTGCAGCGCGACAACTTGCACATCTGGCCGGGCGAGTGTCACGTGCACGCTGGCATCGACGGGCACACGCTACGCGAGCGGGTCGCCGAGGACCCCGACGCCGAGCTGTTCATCCACCCGGAGTGTGGCTGCGCGACGAGCGCGCTGTACCTGGTCGGTGCGGGGGTCGTGCCCGAGACGAAGACGAAGATCCTGTCCACCTCCGGCATGGTCACAGCGGCCCGGGAGACGACCGCCACCCACGTGCTCGTGGCGACCGAGACCGGCATGCTCCACCAACTCCGCAAGGCCAACCCGCTGGTGCTGTTCGAGCCGGTCAACCGGGCCGCGGTCTGCAAGTACATGAAGATGATCACGCCGGCCAAGCTGCTCGAATCGCTCGCCACCGGCACCGACGAGGTCACCGTCGAGCCCGACATCGCCGAGCGGGCACGCGCATCGGTGGAGCGGATGATCGCGATCGGTTCCCCGTCACCCACGGCCGAGTGAGCGGCATGCTGCCACGCCGTCTCGCCGCGCCCGCCCCCACGTGGGAGCGCGACGTCGACGTCGTCGTCATCGGTTCGGGCGCCGCCGGTCTTGCCGTCGGCCTGGCTGCGCGCCCGGCCCGTGAGGTGTTGGTGGTCACGAAGGGCACCCTCGACGCCGGGTCGACGGCGTGGGCCCAGGGTGGCCTGGCAGGCGTGCTTCACCCGGACGACTCGGAGGAGCATCACGTCGCCGACACGCTGGCCGCCGGCGCCGGGCTGTGCGACGAGCAGGTCGTGCGCGAGTTGGTGGGCGCCGCGCCCAAGGCGATCGGGTACCTGATGAGCCTCGGCGCGACGTTCGACCCCGACACGACCGGTGGCGGCGCGCCTGCGTTGACACGTGAGGGCGGTCACAGCCACGACCGGATCGTCCACGCCGGCGGCGACCGGTCGGGCGCCGAGGTTCAGCGCACGCTCGACGAGTCGGCCGTGGCGGCCGGTGTCGGGCTGCTCGAGCGGGCGTTCGCGCTCGACGTCGTGATCGGCCGGACGGCGGGCGGCAGCCGTCAGGCAGCCGGGGTCGCGGTGGCGCGATTCGACGCCGACGGTGGCGTCGAGTCGGTCGGTGTGATCCGGGCCCGGGCGACCGTGCTCGCCTGCGGCGGCTGGGGCCAGGTGTTCGCCTCGACGTCGAACCCGCCGGCGGTCACCGGCGACGGTGTCGCGATCGCCTTACGCGCCGGGTTGGCGGCCACCGACGTCGAGTTCGTGCAGTTCCACCCCACCGTGCTGTACACCGGCCCCGACGCCGCGGGCCAGCAAGCGCTGATCAGTGAGGCCGTGCGCGGGGAGGGGGCCGTGCTCTACGACGCGGCCGGCGTGAGAGTGATGGAGGGCGTGCACCCACTCGCCGACCTGGCGCCCCGCGACGTCGTGGCGGCGGCGATCACGGCCCGCCTGGTGGCGCGCGGCGACGACTGCGTCTACCTCGACGCAACCCACCTCGGCGAGCACTTCTACGAACGGTTCCCCGCGATCACGCAAGCGTGCCGTGTGGCCGGCATCGACCCGGCTCGCGAGCGGATCCCTGTGGCCCCCGCCGCGCACTACTCGTGCGGCGGGGTGCCTGCCGGCCTTGGCGGCAGCACCGCCCTCTCCGGCCTGTTCGCGGTGGGCGAGGTCGCCCGCACGGGTGTGCACGGCGCCAACCGATTGGCGTCGAACAGCCTGACCGAGAGCGTGGTCGCCGGCTCGCGGCTCGGGCGGGCACTCGCGTGGGAGCTTCCCGAGCCGGTCGTCGACGACGAGCCTCCGCCCGTCTCGGTCGGCCTGCTCGCGCCGGAGACACGCGTGCCGGTGCGGCTGGCGATGTCGCGCCACGTGGGCGTGATCCGCAGCGCCGCCTCGCTGGCAGCGGCCGCGGCCGAGATCGACGCGCAGCTTGGTGTCGCCGCGTCTGAGCCGTCGCAGGCGGCGTTTGAGGCGACCAACATCGCCACCGTCGCCCGGGCGGTCGTCGCCGCGGCAACGGCACGTACGGAGAGCCGTGGCTGCCATCGTCGCAGCGACTTCCCCGAGCCGCGCGACGCCTGGTTGACGAACCTGTCGGTGCGACTCGGCGACGATCAGCCGGTGACCGTGACGGGCATGCCGGAGGACGGATGACGTTCGCCGAGCACCCCCTGTCGAGTGCCACCCGCGAGCGCCTGCTGGCCGGAGGGCTGGACCCCGACGCGGTCGCCGTGCTGGTACGGATGGCCGTCGACGAGGACCTGCTCGGCGGCATCGACGTCACGTCGGTCGCCACGGTGCCCGCCGACCAGCGCAGCGTCGCTACATTTCGGGCGCGCCGAGCGGGCGTGGTGGCCGGGTTGCCCGTCGCTGCGGCGGTGATCAACGCGGTCTGCGGCGATGCCGCCAGCGACGTCGAGCACCTCGTCGCCGACGGCGCGCGTGTCGACGCTGGGGCCGCGCTGGCCCGCGTGACCGCGCCCACGCGGCTGTTGCTGACCGCCGAGCGCACCGCGCTCAACCTGTTGTGCCACCTGTCGGGCGTCGCCACGCTCACCCGCAGGTGGGCCGACGCGCTCGCCGGTTCCCGGGCGGTCGTGCGCGACACCCGCAAGACCACGCCCGGGCTACGTGCCTTGGAGAAGTACGCAGTGCGGATGGGCGGCGGGGCCAATCACCGGATGGGCCTGTCGGATGCGGCGCTGGTGAAGGACAACCACGTCGTGGCCGCGGGCGGGGTAGCGGCCGCGTTCGAGTTGGTTCGCGGGCTGGCCGCGAGCATCCCCGTCGAGATCGAAGTCGACTCGCTGGAGGGCTTGGTGGAGGCGCTCGATGCGGGTGCCGACGTGGTCCTGCTCGACAACTTCACACCGGCGCTGATGCGCGCGGCGGTCGCGCTTCGCGCCGGCCGTGCGTCGGCGGCGGTGCTCGAGGCGAGTGGCGGGCTGACGCTCGACGATGCTGCCGCGGTGGGCGCGACCGGTGTCGACTACGTGGCCGTCGGCGAGCTGACCCACTCGGCGCCGGTACTCGACATCGGCCTCGACCTCGACCGAGTGCTCGCCTGAGCCGGTCGTTACTCCCGGTGGTTTCGACAAGCTCAACCACCTGGGCGCGGGCGTTGACCGAGGTGGTCAACCTGGTCGCTACCGGGAGCGGCGATGACTCAAGGTGGTTGAGCTTGTCGAAACCACCGTCAGCGCGACATCACGAGCAGGGTGAGACCGGCCACGATCAGGGCTGCCGCGACCAGCCGCCGCCGGCCGCGTGACTCTTGCAGCATGCGGTGGCCGACGAACACGGCGATCAGCACGCTCGACTCGCGCAACGCGGCGACGTAGCCCACCGGGGCGCGGCGCACGGCGATCAGTACCAGCCCGTAGGCGGTGATGGTCATCACCGCGCCGACCGCGGCGCGGCTCCCACTGCGGGCGGGTCATCGTCAGCAGGTCGCGACCGCGGCCCATCACGACCGCGGCGACGCTAGCGGTGAGCCCGGTGGCGAGCATGCCGGCGAACAGGTACAGCCTGGTGTCGTACTCGCGCACGGCATGGCTGTCGCTCACCGTGTACACGCTGATCGAGGCGGCGACCGTCAGCGCCGCCAGCACGTGACCCAGGTGGGCTCCGCTGGCGAGTAGCCACATGCCCCCGACCACCACCCCGATCGCCACGAACGACAACGGCCGCAGCTCGTCGCCGAGCAGTACCACCCCGCCGATCGCCGCCAGCAGCGCGCCACCACCGCGGGCGATCGGATAGGCCAGCGAGAAGTCGCCGTGGTGATAGGCCCACCCGAGCGCCACCACGTACGGAACATGGGCTCCCGCCGACAGCAGGGCCCACGGCCACGCCCCGGAGGGCATGCCGCCACCGGCCACGAGCACGACCGCGCCGATCAACCCAGCCAGCAGGAACTGGCTCCACAGGGCGAGGAACGGGTCGCCGCTGCGTTTGGCGACCAGGTTCCACCCGGCGTGCAGCACCGCCGACGACAGCGCGAGAACGGTGGCGACGAGCACGTGTCAGCCGGTTGCGCCGACCCGGGCCGGCAGGCGGCCGATGCCGCCGTGCTCGCAGAGCATGCCGGTCAGCGTGCGGTCGGCGTGTTCCTGGCGCCACTGGAGCATCGCCTGGGCGAGCGGCAGCACCACGGCCGGGTCGTCGGTGGTGGTGCGCCAGGTGGGGTCGGTAGCGAGGTCGAAGCATGTCCACTGGCCGTCGCCAAACTGCACGTAGGCGTGGGTCGTGTTGCGCAGCACCGCCAGGTTCTGGCGTTCGAGCGTGCGATCGGCCGGCCAGCCGGCGGCCCAGCCGTCGGGCCGCAACTGGACGAGGTAGCCGCGCCAGTCGTACTCCCAGTGCGCCGCGGTACGCCAAGCGGCCGGGGCCGGCGCGCCGCGCAGGAACGGCGTCAGCGGCGCGCCGTCGCACTGGGCGGGCACGTCGACACCGATCGCGGTGCAGATGGTGGGCAACAGGTCGACGTTCTCGGTGAACTCGGTGACGACGGTGCCGTGACCCTGCGGGTGGGCCGGGTCGCGGACGATGCCGACGATCGAATAGCTCTGGTCCCAGTAGCCGAGTTTCTGGATCAGACCGTGATCGCCGAGCATCTCGGCGTGGTCGGCGGTGACGACGATCAGCGTGTCGTCCCACGCCCCCGACGCCCGCAGGGCCTCCCAGATCCGCCCCAGCTCGTGGTCGACGTGGCTGACGTTGCCGAAGTACTGCGAGCGCAGGCGGGCCAGCTTGGCCGGGTCCTTCGGCGCGTTCGCTTCGGGGATTTGCGAGACGACGTCGTGGAACCCGGTACGTGAACCTGGCGGCGCAGGTTCGATCGGTGAGCCGGCGAGCTGGTCGAGCGTGGCCGGGTCGTACATGTGCGACCACTCGCCGGGCGCCGAGTACGGCGGGTGCGGGCGCAGGTACGAGAGGTGCGCGAACCAGGGCTGCTCCGCGGGTTGCTCGTCGAGCCACTCCAGCACGCGCTCGGTCGTGAACGTGGTGAGGCTGTGCTCGGCGGACCGCCGGTGTTCGGTGGTGAGCACTTGCTCGAACCCACCGGTGACGTCGTAACCGAGCGCCGCCAGCGAGTCGAGCCACGGCTGGTGCGGGCCGGTGAGGTCGACGGCCAGGTCGAACCCTGGCAACACCCCTTCGTAGGTCGACAGGAGTGGGTCGTCGGGGCCGACCGTGCGCGGATCGACCGACTGGTCGGTGTAGCCGAACAGCACCGGTGCGTACCCGGCCCGCCGGGCGGCGAGGGCGACATTGTCGAAGCGGGCGTCGAGCGGGGTGCCGTTGGCCACCACCCGGTGGTTCATCTGGTACATGCCGGTGTACAGCGCGGCTCGGCCGGGCCCGCATGGCGCGCACTGGCTGTAGTGCCGCGACAACCGCACGCCCGCGGCGGCCAGCGCGTCCAGGTTGGGAGTTTGCACCACTGGATGCCCGGCCGCCGACAGGCAGTCGCCCCGGAACTGGTCGAGCGTGATCAGCAGAACGTTCGGCCGCACGTTCCAACACGCTAGTCCCGGTCACACTCCGGATACCCAGCGATCCGGGATCGCGGTTCGGCGGGCCCCGTTCGATCGCGCGACCGTGACAGCGCCTCGCGACGATGTACGCCATTGCTAGTGGGCCGCCTAAGATTCGACCCGACGTTCGATTGATTAAGGAGTTCCTGTGACTGACGGATTGACCGAAGACCTCTTTGACCTGTCTGCCGATGTAGTCGTCGTCGGCTCGGGTGCCGCCGCTACGGCGGCAGCAGCGACGGCCGCCAACGAGGGAGCCGAGGTCCTCCTGCTCGAGCGTGCTGAACAACTTGGTGGTACAACAGCGTTGTCAGGTTGCGGGGCGTGGGTCCCCAACAACTCGTACATGCGCGCCGAGGGGTACGAGGATCCGCGCGACGCTGCGTTGCGCTTCATGGCGTCGTTGGCCTATCCGCACCAGTACGACCCGGTGAGTGCGACGCTGGGACTGTCCTCACTCGCGTACGAGTTGCTCGAGACGTACTACGACCGCGGGCCCGAGGCGATCGACTATCTGGTCGGTTGCGGGGCGACCTCGTTCTTCGCCGACGTCGGCGTTCCCGACTACTTCGCCAATCACCCTGAGAACAAGGCGCCGTACGGACGCTTGCTGAAGCCCCCGGAACGCAAGATCGCCCACGAGGGCGCCGCCGAAGCACACCTGCAGCGGATGTACGACTTCATCCAGGCGAAGGGAGGCGCGGTACGCACCGGCCACCGCGTGCAGAGCCTGCTGCGCAACGAGTCCGGCGAGGTCATCGGTGCCGAGGTGCATGCCGGGGTGCGCGGGATTCTCGTCCGGGCACGGAAGGCATTCGTCTTCGGCACTGGAGGGTTTCTCCATAATCCCGAGATGCGCCGGAACTTCTTGATGGGGCCGACATATGGTGGGTGCGCAACGCCTACCGCGCAGGGCGACTTCGTCACGATCGCCCAAGAGGTCGGTGCCAGATTCAGTCTGATGCAGCATGCCTGGTGGTACCAGGTACCGCTGGAACACGCCGCCGAGAACGGCCACACGGCCGGTGGGTTGTTCATGCCGTTTGGTGACAGCATGTTGCAGGTCAACCGCTTCGGCCAGCGGGTGATCAACGAAAAGGCGCCGTACAACGAGCGCGGTCCCGTGCACTTCCTGTGGGACGGTACCGAGTACCCCAACCTTGTGCTGTTCTCGATCTTCGACGACGGCGTGATCGAGAACCCGAACCCGATGCGGATGCGCTTTCCGGTGCCGCAGCGCGGTGAGGATGTGAACTACGTCGTGTCCGGGGAAACCATCGAGGATCTGGCGGTGAACATCGAGCAGCGGCTCGAGAAGTACCGCGCCCACACCGGTGGCCTGCAGCTGTCGCGGGAGTTCGTCGCCAACCTCAAGGCAACCATCGAACGGTTCAATGGCTTCGCCCGCACCGGCGTCGATGAAGAGTTCGGGCGCGGCCAGGAACCGATCAGCACGCTGTGGAGCGGCCCGCTCCAGCCGGATGCCAAAGCGACGATGCATCCGCTGCGCGACACGGGGCCGTACCACTGCGTACTGCTGGTCGCCGGAGCGCTCGACACCAAGGGTGGCCCGACGATCAACGCCCGGTCGCAGGTGCTCGACGCGCGTGAGCGGCCAGTCCCGGGTCTGTACGGAGCCGGTAACTGTGTTGCCTCGCCGGCCGGTCAGGCCTACTGGGGGCCAGGTGTCACGATCGGTGCCGCCATCATTTACGGGTACATCGCCGGTCAGGGTGCCGCCGCCGAGCCGGTCAAGGCGTTGTAGCGGCGGCGCACCGCGATCGACCCGTCAGCCTCACGGTCGCGGTGCCCTCGACGACGCGGCGACCGTCGGCGAGGTCGAGCCACACTTCACACGTAGCGACGGTGGCTGCGTCGTCGCCGGTGTCCACGGAGATGACGCGGCCCGACGCCACAACGTGGTCTCCGGCGAACACGTTGGCGAGGAACCGCACCTTCAGTCGCTCGATAGCCGACTCGGCACCGGCCCAGACGGCGACCATCCGGGTCACGTAGCCGAGGTTGATCGGCCCCTGGTTCACCGGTCGCTCACCCATCCCGAGTGAGCGCACTGTGCCGACGTCGAAGTGGATGAAGTTCGAGTCGCGGAGCAGCAGGGCCATCACCTTCATCGGCTCGGCACCGATGGACTCGATGTGCAGGGCGGGGAGCTCGTCGCCGGGCGACGGCTGGGCCGGGCTCACGGCTCGCCTGGCCGGGGGAAGACGAACGAGTTGGTGAGCCGCGCGGCGGGCGCGCCAGCAGCATCGGTGGTGTCGGCGACGAAGGTGACCACGTCGAACGTGCCGACCGTGCGGCCGCGCTTGCGGGAAGCCGCGACGATGCTGCCCGACACGACGTACCGGTGCCCGAGCCGCAGTGGCTCGGCGAGCTCGATCGAGGAGTCACCCAGCATCGGTCCGTCGGCAGCGCTCGACCCGCACAGCTCGAAGATCTCGTCGATCGTTACTCCCATCGATTGCTGTGGTGCCGCGAATGCCCAGATCGGATGAGCTCTTGTGCCGTCGCCGGCCGGGGCGCCGAGGACGTCGCGCATTAACCAGTCCTCGTAGGGTTCGATGGCGAAGCCGCCGCCCGGAAACCGGTGGCCGGTCAATGACTCGAGCGCAGTGAGCTCCACGTCAGTCCTTGTAGTGCTCGGAGCGCAAGGCCTTCAAGAGGTGCTGGTTCTCAGCGTTGCCCGGGTGGGGGTACCACTTGTCGCCGATCGCCTGGTAACGCGTGGCGAGTTCGATCAGGGTGCCGTGGGCCTTTTCCTCGGCGATGAAGTTCCACGCCAGCCACGGCATCGTGTCGGGGCCGCTGTTCTCGTCGAGCACCACCGGCAACCCGGCCTCGCGGCACTGCTCGACCGTGTGTCCGAAGTCGTCCGACAAGAACGCGATGTGGTGGACGAAGTCGCCGCGCTTGGCCAGCACCTTGTGGACCCACGTGTCGGGTTCAGCCGGCGCCCAGAGTTGAATCGAACACCCTGTCGGATCGGGATGTTGGAACGTCGCCCAGATCATCGGCACGCCGTCGCCGCCGCCGCCGCCGGTGGTGAGGCGAGCCGCGTGCTCGGGCGACAGGACGTTGAGGATGTCGTGCCAGTCGGCGACCGCTGCGTCGAAATCGCGTACGCAGAACGAGATGTGGTCGATGTGGACGTTCGGCATGCTGTCGCTCCTGTTTCGCATGGGGGCTCGTCGAACCGTACACGGTGCCTGCAGCTTCAAACAACCGTATGTAGGTTCAATTTTACCGACCGTTTGACTGAGATTTCGGAACGGCCGTAGGCTGCGATGCGTGCCAGGCCGCGAGCGCAACGCGTGAGCTCGGTCGAGGACGTAAAGCCCGTCAAGGAGGAGATTCGATGAGTGATGCAGTGATCTTGGGCGCCGTGCGGTCGCCGATCGGCAAGCGCAACGGCATGCTCAACGGGATCCATCCCGCCGACCTCTCGGCGCAGGTGTTGAACGGGCTCGTCGAGCGGGTAGGAATCGATCCGGGTCTGGTCGACGACGTGATCTGGGGCTGTGTCAGCCAGACCGGCGAACAGGCGGCCAACATCGGACGCTACGCGGTCCTGACGGCGGGCTGGCCCGAGTCGGTCCCGGCGACCACCGTCGACCGCCAGTGCGGGTCGTCGCAGCAGTCGGTGCACTTCGCCGCGGCCGGGCTGGTCGCTGGGCACTACGACATCGTCGTTGCCGGAGGAGTCGAGTCGATGTCGCGGGTGCCCATGCTCGTCACCGTCGACCAGGGTCCCGGGGTGCCCAACTCGGCAGCGTTCGACGATCGCTACGGCGGTGTCACGATCAACCAGGGGATCGGTGCGGAGATGATCGCCGCCAAGTGGGGGGTCTCTCGGCAGCAGGCGGACGAGATCGCCCTGCGGTCCCACCAGCGCGCCGATGCGGCGATCACGGAGGGCCGGTTCGAGGACCAGATCGTGCCGATCAGCGTGCCCGGCGACGGCTCGGTGGCGACCGTCGTCAGTCGCGACGAGGGGGTTCGTCCGGACGCCTCGCTCGAGAAGATGGCGACGTTGCGCCCGGCCTTCCAGGAGGACGGGATCGTCACCGCGGCCAACAGCTCGCAGATCTCCGACGGTTCCTCGGCGATCCTGCTGGCCAGCAGCGACAAGGCGCGCGAGCTGGGCATCCGACCGCTGGCCCGAGTCCACAGCGTCGCCCTCGCCGGCGTCGATCCCGTGTCGGTCCTCACCGGGCCGATTCCCGCCACGGCCAAGGTGCTCGCCCGATCGGGACTCTCGCTGGACGAGATCGGCGTGTTCGAGGTGAACGAAGCGTTCGCCTCCGTTATCGGGGCGTGGGAAGCCGAGTATCCGGTGGACGACCGGCGCCTGAACCCGAACGGCGGCGCGATCGCGATCGGGCATCCGCTCGGGGCGTCGGGCGCCCGGGTCATGACGACGATGCTGTACGAGATGTTGCAGCGCGGCCACCGCTACGGGTTGCAGGCGATCTGTGAGGGCGGGGGCATGGCCAATGCGACGATTCTGGAAAACCTGACGTTGGGGGTGTGACGGTGACCGGTGTCACGACGAACGACTATCCGCCGACCGCGTACGCGACGATGCTCCGTGCCGTCGCCACGGAGCGTCCCGACGCTCCAGCGCTGGCGTTTCCGGGGGAGGTGATCACGTACCGCGAGCTGTTCGAACGGGCGACGTGGCGGGCGCGCGAGCTGCTCGCCGTCGGCGTCGCCGCGGGCGACCGCTTCGGCGTGATGCTGCCGAACTCGAGCGAGCTGGTCGAACTGATCGTCGCCGGGGCGATGATCGGGGCGACCACGGTGCCCGTCAACACGCGCTACAAGGACACCGAGCTGCGCCACGTGTGCGCCAACGGCGAGCTGACTGCGCTGTTCACCACCGACGCGCTCGACGCCCATACCAGCCTGTCGGGACAGCTCGACCGGGCGCTCGACGGACTGCGCGAGGCGAGCGATCCGTGGAACCTCGACCTGGCGGGCTTTCCGCACCTGCGGGCGGTCGTCGTGCTGGGTCCGGTGGTGCGGCCCGGGATGCTCTCGGCGGTCGAGGTCCGGGCTCGGGCCGTCGAGACGCCGGCGCCGACCCCGGCCGACGAGCCGGATCCGGCGACCCCGTTGCTGATCATGTACACGTCGGGCACCACCGCCAACGCCAAGGGGTGCGTGCTCACCAACCAGGCGTTGGTGCGCGCTGCGCAGTCGGCCGCCGAGCGCCTCGAGATCCCGGCGACCGATCGCTGGTGGGACCCGCTCCCGATGTTCCACCTCGGGGGGATCTTGCTGATGTCGGCCGTGTTCAGCCGCGGTGGGCTGTTCGTGTCGCAGAGCCACTTCAGCCCCGATGTCGCCTTCGACCTGATCGCCGAGCACCGCCCCACCGTGCTCTACCCCTTGTTCCCGACGATCACGCTCACCCTCCTGCACGATCCGCGGTGGGCCGAGGTCGACACCGGATCGATCCGTTTCGTTTGCAACGTCAGCCCGCCCGACGTCCAGCGTTCGGTGCAGGCGGCGATCGAGCCGGCGTTGCTGATCAGCGCCTACGGCATGACCGAGATCGCCGGCACACTCGCCTACAACGCGCTCAGCGACACCTACGAGCAGCGGACCACCACGTGCGGCCGGCCGCTCCCCGGGTGGGAGATCGAGATCCACGACCCCGACACGAACGCCACGCTCGGCCCCGACGAGAAGGGCGAGCTCGTCGCCCGCGGGCCAGCCCTGTTCTCCGGGTACTTCGCCAGCCCGGACCTCACGGCGGCGAGCTTCGACGAGGCCGGCTTCTTCCACACCGGCGACCACTGCTCGATCGATGCCGACGGCCTCCTGAGCTTCCACGGCCGTCTCAAGGACATGCTCAAGGTCGGCGGCGAGAACGTCTCGGCGCTCGAGGTCGAGTCGTTCCTGGCGACGCACCCGGCGGTGAAGTTGGCCCAGATCGTCGGCGTGCCTGACGACCGCCTGCTCGAGGTCGGGGCGGCCTTCATCGAGCTCGTTCCCGGGGCGACCCTGACCGAGGACGAGGTGATCGACTACTGCACCGGCCGGATCGCCAGCTTCAAGATCCCGCGGTACGTCAGGTTCGTCACCGATTGGCCGATGTCGTCGACCAAGATCCAGAAGTTCCGCCTCCGCGAACAGATCGTCGCCGAACTGGCTTCACCCGCCGCCTCCACCGCCTGACGCGAGTCCGCCCGCCTTCGAGGTGCGGGCGTTACGGCTGGAAGCCGCCGTCGATCCAGGCTCGAAACAGGTCGATCCGCTCCTTCGGCCACGGCGCGTCGCACGGCATCGTGCCGTCGAGCACCCGGTCCAGGATGTTGGCGGCGTCGTTGGCGACGTCGTCGCGGTCCCAGAGGTCCATGATGTACAGCATCGCCTCGCGGTCCTCCTCCCGGAAGAGGGGAGCGATGTGCGTCTCGAAGCTCACCATCGACGGCACCGTGTGGTGAGTCAATCGAGGGGCGACGCCGGGGCGTGCAGTTCGGCAGGGGGTTCGTCGGCGCCGAGGCGGGCCTCGATCACTTGCCGCGCGTCCGAGGCGTCGGCCGCGCCGACGACGCGCACGCGCCGAACCTTGTTGGCACGGACGACGTCCCACGACCAGGCGTCGCCGTGCTGGTGGCCACGGCCGACGACCCGCCATCCCAGGTCGGCGACGTCGTCGGGTGTGACCCCGTCGCCGTCGGCGATCACGGGGAACGCCTCGTCATCGAACAACCCACGCTCCTCGAGCTGGGCCAAGTCGCGCCCGTGGAACGTCCTGCCGGTCCATCGCATGTCCGCCGGTATGTAGATCGTCGAGAAGTGCCAGCGCGGCTCGTCGGTGGTGTTGGCCGGCGACCCGTGGAACGTGTACTGGCCGTGCACCGTCGCGTCACCCGGTGACAGATGCATCGGCTCGGAGAGCTCGTACCGGTCGAGCAAGTAGGGGTAGCGGTCGAACAGGTCGGGCGGGCGGTAGCCGAGCGAGCCCTCGCGGTGGGCCCCGGATACGAACCGCATCACCCCGCGCTCCGGGGGCATGTCGTTGAGCGCGATCCAGAAGACGACGTTGCCGGCGCGGTCGAACTGGCCGCCTGGGTAGTCCTGGTGGTACGTCGTCTCGGCGTCCTTGCCACCTCCGACCGGTGCCCGCGCGCCGATCATGTCGGCGAAGTGCCTGACGGCGATCGGGCGCCCCATCATCCGCTGGGCGTTGCGTCCCATCGCCCCCGATCGGGCGAGCGACCTGAACGGCTCGACACCCTGGCGTGACGGGTAGTGATAGTCGTTCCACCAGTCGAAGGCGACGTCCAGACCGTCGCGGCCACGATGCTCGGCTCCGGTCGGTCCGAGCAGCCGCTTGGCCTCGGCGAGCATCTCGGCGGCGGCATCCGGGGACACCAACGCGGGGAGCTTGACCCAACCGTTGTGCCGGAAGAACGCGATCTCGTCCTCGGTGACCGCCCGGGCTTCCGCGTTCATGCCGAAACGCCCGCCGTGAGCGGCACATCCGGCGTGGTGTGCGATCGTCGCCACGGCTTGCTGCCGACCGCCGGCGCGACCGGCCGCGGACTGTATGTCGGGACCGACGCGGACTTCATCGCCCTGCGGCTGCCGTGTGCTCGCGGGAGGTGAACGTGGCGTGGAGCGGGCGCCAGCGGCGGACGAACGGGTCGGTGTACGCGGGTGGCGGCATCGAGGGGTCGAGATGCAGGTCGTCGAGCCGCTCGAGCGCCACCGAGAAGATGGTTGACAGCTGTGTGCGCGCCAGACCCTGACCGGGGCAGGTCTGCGTCCCGCGCATGAACGCAAGGTGGTCACGCGGCGCGGGTCGCTCGAAGTTGACGTCGTACGGGCACGCGTAGTGCTCGGGGTCGCGGTTGAGCGCCCCCGTCAGCAACATCATCAACTCGCCCTCGCGGATCGTGACACCCCCGAGCTCGACGTCGTGCATCGCCATGCGAACCGTGCTGACGATCGACGGGTAGAGCCTTAGCGTCTCTTCGACGAAGCGCGGGATCATCTCGAGGTCGTCGCGCAAGCCGTCCTGCAAGCCATCGCGCGTCATCATCAGGTACAGGCCGGCGGCCGTCGCCGCGGCGGTCGTCCCCGACCCTCCGGCGAACGCGATGTTCACCGTGGCGATCACGTCCTGCTCGTCGTACTCGGAGCCGAACAGATCATCGGCACCACGCCACACCATGCTGATGAAGTCGGTTCCCTCGCCGTTGCGCCGTTCACGCACGAACGGTCGCGCCAGCTCGGCCAACTCGTCCACCGCGGCATAGCCGGAGCGAAGCAGTTCGGGATCGGGTTCGGCGCCGCTGCGCTGCAAGATGAACTTGTGTCCGATCAGGGCGATCCGTCGCACGTGCAGATCGAGCACATGTGCCAGCCAATCGTCGTCCTCCCAGGGGAGTCCCATCGCCGCGGCGATCACCCGCGGCGCTACCCGGTTGGCGAAGTCCTCGTACAGCTCGGCCTGCCCGGCCTCCGCGAAGCGATCGATCTGGGCGTGCGCGACCGGTCGCACCAACGTGTCGCCGAGTACCTGCAACGCACGCCCCGAGAACGTCCGCATCCACCAGCGATGCATCCGGTTGTGTTCGCCGAAGTCGTCGACGTGCAGTGTCTTCGAGCTCTCATAGGCCATGAAGTCCTTCCAGCGCTGCCGGTCCAAGCCCGGCATCGGCGGGCCTGCGTGCTTCTCGGGTGGCATCCAGTCCACCTGATCGTTGCGCAACACCTCCTTTGACAGTTCCATCGATGTCACGAGCCACGCGTTCAGCGAGTCGTCCCACACCACCGGGCCTAGCTCGCGCAGCCGCTCGTAGTACTCGTACGGCTCATGGCCGATCGTCGACGAGAACGACGGCAGACCGTGCTCCTGCACCGACACTGCGCTCATGCAAACCCCTCGGTTGTCGGACTCACGCCGGTTTGTCGTCGATCGGCTCCCGTCGTCGACGGCGGCTCCTGGTCAGGACGCAAGAATGCCCATTCCCCCGTATTGGTTGAAGTCGTAACTCGGGGCTACCTGCACGACGCGGTTGCTGAACATGTTGCCGGTCTTGGCCGCGCAGGCAAAGATGTGCAGCGGATTCTCCTGCAGGTAGTTCGTTATCGCCTCGAAGGCGGCCGGCCGGGTCGGATCGACGAGCGCCTTCGATTGGGCGGTCGCGACCAACTCGACCAACTCCGGCGGAGTATTCCCCCCCGGGTTGTCGATGCCGATGAACTGACCAGCGATGTTGCCGGGATCGGGCGGCTCGACGGGGAGCAGGATTGCGGCGACGTCGCCGCGTCCGCTGCGGAACTCCGAACGCACGATACCGCCGTCGATCGGGACGAGGTTGGCGGTGACGCCCACCTCGGCCCACATCTGCTGGACCGCTTCGGCCGGGATGGTGACGTTGTTGACGGCTGCCATCATCATGTCGAACTCGAGGTTCTCGGCCCCGGCCTCGGCGAGCAGCCGGCGGGCCTCGTCGGGATCGTATTCCGCGTCGAGGTCCGGAATGTGGCCCACGATGCCGTCCGGGAACAGCTGGTCGGTCGGCGGGCAGTTGCCCTCGAAGAGGGCCTCGTTCATCGCCGCGCGGTCGATCGCAAGGCTCAGCGCGCGGCGTACCCGGACGTCGTCGAACGGCTGCCGCGACGTGTTGAAGTAGTAGATCAGCGGTGAGGAGGGTCCGGGGGAGTGGACCGTTCCGAGATCCTCGGCCTCGAGATCGAGCGCCAATGGATACGTGGTGTCGTTGACGTCGATCACGTCGAACTCGCCGGCCCGAAACCCGTTGACGCGGGCGTTGTCGTCGACCACGGCAGACAGGACGATCGACTTCACGAGCCCGGTCTGCGGGTTCCAGATGTGCCCGTCGGTACGGCGCTGATAGGTGACCCCGGCCTCGGTCGCTTGGTCGAGCACGAACGCGCTTGTTCCGACAGGAGTGCGTGCGAGGTCGCCGTCCATCGCCGCGGGGCTCACCATGAAGCCGGGTCCCGGTGAGGCCAACCAGTAGAGCAAGCCGTTGTCCGGCTCCGAGAGATGGAACACCGCAGTCGTCTCGTCGGGCGTATCGATCGAGGTGATCCGCGCGAACAGCGGTGCTGCCAGTGATCCCTCGACGGTCTGGGCACGTTCGATGTTGGCCTTGACCGCCGCGCTGTCGAACTTGGTGCCGTCCGTGAACCACACGTCGTCGCGCAGGGCGAACGTGATCGTCAGACCGTCGTCCGATACTTCGTATCCGGTCGCCAGGTTCCCCGTCACCTCGAGGCCGTTGGCAGTTCTCGAGAACTGCAGCAGGAGGTCGTACACAGGACTCTGCCAGACCCGGTCGGAGCGGAAGTTGGTCGTCACGTGGGGATCGAATTGGGTCGGGGCGAACCGCTGTGCCCCCCGCAGTGTCGCCTCGGTGTCGAACTGCGACAGGTCAGGTGCGTCTGACGACGGCGGGGCTGCCGGTGTCGTCGCCGGCTGTGCCGCGGTGCCGCCGGATGTCGTGGCGGGGGGCGTCACCGGCGGGCCGGCGGTGTCGTCACCACCACACGCGGCGGCACCCGCCAACAGCACGACGATGATCCCCGACCGGATGGTGGACGCGCTTCGCGGCGTCTCGCGGCGTGTTCGCAACATGTGATCCCCCAAGGCCCTGCGATCGGTTTCCGATCGCCCGTAGTCACTTCGAACGTACCGATCAGATCACCCGTTGTCAAGACAAACGTTAGGTTGAACTACTCGAGAGCGGCGAGAAACATCGCGGCTCGCCGTCACAGGTTCGTCGCGAGGCGGTCGCAGGAAGCGTCGGCCTCGTGACGCGGCGAAGTGTCCCGGGACGGAACCGAACCGTGGCGACCCGTCAGCGGCGCGGCGACGTTTCGCCGGCCGGGCTCAGCATGGTCCGGACCTTGGCGATGTCGTACCAATTGGTGAGGCGTCCGATCCGGTCGCCCGCCAGGTCGATGACGTCGACTGCGTCGAACTCGAGCACTCTGCCGTCGTGTGTCGTGCCGACGAAGCGGACTTCGACGGCGATCGAGTCGCCGCTCGGCAGCATCCGCGTGGGCTGGTCGAAGTGCGTGGCCCACGCAGCGAACAGGCGGCTGTAGAACCGTTTTATCGACGGCAGGCCGATCATCGGCTCGACGCCTACGGCCCGGACTTCGGCGTCCTGGGCGAACACGCACGACAGTTCGTCCCACAACTCGGCGTTGATCACGTCGAAGTAGCGGCGTACCAAGATCTCCCCGGAGAACGAACCCGTGCCCACCGCAAGGGACGCTACCCGCCAATCGATCGTTTGTACAATTGACGACTCCGGTTCGACCAACGACCGATTGGTTGATACGCTTTGCCCAGTGGCGAGCGTGGCCGTGACCGACCACCGCTGACGGAGCAACGAGGAGACTGGACAGTGGATTTCGACCTTGGAGAAGATCTCGAGGAGTTTCAACGCGTCGTTCGTGCGTGGGTCGAGAAGGAGGCGCCGAAGAGCTACGCGCGCGAACTCGAGGCCAACGAGTTCGAATATCCACAGGCACTCTGGGACAAGATGACCGAGGCCGGTTTCCACGCGATCGGGCTTCCGGAGGAATATGGCGGGCAGGGCGGCGACGTGCTCACGCAGGTCGTGCTCGCGCGCGAGCTGGCCCGATCGCTGGCCGGGCTCACCTGGATGTGGGGCATTCCGTCGTTCTGTGCCAAGTCGGTGAACTACTTCGGAAGCGATGAGCTCAAGGCGGAGCTGCTGGGCGATCTCGCCGCCGGCAAGAGCCGGCTGGCGATCACCGTCACCGAACCGGGGGGCGGCACCGACCTCATGGGAGCGATGCGCACGAAAGCGGTCCGGGCCGACGGGGGATGGATCGTGAACGGCCACAAGACGTGGTCGTCCGGTGCCCACGCAGCGACGCATCTGCTCGTACTGGCCCGAACCAACGACTCGCCCGACAAGCCGGCCCGGGGCGTCAGCACGTTCCTCGTGAAGAACCCGTCGGAGGGTCTCACGGTCAAGCAGATCCCCAAGCTCGGCATGCGCGGGTTCGGGTCGTGCGATGTGTACCTCGACGACGTGTTCGTCGAGGACAAGTACCTCATCGGCGACGTCGGCGCGGGGTTCTACCAGATGCTCTCGACGCTCAACAACGAGCGCATCCTCGTGGCGGGGCTGTGTTGTGGCATCATCGACGGCGTACTCGAAGATGCCCTCGACTACGCCAAGCAGCGCTATGCGTTCGGCAAGCCGATCGGTCAGTTCCAGGCGTTGCAGCACTTCATCGCCGACATCACGATCTGGCAGAAGGAGGCCGAATTGCTCACCTACTACGCGGCCTCCAAGCAGTCCCGCGGGGAGCCGTGCGGCGTCGAGTCGAACATCGCCAAGGTCGCCGCGTCGGAGTACGCCGGCCGGGCTGCCGATCTCGGAATTCAGATCCTCGGCGGCATGGGCTACTCGGCGGAGACCGACATGCAGCGCTACTGGCGGGACGCCCGCCTCTACCGGATCGGTCCCATCTCGAACGAGATGGCGCGCAACACGATCGCCGAGTCACACGGCCTGCCGCGTTCGTTCTGACGCGCCGGTCAGTCGTCGGACAGGGCGGCGGCCAATTCAAGGAGACGTTTTGGTCGGCACAACTGCCTGGGGGTGAGACGTGGACTTCAGCCACAACGATGAGCACGAGGCGTTTCGCCGGACGGTCCACGACTGGGTCGAACGCGAGTGCCCCAAGGGTGAGGCGACCCGACTCGAGGCGATGGAGTTCGAGTACCCGTTCGGTCTCTGGGACAAGATGTCCGCGGCCGGGTTCCATGCCGTCTCGATCCCGGAGGAATACGGTGGGCACGGCGGTGACGTCGTCGTCCAGTCCATCCTCGCCCGCGGGTTGGCCCGTTCGCTCGCCGGCATATCGTGGGTGTGGGGAATCTCCTCGTTCGCCGGCGGCAAGTCGATCGGTCTGTACGGCAGCGAGGAGCAGAAGGGCCGGTTCCTGCCGGATCTGGCGGCGGGGAAGCTCCGGTTCGCGATCGCGTTCACCGAGCCCGACGGCGGCACCGACTTGCTGGGGGCGATGAAGACGACCGCCCGCCGCGTCGACGGCGGTTGGGTGGTCAACGGTCGCAAGACCTGGTCGACCGCAGCACACGTGTCCGATTACCTCCTGCTGCTCGCGCGCACCGACTCGAAGGTGACCAGGAAGACCGACGGCACGACGCTGTTCCTGGTGCCGGGCAAGGCTCCGGGCCTGACGGCGACCCAGATCCCGAAACTCGGAATGCGCAACGTGGGTTCTTGCGATGTCGTGCTCGACGAGGTGTTCGTGCCCGACGAGCTCGTCCTCGGTGACCCCCACAATGCGTGGTACATGCTGCTCGGCACGCTCAACAACGAGCGGATTATGCTGGCGTCGTTCTGCTGCGGCATCCTGGACGGCGTGCTCGAGGACGCGGTCGAGTACCTCCAGCAGCGCGAGGCGTTCGGCCGCAAGATCGGTTCGTTCCAGTCACTGCAGCACTACGTCGCCGACATGACGATGTGGCGCAAGCAGGCGGGCTTGGTGGTCGCCGAGGCCGCCTGGCTCCAGAGCCGGGGTCTGCCGTGCGGGCTCGAGGCCACGATGGCCAAGGTCATCACGTCGGAGTACGCCGTGAAGGCAGCCGACCTAGGTATCCAGATCCTCGGTGGCATGGGATATGCGGCCGAGAGCAACGCCCAACGCTTCTGGCGCGACGCCCGGCTCTTCCGGATCGGTCCGGTGACCAACGAGATGGGCCGCAACACGATCGCCGAGTCACACGGCCTGCCTCGGTCGTTCTGACCTCTGCCTTGACGAAGCCGCTTGCGGCGCACTAGAGTTATGAACCGATCGTTTGATTGATTAACTCGCTTGGGGGAACATGCGATCGTCAACAGGAATCGTCCAATTGCGTCTCCGCCTCGCCGCCACTGTGGTGGTGGCGATTGGGCTCGCCGCGGCGTGCGGTGGAGACGATGACACTGCTACGTCGAGCCCGGCCATCGGCGATGGTGCTGGGCCCGCATCGAGCACCCCCGAGCCCGCCAGTCACATCGAAGCCGCCGTGGAGTTCGCCGCGAGCACCTGGGACCCGCACCTCGTTCGCAACGTTTCGGCCGATGCGAACTTCCTCGAGCCCGTCTACGACACGCTGGTCTCGATCGGCGAGGTGGATGGGAAGTACGCCCTGGTGCCCGAGCTCGCCGAAAGTTGGGACGTTACGGCCGACAGCACGGAGTTGACGTTCCACCTGCGCCCGGGCGCGACCTTCCACGACGGAACGCCCGTCGATGCCGAGGCGGTCAAGGTGACGTTCGAACGCGCCAAGACGCTCGAGGGATCGACGGTGGCCGAGCGGTTCGCGATCGTCGACAGCATCGATGTCGTGGACGATCTCAGCGTCACGATGCGCCTGAGTGAACCGAGTCCCATCTACCTGTGGACGCTGGCGGACGTCTACGGCATGATCATCAGCCCCGCCGCGTTCGACAGCGACCTGAACGTACGCCCGGTGGGCAGCGGGCCGTACAAGCTGGTATCGCACTCGGGCGACGTGGTGCGGTACGAGAAGTTCGACGACTACTGGAATCCGGATGCCGGCTTCGTCCGGACGATCACGACGACATCGGTCGTCGACGAGAACGCCCGGCTGAACGGCATTCTCGCCGGGCAGTACAACCTCGTCACTGGTCGTCTGTCGATGCTCGAGACCGCTCGCCGCGAGGAGGCCCAGGGCAACCTCAACGTGTTCATGGGCCCGGTCATCAACCCCCACACGATCTACTTCAACACCTCCCGACCCGGGCTCGACGATCCCCGAGTGCGTCTGGCGATGAGCCTGGCGCTCGACCGCGACGGGATCAACGAGACGCTCTTCGACGGTGAGTGCCCGGTCGAGCCGCAGGTGCTGTCGGAGAACATCCTCGGTCACATCGATGCCGAGACACCGTACGACCCGGAGCGAGCCAGGGCGCTGCTCGAGGAGGCCGGTGTGTCGGACTTGAGCTTCTCGATGCTCACGGTGGCCGTCGGCGACGTCGTCCCGATGGCGACCGTCGCCCAGGCGAACTGGGCGGCCATTGGCATCGATGTCGAGATTGTCGAGTACAACGCCGTGGAGGCTCGGGCCGAGTACCGCAACGGCAACCCGAGTGCCGACTTGTTCATCGCATCGATCCCCGGTGGACCCGATCCGTATCTGATCCTCGCCAACCTGCTCGGGCCGGATGCACCCGGTGGTCTGTCCGACACGCTCGCCGCGTTGCAGGCCGATGCCGACGCGCTGGCGCTCGATGATCCTCAACGTGGACCTGCTTACGAGGAGATCAACCGCATCCTGGTGGAGCAAGATCCGCTGCAGATCGGCGTCTGCCGTCCACCGCGTGGGTGGATCGCGGCGCCCGACGTCACCAACGTCAGCAACCTCGACCAGATCTACCACTGGGCCCGGACCGCCAAGATCGGTGCCGCGGGCTGACCCCGCGGACCGCCTCGGGGGTCGCTCGACGAGTTCGGAACAGGCCGAGATGGGAGGCCATGGATGATCATCAAGCTGATCGTGCGGCGCCTGCTGTCGGTCGTGCCGGTACTGCTGATCGTGGCCCTGGTCGTGCTGCTTCTGCTCGAACTGATGCCGGCCGACCCGGCAGAGGTCATCGCCGGCGACCTGGCGTTGCCGGCGGAGGTCGAGCGGACACGCGAGCAACTCGGACTCGGCCGGTCGTTCGGCGAACGGTACGTCAGCTACGTCGCCGATGCTGCCGTCGGCGACCTCGGTGAGTCGTGGTTCACGTCCGAGAGCGTGTCATCGAAGCTGTTCCGAGCGTTGCCCGTCACGGCCTCGGTGACCATCGTGGCGTTCGGTGTCGCCGTGTTGTTGGCGGTGCCGACCGGCGGAGCGGCCGCCGTCTGTCGGGGGCGACCTTTCGATCGAGTGTTCTCGACGGCTACGTCGGCTCTACTCGCCGTGCCGACCTTCGTGTCGGGCCTGGTGCTCGTCCTGGTCTTCTCATTGTGGCTCGAACTGCTGCCGGCAACCGGTTACGTGCCGTTCGGTGAGAGCCCATGGCAGTGGCTCAGGCACTTGATACTTCCAGGTTTCACCGTCGGTGTGGTCGCCGCGGCCACGCTGTCGAGGCAGATACGGAGCCGGATGGGCGAGGTGATGGACGAGGACTTCGTTCGGTCCGCCCGCGCGGCGGGCCTGTCGGAGCGGACAGTGATCGGCAAGCGAGTCGCCCGCAACGCGGCTGCCCCGGCGCTCACGGTCGCCGGTTTGCAGGTTTCGGCGATGTTGAGCGGCAGCTTGATCGTCGAACGGATCTTCGGCTTACCGGGGTTCGGCTCGGTGACGCTCGACGCAGTGTTCCGTCGTGACATGCCGGTGGTCCAGGGATCGGTGCTCGTCAGCTCCGCCATCGTCGTGGTGGTCAACCTGCTGGTCGACATCTCGGTCGTGTACGCGAACCCGAAGCTGCGCACCGGGTGAAGTTCCGATGAACCGCGACGACACGGCCCGACCGGCGTCCATCCCGCCGCGGCGCGGGAGGCGACGCCGCATGCTGGCGCGCTATCGCACCAGCCGGTCAGCGACGGCCGCCCTCGTCGTCCTGGTCGTGCTCGTGCTGGTCGCCGTGTTCGGGCCGTGGTTGGCGCCGCACGACCCGAACCTGATCGACCTCGCCAACGCCCTCTCGGGCCCGTCGGGCGAGCACCCGCTCGGCACCGATATGTACGGCCGCGACGTCTCCAGCCGGCTGATCGCCGGTACCCGGGTGTCGTTGCTGGCGTCGTTCGAGTGCGTTCTGATCGCGCTGGTCATCGGTGTGCCGACCGGGCTGATCGCCGGCTTTGTCGGCAGGTGGATCGACGCCGTCCTGAGTCGGATCGTCGACGCGCTCTACGGACTGCCCGGCCTGATCCTCGCCGCGGCGATCGTCGGCGCCCTGGGGCCAGGCATCCAGAACGCGATGATCGCGATCGGCATCATCCTGTCGCCACAGTTCTTCCGTCTCGCTCGCGGAGCTGCCCAGTCGATTCGCGAAGAGACCTACGTCGAGGCGCTCCGGGCGCTGGGCTGCCGCACGCCCAGACTGTTGGTCCGCCACGTACTACCCAACGCCAGCGGGCCGCTGCTGGTGCAGGCTGCGATCCTCGGCGGTGTCGCCGTCAGCGCCGAGGCGTCGCTGAGCTTCCTCGGGCTCGGGGTGCAGCCACCGACGTCGAGCTGGGGCAGCATGGTTCGCGACGCCCTGGAGAACCTCCGCCACGACTGGTATCCGCTCGTCCCGCCGTCGCTGATGATCCTGGTAACGATCATGGCGTACACCTTCGTCGGCGAAGGCGTTCGCGCCGCGTGGCGTGGCGGTCCGGCAGGCAACGACCGCCAGAAGGCCCCTGATGGCCGGGCCGGCGCAGCCGCTCCGGCCTCCACCGGAGGTGCGGAGCCGTGAGTGCCCGCGAGCGGCGCGCCCCGGGAACCGACCCTGGACCAGGCACGGCATTGCTGGAAGCGCGCGGACTGACGGTCGACCTGGACACGGTCCGTGGCCGTGTCCGCGTTGTCGACGACCTCGACCTGACCGTGTTGCGCGGCAGGACGATGGGACTGGTCGGCGAGTCGGGTTCCGGGAAGAGCATCAGCGCGCTCGGGATTGTCGGACTGCTGCCCCCGGCGGGGCAGATCTCGGGCGGGCGTGTCGTGTTCAACGGGGACGATCTCGTCGCCATGCACCCGCGCCACCGAGCGCGAATCCGGGGCCGCGACATCGGGATGATCTTCCAAGAGCCGTCCCGCAATCTGGATCCCTCGTTCACCGTTGGGTATCAGATCGCCGCCGTGGTCCGCCGGCACTGGGGCTGGTCGCGCAAGGCCGCGTGGAGGCGTGCCGTAGAGATGCTCGACATGGTAGGTATCGCCCGAGCCGGCGAGCGGGCCCACAGCCATCCGCATCAGCTCAGCGGTGGCATGTGCCAACGCGTGATGATCGCGATCGCCCTCGTCTGCGAGCCGCAGCTGCTCATCGCCGACGAACCCACCACAGCTCTCGACGTGACCGTGCAAGCGCAGATTCTGGCCCTGTTGGGTCAGCTTCAGGCCGAGATGGGACTCGGGATCCTCTTCATCACGCACGACCTGGGCATCGTCGCCGAACTGTGCGACGACGTCTCGGTGATGTACGCCGGCCAGGTGGTGGAACAGGCGCCCGCCGACGAGGTGTTCGCCCGTCCCCGGCATCCGTACACCGAGGGCCTGTTGGTCTCGATCCCGGACCCGCGGAGGCGACAGGATCGCCTCCGGTTCATCCCGGGCCGTGTCCCCACCGTTGGTGCATGGCCCGTCGGATGCCGGTTCGCCGCACGCTGCGCGCACGCCACGGAAGCGTGCGTCGCCGAGCCCGTCGCGCTCGGTCGCGCCGGCGACGAAGGCGGCCTCAGCCGCTGCATACGCGCGGCCGAGCTTGCCTTGGAGGGGATCGCATGATGTCTGAGTCCCGTGACGTGCCGCTCTTGCGTGCGCTGGATCTGACGAAGGTGTTCTCGCTCGAACGCGATCTGTTGGGTCGTATGTCGAAGCGCCTCGTCGCGGTCGACCGCGTCAGTCTCGATGTCCGGCGGGGCGAGACGCTGGCCATCGTCGGCGAGTCCGGGGCAGGCAAGTCGACCGTCGGTCGGATGTTCCTCAGGCTGATCGAGCCCGACGACGGGCAAGTGTTGTTCGAGGACGACGACATCGGCGCGATGCGAGGCAAGCAGCTACGAGAGTTGCGCCGCCGTGTCCAGATGATCTTCCAGGATCCGTTCAAGTCGCTCGATCCACGGATGACGGTGCGCAGCGCGGTCGAGGAGGCGTTGATCATCCACTCGCCGGACGGTCGCGCGGTGCGTCGCCGACGCACGATCGATGCGCTCGCCCGCGTCGGGATCCAGGAGGACGCCGCCGATCGGTACCCGCATGAGTTCTCCGGGGGGCAGCTGCAGCGGATCGCGATCGCCCGGGCCCTGGCGGTGGAGTCGGACGTACTCGTCTGCGACGAGCCGGTCGCGGCGCTCGACGTGTCGATCCGAGCCCAGGTCGTCAACCTCCTCCAGGATCTGCAACAAGAGCGCCGGCTCACGCTGGTGTTCATCACCCACGACCTGTCGGTGTTGCGCCAGATCGCGACGTCGGTCGCGGTCATGTACCGCGGCCGGGTCGTCGAGTACGGCCCGGCGGACGTCGTGCTCGACACCCCCCAGCACCCCTACACACAGGAACTGTTCTCGGTGATCCCGGTACCGGATCCTCGGCGGCGCGGGCAGATCCGTATGCGCGCCGGGAGCCGCCGTGCGGCGGACGACGATGCGTCGGACGCGACGTCCCCGGGCTGCTGCTTCGCCGCCCGTTGCCCGCACGCACTGCCCGTGTGCACGGCCACGCGACCCGAACTGGCCCACCGCGGGACGACGGTCCGGACCGCGTGCCACCTGTACCCGCCGAGCGCGCCGGCGGCCGTCGAGCACCTGGACGCGGTCAGGTCCCGATCGGTCTGAGCGAAGCGAAGCCGCGCCGCCCGTGGGCGGGCGGCGCGGCTTCGGGCGGGTGTTACAGGGTTCCGGCCGCGCGGCGGGCGGCGATGTAAGCGAACGTCATGCCCACACCGATCGTCGCCCCGGCACCGGGGTACGCGTGGGGCGCGTTCGCCGACGAGCAGTTGCCGGCCGCGTAGAAGCCGCCGATCGCGCGCTGACCGAGACCCGCAGAGAGCACTTCGGCGAACTCGTTGACCCGCAGGCCGCCCTTGGTCGCCAGCGCGCCGGGCTGGATCTCCATGGCGAAGAACGGACCCTTCTCGATCGAACCGAGGCACGGGTTGGGGGTCTGGCGCTCGTCGCCCCACGCGCGGTCCCAGGCCCCCGCTCCGCGGCCGAAGTCCTCGTCGACGCCGCTCGCCGCGTAGCGCCCCATCTTGCCGGCCTCGATGTCGAGACCGGCGGGGTCGACGCCGATCGCGGCGGCCAGGTCGGCGAGCGTGTCACCTCGATAGAACCAGGCCGGCTGCGGCTCGTCGGCCGGGGGATGCTTGGCGGCGATCGCGGTGTACTTCTCGCGAGCCTGGCTGTCCCACACGAAGTAGGCGGGAACGTTGGCGGGTTCCCCCTGCTTGGTGCCGAACCCTTCGACCACGTCGTTGTAGTTGAGCGCCTCGTTGACGAAGCGCTTGCCACGCGTGTTCACGATCATCGTGTGGGGCAGGATCCGGTCCTCGCGGGAACCGACCACCTGGAGGCTGGCGTAGGTCTCGCCGCCGGGCTCGACCTCGCCGCCGATCAGGTACGGCATCCACCAGGCGTCGCCCAGGTTCGCCGTTTGGGCGCCGATCGCCATGCCCATCAGGTGGCCGTCACCCTGGTTGTCCTTGATCTCGCACGACTGGTGCAACGGGCGGTGCATCCAGAGTCGCTTGAGCTCCTCGTTGTGGGCGTAGCCGCCCGTGGACATCAGCACGCCACGACGGGCCCGCACCCGGAACGGCGCTCCCTGCCGCGTCGCTTCGACACCGATTACCTGGCCGTCCTCGACGATCAGTTCCTTGGCCGGACACTCGATCTGCACGTCGACGCCCCGCTCGAGGCAACCTCGCAGCAGCCCGGCGATCAGCGCCGTGCCGCTCGAGAGGTGCTCGGGGGTGCCGACGTTGTTGACGAAGAAGCGCCGGGCCGGGCCACCCTCCTTGGGCGGCGGCAGGGCGTGCATCTTGCCGGCGTAGTAGTCGTGCTTGTCCATCACCCACGCCGACTGCGGGCCGATGCGGAGCTTGTCCTTCCACTCGCCGAGCGGCGCGCTCTCGACCTTGCCGGCATCGAGCGTGCGGCCCCCGTGCTTGGCCCCGGGCAGGTCGCCGCGGTAGTCGATCGTCCCGCCCACGGTGCCCCACGGCCGGAACCACTGCCCGCCCTGGTCCTCCAGATATCGGACCATCTCCTTGCCGTGATCCACCCACGCCTCGAGGATCCCCGGATCACCGGCCTCGTCGCCCACGCATGCCCGCAGGTACGCCAGCGCATCGTCGCGCGAGTCGGGCACGTCGACCTCGGGCATGTGGTGGTTGTCGGCGATCCAGAATCCGCCGCCGGAAACGGACGTGGTTCCCCCGATCAGACCGGTCTTCTCGATGACCATCGTCTGCAGGCCTTCGACGGCGGCGACCAGCGCGCCCGTCAACCCGGCCCCGCCGCTGCCGATCACGACGAAATCGGTCTCAGCATCCCACGTACGCGTACTGTCGGTCACAGGTTCCCCCTCAAGGTCCGTGGCGGTACTCGTTTGTACCAACCAATCATCCGTTTGGAAAGTTTGCCGTGTGGATCGGCCGGGTGTCAAGGCGGCGGGCCGTCTGGTCATCGCTCGTAGCGTCAACTGCCGTCACGAAAAATCGACTGCACACGGCACCGCCCGCGCTGGGGTCGGAGTTGACAGCCGGGGGTTGGGCCGCGCTACGGTGTTGACCGGCCGTTTGGTGGTTGCTTGGTTCGGGGCGGTATCAGCCCGACTCTTCCCCTGCCCGCGGCTTCGTGTAAGACAGCTTCACAGCCAGATCTCTCGGGGGGTGCAACATGTTTCGTCTGGTGATGCGACGTCTGCTCTCGATGGTGCCCGTCCTGTTGCTCGTACTGCTGCTGGTGATGGGGCTCGTCGAGCTGATGCGTGGCGACCTCGCCGCGGTGCTCGGCGGCGAGGATGCGGTGCCCGAGCAGGTCGCTGCGCTCAAGCACCGGCTCGGCCTCGACCAGAGCCTGCCCGAGCGCTTCGTCGGGTTCCTCGGCAATGCGCTCACCGGCGACCTGGGCACGTCCTGGTTGACCGGCCGGGCGGTGTGGACCTCGATCCGGTCGGCCCTGCCGGTCACCCTTTCGCTGGCATTCCTGGCGATGCTGCTGGCGATCCTGATCGCCGTGCCGGTCGGCATTCTGGCCGCCGCGCGTCCGTCGCCCGCGCTCGACCGGTTCTTCACGATGGGCACGTCGGTGGTGCTCGCGGTTCCCGAGTTCGTCGTCGGCTTGATCCTGGTGACCTACGTGTCGCTCAAGACCGGCTGGTTCCCGGCGACGGGCTACAGCAGTTTCGGCGACGGCCCGCTGGAGTGGCTCCAGCACCTCCTGTTGCCGGCGATCACGCTGGCGCTCCCGCTCGCCGCGCAGCTCACCCGACAGGTGCGCGCGGCGATGATCTCGGCACTCGCCCAGGACTCGATCAGAACCGCCCGGGCGGCCGGGATGAGCGAGCGGACGGTGGTGCTCAACGATGCGTCCCGGCTGGCAGCGTTGCCGGTCGTGACGGTGATCGGCCTGCAGATCTCGCGCGCCGTGGGCGGCGCCGTGATCGTCGAGCAGGTGTTCGCGATGCCCGGGTATGGCAGCCTCGCCGTCGACGCGGTCATCAAACGTGATGTTCCCGTGCTACAGGGGGTCGTCCTGGTGAGCGCGGTCATGGTTCTGCTCACGAACACGATGGTGGATCTCTTCAATGGCTATCTCAATCCCCGACTCCGCTGACCAACTCCCGGCCGGCATTGAGCCGGCCCAGGCCGAGTCCCGGCCGGAGGAGCGCGAACGTGGTTTTCGTCGCGGTTGGCGACAGCTGCGCCGGGACCGCGGGGCGATGATCGCGATCGCGTTCCTCGTTCTCCTCGTGTTGGTGGCCGTGTTCTGGTCGCACTTGGCACCGTTCGATCCGAACAAGCAGTCGCTGCGCGACAAGCTCCAGTCTCCAAACGGCACGCATTGGCTCGGTACCGATGACTTCGGCCGCGATACGTTGTCTCGGCTGCTGTCGGCATGCAGGGTCTCGCTGCTCGCGGCCGGTGAGGCGGTCGGCGTCGCCGTGCTCCTCGGTGTCGGACCGGGTCTCGTAGCCGGTTACGTTGGAGGGTGGGTCGATGCGGCGATGTCGCGATTCACCGATGGCCTGCTGGCGTTGCCCCCTCTAATCATCGCTCTGGCGATCGTCGGTGTACTCGGGCCAAGCCTCACCAACTCGATGCTCGCGGTGGGGATCATCTTTTCCCCTCGCTTCTTCCGACTCGCCCGTGGGTCAGCCTCATCGGCGAGACGTGAGGGGTATGTCGAGGCGCTCGAGTCGCTCGGCTGTAGTCGTGCCAGGATCATCGGCCTCCACATCCTGCCGAACACCATTGCCGTACTGCTCGTGGAGCTGGCGATCACGGCCGGAGCGGCGATCACCGCTGAGGCGTCGCTGAGCTTCCTCGGGCTCGGTGTCTCGCCGCCTCAGGCAAGTTGGGGGGGTATGGTGCGCAACGGGTTTCGATACGTCAACAACACGATCTGGCCGATCCTGCCCCCCGTGATTCTCGTGATCCTTACCATCATGGCGTTCACGTATCTGGGCGAGGGCATTCGCCGGGTGGTCACTCGTTCGAACCGGGTAGGCGAATGAACGTCAAGGCGCGAGAGATCGCGCCCGATCGTCCGGTGGTCGACGCCGGGGCACCTCTGCTCGAGGTCGAGTCGCTCTGCGTCACCTTCAACACTCCCACCGGACCGTTGCCGGTCGTCGATCACGTCGGCTTCTCGATCGAACGCGGTGCGACGATGGGTCTCGTCGGTGAGTCCGGCGCGGGCAAGTCGGTGACGGCGATGGCGCTCAACGGCCTTGTCAGCGCACCGATCGCCGAGGTCACCGGACGCGTGCTGTTCGACGGGAACGAGTTGGTGGGAATGGCCGAACGCGACCTCGCTCACATCCGGGGCCGCGACATCGGGATGATCTTCCAGGAACCCCGTCGCAGCCTGCATCCGAGCATGACCGTCGGCGCCCAGATCGCCCGCGTCGTCCGACACCACACCAAGTGCTCGAAGCGGGAGGCCTGGGCGCGCGCCGTCGACATGCTCCAACGGGTGGGCATCAGCGACCCGAAGCGCAACGCCAAGGCGTATCCCCACACGTTCAGCGGCGGCATGTGCCAGCGCGTGATGATCGCCCTGGCCCTGGCGTGCCGGCCCAAGCTCTTGATCGCCGACGAGGCGACCACGGCACTCGACGTCACCGTCCAGAAGCAGATCCTCGAGTTGATCAGCGATCTTCAGTCGGATCTCGGGCTGTCGGTGATCTTCATCACCCACGACCTCGGCGTCGTCGCCAGCATGTGTGACACCGTGGCAGTCATGTACGCAGGACAGGTCGTCGAGCAGTCGCAGACGCGCGAGGTCTTCGCTTCGCCCAAGCATCCCTATACCGCTGGCCTGCTCGATTCGGTGGCCGACCTCACCACCACCGGCGACTGGCTCGGCTTCATCCCTGGCACCGTCCCGGCACTCGGGCACTGGCCGGCGGGTTGTCGCTTCCATACGCGCTGCACGCACTGCGTCGAACCCACGTGCACGGCGGCGCCGATTCCGCTCACCGTCGCGCCGACCGGGTCGGTGCGGTGCGCCCGCCACGCGGAGCTTCACCTGAAAGGAATCTCATGACGACCCTGCTCGAGGCGCACGGCCTCACCAAGCGGTTCGTCACGCGTCGCAACGCGATCGGACGGGCCGTGGCGACGATGACTGCCGTCGACGCCGTCGACCTCACGGTCGACGCCGGGCGCACGGTCGCCGTGGTCGGCGAGTCCGGTGCCGGCAAGTCCACGCTCGGCAGGCTCGTCCTGCGTCTGATCGAGCCAGACGAGGGTACGGTCGAGGTCGAGGGCCGCGACATCACGCACCTTCGCCGGCGTCAGTTGCGCCGGATCCGCGACAAGATGCAGATGATCTTCCAGGATCCGTTCGTCTCACTCGATCCGCGGATGTCGATCTCGGCCGCCGTCGAAGAGCCGCTCAAGCTGCACACCTCGCTCGGCTCGGACGCGCGTCGGGTACAGGTCGAGGGGTTGCTCGAGCGCGTCGGCATCGGGCGCCACGCCTGGGACCGGCTACCGCACAGCTTCTCGGGCGGGCAGCTGCAACGGGTCGCGATAGCGCGCGCGCTGGCGGCCGATCCGAAGCTGGTCGTGTGCGACGAGCCCGTCGCCGCGCTCGACGTCAGCATTCGCGCCCAGGTGATCAACCTGCTGCGTGACCTGCAGCGCGAGCGCGGGCTCGGCCTGATCTTCATCAGCCATGACCTGCATCTCGTCCGCCGGATCGCCGACGAGACGATCGTGATGCGCCACGGCTCGGTCGTCGAGCGCGGGCTCACGCAGGCGATCTTCGACAGTCCCCGCGAGGCCTACACCCGGCTGCTGCTCGACAGCGTTCCCGACCTCGACCCCGCCCACCGCACCGCGCGGCGACCCGGCGTCGCCGGCGGGACACAACAACCGGCCCGGTCGACGGTGGCAACGACCACCGCCCACTAGTCACGGGCGTCGCCCGTCACGACGAAGGAGACCATCATGGCAGTACGTGGAGCGGACACGGAGGTCCGGGGGCGCGTCGGTTGGATCGTCCTCAACGATTACCAGGAAGCCGCCGAGGCGAGCCTTCACGATCCCGACTACCTGCACGCGGTGGCGGCGGTGGCCGCGGGGCTGGCCGAGCACCGCGACAACCCGGCCGTGCGCGTGATCGTCATCACGGGCCGCAACGACGGTGAGTTCTACCGGGTCTGCCGCGGCGAGCACTACGACGACCGCGGCAACAGGTCGCGGCTCAACCCGATCGAGAACCCGCACAGCGACGGCTTCGTGTGGCCGTCGCACACCATGCAACTGCTGGCGACGGTCGAGAAGCCCGTGATCGCTCGCGTCAACGGCGACGCGATCGGGCTCGGCGCGGCGTTCTTGTGGGGATGCGACCTGATCGTCGCCGACGAGGACGCGGTCATCTCCGACGTACATCTCGGCCAGCGTGACGTGGTCGACACGGACGGCGACGTCCGGGGGTTTCCGTGGGCGGTCACTCCCGGGGACGGGGCCGTGTCGTTCGCGCCGCTGTACATGCCCCCGACCAAGGCCAAGGAGTTCTTCCTGCTGTCGCGCGTCTGGACGTTCCGGCAGCTTGCCGACATGAACATCGTCAACTTTGCCGTGCCTCTCGACCAACTCGACGCCGTCGTCGACGGCCTGGTCGACCAGCTGCTGGCGCGGCCGGCCACCGTGCTCGCGCGTGCCAAGCGGGTGCTCAACAAGCGGATGATCGAGCACTGGAACCTCGTGCAGGATCTCGCCATCGCCTACGAGCAGCTCGACTTCTTCGAGCACGCCGCAGCCGGGCGGATGTCCTGATGAAGCTGTGCACGATCCGGCGCTCCGGAGCCACGTACGCAGCGCGGGTCGAGGGTGACACGTTCGTCGAACTGCCCTACGGGGACGTCGGCGCACTGCTCGCCGACCCCGACGGACTCGGCGTCGCAACGGCCCACGCCGGCCCGGCGCGACCCCTCGACCCGTCGACCCTCGCGCCGCTGATCGTGCGGCCTCCGAAGATCATCTGCGTCGGCATGAACTACGCCGCGCACATCGCCGAGATGGGCCGCAAGCCGCCGAGTCATCCGACGTTTTTCGCCAAGTTCACGAACGCGTTGATCGGCGCCCGTGACCCGATCCTGCTTCCGCCGGAGTCCGACTCGGTCGACTGGGAGGTCGAGCTGGCGGCGGTGATCGGAACACCCGCGCGGCGGGTGCCGACGGAGCGCGCGCTCGATCACGTCGCCGGGTACACGGTGCTCAACGACATCTCCATGCGCGACTTCCAATACCGCACGGCGCAGTTCCTCCAAGGCAAGACGTTCGAGGCGTGCACGCCTCTCGGTCCATGGCTCGTGACCGCCGACGAGCTCCCGCCGGGCGGTTCGCCGCTGAACGTCACGTGTGAAGTCGACGGCGTCGTGATGCAGGACAGCTCGACGTCTGATCTGATCTTCAGCGTGGCCGAGTTGATCAGCTACTTCAGCACGATCACCACGCTCGAGCCGGGCGACGTGATCGCCACCGGCACGCCCGCGGGTGTCGGTGCGGGCCGCGACCCGCAGGTGTTCCTGCGCCGCGGCAACGTGGTGCGCACCTACGTCGAGGGAATCGGCGAACTCGTCAACGAGTGTGTGTGACCGGTCCGCGGCGGCTCGCCCGGTCCGATCAGAACAGGGCGACCTTGGCGGGTGGCGGGAACAGGCCGTCGAGTTCAGCCAGATCGTCGCTGCCCGGGTTCCAGGCCGTGGCGACCGCGTTCTGGCGGACCTGGTCGGGGGTGGTGGCTCCGGCGATCACGCTCGAGATCGCCGGCTGGGCGGCCAGCCACGAGAAGGCGACCTCCACCTCGGTCAGTCCGCGCGCACGCGCGAACTCGCCGTACCGGCGGAGTTGATCGAGATCGGCGTCGGCGAGCACCTGTTGCCGCGTGTAGCTCAAGCGGCTGCCCTCGGGAGCCTTCCCGCCGGAGTACTTCCCGGTCAGCAGCCCGCTGGCGAGCGGGAAGTAGGGCAGGACGCCCAGACCGTAGGCCTGCGCCGACGGGATCACCTCGAGTTCGGCGCGGCGGTCGAGCAGGTTGTAATTGCTCTGCGACGAGACGAACCGGGTCAGACCGGTCGCCCGGGCGACGTGCTCGGCGTCGGCGATCTGCCAGCCGGCACGGTTCGAATGGCCGATGTAGCGCACCTTGCCGGATGTCACCAACCGGTCGAGCGCTGCGAGGGTCTCGTCGATCGGCGTGAGCGGATCGGGGGTGTGGAACTGGTAGAGGTCGATCCAGTCGGTGCCGAGCCGCCGCAACGACGCCTCGACCGCGCGCACGACGTAGTGGCGCGCGCCCCGGGCGCCGTGATGGGGACCGTTGGCCAGTCCGGTGTCCATGCCGAACTTGGTCGCCACGACGACGTCGTCGCGGCGCGTCCCGAGGGCGCGTCCCAGGAGCTCCTCGCTCAGGCCGGGGGCCGCCCCGTACGTGTCCGCAGTGTCGAACAGTGTCATGCCGGCGTCGAGCGCAGCGTGCACGACGGCGTCGACGCCGGTCTGCGACTCCGTCTGGGCGCCCTTTCGTCCGAGGTTGTTGCATCCCAGTCCGACGACCGACACGACCAGACCCGATGTACCGACACGGCGTAGCTCCACGGCGTCGATCCTAGGGTGATCGCCTGAAAACTACAAACGACCGTCTGGTAGTTTCACTGGGTGCGCGCACCGCTCTCCCCGGCGTCGGCCAGGCGGTCGTTGGCGGTCACGCTGGCGGTAGCCACGGTCACCATCCCGATCTCGCACAACAGTGTCGTCGCCCTGCTCGACGGCATCGCCGGCTCGCTCCACACCGACCCGGCAGGCACGTCGTGGGTGGCGACGAGCACGTTGATCGCGGCGGGCGTAGCGATGCCGCTGGGCAGTCGCATCGGCGAGGCACTCGGCAAGCGGCGGGCCCTGCTCGTCAGCCTGAGCGGCTGCGCGGTCGGATCGGTCCTGTGCGCGGCCGCGGCGAACCTCGCCGTGCTGCTGTCGGGGCGGGTGCTGCAAGGGCTCGCCGCGGGCGCCGTGCCGTTGTGCCTCGGGCTCGTCATCGACCACGTCGGCGCGGCCGCCAGGGCGCGGGTGGTGGCGTTACTCGCGCTGATCGGTGCGATCGGCAGCGTCGTCGGGCTCCCCGTCGCCGGAGCGGTCGCCGAAGCGGCCGGCTGGCGGACGGTGTACGCGCTCTTGGCGGTCCTCGCCGGCACCGCGATCCTCGCCGTGCTCCTCTGCGTGCCGCGCGATCCGGTGACGGCCGGCGCGCCACTCGACGCGATCGGCGGGTTGGCGCTCGGGGGCATCGTCGTGTCGGTCCTGCTGCCGCTGTCCCAGTGGGGGGCATGGGGCGTCGGTCGGCGCACCGGAACATTGTTGGCGGTGGGCGCGCTGGGCGCGTGGTGGTGGACGCGGAACCAACTCCGGCACCCGTCGCCGTTCGTCGACGTGCGGGCACTCGGCCGCCGCGCCGCGCTGGTACCCAACCTGGCTGGAACCCTCCTCTCGTTCGCCATGTTCGCCTACGTGTTCGCGATCTTCCGGCAGTTGCGAGCCGGGCCGGAGACCGTCAACGGGTTCGGGATGTCGGCCGTCACCGCCGGTGCATGCTTCGTGATCGGTCCCGCCGTGGCGGTCGCGTCGGCCCCGCTGCTGGGCCCACTGGCGCGGCGCGCCTCGCGGGCGTCGATCGTCGCCGGGGCTGCACTGGCGTGCGGCGGGGCGACGGTCCACCTCGTCGCGATCGGCTCGGTCGCCGGGGTCGTCGTGGCGGCCGGCCTGGTCACGCTGGGGGTGTCGGTCGGGCAGATGGCGACGACGGCGATGATCTCCGCTGCGGTGCCTGGCCCACAGGTGTCGTCGGCCAATGGGATCAACGCGCTCCTCCGGTGCATCGGCGCGGCGACGGCCTCGGCGGTGACCGCGGTGCTCATCGGGGAGCACCCGCACACCGACGACGCGGCTCGGTTGGCGTTCGCCCCAGCCGTCGTGGCCGTGCTGGTGGCAGCCGCCGCGGCGGGGCTGGTCGCGGCGACGGGCAGCGTCCGGCCGCATTTGACCGGCAGACCGAGTAGCCGTTAGATTCAACCAGACGATAGGTTGCCTCAAGAGGGGGTATGAGCATGAGCAGCACCGGGCATCCGGACGTCGACACGACGCACCGACAGCGGGCGATGTCCGTCGCCCCGACCGCGAGGTCGCGGTGAGCTTGGCCGGCAAGCACGTCCTCGTCACCGGCGGGGCCGGGCCCGGTATGGGTCGCGCCCTGGTGACCATGCTGCACGAGGCCGGCGCCCGCGTCGTGGCAGTCGACATCGACGGCGATCGGCTGGAACAACTCGCCGGCGACCTGCCGGGCGTCACCGTCGTCCACACCGACCCGACGACGCCGGACGGCGGCGACGAAGCCCTGGCGGCGGTGCCCGGGCCGTTGTGGGCGCTGTTCAACCACGCCGGGATTTCCGAGCGCATCGGCGTGGTCGAGGAGATCACCGACGAGGAATTCGACCGGGTGCTCCGTGTCAACCTGAAAGGCCCGTTCATGCTGTCGCGCAAGGTGCTGCCGGGCATGGTCGCCCGGGGCGGCGGGTGCATCGTCAATACGGCGTCGGTGAACGGGCTCCGCGGAGCGCGTGGCGGCCCCGCGTACGCCGCGTCGAAGTTCGGGCTGGTCGGTTTGACCCAGCACATCGCCGCCACCTACGGCGAGTACGGCGTTCGCTGCAACGCGGTCTGCCCTGGCCCGACCGGCACCCGCGGACCCTCCGAAGCGCTCCCTGCCGACCGCGTCACCGAACGTGGCCGCCAGCTCCTGGCGCGTGATCGGGGCAAGCCCGAGCCGTGCCCCCCCGAACAGGTCGCCGCGATGGGAGTGTTCCTCGCGACCGACGCAGCCGCACGTGTGAACGGGGCGATCATCCCCGTCGACGGCGGCTGGATCGCCTACTGACCAAAGCATTCCAAGGAGAATCGACGACCATGGCCAAGACCCGCCTCCCCCGGCAGCCCAAGCGCAGCGAGTTCACCGACCCCGCCGACATCGAAGCGTACGACCACGCGCTGAGCCGGTACACCGGGACGCCGGTCCCGGACTTCCACGACATGGGCCAGTACTTCGGCGCGTTGTTGACGAGTCCGCTGCTGTGCGCGATCGCCGGTGACATGGGGCGGTTCGTGCGCACCGCCGGCGATCGCGACGACACCTACTCGCACGCCGATCGCGAGTTCGTCGACCAGATCCTGTCGAAGGACTGGAAGACCAACGTCGTCCAGGTCACCCACATCCAAGACGCCCTGTCCACCGGCGTGCGGATGGAGGCGATCGAGGCGATCCGCGCCGGGCGCGAGGACGAGCTCGACGACACGGAGCGACTCCTGGCGAAGTACATCCGTCAGGTCGTCTCGGGTACGGTCGACGACGCGACCTGGGAGGCGATGGTCGGCTACATGGGCCAGCGGGGCGTCGTCGAGTACACCGGATTCGTCCTGTGGCTGCAGTGGATCATCCGGATGATGCAGACACTGGGCGTCGACGATCCGTCCGAAGAGGAGATCGATCAGCTGATCGCCGACCTGAAGTCGGGCGTCCGCGAGGTCCCCAACTACCGCGCTCGGATCCGCTAAAGGAGCAACGACATGGAGACACAGCAGAAGTATCCCTCCGCCGACCTGATTCAGTGTCCGTACCCGTTCTTCGACAAGGCGCGGGTCGACACCCCAATCTGGCAGGACCCCGATACGGGCATCTATTACGTGTTCAAGTGGGACGACGTGATGACCGTCATGCGCGAGGGCGAGGTGTTCAAGGGCGTCGACGGTTCGATCTCGTACGGGGGCGTGCCGATGATCTCGGCCGCCGTGGGTGCCGACCACCAGGGCATGCGCTCGCTTGCCCTGGTGCCGTTCACCAAGTCGCGCTTGCGCACGTACGAGCCGATGATCACGGCGTTCGCCGACCAGCTGATCGACGGGTTCATCGACTCCGGCAAGGTCGAACTGGTCAACCAGTTCGCGATCCCCCTCCCGGCGCTCGTGATCTGCAAGCTGATGGGCTTCGACCTCGAGGGTGCCCAGTTCGACTGGATCGTCGACATGATGTCGATGAAGAGCGCCGACAACCCCGACGACGTCGACGCGTTGTCGGTCGGCGGAGGGACGCGTCGGCGCAAGTCGACGAGCGGATACGGCGGCGAGGGCATCGAGGCCGTCCAGGAGTTCATGAAGCGCCAGCTCGAGGCCCGCGTCGAGCAGCCCGGTGACGACATCTTGTCGGAGATCTCCCAGTTGCAGATCCAGCGCGACGGCAAGGTCGACATGCCGTACCTGGTCACGATCTGCGTCGAGCTGCTGTCGGGCGGCGTGGTCACGACGGCCCAGATGATCGCCAACGCGATGATGCTCGCACTCCAGAACCCGGACCAGATGACCCGTGTGCGGTCCGACTCGAAGTTGATCGTGCCGATGCTCGACGAGGCCTTGCGGGTCGAGTCGCCGGTGCAGTCGCAGGGGCGCATCGCCACCCGCGACTTCGAGCTCGGTGGCGTGCTGATCCCCGAGGGGGCGACGGTGTCGGTCGTGTTCGGCTCCGCCAACCGCGACACTGAGCGGTTCGACCATGCCGACCAGTACGACGTCGGTCGCCGCCCGGCCGACCTCAAGGGGCACTTCGGGTTCGGCTTCGGGATGCATTTCTGCCTGGGAGCGCCGTTGGCCCTGCTCGAGGGGCGGATCGGTCTCGAGCGGTTGTTCGCCCGCACCGCCAACATCCGTACCGCCCCCGACTACGACGTCAGCTACATCGCCAGCACGCACTTCCGAGCGGTCCGGCAGCAGCGCCTCGAGTTCGACACCGTCTGATGTCGCCGACAACGAACGCTGACGCCACATACCCCGGGCCGGAGCACGTCCAGTGCCCCTACCCGTTCTTCGACGAGGCCCGGTCGAGTACCCCCGTCTGGCAGCATCCCGGCTCGGGCGTCTACTACGTGTTCGAGTGGGACGACGTGATGACCATGATGCGCGACGGCGACACCTTCCAGGGCGTCAACGGTTCGATCTCGTACGGCGGCGTGCCGATGATCTCGGCCGCTGCCGGTGCTGAACACCAGGGCATGCGCTCGCTGGCTCTACTGCCGTTCACCAAGTCGCGCCTGCGCACCTACGAGTCGATGATCACCGCCTTCGCCGACCAGCTGATCGACGGGTTCATCGACACCGGCGAGGTCGAGCTCGTCAACCAGTTCGCGATCCCGCTCCCGGCACTCGTCATCTGCAAGCTGATGGGCTTCGATCTGGAAGGCCCGGAATTCGACTTCGTGGTCGACAGGATGTCGATGAAGAGCGCCGACAATGCCGAGATGGTCCAGTCCGGCAACCACGAGCTCGGCGTGGTCCGGCGTACCACCACCGGGGGCGGCTACGGCGGTGGAGGTATCGAGGTCGTCCAGGAGTTCATGAAGGACAAACTCGAGCAGCGTCTCGATCACCCCGGTGACGACATCCTCACCGAGATCGCCCGGGCGCAGATCGAGCGCGACGGCGAAGTCGACATGCCGTACCTCGTCACGATCAGCACCGAGCTGCTCGCCGGCGGGGTCGTGACGACCGCCCAGATGATGGCCAATGCGATGATGCTGGCCCTGCACAACCCCGACCAGATGGAGCTCGTGCTGCGTGATCGCAGCTACGTGGTGCCGATGCTGGACGAGGCGCTGCGGGTCGAGTCACCCGTGCAATCGCAGGGCCGGATCGCCGTGCGCGACTGCGTGCTCGGAGGCGTCGAGATCCCCGAGGGGGCCCATCTGGCGGCCGTGTTCGGGTCCGCCAATCGAGACCCCAAACGGTTCTCGGATCCCGAGCGCTTCGACGTGACGCGTCCGCCCGTCGACCTCAAGGGACATTTCGGGTTCGGCTTCGGGATGCACTTCTGCTTGGGGGCGCCGCTGGCCCTGCTCGAGGGCCGCATCGGGCTCGGGCGGCTGTTCGACCGGATCACGAACATCCGCACAGCGACGGAGTACGACGTGCGCTACATCGACTCGACGCACTTCCGCGCGGTCCGCGAGCAGCGACTCCGGTTCGACCGGCGCTGATCGGCCATGGGGACGCTCGACGGCCGCCACGTCCTGGTCACCGCCGGCGCCGGCGCAGGAATGGGAAGCGCGCTCGTGCGCCTGCTGCGGGCCGCCGGCGCGGAGGTGGTTGCAGTGGACGTCGACGGCCCGGCGCTCGACGCGCTCGTGGGCGAGCTTCCGGGTGTGGTTGGGGTACACGCCGACCCGACGACGCCGGAAGGCGTGGAGCGCGCCCTGGATGCCGTCGCGGGCCCGCTGTGGGCGCTCTACAACCACGCCGGAGGCGGTGAGCGGCCGCTGGGCGTGATCGAAGAGGTCGACGACGCCGAGTTCGACCGGGTGCTCGACCTGAACCTGGCAGGCCCGTTCCGGCTCGCCCGCGCCGTCCTCCCCGGAATGGTCGCTCGCGGTGGCGGCTGCATCGTCAACACCGCCTCGGTCAACGGGTTGCGTGGCGCCCGCGGAGGCCCTGCCTACGCCGCCGCCAAGTTCGGGCTGATCGGCCTGACCCAGCACATCGCCGCCACCTACGGCGAATTCGGCGTCCGCTGCAACGCCGTGTGCCCGGGCCCCACCGGTCACCGTGAGCTGTCGCAGGACCGGGCCGCCGGCAGGGTGACCGAGCGCGGCCGTCTGTTGCTCGCCCGCGACACGGGCAAGCCGGCGCCGTGCCCGCCGGAACAGGTCGCCGCCGTGGGCGTGTACCTGGCGACCGACGCGGCGCGCCGCGTGAACGGGGCGGCGATCCCGGTCGACGGCGGCTGGATCGCCTACTGAGATGGGCACGACGGCCGATCTGGTGCGGCTGCGCCGGCTCGTCGATCGCTACGGCATGGCCGTCGACCAGCGCGACGTCGGCAGTCTCGTGTCGTTGTTCGCTGACGGCGGCGAGCTGTTGGTCCGCTGGCGCGGGTCGGCCGAGACGGTCGAGTTCAAGGGCGCCGGGCTCGGCGCGCTGATGGATGTCGTCGCGCCGTACGAGGTCACGTTGCACACGGTGACGAACCACGTCGCCGACGTCGACGGCGACGTCGCCGCAGGCCGCACGTATTGCACCGCCCATCACCTGCGCACCGATCAGCGCGGCTCGTCGACGATGACGTTGTACGTCGCCTACGACGACGACTACGTGAGGTCGCACGACGGCTGGCGCTTCAGCACGCGCCGCTGCGAGTTGCTGTGGAAGTCGGTAGGCCCGCTGCGTCCGGCGCCGGCGGCGTGGCCGTGATCGAGTTGCCGGCGGCGGCCGTCGAACTGATCGAAGGCGGTGCCCACGCGCACTTGGCCACGATCGGTCCGACCGGGGCGCCGCAGGTGACGATGGTGTGGTCGACCGTCGAGGACGGTGAGATCTGCGTCGCCAGCCTGACGCCGCGCGCTAAGCTGGCGAACATCCGCCGCGACCCGCGCGTCGTCCTGTCGTACGAGTCGGCGGTACGCGACGACGGGCAGGGGCTTCACTTCTACCTCACCGTGTCGGGTCGCGCCCGGGTGACGGAGGGCGGGGCGCCCGAGCTGCTCCGGCGGATCGCCCCCCGCTACGTGGGCGCCGGCACGAAGTTTCCACGGGGCGACTCGCCGCCTGCCGGCTGGGTGATCCGCGTCGAGCCCGAGCGCGTCCGCGGGTACGGCCCGTGGGCCGGCATTGCCTGACGCCCGACGGATGACAGCGTTACCCGGGTCGGGCGACGACGCGACACTCGATCGGCGGCGTCGGTCCGACGCGGCGGGCGCCGAGCATGAACAGATAGATCACGGCGACCTCGTCGCCCACCACCCGCCAGGCGTGGTTGGTGCCGTACTGCAAGAGGGCGTCGCCCGGCTGCATGATCACCTCGGAGCCGTCGTCCATCGAAACCGCCAGCTGGCCCGCCGCGAGCCACTGGCAGTCGAACGTGTCGTGCCAGTGGAGGTGGTACGAACGCTCCGGCGACGACCCGCGCCCAGGGTGCATCTTGAGCATCGTGATCCGGAAACCGTCGGCGACGGGCGGGTGCGGGCTCGATCGCCGCATCGCCAGGTGCGTCTCGTCGGCCGACGGGGCGTCCTGGAGCGGCGCCCGCGTCCCGTCGTCGGGGAGCTCGATCGGAAGCTGGTCGGCGCCCCAGATCCGATAGATCTCGATGTCCTTCTCCGGCTTGGCGGCGTGCCGCGGGTAGTTCACCGGGTAGTCCACCTCACCGACCTCTTCGACCCGGGCGAAGTACGAACGGCCGTCGGCGTTCATGCCGGCGACGATCCGGCGCGGCGCGGCGAACGGTGCCGGCGTCATCAGCGTGCCCAGCTCAGCACTTCGATGCCGCCGTGCACCTCGACCACCTGGCCGGTGATGTAGTCCGAGTCGGGGGACGCGAGGAAGGCGGTGATCGCGGCGATGTCGGCGGGCTCTCCGGTGCGGCCGATCGGAATGGCCAACTCGCGCCCGGCCCGGGGGGTCGGATCGTCCACCCCGCCACGCGCGTCGCGGGCGATGCCGATCAACGTCTGGCCGACGCGGCCCGGGGCGACGACGTTGACGTTGATCTTGTGCGCGGCCCACTCGCGGGCGAGCGCCTTGGTGAGGCCGATCTGACCGGCCTTGGCCGCCGAGTAGTTCACCGTCGAGCCGCCGTGGACCCCGGCGATCGACGAGATGCTGATGATCTTGCGGTGGTGGTCGACGGGAGCGTCGCCGGCGGGTACGAACAGCCGGGCCGCCGAACGCACGCAGTTGAACGTGCCGCGCAGGATCACGTCGAGCACCAGGTCCCACTCGTCGTCGGTCATCGTCGCGGTCGCGCCGCCGGCGATCAACCCGGCGTTGTTGACGAGGATGTCGAGGCCCCCGAAGGTGGTCTCGGCGAGCGCCACCATGGCGTCGGTGTCGGCTCCCTTGCGGACGTCGCCGACCGCCGCCGCTGCCGAGAACCCCTGCGCCGTCAGCCGGTCGACCGCAGCGTGGGCACCGTCGCCGTCGAGGTCGGCGACGACGACCGCGGCCCCGTCGGCGGCGAGCCGCTCGGCGATCGCGTAGCCGATCCCGTGGGCCGCTCCCGTCACGGCGGCGACACGACCGGCAAGCGCAGTGGACATGTGTGGAACCTCCCCAGACCGTGATGACCGAGCGGTCACCGATCCCCACCATATACCGACAACCATTCGTTCGACGAGAACGGCCACGGGCAGAGAGCCGTGGGTCGGTCCGCTTGCATACGACCGACCGTTTGGTTACATTGAATGGTGCCGTCGCACGCCTGCCACAGCGCCCGGGGACCGCCGCGCTGTGGATCCGGCGAATGCCGCACGTCCATCGTTCGACGAGGGGGAGACAGATGGAGATCATCGGTGCCGGGTTCTTGATGCAGAGCCTCCAGGAGCCCGCCCGGGACCGCCAGTTCATGGCCGACGAGATGCGTTTGGCGGTGTTGGCCGACGAGCTCGGCTTCGACTACGTCTCGTTCCCGGAGCACCACTTCGTGAGCTTCTCGTTCTCGCCCAACCCCCTGCAACTCCTGACCTGGGTCGCCGCCCGGACGACGCGGATCAACCTGATGCCGGCCGTCGTCGTGCTCCCGTGGCACGACCCCCTCCGGGTCGTCGAGGAAGCGGCCGTACTCGACACCCTCTCCGGCGGCCGGCTCTGGATGGGGATCGGCCGGGGCTTCGCCAGGCGTGAGTACGAGGGGTTCCGCGTCGACCGGCAGGAGGCGCGCGAGCGGTTCGACGAGGCCGCCGCGTTCGTCAAGCGAGCGCTCGAGACGGGCATCGCCGAGGGGAACGGCCCGCACTACCGGCAACCCGCGGTCGAGATCCGGCCGGCGCCGTTCAAGTCGTTCGCCGACCGGTTCTTCTCGGTCGCCAACTCGCCCGACTCGGCCGTGCTCGCCGGCCGCATCGGCGCCCGGATGATGCACTTCGTCGCCGGCCGCGCCGACCAGACGTTGGTCGACCACGTCGAGAACTACCGGTCCGCGTACCGGCAGCACAACGATGGTGAGCCGCCACCGGTGCTGCTCTCTGACGCGACGTTGTGTACGCGCGACCCCGACCTCGTCCGCCGGGCTCGTGAGGAGTGGTACCCAAACAACCACCGCGGGATCGTCGAGCACTACGAGTTCGACTCGGTGGAGGGCGACGCCACCCGGGTGCGCGGGTACGACGACCCCAACCGTCGCCACGGACCCTCTTCACTGGGGGCGACGGCGTTCGCCGACAGCCAGGTGTGGGGCAGCCCCGAGCAGATCGTCGAGGCCTACCGTGACCGGATGCGAGTACTCGGCGACGTCGACGCCCACTTCATCTTTCGGCACGGGGCGATGCCCCCCGAGGTCAGCGAGGCCAGCATGCGGCTGTTCGCCGACGAAGTGCTTCCCGCGTTGCGCGAGCTCACGAACGCAGCGCCGGTCTCGTCGCGGGGCGCTCGGTCGCCGGATCGGTGAAATGAGCGCCGCCCGGGCGTTGACATGCAATGGACGCGCGTCTACGCTCGGATAGAACGATCGTTTGGTCGTTTCCTGACCCAGGGCACGTGAACGCGCTGCCCCAGCCACGAGGGGGAAATTGAATGAGAAAAACACTGGCCGATCGCCGCGCGCGACCGCTGCTTGCTGCGTTGGCGGTGGTAGCGCTCGTCACCGCGGCGTGCGGGGGCGACGACGACACGACCCCGAGCACCGCCGCGCCGACGGGCCCGAACACCGAGCCGACCCAGCAGACGGATCCTCCCGGCGCCACCATACCCGGGACGGCGACACCGAGTACCGACGAGCCGGCCTCCCCGGACAGCGGCGACTACGACCTCGACGCCACGCTGGTGTACGCCAAGCACTTCGTACCGACGCAGTTCGACCCGCAGACGTCGGCCAACTTCCGGTCCGATCGTTCGTGGCAGGAGATCATCTACGACTCTCTGCTCGAAGCCGCCGAGACCGACAACGGGATCCAGGTCGTCGGAAACCTTGCGGAGTCGTTCGAGGTGTCCGACGACGGTCTCACGATGACGCTCCATCTGCTCGAGGGCGTGACGTTCACCGACGGGACGCCGTTCGACAGCGCCTCGGTGCAGGCCAACTTCGAGCGCGGCCAGACGCTCGAGGCGTCGACCGTGAAGACGATCTTCTCCAAGATCGCGTCGGTCGACACGCCTGATGCATCGACGGTCGTTCTCAATCTGTCCGAACCCGACAGCGCGCTTCCCTACTGGTTGGCGACGGTTCCCGGGTTCCAGGTCAGCCCGGCGGCGTTCGCCGGCGACGTCAGTACGACGCCGGTGGGCACCTCCGCGTACACCATGGCCCAGGCGACCGAAGCCGGCGTCACCTACGAACGCCGGACCGACGGCAACATCTGGAATCCGCAGACCGGGCTCGTCAAGACGATCCGACTCGTCGCCACGATCGACGACAACGCCCGCATCAACGGCTACCTCTCGGGTGAGTACGACGTGATCGAGGTGCGTGAGACCACGCTCGAGCTCGCCAAGGACGTCGAGGCCGACGGCGAGGGCACGATCAACTACGTGATCCCGCAGTCACCGCTGGTGTACTACTTCAACACCTCGCGGCCCCCGTTCGACGACGTCCGCGTGCGCCGCGCGCTCAGTCTCGGGATCGACCGTGAGAGCCTCAACGAGGGCCTCTTCAACGGCACCTGCACGCCCACCGACCAGCTCTTCCCGGTCGGCATCGCGGGACACCTGAGCGACGTGACGCCTGCCTACGATCCCGAGCAGGCGATCGCCCTGCTTGCCGAAGCGGGCGTTCCCGACCTGAGCTTCGAGATGGTCTTCGCGGCCACCCCAGGCGTCCAGCGTCCGGCTGAGGCGGTCCAGCAGATGTGGGCCGACATCGGCGTGAACGTCACGATCACGCCGATCGACGGTGGCACCGTGCGGGCCGAGTTCCGCGGTGGACGCGGTGACGCGGCGGCGATCCTTGTGCCGGTCGACCCGCCGGATCCGGGCAACATCATGAATCAGTTCGTAGGAGTCGACAACCCCGGCGGCCAGGTCGACCCCGAACTGGCCACCCTGGTCGAAACCGTCAACGGCCTGTCGGTGACCGATCCGGCTCGCGTCGACGCACTCCAGGCGGTCAGCGAGTACCTGCGTGAGAACCCGCTCCACGTCACCGCCTGCTCACCTTCGACGGGCAACATGTTCCACCACAACGTGGTGCGCGTTCTGCCGAGCTACGACACCAACGGTGTCGGCGGCCTGGCGATCCTCAAGGACGGCTGACGACACCTCGACCGACGACATCGGTCGAAGCCGGAGCCGGCCGGACTCGCAGCGTCGAGTTCGGCCGGCTCCAGCGCGTCGGCTCAGCGTTGGCCGGCACCCAGCACGCGGCGTCGGCGGATGCGCCACACCCCGTCCTCGACGGCGAACTCGTCGTCGTAGTAACCGATGCCCCGGAACTCGGCGGTTCCGCCGGCGTCCTTCACGAAGAACGTCCAGAACGACTTCACGCTGGCCGCCGCGTCGGTCTCGACGGTGATGTAGACGTTGGTGATCACGTGCCAGGGCAACGAACCGTCGGGACGGTAACGGCTGCGCCGACGGGCCATCTCCTCGACCACCGCCTCGCGACCGACCTTCAGGCCGGTGTCACCGAAGGCGACCTCGACGTCGGTCGTGTAGCACTGCCACATCGTGTCGACCTCGTCGTTGTCGTACCCCCAGGCGTAGTGGTACAGCGTGTTCTCGATCCCCGATCGAGCACTCATGGTGTCTCCTCTCTCTGTTCGGATGTGATCAGACGTTCGAGCGCCAGGTCCAGTTCGGCCCAGCTGGGCTCAGCCTGCCCGAGTGCCTGGGCGAGCCGGGTGTTCATCGCCACCCAGCAGGCGAAGGCGGTAATCTCCACAGCCGGTCGCACGCCGAACGTGGCGACCACGGCGGAGAACCCGGCGTCGTCGACCTCGCCGCGGACGACCGCCCGCACGTAGGGCACCAGCGCGTGCGCCGTGCCGTCCAGCACGCTGCCGTCGCCGTTGCAGACCGCCCGGATCTGTCCGGGGTCGAGCCCGGCGGCGATCGCCGCCGGGAGATGGGCGATGATCAACCACGGCGAGCCGAGCTCGTGGCCGACGACGATGTCGATCCACTCCCGGAACTCGGTGGTCAACGTCCCGCGCCGTTCCGCCGCGCGGAAGGCGACGCTGCCGTCGTTCACCGCCGCGCACACCGGTGGACTGTGCAACAGCGCGCCGAAGTAGCCGGCTTGGGGCACACCGCCGAACCGATCGGTCACCCGGTCGAACGCTTCGACCTCGTCATCGGGTAGGTCGCTTCGGACGGGCGGCGGCAGGAGGCGGGAGGGCATGTTCTCGATCGTTTCGTCGAAGGGTGGCGGGGGCGCCGGTCGCCGTCCCGAGGTCGTGTGGTGGACAGTACCCGGGGTAGCGGCTGGTTTCAATCGATCGTTTGTATCAAAGTCTTGTGGTGGGTGACACTGCTGGGATAGGTTGCGTGCGCCACCGGCCCCGTTCACCGCCCGTCCCAGGAGTCGACATGTCGCATCCGTTCACCAACCCACGTCGGATCGTCGCCGGTATGCGCGACGACGGCGCCTCGTACTTCGCGCGCGTGGAAGAGGTACGCGAGGTCGACTACGAGCACAACTACCCGAGCCTTGCCGGGCGCCAGCCCAAGCTCACGCAGATCTACCGGATCTACGCCAGCGACCACCTGCCGATCGAGTTGCCGCAGGACGGGCTGCGGGCGCCGTTGCTCGGTGAGCCGTCCGCGGACGACACTCACACCGCGTTGCGTCGATCGAGCGCGCACCCGCCCGAAGCCGACGGATTCCGGATTTCGATGATCGTGATGCATCCGGACCCGGACGGCGCGCCCGGCCGGTTGCACTGGCACGACACGTTCGACTGCCAGTGGCTGGTCTCCGGGCAACTCGCGGTGTCGATGGACGACGGCAGCGAGGTCGTGATGAACCCCGGCGACGCGCTGCTGCAGTACGGCACCAACCACGCCTGGCGTGTGGTCGGGTCGGAACCGGCAGTGCTCTACCTGTTCATGACCGGCGCCCGGCGGGTCGGGCAGTCGCCTCCGGCGGAGCATGAGATGGTTTCCCGCCCGGCCTGAGTGCGGTGTCAGCCGTCGGCCTGGTCCCACGCCTCGACCAGGCCGGAAGGCAGCGACGCCAGTTGAACCTGCGGGCGTACGCGGTGGGCGATCGAGTCGATCGCAGCCCGCCGCGCGTCGGCCTCGGACGAGGGTAGCCGGAGCACGGCGATGTCGACGCCGTCGGTTTCCCGAGCGCCGACCAGCAGGGTGACCGTGGCGGCGACGTCGACGTGCCCGTGATCGTCGGTGACGACATCGTAGCGGCCGGCCCGGGCACCACCGGGTGACACCGCCAGATGACGGTCCAGCGACCAGATGCCCGGCTCCAGCTGGGCCGGCGCCGGCGTGACGCGAACGCCTGTCGGCGAGCCGGGCCGCGCCGGGGCGCCGGTATCGGGTTCGAACGGGTGGGCCCGCAGTGCGGCGCGCACGACCCTCACCGCCAGGTCGCGGGCAGGTTCGTCGTCGCCGGTGATCACCCCGGTCACGCGCCCGCCGAGCAGCAGGTCGGTGACCGCCAACTCCTCGGCCAACTCGATCGGCGTACGTACGGCCGGCATCTCGACGACGACGCGAACGTACCGAGTGGCCCGACCGAGGGTGGCCGCGACGACGCTCGCGGCGCGCTCGGCGCCGCTTCGATCGACGGCCGTGATCCAGACGAGGTCGAGCCCGACCGACTCGACGAGCTGGGCCTCGTGGGCGACGTGCGTCGCCCCCACGTCGACGACGATCCCGAGCCTCATCGCGGTCCTCCCGCGTACGAACGGACGAGGGGCAGGAGTTCCCGACCGATTCGCTGCATCTGTTGGCGCGCCGACGCGTCGGTCTGTTCCGAGTGGAACTGGAGCACGAACAGGGAGACGCCGTCGGCCGCGAGCTCGCCGAGTTGCTCGGCGACCGTGGCAGCGGAGCCGACGAACGCGGCTTCGACGCTGCGCTCGATCTGGGCGTCGACCTTCGCCGGATCAGGCTGGTCGTCGTCGCCGCGCGCCCACCACGCCGTGGCGTATTCGGCGTAGTGCCGTCGCAACCGCGGGACGAAGAACGACCGCGCGTCGGTGTCGTCGTCACCGATCCACACGTCCTTGAGCATCCCCACCGGCGGCGGCTGGCGGCCCGCGTCGGCCGCTGCGCGGCGCGCCTGCTCGATTAGCTCGCCGACCTTGCGACGCGGCAGCGTGGGCGGAAGCATCAGCCCGATGCCGCGTCGGGCGGCCCTCACGACGGCCGCCGGAGCCATGCCGCCCATCCAGAGCGGTAGCTCGGGGACACGGCGGTCGAGGTGGTCGAGGGCCGATTCCATGAGGCCGACCCGCCGCCGGATGTCGAGCCCGAGCCCCGAGTACTCCTCGGCCCGGTAGCCGAGCGAGACGCCGAGCTCGAGGCGCCCGCCACTGAGGTCCGAGCAGGTCTGCGCCGTCGTCGCCGCGCTCGCCGGGGCGTGCTGGGGCAGCAGATACATCGCCGTGCCGACGTGCAGAGAGGTCGTCGCCGCCAGCATCGCCGCGGCGACATGGATCGGTTGCGGGCACCAGCCGTCGTACCAGAACCGGTGCTCGGCGAGCCAGATCGAGTCGAAACCGCACGCCTCGGCGTCGATCGCGGCTGAGACCGCATCGTCGTAGAGCCCGCCGAACGGGGCTGGTCGACTTCCGGTCGACCGCATGGTCCATAACCCCGCTCCGAGACGGATCGTCATCCGACGCGTTCCACGTCGACCGCCCGTCGGCTGCGAACGCTCTCCTCGGCGGCGGCCATCACGAGATCGACCACGAGTCCCTCGCGGCCTCCGGTCTCGGGCGCCGGCCCGCCCCGCAGGGCGCGTCCGAATTCACCCATCTGTTCGGCGATCGCGTCGGTTGGCGTGAGCGCCACGGCGACCTGGTCGGTCGACCCGCGGAGCTGGGTCGCCAGCCGCGTGCCGTCGTCGTCCATGAACGCTGCGGCCTCGGTTCCGTGCACCGACAGACGCGAGAGCTGAGGGGTGAAGAACGACGACACGAGGGTGCCGACCGCGCCGCTCTCGAACTCGAACAGCAGGCCGGTGGCCTCGTCGATCGAACGGCCGAGGCGGTCTCTGCGCACGGTCGCCGACACTCTCTCGATCCGCCCGCCGAGGTACGACAGCGTCTCGATGCTGTGGACGCCGAGCGACGTCATCGACCCGAGCGGGCTCTCGATCGGGTCCCATCGCCACGCGCTGGCGGCCATCACGAGGCCGTTGGGCGATGATTGCTGCGCCTCGAGCAGCAGCACGTCGCCCAACTCGCCGGCATCGATCATCGCTCGGATCTTGCGGTTTGCCGGCAGGCGCCGCCGCTGGTAGCCCACTTGGAGCACGACTCCGGCAGCGTCGGCCGCAGCTACCGCGGCCCGGCTGTCGGAAGCCGAGAGCGTCAGCGGCTTGTCGACGAACATCCCCTTGCCGGCCGCCGCGGCGGCTTCGATCAGCTCGCGATGGGTGCTGTTCGTCGATGCGATCACGACTCCGTCGACGGCGGGATCGTCCAGGATCGCGCCGATCGACTCGGCCGCCCGGCAGGCGTAGTCGGCGGCGAAGGCAGCGCGTGTCTCGGGGGTGCGCGAGAAGCACGCCACGACCTCGATCGCTCCGGAGGCGACCGCCCCGTCGGCCAGCTCGCGGCCCCACCGCCCGACGCCCACGAAGGCGACGCGCGCCCGCTCGTTGTCGTTGTCCATCTCGTGCGTACTCCTTCTCGTCGTCTTCCGGCTCGTTGGCTTCCGGCTGTTGGCTCGCGGCGGCTTAGGGCGTGGCGCGGCGCACGCCACCGTCCATGTAGAGCGCCGACGCGAACAGATAGCTGCACGCGTCCGACGCGAGGAAGGTGACGACCCGGGCGATCTCGTCCGGCTCCGCCATTCGGCGAGCTGGGTAGGCGGCGGCCGTCTCGTCGAGCAGCTCGTCGACGTCGCGGCCTGTCGCCGCCGCCTCCGCGAGTTTCAGGCGCCGGGCGCGGTCGGTGCGGGTCGCCCCTGGGCACACCGCGTTGACCAGCACACCGAACTGGGCCAACGCATCGGACAGCGATCGGGTCATGTTCAGGACCGCCGCGTTGGCGATGCTGGTCGGCAAGTTCACCGCGGTGGGGCTGGTGCCGGCGGCCCCGGCGATGTTGACGATCCGGCCCCACCGGCGCTGCGACATTCCGGTAGCGACCAACTGGGACATCGTCAAGTAGCCGTGGAACTTCAGGGCGAGACAGTCGTCGATCACGGCCCGCTCGACGTCGAGCACGTCGGCCTGTTGGGCCGCCCCAGCGCAGTTGACGAGGATGTCGACCGCGCCGAACTCGGCGACGCACGCGGCAACGGCGGTCTCGCAGCCCGCCCGGGTCGCCAGATCGGCGCTGACCGTGAGGCATCGCTCGGGCGCCCCGCTTTCGTCGACGAGCGATTGCAGCAGGTCGTGATCACGCGCCACGGCACAGAGATTGATCCCCTCGTCGAGCAACGACCGGCTGCATGCCCGCCCGATGCCGCGGCTTGCTCCCGTGACGATCGCTGTGCGCCCCGACAGCCCCAACTCCAACGTGGCTCCTCCTTACCAGCGACCGCTTGCTTCAACCATCCGTTTGACAGAACTACTACACTCGTCGTGGGCCCGTCAAACCGGGGCGTGGTCGAGCCATCGACCGGGGAGGGAACGTCAATGGGGAATGGGTTCGACGCGAGTGCCAGTCCCGAGCCGTCGCCCGCCGTCGCGCTCGAGACGGCCGTCGCCGACGTGGCCCACCATGCCGCGTCCCCCGCCGGCGGGCGCGCCGAGTCAGCCCTCTCCGATCCGATGTTCCGTCGCCTCTGGTGCGGCGCGGCCGTGTCGAACGCGGGGACCTGGATGCAGTCGATCTCGGTGCCATACGTGATCTTCACCATGACCGGCAGCGTGTCGTGGGTGGGTCTGGCGGCATCGGCGGCACTGATTCCGTCGATCGTGGTGACGCCGCTCGGGGGAGCGGTCGCCGACCGCTACCCACGGCGCACGGTGCTGTTGGCAGCTAACGCCGTGCAGGCGCTGCTTGCCACCGCCTTGTCCGTGACGTGGGTGGCTGGGATCCGTAGTCCGGCCCTGGTGCTGACGGTAGGGGCCGTCGCCGGGCTGTTGAGCTCGGCGACCAACTCCGCATGGCACGCACTGATCTCCGATGTCGTCCCGGCCCGGCTGGTTCCCTCAGCGGTGAGCCTCAACTCGATGCAGGTGAGCGTCGGCAAGGCAGTGGGTCCCGCGATCGGGGGCATCGTGTTGAGCGCGTTCGGCGCCAGCCTCGCCTTCGGACTCAACGCGATCTCGTTCGGCGTTATCCTGACGGCGTTGGTCGGCGTACGGCCGCGGACGTCGCGGCCGGCTCGTACCAGCGGATTGCTCGCCGAGACGCGCGCGGGGGTTGCGCTCGTGTGGAGCGATCCGACGCTGCGGCGCGCGCTGCTGCTCACGATCGCGATCACGTCGCTCGCGAACCCGCTCCTGCAACTCGCTGCTCCGTTCGCCAGCGAGCAGCTCGACGGCGGCGCCGGCCTGGTGGGCGTGCTCGTCGGTGCCTACGGCGGAGGAAGTGTGCTGGGTGCGATGCTGCTTGCCCGTCTCGTCCGGGAAGGCCGTCGCGGCCGGGTGATCACGTCGGGCATGACGACGCTCGGCGGCGTCGTCGCTCTGACCGGTGCCGTGGCCCGCCCGTGGGTGGCAGTGATCGCGTTCGGCGTGCACGGTCTGGTGTACATCGTCACGATGTCGCCGTTGCTGGCGACGTTCCACCTGCGCGTCGCGCCGGCGATGCGCGGTCGCGCGGTCTCCGTGTACCTCGTCGGGTTCACCGCGTTTCTCGGCATCGGGTCGTTCGTCTGGAGCGCGATCGCGGATGTGACGGGAATCCGCGCTCCGGTCGTCGGCGCCGGCATCGTGTTGTCGATCGTCGGGGCCTGGGCGTGGTTCGGCTCGGATCGGCTCGAAGTCGGTCCGTCCGCGCCAGTTCCAGACCAACCGGTTGGTAGATGACCGTGGCGGCGGACCAGCCGGCGAACTAGCTTGGGCCGATGCGCACAGGTTTGGTGATGGGACAGCAACGGATGAGCTGGAGCGAGGTCGTGCGGCGGGCGCGGTATACCGAGTCGGGCGGCTTCGACAACTGGTGGGGGTTCGACCACTTCCAGCCGATGTACGGAGAGGGCCCGGGAGAGTGTTTCGAGGCCTATACCACGCTTGCCGCGCTCGCCGGACAGACCGACTCGGTGCGCTTGGGCGTGCTGGTCACGGGTGTTACTTACCGACACCCGTCGGTACTTGCCACCGAGTTGGTGACCATCGACCACGCATCCGCAGGGCGCGCCGAGTTCGCCGTCGGTTCGGCGTGGTTCGAACCCGAGCATCGCGCACTCGGCATCGACTTCCCGCCGCTGCCCGAGCGGATCAGGATGCTCGACGAGGCGTTGACGATCATTCGTGGCCTGATGACCACGGACTCGTTCAGCTTCGACGGTGAGCATTGGCAGCTCGACAAGGCGACGATCTTCCCGCGCCCAGTGCAGGACCCGCACGTCCCCGTATGGGTGGCCGCCAAGGGTGCACACTCGATCCAGGTTGCGGCCAAACATGCCGACGTCTGGCACGCGCCGGTACCGGTCGGTGAGGCCGTGGCCCTGTCGGCGACGGTGACCGAGGCAATCGACCGTTTCGGCCGCGATCCGGGATCCGTGCGACGGGCGGCGAGTGTCGATCTCTCGCAACCGTTCGACGGCGTGCGCGCCAATGTCGAACGGTTGCGCGCCGCCGGATTCGACACGGTGCTGTTCGGCTGGCCGAGCGAAGGCGAAGCGTGGCTCGACCAGTTCATCGAGCAGGTGCTCCCGGAGGTGGCGGCGGACTGAGTGATCCGGCGATCGCTGCCAGACATTCGACCGTTCGGTAAGCTCGCTGTCGAACGGAAAGGTGCTTAACGATTGTGACGACGGACGAAATACCACCTCGTACTCGGCGAACACAGACCAAGCGACGTCGTCAGGAGATGATCGACGCCGCCGCTCAGGTGTTCTACGAGAAGGGGTATGACGCCGCCTCTACGCAGGATATTGCCGAGGTCGTCGGGATTCTGAAGGGCAGCCTGTACTACTACGTCGAATCGAAGGAAGAGTTCCTCTTCGAGGTCATCAAAGAGGCCAACGACATGGCGCTCGGGGTACTTGAGCGAGTACAGGCGGCGGAGGGTGGCCCGCGCGACAAGCTGGCCGCCCTCATCCGCGGTCATCTCGAGTTTTACCTGGGGAATCGGGTCAAGGCCACCGTGTTCTTCCGCGAGCTCAACGCCTTGTCCCAGCAACGCCGCCAGGAGCTCCACGAGGTCGGGCGCGTCTACCGGGTGTTCATCGCCCGCCTGATCACCGAAGGCCAAAAGCAGGGCGTTGTCAACCCGGGTCTCGATCCGGCGATTGCCGCCTTGGCGATGGTCGAGATGCTCAACTCGATCTCGCGTTGGTACGACCCGAACGGACCCGTATCGAGCGAGCACATCATCCAGCAATATCTGGCAATCATCATCTCCGGCATCGAGTCGCCGTCCTGAGGTCCACCACACCTTCCAAGACGATCGTTTGGTAGGTTCTCGCCGATGCCGGCGAGTTCGGGAAGCGCGCGAGGTCTCTCCGGCCTGGTGCTGTCGGTGTACCTGCCGACGATCGTGTTCGCGATCGGTCAGGGTGCCGTCATCCCCGTCGTCGCCCTGACGGCGGACGACCTCGGTGCGGGGGCCGCGCTCGCCAGCCTCGTCGTCGCCGTGCGGGGCCTCGGGATGGTCGCCTTCGGCGTTCCGGCCGGGATGTTGATCGAGCGGTGGGGTGAGCAGGCGGCAATGTTGATCGGCACGGGGCTGATCGTCGTGTCGCTGGGGGGCGCCATGATCGGGTCGGACGTCGTCGTGTTCGCCGGGAGCCAATTCCTCATGGGCTGCGGGTGGGCCGTGTGGCAGCTGGCGCGGCTCACCTACGTGACGCAGGTCGTGGCGCCCGACCAGCGCGGGCGCGCCCTGTCGACCCTCGGCGGCGTCAACCGGATCGGGACGTTCATCGGGCCGTTCGTGGGTGCCGTCGTGCTGCTGGCGCTCGGTAATCCGGGCGCCTACCTGCTGCACGCCGCGCTCACCGTGGGCTCGCTGGCGATGATGATGATGGTCGTCGTCGCCGTGCCCGCGGTCGCCCAGCCGGTGCGCTCCGCTGCCCAAGTTCCGTTCGCGATGGTGCTGGGCGCGCACGCCCGCGTGTTCGCCACGGCCGGGGTCGGGGCGCTGTGCCTGAACGCGCTGCGGGCGAGCCGGTCGGCCGTGTTGCCGCTGTGGGGCGCCCGGATGGGGTTCGACGCGGCCCAGGTCAGCCTGCTCTACGGCATCTCGTCGGCGGTCGACATGACGCTGTTCTACCCAGCCGGGCTGATGTCGGACCGGATCGGCCGGAAGGCCGTGGCGGTGCCGTGCATGGTGCTGCTCGCGGCGGGCTTCCTGGCGGTGCCGCTCACGTCGTCGTTCGCCGGGCTGGCGGTGGCGGGCACTCTGATGGGGCTCGGCAACGGCCTCGGGAGCGGCATCGTGATGACGCTCGGCGCCGACTTCGCGCCGCGCGAGGGCCGTGCCTCGTTCCTCGGGGTGTGGCGGGTGGTCAGCGACCTCGGTACCAGCGCCGGGCCGCTGGCCGCCGGCGTCGTGTCGGGCGTGCTGACGCTCGGGGCGGCATCGGTGGCGGTCGGCGGGATCGGATTGGTGGGCGCGGCGGTCTTCTGCTTGGCGATGCCGGAGACGCTCACGCGCCTGCCGTCGGGTGACCCGGAACCGGCCTGACGTCCATCCCGCTCAAGGCGGCGGTGTCCGGTACACCCGCAGTTGCAGCGCCAGCATTGAGTAGAACCCGACGAGCGTGACGAGCTCGAACAGGCCCCGCTCGCCGAGTCGCGCGACGGCCCGGCGGTGGGACTCGTCGCTCAGATCGCCGGTCCGGCGCAGCTCGGTCACCAGCTCGAGCGCAAGGCGTTCGTCCGGCGAGCACGATTCCGGGACGGTTCCCGCCCGGAGCGCGGCGAGCTCGGCGTCGGTGAGTCCGGCCGCCTGCCCGAGCGCCTCGTGGGCGTACAGCTCGAACTCCGAATCGGCGTCGTTGGCCACGCCCAGGATCGCCAGCTCGCGGAGGCGTGCGTCGAACACCGCGGCGAACCGAATCGCCGCGCCGAGCGACTCGATCGCCGACCCGAAATTGGGCGAGAGCAGCCAGGCGTTGAACGGACCGTAGAGGCCTCCGTCGGCGTCGGTCAGCTCGACGACGCGTGCGGTGGACGCCCGGGGCCCACCGAGGACCCAGTCGTAGAGCCGGCGCTGCTCGGCGTCGAGCGTGTCGGGACGCATCCGGCGGAGGCGTTCAGTCATCGGCTTCTCTCCCTTCGTAGAACAACATACGGTCGTTTGGTAGATAGAATAGGCGCCCATGCCGGAGCGTGCGATCTCCACAACCGCTGTGCCGACCGGGCCGGTACCGGCCCGGTTCTCGCTCGCCGGAAAGACCGCGGTCGTCACCGGCGCGAGTTCGGGCCTCGGCGCCGAGATCGCCCGGGCGTTCGCTCAAGCCGGTGCCGACCTGGTGCTTGCCGCGCGCCGACTGGGGCGCCTGCACGAGGTTGCCCACGATGTGGAGACCGCCGGGCGCCGGGCGGTGTGCGTCGAGACCGACGTGGCCGTCCGCGCCGACTGCGTGGCCGTCGTCGACACTGCGCTCGGCGAGTTCGGCAAGGTCGACGTGCTCGTCAACTGCGCCGGCGTCGGATCGGCGGCTCCGGCGACGCGCGAAACGGAGTCCGACTTCCGGCGCGTGCTCGACGTCAACCTGATGGGGTCGTACTGGACGGCCCAGGCGTGCGCGCTGGTGATGCAGCCCGGGAGCTCGATCGTCAACGTCGGGAGCGTCATGGCGGAGACGTCGTTCGGCCTGCCGCAAGCCGCGTACACGTCGAGCAAGGCCGGCCTCGTCGGCCTGACCCGGGACCTGGCCCAACAGTGGGCCCACCGCAAGGGGATCCGCGTCAACCTGATCGCCCCGGGGCTGTTCGAAACCGAGATGCTCGACGAGTACGAACCGGGCTTCGCCGAGGCCGTCGTCGCCCGCCGGGTGCCGATGCGTCGACTCGGGAACGTGACGGAGTGCGCCGCCGTGGCAGTGTTCCTGGCCAGCCCGGCCGCGTCGTACGTGACCGGCGCGTGCGTCCCTGTCGACGGCGGCCTGCTGACCAGTTGACCGCCCCCTTCCCCGATGGAGCAACGATGAAGCGGACTCTCTACGACGGTACTCACGAGGCGTTCCGGGACACCTGCCGGCGATTCGTCGAGCGCGAGATCGTGCCGCACGTCGACGAGTGGGAGCGCGCGGGCATCGTCGACCGGGCGATCTATCGCCGGGCGGGCGAGATCGGGCTGCTCGGTATCGCCGTGCCCGACGAGTACGGCGGCGGGGGGTCGGCCGACTTCCGCTTCAACGCCGTGCTGAACGAGGAGTTCACGCGTGCCGCGGCGGGCGGCGCGGCGCTCGGCTTCTGCCTGCACAACGACATCGTCACGCCGTACTTCGTCGAGTACTGCAACGACGAGCAGCGCAGCCGCTGGTTGCCCGGCATCGCCGACGGCACCCTGATCACCGCGATCGCGATGACCGAGCCGGGTTACGGCAGCGATCTCGCCGGCATGTCGACCACCGCCCGTCGGGACGGTGCGGACTACGTGGTGAACGGCTCGAAGACGTTCATCACCAACGGCATCAACTCCGACCTGATCATCGTCGCCGCCAAGACCGAACCATCGGCGGGTCGGCAGGGGATCAGCCTGCTCGTGGTCGAGCGCGGCATGCCCGGATTCGAGCGCGGCCGCAACCTCGAGAAGGTCGGGCAGCACAGCCAGGACACCGCCGAGTTGTTCTTCGACGATGTCCGTGTGCCGGCGGCGAACCTGCTCGGCGAAGAGAACGCCGGCTTCGGCTATCTCTCCTTCAACCTCGCCCAGGAGCGCCTGTCGATCGCCATCACGGGCGTCGCCGCAGCGCGTGCCGCGCTCGCATGGACCGTGGACTACGTGGAGTCGCGGACCGTCTTCGGCCGGCCGGTCGGCGCGTTCCAGAACTCGAAGTTCGTCCTCGCCCAGGTGGCGACCGAGATCGAGGTCGCTCAGGCATATGTCGACAAGTGCATCGACGCCCTCAACGCCGGCGAGCTCACGCCGGTAGACGCGGCGATGGCGAAACTGTGGTGCACCGAGCTGCAGCAGCGCACGGTCGACCGCTGCCTGCAGCTGTTCGGCGCCTACGGCTACATGCTCGAGTACCCGATCGCCCGCGCGTATGCCGACGCCCGCATCACGACGATCTACGGCGGAACGAGCGAGATCATGAAGACGATCATCGCCAAGTCCCTGCTCGCCGGGTGAACGCGTTGCCGTGAGCGCACCGATCGGCGTGATCGGGCTCGGCCGGGTCGGCGGCGGCATCGTCGCCCGCCTCGCCGGGCGTGGCCGGACGCTCGTCGTCCACGACGTCCGCTCGGCGGCGATGCGTGCGGCCGCCGAGCGTCATGGCACGGCGGTGGAGACCGCAGGATCGCCGGCCGAGGTAGCCCGCCGGGCCGGCGTGGTGATCGTGGCGGTGCTCGACGCGGAGCAGGTCGACGACGTACTGACGGGTCCCGCCGGGTTGCTCGGCGAGTCGCGGCCGGGCCTGGTCGTCGCCGTGATGAGCACCGTGGCCGTCGACGCCTTGCGCCGGTGGGGCTCGCTCGCCGCGGTGGGCGACGTTCGTCTGATCGACTGCGGCATCACCCCCGGGAGCAAGGCGTCGACCGGCGAGATGGTGGTCATGGTCGGTGGCGATCCGGCCGACGTGGCGACCTCCCGCCCGGTCCTCGACGAGCTCGCCAAGCTGGTGATCCACTGCGGCCCACTGGGCGCGGGCATGACGCTCAAGCTGGCCCGCAACGTGATCACCTACGGGGCCTGGCGGGCGGTTCACGAGGCCGCCTCGCTGGTGGTCGCGTCCGGGCTCCCGGTGTCGCTCCTGACCGACGTGGTGGCTGCCGCCGACCCCGGTGGTGACACGCTGTTGCGTCTCGTCCGGACGTGGCCGCAGGCCGCGCCCGACGAGACGTGGCAGCGGCTCGCAGACGACCTGGAAACGCTCACCGTGAAGGATCTCGGCGCCGCCCTGGAGCTCGGCGAGACGCTCGGCGTGGCGCTGCCGCTGGCGCGCGTCGCGCGCGATCAGGCGGCCTCGACGAGCCACCGCGGCGCTCGAAGTTCAGACAAACGGTTTGTTGACAAACCCATCGATCCGTCCGTAGGGTAGATCCCCGGCAGCGGGTCGCTGCGCGGAGCCAAGAGGGGTTGACGAGCAATGACGTCGAGTGCGCACACGGTGCCGGATCGGTGGGACCAGGAGGTCGACTTCGTCGTCGTCGGGTCCGGAGGCGGTGCGCTCACCGGTGCGGCCGTCGCCGCGCTCGGCGGCGCCAGCGTCGTGGTGCTCGAGAAGACCGAGTTCGTCGGCGGCACGACGGCGGTCTCCGGGGGAGGTTTCTGGATCCCGCTCAACCGGCACATGGCCGAGGTCGGGCTGGACGACTCGCGCGACGACGCGCTCAGCTACCTGAGGGCATCGTCGGGCGGCACCGGCGACGACGACATCCTGATCGCGCTCGTCGACAACGGCGCCCCGATGGTCGAGCTGCTCGAGGATCAGATCGGTCTGCAGTTCCGTCCGTGGCCCGCCCAGGGAGGCACGATCGACTACCGCCCCGAGCTCCCGGGCGCACGCCACGGCGGTCGCACGCTCGATGCCGGCAAGGTGGCGCTGACGTCGCTCGGAGAGTGGGCCCCGCGGCTGCGCCTCGGGCCCAATTCGGCGTGGACGATGGACAAGCTCGTGTCGTACGCCGAGCGTCACCACGTCGCCGTCCCGGATGCCAACCGCCCGCGCCGCCCGGCCGGTCAGGCGGTCAACGAGCACGTCGCCAACGGTGCTGCGCTGATCGCCCAGCTGCTCCGCGGCTGCCTCGCCCAAGGGGTCACCGTCCACGTCGACACCCCCGCCGACCACCTCGTCGTCGACGAGGGCCGGGTCGTCGGCGTCAAGGCCACGCGTGCGGGCGCCCCCTATGCCGTGCGCGCCCGCTACGGCGTGCTGATGGCCACCGGCGGGTTCGCCCACAACGACGAGCTCAAGCGGCTGTGGCTCGACCGCCCGATCGACTACAGCTGCGAGATCCTCGAGAACCGCGGCGACGGACACTTGATGGGCATGGCCATCGGTGCCCAGATGGCCGGTCTCGGCGACGCCTGGTGGATGATGCACGGGGCGGGGCACAACAACCGCTACTCGCCCCACACGATGGTGGTGAACAAGCACGGCAAGCGGTTCTGCAACGACGCCCTCAACTACTACGACTTCGGGGTCCAGTTCGGCACCAAGCGCGACAGCGCCGACGGCACGCCCAAGAACCTGCCGGCATGGATGGTCTTCGACTCCCAGGGGACGTCGAAGTACCAGGTGCTCGACGACCTCGTCAAGGCCGGCCGGGCCCAGCGGGCCAAGCCGCTGCCGCCCTCGAAGACCGCCGCACCGCTGGTCCTCACCGAGGCCGATACGGTGGCGGGGCTCGCCGAGCAGCTCGGCATCCCGGCCGACGAACTGCAGGCGACGGTCGAACGGTTCAACGGGTTCGCTCGCACCGGCAAGGACCTCGACTTCGGACGCGGCGACAGCAGGTGGACGACCGACGGGTGGGGCGACCCCAACCACCGGCCCAACCCGGCCCTCGGCACGGTCGAGCAGGGGCCGTTCTTCGCCATCCAGATCTTCCCGGGCGCCCTCTCGACGCGTGGCGGGCTCCGGGTCAACGGCAACAGCGAGGTGCTGTCGGCGACCGACGGCGAACCGATCCCCGGGCTGTACGCGGCCGGCAACTGCTCGAACGGCGCGGCGCCCCTGTCGTACCCCGGTCCCGGGGCGACCATCGGCGCGTCGATGACGTTCGGCTACCTCGCCGCCCGGCAGGTCCTCGCCCACCGGCGCCAGGATCTGGCGGCGGTCTGACCGCCAGCATCTCCAGACAACACTCAACGAAAGGCGTTGCACCATGTCCGACATCTCGGAGATCTTCGGCCGCAAGCCCAAGCGGATCGTCACCGGCCAACACGAGGACGGCACCTCGTACTTCGTATCCGTCGAGGAGGTGGACGAGGACGTGCGCGGCATCGGATCGCACCGGATGTGGGCCAACGACTCGCTGCCCGTCGAGCTCCCGTTCCTCGGATCGCAGGCCCCGGTCGACAATCAGGCCGGCACCCTCGGCGAGACGCTACGCGGCACCAACGCCAAGCCGACCACGACGTCGAGCCTGCGGATCTCGCTGCACAAGTTCCCGCCGACGCCTCCTGGTGAGGAGCACACGCCCTTCCTCCACTGGCACGACACGTTCGACGTGCAATGGCTCGTGGCCGGTGAGATGACGATCGGCCTCGACGACGGCAGCGAGGTCACGATGCTGCCGGGCGACGCCGTGATCCAGCACGGGACGAACCACTCGTGGCGGGTCGGGCCCGAGGGCGCGGTCCTGGCGATCTTCATGCTCGGCGCCGATCGGGTCGGGGTGGCGCCGCCGGCGTCGAACCTGCACGCGGTCTGATCCCGTCGTCGATGCCGCATCATCGCTCACACCCAGGAGATCATCCATGAAACTGACCTTGGAAACCGCCCGCACCGTCATCGCCGAGACGTTCAAGGCGGCCGCCGCCGACGGGCTCAAGCCGCTCGCCGTGATCGTGCTCGACAGCGCCGGCCTTCCGGTCGCCTACGAACGCCAGGACGGATCGTCCAACCTGAGGTACCCGATCGCCCACGGCAAGGCCTACGGGGCGCTCGGATTCGGCGTCGGCAGCCGGGCACTCGCCGGGATGGCCCAGGCCAACCCGGCGTTCGTGGCCGGTGCGACGGCGGCCTTCGGCGGGGCCCTCATCCCGGCCCCCGGGGGCGTGCTGATCGACGATCCGGACGGCGGCTACCTCGGCGCGATCGGCGTGTCGGGCGACACCGCCGACAACGACGAGAAGGCGGCCGTGGCCGGTGCGACGGCGGCCGGCCTGACCGTCACCACCGGCTGACCCGGATGTCCCCCCGCACGTCGGGCCGCTCCCCCCGGCAGCGGCCCGACGCGGTCCGGGCGTGCCGCCGCGGCGCGGCGGCGAGGACGTGGCGTCGATGAAGATCCAGACCAAGGTTCCGGGCATGAGCCTGTATCCGGGCACGGGGCGACACTGGTGGGAGCAGGTCACCGCTCCGCAGGTGCAGGCGCTCGCCCGCGAGACCGAACGGCTCGGCTTCGACGTCGTCGCCGTGCCCGATCACCTCGTGATGGATTCCGGATCGGCCCCCGAACTGGGCGCCCACTGGGTGCACTCGCTGTGTGCGGCGGGAGTGCTCGTCGGGGCGACCAGCACGATCACCGTCGTGCCGCTCGTCGTCGTGCCGTACCACCACCCGGTCGAGCTCGCCAAGGCGCTGTCGACGCTCGACTTCTTGTCCGGCGGCCGAGTCGTCCCGCAGTTGCTCGTCGGGTACAACGCCAAGGAGTTCGAAGTGCTCGGCGCCGATCATGCCCGCCGCGGCGCGGTCACCGACGAGTACCTCGACGCTGCGCTCGAGCTGCTCTACGCCGACGCGCCGGCGTTCGCCGGCCCGACGGTGCGCTTCGACGAGATCGTCTTCGCGCCGCGGCCGTCGCGGCCGCTCACGCTCTGGTTCGGCGGTCGTACCCGCGCCGCGCTGCGCCGGATCGCCCGCCACGGCGACGGATGGATCGCCTATGCCACGCCGCGCAAGGACTTCCGGGCGCTGTGCGACTACATCCGTGAGCAGCCGGCCTTCCTCGAGCGGCCGCGCCCGCTCGAGCTGTCGATCGAGCTGTTCGAGGGCCACCGCGACCCGATCACGCACCGCGTGGTGCAGCAGGCCGCGATCAGCCTGGAGCCCGACGCGATCCTGCACGAGATCGATGAGCTGGCGGCCATGGGGGCGACGCTCGTCGACGTGAGCGACGTGCTCGGCATGGGGAAGTTCCAGAACGGGCGGCCCGACGCCCCGCCACCGACGCGCTCGTTCGCCGACCAGATCGAGCGCCTGCAGTGGTTCGCCGCCGAGATCCTTCCCGAGGCCAAGCAGATCACCCCCGCTGTCTCCTGACCACGGTCGTCACGCGCCAGGACGGCAACGCACGACCTTGCCACTCCTGGCGACCACTGCCCCGTCAACCCGTGACACGCGCCCGCCTACGACGGTGTAGCGGTACCCCTCGGCGGGCTGGTACAGCCGCGGTGCGCCGGCCGGCAGGTCGTGCCGCCGCTCCAGCGGGCCGAGTCGCAGCGCGTCCAGATCGATCACGTTGAGGTCGGCGGCCAGTCCGGCGGTGAGCCGGCCCCGATCGGCGACCCCGAACAGGTCGGCCGGAGCAGAGGTCATCGTCGCCACCGCGTGCTCGAGCGACAGCGCGCCCTGGTCGCGCACCAACGCCGCGAGCATCGTCGTCGGGTAGGTGTAGTTCGTGATCGACCGGAGGTGGGCGCCCGCATCGCCGAGACCCACCAGGGTGTGCTCGTTGGCGAGCAGCCTGACCATCGCGTCCTGATCGGCGTTGGCGATCGCCACGGTGAACGTCGCCGCCGGATCGTCGATCACCAGCTCGCACAACGCATCGATCGGCGCGACGCCCAGTTCCTCGGCGAGCTCACCGAGCCGCCGCCCGGCGACGTGACGGTTGCCGTGTTGCAGCACGGTCCACGTCGCCGGATCCGGGCGACGCACCGATCCGATCGCTCCCGGCACCCCCATCGCCGCCCGCGTGGCGGCGTCGCCGAGCGCCGCCCGGCGGGTGTCGGCCGACGACTCGAAGAAACCGGTCTCGGCGAGGTGCGGCCACAGGCGCGACGCCACGCCGCGTTCGGACAGCGACAGTGTCGTGGTCACCGCCTGGGCCCCGATCTGCGGGGCGAGCCGCACGCCCTGCCGGGCCCAGTGCTCGGCTTGGGCGAGGGCTACGTCGATCTTCTCCGCGTTGTCGCTCATCAATGGCGTCCAGGTCAGGCGGACGCCCCACCGCTGGGCCCACTGGGCGTAGACCTCGACCTCGGCACGCACTTCGGCGGCGTCCACGGACTGCTTGGTCCGCAGATCCATCTGCCAGGTCCGGCCGGAGCACGCAGCCACGAGGGCCTCGAGCTCGGCGTCGTCGGCGACCGCGCTCGGGATCCGCCGCCCGCGGTGGTCGGCATGGTTGAGCCCGCGCGTGCTGGCGAACCCAGCAGCACCCGCGCGGATGGCGTCGCCGAGCGCACCGACCATCCGGTCGACCTCTGCAGGTTCCGCCCGTCGATCGGCATCCTCACCGAGCGCGAACACCCGCAGCGCCGAGTGCGGCACGAGGGCGACGACGTTGACGCCGAGCTCGAGGCCGTCGAGGTGATCGAGGTACTCGTCGAACCCTACCCAGCTCTGCGTGACCCCGCTCGACGAGCTCTCGTACGGGATCTCCTCGACCGCCTCGAACGTGCGCAGCAGGAAGTCGAGCGTGCCCGGCTCGGCAGGAGCGACGCCGAAGCCGCAGCAGCCGGTGACGACGGTGGTCACTCCGTGCAGATGCGAGGGGCTGCCGTCGGGGTCCCAGCACAGTTGCGCATCGAGGTGGGTGTGGGCGTCGATGAAGCCCGGCGTGACGACACAGCCGTCGGCGTCGAGCGTCGTGCGCGCTTCGACCGCCCCGAGATGCCCGATCGAGGTGATCCGGCCGGCGTCGACCGCCACGTCGCCCGCGAACGGCGGCCCACCCGAGCCGTCGACGACGAGGCCGCCGCGTACCAGCAGGTCGATCACGTCAGTGCTCCACGACGGCGTATCCGTCGACCCCGAACGCGTTGTACGACGGGAGGACGGGAACGACATACGGCGCCAGCAGCGAGCCCGACTGGCTCTCGCACACGGCGATGTGCAGCGGATGCTCGTACAGGTAGCGGGTCACGTCCTCGAACGCGTCGATCCGGGCCGGGTCGGTGGCCCGCAGGCCGAGCGCCGCGTCGACGAGCGGGGTCAACTCGGGTGGTACGCCACCCGGGCTGTCGACGCCGGCGAACTGGCCGAGGACGACACCCGGCTCCGGCGGGGTGGCGGCGAGGTAGATCATGCTCGCGTCGCCGCGACCGGTGCGGAACTCCGCCCGGACCGTGCTGCCGTCGAACGGGATCAGGTTGGCGTTGATACCGACGTCGGCCCACATCTGTTGGACGGCCTGGGCGGTGTCCATCAGCGCGGGCACGTTGGCAACCGTCCAGTCGAACGAGCTGCCGGTCGCACCCGCTTCGTCGATCAGCGCGGCGGCACGCTCGGGATCGTAGACCGGCTCGAGATCGGCGATGTGTCCCGGGATTCCGGTGGGGAGCATCTGGCTGGTCGCCGGGCAGTCGCCGTCGAACAGACTCTGGTCGATCAGTTGGCGATCGATCGCCAGGCTCAGCGCGCTGCGGACTCGGGGGTCGTCGAGCGGTGGCCGGTCGATGTTCAGGTAGATCAGCGAGATCGACGACGGTGTGGTGTAACGGATCGTGCCCACCCCGTTGTCGACGAGCGGCTTGGCGAGCGGCAGGGTGGCGGCCTGCACAGTGGCCACGTCGAATTCGCCCGCTTGGAACGCGCTGACGCGCGCGTTGTCGTCGGGGATCCCCGTGATCACGATCGTCTTGACCAAACCGGTGCGGTCGTCCCAGATCTGTCCGTCGGATCGCCGCTCGTACGTGACCTCGAAATCGGTCGCCGCCGCCAGGACGTACGCCGACGTCCCCACCGGGTGCAGCGCGAGGTCGCCGTCGAACGCCGCCGGGCTCACCATGTAGCCGGGCACCGTCGCCAACCAGTACAGCAGCTCGTCGTCGGGCTCCGAGAGGGTCAGCACGGCGGTGCGATCGTCGGGGGTCGCCACCGACTCGATCTGCTCGAACACGGTCGCCACGCCGCTGCCTTCGGCCGTCTGGCCGCGTTCGATGTTGGCCTGCACGGCGGCGCTGTCGAAGGGTTGCCCGTCGGTGAAGAACACGTCGTCGCGCAGCTCGAGGGTCACCTGCAACCCGTCCTCCGACACCTCGAACGACGACGCCAGGTTCGGCGCCAGCTGGAGCGTGCCCGACCCGTCGACCGCCATGGTGAGGAGCGAGTCGTAGACGAGTTCCTGCCATACCTCGTCGGTGCGGAAGTTGGTCGAGAGGTGCGGATCGAATTGCGTCGGGTTGACCTGGCGCGCGTAGCGCAGGGTCGCGTCGAGGTCGTACTCGCCCGCCGCCGGCGGGCCGTTCGTGCCGGCGGGTGCCGGGCTCTCGGCAGCGGAGCCGTCGCTCGGCGCCGCAGTCGTCGATGGCGGCGTGCCGCCGGACGTGTCCGGGCTCGTCCGCGCTGGTATCGGGGCCTGCGACACGGCAGTGCCGGAGTCCCCGCTACCGCCGCACGCGGCGAACAGCATCGCCACCGCCGCAACCGTCCATGACCTGGCCTTCATCGGAAGCTCCCCCTCGTGTCGCCGGCGGATCCGCGTGCTGGCGCAGCCGGACGTTGCGTGCCGCCCGGTAGATCCCGGGGGCTCTCGGACCCGGCGCACAAACTACTTAGCTCATGGCAACAAATCAAGCGATCAAGTGATCGGTCGTTTGAATCACATGCCCCGAACCGATCGGGATCGCCAGGTGACATCCCGCCCGACGTTTCCTGGTACAACGAAGGGGTGAGCGCCAACCCGGTCCCGGCCGACGACGTCCGCGCCCTCGCCGTGGCGTTCCTCATCGAGACCGGCCGGGTCGTGCGGATGCTGCGCAGGTCGAGCTTCGAGGGGCTCAGCGCGGCGCAGCTCTCGGTCCTGACGTCGTTGGTCGAGCGAGGGCCCCTCCGGCTCGGGGTGCTTGCGGCGGTGGAGGCGGTCGCCCCGCCCACGTTGACTCGAACCGTCCAGTATCTCGAGCGGCACGGCCTCGTCACCAAGCGGGTCGATCAGAACGATCGGCGCTCGTACCAGATCGACGTGACTGAACGCGGGCGCGGGGCGCTCGAGAGCTCGCGCGACCGGCGTGTGATGTTGCTCGCCCAGCAGTTCGCCAACCTCACGCCGAGTCAACGCGCGCACCTGCGCGAGGCGGTCAGCGCCCTGGCGGTGGTCGCCCGCAACGACAGGTGAGACGGTCGGACAGCCGGGTCGGAAACGCCGGTTGTCGTGCCGATTGTTGCCACATGCTAACGAACAGTGCTAGACGGTCGGCATGTCCAACTTCGACCGACCGCGGCGGCTCGTCGCCGCCCAGCGCAGCGATGGCACGTCGTACTTTGTCGAGATCTCCGATGTCGAGCAGGTCGACTATGCGAAGCACTACCGCAGACACGCTGCGGCGTCCCAGCGATGGTCCGACATCTATCGCCTGTGGGCCGCCGACCACCTGCCGGTGGAGCTGCCGTCCGACGGCCGGTCGGTGCCGATCGCGGCTGCCGACCCCGGCGACGTGTCAGCGGCGCTCCGCGGCTCGTCGCCGCATCCGCCCGACGGCGACGGCTTCCGGATCTCGATGATCCGCATGTATCCGCGTCCCGACGGCGGTGCCAACCCGGTCGGCCTCCACTGGCACGACACGTTCGACTGCCAGTGCCTCGTCGAAGGACGGCTCGAGGTCACCATGGACGACGGGTCGACCGTGCTCATGGAGCCCGGCGACAGCCTGCTGCAGTTCGGCACGAACCACGCCTGGCGGGTGGTCGGCGACACCCCGGCGGTGATTCTGCTGTTCATGCTCGGAGCCCGCCGGGTCGGGCGCACCCCGCCGGCCGATCGACAGGTCGTCGCCCGGCCCTGATACGCCCGACCCGCTGACCGTCCCCGGTCAGCGCTCCCTCATGGCGCGGTAGGCAGGATCGTCACGGTCGCGCCGCCCGCCGACGAAGCCGTCGACCTCGGCGCCCTGGACGACCGGGTCGATGCGCCCGGGAGAGTAGACCGTGATTCGATCGGCGATCCGCCAGCCGCCCGCCCGGCGCTCGAAGCGGTCGCAGTAGCGGACGGGCACGAAGCGATCCCGCTCGGGCGGGTCGCCGTCCGCAGCGAACCGCAGCCACACCAGGCAGTACGTCTCGGTCCAGGCCCGGTCTCCGTCGAGCTCGATCACCTGGTTGCCGATGAAGTGGGTGCTCGCCGCCGTCCGTCCCCGGCGGTGGCGCAGGTATTCCACGAATTCGTCGATCGTGCCCGAGAAGTCGCCGTGTACGTCGTGCGCGTCCGGGTGGTAACAGGTCCGCAGCAGTTCGTCGTCGGCGCGGTCGATGGCCCGGGTGTACCGCGCGAGCACCTGGCGGATCTCGGACTCGTCCAGCAGCCGTTGGACGATCGGGTCCATCCAACCAAGCTATGCCATGAGCGACGCGTCGCTATGCCATGAGCGACGCGTCGAGCGCCATCTGTCAATCAAACGTCTGGTAATTTTGCGTCCTATGTCGGGGAACCAACCGTGTCTCGCGTGATCGTCTACGGTGCCGGCGCGATCGGTGGCGTCGTCGGGGGGCGCCTGCATCAGGCCGGTGTCGATGTGACCTTGATCGCCCGCGGCGAGCACCTCCGCGCGATCCGGCGGGACGGCCTGACCGTGACGTCGATGACGGCCACGGTGACGCTGCCCGTCGCCGCGGTCGGCGACCCCGGCGACGCCGCGATCGGCGACGACGACATCGTCCTGCTGGCCGTCAAGTCGCAGCACACGGCGGCGGTGCTCGAACGCCTGGCGGCGACCGCGCCGCCCGGGATCACGGTCGCCTGCCTGCAGAACGGCGTGGGCAACGAGCGCGCCGCCCTGCGGCACTTCCCTCACGTGGTCGGCGTGCACGTCGCCATGCCTGCCCTGCACCTGCATCCCGGGCAGGTGACGGCGAACGGCACCCCGTTCGAGGGCTTGTTCGACATCGGGTGCTTCCCGCGCGGTGCCGACAGCCGGGCCGCGGCGGTCGCCGACGTGCTCACCCTCGGTGGCTTCGACTGCAGGGTCGTCGACGACGTGATGCGCTGGAAGTACCGGAAGCTGGTCACCAACCTCACCAACGCCATCGATGTGGTGTGCGGCACGGCTGCGCGCGGCGGCGAGCTCGGTCGTCTGGCCCGGCTCGAGGGCGAGCGCTGTCTCGCCGCGGCCGGGATCGCGGTGGCCACCGCGGACGAGGACGCGGCCCGCCGGAACGGTCGGCTGACCTGGCGCCTGGCCGACGAGGACCGACACACGGGGAGCTCCACCTGGCAGAGCGTGGCGCGCGGCTCGTCGTCGATCGAGGTCGACTACCTCAACGGCGAGATCGTGACCGAGGCGCGGTTGCACGGCGAGCAAGCACCGATCAACGAGCTCCTGCAGCGGCTCGCACACGCGGTCGCCTCCGGATCCGAATCGGGATATGCCGAGGACGATCTGCTGGCCCTGCTCGGACGCCCCCGGCCCGAGCGGTCGCAGTAGCGGACGGGCAATCAGTCGGAGTTGACCGAGATCGCCTGTCGCGGGCAGGACGCGGCCGCTTGCCGGGCGCTGGCCAGCGTCGCGTCGACGAGTGCTTCCTGTCGGACGAGGGCGAAGTCGCCGCTCGCGTCGAGCTGGAACAGCTCGGGCGCGAGCGCGATGCAGAGTCCGTTGGCCTCACAGCGGGTCAGGTCGATCTCGACGTTCATGCAATTCTCCTGTCGCTAGTCCAGTGTCTTGTCCAACGGGCGATCGTTTGAATGTAGGCTCGGAAGCGGGCCGTCGTCAAACCGCCGCGACGTGCTCGGTCACACCGCCAGCACGGGCGCGACCGCGCGCGGCGTGTAGGCGGACTCGAGCCTGGCGGCCTCGGCGTCGTCGAGCGTCACGTCGGTCGCCGCGATCGCATCGTCGAGATGTTCCTCCCGCGTGGCGCCGACGATCGGTGCCGTCACGGCGGGATGGCGGAACACCCACGCCAGCGCCACGTGGGCCATCGACACGCCGCGTGCTGCTGCGATCTCGGCGACCGCGTCGACGATCGATCGGTCGGACTCGGCGTCGGCCGTGTACAGCCGATCGCCGTTCGGGTCGTTCTGGCTGCGGCTGGTCGACGCGGCCCACGCACGGCACAGGCGGCCGCGTGCGAGCGGGCTCCACGGGAGAACCCCGATCCCTTGGTCGAGGCACAGTGGAAGCATCTCGCGTTCCTCCTCCCGGTAGAGGAGGTTGTAGTGGTTCTGCATGCTGACGAAAGGGGTCCAGCCGTTCGATCGGGCGACGTGCTGGGCCTTGCAGAACTGCCACGCGTACATCGAGGACGCCCCGAGATAGCGCACCTTGCCGGCCCGCACGGCATCGTCGAGCGCCTGCATGGTCTCCTCCACCGGCGTCGTCGGATCCCATCGGTGGATCTGGTACAGGTCGACATAGTCCGTGCCGAGCCGCCGCAGGCTCGCGTCGAGCTCGGCGAGGATCGACTTACGGGACAGGCCGGCGCCGTTGGCGCCCGGCCGCATCGCGCCCCACACCTTGGTCGCGATCACGACGTCGTCGCGCGCGGCGAAGTCGGCCAACGCCCGGCCGAGGATCTGCTCGCTGGCGCCGAGCGAGTAGACGTTCGCCGTGTCGAAGAAGTTGATCCCGGCGTCGAGCGCGCGCTTGATGAACGGGCGGGCACGGTCCTCGTCGAGGCTCCACGTCTGCGTGCCGGCCGCGGGGTCGCCGTAGCTCATGCAGCCGAGCGCGACTACCGACACCTCGAGGCCGGTCCGGCCCAGCTTCACGTACCTCATGGCTCCCCTCTCGTGACGCTCGTCAGCATGCCGGGCCTAGCAAGTTTTTGTCAAACGATTGGTGGATTCAGCGTGGACGGTGATCCCGTGTCAACCGTATCGTGCCCGGGTGGCCCCCGGTTCGATCCTACGAGTCTTCACCGACGTGATGCTGCCGGTGCTGTTGGTTGCGGCGGTGGGCGGGCTCGCCGGGCGCAGGCTCGGCCTGCAACTCGAAACGCTCCAACGGGCGACGTTCTACTTGTTCTCGCCGGCGCTGGTCTTCGACGGGCTCGCCAACGTCCACCTGCAACGCGGAGCGTTGGCGCGGCTCGTCGCGGTCAGCGTGACGGTCTTCGTCCTCAACGCGGCGATCGGAGTGATATGGGCCCGCATCCGGCGGGTACCGGCCACATCGGCCGCGGCGATCGCGATCGGTAGCGCCGTGCCGAATCAAGGAAACATGGGCTTGCCGATGGCCCTGCTGGCGTTCGGACCGGCCGGCCTGGAACTCGCCACAGTGCTCTTCGTGATCGGGGTCGTCCTCAACTCGTCGGCCGCCGTGACCCTCGGCACGTTTTCGCTCGGCGGGCATGCCCGGCGCGATGTGCTCCTCGCGCCGTTGCGATTCCCCGCGATCTACGCGGCAGCCGCCGGGATCAGCGCGAACCTTCTCGATCTGCGGCTACCGGCCGCCGCCACGGAGTCGGTGGCGACGCTTGCGCAGGCCTCGATACCGGTGATGCTGGTCATTCTGGGACTGTCGTTCCACACGCCCCGCCTCGATCGTCTTGTCGATCCCTTGGCGGTCTCGGTCAACCGCCTGGTGGTCGGGCCACTCCTGGCCTGGGCCGGCGCTGCCGTGATCGGGCTGAGCGGGCTGGGAAGCCATGTGGCGATCATGATGGCGGGGATGCCGGTGGCGGTGAACACCACGATCCTCGCCGGCCAGCTCCGGGCTGACGCCGAACTGGCGACGCAAGCGGTGATCGTGTCCACGATGTGCTCGATCGTGACGCTCAGCGTGTTGATCAGCGTGCTGTGACGCCGAGCACGCGACCATCCGCGCGTGCCGCGCAAACCGGGCGACGATCTGGCGACGCCGTCACCGACCTCACGAGAGCGTCAACAAGCGCAACCCTCCCAGCGCCGACAGGACGAGGACCAGGATCACGAACGTCTCCTGGCTGATGCGAGGGAGCAGCCAGCGCCCGGCGTACACACCGGCCACGATCGCCGGCACCATGCTGAGGTTCCACAGCAACGACTCGGCGGTGAAGAAGTGCCCGCCGTCGGTCAGCCATCCGAGCCCGAGATAGAGCGGGATCTTGGCGACGTTCACGGCGAAGTAGAACCACGCCGACGTGCCGACCTGCGACTCCTTGTCGAGCCCCAGCCCGACGAGATAAGTGTTCATCACGGGACCAGCGCTGTTCGACACGAACGTGGTGAACCCTCCGGCCGTCCCGTACACCGCCGCATCGCGCGGTGTCGCCGGGCGAGGGGGGCGCCGGCGGGCCATCCGCCACAGTTGGATCACGACCATCAGGACCACGATCCCACCGATCGTGACGTCGATCGGCCGCACCCCGTCGCCGACCGCGACATAGAACGCCACGCCGACACCGAACCCGACCGCCACCCAGACGACGAGCGGCCGGAGCAGATCCCACCGGGTGTGGTGCCGGTACCACCTCACGGCGAACAGATCGGCCACGATCAGCATCGGCAGCGAGGCGCCAGCGATCAGGCGCCCGTCCACCACCGAAGCGACTAGCGGCACCGAGAGGAGACCCGCTCCGGGAATCGCCGTCTTCGACAGGCCGACTACCAAAGCCGCGATCACTCCGAGCGTCAGCGCCTCCGCCGTGAACACCGATGTATCATAACGAACGATCGTTTGATATCCCAAAGTCCATGCAACAAGTCCGCCGCGGGCCGCACGGCGGTGGCGTGAACGGTTGCTCACAGCGCGACACGAACCGCGTGAACGGTTCGTCGCACGGCCGTGATGCCGGCCACATCAGGGGGAAACCGGCGGCTGGTGGAGTACTCGTCCATGGACCGCAAGATCCGCCGCTACGTCGTGATCGTCGGCAACGGCATGGTTGGCCAGCGGCTGGTCGAACAACTCGTCGCGCGTCTCGACGCCGACGTGTCGATCACGGTGATCGGCGAGGAGCCACGCCCGGCGTATGACCGCGTCGCCCTCACGAGCTGGTTCAACGGGGTGACCGAGGACGGCTTGCGGCTCGTCGGCGACGAACTCCTGCACGGTGACCGCGTCACGTATCGCCTTGGCACGCTCGTCACCGGGCTCGACACCGCGGCACGCAAGGTGACGCTCGATAGCGGTGAGGTGCTCGGCTACGACGACGTGGTGCTGGCGACCGGCTCGTACCCGTTCGTACCACCCGTGCCCGGTCACGACCTGCCGGGCACGTTCGTGTACCGCACGCTCGACGACCTGGTGGCGATCAAGGCGTGGGCCGAAGGCGGCGATGTGGCCAGCGGCCTCGTGATCGGTGGCGGCCTGCTCGGCCTGGAGGCCGCCGACGCGCTGCGCCGGCTCGGGTTGGACGTGAACGTGGTGGAGATGGCGCCGTTCCCGATGCCGGCCCAGCTCGGCGAGGGTGGCGGGCGCATGCTTGGACGCTGGGTCACCGCGCTCGGTGTCGAGTTGCACTGCGGTGTGGCACCCGACCGGTTCCTCGCTGGCGCCGACGGCCAGGTCGCCGCGCTGCGAATGGCCGACGCACGGCACCTCCCGGCCGATCTGGTGGTGTTCTCGGCGGGCATCCGGCCCCGCGATCAACTCGCCCGCGACGCTGGGCTCGAGCTTGGCCCGCGCGGCGGCGTGGTGGTCGACGACACGTTGGCCACGTCCGTGCCCCACGTGTGGGCGCTCGGCGAGGTCGCCTGCCACGCGGGCACGTGCTACGGCCTCGTCGCCCCGGGCTACGAGCAGGCCGCGGTCCTCGCCGACCGGCTGTCCGGCGGCACAGCCACCTACGCAGGCAGCGACGCGTCGACCAAGCTCAAACTGCTCGGCGTCGACGTTGCCAGCTTCGGCCAGGCGACCGTCGTGACCGTCGACGGAGCGCCGGTCGACGAGGTCGTGTACCACGACCCGGTCAGCCGGATCTACCGGCGGCTCGTGCTCGACCCGGCGACCGGGCGGCTGCTCGGCGGGGCGCTGGTCGGCGACGCGTCGGGCTACGAACTGCTCACTGCGATCACCCTCGGCCAGGCCGCTCAGCCCGACGACCTGCCGGCTTACGTGCTGCCGGTGTCGGTACGCCCGCCCTCGGAAGGAGCGCTTCCCGACGTCGTGCAGCTGTGCTCGTGCAACGCTGTCACGGTCGGCACGGTGCGCGCCGCGGTAGCCGATGGATGCGTGACGCTGGGCGACCTCAAGGCATGCACGAAGGCCGGTACCAGCTGTGGTGGATGTGTGCCGGCCCTGACCCAACTGCTGCACACCGAGCTGGCCGCCCGCGGCGTCGCCGTCAGCAAGGCGTTGTGCGAACACTTCGACCACAGTCGCCAGGAGCTGTTCGACCTCGTCCGCTTCCACGGTCACCGCACGTGGGCCGCCGTCGCCGACCACCACGGTCGCGGGCCTGGCGCGAGATACGGCTGCGAGGTCTGCCGGCCGACGGTCGCCTCGATCCTCGCCAGCCGCGCCAACGGGTACGTGCTCGACGGCGACCAGGCCGCACTCCAGGACACCAACGACCACGTACTCGCCAACATGCAGCGCGACGGCACGTACTCGGTGGTGCCCCGCGTGCCGGGTGGCGAGATCACCCCCGACCAGCTGATCGCGATCGGTCAGATCGCCAAGGACTTCGACCTGTACACGAAGATCACCGGTGGTCAGCGGATCGACCTGTTCGGTGCCCGGCTCCACGAGCTGCCGCTGATCTGGCAGCGCGTGATCGACGCCGGGATGGAGTCGGGCCACGCCTACGGCAAGGCGCTGCGCACCGTCAAGTCGTGCGTCGGCTCGACGTGGTGCCGCTACGGCGTGCAGGACTCGGTGGGCATGGCGATCGCGATCGAGCAGCGCTATCGCGGCCTGCGTTCGCCGCACAAGGTGAAGATGGCGGTGTCGGGCTGTACCCGCGAGTGCGCCGAGGCGCAGAGCAAGGACGTCGGTGTGATCGCCACCGACGACGGCTGGAACCTGTACGTCTGCGGCAACGGTGGGCGCCAGCCGCGCCACGCCGACCTGCTCGCCACGGGCCTCGACGACGACGCCCTGATCACCGCGATCGACCGCTTCCTGGGCTTCTAGATCCGCACCGCCGATCGGCTCCAGCGCACGTCGACGTGGTTCGACGAGCTGGCCGCCAACCGCGATGCCAACAGGGAGACCGGCCTCGACTACCTGCGCGCAGTGGTGTTCGACGACGCGCTCGGCATCGCCGCCGAACTCGAGGCCGACATCCAGGCCCACGTCGACTCGTACGAGTGCGAGTGGAAGGCCACGCTGGCGAACCCCGACCGGTTGGCCTACTTCGTCGAGTTCGTCAACGCCCCCGACGTACACAGCGCACCGGTCACCGTCATCGAACGCGGCCAGCGGGTGCCGGCGTGAGCTGGGTCCGGGTGGCGCCGTTGCAGCAGCTGCAGCGCGACCGCGGGGTGGCGGCCCTGGTGGGCGAGCGGCCGGTCGCCGTGTTCCGCCTGGCCGGTGACGAAGTGTGCGCGATCGACCATGTCGAGCCGTTCACCCACACACCCGTGCTCGCCCGCGGGCTGATCGGCTTCACCGGCTCGCCGGGGAACGAGACGGTCTACGTCGCCTCGCCGCTGCACAAGCAGCGCTTCGACCTGCGCACGGGCCGATGCCTCGACGACCCGGCGGTCACCGTGCGCAGCTGGCCGGTCGCGGTGATCGACGACATCGTGCACGTGTGCGCTGGCGAGACTGCCGCGTGACAGCGGCGCGGCGTACACGCGGACGAAACCTCACCGAAACGCTGCCCCCCGAGACTGGCCGGGTGACCGCCACCCCGCTCGCCGGGTTCGAGATCGGCATCACCGCCGACCGGCGCGCCGACGAGCAGATCAAGCTGCTCACCGGTCGCGGTGCGGCGTGCCTGCACGGTCCCGTCATCAAGACCCACCCGTTCGGGTCGGAGGAAGACCTGCGGGCGGCCACCCAGGACGTGATCGACCACCCACCCGACCTGGTCGTGGCCACCACCGGAGTCGGTGTGCGCAGCTGGCTGGAAGCGGCCGAGGCGATCCGGCTCGCCGACGGGCTGCGCCACGTGCTGGAGGCGACGACGCTGTACGCCCGCGGTCCGAAGGCCACCGGCGCGCTCGTCACGGCCGGGCTCGAAGTCGCCTGGACGACACCGCGGGCGCAGTACACCGAGATCGTCGCCGCGCTCGCCGCCGAAGGTGTTGCCGGGCGCCGAGTCGCCGTGCAGCTCGACGGTGCCGGGGCGGTCGACCTGTGCAGCCAGCTCGAACAGCTCGGCGCCACCATCGTGCGGGTTCCGGTGTACCGATGGTCGCTCCCCGACGACACCGGCCCGGCCGAGCGGCTGATCCGGGCGGCGGTCGACCGCCGCCTCGACGCGGTGACGTTCACGGCCAAGCCGGCCGTCGAGAACCTGCTCGACATCGCCGCGATGATCGGCTCGCTCGACGAGTTGGTGAGCGCACTGGCCACCGACGTCGCCGTGTTCTGCGTGGGCCCGGTGTGTGCCGGTGGCTTCGCCGACCTGCCCGCCGTGCGCCCGTACGTCCCCGACCGCCATCGGCTCGGCTCGATGGTGCAGCAGATCGCGCACCAGTTCGACGGCCGTGGTGGCACCGTCGAACTGGGCGGCCAGCAGGTGCGGGTCCAGGGCAAGCTGGCCGTGGTCGCCGGACAGCAGGCGTGGCTCACCGACCGCGAGCGGGCGCTGCTCGGCGCGCTGCTGGAGAACCAGGGGGTGGTCCACTCCAAGCGTGAGCTGCTGCGCCGCGTGTGGCGCGGTGCCGAGTCCGACGAGCACCTCGTGGAGGTCACGGTCGCGCGCCTGCGCAAGCGGCTCGGCCCGGCCGGCAACGGTATCGAGACGGTGATGCGTCGCGGGTACCGCGCCAGCGTGTGACGTGGTGCTCACAGCGCTCGCCAGGCACGGTGCGCTGGAAACCACGTCGCGTTCACCACGGCGCGGCCGGGGGGTAACACGTCGCCACGACGATCGTCGCATGAGCCTCCCCCGACTCCGCTCACTGTGGTCGTTCCGCGGCCGGTACCGGATCCTCCACCTGACGTGGCTGGCGTTCTTCCTCACGTTCGTCGTGTGGTTCAACTACGCCCCGTTCGCCAACACGATCGCCGCCGACCTGGGCCTCACCGACGCCCAGAAGAAGACGATCGGACTCGTCAACGTGGCGCTTACCGTGCCGGCCCGCGTGTTCATCGGGATGGCGCTCGACCGGTGGGGGCCGCGCCGCGTGTACTCGGCGATCCTGCTGTTCGCAGTCGTGCCGAACACGCTGTTCGCGTTCGCCAGCTCGTTCGAGATGCTCGTGCTCGCACGGCTCGGCGTGTCGATCGTGGGCGCCGGGTTCGTCGCCGGCATCCGCATGGTGTCGGAGTGGTTCCCGCCCCGCGAGGTCGGCTTTGCCGAGGGCGTCTACGGCGGGTGGGGCAACTTCGGCGCGGCCGCCGCAGCGATGGCCCTGCCCGGCCTGGCCGGCGTGCTCGGCGGCTGGCGCTGGGCGATCTTCCTTACCGGTGTGCTTGCCGCGGCGTACGGCCTGTACTACCTGCGCGCCGTCACCGACACGCCCGACGGGGTGACCTACGCCAGACCGCGCCGCCAGGGAGCGCTCGAGGTCACCACGCCCGGCGCGGTGTGGGGCCTGGCGGCGATGACCGTGCCCCTCAACGCGGTGCTCGGCCTGATCGCTTGGCGGGTGTGGCACACCGACGTGATCTCCACTCCCGTGTTCGTCGGCGCACTCGTCGCCGTCGTCGCGCTGCTTATCGCGCAGGAACTGGCCGTGTTTCGCGTCAACCGTCCGGCTCGGCGCAGCGAGTACGCGGCGGCCGACCAGTACCCGTTCCGGTCGGTGGTCGCCCTGCCGGTCGCCTACGCGGCGACGTTCGGTTCTGAACTCGCGGTCGTGTCGATGCTGCCGACGTTCTTCGAGGACACGTGGGGCCTCGGCACCACCGCGGCCGGGCTGGCGGCATCGATGTTCGCGTTCGTCAACACGGTCGCCCGCCCGGCCGGTGGTGTGGCGTCGGACAACCTCGGCAGCCGCCGGCGCGTGCTCACCTTCGTACTCGTCGGCCTGCTGGTCGGCTACGTGCTGCTGTCGACGATGGGGGCCGCGTGGCCGTGGGGTCTGGCGGTCGCGGCGTGCATGTTCTGCTCGGTGTTCGTGCAGGCCGGCGCCGGTGCGGTGTACGCGGTCGTGCCGCTCGTTCGCAAGCCGGTCAGTGGGCAGATCTCGGGGCTCGCCGGCGCCTACGGGAACGTCGGTGGGATCGTGTTCCTGACGGCCAACCTGTACGTGTCGAGCCGCACGTTCTTCCTCATCATCGCCGGTGTGGCGGCACTCGCCGCGCTGGTCAGCCTGATCCTCGTCGAGCCGGCCGAAAGCTTCGCTGCCGCGCCCGCCGACGACGCCGAGCCGGCGCTCGCCCCGCTGCTGGCGCCCGCCTGATGTCGAGCCCCCACGACCACGTCGCCCTGACGCACTGCCCGTACTGCGCGCTCAACTGCGGGCTCGGGTTGCGCGTCGAAGGTGGCCGGGTGGCCGAGCAGGTGCGCTGGAAGGGGTCGCCGCTCACCGGGGGAGCGCTGTGCTCGAAGGGGGTCACCGCCCACGTGCAGATCCACCACGGCGACCGCCTGCTGGCACCGCTCGTGCGCGAGCGCGGCCAGCTTGTCGAAACTTCGTGGGACGACGCGCTCGACCGCGCCGCGGCAGGGTTCGCCCGCATCCGCGCCGAGCATGGCCGCGACGCCAACGCCGTGCTGTCGGGCGGATCGTTGACGAACGAGAAGGCCTACCTGGTCGGCAAGTTCGCCCGGCTCGCGCTGGGCACGCGCCACGTCGACTACAACGGCCGGTTCTGCATGGTGGCGGCAGGGGCGGCCAACCTGGCGGCGTTCGGCCGCGACCGGGCGATGGTGCCGCTCGCAGACATCGAGCGCGCCGACGTGCTGGTGGTGGTGGGCGCCAACCTGTCCGATGCCTACCCGGTGATGCTGCCGGGGGCGATCGCCAAGGCGCGCCAGCGCGGCGCCCGGGTGGTGGTGGTCGACCCGCGTTTTGGCCGCTGGGTGAGTGACGACGACCTTGCCTTGCCGATCCGGCCCGGCAGCGACGCGGCCCTGTTCCTGGGACTGCTCGCCGAGGTCGACCGGCAGGGCCTGGTCGACCGGGAGTTCGTCGCCATCCGCACGAACGGCTTCGCGGCCGCGCTGGAAGCGGCGCGGGCGTGGAGCCCGTCGGCTGTGGAGGACGCCACCGACGTGCTTGCCGAGACCGTGGTCGAGGTCGCCGGGTTGCTCGGGCGCGCCCACAACTGCATCTATCTGCATGCCCGCGGTGCCGAGCAGCAGGCGGCGGGTACGGCCAACGTGGCGGCGATGATCAACCTCGCCCTGGCGTGCGGCCACGTGGGGCGGCGCGGGTCGGGTATCAACATGCTCACCGGGCAGCGCAACGGGCAGGGCGGGCGCGAATGGGGTCAACGTTGCAACCAGCTGCCGGCCGGGCGTTCGATCAGCGACCCCGCGCACCGGGCGGTGGTCGCCGAGCGGTGGAGGGTCGCTGCCGACGAACTGCCCGAGGCGGGGCTCACGTACATGGAGATCTTGGAGATGGCTGGGCGTGGCGAGGTCCGCGGGTTGCTGTCGATCTCGAACAACATGAGCGTGTCGGCCCCTGATCTGACGCGCATCGACGCCGACATGGCCGCGCTCGAGCACGTCGTCGTGATCGACCCATTCTTGTCGGAGTCGGCCGAGCGCCACGCCCACGTCGTGCTGCCCGGGTCGACCTGGGCCGAGGAGGAGGGCACCGTCACCACGATCGAAGGTCGGGTCGTGCGTTGCGACCAGGCGGTGGCGCCGGCTGCCCGACGCGCCGACATCGATGTGCTGCGCAACCTGGCCCGCCGGCTCGGTGCGCGTGCCCACTTCGACTTCACCCGCGGGCGCGAGGTGTTCGAGGAGATGCGCCGCGTCTCGGCCGGCGGCCCGAACGACTACGCCGGCATCACGTGGGAGCGCGCCCGCGCAGGCGTGTTCTGGCCGTGCCCGAGCGACGACCATCCGGGTACGCCGTACCTCTACCTCGACCGGTTCGAGACGCCCGACGGCCGAGCCCAGTTCGCGGTGGTCGAGTTCACCGCGCCGCCGGTCGTGACCGACCGCGACTACCCGTTCGTGCTCACCACCGGCCGGCACCTCGCCCAGTATCTGTCGGGCAACCAGACCAAGCGGATCCCGGCTCAGCAGGCCAAGGCGCCCGGCCCGTACGTGGAGCTACACCCGGTGACCGGCGCCGAGCTTGCCCTCGCGCCCGACGACCGGGTGGTGCTCCGCACCCCCCAGGGACGCGCCGTGGTGCCATGGAAGCCCAACCCGAACCTGCGCCCCGACACGGTGTTCATGCCGTACCACTGGCGTGAGTGCAACCTGCTCACGGCCGCCCACCTCGACCCCGTCAGCAAGATCCCCGCATTCAAGTACACCCCCGTCTACCTCGCCCGGTTGACCGTGTCAGGCGAGGTCGGTGAGGTCGTCGCCCTTGCCGACGACGACGATGCCCGAGTCGGTGACGCGGCAGTTGTCGCGGGTGGCGAAGCGGTCGACGTCGGCATCGCGATCGACCCCGATCTGCAAGCCCGGCGGCACGTGCACGTTCTTGTCGAGGATCACGTTGTGCAGCACCGCCCCGGCGCCGACCTCGACGCCGTCGAGCAGCACCGCGCGAGCGATGTCGGCCCCGCCGCCGACCATCACCCGCGGTGACAGGACGGCCTCGTTGACGTTCGCTCCCGACACGATCGCGCCGTTGCAGACCACCGAGTTGAGCACCTCGGCCGGGCGGCCGTGGTCTTCGGTGAGCTTGGCGGGGGGGAGCACGCCGGCTGCCGTGTAGATCGGCCAGTCGTAGTTGTAGAGGTTGAACACCGGCTCGGGGGCGACCAGGTCCATGTGCGCGTCGAAGTACGAGTCGAGTGTGCCGACGTCGCGCCAGTAGGCGTGGTCGCGGTCGGTCTCGCCTTCGACGATGTTCTGCGAGAAGTCGTACACGTGGGCGTCACCGGCCGCCACCACCGCGGGCACGATGTCGCCGCCCATGTCGTGCTTGCTCGCGGTGCGGGCCGCGTCGTCGGTCACCAAGGTGCGCAGCAGGTCGGCGTCGAACAGGTAGTTGCCCATCGACGCCAACGTCTCGTCGGGCGAATCGGGCAGGCCTGGCGGGTCGGCCGGCTTCTCGAGGAACCCGCGGATCTTCGTGCCGCCGGGCTCGGCGCCCTCGACGTCGATCACCCCGAACTCGGTGGCGCTCGCCCGCGGCACACGGATGCCGGCCACCGTCAACCCGGCACCGGTCTGCAAGTGCTGCTTGAGCATCGGCCGCGGGTCCATCCGGTAGATGTGGTCGGCGCCGAACACCATCACGTGGGTGGGTCGCTCGTCTTCGATCAGGTTGAGGTTCTGGAAGATCGCGTCGGCCGAACCCGAGTACCAGTGCGGCCCCCGGCGCATCTGGGCGGGGATGCCCACCACGTAGTTGCCGAGCATCGACGACAGGCGCCACGTGCGCGACAGGTGTACGTCGAGGCTGTGGCTCTTGTACTGCGTGAGCACCACGATCTTGCGGTAGCCGCCGTTGACCAGGTTCGACAGTACGAAGTCGATCAGGCGGTAGTGCCCCCCGAACGGCACGGCTGGTTTGGCGCGGTCGGTGGTGAGCGGGGCCAGACGTTTACCTTCGCCACCCGCCAGCACCATCGACAACACCCTGGCCTGGTTCGTTCGCATCGCAGGTGGGCTCATCAATTCATTCCATCACGAATTGGGGTGAGGATCGAGAGGCCGAGCGGGGGGACGTCGAGTTCGATCCGGTGGGGGTGGCCATGGAGCGGCTCGGCCCACGACTCGCGGGTGCCGTTGAGCACGCCCGAGCCACCGAACGCCGGGTCGTCGCTGTTCAGCCGTTCGGTCCACGCCCCGCCGACCGACACGCCGGTCTGGTAGCCGTGGCGCACCACCGGGGTGAAGTTGGCGATGACGAGCGCCACCGCACCCGGGTCGCCGGGCACCCGTCGCTCGAACACGGTCACTCCGTTGCGGGCGTCGTCGCCGACCGTCCACGCGAACCCGGCCGCGTCGCAGTCGCCCGCGTGCAGCGCCGGCAGTTCGCGGTACAGCGCGTTGAGGGCGGCGACCCAGGCCTGCGTCGTCGCCGCGTGCGGGGAGTACTCGGGGTCGTCGGGGTGCCACGGCACGTGGCCCTCGTGCGCCCACTCGGTCTGCTGGGCCACCTCGGCGCCCATGAACAGCAGCTTCTTGCCGGGCTGCGCCCACTGCCATCCGAGCAGCAGGCGCAGCGTGGCGGCGCGCTGCCACGGGTCGCCCGGGGTCTTGGCGATCAGGCTGTGCTTGCCGTGCACCACCTCGTCGTGGCTCAGCGGGAGCACGTAGTTCTCGGTGAACGCCCACTGCGACCGCAGTGTGATCTCGCCGTGGTGATGGCGCCGGTGGACCGGCTCGCGCGCCAAGTACTGGAGCGTGTCGTGCATCCAGCCCATGTCCCACTTGAGGCCGAACCCGAGCCCGCCCGCGTCGGCCTGCTTGGTGACGCCCGGCCAGGCGGTCGACTCCTCGGCGATCATGTGCACGTCGGGGTGGTGCCGGTACACCGACGTGTTGAGGTGGCGGAGGAAGTCGACCGCTTCGAGGTGCTCGTTGCCGCCGTGCACGTTCGGCTCCCACTCGCCTGCGTTGCGGCTGTAATCGAGGTACAGCATCGAGGCGACGGCGTCGACCCGCAGGCCGTCGAGGTGATACCGGTCGAGCCAGAAGCGGGCGCTCGACGTGAGAAACGAACGCACCTCGGGGCGGCCGTAGTCGAAGATCAGGCTGCGCCAGTCGGGGTGGTAGCCGCGGCGGCGGTCGGCGTGCTCGTACAGCGGCGCCCCGTCGAAGTTGGCGAGCGCGAACTCGTCGGCAGGGAAGTGGCTGGGTACCCAGTCGAGGATCACGCCCAGCCCGACCGCGTGGAACCGATCGATCATCGCCATCAGGTCGTCGGGCGACCCGTAGCGGCAGGTGGGGGCGAAGTACCCGGTGGTCTGGTATCCCCACGAGCCGTAGTACGGGTGCTCGGTGACCGGCATCAGCTCGACATGGGTGAACCCGCAGGCGAGGGCGTGGTCGGCGATCACCCACGCCAGGTCGCGGTAGGTGCGGGCGTAGGCGTCGAACGAGCCGAGGTGCACCTCGTAGATCGACATCGGCTGGTCGAGCGCCTGGCGCGTCCCCCGTTCACTCATCCAGGTCTGGTCGGTCCAGCCCGCCGCCGCCGGGTCGAGGTCCCACAGCACCGAGGCCGTGCCGGGTGGGAGCTCGCCGTGGAAGGCGAACGGGTCGGCCTTGTCGACCACCCGCTCGACGCCGTACACCATCGTGCGGATGCGGTACTTGTAGCGCTGACCGGCCTGCGCCGGAGCGCTGGCGGCCCACACACCGGAGTCGCTCGGCAGCATCGTGGTGACGGTCGGGTCCCACCCGTTGAAGTCGCCCACGACTGACACAGCGTGCGCCCGCGGCGCCCACACGCGGAACTCCCAGCCGTGCTCGGCCCGGTGCGCGCCGAGCACCTCGTAGGCCGCGTCGTGCGTACCGTCGTTCCATCCCGCCCAGTCGCTGGCGGCCGGTTCCCGGAAGCGCATGCGCGGGACGCTACCCCGCTCGTTGCCGTGTCACCGACGGGCCCTGGCCGCGAACCACCCACCGGGTCTCGCCCCATGAACGAAGTCCACGGCCACTGCGAGCGCTGCAAGCGTTGCCCCAGCCCGCGGCGGGCGTGTCAGCGCTGACCCTGGACCGCCGCCGGCCGTGTCCAGCCTGCGTGGCGCTTGAACGCACACAGGTAGGGTCGGGCCCATGACCGACCGGAGTTCCGATCGGCTCGCAGTGGAGGGCCTCACGCAGACGTTCGGCGAGCGGCGAGCGCTGAGCGACGTGTCGTTCGAGGTGTTGCCGGGCCGGGTCACCGGTTTGCTCGGCCCGAACGGCGCCGGCAAGACGACGCTGATGCGGATCCTGTTCGGCGTCGTCCAGCCCGATGCCGGTTCGCTGAGCTGGCGCGGCCAGCCGGTCACCCGCGCCGAGCGGTCGGCGTGGGGCTACATGCCTCAAGAGCGCGGCCTGTACACCGAGATGCGCGTGCTCGACCACCTCGTCTGGCTGGCGCGGCTGCACGGCGTCGACACCGCGAGCGCCCGGGTCACCGCCGTCGATCTGCTGGAGCGGCTCGACCTCGCCGAACGCAAGGACGATCGCATCCGCGAGCTGTCGGGCGGCATGGCCCAACGCGTGCAGCTCGCCGCGGCGATGGTGCACCGGCCCGACCTGCTCGTGCTCGACGAGCCGTTCTCGGGCCTCGACCCGACCGCGGTCGTGTTCCTTTCCGACGTCATCCGTGGGCACGTCGCCGAGGGGCGGGCGCTGCTGTTCTCGTCGCACCAACTCGACCTGGTCGAGGAGTTGTGCGAGACGATCGTCATGCTCGACCACGGCCACGTCGTGCTCGAGGGCGACCTGGCCGAGCTGCGCCGGGCGAGCAGCGAGCGGTTCCTCACGGTCGACACGACGCTCGGCGCCGACGAACTCGGCCCGGGCGACGGCGAGCTGGCCTCGGCGACGCCCACCGGCAGCCGCATCCGGCTCGCCCCCGGAGCCGACGCCGGCGCGGTGCTCGACCGGGTGCGCGCCCGGCACCCGCTCACCACGTTCGCGGTCGAGTCACCGCGGTTGTCCGACATGTTCCTGGCCGCGCTGAAGGGCGAAGCATGAGGCTCCGTAACGCTGTGCGTTCAAGCGCCACGCAGGCTGGGCTTCACTGGCGGTGCACCAGGGCCGACGTGGACGCAACCGCCGTGGGCTGGGGCAACGTCGACGAGCAGCCGCGGCGATCGGTGGATCCAGGATGAGCCGTAACTGTCTGCGTCGCCGCTGGTGCGCCAGGGCCGCTGTCGACGCAATCGTCGCGGGCCGGTGCCACGCCTGCGAGCGGCCGCAGCGATCGGTGGGTTCACGATGACGAGCCACACCTGGCTGGTCGCCGAGCGCGAGGTCCGCGAGTCGCTGCGCCACAAGGGCATCTGGGCAACCGCGGCGGTGCTGCTGCTGGCTGGCTTGGCGTTGGCGATCCTGCCCGAGGTGCTGCCCAACGGCTCGCTCGAACGCGATCTCGTGACGGTCGGCGACGTGCCGGCGGCCGTATCGGAAGCGCTCGGTGCGGCGGCCGATGGGCTCGAGATGGACTTGACCGTCGACACCGCCGCCAACTCGGCCGTGGCGACCGCGCTGGTGAAAGACGGCGACGCCGACCTCGCCCTGGTGTGGCCCGACGCGAGCGGAGCCGAGCCACGAATCCTGCAACGCACCGACGACCACGACATCGCCGTGTCGATGGTGCAGCAGGTGCTGGCGGGCTACCGCACCCAGCAGGTCTTCGACGCCGCCGGCATCCCCGACGACGTGCTCGCCGAGGCGGCGGCGATCGCCCCGGTGCCGGTCGATACGGTCGATGCCGAGCGCGGCGGTCGTCAGGGTGCCGCGTTCGGGCTGACGGTGGTGATGTACATCGTCATCATGGTGCTCGCCAGTGGGGTGGCCTCGTCGGTCGCCACCGAGAAGGCCAACCGGGTGTCGGAGGTGTTGCTGGCGGTCGTACCGGCCAGGTCGTTGTTGTACGGCAAGGTGCTCGGCGTGGGCACCGTCGGGTTCGGCATGGTGCTGGTGGGAGCGCTGCCGCTGCTGGTCAAGACCATCGCCGGCGGCGACGTGCCGCAGGCGCTCGGTACCACCCTGGCATCGAGTGGCGCGTGGCTCGCCGGTGGCATCGTGATCTACCTGCTGCTGGCGGCGATGCTGGGGGCGCTGGCCGACCGTACCGAAGACGTCGGCAGCGCGGTGGCGCCGCTCACGATCGGGCTGGTGGCGATCTATCTCGTCTCGCTCGGCACCACCGAGAACACCGTGGGCATGGTGCTCAGCATCGTGCCGCTGTCGTCGCCGATCGCGATGCCTGCCCGTCTGGCAATCGGCGTCGCCGAGCCTTGGCAGGTCGTGACCTCGCTGGCGCTGCTCGCCGCCGCGGTCGTGTTCGTGGCCCGGCTCGCGGCGTCGGTCTACGGCCGGGCGATCGTGCGCACCGGCCGCCGCCTCAAACTCACCGAGGTCCTGCGCCGCACCCGGACCGGCTACACAAGGGCGTAGGCGAGCGTGGTGGCGGCTCGGGCGAGGGTGGGCCGCAGCGCCGGGGCGTCAAGCGGCAAGTGCAGATCGGGCAAGTGCGGCACCGCGTCCTCGGCCCGCTCGAACAGGGCGACCACCCGGCCGGTACCGATCACCGACGAGTTCCAGGTGACGCCGTCGATGGTGGGGAACTGGGCGTGGATCGCGCGGGCCCACGCCTGAGCGACGCCGCGGTCGCCGCTGCACAGCGCCTGGTTGCCGCCGGCGCGAGTGGTCCACGGCCCGGCCAGATCGAGCAGCCGCAGGGAGCGCCTGGGTGTCCACGCGACCAGCCACGGCCTGCCGGTGAGTGGATCGATCACGCGCGTCTGGAACGCTTCGGCGAGTGCGGTGGTGATCGGGTCGGTGGTGCCGGCGGTGGCGGCGTAGTAGACCGCCGGCCCGTCGTGCCGTTCACCTGCCGGTGGTAGGTGTGGGTCGAACCGGCCCGAACTGAGCGGGCCGAACCGCCGGAACGCCGACCACGCCGTGGCGTGAGCGCCGTCGCGCCGGTAGATCCGCACGACCCGGTCACGCCATCCGGTCGTTTCGGTACGCCGGGGTGCGGGGAGGTGCGGTGGCGGTGGCGGGCACCGCTCGGTCATGGCAGGTCGAACAGACCGACCAGGTTGAGCACCGCCTCGGCTGAGCCACCGCCCAGCAGCCAGGCCCACGGCGACTGGTCGGCCAGCTCGGGGTGCGGACCGAGCATGAAGCTCGTGACGGCGAGCGGGTGGGCGTCCGTGGGGATCGCCGGTAATACCTTGTCGAGGCCGGGCACGACGCGGTCGTCGGTGAACTGCCAGCGTGGCAGCACCCACGCCCGAGCACCCGGCCGGATGCCGTACAGCCGTCGCTCGGCGAGCAGTTGGCGTACGCGTGACGGTGTGACCCCAAGCAGCTCGGCCGCTTCGGTGACGTGGAGACCTTCGGCGAGTAGGGCGAGGTAGGTGGTGGTGCTGTCGGCCGCGGCGTCGGCTTCGGCGGGACGCAACGGTGTCAGGTCGGCGCCTAACTCGGCGAGTGTGCGCAAGTCGCCGGCGGTGACGTCGCGGCCCGGCTCGGCCACTGTCGGAGCGCTCCGCGCGAACGCATCTTCGAGCCACCCGAGGGCCTCGTCGATCGTCCGCCCCCGGCTGGCCGCCAGCCGTTCGAGCAGTTCCGTTGCCATGTCCTCACGCTATCTCTTGACATGAGGTATCGCAAGCGCGACGGGATTGGTCGCCGCTGCTCGCAGCCTGGATGTACCGACCGGTTCAGTCGCCTTCTTTGCGGGCGCGGATGACGAGGGTGGTGGGGGCCGGCCGGTGCTCGCTGGCGCCGAGTTCGAGGAGCTGGTCGATGCGGAAGTTCGTGCGCGCGAGCTGTGTGAACCACTCGCCGATCGTGCGCTCGGCCGCACCGTACGACGCGGCAGCGTCGACGCCGACGAACGGGTGCGGTACGGAGATCACGAACGGGTGGCCGGCGCGCAGCACCCGGTGCACCTGGCGCAGTACCCGGCTGAGGTCGTCGACCGCGCCGAGCGTATGGCTGGCAACCACCGCCGCGATCGAGCCGCTGGTGGCGAACCCGAGGTCGGCGAGGTCGCTGACGTGGCACTCGACGCGCACCGGTTCGCCGGTGGTGTGCTGGGCCTCGGCGTCGGCCTTCATGACCGCGTCGCGTAGCTGCTCGATCGCGGCCGGGTCGGGGTCGACCGCCAGCGCCTTGGCCCCGGCCACAGCGAATGCGATCGCGTTGTTGTGCTCGCTGACGCCGAGTTCCAGCGCGCGCTTACCGCCCGACAGGTCGCCGAGCAGGCGCAGTTCGCTCTCGCCCGGGATGCCTGCGCCGTAGCGGATCGTGTTCACGGCACCAGTCTGGCCGACCGCTACCCTGCCGGTATGGGATTCACGGCGAGTGCGCTGCGAGGGCACACGCCGCGCGGCGGCATCGTCGACCACCGCCTGGCCCGGCGAATGCTGATCAGCCAGGTGCGCTTGGGCCGGATACCGCTCAACGAGGTGTGCGATGCGCACCCCGAACTGATCCGGGCGGCCGCCAACGTCGGTACCGAAACCGCGGCCGACTGCCCGATCTGCGAAGCGACCAAGCTGCGCATCGTCACCTACGTGTTCGGTCATCGGCTGCCCGCCTACGGGCGCTGCGTGTCCACCGCGGCCGACCTGCGCCAGGTCGCCAAGCTCACCGCCGGCGGCGAGGCGATGGCCTACGTGGTCGAAGCCTGCACCTCCTGCCGCTGGCACCACCTCCTGAGAGTTCTCCCGGTCTGATTCCGCCCTGGCTCGAGGTGCACCGATCCTCTGAGCACGCATGCCCGATCGGTGGCCGTGATCGGTGACGTGCATGGGCGAGGCCATGGGCGATGAGTGCGTCGAACTAACCTGCGGAACTGACCCCGGAGACGGTCGGTCGGGTTCAGGCTGATCAGCAGGCAGCGGGCCAGCGACGCGGTTGAAGGCAATGACGTATGACGGACATATCGGCCAGTACCCACACCGGCACCTCGTTTCAGCGACCTCCGACCACCGGCCAGACCGTGGTCAGCACGCTGCGCCGCGACATCGTCGACGGCGTTCTGCGCCCGGGTGCCTGGTTGCGTCAATCGAGCCTGGCCGAGCAGCTCGGCGTCAGCCGTGCTCCGTTGCGCGAGGCGTTCCGGATCCTCGAGGGTGAGGGGCTCGTCGTCTCGGTGCCGCGGCGCGGCTATCAGGTCCGTGAGCTCTCGCTCGAGGATCTCGAGGAGATCGTGGCGATTCGCAGCGTCGTCGAGAGCGAGGCGCTTCGGCTCGGCGTGGCGCGGTTGACCGCCGACGACCTGCACGAGCTGCGCGACCTCTACGAGCGGATGGCCGACCCCGAGATCGGAGCCGCCGAGAGCACCCGGCTGCACCACCGGTTCCACTTTCTCGTCTTCGAGCGCAGCGGGATGCCGTTGTTGATGCGATACGTCGAGCAGTACTGGCGGGCCGGGCAACGCTACCGGTCGCTGGCCTACGGTGAGGCCGACGACCGGCGGTGGCTCGAGACGGCGAAGGGCCACGCCGACCTGTTGGCCGCCTGCGAAGCCCGCGACGCCGAGGCGGTGGTACAGGCGATGCACGCCCACCGAACGGCGACGGTGCAGGTCGTTACGAGCGTGCTGGAGCGCGGCTCGTCCGGCTAACTCGACACAATATCCAAAATCCGATAGGGTGTCGAGCATGTCGCCACCCGAGCCCGCGCCGCGCCCGGGGTTGGTGGGCCGGTCGGTCGCGCGGCGTGAGGACGAGCGCTTCCTGCGCGGCGAGGGGCGCTACGTCGCTGACCTCGCCACATCGAGCACGCTGCATGTCGCGTTCTTGCGATCACCGCACGCGCACGCCCGCGTCAACTGTGTCGACGTCAGCGCAGCTCGCGTCAGCGCGGGGGTGGTCGCGGCCTTCTCCGGACGGGAGCTGTTCGCCGACTCGGGGTCGATTCCCTATCTCCACCGTCCGGACCCGACGTTCGTCGCAGCCACCGGCTTCTGGATGGCCGATGTCACGATCCGTCCCATGGCGACCGAGTGGGTGCGCTACGTCGGTGAACCGGTGGCGGTGGTCGTCGCCCTCGACCGGTACCTCGCTGAGGACGCACTCGATCTGGTCCACGTCGAGTACGACGCGGTCGACGCGGTGGTCGACGCCGATGCGGCGCTGGCTGAAGGGGCGCCGCTGGTGCAGCCCGAGGCACCTGGGAACCTGGCAGCCAGCATGACGTTCCGGCTCGGCGACCCGGCTGCCGGGTTCGCCGCCGCGGCCGTGATTGTGGAGAACTCGTACGACATCGCTCGACAGGGCGGGCTGCCGATGGAAGGCCGCGGTGTGTTCGCCCGCCGTGACCTCCGGACCGGGCGGGTGGAGTTGCACACCTCGACGCAGATCCCGCACCAGGTGCGCGGCGCGGTGGCCACCGCACTCGGTTGGCCGCGCGAGCGCATCCGCGTGGTGGTGCCCGACGTCGGTGGCGGGTTCGGGCCGAAGGCCAACGTGCAGGGCGAGGAGGTCGTCCTGGCGCTGCTCGCCGACCGGGTGGGGGGTGAGCTGCTGTGGGTCGAGGATCGCACCGAACATCTCGTCGCCTGCCCGCAAGGCCGCGACCAACGCCACCGGGCGCGGCTGGCGGTCGACCAGGACGGCCGGATCCTGGCCTTCGCCGACGAGTTCGTGGTCGATGTCGGGTCGTTCTCGCTGTGGACCGCAGGCATCATGGCGAACTCGGCGATCCACCTGATCGGCCCCTACCGGATCCCAGCGATGCAGGTCGACGCGCGTGCCGCGTTCAGCAACAAGACTCCATCGGCCCAGTACCGAGGGGCCGGCCGCCCCGAAGCATGCTTCGTGCTCGAGCGTTGTCTCGATCAGGCTGCCCACGAGCTGGGCATCGACGGTCTCGAGATCCGCCGCCGGAACGTGCTGACCGGCACCGACCTACCACACGCGGTGGGCCTGCCCTATCGGGACGGGCGCCCGATCGTGTTCGACGGCCTGGACTGGGCCGCGGTCCTCGACCGTTGCGCCGAGCTGCTGCCCCCCGAGCCGGCGACCGAGCTGCCCGACGGCCGGCGGGTCGGGCACGGTGTGGCGTGCTACATCGAGGCCACCGGGCGTGGGCCGTACGAGGCCGCCCGGGTGGCGCTGCAACCCGACGGTACGTTCGCCGTGTGCACCGGGGCAGCGTCGTCGGGCCAGAGTCACGAAACGGTGTTCGCCCAGATCGCCGCGGACGCGCTCGGCGTCGACCTGGAGCAGGTGACGGTAGAAGCGACCGACACGGCGACCCTCGCGTTCGGCGTCGGGAGCTTTGCCAGCCGCTCGGCGATCCTCGCCGGATCGGCCCTGCACGTCGCCGCTCTGCAGCTCGCCGAGCGCGTGCGCGATCTGGCCCGCCGGTTGCTGGATGTCGATCGCGAGTCCGTGGCCGCCTTGGGCGCGGCCGGGATCACGATCGGCGAGCGGACGCTCGCTTGGGGAGAGCTGGCGGCAGCACTCTTACCGTCGGGGCACCTGGCCGGCGAGCCGCCTATCGAAGCGACTCACCTGTGGGCGCCCGACACCGTGACCTGGACGATGGGTGCCCACGCCGCGCTTGTGGCCGTCGATCCGGCCTCTGGCATGGTCGAAGTGCTCGAGTACGCCGTCGCCCATGAGGGCGGGCGCGAGATCAACCCCCGAGTCGTGCTCGGACAGGTGCTCGGCGGCGTCACCCAGGGATTGGGTGGGGCCCTGTCCGAGCGGTTCGAGTACGGGCCTGACGGCCAGCCGATGTCGACCTCGCTGGCTACCTACCAGATTCCTGGCGCGCTCGACGTGCCGCGCGTCAGGATCGCCCATCTCGAAGCGCCGACACCCACCAACCCGCTCGGCGTGCGTGGCGTGGGCGAGAGCGGCACCATCGGCGTGTACGCCGCGATCGCCGCCGCGGTCGACGCGGCCGTCGCCTGCGGGGCAGTGCACAGCGTTCCGATCGACGCCGCCGAGCTGGTCGGTCGAATGGCCCTGGCGAAGGTCGTCGCGTGAAGCCGGCCCCGTTCGCGTACCTGCGCCCGGCGACGGTCGGCGAGGCGGTCATGGCGCTCGCCGAGCCGGTCGACCAGCGCGTCCTCGCCGGTGGACAGAGCCTGTTACCGCTCCTGAACCTGCGGCTCGCGCGCGTCGATCGGCTGGTCGACATCGGCGGCCTGAACGAGCTCGACCGGATCTTCGTCGGCCCCGACTCGGTGGTGCTCGGGGCGCTCGTTCGGCATCGGCGCGTCGAACAAGACCCTGAGGTCGCGGCGCACGCTCCGCTACTGGCAGCGGCCGCCGCGCACATCGGCTATCCGGCGATACGGACCCGCGGCACGCTGGGCGGCAGCCTCGCCCACGCCGACCCCACCGCCGAACTCCCGGCGGTGGTGGCTCTGCTCGATGGCGTCGTGTACCTCGACTCGGCGACCGGCCGCAGGGAGGTCGCGGCCGAGCAGTTCGCCCAGGGTCACTACTCGACGGCAGCCGCCGACGGCGAATTGTTGACGTGGGTGCGCGTCCGCAGGCTCGGGCCTGGGGAAGGGTGGGGGTTTCACGAGTACGCCCATCACCGAGGCGACTTCGCCCTGGTCGGCGCCGCGGCAGTCGTCACGCTCGACCCGGCTGGCCGCGTCAGCAACGGCCGGGCCGTGCTGTTCGGAGCGACCTCGACACCGATCGTGTTGGAAGTGGGTGAGCTGCTCCGAACGCAGCCGGACGCAGCCGACGTGGCGGAGCTGGCGCGGGCGTGGTGTGCGGCGGTGGAGATCGACGACCACTACCGATCGCAGCTGGCGCCGCCCGCCGTTGCCGGCGCGCTCGGCCAGGCGATCGAACGCGCCCGCGATGCCGGAGTCCGAGCGTGAACCCGCGCTCGGCCGACACCGCGGTGGTTCGCGTCACCGTGAACGGCCGGAAGCGCGAGGCGTTGGTTCCCGCGCGGATGTCGCTCGCCGACCTGCTGCGCGACCAGTTCGGGCTCACCGGAACGCACCTCGGCTGCGAACAGGGCGTGTGCGGGGCGTGCAACGTGCTGATCGACGGCGAAACCGCGCGGGCATGTTTGACGCTGGCCGTCCAGGTCGACGCCTGCGACGTCACCACGGTCGAGGGCCTCAGCCCGGAGTCCGGTCTGTCCGAGCTGCAGCTTGCGTTGGCCGAGCACGGTGGACTGCAGTGCGGGTTCTGCACCCCGGGTGTGGTCGTGACGCTCACCGAGTTGCTGGCAAGCGGCACCGCGCTCGATGAGGGCTCGGTTCGGCTCGCACTGACCGGGAACCTCTGCCGCTGCACCGGCTACCAGGGAATCGTCGACGCCGTACTGGCGCTCGCGGCCCACCGCGACGGAAGGAGTGCCTCATGAGCTCGCTGCTGTTGACCGGGATCGGCGAGTTGCTGACCGGCGACCTGGCCCAGCCCCGGGCGGACGCCACGTCGGTCCTCATCCGCGACGGGTCGATCGTCGGACTCGACCCGGTCGACGCGAGCGCCGACGTCGAGCTCGACGTGCGCGGCGCGACGGTGATGCCTGGGCTCGTCGACGGTCACGTCCACCCCAGCTTTGGAGAGTGGACACCGGCCCAGGACTCGATCGGCTGGATCGGCAACTACCTCCACGGCGGCACGACCACGATGGTCTCGGCCGGCGAGCTGCACATCCCAGGCCTGCCGTTCCACGACCTCGACGCCGAACTGGTCACCTCGCTGGCCGTCGTGTCGGCGCGGACCACCGGGGCCCTGCGCCCGAGTGGTGTCAAGCTCCACGCCGGCACGGTGCTGCTCGTGCCGGGGATGCAGCCCGCCCACTTCGACCGCCTGGCAGCGGCCGGTTGCCGGTTCGCCAAGTTCATCTTCTACCCGTTCGACGAAGCCCCGGCCGGCGAGGCCGAGCGCTACGTCGAGTGGTGTCACGAACGCGGCATCCTCGTCAAGGTGCACACCGGCGGGGTGTCGCGATCGGGAGCGAGCCGGCCGGTGGGGTTCGACGTCGTGGCCCGCGTGCGCCCCGACATTGCCGCCCACGTCAGCGGCGGCCCGATCCCGATGCCCGACGACGAGCTCGACCGGCTCGTCGACGAGACCGACTGCGCGCTCGAGGTCTGCTCGTCGATGAACTACGCGTCCACCGACCGGGTGGCCCGCCGGCTGCACGCGCGTGGCGAGTTGCATCGCCTGACGCTCGGCACCGACACACCCGGCGGCACCGGGGTGATCCCGCGCGGGATGCTGCGGAACTTGCTGTTCCTCGCCGCGATGAGCGGCCTCGACCCAGCCGTGGCGGTGGCGATCGGTACCGGCAACACGGCTCGCGCGCACGGCCTCGATGTCGGGGTGCTTGGGCCGGGACGCCCGGCCGACCTGGTGATCTGCGGGCCGGTCGTCGGTACGGAGGCGCTCACCGGCAGCGGAGCGATCGCCCACGGCGATCTGCCCGGAATCACCCACGTCGTCGTCGACGGCGAGGTTCTGGTGTCGGGTCGCAGTCGTCAGACCCCGCCCCCGCGGGTCGCCCCGATCTCTTGTTGCGACATGAAAGGAAGCCCCCCATGACCGTTACCTCGATCGGCCTCGGCTTGTTCGGCACCGAGCACGCCGAGCGCACCGTCCAGCTCGCCGAGTTGGCCGAGCGGCGCGGCTACGACAACCTCTGGTTGGGTGACTCGCAGAACATCTGGCGCGAGGCGTACACGCTGGCCGGGGCGATCGCCGCCCGAACCGAGCGGCTGGTCATCGGCACCGGCGTGACGAACCCGGTCACCCGCCACCTGTCGGTGCTCGCGTCGACGTGGGCGACGCTCCATGAGTTGAGCGCCGGCCGGGTCGCCTTGGGCATTGGCACCGGCGACTCGTCGTTGCGGACGATGGGCCTCGAACCGGTTCGCCTGGCCGCCCTGGAAGAGACGGTCGGCGACCTGCGGACGTTGTTCGGTGGGGGCGACGTCGTCGAGCCGAGCAGCGGTGCCAAGTTCCGGCTGAGCTGGGCCGACAACCCACGTGTGCCCCTGTACGTCGCTGCCTCGGCCCCGCGGATCCTGGAGCTCGCCGGCCGGATCGCCGACGGGGTGATCATGCTCGTCGGAACCGAGCCGGCGTTCGTCAACGCGGCGCTCGAGCGCGTAGCCAAGGGGGCCGCCGCGAGCGGACGTACGTTGGACGACCTGCACCTCGTGCTGTGGACGCCGACGTCGATCGGCGACGACGTCAAGTCGGCCCGCGACGTCGTGCGGGCCCACGTGGCACGGGTGTTGATCCGGCCGCTGCCAGCCGAGCTGGACGCCGAGACCATGGACCGGATCGAGAAGATCCGGGCGAGCTACGACTACTACAAGCACATGGATACCGAGGCCGACCACGGCAGCGAGGTCGACGACCGCATCGTCGATCTGTTCGCCCTGGCGGGCACGGCCGACGAGTGCCGTCAACGCCTCACCGCGTTGGTCGACCTGCCTATCGACCAGATCGCGATCATCCCCTACGTTGTCCCGGGCCGCGATCGCACCAGCGTCATCAACACGTTCGCCGAACTGGCGAGCGACGTGATCGCCGGCTGAGACGAACGAGGAGACGGTCAGATGGAACTGCAGTCGACGGTCGCCGCGGTGACCGACGAGATCCGCACGCGTATCGGGTCGGGCCGCTACGCGCCCGGCCAGCGCCTGGTCGCCGCGCTGATCGCCGACGACTTGGGTGTTTCGGTGCAGCCCGTGCGTGAGGCGCTGATGATCTTGCAGGCGGAAGGGCGCGTCACACACGACCCGGGCCGGGGCCACACGGTCACCGAGCTGAGCGCGGCCGAACTGCGCGAGATCTACCGGCTCCGCGACCTCGTCGAGGACGAAGCACTCCGGCGCTCGTTCCCCCATTTCGACGCCGAGCTGATCGCCGCCCTGGCCGCCGCCGCCGATCGCTTCGACGCCGCCGTGGCGTCGGGCGTACTGGGCGAGATCCGACGTACCAACCAGGAGTTTCACGACCTGCTCCGGTCGGCCAACCCGATGCCGCGGCTCGACCAGCTGGTCGAGCAGCTCCGCGCGATCGCCTCCCCGTATCGGGCCCGCTACTTCGAGGCCGCGGCGACATGGCAGCCCGATGTCGACGACCACTGGGCGATGGTCCGCGCGATCGAAGCCAAGGACCTGCCGGCGCTGCTGGCCGTCACGTACGACCACCGGGCACGTGTGGTTGCCGTTCTGACGGCGCACGCTGACGCGGCGTTGCACGCGGCCGCCCCCAGCATCCCGGGCGCCGGGTCATGAGCGACGGCACGGTGGGCGACCGGCTGCGGGGGGCCGGTCTCGACCTGCCGGGAGCGCGCCCACCAGCCGGTGCGTACGCGTCGGTCGTCGTCGACGGCGATCACGTCTACACGTCGGGTGCGGTGTCGGTGCGCGAGGGCGTGGTGGTCGCCGGGCGTCTGGGCGATGACGTCGATGTCGCCGGTGGCCAGCGCGCGGCCGCTCTGGCGTGCCTCCAGGCGCTCGCCAACATCGAAGCCGAGGTGGGTGATCTGGCCCGTGTCGGGCGCGTGCTCAAGGCCACCGGCTACGTGCGCTGCACGCCCGACTTCACAAGCCTGTCGGCGGTGGTCGATGGCGCGTCAGAGGTGCTCCTGACGGCGTTCGGCGAGCGCGGCCGCGGGGCCCGCTCGGCCATCGGCGTCGCCAGCCTGCCACTCGGCGCGTGCGTCGAGCTGGAGCTGGTACTCGCGCTTCGGCCCTGACCACCACGCGGTCACGCATCGCGGGGCGGCAGGGCTTCGTGCACCAGTTCGGCGAGGTGGCGCCCGGGGACGCCGGCGAGCTGTTCGATCTGCACCCGGCAGCTGAAGCCGTCCGCCAGCACGGTCGCGCCGTCCGGGAGTGCCCGTACCGATGGCAGCAGCACCCGTTCCGCGCACGCGACGGAGACGTCGTAGTGGCCGTCGACGAAGCCGAAGTCGCCGGCCAACCCGCAACAGCCCGAGTCGAGCTCGTGGTCGTCGAGACCCAGCCGTTGCTTCACTCGCCGGTCGGCGGCCGTGCCGACGCTCGCCCGTTGATGGCAGTGCACCTGGGACGTACTCGGCCGGTCGAGCGGTCGTAGGGGGAGGTCGTCGCTGTGGGCGTCGACCCACTCGGCGAACGTGCGGATGCGTGCGGCCACCAGATGGGCCCGCGGGTCGTCGGCGAGCAGTTCGGGCAGGTCGTCGCGCAGCGTGGTGGCACAGCTCGGTTCGAGGACGACGATCGCATCGAGGTCGTCGAGGTGCGGTGCGATCGCGGTCAGCGTGCGCTGCAGGACGCGCCGGGCATGGTCGAGTTGGCCGGTGCTGATCCAGGTGATCCCGCAGCACAGCCGGCCCGGGGGGACGACCGGCGTGAAGCCCGCGCTGGCGATCACCGCCGCCGCCGCCTCCCACACCTGGGGGCTGAAGGCGGCCGTGAACGAGTCGGGCCAGAGTAAGACCGGCCGTGTCGCGCGGGCGGCCGTGCGTGCCCGCCCGTAGGCGTCGCGTCGGCGGAGATGCGGCGTGGCCAGGCTGGGGATCGCGCGGCGCGGTTCGATCCCTCCCAGTAGGCCGGCCAGGGCGCGCACAGCGCGGCGCCGCATCAGCCCGTTTGCCAGACCCGGAGCGATCGAGGCGGCCCGCAGCCACATCGGCAACCAGCCCATCGAGTAATGGTGGCGCGGCCGGAGCCGGTGCCGGTAGTGGTGGTGGAGGAACTCGGCCTTGTAGGTGGCGATGTCGACCTCGACAGGGCACTCGCTCCGGCAGGCCTTGCAGCCCAGGCATAGATCGAGTGCCTCGGCGGCCGCGGCGGAACCGAAGCCTTTGCCGTCGAGGCCCCCGGTGAGCATCTCGTGCAGGACTCGGGCGCGCCCGCGGGTCGAGTGCAACTCGTCGTGAGTCGCCATGTAGCTCGGGCACATCGTGCCCGAGCGGTCGTCGCGGCACCGTCCGACGCCGACGCAGCGACGGAGCGCGAGGTTCAGGTCGCCGTCGTCATGGGGGTAGGCGAACACCGGCGTCACCGGGATCGGCCGACGCGCCGCGCGCAGGTCGGCGTCGATCGGCCGGGGGCTGACGATCGCTCCGGCGCCGAGCGTGCCTGTCGGCTCCCAGATCCGCTTGAACCGGGTGAACAGATCGAGCATCGCCGGCGGGTACATGCGATCGAGTAGTTCGCTGCGGGCCTGACCGTCCCCGTGCTCTCCAGACAGCGACCCGCCGTACGCACCGACGATGTCGGCCGCGGCTTCCATAAACGCTCGGAACGAACCCGACCGGGGCTCGTTCTGGAGTGGGAAGTCGATCCGGGCGTGCAGGCAGCCCTCGCCGAAGTGGCCGTAGACCGCGGCCTGCAGGTGATGTGCCTGCATCAGTTGGGTGAGGTCCCTCAGGTAGTCGCCCAGCCGCTCGGGGGGCACCGCCGCGTCTTCCCAGCCGGGCCAGGCCTCGCGTCCGTCGGGTAGGCGGGTCGCCAACCCTGCTCCGTCCTCGCGCACGCGCCAGACCGCGGCGCGCCGGGTGGGGTCGCCGAGCGTCGTCGCCTGGGCCGTTGCCGGCACCCGCGCGAGTACGTCGCGGGTGCGTTCGGCCACCTCGGCGGGGTCGTCGCCGCCGACCTCGATCAGCAGCCATCCGGCTCCTGGCGGGAGCAACGCCCGCCCGCTCCGTCCGGCGCGTTCCACGTTGGCGACGATGTGCTCGTCGAGACCTTCCAGCGCCAGCAGTTCGAGGTCGAGCCAGGCAGGCACCGCGTCGGCCGCCGCGATCACGCTTGGGAAGCCGACCGCGACCAGTCCGGTGACGGCCGGCCTGGTCACCAGCGTCAGCTCGGCCTCGAGCACCGTCACACAGCTGCCCTCGCTGCCGACCACGCTGCGGGCGACGTGAAACCCGTGCTCGGGCAGCAGCTGATCGAGCGCGTACCCCGACGAGCGGCGTCGCAGCGTCGCCGGTTGGTGGGTCCGGATCAGGTCGGCGTGGGTGTCGACGAGCTCGCTGAGCTCGGCGCGGATGCGCTCGGCGCGGGCGCGCGCGGGCCGATCGTTCGGGTCGGCCGGAGCTACCGCGGCCGTCGCCGCGCCGAGGACGAGGCATGTGCCGTCGCTGAGGGCGACCGTCAGCTGTTCGACGTTGTCGATCGTGCGGCCCCAGGCGAGCGATCGCGAGCCGCACGCGTTGTTCCCGATCATCCCGCCGATCGTGCAGCGCGAATGTGTCGACGGGTCGGGCCCGAAGCGCAACCCGTGCGTGCCCGCCACGTCCTGCAGCCGGTCGAGCACCACACCGGGTTCGACGCGCGCTCGGCGGCGGTCGGCGTCGACCTGGAGCACGCGGGTGAGGTAGCGGCTGACGTCGATCAACACGCCGTCGGTGATCGCGTTGCCGGCGATGCTGGTGCCACCGCCGCGTACCACGCTGGCGACCCCGGCCGCGCCGCACGCGGCGACCGCGTCGCCGAGTGCCCGGGTGGACCGGGGGCGCACGACCACTTGGGGGACGTGCCGGTAGTTGGAGGCGTCGCCGGAGTACGCCGCGCGCGTGGCGAGGTCGGCGGCGACGTCGGAGTCGGTGCCGCGCAGCCGGGCGATCAGCTGGTCGGGGCCGGCCGCCATCAGACGTGCGACAGTCGCCGCGGATCGCTCTCGCGGATGGTGGCCGACACGCTCGTCTGGTTGAACCCCTTGAAGCCGTCGCGACGCTGGAGGGTTTCCAGGTGCGAGCCGGGTGCCCCGTGCCTGCGGAACCGCGCTGCCGTTGGCGCGTCGACGGCACCTGCGTCGACGAGTGCTCGCAGGCGCCGGTCGTCGACCTGCCACAGCTCGGGCGTCGTAAAGGCCTGACGCAAGTACGCGAGCTCCGAGAACGGCGTCTGGTGGGTCACGCCGCGGGCGGCGAGGTCGGCGCGCATCGCGTCGAACACGAACTGGCCCTCGAGGTGGTGCATACCGGCCGACAGGATCGACTCTCCGTGGAGTGCGCACCACATGCCGACCGTGCCGAGCTCGGCGGGCGCCAGCGGCGCGTCGACGAAGTCGGTGTCGATCTCGTCGGGGAGCAAGTCGACGTCGGCGAAGACGACGATGCCAGCCCCGGGGTGTTCGAGAACCTGCGCCCCCCAGCCGGCTTCGGCTCCGGCGCTGAAGCGTTCGCGACGCTGGAAGCCGAGCGCTTCGAGTACGTGGACGAACGTTCCGAACGCCTCCCGGCTCGAGCGGAACGTGTGGTGATCGTGGTTGCCCCACCCGAGCCCGAGGCTGTCCTGGCGGGCGCGTTGGAGCTGGGCGGCCTGGTTGCGCTGTTCCCAGTAGTCGCGCTCGACCGCCATCGCGTAACTCGCCGCCAGGTCGGCGCCGACCGAGCTCGCCAGGTGCCGGGCGAGCTCCAGCGTCGCTTCGAGCTGTCCGGGGGCGTCGCTACGGTCGCGGTCACGCCACGCCGCGAACGCAGCCGCGCGAGCGGCCTGGGCATGTCCGTCGATGTTCTCCGGAGTGACCCCGGCGGCCCACGAGCGACGTTCGACGGCGGCCAGCCGGACGCCGGCGTCCTCCCAGCCCTCGGCACTACGCAGCGCCGCGAGCGGGCTGCCGGTGACGGAGCCGCCGTGCGATGCTACGAACGCGTCGGCATCGTCGACTCGGAGGGCGACGGTGGCGACGTCGCCGTCCGCGCCGGCGATCGCCGGGAGCTGCGCTCCGGGGTGCCGCCACAGTGGGCCCTCGGCGGGTCGGTAGCCGACGCGTTCGAGTGCACCGGTGTCGAGTGCGGGGACGGCCAGATGATCGATCCAGTCGAACAGCTGCGTCGAAGTGTGGCGCGTGAGGCGTGCGGCCCAGCCCGCCAACCGGGTGCTCGCGCCGAGCAGGTGGCCGAGCAGCGCCTCGGCGTACCGGGTGGCCTCAGGCTGCGTCTGCCAGTTCATGACAGCGATCATGCCGGTATTTGAGTTGTAAGAGAAGCGAAGAGTTCTGTCGTATCCTTGAAGCACTGCTTCAACTTCGGCAGCACTCGTCTCCGTCATGATCGATACGCCGCTTCTCGTCGCCCTGCAGGCGATCGCCCATGCCGGCACCGTCAGCGGGGCGGCCGCCCGCCTGTCGCTGAGCCCGTCGGCGGTGTCGCAGCAACTCGCCCGCCTCGAACGCATGGTCGGCCTGCCGCTCTTCGAGCGGACCCAACGGCGAATGTTGATCACCCCCGCCGGCGAGACGCTGCTGGCGACCGCCACCGACGTGCTGGCGCGGCTTGCCGCGCTCGACGAGGTGCTCGCCGCCCATCGCGGGAGCACCCGTGGGCGTCTGCACGTCGGCACGTTCCCGAGCGCTGGCGCGACGATTGTGCCGCCGTTGCTGGCCGCCTTGCTCCGGGCTCGCCCCGACGTCGACGTCGAGCTCAGTGTCGGCGAGCCGTTCGAGTTGGAGCCGGCAGTGTCGGCGGGTGATGTCGACGTGGCGTTCGTCTATCGGTATGCCCGCGTCCCGAGCGCGTGGCCGCCGGGCCTGTGGCGGCGGCATATCCGGGACGACCCGCTCTGGCTCGCGCTTCCGGCCACGCACCGGTTGGCCGGCCGCCGTCAGGTTCGGCTGCGCGAATTGGCCGGCGAGAGCTGGATCTCCACCGGGCCCGAAACTGCGGGCGAGACATCGCTTCAGCGGGCGACGGCCGAGGCTGGCTTCGCCCCCGACGTGCGCCACCGGACGCGCGACTACGAGATGACCCAGAGCCTCGTGGCGGCCGGGCTCGGTGTCGCCGTCATCCCCGAATTGTGCCTCGACCTCGGCGGCCGCTCCGGAGTCGCGTTCGTCCGTCCGGCCGACAAGCTGGCGACCCGTGAGGTGTTCCTCATCGGGCGTGACTCTGCGGTCAACCCACTTGTGACGGAACTGGTCGGGGTGGTCGGCGCTGGTCGTCCGCCTGCCCGCCGCGCGTCGTCGTAGCCCATGCCAGGGCGATCGCTGTGCTGGCCCCGAAGGCCAGCACCACGAACAGCATCGCTGCCGTGTAACGCTGCTCCGAGCCGACCAGCAGTCCGAAGATGATCGGTCCGGCGACGAGGCCGGCGAAGAAGCCGAACTGGATCACCGCCGACCCGGCTGCGGCATGGTTGGCAGGCAGGTAGCGGATCGCCGCCGTGTTGGCGATCACGTTCCAGAGCGCGGCAACGCCGCCGAGGCCGACGGCCCCCGGCCACACCAGCCAGGTCGCCACGCTGCCCGAGGCGAGCACGCAGGTCGCGCCGATCATTGAGCCGATCGCGACCCCGAGCAGGTCGACCGCTTCGCGCGCTTGGCGCCCGCTGGCGAAGCGCCCCCAGGCGACGCGCCCGACCACACCGAGCAAGCCCGTGGTGGCGGCTACCAGCCCGGCCAGCTGAACGCTGAAGCCGAGCATGTCGTGGGCGAAGGCCGGCAGGTAGACCAGCGTCGCCGACAGTGCCAGCCCCATCGCCGCGGCGTAGCCCGACATCCACGCCAGGAACCGGTGGGTGCGGGCCAGCCGCCAGGCGCGTGGAGCCGCCGGCACGGTAGATGCCCGGTGGCGCCCACCGCGGTCGGGCGGTACCACGCCCGACGTGAGCGCCGCCCCTACGGCTGGCAGCACGAGCATGGCCAGCATCGCCAGCCGCCAGTTGGCGGCGTGGGCGAGTGCCGGGAGCGCGAGCCCCGCCACCAGGATGGCCAACTGTACGCCGGACTGCTTGACCCCGACGATCGACGGCCAGCGGTCGCGCGGGGCGTGCTCGGCGATCACGTGGTTGGTCAGCGGGTTGCCCGCTGCTGCGACGGGGCCGAGCAATGCCACAGCGACCAGCAGCACCGCGTAGCTCGGCGCGAGCGCGGCGGCGAGCAGCCCGGCTGCGGCGTACGCGTGCAGCATGAGCAGGCCGAGCCGACCACCGAGGCGTACCACCCCGCGGGCGATCCACAGCGAGGCCACGGCGCCCATCAGCTGGTACACGGCTGCCAGCACGCCGAGCCTGCCGCGGCTGACGCCGAGCGCATCGTCGAGGGGTACGGCCAGCGCACCGAGCGCGGTCGGCAGGATCCCGCTGACCGTCATCGCCAGGGCCAGGTTCGGCGAGAACGCCGCGTGCCAACGTGGCGCGACCGTGGTCGTCACGGATCGCTCCGGGTCGCGGTCACCTCTAGAGCCCGTCGAGCTGATCCACGAGCTCGGCGTCGAGCACGGCCTCGGACGCCTCGACGATTCCCGCCAACTCGTCGACCGTCTCAGGGCCGACGATCACCGACGTCACGAACGGCTTGGCGAGCAACCAGCCGATCGCAGCCTCGATGGACGAATGTCCGTAGCGCTGGGCGGTCGCTTCGACCCGCTCGGCGAAGTGCAGATCGTCGGCGCTCCAACCCGTGGCGTGTCCGAATCGGAGTGGCCCGGCGAGCGGGCGTTGGGCAGCCGCGCGTCCGGCGAGCAAGCCGCCTGCGAGCGGGCTGAACACCGTGAAGGTCATGCCGAGGCGGGCTGCCAGAGGCACGTTGTCGGCGTCGGCCGAGCGGTCGCGCAGGTTGTAGCGCAATTGGTGACAGGCCGGGCCGCTTCGGTGCAGGGCGCGGGCCGTGAACGCCACCTCGGCCGCCTGCCAGCCACGGTGGTCGGAGATCGCCCAGTAGAGGATCTTGCCTTGCCGGACGAGGTCATCGAAGGCCGCGATCGATTCCTCGACGGGTGTGTCCGGGTCGTAGTGGTGGGCGTGGAGGATGTCGACTCGGTCCGTTCGCAGGCGGCGCAGGCTTTCGTCGAGCTGCCGTGTGATATGGACGCGGGAGAGGCCGCGGTCGGTGCTACGCAGGCCGACCGGTTCGCCGACCTTGGTGGCCAGCACGACGTCGTCGCGATGGCCGTGCACGGCTGCGCCGACGAGCTCTTCGGCCGCTCGGCGGACGTTGGCAGCGGGCACACCGGGCCGGTCGAACCGTGGTTGGTTGCCATAGCTGCTCGCCGTGTCGATGAAGTTGATTCCTGCGTCGAGAGCCCTCCGGACGAGGCGAGTCGTCTCGGTCTCGTCGGGCGCCACACCGAACGTGGCGGTGCCGAGACATACGGCCGACACCTGGACGCCCGTGGAGCCGAGGGGCCTAGTTCGCACGGTCCGGCCTGTGCCGTAGGAGTGCCAGAACACGGCGGTGATTTGACATTATCCAAAATCCTACTAGGGTGACTACCCGTGACCTCAACCGTTTCCGGGCTCGTGACCGTTCCGTTGGTACGCGCGCTGCGAACCACCGTCCGTGACGTGGCGACGCACTATGTCGAGGCCGGGTCCGGCCCGCCGCTGATCTTGGTGCACGGCGGTGGGCCTGGTGCGTCGGGCCCGAGCGGGTGGGAGCGGCTGCTGCCGCTGCTCGCCGTCGATCATCGCGTCATCGCGCTCGACCTGATCGGGTGCGGCGACACCGACAAGCCGCTCGTCGACTATTCGTTCCAGACGTTGGTCGAGCACCTCGCCGGCTTCATCGATGTGCTCGGGCTCGACCGTGTGCGCCTCGTCGGCAATTCGCAGGGGGCCTACGTGGCCATCAAGTATGCCCTCGACCACCCCGGCCGCGTCGACGCGGCCGTGCTCCTGAGCACGGGGACGTTGGCGACCGCGGTCGGAATCGGCGACGGCGGGTACGCCGGATCGCTCCCGGCGTTCGACGGCACGGCGGCGACCATGCGCGCATTTCTCGAGTTCATCGTCAAGGACGCGGCGTTGGTCACTGACGAGCTGGTCGAACGCCGACTCGAGATCGCCATGCGTCCGGGCCACCGTGAGATGCTCGCCTCACTCGGCCGTTACCGCCAGCTGGTGAACGCCGACTCCAGTCAGCGGCAGGTGTTCGACGTGCGCGAGCGGCTGGAACACCTCGGCGTCCCGTGGTGTTCGATCTGGGCATCCGACGACCGGCTCGCGCCGCTAGACCCCTTCGGGCGCGCCCTGCAACAGCTCTACCCGAACGCCCCGTTCTTCGTGGTCGACGACGCCGGTCACCAGGTCCAGACCGATCAACCCGACCAGACGGCGCGCCTGATCCGCGACTTCTTGCATGCGCAACAGGAGGAGTGACCCCGTGGTCGACACGCTGGTCCACGACCCACCGGTCGCAAGCGTTGCCGCGTCCGAACCACAGGTCCGTCGGCGCCGTCGCTCGGCGCGGCCCGGAGGCGAGCCGTCCGCGTTGCAACTGAGGGTCATCGGATGCGCCTCGGTCGGCGTCGCGCTCGCCCTGTGGGAGCTCGCGGCACGCCGCGGCTGGATGAACGCGCGGTTCACCAGCTACCCGACGGCGATCGCCAAAGCGCTCCGCCGCGAGGCCGCGAGCGGCGCGCTGTGGGAACACTCGTGGGCGAGCTTCCAACTGTTCGGGTGGGGACTCCTGCTGTCCGTTGCGACCGCGATCCCGCTGGGAGTGGTGCTCGGCTGGTACAAGCGCGTCAACGCTGCGATGGACCCGTTCGTCTCCGTCGTCTTCGCGATCCCACGCCTGGCGCTGATCCCGCTCGTGCTGCTGTGGTTCGGCATCGGCTTTCAGGCCCGCTTGGTCGTCGTACTGCTGAGCGCGTTCTTTCCCTTGTTGTTGAACACCACCGCTGGCGTTCGGTCGGTCGACCGACAACTGCTCCGCGTCGCCAGGAGCTTTCAGGGCTCCGATCTCCAGATCTTCAAAACCCTCGCTCTGCCGAGCGCGGTTCCATACATCACGACCGGGCTTCGTCAGGCGATCGGGCAAGCACTGATCGGAGTCGTGGCGGCCGAGTTCTTCGTCGGGAGTCAGGGACTCGGCGCCATGATCACCAAGGCGAGCATCTTGTTCCGGACCGACGTCGCGATGGCTGGGGTAACCGTCGTGGCGATCTTCGCGCTCGTGGTAACGGCGTTGGTCCGTCGCCTCGAACAAGTAGTCCTGAAGTGGTATCCGAAGGACTAGTCAGGCGTCCAGCGATGGCGCGATTGCTGATGCAGCGGCTCCGCTCGGGGCACCTAATCCACCATACGTAAGGGGAGAATGTTGAAGCAGACACGAGTTCACATAGCGGCGTCGCTCGTCGCGATGGCGATGGTCGTCGCCGCCTGCGGCGGCGACGACGACACGGCGGCGACGCCATCAGACCCACCGGCCGAGGTAACCCAGCCGCCAGCGGAGAGCCCTGCCGACACCGACCCGGCTGGTTCGGCACCGACCGACACGGACGCACCGACGACAGACGAACCCGTCAGCACCGAGCCGGCACCCGAGTGCACCGACCCCGTGAAGCTCAACGTCGGATCGGCGGCGGTGGTCGTCGAGTCGCTCGCCACGCCCTACGGGATCGAGTACGGGTTCTTCGACAAGTATTGCCTCGACGTCGAGTTCGGGCCTCAGAACCTTGGCTCTAACCTGATGCCGGCGGTGCTCGGCGGGGAAGCCCAGTTCGGTATCACCTCGTCGCCCCAGCCGCACACAGCCGTCGCCGGTGGCCTCGACATCCAGATCGTCAGCACCGAGATCCGCACTGCCGACTACTACCTCGTGGCCCGCGACGGGATCGAGAGCGGCGCGGACCTGGAAGGCAAGACCGTGGCCATCTCGGCCCAGGGCTCGCCGACCCAGATCTTCACGCACAAGGCGGCCGAGGCGCTCGGCTTCGACCCGGAGACCGACTGGAACCTGCTCCAGACCGGAACGGCCTCCGACACGCTGGCGGCATACATCAGCGGAGCGATCGACGCGGCGATCTTCAACGAGTCGCAGGTGCGAATCGCGCTGGAGAGCGCGGGCGGCTCCGTCGTGTTGGAGCTCTCGGGTGCCGAGTACCCGTGGCCGATCATGACGATGGTCACCACGAGCGAGTGGGCCGCTGCCAACGAGGACGTCGTCGTCCGGTTCCTGAAGGGACTGATCGAAGCCGACCGGGACTTCAAGCAGAACTTCGACCGAGCCAACGAGGTTATGGTCAAGGTGCTCGGCCAAGAGGACGAGGAGGCCAACCGTGCGAGCTGGGAGCTGCTCCAGGGACGGATCGTGGACGACCCGATCAACCATGCCGAGGACCATGTTGCGGTGATCGAAGCATTGCAGGCCGTTGTTCCCGAGATCGTGGACTTCGCCCCCGAGGACTTCTTCAACAACGACTACGTCGAACGGGCAGTCGCCGAGCTCGCTCAACCGTGACCGTCAGGTCGGCTCCGGGCATCGCCCGGAGCCGACCTCGTACGGCGGTGGCAGCTACCCCCAGGACCCGGTCTCGAAAGGACTTCAGGCGATGACCTCCTTGAACTTCACCAACGTCTCCAAGACCTTCGGCGGTGCGGCGGGGGCCGGCGCCACGATCGCTCTGAACGACGTCAGCCTGGCGGTCCCGAGTGGCCGAGTCACGACGCTCGTCGGTCCTTCCGGCTGCGGCAAGAGCACGCTTCTCAACATCGCTGCCGGTCTGCTCGAACCCGATCAAGGCCGCGTGCAGCTCGACGGCCACGACGTCCACGGCCCCGACGACGGTACTGCCGTGGTCTTCCAGCAAGCCAACCTGCTCCCGTGGCGCACCGCCGCACGCAACGTCGCGTACGGTATGGAGCTCCAGCGCAGGCTCTCCGCCGATCAGCGCAGACAGCGCAGCCAGCTGGCCCTCGAGCTGGTCGGCCTGGATGGGTTCGGCAACCATTACCCCCACCAGCTGAGCGGTGGCATGCAACAGCGCGTGAACCTTGCCCGGGCGCTGGCGACGGAGCCCAAGGTGCTCCTGATGGACGAACCCTTCGGCGCCCTCGACGCGCTGACCAAGGAGTCGATGCAGGAGGAGCTGCAACGCATCGTGCAGGCATCCAACGTGACGGTGCTGTTCATCACCCACGACATCGCCGAGGCCGTGTTCCTCGGCGACAAGGTAGTGGTGATGGCGGCTCGGCCCGGCCGCGTCCTGGAGGAGCTGGAGGTCGGCGAAGCCAAGCCGCGCTCGGCCGAGTTTCGATATTCGAAGGAGTTCACCGAGCTCGAAGAGCACCTGTGGAGCCAGCTCAAGGCGGCCAGCGCGGCCGTCGCCCCGGCCCGGTGACCGACCTCGGACACCGTCGTTCGTAGAGGAACCAACGCACCATGATTTCGCCACCAGCCGTCGCAGCCTTCCTCGACCAGTCGCGCGACCTTCTCGGCCGCGGTTTCGTCGATCGCCGGATCTACAGCGACCCCGACCTGTACGAGCTCGAACTGCGCCGCGTCTTCGCCAAGAGCTGGTGCCTCGTCGGGCTCGAAAGCCAGGTGCGCGACCCGGGCCAATTCTTCGAGTCCTACATTGGTGAGGATGCCGTGCTCGTGACCCGCGACCGCCAGGGCCAGGTCAAGGTGATGCTCAACAGCTGCCCCCACCGCGGCAACAAGGTCTGCCGTGCCGAGACGGGCAAGGCCCACTCGTTCATGTGCCAGTACCACGGGTGGACGTTCAACGCGGCCGGCGAATTCGTCTCGGCACCTGGCTTCGACGAGCACTACCAGCAGGACATCCGCAAGGAGGACTGGGGCCTGGCCCAGGCGCGGGTCGGGCTCTACGGTGGTTTGATCTTCGCCACGTTCGACGACGAGATCGGCTCGCTCGACGACTTCCTCGGCGACTTCCGCTGGTTGCTCGACGTGCAACTCCGCCGGTATCCCTCCGAGCTCGAGCTGGCCGGAGGGATGATCCGCTGGAACATCCGGATGAACTGGAAGCTCTGCGCCGAGAACGGCGCGGGCGATCTGTACCACGGACGGATCACGCACCGGTCGGCCATGGACGTCGGCCACAGCGCGATCACCAACGACAGCGCCAACGCTGCCGGTGTGCCACTCGAGGCCTTCACGATCGTCGCCAACGGGCACGCCGGCAACGTCGACTACGCCGTCGAACCCCGCGATCCGTTCGAGTCGGTGCCACCGTCGCCGTTGAGCGAGCACATGAAGCGTTCGTTGGGCGACATGCAACGCCGCCTCGGAACGTTCCGGTCGCATCAGGTCCGGCGTTACAACGCCAACGTGTTCCCGAACGCGAGCTTCCACACGAGCGCCGACACCATCCACATCCTGCACCCCCGCGGGGTCGGCGAGACCGAGGTGTGGATGCTGTGCCTGGTCGACCCGAATGCGCCCGACGACGTCAAGCGCTACGTGCGCCGCGAGTCCGACCACCACTTCGGGCCAGCCGGGTTCTTCGAGGAGGACGACGGCGAGAACTGGGAGCAGGCCACCCGGGCCACCCGCGGCGTGATGGCCGAACGCCTGCCCTTCAACATGAAGATGGGTCACGGCCGCCGCGAGACGTTTCGCGTCGGCGACTCCCCGGAGCTGATCCGCGGGGGCTACAACGAGTACGGCCAGACCGCGTTCCTGGAACGCTGGCACGAGCTGATGCTGGAGGAGTCCGGCACGATCGTCGCCCCGCGGTGCGGTACGAGCACGTCGGTGAGCACGTGAGCGCGACCGAAGACGAGGTGCGGCGTTGGCTGTTCGCCGAGAGCCGGATCCTCGACGAGTTCCGGCTCGACGACTGGCTCGAATTGCTCGACGCCGACGTGCGCTACTGGATGCCCGTCCGGACGATCCGCAAGCTGTCCGAACGCGAACTGGAATTCGGGGAGCCGGGCGACGAGGTGTGTCTGCTCGACGAGGACCTCATCAGCCTGCAGATGCGGGTGCGCAAGATGCAGCACGCCATGTCGTGGTCCGACAACCCGTCGCCGCGCGTGGTTCGGATGGTGAGCAACGTCGAGGTCCTCGGCGAGCCGAGTACCGGCGAGTACGCAGTGCGCTCTGTGTTGTACCTGCAGCGCCATCGGTTCTCGCGCGACCTGGATCAATGGCTGGTCGCCCGGTACGACCGGTTGGTGGCGCACGAGCAGGGGCTCCGGCTCCGCGAGCGGCGGATCTACAGCTCGGCCCCGGTGCTGATGAGCCCCAACCTGTCGGTGCTGTTCTGATGGCCGTCGTCTACGGCGCGTGCCTCGCGCATGCGCCAACGGTGTTCACACCGGTCGAGCACTGGTCCGAGCTCCATCGGGTGCTCGCCCACGATGTTCCCCAACCCGCTGCGCTGGTGCGTGAGGACGCCGAGCACCTGGCCGCGGCTCGCGTGCGGTTGGACGACGCCCTCGCCGAGCTCACCCGCGGGCTTCGCGAGGCGCGGCCCGATCTGGTCGTGGTCGTCGGCGACGACCAGGACGAGGTGTTCGGGGCCCACAATCAGCCGAACCTGGCGATCTTCACCGGGGCGGCGGCCGCTGGCTCCACCAGCTTCTCGCTGCTCGGCCAGGACCCCACCGACAACGTCGTCACGCTCCCGGGCAGCCCGGAGATCGCCGGGCGGGTCGTCGAACACCTGCTCGCCCGCGCGTTCACGCCTGCCACCGTGGCCGAGATCCGTGCCGAGGGTCGCCGCAAGGTCGGGCTCGGGCACGCGTTCGTGCGCCCCTTCCGTTGGCTGGGCATGGCCGAGTTAGGTGTCCCGGTGCTGCCCGTCTTCCTGAACGCGTACCACCCCCCGATGCTCGACGGCGTGACCTGCCACCAGCTCGGGCTCGAGCTGTATGAGGTGCTCGATGCACTCTCCGAACGGGTCGCGATCGTCGGGTCGGGCGGTCTGTCGCACGACCCGCTCGGCCCCTTGGCAGGATGGATCGACAGCGGGCTCGACGAATGGGTGCTCGGTGAGCTCGCGGCCGGCCGTGCGCATCGGCTGGCGCGGCTGTTCGGCCACGACGCCACGTTCTACCTCGGCGGCACCGGAGAGATCCGTTGCTGGATCGTCGCCAGCGCCGGGTTCGACGGCCGCCCGGCGACCGTCATCGACTACCTCCCGCTGATCCACTCGGTCACCGGGCTCGGGTTCGTCCACTGGCCGGTCGCCGCCGCCTGATCGTCTGACCGAAGAGGAGACACATGAGTACTACACCGTTGAGCATGATGTGGGCCGCGCTGCCGGCCGGCGAGTCGTTCGCCAACGCGCCGGGGTCGGCTCTCCTGGCGCTCGACCTGCAGCGCAAGCCCGAGGCGAGTTCGCTCCTACCTACCCCGGTCGGTGATGGCAGGTTCGGTATCTGGGTGGGCCCCGCCGCCGACCGGCCAGCCAGCGCGTCCACCGCCACCTGGTCGACAACCGATCCGGCCCAGGTCGTGGGCGTCGTCGTGCGGTCCCACGACTGGATCGCGGGGCCGGTGTTGCGCGTCGGGGCCTACCGGTTCCGCGTCGCTGCCGAGTTGGCCGACGAGTTCGAGCGAGCGGCCGCCGCGTACCTGCCAGAGGTTCAGGCTGAAGAACCCGAGACGTTGCTGTACGGATTCTTCCGTCACGACTCGACGGCGAGCGGCCTGCTGTCGGCACCCGCCCGGGATTGCGTCGACTACCTCCACCTGATGGCGTTCACGTCCGACGCCGCTCAAGACTGGCACCGCGAAGTCGAGTTCCGCGATCCGACATCGTCATGGGGGCACACGTTCCCGCGGCTCATCCGCGGGCCCCTCGAGTCCGAGTCGTTCTTCGCCGACCAGATCCGCGCCGGCCGCTCGGTCGACGCCTTACATCACACGTAGGAGGCCCCCGTGGCAACGATCGTCACTGACGAAGCCGAACTGATCCTCGCCGGAGACAACCCATGGACCCTGCTCTACGACGGCGATCGGATCGTCGCCAACGCGAGCTTGTGGCGCGTCCGATACTCGCCGGTGGGCATCGGAAACGTGCTGTTGTGGTTCTGCGACGAGAACACCGACGGGCGCCCCCAGGTACTCGCCGACTCAGCCGCGCTGGGCGCCTGGGTGCGTGACACGATCTGGCTGTCGATTCCGTTCATCGCTGAGCGTTACGACGCCGACCGCGACGGCGGGTCGCTCGGCGACGCTCGGTTCGACATCAGCGAGGGCCCCGACGAACTGCGCGCGACCGTGACGCCCGCCGACGGCGCTCAGGTCGTCGTCAGCTGGTCACGGCTTGGTGTGCCGTTCTTCGGACAGAGCCTTGCCGCCGAGGCCGACGAGACCCTGTCGCACTCAGCCGCCTACGTGCCCGCCGAAGCCGCCTCCATCGCTGGCGGGCGAGGGCCCAGCAGCGGCCGCCCGATCCCTCGCGAACGCGGTCCACGCCGCTCGTCGTCGGCCTTCTTGGCGCTTTCGGAGAGCTGGACCCGCCGAACCCCGCCGACGTCATGAGCGTGCGCCTGGTGCGGTGGTTAGGCGTCCGCTCGGAAGGCATTGCGGCGACGTGGCGCGAGGCCGAGTGGAGCGGGCGTCAGGAATCGGTCGTCGCCCGCTCGGTCGACGACCCCGGCCGCCTGGTGCTCGTCGAGCGGTGGGCCGCAGCTGACGATCTGACTGCGGCAATCCATGACCACGGCTCCGAGCTGTTCCCTTCGTCAGAGGTCGGTGACCCGCCGCGTGACGGCATCGAGCTCTACCGGCACGCTACGTTCGAACGTCACGGCACCGAGTGGGTCGACACCACCTACACGAACCACCAGCTGACCGTGACGGCCGGCGATCGGGGCCCGATCCGCGTGATCGTGAGCTGCCGGCGCGAGCATCCGTCGACATCGGCTTCGGTCGCCTCCGAGGTGGCCGAGACCCGTACCGAGCCGGGTTGCCAGCAGTTCGGGTACTTCGTCGACGTGCAGGATCCGAGGTCCGTCATGCTGTTCGAGCTCTGGGGCACGCCAGCCGACTACGACCGGCACTGGATCGTGCGTCTCCAGACCGAAGCGTGGCGCGGCGCTCGCAACGACCTGGCGTGGGGTGCGGTCGAAGTTGCGTCGGCCGAGTTCTATCCCCACCGCCAGCTGCGTCGCTATTACGACCGCCTGCTTCCCGTCGACCAAGAGTGGGCCAGCACTGTGCGGTGGGGGCTGTGATCGCGTCCGCCGACGAGTATCCGGCCCCCGGCGAATCGGTGGTCGGCGCTCCCCCACCGATCGATCCTGCCGCCGAGCGCGCGCCGGCTGTTGTCGCAGTCGCCGACGACAGCGCGGCCATCGCTCCCACCGCCGGCTCGCACGTCGACCGGCGGAGGATCGGTGCGGTCGCCGTGGTCGCGCTGCTGCTCGTCGTGTTCGCACGGAGTCTGCGCCGATGAGGATGGACAGCACCGTGGCCGCGGTCGCCGACCGGCTCCATCAGGCGGCGGAACAGCGCCTACCGACCAAGCCGGTCCGTGACGAGCTGGCTGTGGGCGGGCTCGCTGCCGCCTACGCCGTCCAGCGCCACAACCAAGATCGGGCCGTCGCCGCGGGGCGACGGATCGTGGGTCGCAAGGTTGGCTTGACCTCGCTCGCGGTCCAGCGCCAACTCGGCGTCGACAGTCCCGACTTCGGCGTGATCTTTGCCGACATGTGCGACATGGACGGCGACGAGGTTCTCACCGGTTCGGTTCTGCAACCGAAGGTGGAAGCCGAGGTGGCGCTCGTTGTGGGCCGCGACCTCAGCGATCCTGACCTGACGATGTTCGAGCTGATCGCCGCCGTCGACCACCTCTTGCCGGCGATTGAAGTGGTCGGGTCGCGGATCGAGAACTGGGATATCTCGTTGCTCGACACGGTCGCCGACAACGCGTCGTGCGGACGAGTGGTGCTCGGCATGACTCCTGTCGCTCCGTCGGGCCTCGACCTCGCTGCGGCGCGCATGGCGATGACGGTCGACGGTGTCGAGGCCTCGGTGGGCACCGGAGCTGCGTGCCTCGGACATCCCTACCGCGCTGCCTTGTGGGTCGCCCGTACGTTGGCGGGATTCGGCGAGGGGCTACGCGCCGGCGATCTGGTCATGACCGGTGCGCTCGGGCCGATGGTTTCGTTTCGTCCGGGGACGCACGTTCGTACCACTATCGAGGACCTCGGTGAGGTCAACGTCTATCTCTCGGAGGAACAGTGAACATGTGGCCGGTAGCGATTATTGGATCGGGAAACATCGGCACAGATCTGATGATCAAAGTGATGCGTCGCGGCCAACTCGTTCGAATGGGAGCGATGGTGGGGATCGACTCAGGTTCGGACGGGTTGTCGCGCGCTGCCCGGCTCGGGGTGCCCATCACGTCGGATGGCATCGACGGGCTCCTCAAACTTCCCCGTTTCGACGAGATCCGGCTCATCTTCGACGCGACCTCGGCGGCGGCACACGTTCGCAACTGGGAAGTGCTCGAGGCGAGGCGTGTACGCGTGCTCGACCTGACACCAGCAGCGATCGGACCGTACTGCGTACCCGTCGTGAACCTCGAGGATCATCTCGACGCGCCCAATCTGAACATGGTCACGTGTGGGGGTCAAGCGACGGTGCCGATTGTCGCTGCGGTGGCCAATGTTGCTCCGGTTGCTTACGCGGAGATCGTGTCATCGATTGCATCGAAATCTGCCGGACCAGGCACCCGCGCCAACATCGACGAGTTCACCGAGGCTACGGCTGACGCACTCGTCCGAGTGGGTGGGGCCGTCCGAGGAAAGGCCGTGATTGTCCTCAATCCGGCAGATCCGCCCATGATGATGAGGAACACCGTGTACTGCCTCGTAGAGGGTGGGGTCGATCGATCGGCGGTGGAAGCTGCCGTCAAGACCATGGTCGAACGTGTCCGTGAATATGTACCCGGGTACCGGCTCAAGCAGCGTGTTCAGTTCGAGGACTTCACGCTCGATGATCCGTTGGTGATCCCGGAGACCGGCAAGTTCGTCGGTTCGCGGATCACGGTACTGCTTGAGATTACGGGGGCGGCACACTATTTACCCGACTACGCCGGGAACCTTGACATCATGACGTCGGCAGCATTGGCGACCGCTGAACGAATCGCGCGCAAAGCGCTGGATGACGCAACGTGAACACCACCGAGATCTACATCTCCGACGTCACGTTGCGCGATGGCATGCACGCGATTCGTCACCAATACACGATCGAGTCCGCAGTTGAAATTGTGCGTGCGCTCGATCGTGCGGGTGTCGACTCCATCGAAGTGGCTCACGGCGACGGGCTGGCTGGTTCCTCGTGTGTGTACGGCTTTGGCGCACATACCGACCTCGAGTGGATCGCGGCTGTGGCCGATGCAGTGACATCGGCTCAGGTCGCCACGCTGCTGCTGCCCGGTATCGGCACCATCAATCATCTCCGGGCCGCTCACAGCGTGGGGGCTCGGGTCGTACGGATCGCAACGCACTGTACCGAGGCCGATATCTCGGCCCAGCACATCGCCGCGGCTCGCGAACTGGGAATGGACACGGTGGGATTTCTTATGATGTCGCACATGAACAACCCGGGCAGCCTGGCCCGCCAAGCCCGCTTGATGGAGTCATATGGGGCGACGTGCGTCTACGTGGTCGACTCTGGCGGAGCGTTGACGATGCGCGATGTCGCCGACCGTGTTGACGCGTTGCGCCAGACACTCGACCCGGCCACTGAGATCGGCATTCATGCGCATCACAATCTGTCGCTCGGGGTCGCCAACTCGATTGTCGCCGTGGACCATGGCGCGACCCGAGTCGACGCTTCGCTTGCGGGAATGGGTGCCGGCGCCGGAAACGCGCCTCTCGAGGCGTTCGTCGCTGCAGCCGACCGGATGGGTTGGCGGCACGGCTGTGAGCTCAGCCAGCTGATGGACGCTGCCGACGACATCGTGCGGCCTCTTCAGGACCGCCCGGTGCGGGTTGACCGCGAGACGTTGTCGCTCGGTTACGCGGGCGTCTACTCGAGCTTCCTCCGCCATGCCGAAGCCGCAAGCGCCCGCTATGGCATTCCTGTGGTCGATCTGCTCTTTGAGCTTGGACGCCGTCGGATGGTCGGGGGCCAAGAGGACATGATCGTCGACGTGGCCCTGGATCTCCTCGAAGCAAGCATGTGAGACCGAGCTGTGACATCGTCGACTGAAGAGGCGCGGTTTGATAGTGGCTGGCCGGGTTTCTCCTGGTTGGGGGCTTGCTGTGGGCGTGTTAGGTGATTGAGGCGAGGGTGGCGATGGCTTTGCCGGTGGGTCCGAAGCGGGT